>Ga0265300_10000019_pt1 | contig 219722 bp, 193 predicted proteins | sample AusTroGonzalo_MG_FD_193482 | JGI IMG/M metagenome (GOLD analysis project Ga0265300, IMG submission 193482) | Bovine rumen microbial communities from tropical cattle in Woodstock, Queensland, Australia - Gonzalo_03 | ecosystem: Host-associated > Mammals > Digestive system > Stomach > Rumen ... | reverse complement strand
CTTTGTTGTTTCCGCCAACGGACCGTACTTGCCGGGCTTGTGGTATATCAGCTTGTAGCGGCAGATATTGAACATATAGTTACCCGAGTCGGATTCTACGGTTGCATCATCGCCGGGGCCGGAGAACACCGACGACCAGCTACGCGCACGCAAACAATAATATACGGTGTCAAACTCCTGCCCATCGGTGATGTTTTGCTTCGCCGGCACTTTCAGGAAGTCGTCGCTCACGGTTGTCGAGTGATTACATATGGTGTATTTTTGCGTCTTGGGGTTGTAGGTGTACCATTGGCAGGTAGCATCCCAACCGCCGCACCAGATCATCGTGTCCTGACGACTTCTGTTAGCGCTCCACGTTCCCCAGTTGTCGTCGCGCATATAGTAACCTAATAGCGACTCCGACTGTTTCGTCGCTTCCAGGTGCTCGTAGATGTAACGTTGCTCGGTGGAGAGCAGCAGTTCGTTGCCGGTAGGAGCCATCATGACGTGATCCTCCATGTATTTCTCGTTCGCCAAGTCATAGGTACCGGCATCGTTTGTGGTGCGCGCGCTCTTGTAGTGATCCAGCGTATCGGCCATCTCCGTCCAGGGGTGCAGTTCGAAGATCTCACGCAGCGAAAGCGTCGGCTCCGGTATGGCGGTCATGGTGTCCAGCATGGCGGTATCCACCTGGTTCTTGTACCTTAAGGACATCGGCAGGTTGTCGTAGTAGTTACTGAGCTCAGCCGCATAGACCACAGTCGGTTTGCTGGCATCCGCTACGCCGAACGTCGTGAGCGGCGGTGCTACACGAGCAACCTTGACGGGAGGATTTTTCTTATTGTCGTTATAATCTGCCGCCTTGTAATGGAAGACGGTATAGCGACCCATCGTCACCAGTTTCTTGCCGCCCGCTCCATCATCCACCGAGTCACCGATGATACGGAACGGGAAGTTGTAGGTGCCGCTCTTTCCGGAACCTATGTTTCGCGGCTGTATACGCCAGCTCTCTTCCGGTATATCCGAGTCGCCTATCTCGCCTTCGCCCTCACGGAGCCAACGCCACCATCCGAAGAAGTGGCTGTCTCGGATCGGCAACTCCACATCCTGCTCGGGGTAGTAATAGAGGATGCGTTTGTTCTCGTGTACCTGCTGCATACCGTCGGCTCGTAGCGGATCGCCTGAAGCACCGGGTGAGTGAACCAGATGCTGGTTGTTGGCATACTGGAAATAACTGGGTTGGGATACGGTCAACTGTTCGGTGACGACATACATCTTACTATCTACAACAACGATATAGAAGATGCGTATATACGCCATACGCGGCGTACGGATACCGCTCTGCGTACATTCTACCGTGATGGAGGTTTCTCCCTTGCCGTCTGCCGGGATGCGACACCAGGTCGGCGCATTACCGAATTCGTCCACGAGCAGTACCTCTGCCATAGACGGACTGCTCAAATCCATACTGGCTGATACATCCGTTTCTTCCATATCCAGCACCTCCATCGTCGTGTTCGCTACGTCCAGCACGTGACGACCGGTGCGATTCTTTGTACCGAGGTTGAAGGTATAAGTTACCGGAGTGGTGATCGTATTAGGGAAGGTATAGTTGTACGCATCGTTTTCAACGACACATACGAGCGAGTCGTAGTTCGTTTCGTGGTAGGTCTTACGTATCAGCGGTATCTTCAGCTCCGCATCGCTGACGGATCGGAACCCGCTCCAGTCACCCTTGAAGCGGTATGCCGGAGCTCCTCCCTGCAACGAGAGGGTAACCTGCAGCGTATCGACGATATTGACGTACTTGCCGTCTATTTGCACATCCCTCGGGCTGGTTGGACGTCCCGAAGTGGAAACGGTGTTTGTCGATTGACTGATACCGCTCGTGGGATTCGGATCGCCGTCAAAGTCGCGCGCGTCGGTGATGAGGCTGAAGGTCTGATTGGTTTTCCATTCCCGGCTGCCGTCCTGCAAGTTAGACAAGTTGGTCTCCTGTTCGCGGCAGCAATAAACCACGCTGTTACCCACCAACATCGAGTATTCCTTATACGCCTTGTAGGGCGCCTGGATAGTTACTGACATGTCGGTGTTGTAACCGAAGATGACCGTATCGCGGCTCGGGTAAGCGCCGTTGTTGAGCAGGCTGTACTCTTGATTCAGATAGCTCCACGAGAAGACGGAAGCATCTTCTTCGTTATCCACCAGTATCAGCTGGGCTCCGTAACCGCCTGTCAGCGTGAATTGCAACCATTTGTCAGACCCATATTGGAGCTTCACCTGTTCCTCTTCGTTGGCATTGTCGTTGATATAGACATTGACGTAGTGATAGGTCAGCAGCGACGAGTCACTTGAATGAATGCCGGGTGTTCCGTCATTGATATTGAAATAGCGGTTTACGCCATACTCCGTTTTCAACGCTAACTGACTTGCGTCCGATGGATTATAGCGGAAGCGCCAAGGAGTGATATACCCCTTGTCGTCATTGGCGGCATTGGCCGAACCTTTGATGAGCGCAGTGTTGGACGTTCCTTCTTTGTATAGAATCCCATCCTTCAGTGCATATTGGCGGAAGATCAGGCCTCCCGTACCTGCCGTGATATAGTAGCGCTTGTTGCCGCTCTGTACCGACCAAATCAATTCATCGCCTTGCAGCGAGGTCTGTACCAACGGAACACGTGCTGTCACGGGATATGCAACGTCATCGATAGTCACGGTCGTTGAGATGATCAGGGTATCATGGTTATCGACCTCTTCGTTCAACTCTTTCGTTGCGAGCGTGACGTGCTGGTACACTGCACCACCATCTGGAATTTTGAAATAGGAGCCTCCTGAACTGAAACTACATGCGCCCGGACCGAGACTCAGACTCGATGTGATGTCTTCGGAGTCAATAACCTCTTCCTCGCCTATCGGATTGCCGTCCACGTCGAGCAATCGATGCGCTGTCACGTTCATCAGCGTGAAGTTGATCTGCTGGCTGTTTTCCGCCATCGGGTTGAAGGTATAGGACTTGAACTCGGGCTTCAGAACCAGATGGGTGATCGTTTCGCCGTAGTGATACGTCTTCGTGCGAACGATCACATCGCGGGTACGAACCGAACCGTCTCCATTGACCTTCAGACCGCGGGCTCCTTTCTTCCAACGGCCGTAGTACTGTTTGATCTTGCTGATACCACCATGACTCATCGTGATACGGAATGTATCCACAATATCAATATAGTTACCGCCGGCATCCTTCACATCGATCGGACTGTTGAGACCGCTGACGATGTCGTTGTGCCAGTGGTAGGAGGTTGTTTCGTGCATGGCACTATCCCCTTCGTTGATGGTCGTGTTTACACGGCTGTCGCGGATATACTCAAAAACCTGCGACACGCGGTAGTTCTTATCCAGATACAGGTTGTTCGGGTCGTTGAGGATATGATCGGGATTCGGGTGGAAATAGACCGTGTCGTTTCCCACCTTCGTTACCGCCAGCAGTTGCTTACCGATCATGGATGTCCATACCTGTTCGCGCGACTGCTCGCCGTTATGATAGCCGAACTCAATCGTATCGCGCCATATATGCGAAGTCGTATCCGGCAACACGACATAATGCTCATCCGCTACGCGGACACGCGAGATCTGGAAGGTCGTTGCTTCGCCTTCCGTCCTCACACCATCGAATTGGTTGAGTGCCTCGTTGTACTTCACGAACGAGGAATCGACACTGGTACGCGTGTGACGTTTAATATTACTCTCTATAAATCCATCCAGGTAGTCCTCTGACTTTAGTTTCGTATTCTGCACATCCGCCACGCTGTAGTCAGGCCAACCTTCCTTGGAGGTGAAGATACCGGCCCAGGAGTTGTTGGCAACTATCGTCACCGGATCCGTGAACGGTGTGCTCTTATCGTCAAAGTACAAACCTAAATATACATCATTCGCCGGCGCAAAATTGCTATAGAAGAGTAGCGAGTCTTTGGCACCATACCGCCATTCACGACGCGGGTCCAGCAAATACTCTCCCGAGTTACATTCGACGCAAGGATCAGGGCCTCCGATCAACTTATACGTGCTAATGTAGTTCGGCTCGGTATTATAGGGGTCCGACATACCCTGATAGGTGTCGGTCCAGTCGCCCACCGGACGAGCACGGGCATAACGGTTGGTCTCGCCTATCGGTTGGGTCAGGAAATAGCGTTTTCCGTTGGAATGCTCGAACGAAATGGCTACGTGATACGTGCCGGTATAGGAGCCTTGAGCATAAAGCATCAGGATGGAGTCTTTGTCTCCCGGAAGGAGGGTTGCTAAATTAATCACCGCACCTACTGCATAAGATGTACCATTACCATCTTCTTGCGTGTTCCAACCCGTAAAATTGAATCCGTTGACCAGTCGCGGTTGCTCTACCGTCACGGTCGTCTCACCAACTGCCGGATACTGGTCGGGCACTTGCATACCCAACAAGCCGTTGTTGTCGTAGTGGATATGATAACGCGGGTTGGCTTTGATAAACTCTATATAGCCGTTCGGCTCCGATCGGTTGGCATAAATACGCGCCCAGCCGTCCTCACCACCTACCACGTGTTGGCTGTGGTCCGTGGCTAAGGGCACCTCTGTTCCGTATATATTCACACTCCAACCCGGGATGTCTATTCCTTCGTCGTCCGGGCTATACTCCGGACCGGAATATATCTTCGCCCGGATCTGCATTGCCGCATATTCTTCTGTGATATGCCACATCTCCTCACACGTCCATACCGTGCTATCCGCATTCGGACGCATCTGAACGTTCGTAAAGCCCATGGGAGTGGTTACTTGCAGGAAAAAGCCTGCGGGTTTGAACCGCACGTCAAGGTTATTCGCCGCCGAAGTCGTATCCACCACCATCCGTCCGATAGCTCCTTTCGGTGCCTTGAATTCCGACGACAGACCAAAGATCGGCAGTTCGCGTATCTTGGTGAAATGCGATTTGGCTCCACCCGAACCCATCGACTCTCCGGCGTCGTCTTTATATTTGTTGTCATAACCCACGTAGTAATACGTGCTGTCCGGCTCCGGCACACGCATCAGATCCGTCTGGTAATACTTCGTGCTGCCCTTGCGGGTCATACACGTCAGACGATCCATCGTGTAGATCTTCTTGGCAGCCGTACTATCGGATGACCGCTGCGGGTTGTTTTCGTTCATACGGTAGCGCTTATAATCCTGCTCGTCGGTCGCAAAGAAATAGCGGCTGCAACTGTTAATAGGATCATCCAAGAGATAGAGACGGAAGATCGTACGGGGAGTATTATCGTGTTTAGAATCCGCATAAGCATAGGCTGCTTTACCTTTTTGTATTGTACCTGCACCGGAAGATAAGCTCCATGACGATAGCGTTGTATTGAAAGTCACCAAGGCCGCATTGGCATAAGACTGCGGGATATTGGCTTTCGGGATGTCTAACATATAGACCTCACGATAGGTCATACCCAAGAAGCCCGTACCCGTCGCACCGTTGAAAGGAGCCGTGTAAGGTGCCGTACCACGTTTCAAGGTACCTTTCGGGTCAAAAGAAGAGAGACCGGCACGACCTGTTACTGTAGGCACACCGCGTTCGGTAGGAATAACGAACACAACATCACAGGCCTTTGCATCGGCGTAATTACTCGTCAGGTCACCCAGGAACTTAAAGTTATCACTCGTTTTCAGTGTCTTACCGTCGTTCCAAATCGTATAAGCGATACCGCCCAGCGCTTTGTTACCGCGATCCAACGGCGCACCCACCGACCATTCGTTCATCTCGGTTATTTCCGTGGCAGGGAGCAGTTTCATATACGTTCCCGACCCATAACTATAGTAACCGCCCGTATAGCGGGTATAGTTACTAACGAAGAACTCCTCACCGTCTTCTTCTGTGCCGTTACCGTTCTTATCAACCCATACCGACAACAGGAACCGATCACCTTGCTCCAGATTCACCACCAAACCGGCATCCGTCGGCGTCCAACCGACTGCCAAAACTTTCGTCGAAACGAATAATAAGAATAGCAAAAATAACGGCGCTAAACGCCTATATATCTTTCTTGTACACATAAAATATGAATTACAAATCCAAAAAACGGGCGCAAAGGTACTACTTTTTTCGCACATACGCAAGTATATACGCATGTTTTTGACGCAGAGTTAAGAAAAAATGTATTATTTTTACGTATTATCAAACCCCTGATTCGGCCAATCCAACACCATCGCCACCTTTTCCCCACTTTCAGCCTTCTGAATTAAACCTCCAAACTATCCGCTATTTTTCAAAACTTTTATCGAGACTTTATCGAGACATTATCAAGACATTACCGAGACGATATCGAGATCAAATCGAGGTCATCTCGAGATCACATCGAGGTCATATCGAGGTCATATCTAGACATTTACCTAAATTAACAGACAAACAGCCCTTTTTCACAAAAGGGACTGCAAAAGTACTGCTTTTTTAGGAAATATACAAGAAAAAGATGGAAATTGACAACACGATTTGGCAAACGTATCTACCTCATCCGGGCGGCTTTCATCACTTGCTGCACCTCTCTTCGGTCATCAGCTTCGCGCAGCGACTGGCGTTTGTCGTAGCTGTGTTTACCTTGGCAGAGGGCTATCTCCATCTTTGCCAACCCGCGCTCGTTGATAAATAGTTCCAGCGGGATAATGGTCTTGCCGGTATCCTTCGTCGCCTTATCCAGTTTGCGTATCTCGCGGCGCTGCAGCAGCAGTTTTCGGTCGCGTTTGGCCTCATGGTTGGCGTAACTGCCGAACCGGTATTCGGCTATATGCATCTGCTTGACGTACATCTCTCCGTGTTCCACGGCGCAGTAGCTGTCCACCAGCGAGGCCTTACCCTCGCGGATCGACTTTATCTCCGTGCCGAACAACTGTATCCCGGCCGTGTACCGGTCGAGTATGATATACTCAAACTTCGCCTTTTTGTTGAGAATATGTACGTCACTCTTCAGTTTCACTATCGCCAATATAAGAGTAAATTGCTGCCCTTCGGCTTGAAGAAATTGTTATCTATGATTTTTTAAAACATATACATCACGCCATCGTTGGCATCCAAGTAGTAGTGTTCAGCTTGATCCGCGGGCGGGGCGAAATTGTATAGGATGCCTATTTGCTTGCCCGTAAGACGCATGTAGTTCCATAGTTGCTGGCGGTGCTCCGCTACCAATTTGTCCACGGCTTTACACTCTACCAACATATCGTTGTCTACGACATAATCCACATAGTGCTTATGCCGTATAGGCTTGCCGTGAAAGGCTACCGTAAAGTAGAACTCACGCTGGTAAGGGATTTGTTGCTCGTCCATAAGAATTTGCAACGCGTCCTGATACATATACTCGTTCAAAAACGGACCGAGTTCGCGGTGCACCTCCGCACAGCAACCGTTGATAGCATAGCAGCGTTGTTTCAACTGCATTGCCAACTCCGGCTTCGTATCCATCAATCTTTTCAGAGTATATTGCATATTGTTTTTTATGTTTATGTCCTACGACAGCAATTACATCCTTTGGATGTGAGGGATCGTCCTGACGGACTACGGAAAATTTATTTACCGGTAGGCCGGCTGGGCGGGCACTCATAGACGCTGCAAGCGTCATTGCTGGCGGAGGGGTTTTGTATGTTTTTTTCTTTTTCCTTTTTAGCGGCCAATCGAAAATCACTCCTCTTTCGGAGCGATTTTCTTGTATTTCTTCTGCCTCTGTTCCCAGCGCTCACGCGCATACTGCTGCATGTCTATCACGGTGTCGTTCTCGTCGATTATCTCCAGTCCGAAGATTGTCTCGATGATATCCTCCAGCGTCAGGATGCCGACGAACATCCCGTACTCGTCTATTATCTGCGCTATCTGGCTCTTCTGCTTGAGCATACTATCAAAGATAGTACCCAGCGTCAGGTCCTGGTCGAAAGCCGGCAGCGGACGCTTGATGCCGCCCAGTGTCTTGCGAAAATGGTCTTCCGTCAGCTCTTCCAGCGCATCGTTGCGCAGCACGTAGCCGGTGATGTACTCGGGTGCTTCGGGTTTATAGAGCGGGATACGCGAGAAATGGTCATATTCATCGTTGTCGTAATATGCCCTGAGCGTCATGTTCTCCGGCGCTATCTTCGCCACCACACGAGGCGTCATCACGTCGTACGCATGGATCGAATCCAGACGCATCAAGTTCGAGAATATCTTGTTCTCATCCTCGTCCACCACGCCTTCTTCTTCGCCTACGTTCACCATCGACAGCACTTCTTCGCGACTCACCGAAGGCTCGTCTTCGTTGTCCGGGAAGGCACGTGTGATCAGCTCCACAAGCATCACAAACGGGTATAATATGATGATTAGCGCGTGTATCGTGCGGGCGGTGAAGCCCATCAGCGCACGCCAGTAGGTCGTACCGATTACTTTCGGTATTATCTCGCCGAAGATCAGTATCAGCAGCGTTACGATGGCCGAAACCAGGCCGAACCACTTACTGCCGAACACCTCTGTCGCTTGCATGCCTACGCCGGCGGCACCGATGGTGTTGGCGATGGTGTTGAGCGAGAGGATAGCCGCCAGCGGACGACCCGTGTCGTCTTTGTATTGCGCCATCAGCTTCGCAGGGCCGTAGCCCTCTTCCTCACGCAGGTTGATATAACTGAGCGACGTGGTCATCAGCACCGATTCCAGCACGGAGCATAGAAAACTGACGGCCATCGCACCGAATAAAAATACGAATAAAAGTCCCATAATTCTAAAATCGGCTGCAAAGGTACTACAAAAAAATTGAAGTACAAAATAAAATGGTAAAAAAAACTATTATGGGTGCATAAATAGTGTTTTTACCGGTTTATTTGGAGTTCGCTGAGTTTAGCGAACGTAACTTCGGGGGAATGCGAAGCAGGCGGAGTCCGAAGGTACTACAAAAAAATTGAAGTACCAAAATTTTAATATAAAATAATCGTTTTTGTGTACAAAATCGTTGTTTTTTGTGTTTATGTCCTCCGAACGGCTGCTGCCGCCTTTAGCGGTGAGGATTGGATCTGGGTGACTACGACAAATATATTTGTAAGTAGGCATGCAGAGCCAATACTCATAGACGCTGCCAAGCGCTACAGACGTTCGGAGGGGTTTTGTATGTTTTTTTCTGATCACCCCATCTGAAAACAGTTAAACGTCCCAAAACGCCCAAATCCGTTACAAAAACAAAAAAAAATCACTTTTTCTGCCCAAATACTTGCGTATTCTGATTTTTTTGTGTAATTTTGCGCCCAACTTTTTTGGGCGCGAGCGCACAACACGCAAACGCGTACATATTATAATAGTAAGATACACAAAATACAAAACGTTACGAGAATTCGATTTTTTTCTCTATTTTTTCATTTTCCCGTAACCCCAAACGGCCTTCGCCTCCTGGCTTTAAACCCGAGGCAAACGATCATTTATTTATTCGGTTTACCGCCCTTTTGTCGTGCGGCTATCAGTCCAAACGGCTGAAGCCGTACCTAGGCGGACACCGAGCGGATACTGCCTAAGTCGACCGAGAGTGAACGAGACATTAACCAGACAAACACGAGAGTGCACCCCCTCCGAGGGGTACCACTAAAGAGCAAAAAAACAACGTCCATTGCGTCAGATACCATCCGACAACTAGAAAACCAGTTGACTAGAAAACCAAAAGACTAGAAAACCAGTTGACTAGAAAACCAGTTGACTAGAAAACCAGTTGACTAGAAAACCAAAAGTCTCAAAACAAAAAATCGAAATAATATAATAACACAAAATACAAAACATTATGAACAATTTTATCTTTCATTTCAAATCAATCGTGCAATCTAAGGCACGTTGGTTATTAACCTTAATCGCCATCCTCACCCTCGGTGTGGGACAAATGAATGCCTACACTCTGTATTTCTACATGGGGCGTCAAACCGGATGGCGAGATGCTAGTGCAGTCTTTAAACTTAATTCATCAGACGCTGATGGTGGTACCACTCTTACCCGTGTCGGGTCGACCGATTGGTACACCTGTTCAACAACAGCCACTTCGAAAATGTACATTGTGAGATGTAATCCTAGCGGAGGAAAGTGGAATAGTTTCTCATTTACTCCTTCTTCCACCAATAATGTTGTGCGTCTAACAGACTGGAATGCTGGTGAACTATTCAGCATGTATGTGACTGGAGATGGATGGAATAGTATTGGTAGTTGGGATAATGCCAACGCAAATGGAAAGATGACCATAAGCACCACAAATACATTTAGCAAAACATTCACGAATGTCGCAGCCAGTGCCCATGAATTTAAGATTGTAGAACAAGGTAGATGGGATTACGCTGTCGGTTGGGGAGGTACTATTACCAACACAAACTGCGATAAAGCGAACTCCAATGGAAATATTCAATTTACCCCTTATATAGCTACTGGTAGTACAACTATTACATACAATATTTCGACTGGAGCGATTACCGTTACTTGTCCGAAAATTCCGATTACTTTAAATAAGAATAGTGGTGCAAGTAATGGTTCCGCGACGGTAGATGTAGGTGCTTCTTCGTTATCTTCTATTACTCATGTATCAAGAGATTATTATGATCTGACCGGTTATTGGACAGCATCCAGTGGCGGATACAAAGTAATTACTGCTGCAGGTGCGTTTGTAACCTATAGTTCCAATGTGTCAGATTATCTCAACAATGCAACTCCAGCTACATGGAAAAAGACATCAGCTACTACTCTTTATGCCCAGTGGACGCCGAAAACGTATACTATAACCTATAAAGATGAAGGTGGTAGTTCGTATTCCGGTTCAAATAGTGCTTCGTTGCCTGCGAGTTATACTTACGGCACAGGTATCGCTTCTCTAACAGATGGTGTGAAGAGTGGTTATCGGTTTGACGGATGGTACACTAATTCAACTTGTACGGAAGGGCCTGTAACTTCCATATCATCTTCTGCCAATGGCAATAAGACCTTCTATGCTAAGTGGACAGAGAACCCGGGTGGTACGGTTACCTTGACTGCCGGTACTGGCGGACAGGTAAGTAAGAATGGTTCTTCTTGGGGATCAAGTACTTCTTATACAGGAATTAAGAGTACAACACCATTGAATATATACGCGCAAGCAAATACAGGTTATACGTTCAATACTTGGACAAAAACATCAGGTTCCGGTACTATTACCACGAATGCCGCATCCGGTGTCTTTACGCCGGTTGCAGATGCAGATGCTGCCCTTACGGCTTCGTTTACGGAAACGATGTCTACGTTGAGCACGTCGTGCCACTACGATGCAGGTAACCCGAGTTATTCGGCACCGAGTGTTTCCGGTTCGGCTACGACAGTAGGTTACGCAACAACGCGCTCAATTACAGCTGCTTCTGCAAGCACGGGATATACTTTTGTTGGCTGGACGCTAACTAACTGTACCCGTACAGACGGCGGCGGTGCAACAGCAAACCCGATTACTATTCGTTCGAACGGTGACGGCGCCGCAGCAACGGTTGTGGCAAACTATGAAGAAGTGTTGGAGCAAGATACATGGATTCTCAAGGGCGGTAGTGCTTTCGGTGGTACAGCATGGACAACTGAGCATGCTTTGACAAAGAAAACAGGACATTCCACAGAAAGTGTTGCATATCACACTTTTGAGATTGCTTCGACTAATACGGGAGATTACAATGCGAACTTCAACTTCAAACTTGTAAAGAAAGGCGCTTCAGATACATGGTTTGGTATAGCCACTGATAGCCACGCAAGTGAGTGGTGGTATAATCGTACTTCCGGTGAACAGACGATGAGTACCGGAGGTGGAGATCATGATAATGTTCAACTCCGTGCAGATGTTGCTGGTCCGTATGAAGTCAAGATAGATTATTCCAATGCTTCTTCGCCAAAGGTAACTATTACTTTCCCGACAAGTTACACGCTGACTTATGACATAGGTACAGTTAAGGGTAATGACGGAAGTATCTCTACGAGCCCGACGACTGCAAGTGGTAGTAAGGTGCTGAGTGGAAATACAGTAACTCTCACAGCTCCGGATGCTGCAGATGGCTATACCTGGAAAGGCTGGTATAGTAACGCCGCAGGTACCAGTGCTCAATTAGAGGCCGACCAGGAATATGAGGTTACCATGAATGCCGACAAAGAGTTATATGCTTGCTATACAGAAAATAGTTACAGCACTACGGTGGCTGTTTCTCCGGCAGGTAGTGGTACGACAACTCCGACAGCAGGAACGCAATATATCAAACAGGTAACGGGTAATTCTATCACTGCGACACGTGGTACTGACTATGTGTTTGATGATTGGTCAGTCAGTGGCGGAGGCTTGACAATGAGCTCTTCGGCAACAACTAATCCGAACACCTTCAAGGCCACGTCTTCAAGTGGCACGATTACGGCTAACTTCTCATCTCAATGGACAATTGCGGGTTCAATGACTGATCCTACATGGAAATGGGACAAGACATCCAATCTGTTAACTGATTTTGCAACTATCAGCTCCAAGAAACATGCATATGTGACTATTTCGCTTGCCGCAAATACCACCTATACGCTGAAGGTGAAAGACCGTAATCAAAACCAAGACAACGGTTGGTATGGTATCGCAAGCGGTAGTACTGCCACATACAAGATTGCGGATGAAAACACCGCCAAGACCGTCACAACTGCATCTGGCAATCAGGATATTTCCTTGACAACAGCAGCTGCTGGCGACTATGTGTTTGACTTTAACATTACGGACAAGAAACTCGCTATTGATTTCCCGACCTCATATCTGATTACTTCGGGTGTAAAGACAGTTTATAGTCCGGGTCATAGTGAGACAAGTGACGCTACGGAAACAGGTGGTACATACACGGCTGTAGATAACTCGTCTAACAACGTCAAGGGCGCAAATAAGTACGTGGCTTCCGGCGCAAGTGTAACGTTCACCGCTACTCCGGAGGATGGTTATGAGTTCGACGGATGGTACACTAATGCTGAATGTACGTTGGGTAAAACGATGACTAACCCATTGACAGTTAGCAGTATTACTGCGAACAAAACCTACTATGCGAAGTTCAAAGAGATCATGACTACCGTTTCTGCGGATATGATATTGGGTGATATCTCTATTGATGGCGGAGATTACGGTGACGGTCAAACAATCTATGTAGGTGTACACACCACGCATACCGTAAGTGCGAGAGCAACAGACGGATATTATTTCAAAGGTTGGACGTTGAAACCGCTCTACGACGACGACCCGATTAACTTTGCAATATCCGGTGATAAAGACGACGAAGACAACTCAACGGTAACCGTTCGTGGTCTTGGCGCTGCAGGTAGCCGCTTGCAGATGTTGGATGGACAATACGGTAATTTGGAGCGTATCTATTTCCGCAATAGGTTTGACGATGGCAGTACGGTGACCCATTGGGATAATGTATATGTTTATTTCGATGTCTCGGAGGAAGACAGTCGTGTAAAAACCAGCGCCAAGAACGTAGATAGCACATTGCACGTTCAGATGACGACGTTAGGATACTATGATATCTACGAAGCGAAAGTGCCTCGTCATATTACCAGATACGGAAAGTATAATGTGGCATTTGCAAACTTTGATTATGCTTATAATAGTTATAAATTATGGCCCGGTTCCGGTTCTTCCAACCATGGTCAGGCGGTATATCGTACCGACTACAAGCCAAAGAACAACCTCTTCGTTCCGTATCATGTAGCAACGGCAACAAATACCACGGACGTAAGCGGTAATACGGACTACTTCAATGATGGTTATTGGATCACCTACGCCAACAGTCTTGATTATGGCAAGGCGGCAGGATACTATATTGAGCGCAGAACAGGTACCAACACCTATTCCGGTCGCGCAACCGATTGTGAATTCAAGGTGCTGGAGGGTGCATGGAGTGATCATCCGAAGATTCAGTTCAGCCTGCGTATTGATGGTCTAGAGAAAGACAAATATGTCATCTTCAACGAAGCAGGTCACAAGTATCGCTTAGTGGGTGCCGACAAAGAGACGACCAAGATTACGCATAGCAATTGCACAGAGATAGAGGTAATTGAGGATAATGATAATGATGAATACTTCGTTCTCACTCCGACGGCAGAAGGTGAATATATCATTACGCTGGACCAAGGCGGCGACCGGATGAAGATTAGCGTCGAGTATCCGATTGTGGCAGGCGACTATGTGATAGAGAATGTCTTCAATGACGGTACGGCTAAGACGACGCGCTCGAATGTCATCAAGGCTTCCAAGGGTAGCGAGAAGACGCGCTACTCGATGTATCTCAACAATGCCGGTTCGGGAACACTGAAACTGCGTAAGTGTACCGAGATTAACGCCAGTGGCGTTCCTGTATGGTCCACCGGTGATAATACGAATCTGCAAGACATCTTGGATGACGCGAAGTTTACCAAGGGTGTATACCAGTTCGATATTACGGTTAATACTTCTACTGACAAAGTTTCTGAGGTAGATAGTCTCCGCCTCTATACAGGCAACTTCTATCTTAAGACCGATGCTGCCCCCGGTGGTTGGGTTGCATACAAGAACAATGCAATGGAGAAGAACTCCGTCAACTTCGATCGTACATCCCTGACCTACGACAACTACTGGTGCCATTATTTCGCAAGCAAGGATTGCAACATCAAGAGTGTAATTGCCAACGACTATTGCAACCAGTTGTCGGATACAGTGAAGGGTGACGATATTGCACGAATGTATGAAGGCGAACCGTACGTACCGGTAGATGGTACCTCCATCCGCTTCAGTTATAATAGTGCAACTAACGAAACGAAGCGTGCATATCTGGGCGCATCATTGGCAAATGACTTCTTGAATATCTATCCGAGTACGGATAATAAGATTTTCAGAACAGTTGATGCCGTAGAGTACGATTTGTATGATATTCGTACGAGCGATAAGGGTAAATGTAAGTTTGCTGACAACGGTAACTGGGTATATGAGATGGATGTGAAAGTTAAACCGAGTGGTAAGGCCGGTGTAACAGCTACTTATACAGATGCATCTTCTGTAGCTCATGTTCAGACTCTTATTCCGGACACCAATACGGTACTTGGAGGAAGCAGTTCTAGCGACAACGAGTATTCCATCCGAATTGTCTACGACTTCAAGACCAACTTCATGATGTCGTCGTTTGTATTGGACGGCAGTACAATTAATGAGGACTTGAAGGACTTCGATATGTTGTGGGTTCGTCATAAAGACAACTCAGCTACTCAGCTTACTCTGGGAACTGGAAAGAAATTGACGAATGTCCGCCCGATTGGTGCCATTGAGTTCCGTTATGACTCCGTATATTATAGTGCTTCGTCTGGTGCACATTGGGTAGATTTGTATAGTTGGAATAATCCGGGTGCACGTCAGTACTTGAAGTACTTTGTTTCCTTCCCGTTTGATGTAGAGGTAAATAGCATCTTCGGTCTCAACCAGGCTAAGTACGGACGTTATTGGCATTATGTTATCCAGAAGTACGATGGTGCAACCCGTGCGAAAGAAGGTCTGTTCTTCGGCGACGGTGATAACTACTGGGTAGATTTGGAGCCGGGTGACACCTTGAAGGCGAACGAAGGCTATTGCGTCATCTTTGATAATGACTACGTACGTGGTATCTGGGGCAACATGTGGGATAATAAGGAAACCGGCAGTAGGGTTTATCTTTACTTCCCGGCAACAAAGGAAATCTCTTCTATTACCAACAGCGATGAAGTAATGACGGTCGCTCCGCTCACGTGTACTATTGATCGCACCTACACGGTAGGTGGCAAGGAGAAGAACCACAAGAATACCGACTCCCACTGGCATATGATTGGTAATCCGCTCTTCCACGATGCGTATATCAAGGATTTCACCAATGGAGGAGACAGTACGTTGAAGTCCTACTACTACATGGATCTCACCAGTCCTCTCGCTTTGCAAGACTGGAAGCCGATGACTATTACAAAAGGTGTAACCAAATTCAATGCGATGTCCAGCGTATTGGTACAATGGTTCGGAACGATTAATTGGAGTCTGAACCCCGGTCCATATGCAGCTCCCAAGCGCAGAACGGACGAGGATAAGAACTATCTGGCACAGTTGGATATCTGGTACAACGGCGTAAATGCTGACCAGGCGTTCGTACGCTTGGCAGACGGAGCAAATGATGGCTTCGAACTGCGTGAAGATATGAGCAAGGTGCTGGTAAAGAGCAGACCGAACATCTATACCTTCACCGGCGATTACGACGTGGCATACAACGAAATGCCTATCGCCAACTGCACGATACCTGTAGGTGTAGTGATTCGCAAGAATGGTACTTATACCTTCTCAATGCCGTCGAACTTCAGCGGTACAGTCACCTTAATAGATACGTACGCACAGACGCGCACGAATCTCGCCATCGAGGATTATGAGATTTATCTGGACAAGGGCACTATTGACGACCGCTTCTTGCTGGAGATCCGCATTGATAATGCTCCTACGGCTATTGATGGCGTTACGGACGGTTCCGGTACCCTCAAAGACGGTAAGGTACACAAGTTCATCATGAATGATCAGATGTATATCCTCCGTGACGGCGTGCTCTACGATGCTCGTGGTAACCGCGTGAAGTAATGAGTTAACGAATCAAGGAAAGAAGAATGAAAGAGATGAAAAAGATAATAACGATTTTGGTACTGGGCGCGCTGACGGCGTGCCTGGTACCCGCTCTCGCTCAGACTCAGCCGGAATGGAAATCGACATCCGCGATGCCAACCACAGGCAGCACCTATGCGCCGCAAGTGACGGCTGTAGGCGCGGCAACAGTCGCTACTACAACTACCATCACTACTACAGAAAGCTATTCTCCTGCTAAGGTTGGTCCTCGTCGTGTGATCGATACCAACAATGAGTGGGAGGAAGGTGATGAGGGTTCGCCCATCGGCGATGCCCTTCTGCCGCTACTCTTGATGGCTGTCGCTTTTGGCATATACAGCGCTGCGCGCAGAAAACGCCTCACCGCTAAGCAATAAGGTGTCAACGAATCCGAAAAGAGGGTGTATCCAGCCGATACACTCTCTTTTTGTTTCTCCTATAGAATCGTTTGGAATACTGGTTTATCTATGTTTTTTCCATTAATAATATTTTTTATCATACAAAATCTTGCACATTCAAAAATTTTGTAGTACTTTTGCAGCCGCAAAAGTTTGAAACATTATAGCACTATGCTTTTGAATATACTCAAATCGAAGATTCATCGAGTGCAAGTGACGGAGGCGAACCTCGAATATATCGGTTCGATCACCATCGACGAGGCACTGATGGAAGCCGCGAATATCTACGCCGGCGAACGCGTGCAAGTGGTTGACAACAACAACGGTGCACGGCTGGAGACCTATGTCATCCCCGGCCGCCGCGGCAGCGGATGTATATGCATCAATGGAGCTGCAGCACATCTGGTCAACGTGGGTGACACCGTCATCATCATGGCCTATGCCCTCTTGACGCCCGAAGAAGCCAAGACCTTTAAGCCCGCGATTGTGTTTCCCGTAAACAATAAACTAGTCAACTAGTATTCTAGTCTTCTAGTCAACTAGAAATTATGAAATTCTTTGAACTACATAGCGGCAACAGCGGCGTTGGCCCCAGAGCAGGTGTCATCCATACCGATCATGGCGACATCCTAACGCCTATCTTCATGCCCGTCGGCACCGTTGGTACCGTCAAGGGTGTACAGCGGCGTGAACTGGAAGACGACATCCATGCACAGATCATCCTGGGCAACACCTATCATCTCTTCCTCCGCCCGGGTACGGAGATACTCCGTCAGGCCGGCGGACTGCACGCCTTCGAGGGATGGACACGTCCTATCCTCACCGACAGCGGCGGCTTCCAGGTCTTCTCGCTCACCGACATCCGCAAGATGACCGAAGAAGGCGTACGTTTCTCTTCGCATATCGACGGCCGTAAACTGCTCTTCACGCCCGAGAACGTGATGGACATCCAGCGTGCCATTGGCGCCGACATCATGATGGCCTTCGATGAATGCTGTCCCGGCACAGCCGACAAGCGCTACGCCAAAGATTCGATGGACCGTACCCACCGATGGCTCGATCGATGCATCGCGCAGTTTGACGGCACCGACGATCTCTACGGCTATCGCCAGCATCTCTTCCCCATCGTGCAGGGCTGCACCTACACCGACCTGCGCCAGGACGCCTGCCGCCATCTGCGCGACCTCGATCGCGACGGATACGCCATAGGCGGACTCGCCGTAGGTGAACCCACAGAAGTGATGTACGACATGATCGAGGTATGCAACGACATCCTGCCTCAGGATAAACCCCGTTACCTCATGGGCGTAGGCACGCCATGGAATATCCTGGAGGCTATCGAACGCGGCGTGGATATGTTCGACTGCGTCATGCCTACCCGCAACGGACGCAACGGCATGATCTTCACTTGGCAGGGCGTGATGAACCTGCGCAACCGTAAGTGGGAAGATGACTTCACCGAACTCGATCCCACCGGTACCAGCTACGTCGATCATGCGTACACGCGCGCCTACGTTCGTCATTTAATACACGCGCAAGAGATGCTCGGACTCGAGGTGCTCTCTATCCACAACCTCGCCTTCTATCTCGATCTCGTCAGCCAGGCACGCCGGCACATCCTCGCCGGAGACTTCAGCACATGGAAAGCCGGAGTCATGCCTGCAATAATGACGAGATTATAAATCATAAATCAACAATTTGAAATCTTAAATTGGCGTGAAACGCCTCGACTGGTATATCATCAAGAAGTTTCTGGGCACGTTTTTCTTTTCTATCGTGCTCATCCTCTCTATCGCCATCGTCTTCGACCTGACGGAGAAGATAGACGACTTCTTTGAGAACCAGGTTCCGCTGCGCGAGATCATATGGGATTACTATATCCCCTTCCTGCCCTATTATATGAACATGTTCAGTTCGCTGTTCATCTTCATCTCCGTCATCTTCTTCACCAGCAAACTGGCCGGCAACTCCGAGATCATCGCCATGCAGGCCGCAGGCATGAGTTACCATCGGCTGATGGTGCCATATATGGTCTCTGCCTCCATCCTCTTCGTTCTGGCCCTTGTGCTGGGCGGATGGGTCATCCCTCGTACGTCAGAGCGGATGTTGGCCTTCACCGATCGCTACGTAGAGCATTTCACCAAGGAGAGCGCACGTAATATCCAGATGGAGGTCCAACCCGGCACCATCCTCTACATGGAGTCGTTCCAGCGCCGTTCCGGCATCGGTTACCGCTGCTCTATTGAGCAGTTTGAGGGCAAGACGCTCATGGAGCGTATCACCGCCGACCGTATCTATTACGACTCGCTCGAGCAGTGGCATCTCGACAACTATACCAAACGGACGTTCGAAGGCTTGCATGAGACGCTCGAGCGCGCACAACGCATGGATATCACCCTGCCTATCGTTCCCGACGAACTCTTCATCACCGCCCAACATGCACAACAGATGACGACACCCGAATTGCGCCATTATATGGAGCGCCAACGCCAGCGCGGAAGCGGAAATATCAAGGCTTTCGAGGTGGAATGGCACAAACGTTGGGCCTCCCCCATCGGTGCATTCATCATGACTTTGCTGGGCGTGACGATGTCCAGCCGCAAGGTACGCGGTGGCATGGGTAAGAACCTGGGCATTGGTATCGTACTCACTGCCCTCTATATCCTCTTCTCCACCGTCAGCACGACCTTCTCGGTCAACAATGTGATGTCGCCCTTCATGGCCGCATGGCTGCCTAACATCGTCTTCCTCGCGATATCTATTCCGCTGTATATCAGGGCAAGCCGCTGATGAGCTGTCGGCATTCAGAAGTCGGCCGTCAGACAAGAAAAAAGAGCCCCGAAGGACTCTTTTTCTGTTTATCGCAACTCGACGCGACGTGTAACCGTCTGACCATTCACTGTTGCGCAGAGGCGGTAAGTACCGCGATCCAGATCAAATTCTGCCAGGTTGCCTGTCTCCTGCTGGAGCAGTTTGCCTTGTTTTGTATAGATCCTGGCTTCCTCCATCCGAGTGGATGTTACCACCAGCGTGTTTTCGCGGAAGCGAACTGTAAGATTTTCATTGCTTTTTGCGGCGTCCGCGAATGTAAAACCTGCCATCAGGCAGCAAAAGGTCATCAGATAACTAACTTTCATTAAATACTCTTTCATAGTTAGCTCCTTTCTTTTTTAATGACTAATACCATTTTTCGTTCGCACCAATGCGTGGGCATCCCGCGTGTATCGCGTACCTTGAGAGCAGGTGCCATCGAAAAACGCTGCAAAATTACTGCCTTTCGCCGACACCTCCAAATATTCTCATCAAAAAGTGTTATTTTTCCGCAAAATGACGAATCGAGTTTACAAAATGTTATCTAAATGGCAATATTCGTGACGTTTTTCTTAAATTCTGTAGCTATTACTGCATAATCAATCCGCCGCGTCAGAACGAAAAAACACAGAAAAACGCACGCGTGCTTGCGTATGTGAGAAAAAAGTTGTAATTTTGCGCCCGATTTAATTTGGCATAGTATGCAAAATATTCGCAATATAGCTATCATCGCCCACGTGGACCACGGCAAAACAACGCTGGTGGACAAGATGCTGTACACCGCTAAGGTAGTCAGCAGTCAGCATTCTGAATTCAGCGATCAGCCCAAGGAGTTGATCCTGGACAACAACGATCTGGAACGTGAGCGCGGTATAACGATCCTCGCCAAGAACGTAGCCATCGACTACAAAGGCACGAAGATCAACATCATCGACACTCCGGGGCACGCCGACTTCGGCGGCGAGGTGGAGCGTGTGCTGAACATGGCTGACGGCGTTCTGCTGCTCGTCGATGCCTTCGAAGGAGCCATGCCGCAGACCCGCTTTGTGCTGCAGAAAGCACTCGAACTGGGCCTCAAGCCTATCGTCGTTATCAACAAAGTGGACAAACTCAACTGCCGTCCCGACGAGGTGCAAGAAGAGGTGTTCGACCTTATGTGCAATCTCAATGCCACCGACGACCAGCTGGATTTCCAGACGCTGTACGGCTCTGCCAAGCAGGGATGGATGTCCACCGATTGGCGCAAACCGACAACGGACCTGACCGACCTGATGGACGCCATCATCGAGTATATACCGGCGCCGCAGGAGAACCCCGGCACGCCGCAGATGCTCGTCACATCGCTGGACTACAACTCATACGTAGGCCGTATAGCTATCGGACGTGTCCACCGCGGTGAGTTCCGCGACGGACAGATGGTCACCCTCGCCAAGAAAGACGGCACGATGGTCAAGACCAAGATCAAGGAACTGCATACCTTCCAGGGTATGGGGCATGTGAAGACGGACATCGTACGTAATGGCGACATATGCGCCATGATCGGTATCGACGGCTTCGAGATAGGCGACACCATCTGCGATGCGGATAATCCCGAACCGCTCAAGCCTATCGCCATCGACGAACCTACGATGTCGATGACCTTCTGCATCAACGACAGCCCCTTCTTCGGACAAGACGGCAAATATGTGACCTCGCGTCATATCCAGGATCGTCTGAACAAAGAGCTGGAGAAGAACCTCGCCCTGCGCGTGGAGAAAGGTGCCGAAGAGAGCAGTTGGCGCGTTTACGGCCGCGGTGTACTTCACCTGAGTGTCCTGATCGAGACCATGCGCCGCGAGGGATACGAACTGCAGGTAGGCCAACCGCAAGTCATCATCAAGGAAATCAACGGCCAGAAATGTGAACCTGTGGAGAGCCTGACGGTGAACACGCCGGAAGAGTGCTCGGGCAAGATCATCGAGTTCGTCTCGACCCACAAGGGCGAGATGACCAAGATGGAGATGGTCAACGACCGTGTGCACCTGGAATTCACGATCCCTTCACGAGGCATCCTCGGTATGCGTACCTACGTGATGAATGTCTCTGCCGGCGAGGCTATCATGGCCCACCGCTTCCTGGAGTACCAGCCATGGAAAGGCGACATCGTCAAGCGCAACAACGGCTCGCTCATCGCGATGGAAGCCGGCACGGCCTATGCCTACGCGCTGGACAAGCTGCAGGACCGCGGACGCTTCTTCATCGACCCGCAAGAGGAGGTTTATGCCGGTCAGGTAGTGGGCGAGAACGCCAAAGAGGGCGACATCGTCATCAATGTGACCAAATCCAAGAAACTGACGAACATGCGTTCTAAATCGGCAGACGACAAGGCTGTGTTGCCGCCTCCGGTACGGATGTCGCTCGAGGAGGCGCTGGAGTACATCAAGGAGGATGAATACGTAGAAGTAACGCCCCACGCAATGCGTATCCGCAAGATTATCCTGGACGAACTGGAGCGCAAACGCGCCGGAAGAGCATAACTAGTCTACTAGACGACTAGTCAACTAGACAACTAGAATAAAAATTATATATTATGAAAATTGAACAAAGTGAATTGAAAGACCTGATGGCTGTGGTGAAGATCACGATCGAACCGGCTGACTATCAGGACGAAGTGGCTAAGCAACTGAAAGAAGTGCGCCACAAAGCACAGATGCCCGGTTTCCGTCCGGGAATGGTTCCCGCCGGACTGGTGAAGAAGATGTACGGCAAGGGTATCCTGGCTGATGTACTCAACAAACTCGTAGGTGAGAACCTGCAGAAGCACATCGAGGAGAAAAACCTGCAGATCCTGGGCGAACCGCTGCCCAACGACGCAGAGACCAAGAACATCGACCTCGATCACGAGGACACCTTCACCTTCGCTTTCGACATCGCTGTAGCTCCGGAGTTTGATGCCAAACTGAACGGCAAGAACAAACTGCCCGAGTACACGATCGAACCTACCGACGAGATGGTACAGAAGCAAGTGGAAGCCTATACCAACCGCTTCGGCGAGTATATCCCCGAGGATAAAGAGAAGGGTACCAAGGCAGAAGTGAAACCTTGCGCCGTAGATGCTGAATTGTTCGCAAAAGTGTACGGTCCGGACGCACCGAAGGATGAGGCCGGCTTCCGCGCCAAAGTGAAAGAAGACATCATCCGCAGCCTGGCTGAGGAGAGCAAATATCGCTTCAGTATCGATGCCAAAGAGGCTATCCTGAAGAAGATGGAGAAAGTGGCCTTCCCCGAGGACTTCCTCAAGCGCTGGCTGCTCGCTACCAACGACAAGATGACCCAGGAGGAACTCGACAAGGACTTCCCGAAGATGATCGAGGAACTGAAATGGCACCTGGCGAAAGATCAGTTGATGAAGGAATACAAGATCGACGTACAGAAAGAGGAAGTGGAAGCCTTCGCCAAACGTATCGCTAAGATGCAATTCATGCAGTATGGCCTGATGAACGTAGACGACGCTATGCTCGCCAACTACGCTCAGGAGATGCTCAAGCAGGAGAACCAACTGCGTAACATCGTAGAGCGCGTCGTAGAAGACAAACTGTTTGAGGCACTGAAGGGCGTTGCCAAAATCGAGGCCAAGACCATCAGCCAAGAGAACTTCGACAAACTGTTCAAATGACACACATACATTTTATCGCTATCGGAGGCGCGGCGATGCACAACCTGGCATTGGCCGTCGCTTCCAAGGATGGATACAAAGTAACGGGGTCGGACGATGAAATCTTCGACCCCGCCTTGTCTCATCTGCGTGACGCTGGCCTGCTGCCCGCAGAGATGGGTTGGCACCCCGAACGGATCACTCCCGACATCGATGCCATCATCCTCGGCATGCACGCCCGTGAGGATAACCCCGAACTGGTACGTGCACGCGAGTTGGGACTGAAGATCTACTCTTTCCCCGAGTACCTCTACGAGCAGACCAAGGATAAGATACGCATCGTCGTAGGCGGCTCGCACGGCAAGACCACTACCACATCGATGATCCTATATGTCCTTAACCGCCTTGGCATCGAAGCCGACTATATGGTGGGAGCGCAGATAGAGGGTTTCGAACGGATGGTGCGTCTGTCGGATACCGCCAAGTATGCCGTCTTCGAGGGCGATGAGTACCTCACTTCCCCACTCGACTTGCGGAGCAAATTCCTCTGGTACCACCCGCACGTGGCTATCCTGACGGGTATCGCGTGGGATCATATCAATGTGTTCCCCACCTTCCCCGAGTATGTAGATACGTTCCGGAAATTCGTAGACAGCTTCGAGCCCAACGGCAGTTTTATCTACTACCGAGGCGATGAGAACCTGCGTGCGATAGCCGATGGCGCTCGCAAGGACATCACCTGTATCCCCTACGATGCCTACGACGGCGATGTAGCGATGCAGGTGTTCGGACGTCATAACATGCAAAACCTGCAGGCGGCAATGCTGGCATGTCATTGCATTGGGGTGGCACCCGACGATTTCTACCGCGAGATCAGCACCTTCACCGGTGCCAGCAACCGTCTGGAGCTGATCTGCGAGACCGAGACAGGTGTCGCCTACAAAGATTTCGCCCACTCGCCCAGCAAACTGCGCGCCACCGTCAATGCCGTGCGCGAACGCTATCCGGAGAAGCGGCTGGTGGCTGCGATGGAACTGCATACCTTCTCCAGCCTGATGGCGGATTTTCTGCCGCAATACAAGGATTGTATGGCCGAAGCAGACGTGGCTTACGTCTATTTCAATCCGAAGGTGATCGAGCATAAACGCCTCACTCCTATCACAAAAGAGGAGGTACGGAATGCGTTTGGCACGAAAAATGTAGAGGTGTTTACCGAGAGCGAAGCGCTGCAAGCAGCCCTGCGGGATCAAATCACAAACAAGTCACAAATCACAAATCAGGGCATCGCCCTGCTGATGATGTCCTCCGGCACATTCGACGGAGTCAATGTGAAGGAGTTCGCAAAAGAACTACTACATGGATAAACAAAAGAAACGCGACACCCTCTATATGCGCATGGCGCGTACGTGGGCAGAGAACAGTTATTGCGTGCGCCGCAAAGTGGGTGCATTGCTCGTCAAGAACCAGATGATCATCTCTGATGGTTACAACGGTACACCCTCCGGTTTTGAGAACATATGCGAGGATGAGAACAACGTGAGCAAACCTTACGTGCTTCATGCCGAGGCCAATGCACTGACCAAAGTAGCACGCTCCAACAACTCGTCGGATGGTGCCACACTCTACGTGACCGCCAGTCCGTGTCTGGAGTGCTCCAAACTGATTATCCAATCGGGTATCAAGCGCGTCGTCTACGGCGAAGAGTATCGCCTGATGGACGGAGTGGAACTGCTCAAACGCGCAGGTATCGAGGTGGAGTTCCTCAACGATCAAGAGTCGAAATGACGTTGTAACGTAATAGCGAAAGGTTATTTTCTATGAAAAAGTATCTTCTTCCTACCCTGACGGTAGCGGTGATGGCGCTGGGTATCCTGATCGGTACAGCCCTCACCCAGAAGGCGAACGCACAGCGTATCGTCTATCAGAACGGTATGTGGAGTCTGCAGCAATCCAAGGTGGACAAACTGCTGCAACTGATGGAGCAAGCCTATGTGGACAGTCTCAACATCGATAGCATCACCGACGAGGCGATGACCGATCTGGTGCAGAAACTGGATCCGCACAGCTCGTATATTCCCAAAAAAGATCTGGAGATAGTCAACTCCGAGTTGGCCTCTTCGTTCTCGGGCATCGGTGTTCAGTTCTCTATCCAGCAAGACACTGTGCGTATCATAGCCGTCATCTCCGGCGGACCGAGTGAAGGCGTGGGTGTGTTGGCGGGCGACAAGATCATCACCGTGGACGACAGCCTGTTTGTAGGCAAGAAGATCAACAACGAGAAGGTCATGCGCACCCTCCGCGGCGAGAAGGGAACACGCGTCAAGATAGGTGTGCTGCGTGCCGGTTCGCCCGACATGCTCTACTATACCATCACCCGTGGTGACATCCCCGTCAACTCCGTGGATGCGAAGTTCACTATCGAACCGATTGGTCAGAACAGCCAGAACACATGGAAGATAGGATTCGTCCGCGTCAACAAGTTCGGCGAGACCACCTATCGCGAGTTCCTCAATGCTCTTGCCGACCTGCGCAAGCAGGGCGCTACACGCTACATCATCGACCTGCGCGAGAACTCAGGCGGCTACATGGAGCAGGCTATTCGTATGGCCAACGAGTTCCTCAAAGGCGGCCAGATGATTGTCTATGCCGAAGGACGTGCCTATCCGCGTTATGTAGCCAAAGCCGACGGTTCGGGACGCTTCAAGAATACTCCGCTCGTCGTCCTCATCGACGACTTCTCGGCTTCGGCCAGCGAGATCTTCGCCGGTGCGATGCAGGATAATGATCGTGCTACCATCGTCGGACGCCGTTCGTTCGGTAAGGGACTCGTACAACAGCAGATGCCCTTCGAAGACGGTAGTGCCGTGCGCCTGACCGTAGCCCGCTACTACACCCCCAGCGGACGGTGTATCCAGAAACCCTACACCCTGGGAGATCAGGACGACTACCAGAAAGAGCTGACCGACCGTTGGGAACACGGTGAGTTCTACTCGGCTGACTCGATCCACTTCAGCGACACCACCACCTATCGCACGCGCGGCGGACGTATCGTACACGGCGGTGGCGGTATCATGCCTGATGTGTTCGTCGGACGCGACACCACCCTCAACACACCGTGGTATAACAAGTGCGTCAACCTGGCTTACACCTATCAGTTCGCCTACCAGTACACCGACCGTCATCGTAAGCAACTCAGCCAGTACAAGGATTGGCAAGCGCTGGAGAAACATCTGCTCAGCCAGAATCTGCTGCAGCAGTTTGTAGCCTTTGCCAAGGAGAAAGGCGTAGAACCCGACGAGGCGCAGATAGAGAAATCCAAACCGCTGATGACGCGTCTGCTGAACGCATATATCGTCCGTAACATCCTGGGCGACGACGGTTTCTTCCCGCTCTTTGAGCGCGATGATGAAATCACCAAGAAAGCAATAGAGGTTCTCAGCAAATGAGAACCTCTATTTTTATTGCATTCCTTTGTCTTTCTTACAAAGCCTTCAGGATAGCCTCCACGTAGCGATAGGTCTTGGCTACCGTACTGATCTCCACGCGCTCGTCCGGCGAGTGCGGGTGTTTGATGGTCGGACCGAAAGCGATCATCTCCATACCCGGATACTTGCTGCCGATGATGCCGCACTCCAGGCCGGCGTGGATGATAACGACGCGTGCGTCCTCGCCGAACTCCTTCTTATAGGTCTCCACCATCTTCTGTTGCAACGTACTGTGGAAATTGGGTTGCCAGCCGGGATAACCACCGGTGAACACCACTTCCGCTCCAGCCAGCGAGAATGCCGACTGGATAATCGATTGCAGTTCCTCCTTGCGGCTCTCTACCGACGAACGGGTCAGACAGTAGCAAGTCACCTTGCCTTCTACGGTCTTCACCATCGCGAGGTTGTTGCTGGTCTCCACTACGTCCGGACGCTCGGGGATCATTCGGTATACACCGTGCGGACAGAGCGTCAACGCGTGGATCAGACAATCCTGGATCTCCTCGGGTATCTCTGTCTTGGGGCACTCCACTTCGGTTGCCTTAAGTGTGATACCGTCGTCTACGCCGGCGTACTCGCGCAGGTAGAGATCTTCGTAACGGTCGATCATATCCTGCAAGTCCTGGTAGGAATCCGCCGGGATAGTGATGACTGCCGACGCCTCACGCGGGATCGCATTCCTCAGGCTACCACCGTCAATGGAGGCTAGGCGTGCCTCATAGTTGGCCACCGCATCCTTCAGCACACGCACCAGCAACTTGATGGCGTTGCCGCGTTGCAGATGGATGTCGCAACCCGAGTGACCACCCTTCAGACCCTTCAGCTCGATACGTAATGCGATGTCGCCCTCTTCGGTCTCAACCGGCTGATAAGCAAACGTAGCAGTAGTATCGATACCACCGGCACAACCTACGCACAACTCTCCCTCATCCTCATTGTCCAGATTGAGCAGGAACTTGCCTTGCAGCCAACCTCCTTTCAGGTCGTTAGCGCCGAACATACCCGTCTCCTCGTCGATGGTGAAGAGCGCCTCCAGCGGCGGATGAACCACGTTCTTGTCAGCCAGTATAGCCATCGCTATAGCGGCTCCGATGCCGTCGTCAGCACCCAGAGTCGTACCGTTGGCGGTTACCCACTGACCGTTGTCCTCTATATAAGCCTCGATGGGATCCTTTTCGAAGTCGAATACCTTGTCGCCGTTCTTCTGAGGCACCATGTCCATGTGAGCCTGCAGGATCACTCCGGGATGGCTCTCCATACCCGGCGTAGCTGGCTTACGGATAAGCACGTTGCCTATCTCGTCTTGCAGGGTCTCCAGGCCCAGCGACTTGCCGTAGTTAACAAAAAAGTCCGCAATTTGTTTGCGTTTACCGCTCGGACGCGGTATCTGCGTGAGTTGGTAGAAGTTCTCCCACACAGCTTTGGGTTCCAGATTTCGCATATACTATGTTTTTTTTAGATTGATTTACTCGTCTATCGTCACCTCGCCGCACAGGTTCGTCTGCAGCAGGGTCTTCACTTGCTCGGTGTCATCCGGGAACTCGCCCAGCAGATACATCATCTTGGTCAGCAGGGCCTCGGTGGTCACGTCATAACCGGAGATGACGCCGGCACGCATCAGGTTGAGCGACACGGCGTAGAGTCCCATCTCCACCGAACCGGTGTTACACTGCGTCTTGTTGACGATGATGATGCCCTTGTCCACCGCCTTCTTCAGCTCACGATAGAGCCATTTGGCGGTAGGCGCATTGCCTGCTCCGAAGGTCTCCAGCACCACGGCCTTCAGCCCCTTGATACGCAGCACGGCACGTACCGTGGCAGGTTGGATACCAGGGAAGAGCTTGAGTACCGCCACGTTGACATCATAGGCTGTGTGCAGCTTGAGCGGCAGGCGCGGATCGCTATAGTGCACCAGATGAGGCTGGTAGGTGATATGCACACCGGCCTTGGCCAATGCGGGGTAGTTATAGCTGTTGAAGGCGGAGAAATGCTCGGCATTACGCTTCGTCGTGCGGTTGGCGCGGAACAGGCGGTCCTCAAAATAGATGGTCACCTCCGGCACGATGGCATTACCTTCCTCGTCCTTGGCCGCCGCTATCTCAATAGCAGTCAGTAGGTTCTCCTTCGCATCGCTACGGAGCACACCCACCGGCAACTGACTACCCGTGAACACTACCGGCTTGCCCAGGTTCTCCAGCATGAACGAGAGCGCCGAAGCCGAATAGGACATCGTGTCCGTACCGTGCAGGATCACAAAGCCGTCGTAGTCGTCATAGTGATCATATACCATCTGCGCCATCTGCGCCCAGCTCTTCGGATCGACGTCCGAAGAGTCCAACAGCGGATTGAAAGCGGAAATATCGATGTGCGTATCCCCTTCCGAGAGCTCAGGCATATACGACATGAAGGTCTCTATGTCGGCGGGAACCAATGCTCCGGAATGGCGGTCACGTACCATGGTGATCGTGCCACCGGTAGATATTAACAGTACCTTGCTCATCGTGTTTTTCGTGTTTGAGACATCTTTGCGACTGCAAAGATAGTATAAAATTTGCATATATGCAAAAAAAGTTGTACTTTTGCACAAATTTTTTGGCAAGTGACAACAAAAATCCTCCTTATCGACAGCGACATCAGCCTATCAATGGTGCTCTGCGACTACCTGGTGAGCCGTGGCTACAAGGCCCAACATGTGGTTCATGCCCGCGATGCATTCCGCCAACTCGACCAGGCCCATTACGATCTGGTGTTGATGGAGATGCAGAACATCGGCATGAACGGATACGAACTGCTGCGCGAGATACGCCACCGCTATCCGTTGCTGCCGGTCATCATCCTCACCACACGCGGCGAACGCGAGGCGCAGATGAAGGCCTTCCAGCTCGGCTGCGACGACTACCAGCTCAAGCCCTTCTCTATGGACCTGCTTATCTGCCGCATCGAGGCCGTCATGCGACGCATCCGTCATGACGAAGAGAGCAAGCAGCGCGTGTTCGAACTCGACGGACACATCTTCGATGCTGTCCATCAGCAGTTCGACGGACAACATCTGTCGGGGCGCGAGAGCGAACTGCTCCTGATGCTATGCCGCCACCAGGACGAGATAGTGGATCGTCACCGCATCCTCTCGTCGCTATGGAAAGAGGATAATGCCTTCACCTCGCGTTCGCTGGGTGTGTTCATCAATCATCTGCGGGTCTATCTGCGACCCATCGGCTATAACATCCTCGCCATTCGCGGCAAGGGGTATCGGCTAGTTAAACAGTAAGAGAGCTGATTCTCTTAATCGAAGATTTCCATTAGAATATCCAGCGAACGCGGCTCCTGCCAGTCGTCTATCTGTTCGCTGAAATAGCGGCTCAGCAAGCGAAGTTGTTGCTGACGTTCGCTACGTGTACGGGGCATGGCATATAGTTCGGGATACTCGTTCTCATCAATAGCAAAACCCAGTTTCTCAGCCAGTCCTATCAGAAAATGCAGATGGATGTTCTGCGGTTCGTCCGCCTCGTCCAACTGCTGCACCGTCCTGCATATAAAGTCGAAGAGCGGTTCATCAGCCATCGGGTGACGGAGTGTGAGCGAGAGAACCTCGCTGATAAAAAGTGCGATAGACCGCTTATAGGGATCTGCGGTGATCGTGCGTGGCACGTATTGCAGTTGCGACGTACGGATCGACGTATTGTCGGTTGTCAGTTGCAGCCACGCGAGCGGACTGTAGAGTCCGGCCGAGTGCTTGCGACCGAGGCCGTACACCTTATATCGAACGCGCCCACCCGTGCGCGTATAGGCGTGCAAGAGTTGGGCGCGGTCGTTGAGTGGCTGCAGCGACAGCACTATGGCATCAGTCGTGCTTAACATACACCCTATCTATCAATTGGCCGTCGCGCATCCGATAGGTGCGCAGACAGAGTTGGGAGGCACGTACCGTAAGCACCGCATAGACCGGTTCATCCGTCGCGCACTCACTGGCTATCCACTGTTGTGGCTGCTTGGGTTTACCCGCGCTGTTCAGGTTCACAAACGGCATACGACGCTGATACAGATGGTCATGACCGGCTATCACCAGATCGGCCTCGCCTAATGCATAGCGGAAAGCACCGTAGATGAGCGGATAGAAACGCCCCTTGGCCGCCGGCAATACAGGATGATGCATCACCACAACGATGAAACGACCGTCGGCCGTATACATCGCCTGACGCAACCAGGTCAGCGTTCGCGTCACATGAACCAGTCGATCCAGAGGATTGGTATCCATTACGATGAGGCGCATATTCGGATAATCCACCCAGTAGTTCGATTCGCCGAACGTCTCCTGCCATACCGGAGAGAGCCGTTTGACGAGTCCCTTGCTGTACTCGTGATTACCCGGACACACCACCACCGGCAGGCCACTCAATCCACTCCCCCTCCACTCGCGGAGCAACAACTGATGGTAATATTCCTGTCCGCGATCCATCCAGTCGCCTGTCTGCACGATCATCTCCGCACCGGGCACACGCTTGGCCAGACTATCGTAGTCGGCCTGACGCAACTGGCTATGGATATCACCGAGCAACAGGATGTTCAGAGTCGCAGGAGTTTGCCTATCCTGCCATCCGCTGTCGAACCGCACAAACCCCGGCACGCTGTCGTCAGCGAACGTAGGCATGTGAAACGTGATGGTGTCACCCGTCCAACGCGGCTCGTCGGGCATACCGAACCACGCCTGCCAGCGAACGATACATACCGCGATGATCGCCGCCGACAGGAGTGTCCAGCTAATTATCTTAAGTGTTCTGCGCATCAGAAGGGCAGATCGCTCGTACCGTCACCGGCCGAAGCGTCAAACGGATCCACCGGAGCCTGCTCCACCGGCGCAGCGGCAGGCTGCGGAGCTGCTACGGGTTGAGCCACAGGAGCGGCTGCAGGAGCTGCAGCGGCTTGCTGCGTCATGTCGCCCTGCTGGATCTTCCATGCACGGATAGAGGTGTACCAACGGCCGTTGAACTCACGGCTCTCGATATCGAAACTAACAGTTACCAACTGGTCGATATCGCAGGGGTTCTGCTTGATACGATCCTCACCGAACACTTCGAAATGCACTTTACGAGGATACTGGTCCAGGGTCTCCAGCACGTACGGCTGCACCTTCCACGGGTTGCCATTGCGGCCTACACCTTCCTGTGCAGGCAGCACTTGTATGATTTTACCTACTACTTCCATGACTAATTCATAATTTACAATTCACAATTCATAATTAGCCTTTAATAGCAGCTACACCCGGGAGCACCTTACCCTCGATAGCCTCGAGCAGTGCACCACCGCCGGTAGAGATATACGATACCTGGTCTGCCAGACCGAACTTGTTCACACAAGCTACGCTATCGCCACCACCGATGAGCGAGAAAGCACCTTCCTTGGTAGCCTCAGCGATAGCCTCACCGATAGCACGGCTGCCGCCGCAGAAATTATCGAACTCGAATACACCTGCAGGACCGTTCCAGAGGATGGTCTTCGCACCCTTGATGGCGTTGCGGAAGTTCTCCTGTGCCTTCGGACCGGCATCCAGTCCTTCCCAACCCTCAGGAATAGCGTTAGCCGGGAATATCTTCTGGTTAGCATCGTTGCTGAAACTGTCTGCGCATACTGCGTCCGGAGCCAGCACGAGTTCTACACCGTTCTTCTTGGCCAACTCCTCTACACCCAGTGCTACGTCGAGCTTATCCAGTTCCACGATCGAACCGCCGATCTCGCCACCGTGTGCTTTGGCAAACGTGTAGGTCATACCGCCGCAGAGGATCAGTTTGTCCACCTTGCCCAGCAGGTTCTCGATGATACCGATCTTCGAACTTACTTTCGAACCACCCATGATGGCCACGAACGGACGTTTGATGTCGCCCAGCACTGCATCTACTGCAGCTACCTCTTTCTCCATCAGGAAACCGAGCATCTTGTTGTCAGCATCGAAATAGTCGGCGATGACAGCCGTCGACGCATGTTTGCGGTGCGCGGTGCCGAAGGCATCCATCACGTAGCAGTCAGCATAGCCGGCCAGCACCTTGGCGAACTCTTTCTGACGGCCTTTCATCTCTTTCTTGGCTGCCTCGTATGCAGGATCCTCTTTGTCGATACCTACCGGCTTGCCTTCCTCTTCCGGATAGAAACGCAGGTTCTCCAGCAGCAGTACCTCACCCGGTTTCAGCGCAGCAGCCTCAGCCTGAGCCTTGGCGCAGTCCTCAGCGAACTGAACGGGGCGACCCAGCGCAGCAGCTACGGCGTCCTTGATCTGACCGAGGCTGAACTTAGCCTGCACTTTGCCTTTCGGCTTACCCATGTGGCTCATGATGATGAGCGCACCGCCTTCATCCAGGATGTGTTTGAGTGTGGGCAGCGCACCGCGGATACGGGTGTCGTCGGTGATCTTACCGTTCTCGTCCAGTGGTACATTGAAGTCCACACGTACAATCGCCTTCTTTCCGGCGAACTTGTAATCTTTGATTGTCATAGCGTTAAATATTTTAGTTAGTTAATCTTTTGTTTCCCAGTCTATTGAGTTGAGACGGCCGCGATACACATCGCTGTAGCAGGCCGTCTTATCCTGGCCGCCGAACAGATAGATATTGTTGTCGCGTACGATGGCTGTCTGCCTCTGTCTTACTCCGTAGCTTTCCGGCAGACGGTTCTTCAGCGTATCTGCCACCTTCCATGTTATTCCCTCGTCGGTCGATACCATGATGTCGCTACCTATATATTGTCTATCCGGATCAATGCCGCCGAAGAGCATCAGCTGGTTGTTGTACCATACTAAGGATGCACCGGTCATGCTCCGGAAGGACGGACGGTCGGCCGAGAACTCCTCCAACCGATAACTGCCGTAAGGCAGCGGATGCGGAGTGTACTCGAGGTTCCAACTGGTGTTGAGCGGTTGACCGTCTTCAGCAAAGCCGCCTACGATCATCGCACGCTGACGCTGACTGCTACTCAGGAAGCCCACCGCCGCAAAATCGCTCACGGGGAACAGTCCCTGCGGACGCAGTCCACTCAGCGCCAGGCCGTCGTTCTCCCAATAAGCCAGTTCGTAACCATCGTTATCCACCAATGCCCACACGCGGGTGTTCCAGCAGAGCAACATCGTCACCACCGGATAGTCCACCGTAGTAGCCGTCCAGGTCTGCGCGTCTGAAGAGGTATAAAGCGTCGTGCCCTCTCCATAGTAGAGCGTCGTGCCATCGCTGATGATCTGACGCACCATGGCGTTCACCGGCAGACCGGCAGGCGCACCCAGGTCGATCCATTCGATGCCATCCTCCGAACCATAGACCCGCAGCGAATAACCGTTGTTACGCAGCAGCACGAAGTCATCGCCCAGTTCCACTACCTGCTGTTCACTCTCGTCCGCCGGATAGACAGACGAGGTCAACATGGTCCACTCGTACAGATCGGGGTCCATCTGATGCACCGTAGGTACGATCTCATACACCTTGGTGTTCACACCGTCCTGCGAACGGATGGTCAGGTATATCGGCCGCTTCGTGAAATCCAGCGTGTCATATCCCGTCAGGATACACGTGGTGTCGGGCAGGGTCAGAAAGGCGGCACTCGGGGTGGCAGCAAACACAAAACGCGGCACCACACGCTCCAGACTCGTTCCGTAAGCTATCGAGTCACGTCCGGTGGTCACCAGACCCGTATCCAGCAGTTCTTGTACGCTGAACTTAGCCGCTGCCAAGCCGGGCATACTGTCGTTCTTGGCAAAAGTGAACGCCGTCAACTGCGCCACGGACGACTTGATGGCTATATAGCCGCCCTCACAACTGGCCAACACCAGCGCCGTCAGGCAAAGAATTATGTAGTAAAATCGCTTCATTTGTTCAAATATTTCGGTAAAGTGACGAAAAGTTTGCGTATGTCGGAAAAAAGCAGTACCTTTGTCGTCGATTTTGCAAAATGTATTAATTCGATATGTTATTTAGTGCACAAATTCATGATTTTGTTGCGTGGCTTCCTTGGGTTCACGCCCGTCGCGAACAGAAAGCTATGCGTGCTGTTGTGGAGCAACGTCGCCGCATAATGTCCGAGCAGGAGGTGCAGGAGCAGTCGGCTCTTATCATTGCCCAGCTCGAGCAGATGTCCGCTTTCCAAGAGGCGAAGGTGGTCTTGCTCTATTACCCTATTCACAACGAGGTGGATCTGCGTCCGCTGCTCACCAAGTATGAGGGGCAAAAAACATTCTTGTTACCTGTCACCCATCGCCACTCGATGGAGGTTCGTCCGTATGACGGCGAGGATATGATGCGCAAGGGTCGTATGGGCGTGCCCGAACCTCAGACTGAGACCTACAAGGGGCATATCGACTTGATTCTTGTTCCCGGCGTCGTCTTCGACAACCATTGCCATCGCATCGGTCGCGGAGGCGGCTATTACGACAAGTATCTATCCAAACATCCGCTGGCCAAGAAGATCGGCGTGTGCTATAATTTCCAACTCAAGAAGCACGACATCCCTCACTTGTGGCACGACCAGAAGATGGATCGCGTCATCACTCCTCAGAAGACCATTGGATAGTGGGTTGCATATCCCGTATCCGTTGCAGCTCTCGGTCGCCCTCGGCCGAGAGTTTCTTTTCGCCCTTGCGGTAGTAGTATATCAATCCGTACAGTTTGCATTTCTGCAGGCGTGCGTAGGGCAGTTCGTTCTGGTAGTAAGCTTCCACCAGATTCCATATGTTCAGGATGATGGCATCCGCCTCCGCACGCAGTGCGGTCAGGTCGCCCTGCACACGCGTGGTGTTCTGCTCGCGGAACTGGTGGGTCACCTGGTGTTCGCAGAAGATATCATAATGCACCTTCACCTTGTTGATAGCAGGGTTGTAGATAGGGAATCCGCCGGCTGCCACACGTTTCTGTTCTCCCTCAATGATCTTCTTGCCCCACTCCAGGATGTTCTCCTCCGTAGTCAGCTCGGGCACCGTGTGGTTGAGCGGATCCAGTCCGTAGAGCTGCTTCTGCTCTTTCTTAATCTCGCCACGGATCACCGAGAGGTTGAGCACCTGGATGAAATGCGATATGTACATACGTGCATTCTGCACGATATGACGGTACTGCTTGTTCGCACTCACCTTGCTGGTGTAGTTGTCTTTCGACTGCATGACCACATTCTCAAACTGCACCAGAAAACGCTGTGCTTCGCTCAGCACTTTATAGTTGAGCACCTGCTCTGTGAAGTCCGCACCCTGCGCACGTTGTACGGCATGCTGCAAGGCATGCAGGCGGGACAAGTCCGTGTTAGGTAATCGACGATAAGGCATAAATTAATTATGATTTATAATTTATGATTTATGATTTTCTTGTTACGAGTTTCTCTGCCAGCACGCGCAGGGCGTCGGTGGCTTTGTTCTGCGGCAGACGGTCAAGCTGCAGCAGGGCTTCGGCGGTATGCTGCTCCATCTCCACTTCGCACGCTTCGCGCACTCCCAGGCGCGTATAGAGTGCCGTGACGGCGGCTATCTTCTCCTGCTCGCGGTCGCTCACGAGCAGCCACTCCAGCAGTTCCGCCTTGTCCTCCGCCGGAGCCGTCTCCAGCGCCGTCAGCAGCAGATAGGTCTTCTTGTTGCAGCATATATCTCCTCCGATGGCTTTGCCGAAGGTCTTCGGGTCTCCGTACACATCCAGCAGGTCGTCTTGTATCTGGAAGGCCAGACCGATATGCCGGCCGTATTCATACAGTGCCTCCTGTTCCGCTTCGTCTGCACCGGCGATGTACCCGCCCGTACGCAGCGCATTGGCCAGCAGCACCGCGGTCTTCTTCTCTATCATCATCAGGTAGTCGCCCAGACTCACCTGACTCGCGTGCTCAAAATCGACATCATACTGCTGTCCCTCGCATATACCGGTGGCCATCTCGTTGAACCAGCACAGCACCTTGGCCAGCTTGTCTGCCGGCACGCCTTCCAGCAGCTTATACGCCTCTATCAACATCTGGTCGCCCGAGAGGATCGCGGTGTTGTCATTCCATTTCACGTGTACTGTCTCGCGTCCGCGACGCACCAACGCGCGATCCATCACGTCGTCATGCAGCAGGGTGAAGTTATGAAACACCTCCAGCGCCAGGGCGGCGGGCAGCACCTCTTCTTCTTTGCCTCCGAAGATCTCCGCGGCCGTCAAGGCCAGCGTCGGACGCAGCCGTTTGCCGCCCGAGGCCAGCGTATAAGCTATCGGTTCGTAAAGCCCCTGCGGCTCCTTGCTCCAATCCAGATTCTCTATCGCTTTGTTAATATCGATCATATATCACCAATTACCAATCACAAATTCGAAAATTTATTTTCGATAATGTCGCTCAGCACGTCCTTGATGTCGAGGCCTGCAGCGCGTACCTGTTGCGGGATAAAGCTTGTCGGCGTCATACCCGGCGTGGTGTTCACCTCCAGCAGGTTGATCTTGTCGCCCGTTATAATCCAATCAACGCGGATGATACCATTCGCACCGATGATGTCATACAGACGTAGCGTCTCGGCTTGTATCTTATCGCGTACCTCGTCGGGGATGCGTGCAGGCGTGATCTCGTCCACCTGACCTTTGTACTTTGCATCGTAGTCGAAGAACTCGTTGTGCGTCACGACCTCCGTGATCGGGAAGGCTACAGCTTTGTCCTTGGTCTTATACGCACCGCAGGTCACCTCGGTGCCTTGCATGAACGACTCGCATATCACCTCGTCGCCTTCCTTGAACGCACGTTCGATGGCGGGATAGACCTCTTCTACGGTCTTCACTTTCGAACAACCGAAACTGCTGCCGCCTACGTTCGATTTGATGAAACAGGGCAGTCCCAGCGTCTCTGCTATCTTCGGCGCATTGGGCCATTTCTGGCCGGCACGCAGGATCATGCTGGCGGCGATATGAAAACCGAAATACGAGAGATAATGGTTGCAGGCGAACTTATTGAACGTCAGCGCAGCGGCCAGCACGCCGCAGCAGCTGTACGGCATGCCGATCATGTCCAGGTAGCCCTGCAGGATACCGTTCTCGCCCGGTGTACCGTGTATCGTGATATACGCGAAGTCGAACGTCTGTTTCGCGCCCCCGCGCGTAAAAGAAAAATCATTCTTGTCGATGGCTATACCGGCGCCGCTCAGCACCTCAGGGTTCGTGCCGTCAAAATCAGGCAACGCCTGCCAGTCTGTGCCGTGCAGACGAACGATCGTCACGTCGTATCCGGCCTCGCTGATCCATCCATATAATCCTGCCGCCGAACGCAGCGATACCTCATATTCGCTACTGTCTCCGCCGGCTATAATGGCTATCTTTCTGCTCATTTTACGCATATTTTCCAATTTCGCTGCAAAGATACTACTTTTTTTGCACATATGCAAGCGCGCGCGCAACTTTTTTATTCCTTTTCTTTTCGATATTTTTCGTTTCAAAATATATATTATATATATAATATATAATATAGTATCATATACACGAAAAATCCCTCCATTTTCCTTGCAAAAACCGAAAAATTGTAGTAATTTTGCACCAAATTAGTGCGTGATAAGTGCGTGATAAGTTGGAGATAAGTACGAGATAAGTGCGTCATTATCGAGATTGACACCTGAGCGACACCTGTGCAACACCAATACAACAATAAATACTATGGCAAGAATCAAACACACACAAGACATCGAGGAGGTGTTTTGTGCCCGCGCCAAAGGCGGCATCGTGGAGCGGGAAATTTGATTTCCCTGGAAAAGAAGAAAGATTTTTTTACGCGGGATACCATCCCGCACAATGAACAAAGCCTATTCTACTTTAATTTCCAGTTTTGCCAATCGGCGGCATCGGAAGAGGGAGTGACAGTCGGGGTCTGCGACTTACCGTTCTTGACGATAGACTGCTGGCGGACGTTGGTGGTGATATAGTTGCCAAGTTCCTGCAAGGTGACATCACCCTTGGTGTCTTGGAGTTTTTTCAAAAGATAGTAGGTGAACATACCATGCTGTTCGTCGGTGTTCGGATAGGCTGTCTCATCGCCCGAGGCGGCAGAGAAGACGACCATCTTGCCTTGCGGCTGGCCGCTCTTCACCTTGATAGCCACGCCACGCGCAGAGGCAAGCATTCCGTCTTCGCGTTTCGAGCCGGAGAAGCAGGCGTCCATGAAGACCGTAACAGAGCGGGCACGCATCGCACCAAGTTTCTGGTACATGTCATCGAGTTTGTAGGCCGATTGTACGTAACGTCCGTCGCCATCTATAGGCAGCAGGTACGCTGATTTGCTGGCTTCGTCGGGGATGCCATGACCGGCATAATAGACAATCACAGCGGCGTTTCCTTCGAAGGCATCGCACACGTCTTTGAGCCATGCGAGTTGGATACGCATGTCGTTGAAGGTGGCATTCTCCACGTAGTGGATATTATTGGTCGGAATGCCCAGCGTCTTCTGGCAGTACTTCTGGAAGATAGTACCGTCATTCTTAGCGAAAGGCACAGAGGCTACGTTCTTGTAATCCTCGTTGGCAAAGATGATGACGAAGGTGTTGGGATTGGAGGCGTTGGTCACGGGGATATCCGTATCTACGGCAGATTTGCCGATCTTGACGGTAGTCTTGGTGATATTCACCTGGCCTTGTTTCGGAGCGGTAGAAGTCTTCGGCAGGTTCAGTTCGATGGGTTCAAAGTTATACGCCATTTCCGCCATGTTGTAGCTGACTGCATCGGTATTGCGATAGGTATATTGTTTGCCATTCGGCATTGTGATAGCCAGCGCAGACAGTTTAATCACATCATCGTAGATACTCACTTGCGGCTTTGCCGTTTTCGCGTCCCAATTCTTCTTGAAGTATTGCGCTTCGTCGAAAGGAACAACCATATATAGCGTGCCGTATTTGTCATTGCTTATGGCAAATACCTCATTTTCTGCATCGTATTTGCCTAATGAGAGATTGAGTTGCGTGTTTTGTGTATGAAAATCAATATATTTGTTCTGCGACTCGGCCAATAAGGATTGGATTTTTTGTTGGCGCGTCTGTTCGTTGACGCGTTTCTGCCAATCGGCAACCCGTTCGAACTCGCCTTTCTTCTGCCACTCGTTGATGTTTTGCTCCACATATTCTTTTGCAAAAGTTGAATAGGGATAATAATACATCAATTGGTCCGGGGAAAGCAAATAACGCTGTTTGACAGCATATGTGCTTGAACGGTTGTATAGATACGAAGATGAGGTATATACCGTCAGGTTGGGACAGCCAAAGAATGCATAGTCTCCTATGAATTCGACGCTGTTTGGAATAACAAGCGATGTGAGACCGGAACATTTATCGAAAGCATACTGTCCGATACTGGTGAGGCTGCTCGGAAGGGTTACCGATTGAAGGTTAGGGCAATTTGTGAAAGTATGATCTTTTATCTCCGTAACGCTATTGGGAATGGTTATTGATTTAAGCTTGGTACACCCATTAAAAGCATAACTACCTATGCTTGTAACGGAGTTTGGGAGGATAATGGAGGTGATATTTTTACAATCTTGGAAAGCGTAATTTCCAATGCTTGTAACGGAGTTGGGGAGGATGATGGAGGTGAGTTTGCTCATCTCATTGCAGATTGCATGAGGAATGGTTTTCACGCCTTCTCCAAAGGTATATCTCTCAACCTGACTTCCAAAATTATAGACCGGGCCGTTGATGGCGTTCCATGTAACATCGGTAACCTTGGTTCGACCGTCAAAAGCCAATAGATCAATGTATGTGACGTTCGTACCAATAGTAACCGACCGGAGATTTCTGCAATCATAAAAGGCTTTATCTTCTATCCTTCTAACGCTATTCGGTATAATAACCGATGTAATAGCGTCACAACCATAAAACGCACTACGTCCTATGCTTGTGACTCCGTTGGGGATGGTAATAGAAGAAAGGCGTTCGCAAATCGCAAACGCATCGCGTTCGATACTTATTACACTATTTGGGATCGTCACATCCGTCAGTTGGCGGCAAACATAAAAAGCATGTTCTCCTATGCTTGTAACACGATACGATTGGCCCTTATAGGTCACACTCTCCGGTATTTCCGCAGTCGTAATATTCCAGCCGTGGTTGTGGTCGTAATCTTTAGCCTTGTATGTTACTTTTGCGGTGAGTTTATTTTTATCTAAAAGATAGTATAAACCACCAATCTTAACGCCATTTGCGAAGATTGTGCTTATGCCCACAAAGAGTGCAAAGAAAAGAGTAAAGAGTTTGGGTTTCATATTTTGATTATTTAGCGGGGATTAATCGCCACAGTGGACGTAAAGTAGTCATAGTATCTTTTCAAACCTTTGCGGCTGCAAAGGTACAACAAATATTCCATATATGCAAATTTATTTGCAAATTTAAGAAAAGTAACGATTACATTTGCGTATATCATTTTTTATTTGTATTTTTGCACCCGCAAAAATGAACTACCCCTTCCCGCGTACCGGTTTCCCCATCGGGGACACCTAGTGCACTCGCAAAATTGAAACGAAATGAATACAATCCTTTGGGTGGACGACGAGATTGACTTGTTGCAACCCTATATCATCTACCTGAGCGGCAAAGGCTACCACGTCACTACCGCCACCAACGGACGCGATGCACTCGACATCGTCGAACAGACTGCGCCTGCCATCGTCTTCCTGGATGAGAACATGCCCGGCCTGACGGGTCTGGAGACGCTCCAGGAGATCAAGCGTATCCGCCCCGAAGTGCCCGTGGTGATGATCACCAAGAGCGAGGAGGAACATATCATGGAGCAGGCCATCGGAGAGAAGATAGCCGACTACCTGATCAAGCCCGTCAATCCCAGCCAGATTCTGCTCTGCCTGAAGAAACATATCCATCTGCAGGACATCGTGAGCGAGCAGGTGCAGCAGAACTACCGCCAGGAGTGGAGCGACATCGCCTATATGATCGACACAGCCGCCACCTTCGAGGAATGGGCCGCCGTCGAGCGCAGCCTCAGCCGATGGGACATCGAACTGGAGAACAGCCCGATGCGTTCACTCATCGACGACCAGCGCACACAGGCCAACAGCGCCTTCGCCAAATGGATAGCCAAGAACTATGAGAGTTGGTTCCACGGTGACGGGTTACGGGTTACGGGCAACGGAACTCCTCTACTCTCACCGGACATCATGAAGCACAGCGTCTTCCCGCTGCTTGACCTGGGCAAGAAAGTGCTGCTGTGCGTCATCGACAACTTCCGCTACGACCAGTGGAAGACCATCCAGCCGCTGCTGAGCGAGTTCTTCTCCATCCATGAGGAAGAGCAGTACCTCAGCATCCTGCCTACTGCCACCCAGTATGCCCGCAACGCCATCTTCTCCGGCCTCATGCCCCTGCAGATACAACAGATGTACCCACAATACTGGGTGGAAGAGGGCGACGAAGAGAGCAAGAACCAGTTTGAGAAAGAACTCGTACAGACATTGCTCGACCGCTACCGCCGACGCGAGAGTTTCACCTACTGGAAGGTGAACGAGAGCGATTTCTGCGAACGGGTCATCGGACAGCTGCGCAACGTGCAGACGCCGCTGAACATCGTCGTGCTCAACTTCATCGACATGCTCAGCCACTCGCGTACGGAGAGCAAGATGATGCGCGAACTGGCCAACGACGAGGCCGCCTACCGCAGCCTGACCCTCAGCTGGTTCCGCCATTCACCCACCTATACCCTGCTGCGCCGCGCAGCCGAACTGGGGTTCACGCTCGTGCTAACCACCGATCATGGCACGACACGCGTCAAGAACGCCGTGCAGATCATCGCCGACAAGAACACCAATACCAACATCCGCTACAAAGTGGGCAAAGCGCTCAACTGCAACTCCAAGAACGTCTTTGTGCTCGAACGTCCCGAACGTACAGGACTGCCCAGCCCCAACGTGAGCAGCAGCTATATGTTCTGCACCGGCAACGACTTCTTCGCCTATCCCAACCAGTTCAACTACTACGCCCAGTACTATCGCAACACCTTCCAGCACGGCGGTATTTCGCTCGAAGAGATGATCGTTCCCCTGGTGACTTTGGTACCAAAATCATAAATCATAAATTTGAAATTTGAAATCCTTCCTTCTCATAGCGATTACCGTCCTGACGTGGAACACCGCACGCATGGACTTCAAGCACAAACCCGCTGAAAACCAAGTGCTTGGCTTCCTCATGGCCCAGGATGCGGATATCATCTGTCTGCAAGAGGTGGATGTCTACAAAGATGCCAAATATCTCACTCTCGCCGATGTCAAGCAGACGCTGGGTAGCAAATATCCCTACTCCTACATCGATTTCTCCGTTTACGACCAGCGTCATCAGTTCGGTACGATGGTCTGGTCGCGCTATCCGCTCATCCACAAGCAGAGTATCCGCTACGAGTCGCACGGCAACCTATCCAACCGCTGCGACGTAGCGATAGGCAACGACACTTTCCGGCTGATTAACAACCATCTGGAATCTTACAAACTCGTATCCGAAGACCTGAATGATCTGGACCGAATAGAGGCCAAATGGCGCCGCGCCATCCCTCTTCGCAATGCGCAGGCACGCGTCATCCGCGCAGAGATAGAAGCCAGCCCTTATCCTGTCATCGTGGTGGGGGATTTCAACTCCGTCGCCCTCAGTTATGCCTATTGGACCATCAGCAGCGGACTGCTCGATGCATGGAACGAGACACATCCCTGGGAATGGGGGGCCACCTTCGAGAAAATGGGGGTAGGTCTGCGGATCGACTATATCCTCACCTCCCCGTCGCTACGGCCTACTGCCTGCGAGACAAAACAAACTACAGGCTCGGATCACAAGCCTGTAGTCGCCACTCTCACGTGGTAATATCTATTCCCCTTTTTCTGCTTACACGCGACGCTGGTAGTGGTAGTCGTCGAAATCACGACCCTTACTGCTATCCAGGTTCTCGTAGCCGCGCCATTTCGACTTTATTCGCCGCCACAGATTACCGATATGCGGGTCCTGCCAGCCTGTCTTCTTCCAGTAGAGAATCAGCAGCCAACCGAACATCAGTCCGCCCAAGTGGGCAAAATGGGCCACATGATCGGCCGTCAGACCCGTCACCGAACCCAAACCGGCGAACAACTCGATGAGCGCATAGATAATAACGAACACGCGCGCACGTATGGGCACAGGGACAAAGAGCAGGAACATCGGTACATCGGGATAAAGCCATCCGAAGGCGAACAGGATGCCGAATACGGCACCTGACGCACCTATCGTATTGAGCAAGGTGGCATAGTACGCCAATGCCTCCGCACTATAGTGCAACGACATGTTATCAAGCATCAACGCCCATACACCTTCTTGCACCAACGCGGCACCCAAACCACATACGAAGTAGTATACCGCGTAGCGACGCTCACCCCATTCGCGCTCTATCATCGGACCGAACATCCAGACTGCAAACATATTGCAGAAGATATGACCGAAATCTGCATGCAGAAACATATAGGTGAACGGCTGCCACCAGTGGAAACTGGACGCTGACATATAATGCAGACCGCATAGGGTGTTCAGATCCACACCATAACGCAGCAGCACAGACGTCAGCAGATAAATCATAATATTGGCTATCAGCAGATAGCGCGTTACTGTCGGTAGATTTCTCATAACGGCTGCAAAATTACTACTTTTTCCTTGATTATACCTATAAAAATGGGTACTTTTTACAAAAAAATGCATTTTTTTGGCTAAAAAGTGATTTTTTTTTCCGAAATAGTTGGTAGTATGCAAAAAAAGTTGTACTTTTGCAAGCGTATTCCGAATTAGGAAGGAATCGTTTGAGCGTTTATCGCGAAAATAGAACCAACAATTAACTTTTTATTTATAAATTTAAAATCTATTGTTATGAACAAATTGGAACTTATCGCAGCTGCAGCTGCAAAGGCAGAAGTTAGCAAGGCTCAAGCCGCTAAAGTTATTGACGCAGCTCTCGAGGCTGCTGTTGAGGCAGTTAAGAAAGGCGAGAACGTACAGATCATCGGTTACGCTAACATCGCTATCGTTAACAAGGCTGCACGCGTTGCTAAGAACCCGCGTACCGGCGCTGTTGTTAACATCCCCGCTAAGAAGGCTGTTAAGATCAAAGCTGGTGCTAAATTTGCTCTCTAATCAGGCAATCTAGCTTATCAAACGAGTTGCCCGCACACGGGCAGCTCGTTTTTCGTCTTTTCAGTACATTTATCTAGTACTACTAACCTATGCTTAATATTATTTTGTGTGGCGCACCCGGTAGCGGTAAGGGTACACAATCCCAGTTGATAGTCGATCACTACGGACTCAAGCATCTCTCTACCGGAGATGTGCTGCGCGCTGAGATAGCCAAAGGCACCGAACTGGGCAAACAGATCGATGCACTCATTTCGGTTGGCAATCTGGTGCCGGACGATATGATGTTCGACCTCATCGAAAATTATATCTCATCCCTGCCCAAACATTGCAAGGGCACTATCTTCGACGGCTATCCGCGTACGGTGGCCCAGGCCGTTTCGCTCTCCGCGCTGCTCAAGAAATACCATATGGACGCCCTGATGATCGACCTAATGGTGGATGAGCAACTGCTTATCCAGCGCCTGCTGGAGCGCGGCAAGGTCAGCGGACGAGCAGACGACAACCTCAACACCATCCGCCATCGCATCGCTGTCTATCACGACCAGACGGAACCTATCGCCCATTATTTCTTGCGCCACGGCAACTATTTCGCCGTCAACGGCAACCACGGCGTGGAAGATGTGTTCCGCCAGGTGAAGCGCATCATTGATCGCGAAAAGAAAAACTAATCCTTATGTCCGGTAACTTCATCGACTATGTAAAGATCTACTGCCGCTCCGGTAAGGGCGGCGCAGGTTGTATGCACCTCCATCGCGCCAAGTATCTGCCTAAGGGCGGACCAGACGGCGGCGACGGCGGTAAGGGTGGTTCTATCATCCTGCGAGGCAACCGTAACTTGTGGACCTTGCTGCACCTGAAGTACCAGAAACATATCATGGCTACCGATGGCGGCCGGGGCGGACAGAGCCGTTCGTTCGGTAAGGACGGCGAAGACCGCATCATCGAAGTGCCCTGCGGTACCGTCGTCTACGACGGCGAGACAGGCGAGTGGCTCTGCGAAGTCAAAGAGCATGACGAGCGCATCGTACTGCTCAAAGGCGGCCGGGGCGGATTGGGCAACTGGCATTTCCGTACGGCTACCAACCAGGCTCCGCGCTATGCCCAACCCGGTGAACCGGCTCAGGAACGCACCGTCATCATGCAACTGAAGGTATTGGCCGACGTCGGACTCGTCGGATTCCCCAATGCCGGCAAATCCACGCTGCTGAGTGTTGTCTCAGCCGCCAAACCTGCCATAGCCGACTATCCCTTCACCACCCTTACGCCCCAACTTGGCATCGTCTCCTACCGCGACGGACGATCCTTCTGCATGGCAGACATACCCGGTATCATCGAGGGTGCTGCCGAAGGTAAGGGACTCGGACTGCGTTTTCTGCGGCATATAGAACGCAACGCCGTCCTTTTGTTTATGGTTCCCGCTACCAGCGAAGATATACCGGGCGAGTACGCCATCCTTCTTCGCGAACTGGAAAAATACAACCCGCAACTGCTCACCAAGGCACGCATCCTGGCGATCACCAAGACCGATGCCATCGATGAGAAAGAACTCAAGAAAATGCGGGCGTCCAAGAAGCTGCAGAAGCTCGATCTGCCTATTGTCTTCATATCCTCTGTGGCTGGCACTGGCATCGACGAACTCAAAGATGCGCTTTGGACCGAACTCAACAAAGAGCAGAATCAGGTCATCGAGATCAGCCATGCACCGATAGATGTCACCGTCATCGAACGGGAAGAACCCGAGGCACAAGAGGAAGAAGAACCGCAGACGATCTATCTGAATGAAGTGGACGAAGAGTGGGATCTGGACAAATACAAAGGCATCGGGTGGGATTCTGAAAACTGAAAGCTGAATGCTGAAGACTACATGGTACGATAGGATGATAGAGTGGCGTGAACGCCACATCAGCGAGAAGCACCTTGTGCTCTTACTATCTTTCTTCGTAGGCGCTTTTTCCGCAGCCGCAGCAGCTCTGTTGAAATCCTTTATCCACCTGATCCAGTGGTTTGTAGAGAACCACCTCATTGCCAACGAACATACCTGGTGGTATCTGATCACGCCTCTGATCGGTATTACCCTCGCCGCACTCTTCGTGCGCTATATCGTGCGCGACGACATCAGCCACGGTATTACCAAGATACTCTACGCCATCTCCCAACGCAAATCGATCATCAAGGCCCACAACATGTGGTCTTCTGTCGTCGGTTCAGGCCTGACCATCGGTTTCGGTGGATCGGTAGGAGCCGAGGCACCTATCGTACTGACCGGTGCCGCCATCGGTTCCAATCTGGCTAAAGCCTTCCGGCTCGACCAGAAGACGATGATGCTCATGATCGGCTGCGGAGCCGCCGGTGCCATAGGTGGTATCTTCAAGGCGCCTATCGCAGGACTGGTGTTCACGCTCGAGGTGCTGATGATGGATCTGACGATGACCTCCGTAGCACCACTCTTGATCTCTTCGGTCACCGCCACTGCCATCTCGTATATCCTGACGGGCGTACAACCTATGTTCCCGCTGAATGTGACCGAACCCTTCCTCGTCCATCGTATCCCCTGGTACCTCATACTGGGTGCTATATGCGGATTGGCCAGCCTCTATTTCACCCGGGGCATGAACCGGCTGGAACAATGGATGAAACATACCATCGGCAATATGTGGCTCAAGTTGCTGGTGGGCGGTATTATGCTGAGTGTACTCATCTTCCTCTTCCCGCCTCTCTACGGCGAGGGATACGATGTCATCCGCCAACTCATCTACGGCGACAGTCTTAGTGCACTCAAGTATAGCCCCTTTGAGGCTTACCTCGCTTCCCTGCCGCCACAACTCATCATCATCGCCTACTTCGTAGCCATCATCTTACTGAAGATTGTTGCCAGTGTTGCGACGAACGGAGGCGGAGGTGTCGGAGGTATCTTCGCGCCCTCACTCTTCATGGGTGCCATCGTCGGATTCGTCACAGCACGTGTGATGAACCTCGCAGGGCTGAGTGTACCGGAGACGAGTTTCGCACTCGTGGGCATGGCGGGACTGATGTCAGGTGTGATGCATGCACCACTCACGGGTATCTTCCTCATCGCTGAACTGACCGGTGGCTACCACCTCTTCATGCCCCTGATGATCGTGAGCGTCATCTCCTATCTGACGATCATGCTCTTCGAGCCTCACTCACTCTACGCGATGCGTCTGGCGCAGAAGGGCGAACTGCTCACCCACAACAAAGACCGCAACGTACTGACGCTGCTCAAGATGGACAATGTGCTGGAGACCGATCTGAAGACCGTTTCGCCGGATATGACGCTGGGTGAACTGGTCAAAGTGATCAGCGAGAGCAAGCGAAATATCTTCCCCGTGATCGACAAAGACGGCCGCCTGCGCGGCATAGTGCTGCTCGACGAGGTACGTAATATCATGTTCCAACCGCGTCTGTACAACCGCTTCCGGGTCAAACAGCTCATGACCTCACCGGCGGCTATCCTGCGCGTGGATCAACCGATGGAGAAAGTGATGGAGACCTTTGAGGATACCGGAGCATGGAACCTGCCCGTGGTGGATGGCGACCGCCGCTATCTGGGCTTCGTCAGCAAATCCAAGATCTTCAATTCCTATCGCCACGTCCTCGTCCATTTCAGCGAAGAATAAAAAAAAGAGGCCCGAAGGTCTCTTTTTTTATGTTGCCGAACCAGGACTCGAACCCAGACAGACAGAACCAGAATCTGTAGTGCTACCATTACACAATTCGGCAGGCTCTTTTCTAAAGCGGGTGCAAAAGTACTGCTTTTTTACGATATGAGCAAATATTTTTGCAAAAAAATGCAAAAAAAATGCAATTTTACTACTTTTTCAGCTTTTCATGACATTGACGGATGTACATTTGGTTGGCTTCCTTCAACCAGCAATACTTCCATTTGGGTGCTTTGAACAAGGCCTCAGCCTGCTCAAAATACGAGAGAGCCTCCTGCTTGCTGCCGAAGGGCTTGGGCGCATAGAAGAGTGAGGTACCCAGATAGGTGAGCGTCAGCGGATCCTTGGGGGCCAGCCGCGCCGCCTCCTTAGCCAGACTCATCCCCTTGGCGGGGTGGAACGACTCATGCAGACGCAGTTCGAACACATAGACGGCCGACATATACATCTCGAAGTGCCCTTTGGGCAAACGGCTCTTCAGTGCCTCTACATGCTTGCGAAAATGCTGTACGTACGGCAACGCCGCCTTCTTGTCAGCCGAGACAATATATCCGCAATAACCATATTCGTACATCAGCCGGTGGGCATTCACCGGCGCTGTATCCAGATAGTTCTTCCATACCGACATCTTCTCCTGCCGGTACGCATCCAGCATCACGCTGTCCACCGCGTTATTCGCTGCAGAAAGCGACAGACTGGCTATCAATAAGACGATGATCGTTTTTATTCGCATAGCTATTCGGCGCAAAGGGCCTCCTGTTTTTACGCTGCAAAAGTACAACAAAAAAATGAAATACGCAAGGGCGGAAGCAAAAAAATGCAACTGGTACAAGGATTCGTGGCACAATAATTGCTGATAGGAGGTAAACAGAATAGACTATGCAACGATTTTTACTTTCTTTAGTTGTGGCACTGCTGGCAAGCATCTCCGCCGGCGCACAAAACATCTATGTGGTGAATCATGAGTACCAGGCGGACATCAAGGTGTACGTGGTGGATCATGAGTATCAAGCCGACTTATTGGTATATCGGGTGAATCATGAGTATCAGGCAAAGGGGAATAGGGGCTTATGGTATTTTGTGGACCATGAATATGAGGCCAACACAAAGGTCTATTTCGTTGATCATGAGTACCAGGCCGACCTGAAGATCTATTTCGTCAGCCACGAGTACCAAGCGGGCTGGAGGGATAGATAGGTCCCGCCTTGACCACAGCGGTCATGGACGAGGTCATGTACATGACACAAAAAAACGCCCCGAAGGACGTTTTTTTTTGGCTTTAGCTATAGGCTTTTAACTTATTTGCCACGCTCGAGGAGCAGTGTGCGGGTCGGCTGGTCGCAGACTTCAGCCGGACCGTAGTACTGGATCGGACCCGGGTAGATATAGTTGGTATCCGGACTTGCCCATTTAGCACGATGCTCTTGCAGGTACTTGAACGGTGCGCCATCCAGTTCCACAAGCGCTTTCTGGATAACCGGTTTCATCTTACCGTTACGTTTCTCCATATTCATCATCATCGTGATGGGCACACCGCCTGCGAGCCACTCGGCTGCGGGCTTGGTCAGATTGCGTACGAGCGACATATAACCCGTCTTGCCTGCTGCGATGAGGTGAGTAGCATTCACACCGATGGAATAGCAGTAGTCGGCATCGAAATTCGACGGCATAGCGCAACGTCCTTCGTAGCCGAAGAAATGGTTGAGCGCAGCGAACTTACCCTTGTACTCGCCGTTGGCTTTGAGCACAGCCAGACGCTTGCCTACCATCTCGATGAGCAGTTTCTCGGTCTCGATCTGCGATACCATGACGTTGCCGTGCGGGTCGCGATCCAACGTCAACTGCTTAGCAATACCCTTCGGCAGCGAACGGAACAGTTCGCAGCTGGCCGGGGTCAGTTTGCTCTTGACGTACTCACGCTTGGCGTCGTCACCGTCGAGCGATGCGAACTCGTCGTTGGCAGCGAGCATGTCGTTGAGTTCCTGGATCAGCACGCGCATAGCAGGGATGAACTCAATGAGACCTTCGGGGATGAGAATCGTACCGAAGTTAAGACCGGCGTTGGCGCGGTTGACGATCACCTTGACGATGTCTTCCACGATATCGTTGAGGGTCATCTTCTTTGCCTCCACTTCCTCGGAGATGAGGCAGATATTGGGTTGGCTCTGGAGTGCGCACTCGAGGGCGATATGCGAAGCAGAACGGCCCATGAGGCGGATGAAGTGCCAGTATTTCTTGGCAGAGTTGGCGTCGCGCTGGATGTTACCGATCAGCTCGGCGTAGGTCTTACAAGCGGTGTCGAAGCCGAAGCTGGTCTCGATCATCTCGTTCTTCAGGTCGCCGTCGATAGTCTTGGGGCAACCGATGACTTGGATGCCGCATTGTTTCTGCAGATAGTACTCGGCCAGCACGCAGGCATTGGTGTTCGAGTCGTCGCCACCGATGATGACTACAGCCTTGATGCCCAGCTGTTTGCATACCTCAATACCGTTGTCGAACTGCCATGTTTCTTCCAGTTTGGTACGACCGGAACCGATGATGTCGAAGCCGCCGGTATTGCGATACTCGTCGATGATCTTACCTGTCAGTTCCTGATACTTGCCGTCGATGAGACCGGAAGGACCACCGAGGAAGCCGTAGAGCTTGTTGTTCGGATTGAGTGCTTTCAGACCGTCGTAGAGGCCGCAGATGACGTTGTGACCGCCGGGAGCCTGTCCGCCGGAGAGGATCACGCCGACGTTGAACGGTTCTGCGCAGGTGTTTTTGCCCGTAGTGGGTTCAAACGTGATGAGGGGCAGACCGTACGTATTCGGGAAGAGTTTCTTGATCTCTTCCTGATCTGCTACAGAGTGCGTTTTCTCGCCTTCTACAAGGCGTACTGCGCCCTGCAATGCCACCGGCATCTTCGGCTGATAAGCCTGACGGGCGATTTGTAATGGAGATTTTTGCATAGGGGTAAAGTTTTAAAGTTGTTTATCTTGTTCTATTAGTTCCAACAATTTTTCCACAGCCTCTTCTTGCGGGATGTTCTTGAGGATACATTCTTTTCCTCTGTAGAGGCTTATCCTGTCGCGTCCGGCACCTACGTATCCGTAGTCGGCGTCTGCCATCTCACCCGGCCCGTTGACGATGCACCCCATGACGGCGATCTTCAGGCCGGAGAAGGGGTTGTCGGTGACGGATGACGAGCGATGGGCTGACTCAGCTTTAGCTATGCCTTCTTTCACCTTGCGGATAGTGTCTTCGAGCTTGAACATCGTACGTCCGCAGCCCGGGCAGGAGATATATTCCGTTTTGTATATGCGTACGCGCGCAGCCTGAAGGATGTCCTTGCTGAGGAAGTTGAGTCGTGTCTCGGAGAAATTCGGATTGACCAGCGTCAGTTCTTTGGCCTTGTAGTCCCAGAGCAGGTGTCCGCACTCGGCAGCGGCCTGCAGGGCGAAGGTCTCCCAGTTGTCCTCGCAGGAGGAATAGCGTACTTCGGCACTTCCGCCAATGTTATCCAGCACTTCGGCGCTCACCGAACCGTCATAACGGACCGAGTCATCGTCTGCGAAATAGTCGACAAGTTCCTGGGCTACAGGTATCTCATTCTCGGGGGCTTCACTCAGGCTCACGCGGATGGTGTCGCCGATACCATCGGCCAACAGCGCACCTATACCGACAGCGGATTTGATACGTCCGTCTTCGCCTTCGCCTGCTTCGGTCACGCCGAGATGCAACGGGAAGGCCATATGCTCGTGGCGCATCGTCTTCACAAGCAGCCGCACAGTATCGACCATCACGCGGGTGTTGCTGGCTTTGACGGAGATGACGATGTTCTCAAACTCCTGATCCACAGCGATGCGGAGAAACTCCATCACCGACTCAACCATTCCTTCGGGTGTGTCGCCGTACTTCTCCATCATGCGTGGGGAGAGCGAACCGTGGTTGACGCCGATGCGGATCGCCGTCTCATGCTCGCGGCATATATTGAGCAGATGGATGAAGCGTTCCTGTAGCTTGTCGTGGTCTCGGCTGTAGTTGCCGGGGTTGATACGCACGGCTTCCACTATCTCGGCAGCTGCGTCGGCCACTTCTGAATTGAAATGTACGTCAGCCACCAGCGGTACAGCCGTCAGCACTTGGGCATGAATCTCCTTGAGGCTCTCCACCTCGCGGAGTCCCTGCGTCGTGAAGCGCAGCAACTCCGTGCCTGCTTCTATGCAGCGCCGCGCCTGCTCAACCGAGGCATCTATATCGTTGGTGCTGGTGTTGGCCATCGTCTGCACACGGATGGGATAGTCTGAACCAATGAAGATGTTTCCCACCTGAACTTGAGTGGTTTGTCTACGCTTATTTTGCAGTTTTATTTCCATATTGGGCGGGCAAAAATGCCCTAAAATGATATTTTTTTATTAAATTTTACAAATTTATTTGCGTATGTCAAAAAAATGTAGTACTTTTGCACCCGCTTTTGACGAAAAGGCGACAAAATGGATTGAATCAGTAGCTCAGCAGGTAGAGCACATCCCTTTTAAGGATGGGGTCCTGGGTTCGAGCCCCAGCTGGTTCACAGAGCAGCATTTCGCTGCTCTTTTTTTTATCCTGAACCATATTCTTATCTCGCTTCGCTCGAACGATCATTGTTCTATCCCATCACGATATTAACGATCTTGCCGGGTACGACAATCACTTTACGTACCTGCAAGTCTCCCAGATACTTCTTGGTATCCTCGTGGGCAAGCACAAGTTTCTCCACTTCCTCTTTCGGCGTGTCCTTCGGGCACTCCAGCGTGAAGCGCACCTTGCCGTTGAACTGCACCGGATATTTCTGCGTGTCTTCCACGAGATACGCCTCGTTGCACTCCGGCCACTCCGCATCAATCACAAAACTCTCGTTGCCGCACTTGTGCCACATTTCCTCTGCTATATGCGGAGCGTAGGGCGCAAGCAGAACGGCGAACGGCTCCAAGATAGCACGCTTGTTGCACTTGAGTGCACTCAGCTCGTTCTGCGCGATCATGAAGGCAGGGATGGACGTGTTGAACGAGAAGTTCTCGATGTCCCACGTGATTTTCTTAATCAGCTTGTGCAGGCTGCGCAACTCCTCTTTCGTCGGCTCGGCATCGCTGATGTTCTCATACATATTCCAGAGCCGTTTGAGGAAACGGTGTACGCCGTCTATACCGTTGGTATCCCAAGGTTTGGACATCTCCAGCGGGCCGAGGAACATCTCATACAGACGCAGCGTGTCGGCGCCGAACTTGGCAATCACGTCATCGGGGTTCACCACGTTAAACATCGACTTACTCATCTTCTCTACCGCCCAGCCGCAGATGTACTGTTTCGGGCCGGCAAGATAAGGATTATCCTCAATAGATGTGCCGTCCGCAAACACGAACTCGGCGTTCTTGAACTCCGGCATCCAGTTGCGGAAGGCGTTGATGTCCAGCACGTCGTTGTTCACCAGGTTCACGTTCACGTGAATCGGCTGCACTTTATCCTTGTATTCGGGGTTCTCGATGAGGTTGTAACTGATATACAGGTTACCCGTCGCGCCTTCGCCTATATAGCGATACACGAAGTTCGAACGGCCTTGGATCATACCTTGGTTTATCAGTTTCTTGAACGGCTCATCCTCGCACACATAGCCGAGATCGTACAGGAACTTGTTCCAGAAACGGCTGTAGATGAGGTGTCCGGTCGCATGTTCCGAACCGCCCAAGTACAGATCCACCTGACGCCAGTAATCGTTGGCCTGTTTGCTGACCAGTTCCTTGTCGTTCTGCGGATCCATATAGCGGAGATAGTATGCAGACGAGCCTGCGAAGCCCGGCATGGTGCAGAGCTCCAGCGGATAACCCTTATAGGTCCAGTCCTTCGCATTACCCAACGGCGGACGACCGTCAGAGGTCGGCTTGAAATCGCTTACCTCCGGCAACGTGATCGGCAGGTCTTTCTCGTCCACCGCATAAGGCATGCCGTCTTTATAGTAGATCGGGAACGGTTCGCCCCAATAACGCTGACGCGAAAAGATGGCATCGCGCAGACGGTAGTTGACCTTGACGCGACCGAGACCGGTGTTGGTGATATATTCCTTCATCGCCTGGATAGCATCTTTCACTTCCATGCCGTTGAGGAAACCGGAGTTCATCATCTTTCCTTCTTTCGCGTCAAACGACTCTTCGCTGACGTCCGCGCCTTCGATAAGCGGGATGATAGGCAGGTTGAAATGTTTGGCGAAGGCATAGTCGCGGCTGTCGTGTGCCGGCACGGCCATGATAGCACCCGTACCGTACCCGGCCAGCACGTAGTCGGAGATATAGATAGGTATCTCGCCCTGCGTGAGCGGGTTGATGGCATAGGAACCCGTGAACACACCCGTCACCTTACGATCGGCGATACGTTCACGCTCCGTGCGGTTCTTGCAGCGTTGCAGATAGGCTTCCACCTCTTCGCGTTGCTCGTCCGTCACCACTTTCTGTACATATTCGCTCTCCGGCGCCAGCACCATGAACGTCACGCCGAACACTGTATCCGCCCTCGTCGTAAATATCGTGAACTGCAGGTCTTGTCCTTTGATGGCAAACTGCATCTCTGCGCCTTCGCTACGGCCTATCCAGTTGCGTTGGGTCTCTTTGAGGCTGTCGGTCCAGTCCAGACGATCAAGACCTTCCAGCAAGCGGCCGGCATAGGCACTCACGCGCAGGCACCACTGGCGCATCACACGTTGCTCCACGGGATAGCCGCCGCGCACGCTCAAACCCTCACTCACCTCATCGTTGGCCAGCACCGTGCCTAAAGCCGGACACCAGTTCACTTTGGTATCAGCCAGATAGGCGATGCGGTAGTTCATGAGGCGTTCCTGCTGCTCTTTCTCGCTCATCGTCGCCCATTTGGGGTCGTTGGCCTCCCATTCCGCAATCAGCTTGCTGATGGGCTGCGCTTTCTGCGTCTTGGGGTCGAAATAACTGTTGAACATCTGCACGAAGGCCCACTGCGTCCAATGATAGTACTTCGGGTCGCAAGTACGGATCTCTCTACTCCAGTCGTAGCAGAAACCTATCTTCTTCAACTGCGAGATATAACGGTCGATGTTCTCGAACGTCGTTTTCTCGGGGTGCTGTCCGGTCTGGATGGCATATTGCTCGGCCGGCAGACCGTAACTGTCGAAGCCCATCGGGTGCAGCACGTTAAAGCCTTTCTGACGTTTGTAACGGCTGTAGATATCCGAGGCAATGTAGCCCAGCGGGTGGCCGACATGCAGGCCTGCCCCAGAGGGGTAAGGAAACATATCGAGCACATAGTAGTGCGGCTTGTCTGAGTCGTTTGACACTTTGTATGCCTCGGCTTCTTCCCACGCCTTTTGCCACTTTTGCTCGATGTCTGTGAAATTATATTCCATATGTTTTTGTTTTGTCTTTAGCGGTTTACACAAATTTGCGTGCAAATTTACAACTTTTTTTTGATTCTTGCAAAAAAAACTGCATAAAATGCAGTATTTTTGTGTGTGTGCGTTGCGTAATTCTCTTTTTGTGGTTCTGCAGCTCAAAAAACACCAATTATCCATATTATATACTACGTATATAATACAACAAGATAGAAGTGCGAAATTAGTGCGTGATAAGTTGGAGATAAGTGCGTGATAAGTTGGAGATAAGTGCGTCATTATCGAGACTGGAAGCAGAGCAACACCAGGGCGACACCAGAGCGGCACAACAACGAAAAGCTTTTCTACAGATAAAAGAAGCGTCCGCCAACCGCTATAAAATAAGCGACAGCATCTCTGCCGCCGCTTAATGGCTAAAACCCTGTATGGTGCATCTCTCGCGCCATACAGGGTTTACTCATTCTATTACAGCAGTTTCTTTACCTGCTCGTAGACGTTCTGTGCGGTGAAGCCGAGTTTCTCGTCCAGCACCTTGTACGGAGCGGAGAAGCCGAAGCTCTCGAGACCCCAGATAGCACCGTTGTCGCCAACAAGTCCCTGGAGCGTGCAAGGCAGACCTGCGGTCATACCGAAGCGTTTAACGCCCTTCGGGAGTACTTCGTTCTGATACTCAGCGGGTTGCTCGCGGAAACGTCCTTCGGACGGCACGCTGACGATCTGCAGGCGTACGCCCTCTTTGCGGAGCAGTTCAGCACCGGCGAGCAGCGTTGCTACCTCCGAACCGGAAGCGAGGAGAACGACTTGCGGGTTCTCATCTTTGCTGACGATATATGCACCCTTGCGGAAGCCTTCGAGGTTCACATTGGGCACCGGAGCAATGTCCTGACGGCTCAAGATCAATGCCGACGGTGTCTCGGTGTTCTCGATGGCTGCACGCCAAGCGAGCGTCGTCTCTTCTGCGTCTGCCGGACGGAGAACGAGCATCGACGGCTTGCCGTGATGATTATGCAGTTTCTCCATCAGACGGATCTGTGCCTCTTGCTCCACCGGCTCGTGCGTCGGACCGTCTTCGCCTACGCGGAACGCGTCGTGACTCCAGATGAAGATAACCGGCAGTTCCATGAGGGCAGCCAGACGAACGGCAGGTTTCATATAGTCGCTGAAGACGAAGAACGTACCGCAAGCGGGGATGATACCGCCGTGGAGTGCCATACCGATGCAGACGCAAGCCATGGTGAGCTCGGCTACGCCGGCTTGGAGGAACTGACCGCTGAAGTCACCCTTCTTGATGGCGTGGGTCTTCTTGAGGAAACCGTCGGTCTTATCGGAGTTGCTCAGGTCAGCCGAGCTGACGATCATGTTACCTACGTTCTCTGCGAGGAAGCTGAGCACCTTACCGCTGGCATTACGCGTAGCGTCACCGGCTTTCTGCTCCACGAGGCTCCAGTCGATGCAAGGTGTCTCACCCGACATGAAGGTCTCATATTCATTGGCAGCAAGCGGATTCTTCTCTTTCCACTCGTGATAAGCAGCATATTTCTTGTTAGCCAGCTCGCGCAGCTCGATAGCACGGTCTTCGTACAGTTTCTGTACCTCCGGGAAGATCACGAAGGGGTTCTGCGGATCACCGCCGAGGTGCTCAATGGTCTTCTCAAACGAAGCACCGGACTTGCTGAGCGGGTTACCGTGCGTAGAGCACTTGCTTTCCCAGCTCGCACCTTCAGCCGTAACACATCCCTTACCCATCGTGGTATGACCGATGATGAGCGACGGACGACCTTTTTCTGCTTTGGCCTTGATGAGGGCTTCGCGGATAGCATCCGGATCATTACCGGGGATCTCCTGAACGAACCAACCCCAGGCTTTGTACTTGGCTGCTACATCTTCGCTGGTTACCTCACCGCACTCGGTGGACAACTGGATGGTGTTGGAGTCGTAGAACATGATGAGGTTGTCCAGACCGAGGTGTCCGGCCAGACGGCCTGCGCCCTGCGAGATCTCTTCCTGTACACCGCCGTCCGAGATGAAGGCATAGATAGTCGGATTATGGATAGCGCCGTAACGCTGGTTGAACCATTTGGCTGCGATGGCAGCACCTACGCCGAAGACGTGACCTTGGCCCAGCGGACCGGAGGTGTTCTCTATCATGCGTTCGATCTCACGCTCGGGGTGACCGGGAGTGACCGAACCCCATTGACGGAGGTTCTGCAGGTCTTCGAGGGTAAACTTACCGGCCAGGCAGAGTTGCGAATAGAGCATCGGAGCCATGTGACCGGGGTCGAGGAAGAAACGGTCACGCGCTTCCCAACCCGGGTTCTCCGGATCGTATTCCAGAAACTCGCTGAAAAGAACATTGATGAAATCTGCGCCACCCATAGCACCGCCCGGGTGACCACTCTTGGCTTTCTCTACTGCCGCTGCAGCCAGGATACGGATGTTATCCGCTGCACGATTCATGAGTTGTGTCTTGTTCATAGTAATAAAATTTTTATTGTTGTTGATAATATTCTCGTTCTGACGTTATGTCCTTATATCGAGGCTTAGAATTTCCAACCTATATGGTAACTGAGTCCGTAGCTCATATCGCCTCTGTTCCCGTATCCGGGTATATACACCGGTGCCATCTCCGCCATAGCCAGACCGTCTTTATCGCGGGTAAAGAGGAACTTAAGTCGTCCCATCCAACCCATGTATAGTCCTTTCACTACATTAACCTGGCATCCCAAAACAATCTCGCCCCAGCAGTCCGCCTTGGTCTTATACGGTCGCCACGTATCGGCCGTAGCGCCTTGCCGCGCACCCTGTACGGCTGTTCCCAGACGCACTCCCACCAGCAGGGCGTGCGGACTTTCGGGACGTTTCTTGAGCGGACATATGTCACATCCTACGCGGAAGAACCCGCCATGGCCGTTATAGCTGAGCGAATCACCCCGTGTGGCGGTTCCTCCGGCATATCCCAGTTCGAAAGTGGGATAGAAACGATTCTTGAGTCGCACGTTCGCCGCCACTTCCCATTGCTGGATACGCGCCTTGCTCACCGCCATGGCCAGGACCGCTGCACCCAGATCCAACTTCACCGTCACACCCTGATAGACCGATGGCCGTTTAGGGGACGCCTGATGAGGCGTGGCAGCGGGCAGGCTGTCGAGAGGCAGCACCAGAGCCGTGTCCGGCACAGACTGAGGCAGCGAGTCAACCGCTATGGAATCGGTCTGTGCATGCAGAAAAGAAAAATGAAAAATGAAAAATGAAAGGATAACGAATCCTAACCTTTGTACATATGTCATCTCATCTTTCAATTTTCTATTTCTTCCTTTCACTTTTACATGAGTGCCTTCGCCTCATCTTTGAGTTCCGACAACGCTTTGTCGGTCGGGGTCAGCCCGTTGGAACTATAGGCCGTCAGCAACATCTTGGCATAGGTCATCGCATCGGCGTTGGGAGGCAACTGGGTAGCTATACCTACCACAAAAGCTGCCATCTGGTCGCGCGCATTGATGATAAGCGCCCATACTTCTTCGCTCACATAGACCTGCTGACTCATGTTGTGCTCAAACTCCGCACGGATGGTCTGCAACAGATGTTGCTGCAGTTGCGCTACGGTCATCGTCGTCAGATCCAGCCCCATGAGCATATGCTCCGGCGTCGTACGTTCCAGCAACAACGCGAGACGCTCGTACGCACGCAGGCGGATAGGAGAAACCGTCTTCTGGCTCTCACGTTTCAATTCCCACTGGCGCTTGCGCTCCTCGTTGCGGAAGGTGGAGTACTGGATCAACCAGAACCCGAAAATCATCACAACAATAATCAGAATAATCAATAGTGTTGTCTGCATAAATGCCCACTTTTCCAAATTACGCCGCAAATTTACTACATTTTATCGACATATGCAAGCATATGACGATTTTTTTTTCGCAGAGGCAATAATAATTTGCACAATTCAAAAAAATGTAGTACTTTTGCACCCGATAAAAAACCGTAAACGTATGATCGTTGTTTTTACCGGCGCAGGAGTTAGCGCAGAGAGCGGATTAGGTACGTTCCGCGATAGTGACGGACTGTGGGAGCACTACCGCGTAGAGGATGTATGCACCCACGAGGCATGGCTGCGCAATCCGCAGCTGTGTGTCAAGTTCTACAACGACCGTCGCCGCGATACCTTGGCGGCGCAACCCAATGCAGCCCATTTGGCTATAGCCAAACTGCAGCAGGCGTTGCCCGACACACGTATCATCACACAGAACATCGACGATCTGCACGAACGGGCCGGCGCAAAGGATGTGATCCACCTGCATGGAGAGATCACCAAACTGCGTTCGTCGCTCAACGAGACCGCCACAGTGCCTCTGGAGGGATGGGAGCAACACTACGGAGAGCGTCATCCGGACGGTTCGTTGCTGCGTCCGTATATCGTCTTTTTCGGCGAGGGAGTTCCGTATTTCGAAGAAGCCTGCCGCATAGCGGCACAAGCGGATATCATGCTGGTGGTGGGTACCAGTCTGAACGTCTATCCTGCCGCTTCGCTTATCCACTATGCACGACCGGATGTGCCGATCTATTTTGTGGATCCGGGTATGCCGGAGTTCGGCAACTGGGCCGATCGCATCACACATATCCGCAAACCCGCTACCGTAGGTGTACCCGAAGTAGTGGAGCAGTTGTTGAAAGGATGAGAGGTCAAAGGATGAAGGTCTGGAAACGCATATTAACCTGGCTGGGCGTCATGGCGGTGCTGACCCTGGTGGCAATGGGACTGTGGTATCTGCTCTGCGGAGGCGACATGAGTACCGCCTCGCTCAAGTGGCTACAACTAATGCAGACCATTGGCTCCTTTCTGCTTCCTCCGCTGCTCTGCGCATGGATGTGGAGCGCCACTCGTCAACCGTGGCACTGGCTTCAGCTGGATCAGCGGCCCAATGGTAAGGTCACATGGTTGGCCGTCGCAATCATGGTGTGTGCCATCCCGGGCATCAACCTGCTGGCGGATCTGAACGGACGCGTGGTATTACCGGAAAGCCTCGGTTTCATCGAACATTTTCTGCGCGAACAGGAAGACACAGCAGCAGCCCTGACCAGGCGTTTTCTGGAAGCCGACCATTTCGGTATCATCCTTATTAACATGGGTTTGTTGGCCCTTCTGCCGGCGCTGGCCGAAGAACTCTCTTTCCGCGGTACGCTGCAACAGGTGCTGGGCAATCGCCATACCGCGATCTGGATTACCGCCTTTATCTTCTCTGCCATCCATATGCAGTTCTACGGTTTCGTCCCGCGCATGTTGATGGGAGCGCTGTTCGGGTATGTCTTTGTCTGGACCGGCAACCTCTGGATACCGATGCTGATGCATTTTGTCAACAACAGTCTGGCCGTGCTGAGTTTTTATCTCTTTGACAACGGCACGGACACAAATTATGCCGACACTATCGGTGCCGGCACAACTTGGTGGTTAGGCGTGCTGAGTATCATGCTCAGCATCGGATTGATTCTTCTGCTCAGGCAACGCGCCGGGCAGAAATAAGGATTACATATCCGGATCAACCAGGATACGTCCGCAGAACTCGCACACGATGATCTTCTTGCGCGTACGGATATCCAATTGGCGCTGAGCAGGTATCTTCGCGTGGCAACCGCCGCAGCTGTCGCGTTCTACTTTCACTACAGCCAGACCGTTGTGCGCACTCTTGCGGATACGCTTGAAGGCGCTGAGCAGACGCTCGTCAATCTTCTTCTCCAGATCACCGGCTTTGAGTACCAGCGTCTCGGTCTCTGCCTTGGTCTCTGCCAAGATCTGATCCAGCTCATTGCGTTTCTGATTCAGATCCACCGTGCGCTCCTCGATATCTTTGGTCGTCTTGGCCTTGTCGGCGATACGTGCCTCCAGTTCAGCACTGAAATGCTTGATCTTGCGTTGCGATGCCTCGATCTCCAGTTCCTGGTACTCAATCTCTTTGTTGAGGTTGTCGAACTCACGGTTGTTGCGCACGTTGTTCTGTTGCTCTTTGTAGCGCGAAATGCTGGCATTGGCATTCTCGGTACGCACGCGATGATCGGAGATCTGGGTCTCACACTCTTTGATGTCGTTCTCGATGTTGCTCAGGCGGGTCTTGAGACCTTCTACCTCATCGGACATGTCTTTGACCTCTTGGGGCAGTTCTCCGGCCAGTGTACGCAGTTCGTCGATCTTCGAATCCACTTGCTGCAGGTCGTAGAGTGCCTTCAGTTTTTGTTCAATAGTTAATTCTCTTGCCATATTTATAGTATATTTATTGGTGTCTTGTCTTGTTGGCTGATATGCACCACCAACGGAAGCGGCGCAAGTATATCGCTAAATATCTCCGCAGCATGATGCTCGCTCACCCAATGATCGACATCGATCAGGCAGATGCGTCCCCCTGCATCTTGGAATTCATGATATTTGCAGTCTGCCGTGAGATAAACGTCGGCGCCTTGCGCTACCGCATCGGAGATGAACTCCGCTCCAGATCCGCCGCAGAGTGCCACCGTCTGTACCTGATCGGAGACAGGACGCGTATAGCGCACATAGGTAGCAGAAAGCGTGTCGCGCACGAGGCGGAGGAAGTCGTCGCTGCGCATCGGTTCGCGCAAACGGCCTATCACGCCCAGACCGTTCTCCATCAACGGATGGCAATCGGTCAGCAGCAGTTTCTCTGCCAGACGCGTGTTGATGCCATCGCTGGCCACATCCAGACTGGTATGCGCGCTATAGATGGCTATATCATGCTTGATAGCCGTAGCCACCATGCATGCCTGCGGAGTCTGGCCGCAAACCTGTCGTAGGCTGCGGAACAAAAGCGGATGATGTGAGATGATGAGTTGGCAACCGAGCATAATAGCTTCATCGACCACTTCCGGTGTTACATCGGTGGTCAAGAGGACGGACTTGATATCACGTCCTGTGTCGCCTACCTGCATTCCCGAGTTATCCCATTCCATCTGGGCACTCCGTGGCACTGCAGATTCTATGCTATCGATAATCTCCCTGAGGAGCACGTGTCAGCCTTAAGCCTTCAGCTATCAGTTTTCAGCTTCTTCCTCTTTGATCGTGAAGTCGGTGATACCGGCATGGATGAGGATATTATACCACTGAATGAGTTTGCGGATATCGGAAGGATACACGCGGTCGCGATCCCAGTTGGGCAGCACCTGGTCAAACCATGCCTGCAGTTCGGCATTGCCGGCCTTCTTGACATCCATCGCCACCGGTTTCAGTCCCTCTTTCTTACCGGCTGCTGTCAGTACTTCGCTCAGCGCAACGTCATCCGAATCGGTGAACATAGACACATCGCTCAGCGCCACAATCTTGTCCCGCGCATAGGTCGGCATACGTTTGCCATCCACGAGCGACTCCACGATGAGCATGTTGTTGCCACGACTAACCAGCTTGTACAACCCCGGTTTACCAGTGATAGCGAGTATATTCTTCAACATAAATTTGCTGTTTTCTCAAAAATCGTTGCAAAAGTACTTCTTTTTTTTCAAATTGCCTCAAAAAATCGCATATTTACCTATAAGAACACACAAAAATGAAGTTTTTTTGCATTTTTTTTCGAAAATATTTGGTCATATCAAAAAAAAGCTGTACTTTTGCACCCGCTTTTCGAAAGCAGTGTTCTTTTACACAACAAAAAAGTATGCGGAAATAGCTCAGTTGGTAGAGCACGACCTTGCCAAGGTCGGGGTCGCGAGTTCGAGTCTCGTTTTCCGCTCTTTTTTTTTGCCCAGATGGCGGAATTGGTAGACGCGTGCGTTTCAGGTGCGCATGCCGCGAGGTGTGCAGGTTCGAGTCCTGTTCTGGGCACTCGCTTAGGCTATTACTTGCGTGACTCGCAGCACAGCTGCTCGATTACGCTCCGTAATGCCCTACGCTCTCCGATTAAAACATCGCTTTGCTAGCGTTTTAATCGGTCTTTGAAATAAAATCAGGAGGACTGCTAGTAAAACGATAGTCCGACTGAAGAGCGAAAGCACGCCGAAGATTCATATGAGCGAATAATCGACGGGGTTTACCTCGGAGAAAATTGCAAAGCAATTAGTCGCGAATCGTATTGAGGCGTCGCTGGCGCGACGCGCAGGTGGTGAAATTGGTATACACGCTACTTTGAGGGGGTAGTGGTCGCAAGATCGTGTGAGTTCGAGTCTCATCCTGCGCACTTGTTTTTCGAAACGGCCGGTTGGATGAGCGACTTAGTCAACGGTCTGCAAAACCGTCTAGAGCGGTTTGACTCCGCTACCGGCCTCCAGCAGAAGTCACTCGTCAAGAGTGGCTTTTTTTTATTTGCTTGGCGCATGGACGAGATCATCCAGGACATAACTTCTCAAGAGTACAAGTACGGCTTCACGACCGACGTGGAGACGGAAGTTGTGCCGGCCGGTCTGAGCGAAGACATCATCCGACTGATATCCGCCAAGAAACAAGAGCCGGAGTGGTTGCTGGATTTTCGGCTCAAGGCCTACCGCAAATGGCTGACAATGCCGGTGCCGACATGGGCGCACCTGCAGATTCCCGATATCGATTTTCAGGCTATTTCCTACTATGCCGCTCCGCGTACCGGCAAAGAGCATGGAGAGAAAAAAGAGATTGATCCGGAGATCATGAAGACCTTCGACAAGCTCGGTATTCCCTTGCAAGAGAGAGAAGCACTGGCCGGAAACATGGCTGTGGACGCCGTGATGGATTCGGTGAGCGTCAAGACCACTTTCCGCGAGACATTGGCGGAGAAGGGTATCATCTTCTGTTCAATCAGCGAAGCAGTACGCGAATATCCGGACTTGGTAAAAAAGTATCTTGGTTCGGTGGTTCCCTATACCGACAATTTCTATGCAGCCCTGAACTCGGCCGTGTTCACCGACGGTTCGTTCGTCTACATACCGAAAGGTGTGCGGTGCCCGATGGAGTTGAGTACGTATTTCCGCATCAATGCCGGCAAGACCGGTCAGTTTGAGCGCACGTTACTGGTGGCGGATGAAGGTGGGTACTTGAGTTATCTGGAGGGCTGCACGGCACCTATGCGCGATGAAAACCAGTTGCATGCTGCCATCGTGGAGATAGTGGTGCATAAGGATGCGGAAGTGAAATATTCAACCGTACAGAACTGGTATCCGGGCGACAAAGAGGGCAAGGGAGGCATCTATAACTTCGTGACCAAACGAGGAATAACCTACGAGAACGCACGCCTGAGTTGGACCCAGGTGGAGACCGGAAGTGCCATCACTTGGAAATATCCGAGTTGTATCCTCCGCGGCGACAACTCGAGTGCGGAGTTCTACTCCGTTGCGGTGACCAACAATTACCAGCAGGCAGATACGGGTACAAAGATGATCCATATTGGTCGTAACACGCGCTCGCGTATTATATCTAAAGGTATATCTGCCGGCAAGAGTCAGAATGCCTACCGCGGACTGGTGAAGATGGGTGTGAACGCCGAGAACGGACGCAACTACAGTCAGTGCGACTCGTTGCTGCTGGGAGACCAATGCGGTGCACACACCTTCCCCGACATGCAGATAGCCAACCCGACCGCGACCGTCGAGCACGAGGCCACCACCAGCAAGATCAGCGATGAACAACTCTTCTATTGCCGCCAGCGCGGTATAGGCGTAGAGGATGCCGTAGGACTGATTGTCAACGGTTACGCCAAAGAGGTGATGGACAAACTGCCGATGGAGTTCGCCGTAGAAGCCCAGAAACTACTGCAAGTCAGTCTGGAAGGCTCGATAGGATGACGAGAGCAGTCAGTTATCCGTATTCAGAATTCAGAAAATAGAAACACAGAGATATGTCATTACAATGTGGAATCGTAGGGTTGCCGAATGTAGGCAAGAGTACCCTATTTAATTGCCTGAGCAATGCCAAGGCACAGAGTGCCAATTTCCCTTTCTGCACCATCGAACCGAACGTGGGCGTGATCACCGTTCCGGATGAGCGATTGATTAAGTTAGGCGAGCTGTGCAAGCCGGAACGCGGAGTGATCCCTACTACCGTGGAGATAGTAGATATCGCCGGATTGGTCAAAGGTGCCAGCAAGGGCGAAGGACTTGGTAACAAGTTCCTGGCTAATATCCGCGAGACAGATGCAATCATCCATGTGTTGCGTTGTTTCGACGATGAGAATGTGGTGCATGTGGATGGCACAGTGAACCCTGTACGCGACAAAGAGATCATCGATGCGGAGTTGCAACTGAAAGACCTGGAGACCGTTGAGAGCCGTATTCAGAAATGCGAGAAAGCAGCCAAGGCGGGTGGAGACAAGCAGGCTAAGTTGCAGTTGGAGGTGCTCGTGAAATACCGCGAAGCGCTCTCGCAAGGCAAGAATGCCCGTACGGTGGAGCTGGACAACAAAGATCAGGAAACAGCTGCCAGAGACCTGTTTCTGCTGACCAACAAACCGGTGATGTACGTCTGCAACGTGGACGAAGCCGCAGCCCTGACCGGCAATGCCTATGTAGAGCAAGTCAAAGAGGCCGTGAAAGACGAAGACGCACAAGTACTCGTGCTGGCCGCTAAGATTGAGAGCGAGATAGCCGAACTGGAAACCTATGAGGAACGCCAGATGTTCCTCGAAGAGATCGGTTTGCAGGAATCGGGTGTGAACCGCCTGATCAAAGCCGCCTATGCGTTATTGAATCTACGAACATTCCTCACGGCAGGTAGTGATGAGGTGCGTGCATGGACCTTCAAGGCCGGAGCGAAAGCACCACAATGCGCCGGAGTGATTCATACCGATTTTGAGCGCGGATTTATTCGTGCCGAAGTAATCAAATACGATGATTTCGTTGCACTGGGCGGCGAAGCGGCTTGTCGTGCTGCCGGCAAACTGGCAACAGAAGGCAAGGACTATGTCGTACAAGACGGCGATATTATGCATTTCCTCTTTAATGTATGATTGAGCAATATTTAGCATATGGCATATGGGTGGCGATTGTGTTTATTATCGCCGGCTTTGTAGCGCTGGTAAAAGGCGCAGACTGGTTGGTGGATGGAGCCTCATCCATCGCTAAGAATTTCGGTATATCCGACCTCGTCATCGGCCTGACCGTAGTGGCTTTCGGCACCTCGATGCCTGAGTTTGTGGTAAACATGGTTTCTGTAGCCGAAGGAACAACAGATTTGGCTATCACGAATATCCTGGGTTCGAATATCATCAATACGTTTGTTATTCTGGGTTTGACCGCCTTGGTATATCCGGTCGCCTCGCAGAAACGCAGCCGTGACTTCGATATTCCCCTCTCGATTGTGGCGGGAGTGATGGTGATTGTTTTTGTGGCCATCCAACTGCCGATAGGCGAAGATATGCGCGGCATAGGCCGTATTGGCGGTGCTACGTTGCTGGCCTTCTTCTGCTATTTCCTGTACAACACTTTCCGTCACGCCAAGGACCATCCGGAAGAGACAGATGCAGAAGCAGTGAAACTCATTCCCACGCGCCGTGCCATCGCACTGATATTAGGTGGGTTTGTGGGATTGGTGGTTGGTGGAGAACTGATCGTGAAGAGTGCAGTGGATATAGCCACCCGCATGGGTGTGAGCGAAGCTATTATCGGTTTGACGATAGTCGCCTTAGGCACATCGCTTCCGGAACTGGCCACCTCGGTAATTGCCGCCACGAAGCACAACTCCGACATCGCTTTGGGCAATGTGATTGGCTCCAACATCTTCAATGTGTTCTTCGTCTTGGGAGTAAGCGCCACCGTTCGTCCGCTGCCTGCCTATCAGGGTATTGAGTTGGATGCCATCATGGCAGCACTAGGTAGCATCGTTGTATGGCTGGCTATCAAATCCAACAAAGAACGCAAGGTCCAACGCTGGGCTGGTGCCTTGCTTGTGTTGATTTACGTCGGGTACCTCACGTACCGACTTCTGCAAGTCTAAAGCGAATGGTTGAACATACGGCGTTCGCGATCGCTGAACCAACCGTATTTATTGAAATAACGGCACATGTTTTGGATATGAATCCAGAGCATGTGTTTGTTTTTGTAGGACGCTTGCGCGTGTGCATGGACAATGGTCCACTCGGGATAATAGAGCGTAAGATAGTTGCGATGAATGGATCGCGTGAGGTCGATATCCTCCGGATACATAAAATAGCGTTCGTCAAATAATCCAGCCTCTACGGCCGCTTTTGTACGAAGCAGCATAAAGCAACCGCTCAGGTATGGCGCATTGATCGGACGCGAGAGGTCCAGATCATGCAGTTCATAGCAACGGTTACGCTTCGTCATCATCCATTGAGGGAGAAACCTGCGACCGAACACATCTAAAGGAGAAGGAAGACGTTTAGCCAAATACTGGGGTGAACCATCGGGATTGACTACACGCGGCATGAGTTGTCCCACCTCGGGATTCAGCAGCATCCAATCATGCATGGCATCTATGTCTTCGGCCTTGACACGGATGTCGCTGTTCATCACCAAGTGGAGGGGAATCTCAGCAAAGGCACTTTCGCGGAGTGCGACATTATGCGCACGGCCATAGCCCACATTCTCCGGCATATGCATATAGCGTACTTTCGCCGATTTCATCGGCATATTCCGGCTCTCTGCTTTGGTCTCTGAATTATCGAGCAGATAGAGTTTCTGCAAGTTCCTAACGCGCAATAATTCCTCCACAAGAGGCAGTACCTCCTGTTCCCAGCAGGGATGATATAGAACTATAGAAATGTTTAACATTCTTTTCGGATGAACTGGCGGATTTTGCGGAGTTGTTTGCAGGCAACGGTAAGCAGACCGGCACCTACGTGGTTTTTCTTTAATACCAGAAAGTCTTCCTGAGTCTTGGACAAGCGTGCTTTGGCATTCCTATTGCTGGCACCGCCTGTTTCCATAGAAACAAGCACCTCCGGTATATAACGGGTTTGGTATCCTGCGGTGAAGATGCGCAAGATCATGTCATAGTCAGCTGATATATGAAACCAGTCATCATACAGGCCCACCTCTTGATACACTTTACTGCGCACATAAACAGTGGGGTGCGGAGGCATCCAGCCGTACTTGAGTGCACGCGGGTGAAAATCATTACTCTTCCAGCGACGCACTACACGCTGACCGTTGCAGTACTGCAAGTCGCCATAGACCACATCTGTCTCGGATGTTAGGAAAGCCGCTGCGATTTGTCCGATGGAATCGGGAGAATATAGCTTATCGTCGGAATGCAAGAATCCTATCACGTCACCCGTTGCCATACCGATACCTTTATTCAGGGCATCGTATATGCCGTTGTCTTTCTCAGACACCCAGCGCACGTTTTTGTGCTTTGCCGCATAGGCCTCGATGATCTCTCGCGTACCATCCGTTGAGGCTCCATCCACAATGATATGCTCAATGTCCGGATAGGTCTGTTCCTGCACACTCGCCAATGCCCGTTGAACCGTCTTGGCGCTGTTGTACGTAATAGTTATAATCGATATTTTCATGTTCGTTTATTGCAACAATTGGCGATACACATTCTTCGTTTGCTCGTAGGTCTTGTCCCACGAGAAACGCTTGGCATTCTCAATGCCTGCGGCTATGATATCCTGCATCGGTCTGGATTGCACTTCGCTGACTTTCTCGACCATTTGTTGGATTATTTTTTCTGTACTGCTATGTTCAACTACTAATCCTCCTTTGCCTATCACTTCAGGCACTGAGGAGTAATTTTGCGCAATAACAGGACAGCCGGCTTTCTGCGCTTCCAGTATCGGCAGCCCGAATCCTTCGTAGTCAGAAGGATAGAGAAGACACAGCGCCTCGTTATACAGCTTGTTCAGTTCTTCACTTGTTACATTTCTTGCTGCGACTAACTCTAATCCCGTTCTTTTGGCCACAGCTTGCGCTATATCAAAGCGCTTGTAACTGACACTGCTGTTACCGATAAACAACAGATAGCCTTTCTTCTCTATGTCCGTTATCGGATAAAAATCATCGCTCACGCCGTTGTATATCACATGCAGTTGTTCTTCCGGTAGCCAGGGATAGAAACGCAGCAGATCGCGTTTGGTGTTCTCACTCACACAGATGACGGCCTCGCTATGACGAAGAGCCCGTTCTTCTTCCCAGAGGTGTACTGCTTTGGGGAGACCATGACGATAGAAATGATAGGTCAGATCATGTACTGTGGTTACATTGAAGACCTTTTTCTGCGGCAATACACGGAAGTAAGAAGAGTGAAAAACGGATGGCGTAGCGGCCTTAAAGGCAGGTATGCGATAGCGTTCGAGGAAGCGTTTATGGTCGGTGTAATTCAGTTCTGTCAATTGAATATCTTTATCGCTCCTTGCGCGCTTTAGGAACTCATTCCAAACCACAGATATTCCTCCGGTTTTCTGGAGAGCAAAAATAATATTATCGGCTATAATGTTCATTTCTTTTCGATCAGTTGTACCCACTGCGGCATGATAGCCTTCTCGCTATAGGTTTGGAGAGCGTATGCTTGTGCCTTCTTCGCACGTTTGTTTGCTTCTTCCATATGCCGGATAGTATCTGTTATCTTTGCAGAAAGAGCCGCGATGTCTCCGCAGGGAACGAGCCATCCGCGATGATCAGCAAGCAGTTCAGCCGGTCCGTGCGGGCAGTCGAAAGCTATACAGGGAAGTCCACGCCACATGGCCTCGATGAGTGCCAAGGGTAGTCCTTCGTAGCGGGAGGAGAGCACAAAGAGCGAGGAGGATGTGTATTCGTCTATTATATCTTCCGTTTTACCGGCTAACACCACATGTTGCAAACCTAATTCTTGTATCTGCACTTCCAATTCAGCGTGTTTTGGTCCTTCGCCTACGATGCGCAGCGACCAATCAGGATACGATTTCTCAATTGGAGCCCATGCCTGCAACAGAAGGTCAAATCCTTTCTGTTCATGGAGTCGTCCTACGGCTAATAGGGTCTTCGATTTACCCGATGAAATCGAGATTTCTTGTCCATCGAGACTGCAGGGATTAGGGATGACGGTTACGTTTGTACACCCGGCTTTCAGCCAATCGGTTTTGTCGGCTTCGGTGAGTACGACGAGACGCTCTAAGGGGCGAATGGCGCGGACGAGTTGCCCAGTGCGGATACGTCCTAGGAGCGACCAAAGGCGACCATGATGATTCGCCATCAATAGTTGGCGACGTTGATCTTTGGCAAAGTGGAGTTCGGCGATGGTACGGCAGGGCAAGTGGCGCAAGAAGGCAATCTCTTTTCCGCAGAGAGAGATGCAGAGGTCTATTTTTTCTCTGATGATAAACTGCGAGAGTGCCTTTCGGTAGGCACGCATGCGCCGCATATGATGCCACCATTTTGTCAACAAGGGTTGGGCATAGTCGGCATCAAAATTGATATTCAGTTCAACCACTCGAACACGTTTGTCCAATGGGAAATACGTCAACGCCATCCCTGCGGGAACAGGTTCGGTAGTGACAATAGTAAACTCATGCTCCGTGTGAGAGGCAAGCCAATTGAGTTTCTGCGTCAGCACACGCTCCATGCCACCGGCGTTGTAGAGATGAGGAATGCAATAGAGGATCTTCATCGCGTTTCCTCCTTTCTTTTTTGCGTCGGATCGAGCCATTGGACTATCTGCGTGAGGTGAGTGATGATGGTCATGATGATGAGCAACAACAGCAGACTCCAAGTGACGAGACGCGGATCGAAGAGGAGCGGTGCACGCGGGTAGATGAGTGCGTGTCCGACCAAGAGGAAATACATCAAATACCAATAGACGCTATCCTTCGCGCGGTAGTAACTCTCTTTCACCCATAGACCGATGAGGAACATCGCGATGGCGGTGCCGACAGCGCCAAACGAACGATAGGCTTCGCCTACCATGTTTGTGCCGGTACCCCATTCGGCATTCGGACCTAAGAAAAGATACGAAGGCAGGTCACCACCGTGTAACATCTGCGGCGGCAGGTCGGAATGGGACGTGATATAACCTGCCAAACCGGGGATGGGAGAACTCAGGTCCAGAGACATTCCCGTGAACCAAGTCAGGTCGTTCTCCTGTGCCCAACCAAAGAGGCGGAAGAGGTTGACATCATTGACGATCAGGTCTTCGTATATATCCCAAAACTCATCCAACTTAGTGTGCGCCAGCTTGACTTGCCATGCACCGAAATCCAGGCCTTCTGTGCGCAGCGTCATCACCAGGAAGAGTGCTACGGAGCCACCCGCCACCAGTGTTGCCACCTGCCACCAACGCAGATGATAGACATACAGGCTGAAACTGACGATAAGGATGAGTGCTAGGCTAACGGCCAATTGACGACTTCCGGTAGAAAGCAGGATTAGCATGAACGCCAGCAACACCAGCATATAGAACCACCATTTCTGTTTGGGTAGGCGGAAAACGAAGATGGCCATCAGGTAGCATCCGATGGTGAAGATATTATTGAAATAACTGTAGATGCCTACAGCGCGTAGACTCGACCCCTCAGCATAAACACTCTGCAAAGCCGTCAAACCACCCGTTAGTACAAACAGCAGCCAGGCCAGCATTGTCACCGCGAAGAACCAAATATACTGCCGCATCGAGATTGTAAAAGTCGGTTCGGAAGGTTCTTCTCGTCGCAGCTGCAAGAGACGCGTTGCGCCCAACATATACCACGCGTAGCCGAAGTAAGCTAAGGCTGTAGCGCGTGTGACGTAGTTGTCGTTGAACGAGAAACTGAAGAAGGACCAGTAGATGCGTTCGGTAGGCGCATAGAAGACGGGATAGACGAAGTTGACGAGGAAGAAGGAGAGTGCGAAGAAGAACTCAAAGCCCAGCCAATGCGTACGTTTGTTGGTGGCAAAGAAAAGCACGTTCTGTGCGATGAAGAGGCCCATCAGCGTGACGCAGTAGTCGTAACTATAGACCCACGGTGCCCGAATATAGAGCACCGTAGCCGCAATGGCAAAAGCAATATTGAGCAGATAAGTCAACATTTCTCTTTGGCGCGGTGGAGGAGAAAGAACAAGTAGGACAAACGTCCGAATTCGGGTTCGTTGCCCCAGGCCAATAAGGCACTTATTCGGCCTTCATTGGAAACAGTAGGCCGATGCATGGCTTTCCAATGATAGCCGCAAATCCACCTGCGCTCACGGGCTGAGAGCTTCAACACAGGCGCGATGAGACGATAGATAGCATGATCTTGCACGATATTCACCCCCTTATATTCTGCGCCACCGGATACTTTTTGCGTGTGCTGACGGAAGTGATTCAAATCTTCCGCCACATATGCCACCCGTCCTTGCAAGGCTATTTGTATCCAGAAGAGTCTGTCGCCACTGGCGGTGTATTGTGCCACCTTGGTCATGTCGACCTGCATCGCTGCTTCGCGTTGGAATACGACTGCTGAGGCGTTACAGATGATGCTGTAGCCCAATAAGTATCTTCGGATAAAATCAGCCCCCGCCATCGAAAAGTCCCGTTTCCATCGGGGATCTTGGGTCCGAGCGATAGGATTACCTTCGCTATCTATCCACCGGCTGTGGCAGAATGCTAAAGTAGCATGTTTCTCTTCGATAGCCGTCACCAGGCGGGACAGCAGAGTCGGAGACGCTACATCGTCACTCTCAGCAATCCAGACATAATCACCCGTTGCCTCTTTCAATCCGCGTTGCCACTGAAAGAATGTGTTTCCGGTATTCGTCTCATTCACTAAAAGCGCCTTCACTTTCGGATTCTTGGTATACTCTTTGAGAATAGCGAGGCTGTCATCCGTTGACGCATCATCCAGCAGAATGATCTCCGTGTTGGAGTAATCCTGCGCGAGTATACTCTCCATGCGCTCCTTGAGGTAAGGAGCGTGGTTATAGTTGGGCATTATGACGCTTACTTTCTTCATATCTCTGCGCACAAAAGTGCGCAAAGGTACAACTTTTTTTTGACATATACAAAAAAAAAGCCCAAAACTTTCGTTTTGAACTTCTTTTTGCCAGGTTAGCGCGGCTTTATGCTTCAGCCTCAGCTTCCTCTGCAGGAGCCTCTTCGCCCTTAGCCTCTGCCTCAGCGGCAGCAGCTTCCTGAGCAGCCTCTTGTGCTGCAGCAGCGAGTTCAGCGGCAGCAGCAGCGCGCTTCTCAGCGATAGCAGCGGCCTTAGCCTTGTTGGTCTCTACCTCTTGAGCGAGGAGAGCCTTGGCAGCAGCAGCTTTCTTGTCAGCCTCAGCTTGGCTGATCTTGCCGGCCTTAGCATCCTTCTGAGCCTTCCAAGCATCGAAACGCTTCTGAGCTTCTTCTGCACTAAATGCGCCCTTTGCGACACCACCGTTGAGGTGCTTCATCAGCAGTACGCCCTCGTTGGAGAGGATGGTACGTACGGTGTCAGTCGGTTGTGCACCTACGCCTACCCAATAGAGAGCGCGATCGAAATTGAGGATCACAGCAGCGGGGTTGGTGTTGGGGTTGAACGAACCGATACGTTCGATAATTCTGCCGTCACGCGGCGAGCGGCTGTCTGCTACTACGATGTGGTAGAAAGCGTAGTCTTTGTGACCATGACGAGCCAAACGAATCTTAGTTGCCATTTAGACTTTTGATTTTGGGGACGTTCCTCTTCACGAGAGGTCTGTCCGGTTAAACAATACTTGTTAGTGCTTTTGCGCGAAAAGCGGCGCAAAGGTACTGCTTTTTTTTGACATGACCAAAAAAAATCGAAAAATTCTTGCATATTTGCGAAAAATGGCAAGTCGAATGGCAAAGGAACGAGATGCAATGGTAATTGAATAGTCAGATTAATCACCTACTAATCACCTACTAATAACCTACTAATCACCTACTAATGTCGTAGTATGCTCTGGTGGAGCGTGGAAAAAACGCAAAATTCACAGGTGGAGAAAAGAAAAGCGGCATGCGAAGGACGCATGCCGCTGGTTGTTTTAGTGGAGGGAAGAGGCTTTATTTGCCGCCGTCAACCATCCATTTGCCGTCAACGAGGACGAGTTTGAGCGTGTCGTCGCTTTCGGTGCCGTTGCCAAAATGGAGGATATACTCCACTTTTGCGCTTTGGCCGTCCTCAGCCACTTGTGCCTCTTTTACTTCGTAGGACTCGATACCGCCCTTCTTCTCGATCTCGCCAGCCACTTTCTGCTCGATCATCGAAGCGAATTGAGCTTTCTGCTCGTCGGTAGCCTCTTTGGTGAAATGCATCTGGTCAACCATAGCTTTGTAGTCGCCATTCTTGTAGACCTTGAGGAACTTCTGGGCTGCGCCTTCAGGAGTGTTGTTGCCGCCGCAAGCGGCCATGGTCAGTGCCACGATGGCTACAGCCATCAAACGAAAGATTTTCTTCATAATGATTTTGTTTTTAAGGGTTTTACAAATAGAGTTGTTTCACTCTCTTCTATATTGTTGGGGAAGATACATTCCCCCTCTTTGCTAAAAATGGTCGGTACAGCCTGTCTCCGTCCGTTGGTGATATCGAGTCCCTGATGCATAAAACTCTGCCAGACCAGTTCGGTGCAATACAATTGCGACGTGTCGGCGAGCAAGTAGCTGTTGTCGAACTCGATATGTTGTTGCACTTTGGCAAGAGCATAGCGAACCGCCTTTCGAGCGACCGAATCTGTGCAATCGACTCGGAGCCATGCGCCCCGCTGGGCGCGTTCGGTGCTGAAGAACACCGTTGCAGGTTCGCTCTTGAGGAGCTCCGGTTCATCTTCTCCCGGCACGGCATGGACAACCTGCCATTCGCGTGCGGTGCTGTCGTAATGAAGCAGTCCGACGTGGGAATAGAAAGAGCCTCCCATCGTCACAGCCCTACTCTCTACGCCGTAGCCTAAGCGGAGTGCCAGATCACCTTCGCGCCAACAGTCGGCATCGGCCAAATCGAGTACCGGTGCAGGGCCTGAACAGGCGCGCAGGAGGAGCGATATACCTACGAAAAGAGCCGCAGCAAAGCGGCTCTTTAAGTAAGAATCAGTAGCTTGTGCGTTGCGTAGCGGCATAACTGATTTTCAGTGCGTACGCGCGGCGTAACTCCTGCTTGATATCTGCGATGATACCCATTCGCGTTTCCTTGTCGGCCTTGATAGACACAGTCATCAGACCCTGGTCGGACTCTTTCATGGAAGAGCGTTCGTTGACGATATACTCGCCAATCTCGCTAACCTCAGCGAAAGCGTCGTCGAGTTGGATACGTGTCTCAGCACCGTACTGTTTGCGGAACTCAGCGGTAGGAGTACCGACGTAGATATAGCGCACAAGGGATTTTTTCTCCAGCTTGGTAAGCTCAGTGGCCTGCGGGTTCTTGAATTGCACCTTGTAGGTCACCTCCTTCATAGACGTAACTGACATGAAGAAGAAGAGCAGCATGAAGATAATATCGGGGAGCGACGACGTGTTGAGCGCCGGCATCTCACGTTTCTCATTTCTACGTATCTTAGCCATATTAGTTACCGTAATTTTTAGGTTCAGCCTCGGAAATCTTCTGAGGATAGATCTTCTGGATCTGCTTCTGTTGATCCTCTTCGAGTTCGTTATAGCCCTTGTGGAAATACTTCTGCGCACATTCGTCACGCAGTTCGTTGTAGGCAGCTACGAGTTCGTTCTGAACGTCCAGATAAGCCTGGTACTGCGTATCCACGTCGTTTTGGACGGATATGACGTGATCCTTGGTGTAGCGAATGACACCGAAGGGAGCGCCGAAATCCTCCTCAACGAGCTTGGGATAGTAGTCGGAATTCTGTTCGTTCTTGATGAACTCTTTTGCCCTCTCGCGAAGTTGCTTCACATCCGTCAACTGGCCTTGTACCATGAGTTGGTTAGCGGAGTTGATCTTCACTACCAACAGGTTGCGCTTGTTAATATCCTTATCCTCCACTTTCTGATCGGGGGGAATAGGAGCAGGCAGACGGCGAGCCAGTCCCTGGTTAACATCCATAGAGGTGGTAACGAGGAAGAAAATCAGCAACAGGAACGAGATGTCGGCCATAGAGCTGGCGTTAATCTGTGGGATTTTCTTTGCCATGATAGATGTGATTTACTTCGACAGTTTCTTGGTGTAAATTACGCCCCAAATCATCGTACCGAGAGTAGCGATAACAAGGAAGTAGCAAGCATAGATAACGGCGTCAGCCAATTGTGCCCAAGCGCCCTGGTTATCCGTACCTTCGTATCCGATGATATTAATTTTCTCCGGGCTTCCGAGGAACCAGCAGATGAGAGCCAGCAGGACGAAACCACCCACCACGCCAAGCGTCATGTAAGCCTTGCGGCGGTTGTGCTTCCAGTTGTTGGCGAAATCCACTACCACCACAGCCAGAGTGACAAGCACTACAATAGCCAGCAGGATATACACCCAGATGAGGAAAGCGTTGGTGAAGCGAGGAATATCCAGGAAATCACCGGCTACCTCCAGACTACCGTTGGAGCCACCGAGGAAGAACAACGCCACGAAGACGATGCCCAGTGCCAGCAGCGACCAAAGAGTAATCTTAGGAATCATTTTATAGTTTTTCATAATTGCTCAAAATTGTTTGTGTTAAACAATAGTTTTCAGCTTTCAGCCATCAGCCTTCAGCTTATTACTTTTTCTTTTGAGCAGCGTCGTACTCTACTACGATATCGAGCAGGCTAATCGAGCTGTCCTCCATTTCATTTACCAGACCCTCGATGAGGCTGAGGATGTAGTTGTAGAACAACTGGAGAACAATAGCAATAATCAAACCGAGAAGGGTGGTCAACAGAGCGACCTTGATACCGCCGGCAACTACGGTAGCCGAGATATCACCTACTTGCTGAATCTTATCGAATGCAGCGATCATACCGATGATGGTACCCAAGAATCCGAGAGACGGAGCGATGGAGATGAAGAGAGAAATCCAGCTGAGGTTCTTCTCGAGCAGACCGAGCTGTACGCCACCATAGGAAGCGACGGTCTTCTCCACCACGTCGATACCCTCGTCGTAGCGGCTCAGACCCTGATAGAAGATCGAAGCGACCGGACCACGAGTATTGCGGCAAACATCCAGAGCTTTCTCAATACCGCCTTGTTTGAGGGCAGCCTCAATATTCTCAAGCAGCGCCTTGGTGTTGGTTTTGCTGAGCGACAGATAGATAATACGCTCGATGCAGAGTGCGAGACCAAAAACGAGAGTAACGAGTGTCAGAGCCATGAAGCCGGCACCACCTTCGATAAATTTGGTTTTGAGCACTTTGTGGAGCGCTACCACGCCACCGGCCTCTTCTGCGGGAGCCTCAACTTCTTCAGCTACCGGAGCCTCAGCGGCTACTTCATCTACGTTTTCTACAGCAGCTTCCTGTGCGGGAGCAGCTTCCTCTTGTGCCATAAGGGCTGCGCTACCAAAGGTCAGCATAGCCAGCACCGTAAGGGTTGCAAATACTTTTTTCATGAGATAAAAAATTAATTTAAGTTATTTGTGTTTAATGTGTTTTCATCGTTGTTTCTTTGCGGAGAGACGGGGATTCGAACCCCGGAAACACTTTTGGCGTTTACACGCTTTCCAGGCGTGCCTCTTCAACCACTCGAGCATCTCTCCCTTGCGCAATCAGCGCTATAATTCAAAATCGGCTACAAAATTACTACAAAAAAAGCACATACGCAAGAAATTATGCATTTTTTTTTACAATTGCGTCATTTTTCTGCAAAAAAAATTGCATCGGGTCTTGCATATATCAAAAAAAAGCAGTACCTTTGCACCGATTTTTCATGCGCGCTCGCGGGCACGCCGCATATATACGCGCCTAAAATCAATAATGAGAATGATAAAAACACAACAATAATGGAAGAACAAAAAGAAAAGTATGATGGATCGAGTATTCAAGTGCTCGAAGGATTAGAGGCTGTGCGCAAGCGCCCTGCGATGTATATCGGTGATATATCGCTGAAGGGTTTGCATCACCTGGTTTATGAGGTAGTGGACAACTCAATAGATGAGGCACTGGCGGGATTCTGCAACGAGATCGCCGTGCACATCAATGAGGACAACTCCATCACCGTACAAGACAACGGACGCGGCATACCGGTAGACATGCATCCGAAGGAGCACAAGAGTGCGCTGGAGGTTGTGATGACGGTGCTGCACGCCGGCGGTAAGTTCAACAAGGACAGCTATAAGGTATCCGGTGGTTTGCACGGTGTGGGTGTGAGCTGCGTGAATGCGTTGTCAAGCAAGATGCATGTAGAGGTATATCGCCAGGGAGCTATTCACAGTCAGGATTACGAGAAAGGCAAACCGCTGGCACCGGTGCATGTGATTTCCGAGGCAGAAGCGACAGGTAACTGGGAGCAACGTAAGACGGGTACATTCGTACAGTTCTGGCCGGATGACACGATCTTCACCGAGACCGTTTATCACTGGGAGATTCTGGCGAACCGTATGCGCGAGTTGGCATTCCTGAACGCAGGCATCAAGATCGTGCTGAAGGACAAACGCGTGGTGGACGCCGAGGGTAACTGCAAGAAAGAGGAATTCTACTCGGAGAAAGGTCTGAGTGAGTTCGTTCGCTATATTGACGGTACGCGTACGCCGCTGATCAGCGAGGTGATCCACCTGAATACCGACAAATACGGTACGCCGGTGGAGGTAGCGATGATCTACAACACCGACTTCAACGAGAACGTACACTCGTACGTGAATAACATCAACACCATCGAGGGTGGTACGCACGTAGCCGGTTTCCGCGCTGCGCTGACGCGTGTGATGAAGAAATACGCCGAGGAGAGCAAGATGCTGGAGAAGGCGAAACTGAAAGACAAGGAGGGTAACTCGACTATCGACCCGAACGATTTCCGTGAAGGTCTGACGGCTGTTATCTCCGTAAAGGTGGCAGAGCCGCAGTTCGAGGGTCAGACAAAAACGAAACTGGGCAACTCGGAAGTAGCCGGTATGGTCAGTGCGGCCGTAGCGGAGGCGCTGCAGAACTACCTGGAGGAGCATCCGGATGATGCCAAGCGCATCGTAGAGAAAGTGATTCTGGCTGCCCAAGCCCGTATTGCAGCGCGCAATGCCCGTCAGAGTGTATTGCGCAAGAGTCCGCTGAGTGGTGGCGGTCTGCCCGGTAAGTTGGCTGACTGCGTGAGCAAAGACGCTGAGGTATGCGAGTTGTTCCTCGTAGAGGGTGACTCTGCCGGTGGTACAGCCAAGACCGGTCGTGATCGCGTGCATCAGGCTATTCTGCCGCTGCGCGGTAAGATCCTGAACGTGGAGAAAGCAATGGAGCATAAGGTGTTTGAGAGCGAAGAGGTACGCAACATCTTCACGGCCCTCGGTATCACCTTCGGCACAGAAGAAGACCCGAAAGCACTCAACCTGAGCAAGATCCGCTACCATAAAGTGATCATCATGGCCGATGCCGATGTGGATGGTGCGCATATCGCTACTCTGATTATGACCCTGTTCTTCCGTCATATGAAAGAAGTGATTGAGCAAGGCCACCTCTATATCGCATGTGCGCCGCTCTATAAATGCTCGAAAGGCAACTACAGCGAGTATTGCTGGAACGACCAGCAGCGTGCCACCTTCATCCAGAAATACGGCAACGGCGACGAGAAACAGATCAAGACGCAGCGCTACAAAGGTCTGGGTGAGATGAGCGATGAGCAACTATGGGAGACCACCATGGATCCCGCACGTCGTCTGCTAAAGCAAGTGACCATCGAGAATGCAGCAGAGGCCGATCGCATCATTGCGATGCTGATGGGTGATGATGTAGCTCCGCGTCGCGAGTTCATTGAAGAGAACGCCACCTACGCTAAGATTGACGCTTGATGAAGATAGCTGTCTATTGTTCGGCCAAAGATGCGATACCCGAAGCGTATCTGCAGTTGGGTGACACGTTAGGCGCGTGGATCGGTGAGCAAGGGCACACGTTGGTCTACGGCGGTGCTACAGGCGGGCTGATGACTCGTGTGAGCAATGCGGCCAAGGAGGCCGGTGCCCGTGTGATTGGTGTCATCCCGCCGCGCATCATAGCAGCCGGACGACTGGCAAGCAACTGTGACCAACTGATCGAGGTGGCCAACATGTCGGAACGCAAGCAACGCATGCGCGACGAAGCGGATGTCATCATATGCCTACCCGGCAGCTACGGCACATTGGATGAAATGATGGATGCCACCAGCAGTGCTATTGTCGGCGAGCATCGCAAACCTACCTATGTGCTTAACTACCAGGGGTTCTACGAACCGCTCAAGCAACAAATAGAGCTGATGCGCCGCCTACGGTTCATTCCCGAGCAAGAGAGTTATCAACTCCTGTTTGCAGACACCGTGGACGAGTTATTTGAAAAACTGAAAAAATAATATATTATGAATCTATTCACAGCCAGACTAACCGGCAAAATGCTCTCGACCGACACGTTCGAGAAAACAATCCATGAAATGCAAGAACGCGTGAAGCGTTGGCGTGCGATTGAGAAATCTCCCGAATTGGCGGAGTACCAGCAGTTGAAGAAAGTGGTGGAAAGCCGTGACTTCCAGGAGCGTAAGAACGAGCTCATAAACCGCAAGTACAAAGATACAGACGAAGGACGCAAGATGACGTCCTTCGAGAATCTGCGTGATTCACGGAGCATCCGTCGTTATCTTGAGGCCTTGAAGGATGAGACGTTCCAGGAATTCCTGAAATTCCGCGAGAGCGACGAATTCCAGAAAATCAAGAGTATCAAAGAGTGCCTCACAGACTCGCGTATTCGCACCTTCAACAGATTGTACTATTCGTCCTACTACAAGAACTACACGAAGGTGCTCAACTCGCCGGAACTGAAGCAGCTGGCCGAACTGGAGAAAGAGGTCAAGACCGACGACTTCCAGAAGCGTCATGCGCTCTGGGCAGACAACAAGCGCTGGCAGCACTCGGAAGAGTACAAGACCGAACAGCGCTATCTGGAACTGGCCAATTCGGACGATATCAAGTTCTTCTTCGAGTCGCGTCAGGAGAAAATAGACTGGGCAGAGTTGTTCCGTCCTGCGTTTGACGACGACATGTCGAGCGGCAAGAACTGGAATCCCGGCTACGGCTATGCCAATCCTGCCATGAAAGACGGTCACTCCCGTACCAGCGAGTGGCAGGCATACAACGGAGGCAAGAACACCTTCTTCGTAGATGGCCGTATGGATATGGAGACACGCGAAGAGAGCAAGAAAGCCATCGCATGGGATGAGAAGAAAGGCTTCACGGAGCAGATCTTCGAATACACATCGGATGTGATGAACACCAAGGAGACCTTCGCACAAGAGTCCGGTATGTTCATGGCCAAAGTGCGTTCTAAAGGTGACGGCCATCATTTCTTCGGTCTGAGCACAGGCAAACTGAACAACCCGATGGTAGCACTCTATCACTACAACGGCAACAAACACCAGTTAGGCTATGTGAATGGTCCTAAGACGCAGATGGTAGACCTGACAGGTATGTTCCGTTCGGCTTACTACGTATATACTTTCCGCTGGACCAAGAACGAACTGGTATGGTACGTTAACAATCTGGAGATTTTGCGTTTGCCTAACCGTCTGCCCAAAGAGGCGATGTTCTTCCTCGCACAGAGCTGGTTGCCCAGGAGCGAGAAAGGCGGCGTAGGTGCCCTGCGTGTTAAGTGGGCACGTGTGTACAGAGCTGTAGATTAATTTTACTTCTATCTTTTCATCGGCTTATGTTCCTTATTGCCGGGCCATGCGCCATTGAGAACAGAGACATCGTACTTCAAACGGCAGAGACGCTCAATCGTCTCTGCTACGACCTTGGTCTGACACTCTATTTCAAGTCCTCGTTCGACAAAGCCAACCGCACCACTGCTTCGGCACGCGGTGTAGGTATGGAGGAAGGATTGCGCATCTTACAAGAGGTCAAAGAGCAATTCGGTCTACCTATCCTGACCGACGTACACGAGTGCTGGCAATGCCGGCCGGTAAGCGATGTGGCCGACGTGCTGCAGATACCCGCCTTCCTGAGCCGACAGACCGACCTCCTGCAAGCGGCAGCTCTCACCGGGCGGGTGGTAAATGTCAAGAAAGGGCAGTTCATGGCCCCATGGGATATGAGCGGCGTGATAGAGAAGATAGAACATGTTCAGCCCGGGGCCAGCAAAGAGGGGCACGTATGGCTCACCGAACGCGGCAGTTCGTTCGGCTACGGACGACTGATTGTGGACATGACTTCGCTGGTAGAGATGCGACGTTTCGGTTGTCCTATTGTTTTCGATGCTACCCATTCGGTGCAGCAGCCCAGTTCGCCGAACGGCGTGACAGGCGGCAATCGTCAGATGGTCCCCTATCTGATGCGCGCAGCCGTGGCGGTAGGCGTGGATGGACTATTCATCGAGACGCATCCGAATCCGGAGCAAGCAATCTCAGATGCTGCCAACCAAGTACGCCTAGGCGACTTGAAAGAGCTGCTACAGCAAGCACTGGAGTTAGATGCACTCCGTAAGAATCGTTAATCAAAATCATCATTATATGGAACCAACCATCACCATCTATTGCAAAAACACCCACACCTACCATGAGGTACCGCGTGGCATTTCGCTCATCGAGTTGAAGGATCTGCTGGACATCCGGCTGCCTTTCCCGATTATTGCAGCGCATGTCAACTACAAGGTAGAGAACTTGAATTTCCTCCTCTACAAACCCAAAGATGTAGAGTTTCTGGATGCCAGTTCGCCAAGCGGAATGCGTGCGTATGTGCGGACATTGAATATGGTGCTGGCCTGTGCCATCAACGAATTATATCCCCGCACCGACCTTCGTATCGAACACCCCATCAGCAAGGGATATTATTGTACCTTGCAGTGGCATATCAACAAGACGGAAGAAATAGGCCCCGAACCTCCCCAGCCGGTATTGACACCAGAGATGGTGGAGGCCATCAAACAGCGTATGATGCAAATCATCGCCGAGGATCGCCCTATCGTTGAGGAAGAGAAACAGACCAAAGAGGTGATTCGTATGTTTGCCGCCAGGTACAACAACGAGAGTTCCATCTTCGAAGCGCTCGGCAATCCCTATTGCCGCTATTTCCGAATGGGTGATTTCATTGATTACTATACCAATGTTCTGCTCCCCAGTTCCGGCTACTTGAACGTCTTTGATCTGGAGCCGTACAAAGACGGCATGCTACTGCGTATCCCCAACCGCAGCAACCCCACCATTCTGGAGGACGCTATCCCGCAAGAGAAGATGTTCTCTATTTTCCGCGAATACAGCCGCTGGAACAAGTTGCTGCGCATCCACAACGTCAACGATTTCAATGTGGCCTGCAAGGACAAGAAATCCTTCGAGATGATCAAACTGGCAGAGGCCATGCAGGAGAAGAAAATTGCACAGATAGCAGATGCCATCGCAGAGAAACGCCCCAAACTGGTGTTTATCAGCGGTCCTTCTTCAAGTGGCAAGACTACGTTCTCCAAGCGTCTGCAAATCCAGCTAATGGTGGATGGCATTCAGCCGGAGGTACTCAGTATGGACGATTATTTCGTTAATCGTGTAGACACACCGCGCGATGAGAACGGCGAATGGGACTTTGAGGCTGTCAATGCCGTGGATCTGCCGTTCTTCCGTCAGCAGATGCAGGATATCCTGGATGGCAAAGAAGTGGATCTACCCACCTACGACTTCTCTATCGGCGAGCGGGTCTTTGAGGGACGCAAACTGAAGCTGCAGAAAGACTCGGTACTCATCATCGAGGGTCTGCATGCACTCAATCCCTGTATTCTGCCGAACGTGGACAAGAGTCTGACGTTTAAGATATACGTGTCGGCGCTGACTACTATCAATATCGACAACCACAACTGGATACCTACAACGGATATCCGCCTGCTGCGCCGCATCGTTCGCGACTATAAGTACCGCAACTATTCAGCCAAAGAGACCATCGCCCGTTGTCCGTCAGTGGTTCGCGGCGAGACCAAATGGGTCTATCCGTTCCAGGAAGAGGCAGATGTGATGTTCAACTCGGCACTTATTTTCGAGTTCGCCGTGCTGAAACTGCATGCTGAGCCTATCCTGCAGGAGGTACCTAAGTTCTGCGAGGAATACACCGAGGCACATCGTCTGCTGAAGTTCCTGCAGTACTTTATTCCTATTCCCGAGAAAGAAATTCCGCCTACTTCACTCGTGCGCGAGTTCGTCGGTGGCAGTTCGTTCCATTATTGATGGCACGCTTATTGTTGATTATTCAGAAAGAATGAGACATTTAGGAATCATATTTTTACTCATGTCTGCGATTACAGCAGCATGGGCAGATGTACCTGCCAACGATCTGCGGCCTAATATTATGGACTCGCTGCAGGGCGTGGAGATCATACAAGACTCGTCGATCTATTTACTGCTGCGCACCGCTATCTACGGAGAGCAACAACTGGTAGAGATCGACGGTTATCGCGTACAGATATACTCATCCAACCAGCAACAAACAGCCAAATCCGAGGCCCTTGGTTTGGAGACAAAACTGAAAGACAAAGTCAGCCAAACATTGTATGTACAGTATATACCACCATTCTGGAAAGTCAGATTAGGTGATTTCCGTACATACGAAGATGCTAAGGAGTATAAGTACCTCTTCGTTCAGCAATACCCCGAGATGCAAGGTGACACCTACATCGTGCGTGACAAAATTCAAGTGATGCAATAATGGACCTGCAAGAATTTCATAGCAAACCAGAAGTAACTGATGCCATCGCAGCATCTGTGGAGAAGGCATTGCGTCAGATAGGCGAAGATCCAACACGTGAGGGACTGCAGAAAACGCCGCAGCGCGTAGGCAAAGCACTGCAATTCCTTTGCAAGGGCTATCACGAGGATCCGGAAGCTATCTTGCGATCAGCGCTCTTTGAGGAGGATTATCGCCAGATGGTTGTAGTCAAGGATATTGATTTCTATTCGCTCTGCGAGCACCATATGCTGCCGTTCTTCGGCAAGGTACATGTGGCGTACATCCCTAACGGACGTATCACCGGGCTGAGTAAGATTGCTCGCGTGGTGGATGTCTTTGCCCGTCGCCTGCAAGTGCAGGAGAGGCTGACGACACAGATCAAGGACTGTATTCAGAACACCCTCAACCCGCTGGGAGTGATGGTTGTTATCGAGGCGGAACACCTCTGCATGCAGATGCGAGGCGTACAGAAACAGCATGCCATGACCGTGACATCCGATTTCACCGGTGTCTTCAACCAAGCCAAGACACGCGAAGAGTTTATGAAACTGATAAAAGGATAGTACTCCTTCTGATAAAAGAAAAGCAGGCCGATAGACCTGCTTTTTCTTTTTAGCGTATTACCAATATCTTCACTACGGTATGACCACCATCGGCATTACATAGTGCCGTGTAGACACCCGCAGAGGCTCTGTGGCCATCGGCAGACTTGCCGTCCCAGACGGCTGTACCGCCATGACTACGGGTCTTGCATACCAAGTTGCCCGACTCATCCACAATATTGACAACCGTGTTCTCCATCAGTCCGGTGATACTGATCATGCCGTCATAGTCAGGGCGGACAGGATTCGGATAGGCGTAAGCGCCGGAGAAATCCGAACGGCTCTCACTGGCATCGCTGCGATAAGAAGCGATACCTTTGTCTGTGCCGACGAACACTTCACCGGTTGTTGGCATGATAGCAATCGATTGTATCACATTCGAAGGTAACAGCGAATTATATTCGGTGAAATGTGCTACGGTAATCGTATCGTCCTCTATCAAGTACAAACCGGAATTGGCCGTGCCTATCCACATACGATCGCCTCCATCCACAGCCATACAGTTGATTTGCTCATTGGCCAACAGATAATCACCCAACCCCGTTCCGTCATTACGCGGAATAATGATACGCTGACAGGCATTGCTGGTGAAGAAATCCGTCGTTGCAGGTATCAATAGTACGCCGGCCTGCGTACCCACCCAAATCCTGTTCTTATGATCTTGGGCGAGACAATAGATCGGATCCGGAGCCAGTGGCTTACCGTTCTGGTCAACAAAAGATGAACGCATGAGGCAACGATCGTCACTCGAACGAGTAGGAGTTCCGCCGTCGTCCAACAAGATGATGCCCGGCGACACACGCTGATTGATCATCCATTTGCGCTGACTGCTGCGTCTGTCCACCAATATCTCGCCAGGTGTCACAAAATGCAGACTGTCACCATAACTGGTCAATTTCAGCGAATACCAGACTCCGTTCTTGGTACGGATATGCACAGGTGCACCTATCTCTGTTGCATTCAGCACCCACAGATTGCCTTGCTCGTCCATCATCGCTCCGTCCGTACGAGTGTAATAATATTCCGAAACCGTCGAATTTGCACTACAGAGTGTACTGTTAGCGTGATCGTAATGTTTTACAGCCTTGTAATCGCGGAACTCAAAAACACCTGTTCCGTAGGTGGCCGTAAAGAAATGGCTGGGATCCTCGGCATCTACTGCATAACTTACTACATCGCGAATATCATGACCGGTGTAATACCATATGTCCTGCCAGGGTATTGCTTGCCATTGCATACCATCATAGATACTAAGACCACTCTGACGTCCGAACTGCTCGGCCCAGCGGCCTCCCGGAGCCACATAGAGCCTATCGTGCGCCACATGCAGGCGATAACTGAAATTATTCATCGGACCCTCGGGGCGATAAACTTCATCTCCTGTTGATTTCAAACGAACCAAGCCTTTACCTTCTTCCGCCAACCAATACTCACCGACGGAATAGACAGCATCGGTTGCCACATAACTACCACTCAGTCCCACCAATTGGTTCTCGTCTGTGATACGGAACAGACCTTGGTTCTGCATATATGTCAGCAGTTGGTTGCCCGAAGAGTGAATCCACACCAGCGCATTCGGAACCACCAAATGCCATGTTTGTCCTTCCCTACGATAAAGCGAGTCGTGCTGGAGGGTGTATAATTGATTCTTATAAACCGTCGCCTGCTGAACTTGCTCGCATGGCAGCAAAGCGGCGTGCCAGTAATTATAGTCTACCAGATTATCCTTGAGTGCAACCGAATACATGCGATTGTCTGCAAACGCATAGAGCGAGTCGTTATGCTCCACTATCTGCTGCACATTCACTGATGCCGCCTCTTGACCGATATAGTAGGTATCCACTATTTCCGCTTTGCGGGGATTAACTGCCAAGATGCCGAAGGTAGTACCTAAATAGACATAGCGCGAACCAATGGCAATACAGTTGATGTTCATAGCCATCGAACTGGCCTTCATATAGAGGTCCGGCATCTGACGTACCGCGCCGTCTTCGCTCAGCAGGTCAATACGCCCGTCGTCGTAAGCGATGATAAGTTGCTCCGACGCAGCATCATAGGCGATATGTACAATACGGTTACCGGTCAAGCCTGTTGCTTTGTTCCAATACTCTATCGTCTCGTCTTGACGATTGACGGAGAACAGCGTTCCGTTGGCTGCTGCATAGATATGTCCCGGGGTTGCCACCACTTCTTGCGGCTCAGCGTACGAGAGATGCAAGCGCCATTGCTGCATATATCCCATATGCAGTTCTTCTTCCTCCTCTTCGGACTCAATACGCTCTGTTCCTCCCTGCGGATCATATGCCACCAGTCCTTCTGCCGTACCGACATATATCACTCCACTCTCTGTACATGCCACCGAGAGGATGCTGTTGGACGGCAAAGCCGAGTTGTCTGTCGTATAGTGTGTTACTATCTCGGTCGCTTCACTGTTAAGCACATACACACCTAAATCCAGGGTGCCAACCCATATCTGGCCTTCGGCATCTTCGCACAAGGCATTCACGCTCAAAGTACGCATAGGGTTCTCGCCGTTATTATCCGTCAACACGGGACGCACACAGTCTTCATCCGAAAAATAATCCTCTGTATCTATCCGGGCTATACCCTGCTCCGTTGCCATCCATATGCGCCCTTCGCTGTCCTGAAGCACGGCGTAGATATTCTGCGGCTCAAACTCATCTCCCTGTTGGTCCAGCCATTTCGAACGTTTGCATATACGGTCGTCAGAGGCATCCCACGTGCCTCGGTCGTCTATGCAGTACAGTCCGGTCCCCGCTCTTCCTGCGGCTAACCATTTATGATGACCATTACGGCGGTCCACCAGCAGGCCTGTCGGTGTATGGATTGGTACGGCCACGGTATTGACGATTATGGGCAGTCCGTGCCATACGCCTTGCCGGTCTTTGCACACCAGCGGATACGTTACATCGCCTGCTACCGTCAGCCATAGATTGCCGTCTGCGTCATAGAGTGCATTATCCAGACGCGTATAATGCGTCGGATTGTTCGGCACTGCTGATTCTAAGGTGTTATCCGCTGCCGGCAAATAATGATGCTGCAGTTGAGTGCCCTGGAACTCATACAAACCTGTTCCGTAGCTGGTCACAAACAGATGCGACGAATCTTGCGGATCCACCGCCACGTTCATCATATCCAACACCGGTTTTCCGGTTCGCGCATAGATGGAGTCTCGGGGAATACACAGCCAATGAATGCCGTCAAAACGCATGATATTTCCGGAAGTATTGTTCTGGTTGGTCCATCGGCCGCCGGGAAGCACATACACTTCCTCACCATGGGTCATCACCCGATACGAAATGTTCGTCAACGGCCCTTCCGGTCTGTAGCTCAACCTCTCCGTAGGCGTAAAACGTATGATTCCTTCTGCTCCTCCGGCATACCAGTTATCCAACGCGTCCTGATAATGCTTACCCTTCTCACTGTCCGGACTTATTCGGCCGCTTCTTACCTCGCGCTGCCATACATGATAATCCACCAGGTTATCGCTCAGAGATGCACAGAACAGACTGTCGGTTGTAAAGGCGTATATACTATCGCCATTGATGAGCACATCCATCACCGGCGTCTCTGCTCCATCCGGACGAAGCCAGTAGCTGTCCACCAGTCTGTTTTCCGTCAGATCCAGCGTCTGCACGCCATAGTGCGTCGACAGGTACGCGGTCCTTCCGTGGATAGTGATATTATGCACCGTCTTACGCTGCGTCATATCCTTGTTGTACAAGTCGCCTATATAGCGCACCCCATTATTCGTCAGGATATCCAGTTTACCGAAATCATAGGCTATGATCAGTTGGCTACTGTACACGTCGTAGCCGATACACGTAATACCCGTAGCATGTAGCCCCGACTGACGGCCGTAGATGCGTATCTGTTCCGACAACTTGTCCACGCTATACAGACTGCCGTCCGACAACGCATACACACGGTCAGATGCCATCGCTATCTGCGTGACGTTGTTATACGCAAAATGCGTGGTCCAGCGTTGAGCCGTTATCCCTGCTGCACAGCAACAGAGCACCAGCAGCCATATGGTTCGTAGTCTATTCATTCAACATCTTCACTAATGCCTGCATCGCTCTGGCGCGATGACTGATGCTGTTCTTTACCTCAGACGGCAACTCGGCGAACGTCTTCTCGTACCCTTCCGGCATAAAGAGCGGGTCATATCCAAACCCACCTTCGCCACGCTCCTCTGTCGTCATCCGGCCGCGGACTACTCCGTCCACCTGAATGACTGAAGGCTGACTGCTGATAGCTGACGGCTGCAGAATCAGCGTCACCACCGTTCTGAACTGTGCACCACGATTAGACTGATGGGCCAACTCACGTAGCGCCTTCTGCCTGTTGGCAGCGTACGTCGCCATCTCCGGCAGGTGTACACCCGTCTCGCGCTCAGCCCAGCGGGCGGTGAACACACCCGGCTCGCCGTGCAACGCATCTATCTCCAGACCCGTGTCATCTGCAAACACACCATCTATCTGATGGCGGACGGCTGAGGGCTGATGGCTGACAAAATCCCACACCGCACGGGCTTTTATCGCGCTGTTCTCTTCCAACGTCAAACCCGTCTCGTCTATCTCTTGATCAAATCCCACCTCTCTCAGACTCAACACATCAATACCGGCAGGCATGATGGCACGTACCTCCTGCAACTTATGAGCGTTATTCGATGCAAAAACCAGTTTCATACTCCTTATTATATATTACGCGCGCGAAAATTCGCGACAAAGATACGATTTTTTTTGCACATTGCAAAAATTTTTAGTAATTTTGCAGCCGAAAAAGTGGAAAAAAGTAAAAATACACACGATTAATCTTATATTAGCTATGAATAAAACGGTTCTTTTGGCCGAAGAAGGCGAGTTGGTACTATTGGAAAAAGCACGCACCGAATTGGGGTTGGATCTCTCCGATGCCCAAATCATCTATACCGGCGTTGGAGCAATTAACATCATTCGCAGCCTCCAGCAACTGGATCGCGACACCGAACTCATCAATATTGGCTACGCGGGCAGCGCTAACTTCGACATCGGCACATGGGTAGCCGTTTCCGAAGTGCGTCTCAACCATCCTAACGTCACATACCCCGAGCCGAAATTGAAATTACATATAACCCATGACCAATCACCAATCATAAAGGCTCCTTGTTTCACAGGTACCGATTTTGTACTGGCTTCCGACTATCGCGATTGTGTCTTCGATATGGAATTGGCCTTCATTGCTGCCTTGGGTTTCCGCCGGCTCTCCAGTCTCAAATATGTCAGCGACAACCTCTCGCTGCATGCCTATCACGACCTGACCCACGGCGTAGAATAATTCTTAATCCTTAATTTTTAATTCTTAATTATAAATGACTTCTGTCATTTTAAAACCCCATAAAGAGGAGTCGCTCCTTCGCCGCCATCCCTGGGTCTTCAGCGGTGCCATCGCCCGCGTGGTGCTTGATAGCGACGACCCGAACAGCCAACCGCAAGAGGGCGACTTGGTACAAGTGCGTTCGTCTGTCGATGCACTTCTCGGCATCGGCCACTGGCAGGTGGGATCTATCGCGGTGCGTATCCTCGCTTTCGGCATCGACGAGTTGCCGGTGGACTTCTGGCACCAGCGTATCCTTGCTGCCTATAAGGTGCGCCAAGCACTCGGACTCATCCGCCCGGACAACAACACCTACCGTCTCATCCACGGCGAGGGCGATTTCCTGCCAGGCCTCATCGTTGACATCTATGCCGACACGGCCGTCATGCAGGCGCACTCGGTAGGCATGCATCGCTGCCGACAAGCCATCGAAGAGGCCATCATCGACTCTGTTCCCGAGGTGCACAATGTCTATTACAAGTCCGAAGACACCCTGCCTTTCAAGGCACCTGTCGAGGGAGAAAAGGTAGGTTGGCTAATTACCAATGACCAATCACCAAAAACGAAGTTAATCGCGCCCTTGCGGCAGAGAATCACCAATTCTGACGAGTTCTGGTCCACCGAGAACGGCCTCAGCTTCCGCATCGACTGGCTGCGCGGACAGAAGACCGGTTTCTTCATCGACCAGCGGGAGAACCGTGCACTCGTCGAACGATACGCCCGAGGCAAAGACGTACTCAATATGTTCTGCTACACCGGCGGTTTCTCGCTCTACGCGCTGCGCGGAGGAGCCAAGTCGGTCGATTCGGTGGATGTCAGCCAGAAAGCCATCGACCTGGTAGAAGCCAACGTGGCAAAGAACTTCCCGGATGATCCGCGACACCACGCATATGCAGCCGACGCGTTTGATTTCCTGAGTGAGAAAATCACCAATCACAAATCACAGATCACCCATTATGATTTAATCATCCTCGATCCACCGGCCTTTGCCAAGCATCGCGATGCCGTCAAGAATGCCCTGCGAGGCTACCAGCGCATCAACGCCAAGGCCATCCAGATGATTCGCCCGGGCGGCATCCTCTTCACTTTCTCATGCTCTCAGGCGGTGGACAAAGAGGCCTTCCGCCTCGCCGTCTTCTCTGCGGCAGCACAGGTCGGACGCAACGTGCGTATCCTCCACCAACTCCATCAGCCGCAAGACCATCCAATCAATATTTACCACCCTGAAGGCGAATACCTCAAGGGATTAGTACTATACATCGAATAAATCATAAATCTGAAATCATGCAACTCGTTTGCTTCGACACTGAGACCACCGGCCTCGACGTACAAAAAGAACACATCATCCAACTCTCTTTGGTTAAGTTCGACACCGACACCTGGCAACCCGTTGACCAGCGCGATTGGTATATACTCCCCGAAGGGCCGTTCACTATCCCTGCCGAAGCAGAAGCCGTACATCATATCTCCAAGCAGTTCCTGCTGGAGAACGGTGTCTCGCTCCGTAGCATCTATCCGGACTTCATGGCCTTCATCGAGGGATGTGACATCCTCTCCTACAACGGCAACAGCTACGACGCACCTATTCTCCACTATAATCTCCTGCGCCTCGGTCTGCCTTTCGACTTCGACGGCCGCACTTGGTACGATGCCTTGTCGCTTGAGCGCATCCATATGGCCGGTAAGATCGACCCTGCTACAGGCGAACGCTACCATTGCAACCTTACCGCCGCCTATACGCGCTATTACGGCCATCCCTTCGAGGGCGCACACAACTCACTCGACGATGTCATGGCTACTATCCAGGTCTTCCGCGCACAAGTGGAAGAGCACGGATGGAACTGGGTACAACGCGATGAGTTTCATTTCATCTCATTCGATCGCTGGCTCATCCGGCGCGGTGAGTTCTATTTCCTGACCCAGGGCGCACACAAGGGCGAGTCTATCCAGTCCATGCTGCGCATCGATCGTTCGTATCTCGAGTGGATCATCGACAAGTGCAAATGGACCGACCAGCAGACACGCGACATCATCGCTCCTTTCCTCGGCCGCCAAGAATCAAAAATCAAAAATCACATGACGGTGTCCCCGTCAAACGGGGAAACCCTAGACGGAAGGAGCACCCATCACCCTTCTAATAAGCCTTCCCGCGGTAAGCGCTCCGCCGGTCGTACTCGTCCTAACATCACCGACGCCGACCTCTCGCTGTTCTGATTCCGGTTCTATTTTGTCTGTTGCCCGGCATGGCATGCCGGTTCGTTTTCCTTCTTGCGGCCAATATGTAGCAAGATCCGCTTATCTATGTAGCTCTATGATAACTAGTCTAGAACAACTAGGTTACTAGAATACCGGTAACGCTAGACGTAAAAAATAATCCCTTTCTGCACTTTTATTTGCATATATCAAAAATTATTACTAATTTTGCAGCCGAATCTACAACAATGCCGTATTTACAACGGATGGCAGTGGGTTCACGACATATTGAATAGCGTTTATTGACGCTTTGTTGTTGACCAAACGAAACTTCGCAACTTTCGAATTAACAGTCAAATCAAAGTAGCAATAGATGCCTATGGGTATGACTTTACCCTACTTTGGTGTATCTACTGAAGTAGTTTGTCATATCGGCGTAGGTTTCCTGTTGTTTATTTGACTGTTAGGGCAATGCGAAGGCCTCGTTTGGTGAGTAATCAACAGCGAGGTCTACGCTTTTTGTATGTATTTTTATCAAATCATTATATCGGAAGATGCCGAAAATCCGTTGAAGAGTAGGCAACAAAATGTTTGTATTTATGTTTAAAAAATCTTTTTTATTAGTGGCGACTTTGGTTTGTGCGATCACTTTGTCTGCTAAATCGGTTCAAATTACTGTTGAACCATCTACTGCAACTATGTTCCAGCAGAATGGTAAAGCTGTACAACCCGTTTCACAGGGTGTATACAGTATTACTTGCTCTATTGTAGACCTTGCATTTACTGTTAAAGCTGATGGTTACGATTCTGAGTCCTTTGTGGTTAATTTGAAATCCCCAAAGACTATGGAAATTAAGTTAAAACCCAATCGCAAACATGTTACTGTTACTTCTGATCCTAAAGATGCTGTGATATATGTAGATGGCCGCGAAGCTGGACAAGGTCAAGTGGAGTTTGATATCCATAAAGGTGAGTCAAAGACAATTAAACTTATGGCAGAGGAACATGACACCTATTTGAAACGTATTAATTTCAATGATCAAGGCGGCATTAAAATGGATTACAACATTGAAATGGTTCGAAATACACGCCCAGTCAATATTCGTGTTGATGCACCTGCCAAGTTCTATGTTGATGGAGTTGTCGTTAGCGAAGGTCAAAAAGAGGCTTCAATTAAATTATTGAAAGAACGCCCTATTAGATTGAATATTGTTGCTGATGGCTATATTGAATATAGCGAATTAGTCTATTTCAATGATGACATACCAACAAATATGACTAGTAAGTTAGAAGTGGATGAAGGCTATGCTGCTTCAGATCCCATAACTGATCAGGCAAACAAAAAGTACATAATAACTGTAAAGAATGGTATGTCTCGTGAGGATGCTATTCAGCGAATGAAATACTTCATAAGTGAAAAATTCGAGACTCTGGAAATTAATGATAATATTGCTGGTTGGTATAGAACAGCTTGGACAACTAGAGCTTTTAAGGGATATGTAGTTCGCACTAGAGTTGAGATTAAAGAGCGCCCGGACAATGGAGACGGAAAACTTCAGTATAACATGATGGTTCAGAGCCAAATCGCTTATAAACAAGAACCAAGCGAACAAGACTTTAGCGATTGGAAAAGAGTTCTAAAGGAATACAGCACTATTCTTTCTGATATTAAGTATCAAGTAGAATAAGCCAGGTTCCATTATTTCCAAGAATTATTATTGCCAATCCCCAAAGGCGTTAGAGGGGAAACAAATATATTTTTACTATGAAAAAACTATTTTTTGCTGTTTTTGCAGTATGCGCAATGTTTTTAACTAGCTGCTCGTCTGGTAAGTATCTTGGTCATTCTGAGAATGTGAATGTCAATCAAACACAAGTAGTGCTCTCGCACAACAATTTTAAAGTTGTTAAAGAGGTTTCTACTGTAGTAATATTTGAGGAAAGGTACATTTTTAAACGCGAGTACCTCAAGCAATCGGCATATGGAGAGTTGGTTAAAGAGGCGAATCTTAAAGGCTCTCAGGCTCTTATCAATGTAACATTTGAGGAAGTACAGCGTGTGAAAGAAAGTCTTGGCCGGAAACCCAAAACACAAAGTGCCATCCTTGCACGCGGAATAGTCATCGAGTTTACAAAATAACGCACTGTTTATCCCGCTTTCCTCTCAACCGCTACGTTTCTGCGTAGCGGTTTTTTATATTCTTGGTATTTCAGGCGCTTGTCAAACGCTGCTCCTCTTTGTGTTGTGTATGCTTTACCCATAGGAAAACTAGGATAGCGAAGCGGTCTAGAACGACTAGGATACTAGAATACTAGTATACCACTCATAGCCAGCCCCTCATATCCCCAACCACCAAAACGCCACGAGCAAACCACGAGCCAACTATGAGCTAACCACATACCCGGCACAAGACAAAAGGGGGTGATTACCGGGTGATTAGGGCGTTATTACCGCGACATTAAGCATACGTCAAAGCACTTTCAACGCCAAAAAACTTCATTTTTTGCCCTTTTTATACTATATTATATATTTATATATAATATACTTTTTGCCGACTCTTTTTTATTTGCATATGTCAAAAAAAAGCAGTATCTTTGCAACCGATTTGCAAAGACACGATGCTACCGGTCGATTTCATAGAGAGTATGCATCAGCAGTTGGGCAATGAGGCCGAACAGCTGTTACGGGCACTGGAGACGGAGCCTGTTACTTCTATTCGTCTCAACACCAAACTCGATGTCCTCACCTTCGACTGCGACACCGACGAAGTACCATGGCATTTGGACGGCTACTACCTCAGCGAGCGGCCGCAGTTCACGCTCGACCCGCTCTTCCACGCCGGCTGCTACTATGTCCAGGAGGCCAGCTCTATGTTTATCCAGCAGGCTCTTGAGCAATATGTCGACCCTTCGTCGGTCGTACTTGACCTGTGTGCCGCACCGGGTGGCAAATCTACACTTATCAGCGAGTTTCTCGGCCGAGACGGACTACTGATGGCCAACGAAGTGGTCCGCCAACGTGTCTTCATCCTCAGCGAGAATATCCAGAAATGGGGAAACGGCAACACCGTCGTCACCCACAACAGCGCTGCCGAGTACGGCGAGAAATGTCGTCACTTGTTCGATTGTATCCTCGTCGATGCGCCCTGCTCGGGTGAAGGCATGTTCCGCAAGGACGAACAGGCCCGCAACGAATGGAGCCTGCGCGCCGTCAAGCAGTGTGCCGAGCGCCAGCGGGCCATCCTCATGGATGTGTGGGACGCACTCCGCCCGGGAGGAATATTGCTCTATTCCACCTGCACTTTCAATTCCGAAGAGAACGAGAAGAATGTCGAATGGATGGCTGAGAGCCTCGGTGCTGAAGTGCTTCCCATCGACTATGATCCCGCATGGGGCATCGTCGAGGGGTCGGTGGGTTACCATTTCTACCCGCATAAGACACGCGGAGAAGGCTTCTACCTCTGCGCCTTGCGCAAGAACGAGGATGAGAACTATGATCCTATCCGCCTCAAGCAGACCAAGACCAACCATCCGGCGCCACGCCCCGAGTATTTACGCGAGATGCGTACCTGGCTGCAGAATCCTGACGACTGGACCATCCGCTATACCGATCGCTTTGCTACCGCCTATCCCTCCAAATACCGCGAACTGATCGACCATATGGCCGCACAGATGACATGCATCTCCACCGGCTTCGGCCTCGGCGAAGAACGCGGCAAGGGGATTGCACCGCAGCATAGCCTAAGTATGGCGAAAGACCTCCGCAAAGAGGCCTTTCCCAATGTGGCGCTGACGCGCGAACAAGCGCTCTCCTATCTTCGTACAGAAGCACTCACGCTCAACGATGTACCGCTCGGACTGCTGCTGCTTACCTATGAAGGCGTGCCACTCGGCTTCGCAAAGAATGTCGGCAACCGCCAGAACAATCTCTATCCGAACGAGTGGCGTATCCGCCATCTCTAAACCGTTTCCTTAATAATTCAAGGCAAACACCACGCGGCCTGCACTCGGCTTTCCGGTTACCATACACGTACCCGGCTCGCTCTTGTGTCCCGGCAGGTCTGCCAAAGGAATACAACGTATCGTTGCCTTGGTCTCGTCCTTGATCTTCTGCTCCGTTTCCGGTGTACCATCCCAGTGAGCCAGCACGAAACCGCCTTTCTTCACTTCCTCCTTGAACTCCTCATAACTGTTCACCTCACGCGTGTTGGCAATGCGGAAATCCAGGGCTTTCTTCAGCAGGTTCTTCTGAATCTCCTCAAGCAGTGATACCACAATTCCTTCGATTCCATCGATGGAAATAGTCTCTTTGGTCTGCGTATCGCGACGGGCAATCTCTATCGTTCCGTTCTCCAGATCACGGCCTCCCATCGCCAGACGAACAGGTACACCCTTCAGTTCATAGTCAGCGAACTTATATCCCGGCGTATACTTCTCATCTGTATCCACCTTCACACGCACACCCATCGCCTGCAGTTTATCGGCTATCGGGTTCAGACGCTCCATCAGTTTGTCGAGGTCTTCTTGTTTCTTGAAGATCGGAACAATCACTACCTGTATCGGTGCCAAATGAGGCGGCAATACCAAACCGCTATCATCCGAGTGCGTCATGATCAATGCACCCATCAGACGGGTCGAAACACCCCAACTGGTGGCCCAAACATACTCCAGCTTGTTCTCCTTGCTCAAGAACTGCACATCAAAACTCTTGGCGAAATTCTGTCCCAAGAAGTGACTTGTACCGGCCTGCAATGCCTTGCCGTCCTGCATCATCGCCTCGATACAATAGGTATTCAGTGCGCCTGCAAAACGCTCATTCGGACTCTTCACACCTTTCACTACCGGTATAGCCATCACGTTTTCTGCAAAATCAGCATAGACGTCCAGCATCCTGCGTGCATAGTCTTCTGCCTCCTCCTTCGTGGCATGTGCCGTGTGTCCCTCTTGCCAGAGGAACTCTGCGGTACGGAGGAACAGACGCGTACGCATCTCCCAGCGCATCACGTTACACCACTGGTTACAAAGGATAGGCAGGTCGCGATAAGAAGAAATCCAATTCTTATACGTACTCCATATGATTGTCTCCGAAGTCGGACGGATGATCAGTTCTTCCTCCAGTTTGGCTTCCGGATCCACCACTACACCCTTACCGTTCGGGTCGTTCATCAGACGGTGATGCGTCACTACGGCGCACTCCTTGGCAAAACCCTCTACGTGCTCTGCCTCACGACTCAAAAACGACTTGGGGATCAAGAGCGGGAAATATGCATTCTTCACACCTTGCTCCTTAAAACGACGATCCAACTCGTGCTGTATGGTCTCCCAAATAGCGTAACCGTAGGGCTTGATCACCATACAACCGCGGACAGCACTCTGCTCCGCCAAATCTGCCTTCACAACCAACTCGTTGTACCACTTCGAATAATCCTCTGCGCGAGAGGTAAGTTTCTGAAAATTAGCCATTTATCGTAGTATATAGTTTTTTCGTAATAATTCAAAATCCCTAGGTGCTGCTTTCAACTGATTGCTGATTCGCTCCACCCAACCGGGAGTACTGTCACCCGAAATCGGCTGCAAAGATACAACTTTTTTGTCAATTGACAAAATCGGAAGATCAAATTCTTGCGAAATTGCTTCCAAACACATCTCTGTAGCCCGTTTTTTGCCCTCTTGTGAGTATCCGGCTATGTGCATCGTCGCCAAGCGTGCCTTCTCTACTGCCTCCGTATTCACATCAGGCTCGCCTTCCCATGTATCCAGCACAAACTCTCGTCCACTCGCCAACAATGCCTTCTCATCCACCACGCCGCCGCGGGCGGCATTGATGATCAGCGTTTCCGAACGGGTTTTACTCAAAAAGTTGGCATCACAGAGGTGATAAGTAGTCAGATCCAACGGAGTATGGAAGGTGATAATATCGCTATTTCTTGCGATTTCATCGAGACTGACACCTATCCCTTTCGGCGGATCGTTAAGCAGAACCTGCATCCCTTTGCGAGCGACCATCTCTGCTACCAGCGATCCTACATGTCCCACACCCACTATGCCCACTACCGAGGGCTGACGGCCGGAGGCTGAAAGTTCGTTCAACACCTCTTCTATATAGTCGCACACAGCCTGTGCGTTACAGCCTGGACACGCGCTCCACCGCACCCCATTCTGTTCACACCACGTTGTATCTATGTGATCATATCCAATAGTCGCCGTACATACCAATCGCACCTTCGTGCCACTCAGCAACGCGGCATCCACCTTCGTCCTTGTTCGAACCACCAGCACATCCGCATCCAACAACGCCTCATGGTCGATTTCTTCCGGTTTCATCGGACAAATATGCACATTCGGCCAACCGGCGCGAACAGCCTCTGCCAGATAGGGAATAGCTATGTCGGCTACTATCTTCACGCGTATTGGATGTTGTCAATCAGTCGGACCGGACCACAATAGACGGTGACACATCCGATAGCATGTTCAAACGTATCGGTGGGCAGCAATGTGGTCTGATCCACTATCTCGTAGTATTCCACTTCCAAGCCCTCAATCGCATTGATGGTATCCACCACGCGGCGCTCCACCGCCTTAACGCTCGCACCGGGCTCTTTAGCCCATTTCAGCGAAGCAAAGAGTGTTCTGGATATACCCAAAGCGGTCTCTTTTTCAGCAGCAGAAAGGCGCTCGTTTCGGCTCGACAAGGCCAAACCCGATTCCTCACGTACGATAGGACAACCCACGATCTGCAGGCTGCCGAAAGTGCCGGACAACGAACTACGCTCCACCATATGATGGATGATCGCCAACTGCTGGTAGTCCTTCTCGCCAAAATATGCCTTGTCCGGTTGCACCAGATAGAACAAACGGCTTACCACTTGTACTACCCCGTTGAAATGACCCGGACGCATCTTCCCTTCCATCACCTGATCCAGTCCGTTGAAATCGAAAGAAAACGTACTATTCATCTCTTCTTCGGTGTACATCTCTTCCGGCGTAGGAGCAAACACATAGGATGCACCTATGCTGCGCAATAAAGCGGCATCACGTTCTATATCACGCGGATACTTGGCCAGATCCTCTTTGTTGTTAAACTGGGTCGGATTGACAAACACCGAAACAAAACATACATCGTTCTCCTCTACGGCACGACGCACCAGACTGGCGTGTCCCTCGTGCAACGCACCCATCGTCGGAACCAAACCAATGGTTTGACCTGCCTGCTTGCAAGCAGCTACCGCCTGCTGCAACGCTTCTTTAGTTGTAATAATTTGCATACTTTTTTCACAATTTGGCTGCAAAGGTACTGCTATTTTCTGATATACACAACAAAAAAATCAATAAAATCGCAAAAGTTACTAAATTATTTGCGCATATCAATTATTTTTAGTAATTTTGCAGCCAAATGGATAAATACGAAAGCAAAATCACATCGGCCGCCTATCCGGCCGCGCAAATCTATCGCGTTCTCAGCGACCTGAAGAATCTCGAAAAAGTACGAGACCTCATTCCGCAGGACAAGGTGCAGGAGATGGAGATAGACTCCGACTATGTACGCATGAAAGTGGATGGTCTGGGCCAAAAAATCACGATTGTCATTGTCGATCGTATTGAGAACGATACAGTTAAGTTTGGAGTAGAAGGCATTCCTATGGATGCTAATCTTTGGATTCAGATGAAAGAGGTGTCGCCTACTGATACCCGGCTCAAGCTGACCATCAAAGCCGACATCCCGATGATGTTCCGCTTTATGATTAACAAGAAGCTGCAGCAAGGCCTTGACCAGGCAGCCGATATGCTCGCACAATTCCCCTACGCCGCATGGCAATAACCCTAAATAGAAATCATCAAAATCACACTCCCAATATGAAACATCCCCGTATTCATAGAGAAGGACGCGGCCTGATAGTAGGTACCGTTCTGCTGTTGTTTCTGATCAATGTTCCTATCTACTTGTTTGTTCAACCACAGTGGATCTTTGCAATCACATTGGTACTGGCGGCTATGCTGTTGGTGTTCGTCACCTATTTTTTCCGCAATCCTGTACGTGTGCTGGAGATTGACGATCCTAATTTCATCATCGCACCGGCGGACGGTCGGGTCGTTGTGATCGAACCCACCGAGGAGAACGAGTATTTCCACGAGAAGAAACTGCAGGTTTCCATCTTCATGTCGCCCTTTAACGTCCATGCCAACTGGTATCCTATCGAGGGAACCGTCCTGGTCAGCGAGCACCAAAAGGGACGACACAAGGGGGCGTGGCTGCCTAAGTCCAGCACCGAAAACGAGCGTTCGCTTGTGGTGATCGAGACTCCTTCGAAGATACAAATCGCCGTACGTCAGGTAGCCGGAGCGATGGCACGTCGTATCGTCACCTATGCCAAACCAGGCCATCAGGCCCATCGCAACACCCATCTGGGCTTTATCAAGTTGGGCTCGCGCGTGGATATGTATTTGCCGCTGGATACAGAGATGTTTGTGACGGTGGGCGAAGCTGTTCGCGGCAACGAGACCATCATCGCGCGTCTGGCGGATGAAAAGCCGGCGAAAGAAACGAAAGCACCCAAAGCGCCTAAAGCCGCCAAGCCCAAGGCTATCAAGAAGTCAACAGAAAAAGTTTAACCCTAAAAAATACCAAAAGTATGAATTTTGAAGAATTATTTGCGCAGTACCCCTGCCCGTTTACCGATGAGCAAGTCAAAGCTCAAGTAGCTGACATCGAAGCAAAGCATTTTTCCGAGAACAACAACGTAGAGGTTTGGAAAGAGTGCCTCCATCAGATTGACTACACCACGCTGAGCGCAGATGATACCATCGCACGCGTTGAGAAAATGGCGAACGCTGTGAATACTTTCGAAGAGAAGTTCCCGGGTATTCCTAACGTAGCTGCTATCTGTGTATATCCTGCTATGGCTGAGTACGTACGCAAAGCGCTGAAAGATCCTAAATTCCGCATCGCTTGTGTTTCGGGTGTCTTCCCAAGTTCACAGAGCTTCCTGGAAGTGAAAGTGGCAGAGACCGCACTCGCACTCAAAGCAGGTGCAACCGAAATCGATATCGTTCTCTCAGTTGGTAAGTTCCTCGAGGGACGCTATCAGGAATGCTTCGATGAGATTGCAGAACTCAAGGCTGTTTGTGGCGACCACCACCTCAAAGTAATCCTCGAGACCGGTATGCTCAATACCGCAGAGAACATCTGGAAGGCATCGATCCTCTCGATGGCTGCAGGCTGCGACTTCATCAAGACTTCTACCGGTAAGATTGCTGTCAACGCTACGCCGGAGGCTACCTTCGTAATGTGCCACGCTATCAAGGCTTGGAAAGAGAAAGCCGGCATCAAGATGGGTTACAAACCTGCAGGTGGCGTTTCTACAACCGACGAGGCAGTACAACATTTCACGTTGGTAAAAGAGATCCTCGGCGAAGAGTGGCTCAACAACGAGTGGTTCCGCTTCGGCGCAAGCCGTCTCGCCAACAACCTGCTCTCGAGCATCGTCGGCAAGGAGACCAAGCACTTCTAATCCGTCGGTACATATACTCAAAAAAGGTCGCCATTGGCGACTTTTTTTGTTAATTAATTAAATTAAGTACTAAATATTTGCGTATATCGAAAAAAAACAGTACCTTTGCACGCTTTTTACTTTTTTGTATGGCCAATAAACGCAAAATAATCAACGACCCCGTCTTCGGGTTCTTGTCTATCCCGAACGAGCTGATCTACGATGTGCTCCAGCACCCGTACGTTCAACGCTTGAGTCGTATTCGCCAATTAGGACTTTCTTATCTGGTTTACCCCGGTGCGATGCATAGTCGCTTTGCACACTCGATCGGTGCGATGCACCTGATGCAGGAAGCCATCCACTCGCTCCGCCAAAAGGACGTGGAGATCAGCGAAACGGAAGCCACCGCAGCGATGATTGCCATCCTGCTGCATGACATCGGACACGGACCTTTCTCACATGTACTGGAACATACCATCGTCGATGGCGTGTCGCACGAGGATATATCTCTCTTGATGATGCAGCGTATCAACATGGATCTGCACGGACAACTTGATACAGCCATCGCCATCTTCAAAGACGAGTACCACAAGCATTTTCTCCATCAGCTCATCTCCAGTCAACTGGATGTTGATCGCATGGACTACCTCTGCCGCGACTCGTTCTTCACAGGAGTACAAGAGGGCCGTGTAGCCAGTGAACGTCTGCTTAAGATGCTTGATGTACGTCACGACCGCCTGGTGGTGCAAGTCAAGGGTATCTACTCAGTAGAAAAATTCCTTGTGGCCCGCCGACTGATGTATTGGCAGGTTTATCTGCACAAGACCTCCGTGGCTGCCGAGCAACACCTGATCAAGATTCTGAGCCGCGCTAAGGAATTGGCACGAGGTGGCAAAGAGCTGTTCTGTTCGCCGGCGCTCCATTATTTCCTCTATCAGAACGTCACATTCGATATGTTCAGCCCCACCAGCGAAGCGCTAGAACAATATGCTTTGCTCGACGACAACGATGTACTGTCGGCTATCAAGGCATGGATCAGCAGTGATGACCGCGTATTGAGTCTGCTCAGCCGCAGCTTCATCCATCGTCAGCTCTTCCGTGGCGAGCTGCTGGATGCTCCGCTGACGGATACCCAGAAAGAGGCACTCAACCGACAGTACGCTGAGGCACTGGGCGTCAGCCAAGCCGATGCTGCCTACTGCTGGGCAGAACATGTGTCCACCAGTAATACCTATTCGGAGAAAGCCGACACGATCGACATCCTCTATTCAGATGGCACTGTACGCGACATAGCGGAGGCAAGCGAGATACTCGATCTGGCTTCGCTCACACGCAAACCCAAGAAACTGTATTTATTCAAATATCGAATCGATGGAATTTAGTGCACAACAGATAGCAGTCCTTTTGGGCGGAGCATTGTACGGCAACGCCAACGCCAAGGTGAGTGATGTAGCCCCGATAGAATCGGCGCAAGCGCATCATCTGTCTTTCATCACCGACACCAAATATCTGCCGTTCATCATGACCTCGAAAGCGGGTGTGATACTTGTAACACGTAGCGTGGTGGAAGGCAAAATGACTTTTCCGGAAGGGGAAGGGAAAGCCGGCGGCGCCATCATCCTTGTGGAGAATGCACGAGGAGCGATGGGACAGTTGCTGCAACTGGTGAGTAAGGCGATGAACCCGAAGAAACAAGGCGTGGAGCAACCTTCTTTTGTGAGCGAAGGAGTGATCGTACCGAAAGATGCATACATCGGTGCCTTCGCATATATCGGCAAGAATGTGAAGTTAGGAGCCGGCGTGCAAATCTATCCGAATGTGTATATTGGTGAGAACGTCACCATCGGAGACAATACGATTCTCTATGCCGGTGTCAAGATCTACGCTCACTGTATCATTGGCAAAGATTGTATCTTGCATGCCGGAGTGGTTGTCGGTTCGGACGGCTTCGGTTTCGAGCCCGATGCTGAAGGCGTGAACCGTAAGATTCCGCAGATAGGCAACGTCATCATAGAAGACGACGTAGAGATTGGAGCCAACACCACTATCGACCGCGCTATGATGGGAAGCACCATCATCCATCGCAACGCAAAAATAGACAATCTGGTACAGGTGGCGCATAACGTCGAAGTAGGCGAGTCCACCTTCCTCTGTGCACAAGTCGGCATCGCCGGTTCATCCAAGATAGGCAAACATTGTATCCTGGCCGGACAAGTAGGTGTTGCCGGACACATCGAGATAGCCGACAACTGTATCTTCGGTGCTCAGACAGGCGTACCCAACTCCATCCGCAAGGCCGGCACCTATATGGGTTATCCTGCCATCGACGCAGCTCTCTGGCGCCGTGCTGTGGTTAAGTTCAAACAGGCCGCCAAACAATAAGATATGAAGCAACACACTATAAAATCGGAGTTCACACTCCGTTCCGTAGGTCTGCATACAGGCTTGGACATCACCGCCACGTTTCTGCCCGCTCCGGCGAACACCGGTGTTTGGCTGCGGCGTGTAGACCTACCCAATAAACCTTGTTTCCAGGCGCTGGCCGATTATGTGTCCGCCACCGAACGAGGCACAGTACTTGAGCATGGTCGCTGGAAAGTGAGTACCGTAGAGCACGCCCTCAGCGCACTCTATGCACTCGGAGTAGACAATTGTATCATAGAGGTGAACGCTCCCGAAATGCCTATCCTGGACGGCAGTGCTCGTTTCTTTGTCAAAGAAATCTTGCGTGTCGGACTGGAAGAACAAGATGTCGAGCAACAGGTATATATCGTCCGCGAACCGATCGAGTATATCTCCGAACACGGTCATATCATGCGCATCGAACCTTGCGACCATTATGAGGTGGATGTCACCATCGCTTTCCAGAGCAATATTCTGCGTGAGCAGCACGCCACGCTCCGTAATCTCAATGATTTTCCCAAAGAAGTGGCATCTGCCCGCACTTTCTGCTTTGTACGTGAGATAGAACCCCTATTGCGGGTCGGACTAATCAAAGGAGGAGACCTGAAGAATGCACTCGTCATCTACGAGACAGAGATGTCGCAGGAAGGTATGGACTATTTCTGCGATAAGATGGGTCAACCGCATATGGATGCCACCAAGCTCGGTTACCTCTCGCCGCTCAACTATCTGAACGAACCTGCACGCCACAAACTGCTGGATGTCATCGGCGACAGCGCACTGCTCGGACTCCGGCTGCAGGGACGTATCATCGCTTACAAACCGGGACACACGTTCAACACTCAGTGTATCCGCCGATTACGAAACCAAATACTCTCCGAATAATGATTAGTCCGTTAGCATATGTGAGCCCTAAAGCTCAATTAGGCAAAAATGTCACCATCGATGCCTTTGCGTATATTGATGACAACGTCATCCTTGGCGACAACTGTCATGTCTTCCCCTCTGCCGTCATCGGTGCTGTACCGCAAGATCTTAAGTACCGCGGCGAAGAGACTTGGACTATCATCGGTGACAACTGCGTGCTGCGTGAGTTCGTCACTATCCATCGTGGCACAGCCAGCCGTGGCAAGACCGTTATCGGCAACAACAACCTCATCATGGCCTATTGTCACGTGGCGCATGACTGCGTTTTGGGCAATAACATCATCATGTCTAATGCTACGCAACTGGCCGGTGAAGTGGAAATAGACGACTTCGCCATCATCGGTGGAGGTACACTGGTACACCAGTTCAGTCACATCGGTAGCCACGTGATGATTCAGGGAGGATCGAAGATCAACAAAGATATCCCGCCCTACGTCATTGCGGCACGCGAACCGATCGCCTATTGCGGCATCAACTCTATCGGCCTGAACCGCCGCGGCTTTACGCCAGAACAGATACATACGATCCAGGAGGTGTACCGCCTCATCTATCAGGGCGGCATGAATACTACCCAGGCACTCGATCATATTGAGGCGAACATGCCACAGAGTGCCGAACGCGATGCCATCGTGAACTTCATTCGCAACTCATCCAGAGGCATCGTGAAAGCATAATCGATTAAATATACAGACAAACATATGGAAACTGAAACAATCGTGCCGGCAGGCAAAGAAGAGAAAAGTCTCAATTTTATTGAGCAGATTGTAGAGAAAGACCTCGCTGAAGGAGTGAACGACGGACGCATCCAGACGCGTTTTCCGCCGGAGCCGAACGGCTACCTGCATATCGGTCACGTCAAGGCCATCTGCATGGACTTCGGTATCGCTGAGAAATATAACGGTATCTGCAACCTGCGCTTTGATGACACCAACCCCGCCAAAGAGGACACCGAATATGTAGAGACCATCGAGCGGGATATCCGCTGGTTGGGTTTCCGTTGGGGACAGATCTACTACGCTTCTGATTATTTCCAGCAGCTCTACGACCTGGCTATCCGTTTCATCAAAGAAGGCAAAGCCTATGTAGACGAGCAGACAGCAGAACAAATAGCAGAACAAAAGGGTACGCCTACCGAACCCGGTGTGGCATCGCCCTACCGCGATCGTCCTATAGAAGAGAACCTGCGCCTGTTCGAAGCGATGCAGCGAGGCGAGATAGAGGACGGAAAGATGGTGCTGCGTGCCAAGATTGACATGGCCAATCCGAACATGCACTTCCGTGATCCTATCATCTACCGTATCATCACTACCCATCCTCACCATCGCACCGGACGCCAATGGAATGTGTACCCGATGTACGACTTCGCACATGGCCAGTCTGACTATTTCGAGGGTGTGACCCACTCTATCTGTACGCTCGAGTTTGAGGTGCACCGTCCGCTGTACGATTACTTCATCGACCAGTTCAGCGGTCCTAACTTCTGCGGCCTCTCTCCTTACGGCCCGGACTATCGCCCAAAACAGCGTGAGTTCAACCGCCTCAACATCACCTATACCGTCATGTCGAAGCGCAAGATGCTCCAGCTCGTACAAGAGGGCCTCGTTGCCGGTTGGGACGACCCGCGCATGCCGACCGTCTGTGGTCTGCGCCGCCGCGGTTACACCCCACAGGCCATCCGCGACTTCATGGATCGCATCGGCTACACCAAGGTAGAGGGTATGATCGACCAAGGACTGCTGGAACATGTCATTCGTGAGAACCTCAAAGAGACTGCTCCGCGTGTATGTGCAATCTTCGACCCCGTCAAACTTGTCATCACCAACTATGAGGGCGAAGGCGAGACACTCACCGCTGAGAATATCGACGGACATGAGGAACTCGGTACACGCGAGATACGTTTCGGTAGAGAGTTGTGGATCGAACGCGGTGACTTCCTGGAGGAAGCCGACAACAAGTTCTTCCGCCTCAGCCCGGGTGGACGTGAGGTGCGCCTCAAATCGTCGTATATCATCCAGGCAACAGGCTGTGAGAAAGATGCAGAAGGACGTATCACCACCGTCTATGCCACCTACGACCCAGACAGCAAGTCCGGTACGGAAGGCGGTAATCGTAAGACCAAAGCAACGATCAACTGGGTAGAGTGCCGCAGCGGTTTGGATGCCGAGGTACGCCTCTACGACCGTCTCTTTGCAGTGGAGAACCCTGCTGCTGAAGAAGGTGACTTCCGCGACCTGCTCAATCCTGACAGTCTGAAGGTAGTGACAGCCAAGGTGGAAGGTTCACTCCGCAGCGAGTTGCATGCTCCGGTGCTGGTGGATGGCATTGAACAGGAGAACCACTACCAACTGCTCAAGCAGGGCTACTTCGTAGTAGATCCGGACACCACCAGCGAGAAACTTGTTCTCAACCGCACTTGTTCGCTCAAGGACAACTACCTGAAATAATCGTGCCTGCGGCTAAGAAGTGAGAACGCGCGTTTTCAACAGCAAGGAACAGATCTTCTGTGAGTGGCGTCACCGCTGGGTGCGTCTGACTCCCGAAGAGTGGGTTCGCCAGCAGTTGCTTCACCGCCTGGTGGAGCAACTTGGTTTCCCCGCCTCGCTTATCGCGGTGGAACAGGCTATCACGGTAGGAACCACCAAGAAAAGATGCGACGCCGTGGTTTATGACAGACAGATGCTGCCCCTTATGCTCATCGAATGTAAAGCCGAAACGGTGCCTCTGACACAAAAGACACTCGATCAGGCTATCACATACAACAGAAAACTCAACGTTCCTTATCTGTTATTATACAACGGACCACAGATCATTTTTGTAACTCTATCATCTAATGGACAAAATACTATCACTGAGCGACTCCCTCGATACACCGACCTTCTACGGGGTGAATAACACCAATATCCTCTGCCTGAAGAACCAGCATCCAGACGTACGCGTTGTGGCACGCGGCTATCAGGTGAAGGTGACAGGCGCAGAAAAAGCCATCGAGCATTTTGAGCACTCGCTGCAGCTATGCCAGGATTTCTGTATCCGCAACAACCGGTTGACGGAACAAGACATCTTGATGCTGTTGCGTGGCGACCGGCCGCACGAACAGGCTACTGACAACCTGATACTTCACGGCGTCAACGGTAAGTCTATCTATGCCCGCTCGGAGAACCAACAGGCACTGGTGAAGGCCTACGATGAGAACGACTTGCTTTTTGCAGTAGGACCGGCCGGAAGCGGTAAGACCTACACAGCCATCGCACTGGCCGTACGTGCGCTGAAGAACCGGGAGGTAAGACGTATCATTCTCTCGCGTCCGGCAGTAGAGGCCGGCGAGAAACTTGGATTTCTGCCAGGTGACATGAAGGAGAAGATCGACCCGTACCTGCAACCTCTCTACGATGCACTACAGGACATGATTCCTGCCGCCAAACTGGCGGAATATATGGAGAAGGGGACGATACAAATCGCTCCGCTGGCCTTCATGCGCGGACGCACTCTGTCGGACGCCGTAGTGATCCTGGACGAAGCACAAAACACCACCGCGTTGCAACTCAAGATGTTTCTTACCCGCCTTGGGTTCGGCAGCAAGATGATCGTCACGGGCGATATGACGCAGATTGACCTACCGCCTACCCAGAAGTCGGGCCTACGTGATGCCATGGAGCGTTTCCGGGATATCAAGGGCATCAGCCTCATCTGCTTCAACGAACGGGATATAGTGCGTCACCCGCTGGTAAAACACATCGTAGCCGCTTACGAAAATTCCAAGAAAAATGACATATAATTTGCGTATGTCAAAAAAAAGCAGTACTTTTGCAGCCGATTTACCGGCCGCGATGGTGGAATAGGTAGACACGAAGGACTTAAAATCCTTTGGCCAGTGATGGCTGTGCCGGTTCGACCCCGGCTCGCGGTACCAAATCAGAACAGATCGAGCGATTGTGCAAGAGATGCATAATCGCTCATTTCTTTATCCGGGGTGGAAGGCGTATCTGCCAACTCACCCACTACCCCATAAGGACGAAAACGCAGCAGCCGAACCGGCACCTTTTTTCCTGCCTCGGCAAAGACGTCTGCTATGTGCCGCAAGTTGTCCGCCACATCCGTAGTGACTACCGCCTGCTGCGGCAGACAGACGATGCGCACTTCGGTCAGTTTGTCATGCTGAAGGAGCCATCGCAGATTCTCTTTCACCACCTCGTTGTCCGGCGAGAGTGTCAAGCGATGATAGACATCCGCATCCCAGGCCTTGACATCCAACATGACCCCATCACAATATGCCATCAACTCCGGGTAATTAGCGAAAGGTATTGTACCATTACTGTCTATCAAGCAAGTCAGAGGATGACCGGTCTCTACAGACAAGCCCCTTACAGCCTGAAACAACTCTCTTAAGAAAGCGGCCTGCAGCATACACTCGCCGCCGGAGACAGTGATGCCACGGATGAAAGGAATACCCTTGCGCACCTCCGCCATCACTTCCTCCACGCTCATCTCACGTGCCTCCGCATCGTGGATCGCCTGCGTCTCGGGGTTATGGCAATAAGCGCAGCGGATATTACATCCCTGCAAGAAGATGGCAGTACGGTTTCCCGGGCCGTCCACTGTAGATTGCGGAATGATTTTTCTGACAAGTGCCATCGTTATACGCCACGCACTTTACGATTAGCCAGATGAGCCGATGCGTAGGTAGGAGCACCCAGTTGGGTGGTGTTCTGCAGCACAGCCTGTCCGCTGTTCCACTTGTCTATCTCCGAACGTTTCACCAGATAACCGGTGATACGTACCAGATCCGAATCGGAGGCATAGAAAGCGATATATTTCTGTCCGAGAGAGAAGGCTCCCTTGATGATATCGAGCACGGCGGCAGGATTTTGCTTGCCGGTGATGTCGAACGGCAGGATATCGGAACAACCCGTAGGAATAAAGCGATGGAAACGGGACGAATGACGCAGATGATCGTAGATGGACTCGGGTTCATCGCCCACGGGGATACGGATACCGGAAGTGATGCCATAATCGGTATCAATACCTACCTGCGCATGCAGCAACAGACGATGGTTCGCTATCTCGCAGTAGGGGCACTCATACTCGTTCACAAACGCGGTGATGGTCTCCATGATCTGCTCCGCCACGGCATCGGCCTCGGCATCGGTGCCGTACTTCTTGCCTGCCGCAAAATGATTGGCAGCCTCAGCCAGACCCACCAATCCGAACATCGCCACAAAGCGGTCACGCTCTACGAGTCCTTCGGTGGCCAGGAAATGGCTCTCGAAGAAGCCTGACTCCTCCACGATGAAGCGGATACGCGCAGACATATAATCGGCCATACACTGCATCGCCTCGGGCAGCAGTTGTTTCAAGAAATGCTCTTTATCATCCGTCAATGCCGCCAGTTTAGGCAACACCAGACGCGTCAGCGTATAACTACCACCGGCGATAGGCAGTATGTTATAGCACGAAGAAATACCGTAGCGATCATATGTGTTACGGTTGAGCACGTCGTTGCAGATAGCAGGGTTGGCTACGCAGAGCGAAGTATAGATGGCCTGTTCGGCGAAGTCGTCGGGTGTAATAGCAGGATCATACTTAAGGGTCAGGTTGGGTACAGCCTGTTCCAATTCACGATCCACCTCCATGATCAATCGTCCGGCGCGTGTGGCTTGCGGCCCGAGGTTGGCGTGGCAGAAAGAATCGGTGATGGTACGATCCAGATAAATGAGGAACAGACGCAACTTGCGCTTCACCTCTTCATCACTCAGATCGGTGATGAACGGTTCGATCAGTGCGTCCAGATCGCCCAGGAACACCGGATAGGTGGTGATGGAAGGCACATGACGATATAGCACTTGCAAGAACGTAAGCAGTTCATCGAAGTCCTGCGGGGGATCCAGCTGCAGGAACTTCACGCCCTGACGCACCGCCTTGGCGTAATCGGGCATGATATAACGCGGCCGATAGGGCGCATTTCCTTCGTTGAGATTGCATATGACGCCTTTCTCAAAATAGTATTTGGTACGCTCCGGCATCGGCAGCACCGAGAGGATATCTTCGGCGGCATGTGCCAGCGCCACTACTTTCTGTTCGTAACTCAGTTGTTGGGAAGTAACAATCGAATAAATGTCTGCCATGGTATGGTTGGTTAATCGTTTCTTGGGTATTTATACCGGGTACTTATACTCTGCGTATTTGTACCAGATGATGTGTATAATCGCCTTGTTCGGCGGAGTAAATGCCTGTTTGGTCGAGTTTCTCCACCTTCACACGTCCCGAACAGTGGATGACGCGTTCGCTATCCAGCACGATGCCTACGTGGGATATACGTCCGTCCTCATGGTCGAAGAAGACCAAGTCGCCTGTTTGCGCCTCGCTGAGGTGCGTTATGGCTTGTCCCTGCGTAGCCTGCTCCGAAGCGTTACGCAGCAGCGTTTTTCCAAACAGGCTCATCACCACCTGAGTGAAGCCTGAGCAGTCCATGCCCAACGCATTCTTACCTCCCCATAGATAGGGCACGTTGAGGAAGAAACGAACCGTCTGCTGCAGCGTCTGCAGATCGAGTGACAAGGGTTGGTGAGCAACCATCGTCGGGTCGATGCGAAAAGCTACGCCCAAGACCTCGAATCGGCCATCCTCATAATGGGGAAGACGCGTGCCTGCAGTCAGAGGGATGGTCTGTCCGTTGTTCTCGCTCACGGCATAAGCGACGGGGAACACCACCTGTGCCGCCCGGGCATAAGCAGCCGTGTAGTCCGCAGCTTCTTGCTGCGTCATCGGCGCGATCATCTTCCGATCCACCCATCCTTCCTGACCGTCCAGATCCAACCGGATACGCATCCAACGGGGCTGTTGCTCCAGCACGACGCACGTCTCTCCGAATAGCATCTGCGTCAGTTGTTCGGCGCCCTCTCGCGCTTCGGCACGGACGGGCACAACGCTATGTAAGGAAAGGGCTACCATACTTCTTGCGGATGATCGTCGGCTGTACGCGGATAATCGATGGAGTAATGCAGTCCGCGGCTCTCCTTGCGTTCGAGTGCCTGACGGGTGATGAGATAACCCACATTGATCATGTTTCTGAGTTCGCATATCTCCTTGGTGGCCTTGACGCGCTTGAAGAGGTCTTCGGTCTCTTCGTAGAGCAGGTCGAGTCGTTCCCACGCACGGTGGAGACGCAAGTCGGAGCGGACGATGCCCACGTAGGTGGACATGATCTGTCCGACCTCTTTTACGTCCTGAGCGATGAGCACGCGCTCTTCGTTGCTCAGCGTTCCCTCGTCGTTCCATGCAGGTATCTTGTCGTTGAAGCCGTAGCTGTCTATCACGCTGAGGCTATGACGGGCCGCAGCATCGGCATAGACGACCGCCTCGATGAGCGAGTTGCTGGCCAGACGGTTACCACCGTGCAGGCCCGTGCAGGAACACTCGCCTACAGCATACAGGCGGCGTATGGAAGACTGGCCGTCCAGATCGACCTTGATACCACCGCACATATAGTGAGCACAGGGTGCCACAGGGATATACTGCTTGGTGATGTCGATGCCTATACTCAGGCATTTGGCGTAGATATTAGGGAAATGATGCTTGGTCTCTTCGGGATCCTTGTGCGTGACATCCAAGCAGACATGATCGATAGCATGTATCTTCATCTCATTGTCGATGGCGCGAGCTACTATATCGCGTGGGGCTAACGACAGACGCGGGTCGTATTTCTGCATGAACTCCTCGCCGTTAGGCAGGCGCAGTATACCTCCGTAACCGCGCATCGCCTCGGTGATCAGATACGCCGGGTGGGTCTCAGCAGGATTGAACAGGCTGGTGGGATGGAACTGGACGAACTCCATATCCTTGATCACGCCCTTGGCGCGATGCACCATAGCTATACCGTCGCCGGTGGCAATCTCGGGGTTGGTAGTGGTGGCATAGACCGCCCCCGTACCACCGGTAGCCATCAGGGTGACGCGACTCAGATAGGTGTCAATCTTCTGGGTCTTGGGATTGAGGATATAGGCGCCATAGCACTCGATGTCAGGAGTACGATGGGTGACGCGAACGCCCAAGTGGTGCTGGGTGATGATCTCCACGGCGAAATGGTTCTCCAGCACATCTATCTGCGGGTTGCTACGCACGGCAGCCATCAGTCCGCGCTGTATCTCCGCCCCCGTGTCATCGGCATGATGCAGGATACGGAACTCCGAGTGGCCACCCTCACGATGCAGGTCGAAAGCACCATCGTCTTTCTTGTCGAAGTTGACACCCCACTCCACCAACTCGCGAATGCCGTCCGGTGCATTTCTGACCACCTGCTCGACGGCTGCGGGGTCGCTGAGCCAGTCACCGGCTACCATGGTGTCGTGGATGTGCTTGTCGAAATCATCAACCAGCAGATTGGTTACTGAGGCTATACCTCCTTGTGCTTTGGCTGTATTGGCTTCTTCCAGCGTAGTCTTGCAACACAACGCAATCGTGTACTTACCGGCACGCGCCACCTTGAGCGCAAAACTCATTCCGGCAACACCACCGCCAATAATCAGAAAATCGTATTTCTTTACCATAATGAATGAATCATCACAAACGGACTGCAAAATTACAATATTTTTTTGACGTACGCAAAAAAAACTACATTTTTGTCCAATTAGTACCATTTATTGTGCTTTGCAGAGAGCAAAGACGCTGAAGGAAGCTCTGCGGATCGTACGCATGGCCTTCAGGCAGCTCTTCACGGTCTCGCCGGTGGTGAGCAGGTCGTCCACCAAGAGGATATGCTTGCGGTAGAGCTGTTCGGGATGACTGACGACAAAGGCATCGGCTACGTTATGCCTGCGGTGAATACCACTCTGCAAAGCCTGCTTAGGTGTATCCTTGATGCGAAGGACGTGGGTGGTGTCCAGCGGTATTCCTGTAGCCTGACTGATACCTGCTGCGATATACTCCGACTGGTTGTAGCCGCGTTCGCGCAGTCGGTTGGGATGCAGAGGAACAGGTACAATCAATTCGATGCCATCGAAGAAATCCGTGTACATGAACTCCTCAGCCGCCTGTCGGCCAAGCAGATACCCTATCATCGGTTCATCGCCGTATTTCATCCTGTGGATCGCGGCACGTATCAAATAGTCTTTCTCAAAAAAAAGAAAAGCGGCTGCACGCTGTAGGTGCATGACCCGCTGCGCAGCCAACATAGCCTGCCCCTGGTCACGAACGAAAGGCGATGCCGATTGCAGCAGCGTCATCTCCGTACTGTTCTGGCGGATCAGCGCCTGTTCGGTACGCGGCAGGTCGCGAAGACACGAGTCGCACAATATAGCATGTATATCGGGCGAAGCATCCCTATACTTCTTCTCGCCGATAAATCTCCCGCATATGCGGCAGCGATTCGGAAAGAGGAGGCGGAAGAGAAAAGGATGATATAACGATAGTGACGTACGCACGCGCGCGTTCGTTAAAAAAAAATAAGAAAGATATACCTTACAGGGAGAAAAGATACTCCCAGGCCTCGCGAGCCTCAGCAGGCGTGATGACCTGATTGATGACAGGTTCGCCAATGCGACGAAGGAGCGTGCAGTTGATCTCGGCGGTACGCTCATTCTTCTTGTCCTGCTGCATGAGGGCGATCAGTTGTTCGTGCTCCGAGCACTTACACTGCGGCTTGCCGTAGTAATGCAACATCAGTTGGGTCAGTTGCAGCAGAGGCTGTCTGGGACATCCCAGTTTGGTGACACTCAGATACAACTCGGCTATCAGTCCATAGACGACGGCATAGCCGTGAGGCATCGCACCGAGGCTCATCTCCTCGAGGGCATGACCGAAGGTATGTCCGAAGTTGAGCGCCTTACGCAAACCTAACTCATGCGGATCATCCGCTACGATCATGCGCTTACGCTCGACGCAGGCCTCGATCAGCGGAATGAGCGAAGCGGTCTCCATCGTCTCCAGATCATACTGCAACAGACGCGACCATAAGGCCTCGGAATCGAGCAAGGCAGTCTTGAGCATCTCGCCATAGCCGCTGAGCAACTCACGCGGCGGCAGCGTAGTGAGCCAATCAGGAGAGATGAGTGTCTGAACAGGGGAATAGAACGTGCCGATGACATTCTTGAGTCCGCGGTAGTTGAAACCGGTCTTACCTCCGGTAGCGGCATCCACCATAGCCAAGAGCGTGGTGGGAACAGGCAGAAAAGCGATGCCACGTTTGTAGGTGGAAGCAGCAAAGCCACCGAGGTCGGTAAGCATACCACCACCGATACCTATCATCAGTCCGCGGCGGGTGATATGATGGTCGAGCAGGAAATCCCAGATCTGCTGCACCGCAGCGAGCGACTTACCAGTCTCGCCACCGGTCAACTGCAGAACGGGATAGCCCAACTCAGCCACCTCCGACCGCGCAGCGTAGACAGCAGTGGTGGTGACCACGACTATCTGCTGCGGGTCGTAGGAAGCAACGATCGAAGAGAGTGCGTCTTTCCAATCAGCGCACATAATTCTCCCACTTGGTATTACGCATATCTCCTGACTTGAGGAACTCCTCGTGCATGGCGAAAGCGAGCGAGAGATTGTGTTGGGTCTGTCCGTGCTTGGCGTACTTGAGGTAGTCACGCAACATCTCACGGTACTCGGGAGCCACACAGTTGTTGATAATCTCCTCAGCGCGCTGACGCGGGCTCTTGCCACGCAGGTCTGCCACACCCTGTTCGGTCACGAGTACCTTGACGGAGTGCTCGGAGTGGTCGAGGTGAGTCACCATCGGCACGATAGACGAGATAGCACCATTCTTCGCCGTAGAGGCGGTGGTGAAGATGCTGATATACGCGTTACGAGCGAAATCGCCGCTACCGCCGATACCGTTCATCATCTTCGTTCCCGTCACGTGGGTCGAGTTGATGTTACCGTAGATATCTGCCTCAAGGGCCGTGTTGATGGCAATCAGTCCGAGTCGGCGGATGATCTCCGGGTTGTTGGATGTCTCCTGCGGACGCAGCAGCAGCTTGTCGCGGAAGAAATCGAGATCAGCCAGCACCTCGGCCATCTTGCTCTCCACGAGACGCAGCGAGCAGCCGGAAGCGAACTTGCAATGACCGGCTTTGATGAGGTCCACCACGGAGTCTTGAACGACCTCCGAGTACATCTCAAACGGCGGGATATGCGGGTTCTTACCCAGTTCGCCGAGCACCGCATTGGCTACGTTGCCCACACCCGATTGGATGGGAAGGAACGAAGCCGGGATACGTCCCGCCTTCATCTCTGCCTCGAGGAACATCGCCACGTTCTCGCCGATCTTAGCGGTCACTGCATCCACCGGAGTGAACGCAGGGATCTCGTTCGGACGATTGGTCTTCACAACGGCTGCAATCTTCGCGGGATCGACCTTGATATGATCCGAGCCGCAGCGGTCAGAGGGACGGTAGATAGGTATCTCCTTGCGGTAAGGCGGGTCGAGCGGCTCATAGAGGTCGTGCATACCCCGCATCGTAGCAGGGAACATCTCGTTGAGCTCGATGATGATGCGATCTGCCTGATTGCAGATAGTAGGCATGATACCTATACCGGCAGCCGGCACAATCGTACCATCTTCACCCACGTACGATGCCTCGATGATGGCCCAATTGGGTTTGGGAAGGAAACCGTAACGGATGTCCTGCGCCATGTGGCTGAGGTGCATATCGAAATAGTGGGTACCCTCGGCATTGATCTCGTCACGCATGGACTTATTCGACTGGTAGGGGGTACGGAACTCTACGGCATGAGCGCGCGCCAGCGCACCGTCACAACTGTCACCCATCGATGCACCCGTCTCCAGTCCGACACGGAAGGGTTTGCCTTCGGCATGCAGACGCTCAGCGCGTTGCGCCAGAGCAAAAGGAACTGCCTTGGGCACTCCGGTGGCCGTGAAACCACCCATGCCCAAGACATCACCATGTTGTATCAATTCGGCAGCCTCTTCGGCTGTCATAAACGGTAAAGCCATTTATGATTTATGATTTATGATTTATGATTTATGATTTCTTATCTCGCTTTGCTCGAACGATTATTCGCAAGCGAATCTTCAAATTTATGATTTAAGCTTTTCCGTTGCTGCCAAGCACGTCGATGATCTTATGCTTGTACAGATCCTCCATGAAGTCGCGTGCTACGCCGCAGTACTTACGCGGATCGAACTCACCCGGTTTCTCAGCCAATACCTTACGTACGGCAGCGGTGAAGGCCAGACGCGAGTCGGAGTCGATGTTGATCTTGCAAACAGCGCTCTCGCTGGCTTTGCGGAGTTGCTCCTCGGGGATACCTACTGCGTCAGGCAGTTTGCCACCCAGGCTATTGATCATGTCTACATACTCCTGCGGAACGCTGGACGAACCGTGCAGTACGATCGGGAAGCCCGGGAGTTGCTCCATGATAGCGTCGAGTACGTCGAATGCCAAGGGAGGCGGAACGAGTTTACCGGTCTTCGGGTCACGGGTGCACTGCTCCGGAGTGAACTTATATGCACCGTGGCTGGTACCGATGGAGATAGCCAGCGAGTCGCAGCCCGTACGAGTAGCGAAATCCACTACCTCTTCCGGCTTGGTATAGTGGCTGACAGCCGACGAAACCTCGTCCTCTACACCTGCCAATACACCCAGCTCAGCCTCAACGGTTACATCATACTGGTGTGCGTAATCCACTACTTTCTTCGTCAGGGCGATGTTCTCCTCGTAGGGAAGATGCGAAGCATCGATCATGACGCTGGAGAAACCGAAGTCCACGCAGCTCTTGCAGAGTTCGAAGCTGTCACCGTGATCGAGGTGAAGCACGATCTGCGGCTTCTCCCAACCGAGTTCCTTAGCGTACTCTACAGCACCTTGTGCCATATAACGCAGCAGGGTCTGGTTAGCGTAGTTACGTGCACCTTTGGATACCTGGAGGATCACCGGGCTCTTGGTCTCAGCAGCTGCCTTGATGATAGCCTGGAGTTGCTCCATGTTGTTGAAGTTGAATGCCGGGATAGCGTAGCCACCCTTGATTGCCTTAGCGAACATCTCACGGGTGTTCACCAGGCCTAATTCCTTGTAAGATACCATAGTTTTAAATTTTTGATTTATGATTGATGATTTATGATTTATTTGTTATTTTTTCTTCGTTGCCACGACAAAATAGGTGATCAGTGCCACGTAGGCGGCGATGCCTACCCATGCAGCCGAACCGCTCTGCGCCCAAGCGCCCAGGTAGCAGTCGGCACCGCAGAACTTGATGACAGCCGACACGACACCCATCAGTGCCCCACCGGCAATGAAACCAGAGGCGATCAGCGTACCCTTCTCCTGATGTTTCTCACCTACGAAAGCGGAGATAGCACCACCTACAAGCAGCGGGGTATTGAGGCTCAGCGGAATGAACATACCCAGCGCGAAAGGCAGTACGGGTACACCCAGCTGGCTCAAGATGAGTGCGAGCACCGCACCACCGAGATATAACATCCACGGAGCACCCTGACCGGACATCAACGGTTCGATCACCGCCGCCATGGCATTCGCCTGCGGAGCCACCAGGGCATTGTCGCCCGTGAAGCCGTAGGTCTTATTCAGTATGATCATCACGCCGCCCACAGTGGCCGCCGAGACGAGTGTGCCAAGGAATTTCCAAGTCTCCTGTTTGCGAGGTGTGGAACCGATCCAGTAGCCTATCTTCAGGTCGGTGATGAATCCTCCGGCCATCGAGAGGGCGGTGCATACCACGCCACCGATGACCATCGCACCCACCATACCACTCGTACCCTTCATGCCCACGGCGACGAACACCACCGAAGCGATGATGAGCGTCATCAGCGTCATGCCTGATACGGGGTTGGAACCCACGATGGCGATGGCATTCGCAGCCACCGTCGTAAAGAGGAAAGCGATGATGGTGACCACGAGGAAGGCGACAAGAGCTTGTCCGAAGTTGTGCAACACACCCAGCCAGAAGAAGACGAGGGTGCAGACGAGGGCGACCGCAGTGGCCACCACCAGCAGCTTCATGTTTAGGTCGCGATCGGTACGCAGTATATTATCCTTCGTCTTTTGTCCTTTCTCGCCTTGTCCCTTGATGAGTCCGACGGCACTCTTGATGACACCCCACGAACGGACGATACCGATCAGGCCGGCCATAGCGATGGCACCTATACCGATGTTACGTCCGTAGGCCGTGAAGAGCACTTGCGGATCGGTGGCTTCCATTCCGGGCATGCTACCCAGTACGGGCAGCAGCACCCACCAAACGAAGAACGAACCGGCGCAGATGATCGCGGCGTACTTGAGTCCGATGATATATCCCAGTCCCAGTACAGCAGCCGAGGTGTTGATAGAGAACACCAGTTTGTATTTCGCAGCAAGCGCCTCGCCCCAACCGGTCATACGGGTGGTCAGTTGTTCGGTCCAGAGGCCAAAACTGCTGACGACGAAATCGTACAACCCACCTACCGCAGCGGCCCAGAGCAAGGGCTTGGCACTCGAACCGGTCGTCTCTTCTGAAGGCTCGTCGCCGGCAGCGGACGGTTCGTTGCTGATCAGCACTTGTGTGGTGGCTGTAGCTTCGGGGAAAGGATATTCACCATGTTTCTCTTGAACGAAATACTTACGGAACGGTATCAGGAAGAGGATACCCAGACATCCGCCCAGCAGGGAGGAGAGGAAGATCTGGAGAAAACTAACCGTCATCTCCGGATACTTGGCCTGCAGGATATAGAGGGCAGGCAGCGTGAAGATAGCACCGGCCACTACGACTCCCGAGCTGGCACCTATCGACTGGATCATCACGTTCTCGCCCAGCGCATTCTTGCGCTTCAGTATCGACGAGAGGGAGACGGCGATGATAGCGATAGGGATAGCGGCCTCGAACACCTGCCCCACTTTCAGTCCCAGATAGGCAGCAGCGGCAGAGAAGATGATCGCCATCACCACACCCATCATCACGCTATAGGGCGTTACCTCCGGATACTCTTTGTCCGGACGCAGGAGCGGTTGGTATTTCTCACCCGGCTGCAGGGGTCTGGCGGCGTTGTCTGCTAGTTTGCTCATACTTCTATTTTATTGGAAGAGCGACTGCCAGAATTTCTTAGCATGATGACCCGGTATCAGCACGTGGTGGTTGGCGATAGGATCGGAGAGCAGATAACTGCTTACGATCGGCGTCGACTGTATCCAGATCTGCGTGCGGCAGAGGTTCTTCTCATACTGGCAACCCGTCACTTCTACGTTGACGGCCAGCAGGCGCTTCATGTCCGAACTGAGTTTGACGAGCGTGTAGTCGCCCTTGGGCACCTCGCCGTGGATAGCCACACCGATACCCGACTCGAAATGAGTGGTGTACTCGTGTTTCTCGGTCATCTTGAGCGCGATAGTACATTTCGCCAACAGAATCTTGCCGTCAGGCATGATACGAACGGGGTTGCACAAGAAAGCAGGATCGCCACCCGTCATCTTCTTGACGAGCATCATCGTCAGCAGTGCAGGTATGTCACCTTCACACCCGGCAGGTATACCCTCGTCAATCAGTTTGCTGATAGCGATACAACCGGTGTTCTTCACGGCCTGGAAGAGGTCGAAGCAACGCAGCGTGATACCATCCAACTGATGTTTCTTGATGATCTCTTTGATGCGCTCGTAGATAGCCTCAGCGCCCTTCATGCCGGGATCGACCACACCGATGCTGCTCAGTTCTTCGAAGGGGATGTCGATGAGTTCGCAGTTCATGCGCTTCATCACCTCTTTGTAGTCCACGTTAGAAGCGATCAGCCAGTCAGAAGGACGGCCGATGACGCCCAGACGCATCTTCTTGTCGTTCATGAGCAGTTTCTCATCGGGTTGACGCGTGAGCGAAGCCGACTCGTTGGGATCGGGGAAGATGATGTCGTTGGCATGCTGCATGATCTTAGCGATGCCGTTGCGCTGACGGATGAAACTGAGAATCTCGAGCGCAGCAGCGAGCGAGTTGCTGAAGTCACTGACCATCAGGTAGATCGGTTTCTGCAGGTCGATTTTCTTACTGCGTACCAGATCGACGAACATAGCCTCTGTACCACCGGACAGGATAGCTACTACTTGGTGTTCTTCTACGAATGAATCCGATATCTGAAACGGAAATTCATGCGCCTCTTCGTTGAGGCTGGAGACAAGTGTGTACAACATGGTGAAATAATTTATAAGTTAATATTCTGTTTCATTCCGATAGTTCGCATTCTTTTGCGCCGCAAAGTTACGCTTTTTTTTGCATATATGCAAATAATTCTAGATTATTTACTATTTTTTACCTGAAACGAGTAGTATTTCTGGCCGAGATAGCTCACGATGACGGTCAGCAGGGTGATCACCATCTTGCTCGGCGTAGGATACCACCCCAGCGTCTCGACGCATAGTTTGAGGCCGAAATAGTTGATCGCCAGATTGAGTGCCACGATGCTGATATAGCGCACAAACTGGCGCGCGCCATGCAGGTTGGAGCGGGTGAACGTCACGTATTTGTTCAACCAGAAACCGGTCAGCAAGGTGATCGGGAAGACGATGCACAGCGTCGCGATATGCGGGGTAATCGCCTGCGCAAATTGTGAATTGTGAATTGTGAATTGTAAATTAACTATCTCGTGTCCGATGACGAAGTTGTAGATGAGGAAATAGAGCACCCAGTCGAGCACCATGTTTCCACCGCCGCAGGCGGCATAACGGAACAGCTGTTCCGACATCACTTTGCGGAACGGAGGATAGAAGAAATCTATTACCTTTGTTATGAACTTCGCCAGTCTATTCATCTTTTTCCACCTTTGCGACTGCAGTCGCGTTCGGCACCCTCGGACACGGAATGACGACTATCGTCATTAAAGTCCTCGGGGCCTCCGCTCTCCCCACTGAACGCACTTCGTTAGCGTTCATCGGGGACCCCTACCACCTTTGCGGCTGCAAAGGTACAACAAAAAAATGACATACGCAAATAAAAGTGATATTTTTGCTCAACGGAAGTCATTTCACAAAAAAGAGTGCTACCTCTCAGAGGGGGTGCACTCTCAATCATGTCAGGTAAATGTCTCGTTAGTGTCAGGTGGAGCAATAACTTACCATCCGCTGGAGCTGTAGTTGCTCAGGGAGACGGATGAACCGCCGCCCATTTCCTCGCAGCCTATATGTTCGGCACCACGAAGATAGGCAAGTACCTCCTGAGTTGGCTGATGTTCTAAATACCTCTGAATGAGTGCGCTTCTGCGCCTAACAGGCAGCAATTGCCTAGGTAATGCCCTCGAGAGTCTCACGAGATGCCCTCGACAAGCAGTTTGTAAAACACATGAAATGAAGGAGTTAGAATTCAAAATGTGAAGGGAAAATCGCTCTTCGGGGCGATTTTTTTTGTGCCTAAACGCTAAACTCTAATCTCTAAACGCAAAAATCGAAGATTTTATTTGCATACATGCAAAAAAAAGTGTACCTTTGCACAGATTTTCGAAAATTAACGGGGTTTTTCGGTGCTATTGCAAAAAAATTAAGCAAATATTAGAATAAACCAATTTTTACTACAGATGACTAATACCAGAAAAAAAATAGGAATCTTTATGATTTGCATATTATCTTTGGTCTTAATGGCGGCTGGAGGATGTTTAGTAGCATTACTAACAAAAGAACGCAAGATGCAACATGATGGTAGACTATTAAAAAATTTCATAGATGAATTTTATAAAAAAGAAAATAGACTGCCTCAATGCTTCGAAATTAGAGAATATGAGAACGAACACAGCGTAGGACCATTTTACGAGAAGACAACGGATTCAACATACTCTATTTACTTCAGTCTCGGTTTTGATAAGTATTATATTTATGATTCGCAAAAGGATGAATGGTACTTTTTTCCATGACTGGGATGAAGAAAAGCACTAGAATACGAAAAAAGCAAAAAAATATTCACAAAATTTGCGAATATCAAAAAAAAGCAGCAGAAGATACAAAGATGAGACATTCTATTGACATACTATTTGTCGCTTGTGTGTGGTGTATATATGCCAACGCTCAGACTCCGTTTGATTCATTTGCTTCGGAGACCACACGTCCAATGCTGGAGTTGGATGGATCACGCAACAACTGTTATGCTTATTCACATGTCCCGGATACGATGCTGAATGCTAAAATATCATTATGGAATCATACTGATATTTCTAAAACGCATCTTAAGAATATCGTTGATGATACGAACTTCGTTTATGAGGAATCCATGACATATGAGGACACCATCCACGATAACATTGCTTCTCGGGTCTTAGATGGTGATTTATATCCTTATGTTTTATTATACAATAGGGATAAAACAGAGTTTGCCATAGCATCTCCTTATTATGGCACGTGTCATCAATGTTGGCAGTGTTTTTATATTGGTTTATTATCAAAGGAGGCAATAGAAAAGGAAAAACACAGAATTGTCAACACAAAAGAGTCCCATTTCTTTACAGAAAGTGGTATACATTTATTAATGTCTAAAGATGAAATTATCGCAATCAAAGGGGAACCTAATATTGTACGGGATTTTCTCATGACATACTATTATATATCGTCGGAAATACCTTTAGATTCAGAAGAATACAACTACTATAAAGAACACAATATAGGTAATATGTTTTTGACGGTCGTCATACAAAAAGATAAAGTTATCGGTATCGCTTACGGCTATGTGGAAATCTAAGAAGAATGCAGACAACTGCCCATTGCACATTGTAACATAATAATCACCTATAATTTGCATATATCAAAAACGAGCCACACCGATTAAGATGTGGCTCGTTATATAGGTATGTTTCCAATCATGATTACCATCCGCTGGAGCTGTAGTTGCTCAGGGAGACGGAGGAACCGCCGCTGACGGTGCAGCCGAAGTTGGCCATGCCGCCGAAGTAAGAGGTGCCGCCACTGACAGTGACGCCGGACTTGAGCGCAGGCGTGGAGGAGGTATAGACAACAAGTTTCTGGCTGCCGCCGCCACCGCCACCGCCGCCTCCGGGAGGTGCCCAGTAGGAGCCGGAAGACGAACTGCTCGGCGTCTTGAAGGCCGCAACGAGTGTGCTGCCGTTATAGAGTGCGTACCAACTATTGGCCGTCCATGACGAGGCCTGTTTGGCTGTGCCGCCACTGATACTGGCGCCGCTCTCCAGACCGCCTACGGCGATGATAGTGCCGCCGGTGATATAGAGTTTCTTTCCCCCTTCGGTATTGGCGTCCAGGGCCACCTCGGGACTGCCGGAGCTGATGGCATAGACGAAGCCACCCTTGATATACATGTTGCCGTTGGCATCGAGTCCGTCATTGTTGGTGGCGCGGACGTAGATATATCCGCCGTTGACGGTCATGTCGCTCGATGCGTTGATACCGTCGTCGTAACTGTTGATAGTGATCTGTCCGTCGTTGATGGTGAGTATGCCTTTGCTCTCCATTCCTTCGCCGCCTGCACCGCTGGTGGTGATGGCTATTTGTCCGCCGTTGATGGTCACAGCACCGTCGATCTTGATACCCTTAGGCGAAGCCTTGTAGTTGGTGGAGTAGCGATCCAAGGAGCTGGAGTTGCTGACTGTACTCAGCGTACCGCTGGACGAAGCCACTACGGCGTTGCCACTGGTGGTGATGGTGATGGAAGCTGAGTCGCTGACGACGAACGTGCCGTCGCCGCTGATACCTTTGCCGCCTGCGCCGGTGCTCTTGAGCACGAGCGTACCGCCACTGATGGCGATGTTGCCGTCGGCATTGAGGCCTGCCGAGGATTTGACTTTATTCTCATCGCTGTCCCATGCACCGCCGCCGCTGGTGGTGATATTGAGTGCTCCACCGGTGATATAGATATCACCATCGGCCTTGATACCTTTGGCGGCAGCCGCCGTGACGGTAGCAGTGAGTGTACCGCCGGAGATATAGATGTTGCCGGTGTCCTCGTCCTCATGGTCGGTGGTGATACCTGTGGAGGTAGTGCCGCCGAGGTCACACTGGATACCGTCGTCACCGATGCCGCTGAGGGTGATCGTACCGCTCTTGATCTCCATATATTCCTCACAACTGATACCGTCACCTAAGGTGGAGGTGATGTTGAGCGTCAGGTTCTTGACGGATATATACGACGCACTCTTGATGCCGTGTTTGGTCTTACCCACCACGTTGAGTGTACCGTTGCCTTGCAGCTGGAGTTGTCCTTTGGAATAGATACAAGCCTTCTGCGAACCCGACGCGCCGTCGGTGAGGGTGCTGACGGTGTTCTTCTTTGCGCTGAGCTGAATACGCTTGGAGTTGGTGACGGTGATGGCTGCACCGTTGGGGTTGGTGAGCGTCACGCCGTCCAACGCCACCGTACATTTGTACGAACCGCCCAGGGTGAGCGAACCGTTGGTGGTGGTGCCACTGAGTTGGTAGGTGATCTCATCGCCGGAGACGGCGGCAGTGTTGGTCTGGTTGATCGTCACATGTGCCCCGCTGAGGGTAGGTTCTACGTACTGCGCCACGTTGCCGGCCACGAAGACCGACGCGGACGAAGCGCCATAGACGATGCTGACGAGGTTGTCGGTCACAGCCGTCTCGTCGATATACATATTATCTACCTCGCTCAGATTAAACACCTTGCCCATGACCGTCAAGGTGGTACCACCGGTGTAGTTCATCACACCTGTCTGCGTAGCAGGGAAGCGGTAGGTCACCTGTCCCACCTGTATGTTCAAGGTTTGCGCATATAAAGAGCCAACGGCCAAAGCCAATGCCAATGCAATGATTATCCGTTTCATTTCACTACGATTTTTTGGGTTACACTTCCGTTAGACACTACATACGCACCGGCGCTGAGTTGGCCGGCGGCCTCGAGCAGAGAAGGGAACGTACCGAGTAGTGTACCGGTGAGGCTGAAGACCTGAACGGGTTGGTCGGCTTCGAGGATCTGGTCGATTGCCATCGGGTCGTTAGAAAACTGCATCGTAGCCAATTCGGTCAGGGCAAAACGCACATTACTGTCGCTCTGCGTTACGACCAATTCACTACCGCTGACGGTCATTTGAAGTCCGTCCACCGGCAGCACGGTAACGGTGCCTGCGGTATTGGTGAAGACCAGATAACTATACGTAGCGGCTTGCACCATCAGCGTACAGCATACAGCCATGAATAAAAACATTTTTCTCATAATTACATCCTTTCTCTACTGTTAAAAAACATAAAATCGGCGGCAAAGGTACAACAAAAAAATGACATATGCAAATCGATATGTCATTTTTTTCTGTAAAAATACTTCTAAATGCTTATAGAAGCCTAATCCGGATCGATGCTTTGCATACCGGTGTTATCTACATTCGGACTGGCATTCATTATCATCGAACCGGTGATTAAGCGGGTTTGCTCCACCAAAGGTTGAATATAATTGCGTTTCATAATTCTGTTCACAAATTAATCGAATTAAACAAATGTTTTCTTTGTCAAAAATTACCAGTATAATCAAAATTATTTGACAATCTGACCTTGCGCGTTGTACTGCTTATCGCCGCGGAGGATGAGGAGTTGTCCGTTGCGGAGCACCTTCACCACACCGGCATCGGCATCGATAATCTGCTCCAGATCGGTAGCCACCGTCGTGTTCTGAACATTCATCGTAATGCGACGACGTGCGGGAACAGGAGCGGAGGCTGCACGAGTCGGTTCGGTAGCGTTGATGTTGATATAACAACGCTCGCTGCGCAAATCGGTAGGACCATTGATGCGGGTTACCTTATTATTATATATAACGTAGGTATTATTTGCGCCTGGCTCGTAATCCGCTTGCCAACTCAGTGCCATCGGATCAGTGCCTATATAGCCATAGAAGCCGTTGACGCCAGAACCGGCTTCTGTCAGTTTGGCTCCACTAACCGAACCGCGGATCTCTTCGCCCTCGGCGATGAAGAAGTAGGGGTTTCCGGCTGTCAGCGTGGTACCGCTGATCTCATCGAAGATCATATTATACGGCATTCCGCCTTGTTCCTCCAGATAAGAGATCTGATAGAAGGTAGCACCATTGACAAACTCCACATTCTGCTTCGGGCAGAGGGTTCCCCACTTGCCGTTGTTGAGGTTGTCACGAATGACTACTTCTTGCCGCGGGATACGCTTCACGAGACGAACGGAGTGACCATAACGACCGTTCTCCCACCAGCCGTGAGAACCTCTACCCCAGTTCTCATGATTAGCATCACAGCCACCGCAAATCATAGGAAGCCAATAAGACTTTCCTTCTGCCGGTTTTGCAACAGTACTCGTCCAATAAGCGCCATAATAGTTCTCGTAATAGGAGTATGCATACTCATAGCCAACCGTTTGGTCTAGTCTATTCGTGTGGTTTCCATAACCTCCGGAACGACGGCCCGCATAGGGGAAGAACACCGCTCCAGCTGCTTCCAGAATCTCCCAGTCTGCTACAGTAAATTTATTCGCAGGTAAGTTATCCGGATTCAAACGCCAGTGGTCTTCGTCTGCATGTGTAGGATCCAGACAGTCATCATCATACCACATATTGGTTGTCGGTATAGTGCCCGGCACAAAGGTCACTCCGCTCGGAGCAGTCCACTGATCCGGAAGGAGAATCATGCCAAGGTTGTCGTCTATCATCGCCATACCCCATAGATTGTTTGCATTAGGACGGTTGTATAGTACGTAATACCACTCATTGATGGATAAGGTGGACCAATCACCAGTGAAAAGACCTCCCCAATCCACAAATGCCTTGTTATAATAATCTGTGGTAAGGTAAGCGGAAGTTGCACCGTAGTTGTTCTCTGCGCCGATACTCCAGCAGAACAAATCTACCCAGCCTTCAAACTCTGCGTTACCCATCTGCAGGTTGGTTATTCCCTTCCATTCGTACTGGTTGGGCGCGCAACGCCAAGTGTCGGTCGACTGCTGGTACTGCAAGTTACCACGCGAGAAAACAGCCGTGTCACCATTTGCATTGATGATGAACTTACCGCCAATCGGAGTAATCGGATCCAATCCAGGATCTGCAGGAGTAGTAACGGTAACGGTAATGTCTTTCGTTGCTTCGGTATAATTAGCTGTCTCAGCGACTGTTATGCGAATGGCTGCCTCGCCTGCTTTAATACCGGTGATAACACCATTGTTCAGCGAGATATAATCACCACCGGAAAGAATAGTAAATGTCGCTCCCGTAGCTTCTGTATTATTCGTTGAGTATGCGATCGCCTTTACCTCACCGGCCTCAATCGTCATGTTAGCTGCGGTTATAGTAGCAGCAGCTTTCACCGTCTCTGCGCCCAGACAGATCTTTTGCGTCACCGGATTATAAGTGATGGTGACATCTTGCTTGGTGGCAATAGCAAAGCCAATGTCGCCAGTACCCACTTCAACGGCTATAGTTCCGCAACCTTCTTCGTCGGACAGATTCGAATAGCCGCCAAGAGCCCATGCCCATGTGCCGTTGTTGATCTTGAAGGCATATGTACCCGGTTCTACATCTTGGAAGACGATCTTGTTTTCAGCGTCTAACGGAAGATTAACTTGCCAATCCTCTGTTCCGCCTACTAACTCTTTCGAACCTGCGATATAATAAGCGATCTCGCAACCGGTATTGGTTGTAACAGTCACTATCTTCGGTGTTGACTCATAATCAATGGCGGTAGGTTCATAGCAAGCAGCGGCTTGGATATTTACTATATTCGCGGTCTGCATGCCGTTACCATTATGGAAGAGCACATTTGCACCTACTTGTACATTATATGCGTACCAGAGGTTGGCTTTGGTGTCGGTAATCTCAACTCCCGGCCAAGCCGTAATATCTCCTGCTGCATCCCAAGAATGCGCATATACATGACTCCAATCACTGCTTTCGTCACGCGGAGCAAAGAATTTCACTTGTACCGTAGCAGGAGTATATGTACCCCATGTGTACGATGCACCATCAGCAGCCACAATAATCTTATTCTGTCCTTCTGCCGGAATGGTGAATTTCTGGCCTGCCCAACCTGCTTTCGCGGTCTTGATGAAGTCACTCATCGTACTCCATGTAACATTTTCCGAGAAGCGAATCGTCTTGAACGTACCTGCGCCATTTTCATCATAATCCAGAGGATCTGAGGTCGCTACATGTCCAAACGGATAGTTAACATTCTTCGCTCCTTCTGTCATTGCAGTAAAGTCCACGTAGATACGTGTTCCTGCCGTGAAGGTATAGGTGTCATAAACCACTACATTTGCCTCTTCAACTACCGGAGCGGCGGTGTTATCACCCTCAGCCGATACTTTGACGGTGAAGGCGCCTTCTGCATCGAAGGTGTATGAAGTAACGGCACTACCGTATTCTCCGCCTGCGGGTTTTACATAGAAGGAGTACACCGGATTGGTGATGCCGGTAGATGTAGCCGCGAAAGTAACATTTGTACCTTTGAGAATCTCGCTGCTGAGACCATCAAATGCCACAAATTGCGCGGGCAGATCCGGATAGGTAACAGACAGAGTATTCGTTGCATAAGTCCAGGTGAAGGTATATGCTCCGGGGATGTCGGCATTGAGGGTGCAGTTTGCAGACCCGGAAACGATCGCCGCCGATGCACTGGCGCGAGTGATGGAAGCTCCATTCGAGGTCCAGTTGTCATCAGAGCCAATTCGCATACCAAACTCCTTCGTGCCTTTTGCCGGAATAGTCAGCGACAAGCTTGCGGTTGCGTTTCCTGCTGCAATAACAAAGGGATCGGTTGTATTCCAAGAACCTAAGAAATTACCATGCATTTTGATGGTCGGAGGAGCAGGCACGTAAGTGTCCCAGTGACAGTCAATACCATTAGCGTCCCCAACCAGCATATTCTGACCATCCACAGGGAGAGTGGAACAGGTTTTGGTAGTCCAAGTATTTGAAGGAGGAGCACTCTTGAACAAAACTGTATTAGTAGTTACTTCCCAATCAGAAGTCAACGGACAACTGATAATTGAGGAAACATCAGATTTCCATTCGTTATTCCAAACACTATTATATAGGTTCACTCCACTTCCATAGGCGGTGAAATCATAGTAGATAGTTGTTCCGGCTGGGAAGGTATAAGAAGGAACAACTGCTGCCACCGCTTGCACGTAAGCTTTCTCGGTACTTGCATTAAAATAGAAAGTAACATCGGACGTAGTGCTCAGCGTAAATGCAATGTTTCCTCCGTTATTGGACAAAGTTACATTCGAAGCGCCTTGGTCAAAATTGCCATAACCACCATTACCCCAGGAACCATTAGTAATTTTAAACTGATAACTTCCGGAACTCAGTTGTTTGGTAACTGAATACGGACCTGAGCCGCTCATTTTGTAATTTTCATTATTTGCAGACCAGTCATCGTTTATGCCGGCTACATAATAGTCCGTTGCCTGGACAGCTATACTACTCCAGAAGAGGAAAATAGTGAGAAGAGAAAGTAGTTTCTTCATACAATTAGATTTAAAGATTAATATTCTATTTTACTAAATTAATTACGATTTCCGCCGCAAAAGTATATAAAAAATTTGATATATACAAAATAAATAGTCATTTTTTCATAAAAATAAGTAAAAAAAGCACCTAAAAGTTTGCGTATATGAAAAAAAAGCAGTACTTTTGCAGCCGCAAAAGCTCTAAGCCCTTTTCCCTGTAGCGGTTTTTCCCGCTTAACGGGAACAACCTAGTGCAGCCGCAAAAGCCCGGAAGGGTTCCTTATGCTACGCAGTAGCGAGGAGAAGTTTAACTAAATTATACACCATCTATGGACGATTATCACGCGAATAATGCAACAAGTACATGCCAAAAAATTTCTGGGGCAGCACTTCTTGACGGACCTGACAGTCGCCCAGAGAATAGCTGAGACCCTCTCCTCCGGCCGAACGATAGAAATCGGGCCGGGTATGGGTGTGCTGACCCAATATCTTCTCAAGAATCCCCAGATCCAGTTAACCGCCATTGAGATTGACCGCGAGTCAGTCGCTTATCTGCGTGAGTGGTATCCGGAGTTGGACCTCGTTGAAGGCGATTTTCTGAAACTGGATCTGAACCAACTGATTCCCGAAGGCGAATTCAATGTCATCGGTAATTATCCGTATAATATAAGCAGTCAGATCTTCTTTAAGGTGCTGGATTATAAAGACCGTATCCCCGTCTGTTCGGGTATGATCCAGAAGGAGGTGGCTGAACGGTTGGCCTCTAAATCCGGCAAGAAAGCGTACGGCATCCTAAGTGTACTGCTGCAAGCCTATTATGATATAGAATATCTGTTTACGGTGGACGAACACGTGTTCAACCCACCGCCAAAAGTGAAATCTGCCGTCATCCGCATGACACGCAACAAGCGACGACGGTTAGATTGCGACGAAGTGCTGTTTAAAACAGTTGTGAAGACAGCTTTCAACCAGCGACGAAAACAGATGAGGAATTCGCTGCGCTCATTGTTAACGAATGAACGAATGAACGAGTTAACGAATGAACGATTAGAATGGTTCCTCACTCGAAGACCGGAACAGCTGAGTGTTGAAGAATTCGTGGAATTAACGAAATTAATTCAAAATTAAAAATTAAAAATTAAGAATTATGTCGGAAATCAAGATATTTTATAGAGATAAGGAGAAGATCAAGGTAGCACGTACTATCTCCGCACTCAAGGAACTCGACAAGAAAGATATTATCTGGATCGACCTGCTGGACGTAAGCGACAAGACAGAGGATACGCTGGAGGGATTTCTGAAGATTGATATCCAGGAGGATGAAGAGATGGAAGAGATCGAGTTCTCCAGCCGTTATATCCAGACGGATGATTCGATTGTGGCTAACTCCAACTTCCTAAAGTCAGATTTTGAGATAGAACCTGTCAACTTCATCATCAAAAACTCGATCTTGGTGTCGATCCGCGATAATGAACTGGATACCTTCAACGAGACATTCAAGAAACTATTTGTCAACACCCGCAATTTTCCGACGGGTTATCACGTGTTGGTGGCGCTGTTTGAAACGCGAGTGGAGAAGGATGCCGACTTGATCGAGGATACCACAGATATGATTACCGAACTCTCGCAGAAGATCACAGCCAGCAACGATCACGTGGATGAAGACCTGCTTGTACAGATCAAGGACCTGCAAGAAAAAGTGACGATCATCCGTCAGAATATATTGGATAAACAACGCGTGATCAGTAATCTGCTGAAGTGCGACTTTATTCCTGAGGAACTCGGTCCGCGCTTGACGATGGTGATCAAGGATATCAACTCATTGTTCGACTACACCCGCTTCGGTTTTGACCGTCTGGACTACCTCCAGGATACCTTCTTGGGTTTGATCAACATCGAGCAGAACAAGATCATCAAGATATTCACCGTCATCAACATCATCTTCCTGCCACCTACCTTGATTGGTAGTCTGTACGGTATGAACTTCGACTTTATGCCCGAACTACACTGGCAGTACGGATACGCTTTTGCGTTGGGATTGATGGTGATGTCAGTCGTACTTATCTTATTGATTTTCAGGCTAAAAAAATGGTTATAAACATATTGTTGACAACGCATATGTTTCTCAGTTGAAAGGATGTTCCACGTTGCAGTTATCAAAAAGCTTTACTTTTGATTAACAAGAGCTACCCATCCGTAACTTATTCAAAAAGAGCAGAGTTGTCACTTTATCAACATACTCAACATACAATAATATCTATGGATTTAAAAAAAGAAGAATATATAGATAAGATTAAATCGTTAGCCCGGGAAAAGAATGCCGTTATTTTCGCACATTATTATACGCGTCCTGAGATACAGGAGATAGCGGATTTCATAGGTGACTCATTGGCGTTGGCGCAGCAGGCCACGCGCGTGCAGGCAGATATATTGGTGATGTGCGGTGTACACTTCATGGGTGAGACTATGAAGATATTGTGTCCGGACAAGAAAGTGTTGATTCCGGATATGCAGGCTGGTTGCTCGTTGGCGGATAGTTGCAAGGCAGAAGACTTGGAACAATTCATAATTAAGAATTCTTATCCCCAAAGGGGAACGATTATTTCACAATTCACAATTAAGAATTCGCAGGTAGAGAAGCCTATAGTAGTATCGTATGTGAACACGAGTGCGGAGGTGAAGGCACTGACGGATATAGTGGTAACGAGTTCGAATGCGAAAAAGATAGTAGATCAGTTACCTAAAGACGCCAAGATCATCTTTGGTCCGGATTATAACTTGGGCAGTTATATCAATTCTGTCACGGGACGTAATATGCTGCTCTGGAATGGTGCGTGTCATGTACACAGTAGGTTTTCGCTGGAGGCGTTGCTACAACTGAAGAAAGAAAACCCAGGTGTGGAAGTGCTGGCGCACCCGGAGTGTAAGGCACCTATCTTGGCACAAAGTGATGTGATAGGTTCGACCAAGGCATTGCTGGATCATGTGATAGCTTCGCCGGCTAAGCGCTTTATCATAGCTACAGAGAGCGGTATACTGTTTGAGATGCAACGTGCGTGTCCGGATAAGGAGTTCATACCCGTGCCGCCTGAAATGACAGAAGGTGTAGGATGCAGTTGTAACGAATGTGAGTACATGCGGATGAACACGCTGGAGAAGGTGTATGCCTGCTTGCGTGATGAAGCGCCGGAGATGAACGTACCGGAAGAGGTAGCAGCTAAGGCCTTAGGTTCGATACAGCGGATGCTCAGTATGAGTTAGTTTTTTTCCAATCTTCGTTGGTATTTTTGGATTTCGAGTGAGGTGCGCGCGATGCGTATCTCCAGTTCGCGTATATCATGGATGACGATGAGCAGATGGTTGGCGCGATCAAGGGCAGGATCATCAGCCGTCTGCAGTCGTTTTCCCTCGCGATAAAGCAAGATAGGTTCTTTGCCGTCATCGCGCACCATCACCTTCAGTCCGTTATGACCTGTGGTTACATAGAAACCATGATCTTGGTATTTCTCATTGCGTTCGTAGCGAAAGAGAGCCAGCAGTGAATCCGCCTCGGGTTGCAGTCGTTCGAGTTCGGACTGATAGTAATGCAGACTACGTTCTTGATCGGCCAGTGCGATGCTGTCACGCATATGTTTCTCTGTGCGGTGTTGTTCCACCAGCGAGGTGCGTTGACATGCATTACAGCAGAAAAGGCAGAGAAGAGCGAAAATGAATGGATTTCTCATATGTAATATATCAAAATTCGCGCAAAGGTACTACTTTTTTTCGAAAAAACATAAAAAAAAGCATTAATATTTGCAAGATTGTATTTTTTTTTGTAATTTTGCGGCCGTAAAGTGTGGATTAGGCCACCTATAACAGACAAAACAACAAATTTTTTGTTTTACATACGTATGAAAAAAAGTTTATTTTTCAGCCTCATTGCTGCAGTAGCAGTGTTGGCATCGTGCAGCAAGACGCTGCCGAATCCGGAAGAGATCACCGTTAATCCGAACCCGCTGGAGAAAGTTGGTTCGACAGTGAATGCTGAGATTACCGGTACTTTCCCTGTTAAGAAGTTCGCTAAGAAAGGCGTGCTGGTTGTTACTCCTGTGCTGAAATACGGCAACCAGGAGGTATTGGGTGACCCTGTTACCTATGTAGGTGAGAAGGCCAAAGAGAACGGTAAGCGCGTGAGCTACAAGAACGGCGGTACTTATTCGCAGAGCTGCTCGTTTGAGTATGTTCCCGAGATGCGCCAGAGCGAGCTCTACCTGCGTTTTGATGCAAAGGTAGGTAAGAAAACCATTGAGATTCCTGACCTGAAAGTGGCTGACGGTGTGATTGCTACCGCTGAGTTGGCTGAGGCTGAGGACAATGAGACGGTGACTACTGCCGACAAGTTCCAGCGTATCATTCAGGAGATGACCGAGGCTGACATCAAGTTCTTGATCCAACAGGCTAACCTCCGTTCGTCGGAGACCGGTTCGGCTGAGGTAAAGAACCTGCAGGCTGCCATCAAGGATGCTAAGGAGAACGAGAAGAAGCAGATCAACAAGATCGAGGTAAGCGGTTATGCCAGCCCCGATGGCGGTATGGATCTGAATGAGAAACTGGCTAAGAACCGTCAGAGTGCTGCTCAAAACTTCCTGCAGCAGACCCTGAAGAAGAACAAAGTTGACAATGCTGTAGAGGCTAACATCACCGCTGAGGACTGGGAAGGTTTCCAGAAAGCTATGGAGGAGAGCAACATGCAAGACAAGGACCTGGTACTCCGCGTGCTCTCTATGTACAGCGATCCTGAAGAGCGTGAGGCTCAGATCAAGAACCTGAGTGCCGTATATGGTAACATCAAGGAGGAGATCCTGCCGGCACTGCGTCGCAGCCGCATGATCTTGACGACTGACCTGATCGGTAAGTCGGACGAGGAGATCAAGGAGTTGGCCGCTGAGGATCCTGCTCAACTCAATGTGGAGGAGTTGCTCTATGCTGCTACGCTGACCAATGACAACCATGAGAAGATGGCCATCTACAAGAAGGCTGCCGATCGTTTCAACGACTATCGCGCATGGAACAACATGGGTCAGATCTACTTCAAAGAGGGTAACATTGCAGAGGCACGTCGTTGCTATGCAAAGGCTCTGGAGATTGAGCCGAACAATGCTGACGTCAACTACAACGCCGGTCTGGCTGCTATGGCTGACGGTGACCTGGCAAAAGCAGAGGAGCATTTCGGTAAGGCTGCCGGCACGCAGGGTGATCTGAACGCTGCTATGGGTACGCTCTACACGCAGAAGGGTGACTATAATGCTGCTAAGAAAGCTTATGGCAATGAAGCTACCAACAACGCTGCCGTTCAGCAGATCCTCAACGAGGACTACGCTGCTGCCCGTCAGACGCTGGATAACGTGAAAGAGCCGAACGCTACCACCGCTTATCTGAAAGCTATCGTAGCTGCTCGTACTAACGACAAAGAGGCTGTTTACGCTAACCTCGGTGTGGCTATCGCTAAAGACGCTTCGCTTAAGGATCGCGCTGCTCAAGATATTGAGTTCGCTAAATTCGCAGAGGAGCCTGCGTTCCAAGCACTGGTAAAATAAGCAATGTCCGTACTTTTTCCGAAAGTACAGAAACCCCGTGAGTGGGACTATCGTCCCATCTATTACGATCCGGAGAAGGAGACGCGCAAGGATAAAAAACTTGCGCGTCTTCAGCACGGGACTTTCCGACAGGAACACGAGAAGAACATGAGTGAGATGCGTCGACGCAAGCCGTCCAGACTTGTATTCTGGTTAGCGTTACTCCTGATGTTGCTCTTCGCTTTCTTCTACCTACTCTAACTGCTCACCACTCATGGATATCATCCGTCTCTTACCCGATAGTGTGGCTAATCAGATAGCAGCAGGTGAGGTGATCCAACGCCCAGCCTCTTGCCTGAAAGAACTGGTGGAGAATAGTCTCGATGCCGGTGCGGATCGTGTACAAGTGATCGTACGTGATGCAGGTCGTACATTACTGCAGGTGATTGACAACGGTTCGGGAATGAGTCCGACGGATGCGCGCTTGGCCTTTGAGCGTCATGCTACCAGCAAGATACGTGAGGCGAAGGACCTGTATGCGCTACGTACAATGGGCTTTCGCGGAGAAGCACTGGCTTCCATCTGTGCTGTAGCGCAAGTGGAGATGCAGACGCGTCGCGCCGAGGATGAGACCGGTACGTTGCTTGAGATACACGGTTCGGATGTGATCCGTCAGGAGGTATGCAGTTGTCCTGTAGGTACCAACATCAAGGTAAGCAACCTCTTCTTCAACGTCCCCGTACGCCGTAAGTTCCTCAAGACCGATCAGACGGAGTTGCGCAATCTGCTCAATGAGTTTTATCGTATCGTGCTGGTGTATCCGAAGGTAGCCTTTACTTTTGTGCACAACGATGAGATACTGCTGGAGATGCCGGCGCAGTCGGAGAAACAGCGCATCGAGTCAATCTTCGGTAACCCTTCGCGCAATAGTTATACGGCAGGATTGGTGGAAATACGTACGGAGACGGAACTGGTGAATATCCACGGCCTGGTGGTGAAGCCCGAGGCGGTGACCCGCAAAGCAGAGCAGTATTTCTTCGTCAACGGACGCTACATGCGTCATCCGTATTTCCTCAAGGCTGTGCAGACGGCATATGCCGGAATGCTCAGCAATGACTACCAACCCTCTTTCTTCATCTATTTCGACATCGATCCCGAATCGATAGATGTCAATATTCATCCCACCAAGACGGAGATTAAGTTTGCCGACGAGCAGACGATCTTCCAGATTCTGATGGCTTCCGTGCGCGAGGCACTGGGTAAGTTCACCCTAGCCCCGCAAATCGATTTCGATACTCGCGGCAGTATCGATATACCTGTGCCGTCCGACCGTGAGACGGCGATGCCGCAAGTGACCGTAGACCCTAACTACAACCCCTTCCATTCCCGCAACACCTATTCCCCGTCGCAGCCTGCGCCGCGGCAGTGGGAAAGCCTATATACAGGTCTCAAGCCTGATACCAACGTTATCTATCCAGATTTGACAGAAATCAACCTGCAGATAGAGGAGAGTTTTTCCGTATGGCAGTATGCCGACCGTTATATCCTGACGGCTACTGAAGGCGGACTGCTTCTTATCAACCAGCATCGTGCTCATGTCGTTATCCTCTTCCGCGAGTGGATGGAGCAGATGAGTGAGACGCAGGGGGCGATGCAACAACTGCTCTTCCCGGAGGTGGTAGAGCTGCAGCCAGATGAGATGTTGCTCATGGCGCAGATACTGCCCGACCTAAAGACGATAGGATTCGATCTGGAGCAACTTAGTCCGAACAGTTATTCAATCCAGGCTGTGCCTGCTCGTCTGACAGATCAGTCGCCGCAGCCTATCCTGCAACATATACTCTCGCAAGTGCGCGAACGCAACGCGAGTACGCAGGCCGAATGGCGTGAACAGATTGCTCTCTCGTTGGCAGAGAGTGCTGCTATTCCATACGGGCGCAGTCTGAGTCCTGAAGAGATGAAGGATCTGGTAAGTCGCCTGCTGCGTCTTCCCACGTATCTGCGTACACCTGACGGAAAGACCGTACTCACGCGTCTGAGTGATGACGAGATCAACCAACGCTTTTAAACGAATCGCAATATGAAACACACTTTCCTTGTATGCCTTGCCGCTTTGACTGCAGCGTGTACCCAACCGGATCATCTGACCATCCTTCACACCAACGACACCCATTCGCAAGTGGAACCCAAGGCGGACGGGAACGGCGGTTATGCACGTCGTATGGGTCTGATTGCCGAAGAGCGTCAGGCCGATCCGCAACTGTTGCTATTCGATGCCGGTGATTTCAGTCAGGGAACACCATATTTCAACTATTATCACGGACGTGTGGAGTTGGACGCGATGAACCGTATGCGCTATGATGCCGCCACGTTGGGTAACCATGAGTTCGACAATGGTCTGGATACGCTGGCGGAAGTGCTGAAGATGGCTAAGTTCCCCGTTGTATGCGCCAACTATGACTTCACAGGCACTGCATTGGAGAATATAATCAAACCCTTTGTCATCCTTCGTCGTCCGGGACTGAAGATAGGTGTGTTCGGACTGGGATGTGATCCCAAAGGACTGATCTCGGACAAGAATTTCCTACCGGCCCGCTATCTCGATCCGTATCCTGTCGCTCAACAGATGGCAGATACCCTGCGGGCTCAGGGATGCGATATAGTGATCTGTCTCAGTCATATGGGTACCTGCGGCAAAGTGCCGGGTGATGTATGCGACACCACGATGGTGGCACACACCCGCGGCATTGATGTAGTCATAGGCGGACACACCCACAAATTATATGATAATTTGCGTGTAGCCAACTTGGACGGAGACTCTATTCCGGTACGCCAAATGGGCAAGAGTGGAATCTATTTGGGCAAGATAGTGTTAGATTTAGATAGCAAAAAGCAAAAATAAATGCAAAAAATTTGCGTATTTAAAAAATAAATAGTAATTTTGCACCGATTTTCCGAAATGCGCGGAAATAAAAATATTCGAATTTTAAGAAAAACATAAATATTAACTTAAAATCATTTAAGTATTATGGCAGAAATTGATGCAAAAGTAAAAGCAATTATTGCTGATAAGCTTGGCGTTGAAGAGTCGCAAGTTACCAACGAGGCTAATTTCCAGACTGATCTGGGAGCCGATTCGCTGGATACAGTAGAAATGATCATGGAGTTCGAAAAGGAATTCGGTATTTCGATTCCTGATGAGGACACCCAGAAGATCGCTACAGTGGGCGATGCTATCGCTTACGTAGAGAAAGCAGTAAAATAAATCTACCTGTTCGCAGGTAAACGAGTTTACGGGAAAACCTGTAAACTCGTGCTTTTTGTATTTGCACGATTAGAAATATATGCAGTTAAAACGCGTAGTTATAACAGGTTTGGGTGCGCTCACGCCCGTGGGTAACTCTGCCCCGGAAACATGGCAGGCATTGGTGAACGGTGTGAACGGTATAGCACCCATCACCGCTTTTGATGCCAGTTTGTTCAAGACCCAGTTTGCCGGCGAGGTGAAGAATTTCGACCCTACCACCGTAATCGATCGCAAGGAGGCGCGTAAGATGGATCGTTACTCGCAGTTCTCTGTGTGCGTAGCGGATGAGGCGCTGAAGGACAGTGGTTTGGATCTGGACAAAGAAGATCGCAGCCGCATAGGAGTGATCTGGGGTAGCGGAATGGGTGGATTGCAGTCAACCGAATCGGAGATCATAGATTTTGCTAAGGGTGACGGTGTTCCGCGTTTCAATCCCTTTATGATCCCGAAGGCTATCCCCAGTATAGCTGCCGGACAGATCTCTATTCGCTTCGGATTGGGTGGCCCGAGTTTCTCGGTGAGCACCGCCTGTTCGTCTTCGTCGCACGCCGTAGGTTCGGCTTTCGACCAGATCCGTCTGGGTCATGCCGAAGTACTGCTGACCGGTGGAGCGGATGCTGACGTGACCTACACGGGTGTAGGTGGATTCAATTCGCTGCACGCCCTCTCGACGCGCAATGACAGTCCCGAGACAGCCAGTCGTCCGTTCTCCAAGTCACGTGACGGCTTTGTGCTGGGTGAAGGAGCGGCTTGTCTGATCCTGGAGGAATACGAGCACGCCAAGGCCCGTGGAGCGAAGATCTATGCCGAGATCATCGGTGTAGGCATGACTTCAGACGCGTATCATATGACGGCGCCTGATCCCGAAGGTAAGGGTGCGGAGCGCGTAATGCGTCAGGCTATTCGAGACGCAGGACTGCAGCCTGAGCAGGTGGATTATATCAATACGCACGGCACATCCACACCGTTGGGCGATGTGACTGAAGTGAAAGCTATCCAGCGAGTTTTTGGTGAACATGTATACGACATGAATCTGGATTCGACGAAGTCGATGACGGGTCATCTGATCGGTGCCACGGGTGCAGTGGAAGCACTGGCATGTATTATGGCGCTGAGGGACGGCATCATTCCTCCTACCATCAATCATGATCCCGAGGACGTAGATGAGAACATCGACTATCGCATCAACTTCACGTTCGACAAGGCACAGCATCGTGATATCCGTTATGCACTGAGCAACACGTTTGGCTTCGGCGGACATAATGCGTGCCTCATATTCAAGAAATGGGAAGAGTGACCCATTAGCAACTTCACTCGTATTAGTCTAACAAAACAAAATTTTAAGGTATTATGATTACTAAGATTGGTGAAAATGCAGGCCTCATCTGGGGTGCTCTGCAGAATGGCGCTCAGGGTCTGAAGGCTCTGAAGAAAGCCACCAAGCTGAAAAACGAAGAGCTCTATCTGGCTCTGGGTTGGCTCGCTCGCGAGGGTAAGATCACCTTCGCAGAGGCTGAGGCTGACACAATTATCGCACTGGCTTAAGAAAGTATGGTAATTGCTATCGTAGGCGCTTCCGGCGCCGTCGGACAGGAATTGCTGGCTGTTCTCGAACAGCGGCAATTTCCCGTCTCCGAACTAAGACTATTCGGTTCTGCACGTAGTGCAGGATCACACTATATATTCCGCGGACAATCCTATACGGTTCAACTGCTGGAACACGGCGACGCCTTCAAGGGCGTCGATATTGCTTTTGCTTCCGCGGGCGCAGGCGTATCACGCGAGTACGCAGAGGACATCACCCGTCATGGTGCCATTCTTATTGACAATTCTTCGGCCTTCCGCATGGATGCTGATGTACCGTTGGTGGTACCTGAGGTAAATGCCGCCGATGCACTCGTTCGTCCGCGTGGTATAATCTCCAACCCCAACTGTACGACGATCCAGATGGTGGTGGCGCTCAACGCTATAGAGCGCCTCAGTCATATCCGTCGTGTACATGTGGCTACCTATCAAGCCGCCTCCGGTGCCGGTGCGCAGGCGATGAAGGAACTGGAGGCACAATACCGCCAGGTGCTGAATGGAGAACAACCGACAGTGGAAAAATTTGCTTACCAGTTGGCATACAATCTGATACCCCATATTGACGTCTTCACCGACAACGGATACACCAAGGAGGAGATGAAGATGCATAACGAGACACGTAAGATCATGCATTCCGACATCCGTGTGAGTGCCACTTGTGTACGTGTTCCTTCGCTCCGTGCCCATAGCGAGAGCGTGTGGGTGGAGACGGAGCAACCGATAACAGTGAAGCAGGCACAAGAGGCGTTTGCCACAGCTCCGGGCTGCGTGCTGATGGACGAACCGGCAGAGAAGAAATACCCGATGCCCCTCTTCCTGAGCGGCAAAGACGAGGTGTTCATAGGTCGCGTACGTCAGGACCTGACGGACGACTGCGGCTTGAGTTTCTGGTGTGTGAGTGACCAGATACGCAAAGGAGCGGCACTCAATGCCGTGCAGATTGCCGAGTATTTATTAAATCACACAATAACCACGCAATAATCACCCAATAATCACCCAATATTGCCCCGTGGCAGACCCGTATTTTCAAGGGTTAAAACGGTAAGGAGCGGCTGAAGACTACGATGAATGCTTCACAAATAGAAATAATGGCCCCCGTAGGGTGCTGGGAGAGCTTGGCAGCGGCTATAGAAGCTGGTGCTACCAGCGTCTATTTCGGCATCGAGCATCTGAACATGCGTGCCCGCAGTTCGGCTAATTTCACGACGGAGGACATGCATCGCATCGTGGCTATCTGCCGCGAGGCGAGGGTGAAAACTTACCTGACGCTCAATACGGTCATGTATCCTGAGGACCTTGGCTTGATGCGTGAGATTGTGGATCATGCCAAACAGGCTGGCGTAGATGCTATCATCGCCAGTGACATAGCCGTGATGCAATACTGCGTGCAGGTGGGACAGGAGGTACATCTGAGTACCCAACTCAATATCGCGAATACGGAAGCGCTGAAGTTCTATGCCCAGTTCGCCGATGTAGTGGTGCTGGCTCGCGAACTGAATATGGAGCAGGTGGCCAGTATCTACCGCGATATATGCGAGCAGCATATATGCGGCCCGAAGGGTGAGTTGCTGCGCATTGAGATGTTCTGCCACGGCGCGCTCTGTATGGCTGTGAGCGGAAAGTGCTATCTAAGTCTGAACAACTACGGCATGAGTGCCAATCGTGGTGCCTGTGTGCAGGTGTGCCGTCGCGGCTATACCGTCAAGGACAAATCGTCCGACCTTGAACTGGATATTGACAACCAGTATATCATGTCGCCCAAAGACCTGAAGACCATCCATTTCCTTAATAAGATGCTCGATGCCGGTGTGCGAGTCCTCAAGATAGAAGGTCGTGCACGCGGTGCGGAGTATGTCAGCACGGTGGTGGGTTGTTATAAAGAGGCTGTCGATGCATGGCAACGCGGTGAGTATGCCGACGATGCCGTCATCCTGCCGAAGATAGCCGACTGGGACGAACGCCTGAGTCGCGTGTTCAATCGCGGTTTTTGGGACGGCTACTACCAGGGTCAACGATTGGGCGAATGGAACCACCATTATGGCAGTCAGGCTACGCGCAAGAAAGTGTATGCTGCCAAGTGCACGAATTTCTTCAAGCAACTGAGTGTGGCAGAGTTTCTGTTGGAGGCGGTAGAGTCGATCCGTGAGGGACAATCCTTGCTCATCACTGGCGAGACAACCGGTGTATATGAATGTACGGCCACGGGAATGCGTGATGCGAATGGTCAGCCGACGCAAGAGGTAAGTCAAGGCACGTATTTCTCGCTCAAGACCGATAAACTGATCCACCGGGGGGATAAGTTGTTCCTCTGGGAAGAAGAAAACTGATTGTGAACGCTATACCACACATATTATCGCCACTGAGTGCAGCCTGGAGCGGTTGGACTATGTTGGGCCTGCTGCTGTGTGCCGTACTGAGCGAAGTGATGCAGCCGGGAGTAATCATGCAGGCCGGTTCTTCGTTGCTGACGCGCGCTGAACGCACCTATAAGGATGCACCGACCAATTTCTTCGGCCAACTGCTGATCACGCTCTTCCGTATAGGCACGCTGGCGATGGGATTGTATTTGTGTTTCTATAGAGGCGGCGATGCCCCCTATTGGGTGTTTGCTGCTATCAGCGGACTCATTCTGGCGATGTTATTGCTGAAGATGCTATGCAACGTGCTGCTGGATTATACCTTCCAACTGTCGCGTCTCTATGCTCCGGCCTACGAGCAGTACGCCAATCTGCTGACGCTGACGATGGTGGTGCTCTATCCTTGTCTGCTGTTCCTGCTTCGCGTGGGCAGCATTGTAGCAGCCCGATGGACGGTAGGGTTGTTACTGGTTGCTTTCGGACTGCTTTGGCTTGTCCGTTGCATCCGTATATTTGCCTCATCGCTCGTTGCGATAGGCTATATCCTACTCTATTTCCTTACTCTGGAGGTGCTGCCGATGGCCGGCCTCTTCTTACTGACGCAAAAGATACTATTTACGCTATGATACAAAAGCTTTTGATTTCTCAACCCAAGCCACTCTCGGATCACAACCCGTACAGTCGCTTGACCAGTCAGTTCGGCGTGGAATGTGATTTCCACCAACTCATCCGTGTGGAAGGTCTCTCGGCCCACGACTTTCGCAAACAGCGTATCAATCCGCTGGACTATACAGCGGTAATCCTCACCTCCAAACTGGGAGCTGAGCATTATTTCCGTCTCTGCGAGGAGATGCGTCTGAACGTGCCTGACTCGATGCATTACTATTGTGTGTCTGAGCAAGTGGGACTCTACCTGCAAAAGTATATCCAATACCGCAAGCGTAAGGTGTTTTTTCCTGAGAGAGGTAACCACTTTGAGGACCTGCTGCCGACGATGCACCGACGTCCGAATGAGCGCTACTTGATGGTGTTGTCGGATATCCACAACCAGGATCTGATCAATATGTTCGCAGAGAACAATATAGAGGTAACGCCGGCTGTGATGTATCGCACGGTGCCCTCCGAGTGGCCGCAAGACAAGGCTTTCGACTATGACATGATCGCCCTCTTCACGCCAGCCGGTGTCAATTCCGTGATGACGAATTTTCCTGATTGGCAACAAGGTAAGACGCTGATAGCAGCTTTTGGTGACGGAACAATCAATGCACTCGAACAAGCCGGTTATCGCGTGGATATAGAGGCAGCGCCGGGACGTCCGTTCACCTCGCTACCTTTGGCTATCGCCGATTATCTGGAGAATAACTCGAATAGTTGAACACCCTACCGAAACATAGTCGTCTCTGCGGCCAGTTGCGCATAGCCCAACTCTACCGCGAAGGAAAACGTTTCGTAGCGTGGCCTCTGCGCGTGACGTATATGCCTACCGAGGGTGAGACTCAAGTGCTCGTATGGGCTCCAAAATCGCTCTTCAAACGAGCCGTATGGCGCAACCGACTGCGTCGACTCATGCGTGAAGCATATCGTCTTCATCAAGACCTGCTGGGAGAACAACATTATCTGCTGGCGTTTAACTATATAGACAAAGAGGAGCAGCCCTACGAGGTGATAGAGAAAGCCATATGCAAGGCACTCAAAAAGGTGAAAGGATGAAGGAAAATCTCAATGACCAATGAGCAATGAGCAATCACAAATAAAAATTTTCCTTAGGAAATTTTTCCTGCTGCCCGTATATTTCTATCGGGTGTTCATCTCTCCTCTCACGCCCCCTTCATGTCGCTTCACGCCCACCTGCAGCCAATATATGGTGGAGGCAGTACTCAAGTACGGCATCTTCAAGGGCGGCTGGCTCGGCATCAAACGAATACTACGTTGCCACCCTTGGGGAGGTTCGGGATATGACCCCGTTCCCTAACGGGAAATTTATAATTTATGATTTAAGATTTTTGATTTATGCGTATAGATATTATTACAGCTTGTCCGGAACTGTTGGAATCGCCTCTTAATCACTCGATTATCCAACGTGCAAAGAACAAAGGTCTTTGCGAGATATATGTGCATAACCTGCGCGATTGGACCCTCGACAAGCATCGTAAGATAGATGACTACGCTTTCGGTTTCAGTGCCGGCATGGTGCTACAGATCGAACCTATCGACCGACTTATCAGTCATTTGAAATCCGAGCGAGAATACGATGAGATCATCTTCACCGCTCCGGACGGACGACGCTTCGACCAGAAAGCAGCAAACGAATTGTCGCTTAAGCAGAATATCATCATCCTATGCGGTCACTATAAGGGTGTGGATCAACGTGTACGCGACCATTTGATCACGCGTGAGTATAGCATTGGTGATTTCGTTCTCACCGGAGGTGAGATGCCTGCAGCTATGATGACCGATGCCATCGTACGACTCCTACCGGGTGCACTAGGCGATGTAGAGAGTGCACTCAACGACTCGTTCCAGGACGGACTGCTGGAAGCCGGTGTCTATACTCGCCCCGCGGAGTACAAAGGCTGGCGTGTACCCGATATATTGCTATCCGGTCACCAAGCGAAGATAGAAGAATGGATGTACGAACAATCGTTGGCTCATACGCAAGAACGGCGTCCGGACCTGCTGGAAGAATGATTTTGCTAAATGGAATTGACACTTTTATGTTTTATAACACTTTTTTGCTTAAAAATTTGGTCAGTTGGATGAAAAGGAGTACTTTTGCACCGTGTTTTTCATGGTATTAGATTTAAGGTTAAGTAAAAAGATTGGGTTGTCGTGAGACAACCTTCTTTGTTTTTAAGGGATATTACAAGAAAAAGGCTGCACGAGCAGCCTTTTTTGTGGAGCATGGGGGACTCGAACCCCCTACCTTAACATTGCGAACGTTACGCTCTACCAGATGAGCTAATACCCCTCGTTGCTAGCGTTTTAATCGGGCCAGCCATGCGGTTTCTTTCGAAAAGCGGGTGCAAAAGTAGTAAAAATAAATGATATATGCAAATATTTCTCTATTTTTTATAATAATAGACCCACTACATCAGGCAAACTCGGCACAATGAATGTAGCAGCCTCCTCTGCATCACCTTCGTGCAACCATATTTGGTCGATACCGGCAGCTTTGGCACCGGCTATATCTGAACTGTAACTATCGCCGATCATCACTACTTGATCTGCCGTCACACCGTTTTTCTCAAGTGCTATCCTAAAAATCTCCGGCTGAGGCTTGTTGATGCCTACTTCTTCGCTGATGATGGTGTGTGCAAAGCAATCTGCCAAACCAGAATGGGCGAACTTGTAGTATTGCACTTCTTTGAACCCATTGCTTATAATGGTTAGCGGGTACTTTTTTGCCAACTCCCGCACCACCTCTTCTGCTCCCGGCAAAACCGAGAAATATTTATTAGTAAGTTGAAGAAATTCATCACCCATCTCATGTGCCAGTTTCTGCAACTTGTCATCCGCAACAGGTAATCCCTCAATTGGTTTGAAGAACCGTTGAAAATGCAATCTCTCTTTGCTTATCCCTCCTTGTCCGTACAAAGTCCATAGCTCCAAATTATAGGGCTTGTAGACATTCAAATAATCCTCAAAACAGGGGTATAATGTCTTTAGATTATAGTTCTCATAGATGTCTCGGAGGGCATTGTGTTCTGCGCCGGTCCAGTCGCCTATGGTGTCATCCCAGTCTAGAAATATGGCTTTGTATTGTTTCTTCATAAATAACGTTCTATTTCATTCGGTAGATTGATAATATGCTCCACTCCTGCTTCCATTAACTTCTCTCTGGCTACAAATCCCCATGAACATGCCACGAACGGCACAAGGGCATTTTTCGCTGTCTCATAATCCACCAAACTATCGCCGATATACAAAGTCTTTTGTCCTTCAGCATGAGTGTTCTTTATCCCTTTATTGAAGTGGTCCAAAATATCAAATACAATTTGCGGATTCGGTTTGCGCTCCACTCCTTCCCGTTCGCCTAATATGACATCAAACATTCCCGGAAAGAAGTGCGTAACTATCTTCTCTGTGGCCGCTTGATACTTATTGCTGGCAACCGCCAATAGATGTCCCTGCGATTTGCATGCTTTCAGCAATTCCGGAATACCTTTGTACGGATGGGTATAATCGCAGTTGTGTTCATTATAATAAGGCACAAAGTACTTGCGTACACGCTCCACATTCTCATCTGTTCTTTCTGCTTCGGGTAGGGCGCGACGGATGAGGTTGTTGATGCCATTACCTACCTTCGCGGGATATTCTTCTATAGAAAAAGTTGGATACCCCACCTTCTCTAACGCGTAGTTGCACGCATAACCCAAGTCGTCAATGGTATTTAGGAGTGTTCCGTCTAAGTCAAAGATAATAATCATCGTTATCTATACTTTGCGTTCAGGTTCGTGCATCTTTTCTATCGCATAGCGATCTTTTGATACCTCACAAACTCTCTTTCAGTATCGCTTTGACGTCCTCTGCCGTGAGGTCAAGGTAACCAGAGGGGAAGATGACGGTGGTAGAAACGATATCATCAATCATTTCCGGTGTGGCACCGATTTCGGTGATAGTGAGCGGTAAGCCGATTTCCAGCATCCAGTCTTTGAGGGCAGCGAGACCTGCTTCGGCTATCTCACGGTCGGACTTGCCTTCGGGAAGAATGTTCCAGACATTCTCAGCAAAACGGACGAACTTAGCCAGTCCCTTTTCCATCGCGCGACGGTAGTATGCCATCGATACGGAAGCCAGCGTATAGCCGTGCGGCGCATGTGTCCAAGCGCCTAACGAATGGCCGATCATATGCACCATCCAGTCTTCGGTCTTGCCGCATTTAATGAGCGTGTTAAGTGCCCACGTAGCTGTCCACATGATGTTGGAACGTGCTTCATAGTCCTGCGGGTTCTTGACGGCGGCACGCGAAGCGACGATGAGGCTGCGCATCAGCCCTTCGGAGAGGTAATCGCTGGTATTGTCGTCGAAGTCGGAGAAATACTGCTCAAAGATATGATTCATGATATCGTAGATGCCGGCTTTCATCTGCTCGAGAGGCACGGTCATCGTGAATCGTGGGTTGAGGATGGCGAACTTAGGCATCAGACGGCTGTCGAACACATGACCGAGTTTATTACTGTTGGCCGCATCGGTAATGACCGAACCGCCGTTCATCTCGCTGCCTGTTCCCGCCATTGTCAGGATGCAACCGATAGGTAATATACGCTGGTCTTTCGGTGGTTGGTTGCCTTCCTCCCAGAATGCTTTCCAGTAATCGCCCTCATAGAACACAGACGCCGCTACTCCTTTGGAGTAATCGCACACGCTGCCTCCGCCGAGCGACAATATCCAGTCCACTTTGTGCTCACGGGCAATGCGGATACCTTCGCTGAGTTTCTCCAGCGTAGGGTTGCTCATTACGCCGGGGTTCTCGACGATAGTCTTGCCTCCCTCGCGCAGAACGGCCACCACCTGGTCGTAGATGCCGTTACGCTTGACACTACCGTTACCGTAATTGAGCAGCACGACAGGTCCGAAGTTGGCTAACTCGTCCTTGAGTCGGTTCAAGGAGTCTTCACCAAAATAGAGTTTGGTGGGGTTGTAGTACGTAAAATTGCCTTGCATATTATTAGGTTTACATCAAATCGCTTATCTCATCTCCATCCTTTTGGAAGTGCTACGTTGGGCAGGTCATGTGCAGCGGCAAACAGGGGTGCTATCTGTTCATCGGTAAAACCGGCTATACCGCAGCCGATGCGTGTAACAAGGAAGATCAGTTCGGGATATTGCTCCGCATAGCGGATGAAATCATCCACGTAGGGACGAATAGTCTCCACGCCGCCTTGCATCGTCGGGATGGCGTAGCATTGTCCTGTACGGCCGACACCGACTCCCCATTCGGCACCAAACTGCTCGTACGCAATGCGTGCCGCTCCGCCCCCGTGAAAGCCCGCTAGGTTACTACCGAACACAAAAATCTCGTTCGGGTGTAATGCAGTAATGAAATCAGGGCTTGTCATAACAAGGCCTGTATCTCTTTCTCAAAGTCTTTCGGTTCGGCTGTTGGTGCGAAACGTTGAATGGTTTTGCCGTCACGAGAGATGAGGAACTTGGTGAAGTTCCACTGGATGTCACTCTCCGTCTTGGCGCTGTCGCTGATTTGCTTAAAGAGCGCCTTAGCGGCTTTGGCTTTCAGACCATGATACTCTTCGGTCGGAGCTTGGGCCTTGAGGTAAGTGAAGATAGGCTCTGCGTTCTCGCCGTTGACGTCCGCCTTACGCATGATCTGGAAGGTCACACCATAGTTGAGTTGACAGAACTCCTCTATCTGTCCATCCGAACCCGGGTCTTGCTCTCTGAACTGATTGCACGGAAAACCGATGATAACCAGTCCTTGATCTTTGTATTTCTGGTTCAGTTCTTCGAGACCTTTGAACTGTGGGGTAAAACCGCATTTACTGGCGGTGTTAACAATGAGGAGCACCTTGCCTTCAAACTGCGCAAAATCGAGTTCTTTACCGCGACTCGTCAGCGCCTTAAAATCATAAATCGTTGCCATAATAATATGTTATTTCATTAGTCCTAATTGTGTTACGGATAAGGATGTCATATGCTCTATAGCACCGGCTACGTTGAGCAGCAAACGCTGGCTGCTCACGTCCCAATATCAAATATATATTCAATTCTTTTTAGGCATTCTGTTCGCCTGACCGATTGCGCCGGTGGGGCAGACAAGGCGGCAGAGATGACAACCGACACATTTCTGACCGATGATACGCGGTTTGCGGTCTTCTCCGAAGGAGATAGCCTGGTGGCCGCCGTCCTGGCAGGATATATAACAACGGCCGCAGCCGATACATTTCTCGCGGTCAATCTTCGGGAAGACCATCGTTTCGCGGTCGAGATCATGCGGCAGGACGATATTCTTCAGCTCTTCGCCCACCAGTTTCTTCAGTTCGACGATACCGCGTTCGGCCATATAGTGCTGCAGACCGAGGATGAGGTCGTCGATGATGCGATAACCGTACTGCATGACGGCAGTGCATACTTGTACGTTACGACAACCTAGTTGGATGAACTCCAACGCGTCACGCCAGGTCTCGATACCGCCGATACCGCTGATATCCATGTGCTTCTCGACACCGGCTTTGTGCAGGATAGGGTTGCCCGTCATCTCGTAAATCATACGCAGCGCAATCGGCTTCACTGCCTTGCCGGAATAACCGCTCACGGTCTTCTTCTCGCTTACCTCCGCGTCATGACTCATCGTGATGGACTTGATGGTGTTGATGGCGCTGATGCCATGTGCGCCGCCGAAGAAACAAGCGAGTGCAGGTTTACCCAGCCCCATGACGTTTGGCGTCATCTTCGGGATAACCGGTATATTCACCGCCTCGCTGACGATGGACGTATAGAGAAGGATAAGTTCGTTATTCTGACCGATGTCCGAACCGAGTCCTGTCATACGCATCTGCGGGCAAGAGAAGTTCAGCTCCACCGCGTCGCATCCTGCCTCTTCCGCCATCTTCGCCAGCTCAATCCATTCCTCTTCGGTCTGGCCCATGATAGAAGCGATGATGCGCTTGGTGGGATAGTTCACTTTGAGACGATGGAGGATGTCGAAGTCCATGGTGTAGGGGTTCTCACTCAGCTGCTCCATGTTACGGAAACCGACGAAAGGAGTACCTTCCTTGCGCACGGCATCAAAACGCGGACTCACCTCGCGGATGTCCTGCTTGCATATCGTCTTGTAGAACACACCAGCCCAACCGGCCTCCAGCGCACGCGCCACCATCTCGTAGTTCGTGCAGATAGCCGAAGAGGCCAAGAAGAACGGGTTCTCGCATACCATGTCGCAGAAATTGAGTTCGAGGGACGGAAGAGCGGTTACTGGTGTCTGGTTACCGGTTACGGACGGAAGAGACTTCTTCAGTTCCGCGATGCGAATGGGGTGGTCGTAATGAATACAAGCAGCTTGTGCTCCTTCTATCTCTGCATCGTTGAGTTGGTCGAACAGTTCGCGGGCTGTCCAGAGATTATCAAAACGGAGTGCGCGGATGGCGCGGGCGGTTTTCTCACCGCAAGGGGCATTCTCGCATAATAGACAGCGAGCTACTTCTTCATTGATGTGGATCATGGTATATATTATTCTATGATTTATTCTAAATAACGTTTGCGGAGGAGTTGGATATCATCATGCGAGAGGCACAGGATCTCATGCAAGTAATTAGTCATTCCTCCGAACTGACGGTCAATAAGTTGCAATGTGGAAATAAAATTTGGTGTGGAGACACCCATGAACGCCTGAATAACAGCCATCTCTGCTTCTCCTCCTCCGCGCGCCAGCACGTCTGCATTCAGTTTATTAACGATGGGGAGATAGGCTTCGTTGCTCAAGTCAAAATCTGCAATAACCGTTTCTCGTTCTACGCCTAAAGCAAACATCAAGAAGGCAGCTCCCCAACCGGTTCTGTCTTTTCCTTGTGCACAATGCCATAAAATACCGCCGTCTTCAGGTGCTTCGACGATCAATCGCAAGAAAGCGGCATACTGCAGTTGGGAGAACTCGCTACATATGAGCGACGGGTACATATTCCTAGCCATCATCTGCACTTCCGGATAGAATGAATAATTGACGATATGACGGTCTAATTCGAGAAAAGCTTCATCCGGTATAGGTTTTCCGGTTTGTTGTTCAGCGCGCATATCGATGGTAGGTAACAGATGATGCTGTACGCCTTCTATCTCTCGATCCGGGATGGCTTGGAACTCACCCATCGATCGGAAATCGAAGATGCGGCAGAGATGATATTCCTGTTTGAGCCGCTCGACGTCCGCATCGCTTGCATCGTGCAGGTGCGCAGTGCGAAGCAGTCGATGAGGACGGATGGCCCGTCCTCCGGCCCCGGGGATACCGCCAAGGTCGCGGGCATTATCTATATGATCAAAAACGACTTTCAATGTAAGCTATCAGTTATCAGCCGTCAGCATTCAGTTTTTTTTAGTAAAGACTTCGTTGATGAGTCGGGTGAACTCTTTGTAAGCGAAGGTGTCGGACAGCTCAGAGAGGGAGTCTGCAAGTCCGCGGTAGTGCCATTCGTGTGAGGCTTTGTCCTTGACGTGGAAGATATTCCACAGTTCGTCGCCTTTGGTTTGATAGTCGCGCCAGATGGCCCGCATATTACTCAGTTTATCTCCCATCGCCACTATCTTCGCATCGAGCGAAGCCGCAGCAAGTCGGTCGATAGCGGCCTGCTTGCGATCGTGCCAACTGTCTTCTTCTGAGACACCTTCGGTGAACTGGTCACTCTCGGAGTGCACCAAATGAGCCACGCGTTCACCAAACTCACGGCGGATGTCTTCTACCGTTACATCCGTATCTTCGACGGTGTCATGTAGTGCTGCTGCGGCCAGCAGTTCCGGATCGGTCGTGATGGTGGCCACGATCTCTACGGCTTCCATCGGATGTATGATATACGGAAATCCTTTCCCTCGGCGCTCCGTGTTATGATGTGCCTGGACGGCAAAAACAATCGCCTTGTCTAACAAATCGGTGTTCAGATATTTATTAGCCATATGGTCAACTGGTCAACTGGTTTTCTGGTAATTAATAGATGGTGCCTTCTAACATTGCACGGAACTCAGGCATCGGACGATGCGTGTCACGTTCGATGATAAGGGTCTTCAGTCCGGCGTATATGCGTACTTCTTTCATCACGACCTCCATATCGGCATCAGGACCGAAATACTCCGCAGCAAACGCGTCCCAGAAACGTGCAGCAGTGGCGTTGGACATGTGGTACTGCTCCATTGTCCACGCTTCATCGTTCAGACAGCAGCACAGATATACCATACCGATATCGAACATCGGATAACCGTAACAGAAATCACCCAGGTCAATAAAATAGCGTTGGCGTTGACCACCAGCATCTACGAAAATACCGTTGCTGAACTGCAAGTCACCGTGGATAGCGATGTCTGTATCCGGAGCCGCAGCAATGAAGTCGTGTATTTTTTGCTTCTGCTCCGGTGTAAAATAAGGATTGTTGTCCAACATGTGGTAGAGTCGCTCCTTGACGGATTCGAACTGCGTCGTATCTACGTGAATACTATGCAGTTGCTTGCATAATTGTGCAAACTCACGTGCATAGTCTTCGGTATGTTCAGGATCATCCCCACAGGCTCGCGAATAGGATTTTTTTCCTTCGATGCGACGGAAGCGAATGCCGATGCGCTCACCGTCCGTCACGAGGTCTCCGGGTTCAGGTGTCGGGATACCGGCAGCGTACACTTTCTGCGCCAATTCGAGTTCCAGCGCAGCGGCTTCGAAATTACGGAAGTACATCTTGAGCATGATCGACGAGTCGGTCTTGTGGTTATAACTGGCACCGTTGGCTCCTTCACCGGTGCGGATATAGTCGTTGAGGTCAATTAAAATAGGTTCCATTTAAAATTTCAAATTTCAAATTTATGATTTATGATTTACTCATGAACGGGAGGTTGGAGGCCTGTTTAAAGGTCAGGTCTGCCAGTTCTTCGTTCTGCGAATTATGTCCATTGAGGGCATTGAAGAAGCGCAATAGGCCTATCTTTCCGCCGCCCTGCGAAAGTATGCACACGATGCAAATATTCTGCAGTCCTACAGCCGACGAGATGATGTCAAGATCGGTGTTGCCCAACTGATGGCGTGCCAGTGCATAGGCGTCTTCTTCGTATTGGTTGCGCAGTCGAGCCACATCACCTAAGGTATTGCATCCCAACGCTTTGAGCACTTTTAGATAGCGGATTAACGGTACTTCTTGTATCTCTGCCTGATTGATAGCCGCAATACGGCGGTTAAGCTTGTCGAACGGTCTAGCATTCAGGTAACTGCGGAAAGCGTCACCGTCAAGCTGCACATCATCCAATTGGCCGTTTTGTACCAATTGTTGTACACGTCGACGATAGTCGTTAATCTCCGTGCGAATATGGCTGAACTCGTCATCGGCTATCTCCAGCAGTCCGGCAAGTCGGTTGATTCGTCGCATGTACTCGTGCGGTATTTCAACACCTGACTTATAGCCGTTATCGTGATTAATAGCGGCCCATGCGTGCTGGAGGGTGGTGCGCAGTTGCAGTTCAAAGCGGTAGTCGTAACCCGGCAGGCGGCAGATGTAGTGAAGCGAGTTATATCCGAAGCTGTCCAGTTGGTGTAGTTTACGCTTATCAACTGAGTTGGCCCAGTCGATCTCGAAAAGTTGCTCCGCCATCGCAGCAATGCGGTCCACATCATCGGTATAGAACGTGATGATGCGCGCACCAAGAATATCTGTGATATCGCTGAGCGTAGCGTACTTACTGCCCTTCAATGCCAGTTTGCCCGCCAGGCTCTCTTCGGTCTTGATACGTGTCTCAACAGCAGTGACGATGAGTCCGTTGCGCTCCAAAGCCTCGCGTAGGACACGGTTCACCTCACTTTGCATCTTCTCAAACAGTGGCCGCGCCTCACGATACTCTTCTAAGATGAATTCGCTATGCAGATCCATAATTAGATAATCTCAAACAAACTGATGAAGCCGGTCATCATAAATACTTGGCGGATGTCGGCGTTGATGCTGCGCACTTGCAGTTTTCCACCTTTGGCAGCGGACTCTTTGCGGAGAGCGAGGAATAGACGCAATCCCGATGAAGAGATATACTCGAGTTGTACACAGTCGATAATGATGTGTTTGTTAGCTTGTTCTGCGAGTGCTTGGAAGTCCGGAGCTATCTCTGCAGCAGCTGCGGTGTCGAGTCTTCCGGAGAGTTGTGCAATGAGTTGCTCACCCTCATTTACCATGTTGATTTTCATATCTATAACAATTTAACAGTTTAACGATTTAACGAGTGTGAGGATATTCTTATCCTCTTTACGTTCGTAGCGGATGTCATCCATGATTTGGCGAACGAGGAAGATACCCAGGCCGCCTATCGGTCGTTCTTCCGCACTCTGCGTCACATCCGGATCTACTTGTTGCGTCGGGTCGAATGGCACGCCGCTGTCGGTGATAGTGAACACCAGCTTATTGGATTTATCGCATTCCACGAGCACTTGTCCGCTCTTGCCCGGATAGGCGTAGAGCATGACATTGCTTACCGCTTCTTCCAGCGCCAGGTTGATTGGCATATTGAGTTCTTGCGGTAGCCCTAACATCTCAATCCACTCTGCCAGCGTCGGTATCTGTTGGATGTCATTGCGCATGACGAGAGAATAGTGTCCTTCGGTGATGGGTGATTGGCGATGGGTGATGGGTGATTTGTCCAATAGACGTATGGCGAACAAGGTCAGGTCATCGCTTTGCTCGGCATTACCGACGAACTTAGCCACTGCTTGATGCATTGTTTCGATGAGTTCTTGAGGGCTTTGCTCTCCGTGAGCCGCTAACAGCTCACCCATTCGTTCTTCTCCGAACTGCTCATGTCGGGTGTTCTCTGCTTCGGTCAGTCCGTCGGTGTACAGGAACAAGGTGTCACCGATTTCCAGTTTTGCTGCCTGCTCCTGGTAGGCAAATCCTCCTATAACTCCTAATGGTAAATTGGCTTTGCAATCCAAATTCACCAATGACTGATGACCAATTACCAATGGACTGTTATGTCCAGCGTTGCAGTAATGAAGTTCACCTGTGGTGAGGTTGAGTACACCTAGAAACAAGGTGACAAACATACTTTGGTCGTTCCCTTCACCGCTAAGCGAGTCGTTCATCTGCATGACGATCTTCGCCGGATTGTCCATATACGAAGTGAAACTGCGGAAGAAAGAACGCGTCATTGCCATCACGATCGAAGCCGGTACACCCTTACCGCTTACGTCACCGACGCAGAAGAACAGACGGTTCTCGCGGATATAGAAGTCGAATAGGTCTCCGCCTACCTCTTTGGCGGGAATAACTTCGCCGTAGGCATTCAGGTTCGGGAAGTCGGAGAAAGGCGGGAAATGTGTCGGCAGCATCGCCATTTGAATCTTACGAGCGATATTCAGTTCATTCTCGATGCTCTGATTGCGGGCCGTCGATTCGATGAGGCGTTTGTTATTACGTCCGGCGTACCATACAATTAGGATGAGCATAGCCAGACCGAGCAACATCAGCAAGCCGACGATACGTCCGATATGATTGAGGTCTCTGAAGAGTTCTTCATCGGGGATGATGATCTCGATATGCCAACCGGTGGCGTCAATCTCTTCTTGGAAGATATTGTATTTGCGTCCGGGCACGGTATCCGGTGCGGGAACGATGTCTACGCCTGTGCTGGAGCGGATGGTATAATAGCTGTTCGGGTACACCTGCAGGTATTCCGAGATGTTCTTGAGTTCGTCCAGCGACATATCGATACATACCACTGCTACGACCTTGCCGCTTCTGTCGCGTACGGGATATGAACAACTGACCACCATAGTTTTCGATCCGGAATCGTCCAAGTACGGTTCGCACCACCAGCAACTATCGTGCACAAATCCGTTCTGCCACCATTCCATCTGGGTGTAGTCGTGCTCGGCACTACCGATGTTGCGGGTATAGATGCTGTCCTCCGAGAACCGACTGCTGCATACTTCGAAAAACTCGCCTTTCTCGGGAAAATAATTCGGGATGAAGGCCACGGCCATGCTGGTGTTGGTGCGCAATGAGCTTACGGTCAGGCGTGTGGCGGCGAAGAGGGAGTCCGGTTGGTGGATATGCTTCTCAGCCAGCAGTGCCAAGGTCTTGGCTGCCGTTTCCATCTCGATAGCATGCACGTCAATTTCCAATTCGGCACGCCGCAACTCGGTCTTCGCGCGTTGCTCCGCCTCATGACGGATAGCGACGCGGCTGGTGAAATACATAAGACACGAGATGGCTTCCAGTGCTATTGCTGCCACCAGAATGATCCATAGACCGCCATGGTCCTTGCGAGATTTATTTTGGGATGATGTCTTCATACCTTTCACTTTTCAATTTTCACCTTTCACCTTTTAATTTAACGGTGTTAGCGGATAAACGACATTGATGATAAATATGTTCGCGGCGAGGATGATGATATTCATCGGCAAACCGATACGCATGAAGTCGCTGAACCGGTAACCGCCCGGCGCATAGACGAGCATGTGGGTCGGCGAACCGATAGGTGTGGCAAAACTACTGCTGACGCTGATCATCAGAGCAATGAGGAACGGATAGGGTTCGTAGCCTAATTGAATCGCGGCATGATACATGATGGGGAAGAACATTGCTCCTGCTGCCGTGTTAGAGATGAACTCGGTGATGAAAGTAGCGACGAAGCAGATGGCGGTCATGACGACGATAGGGTTCGTACCGCATACATCGAGGATTCCATACGCCAGTCGCTCAGCGATACCTGTTTTCTGAATTGCCAGTCCCAGGACCACCGAACCGGCAAAGACCATGAGTACCTCCCAGTTGATGGCCTTCATGGCCTGCTCAGGACTACAGCAGCGGAAAATCAGCATTGCAAAGGCCGCTAAGAACGCACAGGGCAGCAGTGGCATCACATTGAGGGCCGACAGTGCAACCATCGCAATCATGATTGCCGTCGAAATCAACGTCTGAGGACCGATGTTCGGTACTTGCTCCGAGTCATAGAAATACAGTTGTGATTTGAGACGTTCGGTGTTGATATTCAGTTTTGGCGGACATTCTAACAACAGTGTGTCACCGGCATGCAGTTTCACTTCGTGAGGCGACTTCTCTATCCGTTTTCCGTACCGCGCAATGGCCACCAGTGTCATGTTGTTGTCTTTCTCAAAAGTTGTGTCACTGATGCATTTGTGAATCAGGTCGCTGTTTAGGGCGACATATGCCGTCCGCAACTGGCGGTGTTTGCTTTCCTCGCTCTTGGTAAACACAGGGTGGTCGGCATTCACAAAGCCATGACTCTTCTTTAAGTCCAAAATATTGTCAATCTCTCCTGCAAAAACCAACCGATCACCGCCCATGATAGGTTCGTCATCCGGTACCGGCGAAATGACTTCGTCGAAGTGGATAATCTCAATGAGGTGGCCTCCGTGAATGTCCTTTAGGCCGGCATCAATGATGCGCTTGCCGATATTAGGGTTGTCCGACGGCACTAACAATTCAGCAGTATATTCCGAAGCGTCTTCGAACGCAGCTTCCGGGGCTTCACGGTCCGGTAAGAGGCGACGCATCGCAATGATACTCAGCACGCCGACACCGAGACAGAAGAGACCTGGGATAGTAGTTGCAAATATATTCATCGTTGTGCCGCTCTGATCGGCATACAGACCGGAGATAATCAAGTTAGGCGGTGTGCCGATTAGCGTGCACACGCCACCCATCCCCGAGGCGTAACTTAGCGGAATAAGCAGCTTGGAGGGTGAGATGCCGAGTTTTTTCGACCACATTTTGACGATGCCGACGAAGAGGGCCACTACCGTCGTGTTGCTTAAGAATGAACTTAGCGCCGCCACTGGCAGCATCAGTCGTGTCACGGCGCCTGAATACGACTTGGGCTGACCTAACAGGTGCTTGACGATCCACTGCAGCACGCCTGTGTGCATCAGACCGGCAACGACCACAAACAGCACACCGATTACAATGACCGAGGTGTTGCTAAAACCCGAAAAAGCCTCGTTGGCATCCAACACACCGGTCAGAAACAGGATAGCGATAGCGCCAAGAAAGACTATATCCGAGCGTAACTTTGTGAACAATAGCACAGTGAACATTGTCAGCACTGTAGCGATGGTGATCCATGCATGAATACTTAATCCTTCCCAAATCATATCTTTCTATATACGTTTGTTTCTGTAACGCAAATAAATTTGCGTGCAAAGGTACGAATAAAAATCGAAATATACAAATATTAGTTCGAAAAATGCAAAATATTCTATGATTGTCTTGCCCGTTTATCGCTTAATCAGGTGTCCGCATTGTTCAAGGTCACTGCCGGCCATCCGTAGTCTTGGTAGAAATGTATATTCAGATGGTTGCGCTGTATGTATTCACGCAGTTGCTCCTTGCGTACCGCTTCACGCACCGCCTCGTTGGAGTGCATATTCATGTATATGTCGTAGTGGTCGCCGAAGATACGTCGTGCGCTGGCATCGTTGCCGGCACCGTCTTCCGTCTGCTCAAAACTGCACACCATCCAATAAGGATCACCGGCGCATATCTGCATTTTGCCGGAATGATTACCTCCGGAAACGGTCTTGAGCGTGTCGCCTGCAATGCGGTAATTGAACACCCAGAAATCGCCCCAGACCCATGCAATCTCCGTTTCACAATCTTCTTGCGCAGCGATCATCAGCACGGGCACACAGAGATCCGCTTGGGTATATTGAGAGCCGATCTCTTTCACTAGATAATCGCTTATCATATCGCGCCAAGCCTGCTCCTTGCGGTTGTTGGCTATATAGCGGATACAATCGGCTTTGTGCTCGTCGAAATCTGACATCAGCCATTCGCCGTTGACGCACTCCATATAGAGGCGGTGCTCCTCAATATCCGAATTCTCGTCAAACGAGCCGTCCTCCCATTTCTGACGCACTAGGATCGTTGCCACAGCGTGCGTCTCATCCATCTTTTCGACCGACTGCACTTCATAATCGGCTATCGTGCCTCCATTGCCGGTCACGAAATAGTACAGCCACTCATGATCCATCGCTTCGTGCTCCGGCAGGCGGTAGAACATGGTGTCCAATACAGCATAGAAATCCTCCGTCATGTAGTTCTTTGAACGTTCTAACAACTCGTGGTCCGGGATAAACTGGCATAACTCGTTCGCTCGTTTTTTCAGTTGCTCTTCAGAATTATTGCATGCACTAAACGTCAGCACCACTAGAATGGTAAAGAGTATTTTTTTCATAATCATGCTTTTAAATTTATTTTGATGTGGGCAAAGCAGCACGGCCGGCTGCTGTCATGAGGCCACGTTGTTCCAGATCGGCACAGCGTTGCATGTTTAGCTCGGTCCAATGACTTTTGGGGCGTCGAGGCGAGAGACGTTGAGCATTGCGTCCGTCAGACAATCGTTTGACGGTGCTGTCTATCCAGCCGAAACATAACGCCTCTTCCACTACATCCAGATATGGGATACAGTCTGTACGAGGAATCTTTGTGCGGTACATCGCCACCCAGCATTCCTTCGACGTTGCGTGGTTTGCCAGGAGCCACTCTCGCAATTGTGAACGCTCCGTAAACTCCAGCAGGTTGACGATTTCCATATTTTTATGCCATCCTGCGGATATAATCCATTATGATTTCTACAGCGGCATCTTCCGTCAGCTCGTCCATCGAGAGCACGAGTTGGTAGTTGCGCGTGTCGTAACGGGAAAGACCCGTCTGTTCTTGGATGTAGTTTTCGCGCATATGGTCGATTTTCTCTATGGTCATGCGGGCTTCTTCCTTCGACATGTTCTGTTCATTTGCTACACGTACTACACGACTCGGCATCGAGGCTTGAATGAAGATACTCAGATGGTTCGGATGGTCTCGGAAGATGTAAAAACCGCTACGACCGGCGATGACGCACGATTCCTTTTGGGCAATACTCTTCAGGAACTCGGTTTCTGCACGGAAAACTGACTCGCCCTCTATCCCCATCTGGTTGATGTAATACTCTTCATCCGAAAGGCTCATCTTGCGCTTGAACTCTTCCCACCAGCCTTGTTCTTGACCTTTGATCTTCTCTATTTCCTCCACAGAGAGATGGAATTTCTCTTGCAATGCTTTGATGAGGGCCTTGTCATAATACTCAACGCCCAGTTTCTCAGCCAGTTTGCGGCCTACGGTGCGACCACCGCTTCCTAACTCACGATTAACCGTGATGACAAATTTGTTGTTTAGATTCATGTTGTATTTTTTTTAAACTGTTTATTCTATTGGGAAATCAAAATAAGTGTCGGGATAAGGTTCGTCCGAAAGAGTGAAATGCCACCACTCGCTGTCGAGGCCTTCAAATCCGTGGCGGAGCATCGCATTTCGGAGAGTGAGGCGGTTCTCAGATTGTCTGTACAGTTTGCAACGATAATCCGGATGGCTCTCGATGCCGAACCAGTCGAAGGATGAACCCATATCGAGTTCCTTGCCCGTGGCTACATCAATGAGGGTCAAGTCCACTGTTGAACCGCGGCTGTGACTGGAGCGGGCGTAGATATATCCTTGCTCAAAGAGCAGACTCTTGTCCACCATTGGGTAGAACACCGCTTTCATCGCCGTGTCCTGGATAGCCTCAGCCCATCGGATGAAATGGTTAACCGCACGTTGCGGACGGTAGGCGTCCCAAATCTTAAGACGGTAACCTTGTGCCTTTAGTTCATCGTTGACGGCCTTGAGCGAATCGGCCGCTTGACGCGTCATTAACGCCAACGGACGCTCATAGCCATCGATACGAGTACCCACGAAATTGTAGGTGCTGTAATAACGGATTTCGAGAATGACATCGGGGATGACTTCGGTGACTTCCACAAAATCCGAACGGTCATAGATGGGTTCACATGCCTGTTCTTCCTGGCATGTGCAAGCGATAAGCGATAATGCAGCCAGTAGGGTGAAAACTATCTTTTTCATTGTGTCACAAACTCTCTTCGAGTATTACTATGATATATTATCGTTTGTTCAGCAACAGTCCTTTCTTCCAGTTAAGCGCAGGATAGGTCTTGCGTAAATAATCTTCTGCTTCTTCAATGCCGCTACTACCACTGGTGGCAAACGGAATTATTACTTTACCCTGTAGTTGCGGTTCATTGTTGTCCAACCACGAGTTGATGATTCTCGGACAGATGCCCCACCATATAGGAAAACCGACATAAATGGTGTCGTAGGGAGTTACGTCTGTACAGCGTTTAATCGTCGGACGCTCTTCCGGGTCGTTCATTTCGAGTGACGAGCGGGATTGAGAATTTCTCCAGTCCAAATCGGCTGCTGTATAGCGTTCTGCCGGTTCAATTTCCCATAAACGTGCATCATGTTGTTTGGCCAGCTTTTCAGCAGCAGCTTTCGTTGTACCGGTGGCAGAGAAATACGCCACTAATGTCTTTGCATTCATAGGAATCATCATTACGGCACATAGGAGTGCCACACATATTCGTTTCATTGTATAGTAGTTTATTTTTTTATTTTCGTTATCCCTACATACGCCAGCAGGATCAAGTTCATCATCAGGGCATAGATGATGGCGGGGATAGCAATGATCTCGTTGTTGAAAATCAGCGGACTGCACGCAATCGTGATGGCTTGTGCGGCATTCTGCATGCCAATCTCGATCACTAGGGTGCGGCGCTCTTTGGTGGTCAGGCGAAACAGCCATGCCATCAACGCTCCGCATGAGGTGGTTGCCAGAATAAGCAAGGTCATTGTGAGTCCCAGCGAACTGAACTCAGTGACGATGGTTTGTTTGTGTTGTATGAAGAAAACCGTTACCAGCAGCACTAATGCCGGCATAGTGATACGTTTGAGCACGTTGTGAATCCGGGCAGCAGCTTCGGGTTTAAACAGATTGACAATGAAGCCGATAGAAATAGGTACCACCATCAGCACTATGTTCTGCACCAGCAGTTTACCTATTGGTAACTGAATGCTGATATCTGACATCTGAACACTCTGTACCACCCACGCCATGATAAGCGGCAAAGTGAAAAGCGTAATGATACTGCTGCACGCAGTCAGTGTCACCGACAAGGCAACATCTCCCTTCGCCAGCATGGAGAACACATTGCTCGAACTACCACCAGGACTGCATGCCACGAGCATAATGCCGATGATGAATAATGGGGTATGGTGTATGGCATATGGGGTAAGGGAGCAGATTCCCCAGGCGATCAACGGCAGTAGGATAATCTGTCCCACCAAACCGATAAGTACTGGTTTGGGACGCTCTGCTATCAGCCGGAAATCCGCCGGCCTGAGTGTCAAGCCCAAATCAAACATCAAGAGCGTTAATATCGGTAGTACGATGAAGATGGTGTTCATAATTCAGTATTCTTTGCGTGTTATATCATCTGTTATATCGAGCCTAATGCTAGGCATACCAGTCCTGCCATCACGCCTGCCATACAAGCAATCTTCTTTCGCGGATCTGATTCGTGCAAGAGGAGCAAGCCGTACGCGAAGCCTACTACGGTTCCCCCGCGGCGAATCGTGCTGACTACCGCAATCAGCGAGTCTGGATCACGCAGTGCGAGCATGTATGTGTTGTCGGAGAGAATGAGAAATATTGAGATAAGCACGATAGGAAGGAAACTTCTTCTTGTCGGCTCATGATCAATGGGGCGGGAGTGTCTTTTGCCGCTCACCCACCATACCACCGCCATCATCATCGCTTGGTAGAACGTATAATAGACCTGCACGGCGTTATGGTCGTAGCGACGCATCATAAACTTGTCGTACAAACCTGCGCAGGCCCCGATTCCAATCGCCAATGCCAGGCAGATATAATATCGTTTGTCCGTTCCGGATGAGTAATGGCCAGATTTGCTGAAAGAGAAAACGAACACACTTCCGATAGCCAGTACCACACCGATCCACTGCCAGGTGTTGAGGCGTTCGCCGAAGAGGAGCAATGCTCCAATCAGCGTCCACATAGGCCGTGTAGCCTGCATCGGACTAACCACAGAGATAGGTAGGTGCTTGAGCGATATATATGCGAAGATCCAACTGCTCAATACGATGCAGGACTTCAGAAAAGTCAGCAGGTGTGCCTGTGCATTCAGACGAGGAACATAAAACGGTGTACCTCCCATCATGTCCGGAAGGAGACGGGATAAGAGCAGAGGCACGCAGAGCAACAAGCTACTGACGAGAACACTGTATGTCAGCACCTCCACCACACGATGATCGCGTAGCGCTATCTTCTTGCTGATGTCGTAACTACCCAAGCACAGCGCAGAGACAAATGCCAGAATAACCCACATACCTGTTGTAATTCGCCTGCAAAGGTACACAAAAAAAATGATATATGCAAGCGCAAGCAAAAAAAAAGAGGCTTCTAGCCTCTTATTGGGGTCCCCGAAAAATTAATTTTTTGGGGGAAGGAGGAAGTGCGAACCGCCTCGATTGGCAGGGCCAATCCACTTAGGCGAGCCACTTCCGACGTGGAGTATAGCGGACTCGAACCGCTCACCTCAACACTGCCAGTGTTGCGCTCTAGCCAGATGAGCTAATACCCCGGAGCGTCCTCCTGATGAAACTGGAGGAGCGGCTTCCGCCAGAGAGGGTAACTCTCAACTCCTGAGTTTCATCGAAAAGCGAGTGCAAAAGTACTACTTTTTTCTGATATACGCAAATAATTCTTGTTTTTTTCAAAAAAAAGTTGTAATTTTGCAGCCGTTTTTTAGATCTATGCGTATTGCGAACGAGAAAATAAACAGCCCGGTGCTTCATCTGGTAGGCGAGACAGCCGATCAGTTGGGGCTGGAGTGCTACGTCATCGGCGGTTGGGTGCGCGACCTGCTCCTACATCGCGAGAGTACTGATATCGACGTGGTGGTGGTGGGCTCTGGTATCCTGTTAGCAGAGGCAGTAGCCAAACGATTGGGAAAAGGTGCCCACCTGTCGGTCTTCAAGACCTATGGCACAGCGCAAGTGAAGCGTGGTGAGATAGATCTTGAGTTCGTTGGTGCACGGCGAGAGAGTTATCGCCACGATAGCCGCAATCCGATCGTAGAAGATGGTACGCTTCAGGAAGATCAGGATCGGCGTGACTTCACAATCAACGCCATGGCTATATGTCTCAACAGCGATCGCTACGGTGAATTGCTCGATCCCTTTGATGGCCAGGGTGATTTGGAGCGTTGTCTGATCCGCACCCCACTTGATCCTGACATCACGTTCTCCGACGATCCGCTGCGTATGATGCGAGCTATTCGTTTTGCAACGCAACTGGGTTTCTCCCTCGACTGCGAGACCTTTGATGCCATCGCGCGCAACGCGCAGCGCATGCATATAATCACGCGCGAACGTATCGCTGACGAACTGAATAAGATAATGCTCAGCCGTCGCCCCTCGGAGGGATGGTTGTTGCTCGATAAGACTGGTCTGTTGCCGCTCATCTTCCCCGAACTGGTCACGCTCAAAGGTGTGGAGACCAAGGACGGACGCGGACACAAAGATGTGTTCCTCCATACACTCAAGGTGTTGGACAATTTGGCTGAGACATCCGACAATCTCTGGCTCCGCTGGGCAGCCCTGCTGCACGACATAGGTAAGCCTAAGAGTAAGGCTTGGGACCCGCAGGCTGGATGGACTTTCCGAAATCATAACTACCTGGGTGCAAAGATGGTGCCGAAGATCTTTGCCCGACTCAAACTGCCGCTCAACGAGAAGATGGAGTACGTCCGTAAGATGGTAGATCTGCATATGCGCCCCATCAACCTCATCGAAGACACTGTCACCGACTCGGCCGTGCGTCGTCTGCTCTTCGAGGCCGGTGATGATATCGAAGACTTGATGTTGCTTTGCGACGCAGACATCACCAGTCGTAATGAGGAGAAGAAAGCACGGTTTCATCATAACTACCAACTCGTTCGTCAGAAGATGGTGGAACTGGAGGAACGCGACCGCGTTCGCAACTTCCAGCCACCCGTCAAAGGTGATGAGATCATGCAGTTGCTCCATCTGGAACCTTGCTCTACCGTTGGCGAACTCAAGGCAGCCATCAAGGATGCGATCCTCGACGGCGTGATACCTAATGAATACGAAGCGGCAAAAACTTACCTCATGCAATTGGCTCACTCGCGTGGCCTCTGCTGAAACTGCCTGTACGAACTGAGCAGCACGATGACGGCCGTGATGGCCGAAAGAGTGTCACTGGCGGGGATGGCCCACCATACGCCGTCCAGCGGATCTGCAAAGAGCATCGGCATCCAGAGCGCCAGCGGAATGAGATACAGCACTTGACGCGTCAGGCTCAGGAAGATTGCCTTACCGGCACGACCTATCGAAGTGAACAGGTTACCCGTCACCATTTGAAATCCGATGATCAACATCGACGAGCAGATGATACGCATCGGTTGTATCGTCCGATTGATCAGCAGTGGGTCATGTGTGAACATCTGCGTCACCAGACGCGGACAACACTCGCCCAGAAAGAAGACGATGCCCATCACACCTGTAGCGTACAGACACGTCAGATAGAACGATCGCAACATGCGGTCGTATTTTTTTGCACCGTAGTTATAGCCCGCTATCGGCTGCATACCCTGATTCAGACCCATCACAATCATGGCGAAGACGAAGGTCAGACGGTTGATCACGCCATACGATGCGATGGCCATATCCCCACCGAAAGCCTTCAACTGATTATTGATGATGATCACCACAAAACAGTGGGCGATATTATACAGAAATGGCGACATACCTATCATCAGCGCCCGTACGGTAATATGGCGGTTCAGTCGCCAAATGCCCCGGTGGAAACGTACCAGTTCGTTGCGGTCCATGAATTTTGTCAGTTGCCATGCCACCGCCACAGCCTGACTGATCACCGTTGCCAGCGCTGCACCCCGTACGCCCATATCAAGACCGAAAATAAGAATAGGGTCCAGGATAATATTCACTACCACCGCCACGATCGTTGCTGCCATTGAGAAACGCGGATGACCCGCCGAACGGAGCATCGCGTTCAGGCCGAAATAGATATGCGTCAGGATATTACCGTAAAGGATGATCTCCATGTAGTCGTGCGCAAATCCCAACGTGTCCTCACTCGCACCGAAAGCCATCAGGATAGGATCGAGCCACGCCAGTCCCACTACCATCACGATGGCCGAGAGGATGACATTCATCACAATCACGTTCCCTAATACGCGATTGGCTCGCTCGTAGTCTTTCTCTCCTAAGTAGATAGCCAGCAGCGAGGACGCACCTACACCCACCAGACTGCCGAAGGCGGCGCATATGTCCATAAAGGGTTTGGCTACCGTCAGCGCACCTAATGCCAGCGCACCGCAGCCGTGACCTATATAGATGCTGTCTACGATGTTATACAGCGAGGTGGCGGTCATGGCGATGATCGCAGGCATAGCGTACTTGAAGAGCAGGCGGTGAACCGGCTCCGTACCTAACTCATATGTGCGCTGCGATGTCATCGAAGAACTTTGCAGCCGGGTGGCCCTTCTGCAATGTAATAGGCGTTCCTTCATCCCCACCCTCGCGGATGGACTGCACCAGTGGAATCTGTCCTAACAGAGGTACGTTAAGTTCCTCTGCCAACTTCTTTCCTCCGTCACGGCCGAAGATATAATAGCGATTTTCTGGCAACTCTGCCGGCGTGAACCATGCCATGTTCTCCACCAACCCCAATATAGGTACGTTTACTTTCTCGTTGCGGAACATCTCCACGCCCTTACGCGCATCTACCAGCGCTACGGGCTGGGGCGTCGTCACTACGATGACACCCGTCAACTGCAACTCCGAGATCAACGTCAGGTGGATGTCACTCGTACCCGGTGGCAGGTCAATCAGGAAATAATCCAACTCACCCCAATGGGCATCTTGTATCAACTGTTTGATGGCGTTACTGGCCATGCCGCCACGCCAGATGACAGCCTGCGCCGGATCAACGAAGAAGCCGATAGACAGCATCTTCACACCATACTGCTCTATAGGTTCAATCAGCGTACGTCCGTCTTCCTCTACCGACACGGGGCGACAGTCCTCGGTATGGAACATCTTCGGCATGGACGGACCGTGTATATCGGCGTCCAGCAGTCCCACCCGCATGCCGCGGTTAGCCAATGCTATCGCTAGGTTGGCCGCAACAGTGGACTTTCCTACCCCGCCCTTGCCGCTATGCACGGCGATGATATGCTTTGCCCGCACCGCCGACGGCTGATGACTGACGGCAGCCGGTTTTCTGGCCTTCACATGAATATGTGCGGCGATGTTGGGATCGATATAGGTCTGTAGCGCTGCCTCTGCCGCCTTCAGCACCGACTTCATGAACGGATCGTTCTCCTTGTCGAAGATCAACGAGAACGATACTTCAAAGCCCGATATACGGATGTCGTCTTCCAGCATGCCGCTCTCGATCAGGTCTTTACCCGTTCCGGGATAGCGCACATGACGTAGCGCATCTATCACTTGTTGTGGATACATAATCTATTTTTCGTTTATATCAATGATGATCGGTAGATGGTCGGAAAAACCGTTCTCATACCGAACACCGTTATAGGTTCGTTTGGGCCGCAGCCCCATGTATTTCTCGTCCGTCTCTTGAATCCACTCCGCATCATAGATGCGTACTTGCGAACGGTAATCCAGGTTCGGCGAGGTATAGAACTGGTCTAGACATGTCCAGCGTCCTTGATACTTATGCGTACCCTTTCTGCTGAGGCGTATTGCCTTGTCCATCATCCGATTGTCTAATCCCCTCAGGTCATTCTTTGGCGCACTGTTCATATCACCCATCACGATGATCTGCGCCTGCGGAGAGACGGTCATGATCGAATCAACAGCCGTCTGTATCACTCGCTTTGCAGCCTCGCGTTTCCATCGGCTGGCTGCTTCGCCTCCGCGTTGCGATGGCAGATGACAAACCAGTAGATGCAGCGTATCCTGTCGGTTGGCCACAACGCAGACATAGAGGATGTCTCGTGTCGTCTGCTCGCCTAAATCCACGGGCAACACCCGCGTCTGCAGAGTGTCTATCCTCGCCTTGCGATAGATCAATGCCACGTCGATGCCACGGCGGTCAGGACTCTCATAATGAATGAAGTCGTATTCCTGATGAGGCAGCGCACGGCATAGACGTTTCACGCAAAGGGCATTTTCTACCTCCTGCAGGCCGATCAGATCCACCCCACTCATCTCCCCTATGTTTGTCAGCACACGTGCTATCTGCTCCACCTTGCGGTAGTATCGGGTATAGCTCCATCGCCGCTCACCTTCAGGTGTCCACTCCAGATCATCTTTCTCCACGCCTGCCACGGTGTCATGCTTCGGATGAAACAGGTTCTCCACGTTGTAACTCACCACCCTCAGTGGTGCTGCCGGCAGGCTCAGTACCACCCATAGCAGACATCCTATGACTCCTAACTGCCTCACGCCAAGATCAGGAGTGCTTTTCGCAATGCGGCGATCAGGGCATCCACGTCACTTCGGTCGTTGTAGAGTCCGAACGACACACGCACCGTACCCGGCACACCCAGTTCGTCTATCAGCGGTTCGGCACAGTGATGACCCGTACGCACCGCCACGCCCTGCTGGTCGAGCAACGTACCTACATCCATCGGATGGATCAGTTGGTTGCCGTTATATATATTGAAGCTGATCACGCCTGTTTTGGGTTGGCCTGCGGCATAGATATGTATGCCGTCGAGAGCCGACAACTGCTCCTCGCAGTAGCTGGTCAGGTCTTGCTCGTGCGCTTCGATCGTTTCCATTCCCACCGACTTCATATATTCGATAGCCTTATGTAGCGCATAACTGCCTACGAAATTGGGTGTTCCGGCTTCGAACTTATACGGCAACTCACCATATGTCGTACCACTCCAGCGCACGTGTTGAATCATCTCTCCCCCACCCTCATGCGGTGGCAGACGGTCGAGCCATTCTCGCTTCCCATACAGCACGCCTATGCCGGTAGGGCCATACATCTTATGGCCGGAGAACACCAGAAAATCGCAATCCATCGCCTGCACGTTCACCGGCATATGCGGCACGGACTGTGCCCCGTCTATGCACACGGGTATACCTCTTTCGTGCGCCAGACGAATGATCTCGTCTATTGGTTGCAGCGTACCCAGCACGTTGCTCACCTGCGCCACACTTACCAGTCGTGTCTTGTCATTCAATAGGCTCTTAAAGCCCTCTAAATCAAGGGTCAGATCCTCGCGCAAGGGAATGTGCTGTAGCACAGCTTTCTTGCGCGCACAGAGCATTTGCCACGGCACGATATTCGAATGGTGTTCCAGTCCGCTTACGATGATCTCATCGCCCTCCTGAATATAGGACTCTCTTAAGCAGAAGGCGAGGGCGTTCAAGCCGTCAGTCGTTCCCTTGGTGAAAATGATCTCTTCTGCACTTTTCGCCCCTATAAAATCCGCTACGGCCTGTCGTGCCTCTTCGTGCTTGAGTGTCGCCACCTGACTCAGATGATGCACCCCGCGATGGATATTGCTGTTCCAATGTGTGTAAGCCTCTACGATGGCATCCACCACCTGCTGCGGTTTCTGACTTGTAGCCGCATTATCCAGGTACACCAGTGGTCTGGCATTCACCTGCTCCTTCAATATCGCAAAATCTTCTCGATTCATGGTTTGTAAAAGCTTTGTTCCAGTATCTTCTGCGCATCCCCTTCGGCCATCAGTTCCTGCAGATTAACATCCTTGTTGTGCTCCATATAGGATTCCACGATGCGCCATCCGAGCCATATTCCTAATCGTCCCGGTGCATCCTGCGACACCTCCGAAGTGAACGGACCGTCGTTCAGGTAACCGGTCAGCACCAGACTCTCGGTCTTGAACAGATCACGTTTGTCCATCACCAGATGCCAGATGGCCTCTTCGTTTTCTGCGCACCAGTTCCATTGTTCCTTGGTCCATCCCATCACCTCGTACGGGGGTAACTCGTCGAAGATCTGCGCCGTCAGATACATCACCTTGCCGCGATAGATCATCTGGTCGAGCAGCCTGCTCTTGGTGCTGGTGTAGGGTAGAGTGCGGAATAGAAACGCACTCACCACATCCACGGGGATACACTCTTTGCGCATGGTCTGTTTCTGATAGTCATACACCACACGGTTGTAGTACTCGTAGTCGCTACCCAGATACATGTCTCCGCCGATGCCGATCAGGTCATCGCCGAAATAGATAGGTGTCTGAAAACCCGAGACGAATAGGTAGAACGACGGCACTTCCGTCTCCGGATAGAGGTAGCGTATCCGCCCGAAAGCTGTGCTCAGGGCCGACTCCAGATCCGTCACGTTGGCAAAGACCTCGCGCTCGCGCGCATTCGTCTGACGAAAACCGTACATCGTATCGTTCAGGAAGAGCGGCAACTGCTCCGCCAGATAAGCCGTGTCCGCCGCAGGAATACCCAGTATATCTTCCACCCACAGTGGCATGAACACCGGAAACTCATCGTACAGCACTTGTATGTCCTGCGCCACGCTGGACTCGTGTACATTCAGCAATGCCTGATCAAAACGCACCAACTCTATCGGCTGAGGCTCCACCTCTTTCGGAAAAAAACTGCGCTTCTGCTGACATCCCATCAGCATGCCAAGGCATAAAACTACGAGAATATATCGCTTCATTGGATGATTCCGTCTTTGATTTCAATCACGCGGTCAGCAATGCCGGCCAATTCCTTGTCGTGCGTCACAAGTAGGATCGTCTGACCGTACTGCTTGCGCAGCTGCAGCAGTAGTTCGCTCAACTCCCTTTTGTTCTTCTCGTCCAGACTACCCGTCGGTTCATCCGCTAGGATAATATCCGGACTCATCATCAGTGCCCGTGCAGCCGCCACACGCTGTTTCTCTCCGCCTGACAACTCATTCGGCTTATGATGCATCCGTTCAGTCAGCCCCAACTCACCGAGCAGTTGCTTCGCACGCGCTGTGTACTGCGACTCCTCTTCGCGGGCGATCATCGCAGGGATACACACGTTCTCCAGCGCCGTGAACTCAGGCAACAACTGGTGGAACTGGAAGATAAATCCTATATGTTTGTTCCGAAACGCAGCCAACTCCTTGTCTTTCATCCGGAACACATCTGTGCTATCTATCAGCACCTGTCCACGCGTCGGACGGTCCAGCGTACCGATGAGTTGGAGTAGGGTGGTCTTACCGGCACCACTCTTACCTACTATCGCCACGATCTCCCCTTTCTGCACCTCCAGGTTAACACCCTTCAGTACCTCCAGTTCACCAAACGACTTATATAGATCTCTTACCTCAATCATAAATCACCAATTACCAATCAATCCCCTGACACTTCTACGTGAGTTCCTACCTGATGACGATCCAGCTCATGCAGTTTCTCCGAGAGTGTCGTCTCTATATTGCCGCATGCCTGGCACTCGTAGTAGTTCTCGTATTCCTTCACGTGGTAGAGCACCGTATAATCGGCGTAGGTAGTGGTCGTTCGGCTATGGTTCTGCTCGTTCTTTCGGGTACGCGAACCGTCCGACCAATGCACTTCCGTCCAGGTCTTCCAGCGCTCGGTATGCGAGTCGATAGCCACCTTGTCCGGACGCCACTCGTCGTACTCGCGCACGAACTCTGTCTTGAGGAACTGTACCAACTCCATGCGACGGCATTTCAGACAGCGGTCATGCGGGATATTACCCAGCTTGCGCTCCGCATAAGCAAACACCCAGAAACCGGCGATGATTGGTATGAAGAGGAACAACCACAGGAATCCCCAAACCGTCAACAACGCGCACCATATATACGTCGTCACCAGGGCAATCAGTCCGAACAATGAAGCCACAGCACCGTCGCTCAGGTGATAATAGGTGTAGCGGCAGTAGAGTAGGGCCTCGCATATCAACATCGGCAGCGTACCCATACAGAGCAACCAGATCAAGCCGAACACCAGATAGGCGATTCCTGCAACCCAGTCCCAGAAACCGGCTTCTTTCCATTCCCGCTTGTCGGGCACCTCCGTGTAGTTCTCATAGCCGTTGCTTGCCCATCCTCCGTAGAGCGAAGTCTCGATGATACGCGCAAAGAAATCCGTGTCCACGATGCGTCCCAGTAGCGGCATATACTTGACGATATAGCGGTTATTGCCATAGGCGCGGGTGAATTCATAGCCGATAGCGATGCTATCTTGGTCGTATTCCACGATAGCGTTGTGCATCTTACCGTCCTCAAAATCAATCACTTCAATGTTCGGGAAGAAAGCCTTATAACCCGTCTTCGTCTTCTCGACAAACCATGCGGGACGATACAGTTGATCCGTCTCGGCCAAGCTCTTACCGATATACAGACGCTCGAATTTATCTTTCGTCATGTAGTAGTCACCATCCTGCTTGAGCTGTGTCTTCCTCAGGCTGTCCGGCAGTATTGGACGTATGTCGTTCAGGTCCACCTGTTCCTTCTTGCCGTCTTCCTTCACGATGTTGTATTTCAGGAACGGACGCTTCGGGTTGTATTTGTTCTTCTCCTTTACTATTCCACCCTTCACCGTCACCATGATCGGCAGACTGTCTTTCGTGTCGGCCAGCATCATCGGGAAACCCAGTTCCACGGTCGAGAGCATACCGCGTAGCCCGTCCTTCGTCTGCACCAGCAGACCCGTCGGATGCTGATACGTAGCCTCGATAGCACCCAGATAACTGACGGTGTCACCCTTACGTAGTTTGGCTATCACATCGTCACACGAGGTGGTACGCGTCATCACAATATTGCGGTCAAGCACCAATTGCATCGGATGCTCCACAAACTGTGTCTTCATTGTCAAACGCTGGGTGAGCAAGATGCCACCAAGCACCACGAGCCCAACTATAGTGGCTGCATGCGGTAGTTTGAATGGTTTCATAGGGTTATATAGATAAAATTTTCGGGTGCAAATTTACAACAATTTTTTGATATACGCAAATAATAAAACACAAACAATTTATATATTATATATTTATATATAATATAGTATATCACGCACGTAATATCTGTGAGAAATTAGTGCGTGATAAGTGCGTGATAAGTGGGAGATAAGTACGTTATAAGTGCGTCATTATCGAGGAAGAGAGGAGGTCTCATCCAGGGTAAGTTGACGGTCTCCGTTAGGCAGGGGCACTATCCGTACATACACGGTGTCGGCAGGCAGTAGGGGTTCTATACGCTCAGGCCACTCGATGAAGCAGTAGTTGCCCGAATAGAGATATTCCTCCGCTCCCAGATCCATCGCCTCACGCAGATCTTTCAGTCGATAGCAATCGAAATGATACACCTCGCCCTGGTAGGGTTGTTCCACGTCGTACACATTGACGATGGCAAAGGTCGGACTGTTCACGATATCCATCGACCCCATCTCGGCACACAGTTTTTTGATGAAAGTGGTCTTGCCGGCTCCCATCTGTCCGTCAAAGGCCAACACGCGTCGCTCGCCGAGTTCGCGTAAGAGATCGAGCGCACTAATCGGTTCGCCCTGCTGATTGAGCAACAACAGACCCGATTTTTCATCCATTTTGAGTGTATAAGTAGTCATATATCTGCTTTTTACGTGATTCTCAGAGGGATATTTTTGCCTGAATTTGCTCATAAACCATTGATCCTCTGGTTTTTCCGAGCAATTCCATCCATTCTTCTTTTTTTGCTGCTCTAGCGCGCTTCAACGAACCGAAATGAGTCAGTATTTTCTGCTTTGTAGCAGGCCCAACTCCCTGTAAATCATCCAGTTGACTGTGTATCTGCGCACGGCTGCGCTTCTTTTTGTGGAACGTGATAGCAAATCGGTGCACCTCGTCCTGTATGTTGGTGAGCAGACGGAACACTTCACTCGTCACGGGCATACTGACCTCGACTGGTGGAAAACCGAAAAGCAATGTGTTCGTGCGATGTTTGTCGTTCTTCTTCAGTCCGGCGATGGGGATATGCAGTCCTAATTGGTCTTCCACTGCCTCACGGATAGCATGCATCTGTCCAATACCGCCGTCTGCAATGATCAGGTCCGGCAGCTGTCCACCTTCCTCTATCAAGTGCTGATAGCGACGACGTACCACTTCGCGCATACTGGCATAATCGTCGGATCCATCGGCATTTTTGATTGTAAATCGCTTGTAGTCACTCTTGCTCGGACGAGCCATCCTGTATACTATGCAACCTGCCACCGCATTCTCTCCTTGTATGTTCGAGTTATCAAAACAATCTATCCAGCGGGGGAGTGTAGGGAGTTGCATCAACTGCTGTAACTCGCTCAGGATGCGTACACTACGCTGCTCGGGATTAAGTTTGTCTTCCTGCTTGAGGCGATCGAGTTTATATTGTTTTACGTTCTGCATCGCCAGATCCAGCAGTTTCTTTCTGTCCCCGCTCAGAGCAATATACACATGTAGCGAATCATCAAAAACCTCCGGAATGAACGGAACAATTACCTCCTTCGTCTTGCTCTCCAGTTGCTCGCGTAGCTCCATCATTCCCATCGCAAGAAGTTCCTCTTTCTCTTCTTCCATCTTCCTTTGGTACTCGATCGTCTGTCCTCTAACGATACAACCGTTGTGTACATGTAGCATCGATATATATACACGGTCTTCCTGTTCGTCATAGCCGAACACATCCACATCTTTAGCCGATGAATTCGCGATAACTGTCTTGCTGCGGAACTGCTCCAGTAGCTCCAGTTTATGCTTGATAGCTGCCGCTTCCTCAAATTGCAATTGTTCCGATTTCATCAGCATTTCTTCCTCCAGTTGTCGTCCTATCTCGTGCGCATCGCCTTTGATCAATTTCCTCGCCTGCTCGATCCACTCTCCGTAATGCTCACTACCCGGTCTGTTCTCGCATATACCACAGCAGTTCTTCAGGTGGTATTTCAGGCACACTTTCACCTTCTTTTTTTCGATGGAATCGGCCGAAAGTGGCATCGTACACGTGCGGATCGGATAGAGTTTATGGATCAGTTCCAGCACCATCTCCACCGTGTTGCTGTAGCTGAAAGGGCCGTAGTACTCTCCGGTCTTCTTGTTGATCGTTCTTGTCTTGAAGATGCGAGGATAGGGTTCCCGTGTAATGCAGATGGATGGATACGATTTTCCGTCTTTTAGGAGAATGTTATAATGCGGTTGGTATTGCTTGATCAGGTTGTTCTCCAGCAAGAATGCGTCCTGCTCGCTCTCCACCACCACATACTTTATGTCTGCAATGTGCGCTACCAGTTGACGTGTTTTGGATGACTGATGTTCTTTGCTGAAATAGCTGTTTACCCTTCGATGCAGGTTCTTGGCCTTTCCTACGTAGATAATCTTCCCCTCTTTGTCATAGTACTGGTACACACCCGGACTTTCGGGTATGCGTTTTAATAATAGCGCAATATGATTGTCTTTGGTAGCCATCTGCCGTAGCCATCGGTATTGGGATTATTCGTCCACTTCTATGCCAAATAGGCAATCTACCTCTGCACCCTTCTCTGCTAATATCTTTCGACCTGGAAGACCTTCCAGCTCGATTAGACAGTTCACGTAGATTTTTTTTACGCCTAGTTTGCGGACCAGATCAATCGCAGCAGCCATCGAACCTCCGGTGGCTAAAATATCATCATGCAGGAGCACTACATCCTTCTCGTTCAGCGCGTCCTTATGGATCTGGATCACATCCGTGCCGTACTCTTTGGCATAACTGACCTCTACCGTCTCTGCCGGCAACTTGCCCGGTTTGCGGATGGGCACAAAACCTGCACCAATCTCCATGGCAACCGCCGGAGCTAAGATAAACCCGCGCGATTCAATACCCACCACCTGAGTAATGCCAAGATCTTTATACCTCTTAACAATCTCGTCGCGCATCCATTTTAAACCTTCCGGATTGTCCAATGCGGTAGTGATGTCCTTGAATTGTATGCCCTTGATCGGGAAATCAGGTACATTACGAATGAGTGCTTTAACTTCTTCTGCTGTCATATGTTTGTAGTTTTTTGTGTTCTGTGTTCCACGTGAAACAATTGAAGTAGTTTGCATAGCAAACTAAAATGACTTATCTACCCATCAAAACTAACAATACGCTTACGTCATTCGGGCTCACGCCGGGAATGCGTTGTGCTTCACCAATCGACTTGGGACGGATGCGATTGAGCTTCTGTCTTGCCTCTGTACTCAGACTTTGTACGCTGCTGTAGTCAAATCCGTCGGGGATGCGAATCTGATCGAGTCGCTGCAATTTGTCTGCCTCCATGCGCTCGCGTTTGATATAACCCGCATACTTAATCTGAATTTCGCAACTTTCTAAGCATTCATCGGATATATCCGCCATCTTTTCTTCTAGTTCAGGTAGCACCTCGGCCAGTTTCTTCAGCACTACCTGCGGACGTAAGATCAGGTCTGCTATCTTGCATCCATCGTGCAGGGGTGTACTGCCGATTTGCTCAAGCCAGGTGTCGATCTGGTTCTTATGGATAGTGGTGTTCTGCAAAAAGCCGATGAAATCGGAACAAACTGCTTGTTTTTTGCGTAGGATATTGTATCTGTCTGCGTCTGCCAGTCCTATTTGGTAACTGCGTTCGGTCAGGCGTTCGTCCGCATTATCCTGCCTCAATAGGATGCGGTACTCTGCGCGAGAAGTGAACATACGGTAGGGCTCATCCACACCCTTGTTGACCAAGTCGTCTATCAGCACTCCTATGTAACTCTCGTCCCTGCTCATCGTAAACTCGCTGCCGCCGTGCACGCGGATATGTGCATTCATTCCGGCTACCAGTCCTTGTCCTGCCGCCTCTTCATATCCTGTCGTACCGTTAATCTGGCCTGCAAAAAACAGATTTCCAATCAGTTTTGTCTCCAGTGTATGATGTAGTTGAGTCGGGTCGAAGAAGTCATACTCGATGGCATACCCCGGTCGATAGAGCACTACATCTTCCAGTCCCTTCACGGTCTTGAGGCCCGCCAGTTGTACTTGCCATGGCAGACTGCTGGAAAAGCCGTTGACGTAATACTCATTGCTGTCCACTCCTTCCGGTTCCAGGAAGAGCTGGTGAGCATCTTTGTCCGCAAAAGTGACAATCTTTGTTTCTATGCTCGGGCAATAACGTGGTCCGATACTCTGTATTTGTCCGTTGAAAAGTGGAGAATCTTGTAGTCCTGCACGTAGCGTGTCGTGTGTATGCGGATTGGTGTAGGTGATCCAACATGGCATCTGTTTCAGTCCGCGACGCACACTCGGTAGATACGAGAACTGATGCCATGTGTCATCTCCGTCCTGGCGCACCATCTGATCGAAATGGATAGAACGTGCATCGATGCGGGCTGGCGTACCGGTCTTCATCCGGTCACTCTTAAATCCAAGCCCCACCAGTTGTTCTGTCAGTCCGTGTGAGGCTGGTTCGGAAGTGCGGCCGCCGGGTATCTGCGTCTTGCCGCAGTGCATCAGTCCGTTCAGAAACGTACCGTTGGTCAGTACTACCGCTTGGGCTTGCATCTCAATGCCTAACATCGTGCGTACACCGCATACCTTATTATCTTTGATAATAAGACTGGTTACTATATCTTGCCAGATTTGCAGATTGTCTGTGCCGGAAAGCACTTTGATCCATTCCTCAATAAACCGCTTGCGGTCACTCTGGCTCCGCGGACTCCACATGGCAGGTCCCTTGCTCTGGTTGAGCATGCGAAACTGGATGGCACTCCGATCAGTAACGATAGCCATCTGTCCGCCCAGCGCATCTATTTCGCGTACGATCTGCCCCTTGGCAATGCCTCCCACGGCTGGATTGCAACTCATCTGGGCAATCTTGTTCATATCCATCGTGATGAGCAGGGTACGACTCCCCATACGGGCAGCTGCGCTGGCTGCTTCACAGCCGGCATGGCCGGCTCCTACCACGATGACATCATATCTGAAATCCATATATATTGGCTATTAACTTGGCTTTTTTGCAATTATCGTCCCTTCTTCCGCCATTTCCATATTCCGCTGTGCGAGCCCGATGAAATCGAACGAACTCTCGGAGTGAAGGCGTTCTCCAGATGGTTGGAATAAATGACTGTGTTCGTTTTGGCATCTACCAGCACGCCGATGATATCGAACCGTAATTGTTTCTCTGTTTTCCTGTATTTGATATACGCATTGCCGGCAGCTATCATGCGGCGTTTCTTGTTCTCATCCACATATTCCTCCGGTTTCTTGTCGCCATACAAGGTCGTACGTGCTTTTACTTCGGCGAACACTATCTCATCTTTTCCTTCTGCTATCAGGTCTATCTCCAGATGTCCCATGCGCCAGTTCTTCTCCAGCACCTTGAACCCTTTCCTCTCTAGTATTTGCGCCGCTTCCGACTCACCAAGGATACCTATGGGATTGGTTACAAAACTCATCTCAGTTGCTCCATACGCGCTGCGTCGAGTCGCAGCAGGATAAATAGCAGCATCGTGAATCCCCACAGCGAACTACCGCCGTAACTGAAGAACGGCAGGGGGATTCCAATCACCGGCAGCAGACCCAGCACCATGCCTACATTGATCATCAGGTGGAAGAGGAAGATGCTGGCTACGGCATAGGCATATATCTGGGTGGTGGTATTACGTTGTCGTTCGGCTATGGTGATGAGGCGTAAGATGAAGAAAACATATAGGATCAGTACGCCCAAAGAACCTACAAATCCCCATTCCTCACCTACGGTGCAGAAGATAAAGTCCGTATCCTGTTCCGGTACAAACTGCAGTTTGGTCTGCGTGCCGTTTAGGTATCCCTTTCCGAAGAAACGTCCCGATCCGATGGCTATACGTGCCTGGTTGACGTTATAACCCGCACCGGCAGGGTCTTCCTTCATTCCGAGCAATACCTCTATGCGGATACGCTGGTGGGGCTGAAGCACGCGCGTGAAAACAAAGTCGCAAGCCTGGGTATAACCTATACAAGCGAGGTTGAACAGCGCCACCCATATTAATGCATAGCGACGGAAATAGAAGGCTACCACTGCGGCATATAGACTCAGTGCCACCACGATGCCAATAGACAACCAGCCGAAGGGAACCGACCACCATATGTTGATGAGCAATCCGATACCATATATCACGATCACGCTTCCCGATAAGATGAGTAGTTGCCAGCGGATAGGATGCTCCTTGCAGATGAAATAGATCTCAATACCGATCAGCAAGAGCATACAGCAGAGTGTCCCCACACTACCGGTGCCCAAAGGTAAAGGCACAGCGCCGAAACGAATAGAGAGGATGAAAAGGGCTACGGCGGCCACGCCGCACCATAGCACATATCCGCTCATTCCCTGACGGTAGAATACCAGCAGGAAGGCGGCAAAGACGAGGGCTGAACCGGTCTCTTTCTGAAGTACCATGATGATCAGGGCCGGTACGCCCATCAGAACAAATGGAACGACAAGATCACGCCACGTACGCAGTTTATAGTCGTACTGTCCCATATATTTGGCAATAGCCAGCGCCACGATACACTTGGCAAACTCCGCCGGTTGTATGTTAACCGGTCCGAGTGATATCCAGGACATAGAACCTTTGATGTCTCGGGCCAGAAAGGGCGTGACGAGCAGCAACGCGATCATCAGTCCGTAGGCGATATAGGTCAACACATCGTACGTCTTATAGTCGATGAGCAGCAGTACGATGCCCAGGCTGAGTGAGCCCATGATCCATGCGAACTGTTTTCCTGCACGGTTGGAGAAATCCACGATGCTCGTCTGGTCAAAGGTATAGCTGGCTCCGTAGATATTGAGCCATCCGAAGAAGACCAACCCCAGGAACATCCATATGGTGGGCCAGTCGACGTACTGCCATATGTTACCACTTCTTGACGCCCGCATTCAGTACACTCTCTCCTATACGTTTACGTAAATCTTTCCGTTTGACTTCTCCCGTCAGGTATTGTTCGATCATCATGCTGGCTATTGGGCAAGCCCATGTGGCACCAAAGCCTGCATTCTCCACTACCACAGCAACTGCTATCTGCGGATCTTCCACCGGCGCAAACCCGATGAATATGGCATGGTCACGTCCATGGGAGTTCTGTACCGTACCGGTCTTACCCGCCATGTGTAGCGTGTCCACCGCGTAATGTCGTCCTGTACCGTATATCATCACCCGATGCATACCCTCTTTCACCGCATCGAAATGTTTGCTCTTGATATGCAGATTATGCCGATGAATCCGCATAGAATCGTGCTTGTTCAGGTGGGGCGAGATAAAGTATCCGCCATTGGCAATCGTGGCGGCCTGATTGGCCAATTGCAGGGGGGTGACGAGAATCTCGCCCTGACCGATGCTGAGCGAACGGATCGTAATGGCTTTCCAGCCTGTCTTGCCGTACCAGCGGTCGAAATATTTGGTGCTGGGGATACTACCGGAGGACTGCTCGTTCAGGTCCGTGTCGGTAAACTTCTGTCCCAGACCGAACTCCATGACAGCGTCGCGCCATAGTTCGTAGCGATGACGAAAATCGGCATTGTCTTTGCCGTAGCCGTCTTTCTGCAGCAGGTCGCGGAAGGCGCACCAGAAATAGGGGTTGCAGCTCTGCTCGATAGCCCTATCCAGAGCCACGGGCGAACCGTGATGGTGGGTACACTTGATGGGCGTACTGCCCGGACCGGAACACGGATATAGCGTGTTGGGCGTGATGGCGCCTTGTTCCAGACAAACAAGCGATTGGATGGTCTTGAAGGTCGAACCGGGCGAGTAGGTGGCTTGCGTAGCGCGGTTCATGAGTGGTTTGGTGGGGTCTTTGAGCAGGGTCGTGTAGTTCTTGCTGCGCTCTTTGCCCACCAGCACTTTGGGGTTCCAGGCTGGATTGGATGCCAGCGCCAAGATCTCACCCGTCTTGGGCTCGATAGCTACGGCACTGCCTATCTTGCCGGACAACAACTCTTCTGCCAGCATCTGCAAATGGATATCCAGTGTGGTGTAGAGATCGGTGCCCGCAACGGCTGTCCTGTCCAGTTCGCCGCCTTGATAGCTGCCCTGGATGCGCCCGCGCACATCGCGCATAAGCACTTCTACACCTTTCTCGCCACGCAACTGTTGCTCATAGGTCTTCTCTAGTCCGTCGCGCCCCGAATAGTCACCGCGCGTGTAGTAGGGATCGTTGTCCAGATCGCTTTGGTTGACTTCACCTACCGAACCGAGCACGTGCGCTGCGGCGTTGTAGGTGTAGTCACGTAACGTGCGTTTTTGTATCTGTACGCCGGGGAAGAGGAAGAGTTCTTCTTGCAGCGATGCAATGTCCTCTTTCTTCAGCTGACTCATGAAGACCTGCGGCGTCCAACGGGAATAACCGCGGTTCTTGCGCCGGTCTTTTATCTCCTCTATACGTGTGTTAAATTCCTCCCGACTGATCTTCAGGCAATGGCAGAAAGCCACGGTGTCCCATCCCTCTTTCATCTCGCGCATGATCATCGTCACTTCGTAGATGGGCTGATTAAATACCAGCAGTTCGCCATTACGATCGTACATCAGTCCGCGTGAGGGGTAGATAGTCTGTCTGACCAGGGCGTTGTTGTCCGCTTGGTCTTTGGTGGATTGATCGATCACTTGCAGGAAAAACAATCGTATTACATAGATCAATACTACACCAACAGTAATGCCGCTGATGATATATCTGCGTCTATAATACTGATCGTTAATCATCTGTATTTCAGAATATTATAACCCAATATGACGAGGATTGTAAGCAGGCTGCTGACCAGTGTCTCCAGCACAACAAATCCCACGTGCTGCCAGCTCCACGCTGCTAACATAAATACCGTCAGATGGTGTAGCAGCACTAGGATAACGACGTATTTCGTCATCGCTTCCATGCCCAGGGAGTGCAGACTGAGTTGTTCGTTCAGTCGGTCAGTCTCGTTGATCAGGGCACTCAGTATATACGGTCGTACGTACATCAGCAGAATGCATGCACTTGTGTGGACTCCCAGTGAATTGCAGAAGATATCCATGATCAGGCCGGCCGTTGCACCAATCAGCATGTCGCTGATATGCGGCAGGGTGATTGGCATCATCATCAGGCAGAGTATATAGATGTAGGGATGGCATACGCCCAGCAGTTGAAGTTGGTCGAAGAGAAGTACCTGCAGCACCATCACCACGGCATACCGTATTATCTGTTTAGTCCAATCCATCCAACAACTCCTCTATTTGAATTTGATCTGCATTATGAATCACTTCCACATATTTCAACCGCTTAAAATTGGTGCTGAGGCGAATATGTATCGTGTAGTATGAATCACCCTCGTGCAACACGCTGCTTTCTACGATTCCAACGGGTATTCCTTCGGGGAAAATCGGACTGAGTCCGCTCGTCACGATGGTATCTCCGGTATTGACCACCATATGGGCGGCTACATCCGTAAGCAGGGCGAACCGACTGTCTTTGCCATCCCATTGCAACGTACCGATATAGTCGTTTTTGAGGAATCGGCAACTCAGGTTCATCATGGTGTTGATGATCGGCATTACCACGCTGTAGTGGGTGCCTACGGTGCGCACCACGCCCACGACGCCGTTCTCGTTGCGCACGCCTTGCCCGCGTTGGATACCGTCGTCTGTTCCACAGTTGATCGTCAGGTAGTTATGCAGTCGGTCGGTGGTCATCTGCACCACTTTGGCTGACTGGTATTGAATGATCTCCGCACCTTCGGCCTGAGCCAATTGATTGCGCAGAGCGGCATTCTCCATCGCCAGCTGGTCGTTCTGTTGGCGCAAATGAAAATAACCGGTTATCTCGCTTACTGTCTCATATTGCCATGCCACCATCCGGTTGGCTGTGCTCAGCACGCTGCTGCGTGGAGCGGCGTGATTATAGACGATAAGCAAAAAGGCAGCAACTTCCAGGAGCACAAACACCAGGAAGTTGCTATATCGCAGCAGTATTTTCAGTAGGTTCTGCATGCCGTTGACCGGTTGTTATCAACGGATGAGGAAACCGAAGTTATTCACATTCTTCAGCGCGATACCTGTACCGCGTGCCACGGAGTGCAACGGATCGTCTGCCACGTGGAACGGTATAGTGATCTTGTCTGTCAGACGTTTGGCCAGGCCGTGCAGCAGCGCGCCACCACCGGTCAGATAGATACCACGCTTCACGATATCGGAGTACAACTCGGGCGGCGTCGACTCGAGGGCCTGCAGGATAGCGCCTTCTATCTTGCTCACGCTCTTCTCCAGACAGTGGGAGATCTCCTGATAGCTGACGGGCACCGACATAGGCAGCGCAGTCACCTTGTTCGGACCTACCACCACGAAATCTTCCGGTGCATCCTCCAGTTCGGGCAGGGCGGAACCTACCTGAATCTTGATACGCTCTGCGGTTGGCTCGTCAATACGCAAGTTGTGCATGCGACCCATATATTCGATGATGTCCTGGTTGAAGTCGTCACCGGCAATCTTGATGGACTTGTTACTTACGATTCCACCGAGAGAAATGACGGCTATCTCTGTCGTACCACCACCTATATCTACGATCATGCATCCTTCCGGACTCTCCACGTCAATACCTATACCGATAGCGGCAGCCATCGGCTCGTAGATCATGTAGATGTCGCGTCCTCCTGCGTGCTCCGAACTGTCGCGCACGGCACGGATCTCCACTTCGGTCGAACCTGAAGGAATACATACCACCATGCGGATGGAGGGGGTGAACAGACGTGTCTGCTTCGGAATCATGCGAATCATGCCGCGAATCATCATCTCGCAGGCATAGAAATCTGCAATCACACCGTCGCGCAACGGACGGACTGTGCGGATCATACTACCGCCCTTACCGATCATCTGTTGCGCCTTACGGCCTACTGCCACCATTTTGTTGTCTGCCATCGAAATAGCAACCACTGAAGGCTCGTCCACTACCATCTTATCATCACACATGATGATGGTGTTGGCCGTTCCCAGGTCGATGGCAATCTCTTGAGTAAAAGAAAAAAGTCCCATTGTTGTATATCGTTTTTTATATTATTATCGGTCGTGATGGCTGTTCGCGAAAGCGCATACTTCGCAAAATAGCGCACAAAATTACTACTTTTTTTTCATATATGCAAGCGCGCGCATTACTTTTTTGAAAAATGATACACGGCGCCCCGATTTTTGTATTCTCGAACCGCCGTGTGTGCGAAGAGACGTTTTCTGACAGAAAAACGCTAAATTCTTCCGATTTCAACGGATAAAATTCATGGATTGCCGTGCCTCGTAAATCGGCTTTTCCTGGCCTTCCATAGCCTTGAGCATTCTCACCATGTTTATCGCCAGCGATCGCATGGTCTGCATTCCTTCTTGATCCAAGGCTGCTTCTCCTGCATCGCGACCATAAACGATATTCCAATATTGCGAGGTTACCAGCGGCATATGTAGTATCTGGAACGGCATGACGAGGCTCTGCAGCGCAGCTGTGGCACCACCGCGACGACAGACAGCCACTGCTGCGGCTGGTTTGCCGGTGAAGTAGGCTCCGCCCGAGTAGAGCGCGCGCTGGATCAGCGACAGCAGCCCGCCGTTAGGCTGACCGTAATACACCGGAGAACCGATGATCAGGGCGTCGGCCTCTTTCATCTTCTCCGACACGCGGTTGCATAAATCGTCATCGAAGACGCAGCGGTTCTCGTTTTTTGTTTTGCAGGAATTGCAGGCAATACAACTGCGGACGGGCTGCGTACCGAGTTGTACGATCTCTGCCGCCACACCGGCTTTCTCCAGTTCCTTGGCCGCTTCATTCAGCGCCAGGTACGTATTTCCCGCCTTCCGCGGACTTCCGTTAATCAAAAGTACTTTCATGTTTGTTTTTATGGTTTTTCGGCGTTCTCCAAATAGGGATATCTTGTTGCAAGACTGCGCAAAAGTACAACAATTTTTTCATATATGCAAGCGCGCGCAATGATTTTCTGGTTTTTTGTTTACGCGCGGGCAGGCTCGATGGCTTTTTTCTCCTCTTGTATCTACCCGTTTCCCGCCTCTCGCAGAAGCATCATCCGTACAAACACCGGAAACATCCCGTAAACCACTGTCGGCTTGCCTTTTGTCTGGAATAATGGCTCCGGATGGCCGTCAAACTGTGCATTCCATCGAGCGCGCAATTCCGCATATCGCGGATGGCTCTTGTCTTTGATGATCACGCTCGCTGCCGCACACGCCGCCTTCCATTTCTCGGCCTGAGCTGCCTCTGCCGCCGTCCGCGGACACTTCGAATAATCCCGCTTCTCCTTCATGTATGCTTCCTGCGGACCGGTCTTGATCACCTTTCCGCTGTCGCTCTTGTAGTGTTTCACGCGCATCACTACTCGCGTCTTACTGTTCAACTTGCCGTTTAACTCTTCGATTCCGGCACTCAATTTTGCTTTGGACATACGCTGTTTCCCTTCAATTGTTGGCTCAATATTGACGAAATGTTGAATGATTATTCACCCGATCTTTAGATATTATTTAATAATTATTTAGCGATACTTTAGTAATCCCTTAGTCGTTTCTATACGATTTCCGCAAAAATCATGCCGTTTCTTAGTGTTTTTATACTATATATATACTATGTATATATATACATAGTGTTTGCGTTTTTTCTATTTGCATATATCAAAAATTTTCACTACCTTTGCGCTGGAATTCAAAAAATCGAGCCATGAATCATCGCGTAATTGGAATAGGAGAAACGGTGCTGGATATTCTTTTCAAGAATGATCAGCCGCAAAAAGCAGTTCCGGGCGGCTCAACTTTCAATAGTGTCGTATCCTTGGGACGGGCCGGAGTGCCGTGCGCCATTGTTACGGAGACGGGCGGAGATCACATCGGCGATATGATTTGTAAGTTTTTGCGCGACAACGGAGTGTCTGATCAGTTTGTCTGCCGCCACAATGGCACGAAATCGCATATCACACTTGCCTTCCTCAACGAACACAACGATGCCCAATATACGTTCTACAAAGATCACGCTACAGCGTTGTTGGATGAGCAACTTCCTGCGATTCAATCGAGCGATATAGTCCTCTTCGGTTCCTTCTTTGCCATCAATCCTGTGCTTCGTCCTGTGGTCGGCCGGCTGCTCCGCGAGGCGCACAAGGCTGGCGCGTGGCTCTATTATGACATCAACTTCCGCAAAAGTCACATATCCGACATCCCCGTCGTCCTGCCGAATATTGAGGAAAACATGAGTCTGGCAAGTATTGTACGCGGTTCTAAAGAGGACTTCGAATATCTCTACGACCTCCACGATAGCGATGCTATCTACGAGAAAGTGAGACCTTTCTGCGAGACCTTCATCCTCACCGACGGAGCTCGTTCGATCCGTGTCTATACGCCCGGAGGATGTGAGATTTATCCGGTCAAACCGATAGAAACGGTCAGTACCGTGGGTGCGGGCGATAACTTCAATGCCGGTTATATCTACGCTATGATGCAAGGCGAGAATAATCAGTCCGCACGCATCGCTATGGCGCAGCGTTGGAGTCAGGATGTCTGTCGGCAGATCGGAAATAATATCAGCGATGACTTAGTCGCTTGGCTGAAGCAAAACACCGCCCTATAAATGAACAAAGCAGATCAATACGAGTCCCTTCTTCCGCAACTCGACGCACTTGTCTCCGGCGAGACGGATCTCATCGCCAACATGGCGAATGTCGTTGCTGCCATCCATCAAACCTTCCATTTCTGGTGGACGGGTTTTTATCTGGTCAAGGAAAAAGATAAGTCGCCAATCACAAATGACCAATCACAAATGACCAACGAGTTGGTCTTGGGTCCCTTCCAAGGACCGATCGCTTGCACCCGTATCCCCTTCGGAAAAGGTGTTTGCGGCACCGCGTGGAAAAACGGCGAGACGCTCATCGTCCCGGATGTCCATCTGTTCCCCGGACATATTGCCTGTTCCTCTGAGTCGAATAGCGAGATCGTGGTTCCTATCCGCCACAATGGAGAGATCATCGCCGTCCTTGACATCGACAGCAAAGACTACAATACCTTCGATGCCATTGACCGTCAGTACCTGGAGCAGATAAGTCTCTTTGCAAAATAAAGTTTCTTTTTCAAATAAAAAGATGCAAATATTTGCATATATGCCAAATATTTTGTATCTTTGCAGCGTTTTTGGTTGGTGAGGGTGAATGGTAGCAAAAAAAGAAGCACCTACAACCTGTGTAAGTGCCTCGCGCTCCCTCTAGGACTTGAACCTAGGACCCCCTGATTAACAGTCAGATGCTCTAACCGACTGAGCTAAGGAAGCTTGTAGAATTGCCTCGTTTTTCGAAAGCGGGTGCAAAAGTACTGCTTTTTTATGACATGTGCAAATTTTTTCGCAAAAAAATGCATTAGGAAGTAAAGTTTTTTGAAAATTAACCCATTTTTGACATAAAAAAGAGCAAAATGAAGAAGGTTTTAGGACTTGGTAATGCGCTAACGGACATCCTCTTGCAGGTGAGTGAGGATGATCTGCGTGAACTTGGTTTTCCGAAAGGTAGTATGAACCTCATCACAATGAAGCAGGCGGAGGAGATACAATTCCGCTTCGCCTCTGTGCGTAAACGCATGGTGGCAGGTGGTTCCGCCAGCAACACGATCAACACCATTGCCGCTCTGGGGGGCAAGGCGGCCTTTATCGGCAAGATTGGAAACGACGAGGTGGGAGATTTCTACCGCGAGGATATGGTCAAGAATGGTGTCAAACCTATCTTGCTGCTCAGCCAGAGTGCGATGTCCGGTTGTTCGATCGTGCTGATCACGCCTGATGGTGAGCGTACGTTTGCCACGTATCTGGGTGCTGCGGCTGAGTTGTGCGCCGATGATATACAGAAAGACGCCTTCAATGGATATGATATCTTCCATATTGAAGGATACCTGGTACAGAATCATGAACTCATAGAGAAAGCCATCCGTCTGGCCAAAGAGGCAGGGTGTATGATCTCGCTGGACTTGGCTTCCTACAATGTGATTAATGAGAACCACGCCTTCCTCAAGGGATTGGTGAAGCAATATGTGGACATTGTCTTTGCCAACGAGGACGAGTCGTTTGCCTATACGCATCTTAATCCGCAGGAAGCCGTGCAGATGATTGCCGAGCAATGCGACATAGCGGTAGTGAAGGTGGGTAAGAACGGTTCGTACGTACAGCAGGGTAGTACTCGCCATCATATTGGTGCCATCACTACCAGTTGTACCGATTCCACCGGAGCAGGTGACCTTTTTGCAGGTGGTTTTCTGCATGCGTTGAGTGACGGATTTGACATCCGTCGTTGTGCGGAGATCGGCACGATTGCTGCCGGACGTGTCGTAGAGATAGTCGGTACCAAACTGAGTGAGGAAACCTGGGATGAGATACGTCGTATATGTGCGCTCTACCGCGGTTTCTTGCAGAAATATGACAGACAATAATCGTTGTTTCCGATAAATCTCCTTTTTTATATGAAATTCTTTTACGTTCTCTATCAATACCTGATCGCATGGCCGTTGTTGGTGCTGCTGACTGCGTTCACGGCTTTCTTCACCATCTGCACTGTTCGTTGGCGTAATGCGGAGTGGGTGCACAAGGAGCAGCAGTTCTGGTCGCGCTCGTTCTTCTGGCTGATGTTCTTGCCCGTTTCTGTGGATGGTGCTGAACATATCCGGCCCGGTCAGAGTTATGTGTTTGTGGCGAACCATCAGTCGATGTTTGATGTGTGGTTGGTGTACGGTTGGTTGCCGGTGATCTTCAAATGGCTGATGAAGGCGGAGTTGCGCAAGGTGCCGTTTATCGGTTCCGGTTGCAAGGCTGCCGGACACATCTTCGTGGAGCGCAGAAATGCCAAGGCGGCGATGGAGAGCCTGAAGGAAGTGGAAAAGCAGTTGACAGGCGGTGTATGCACAGTCATCTTCCCGGAAGGAACACGTAGCCTGAATGGGGAGTTGGGACGCTTCAAGAGAGGTGCTTTCCAGATAGCTATCGATTTGGGACTGCCGGTTATCCCCCTGTCCCTCAGTGGCTGTTTTGATGTAATGCCGAAGGGCGCATTGGCCGTACGCAGGCATAGCGTACATATGCATATCGGTGAACCTATCGACCTGAAACAATATTCGGATCCGAATGATGCGATCGAGGCAGTGCGTAGTGCTGTGGCTGCAGGAATCAGAAAATAGAACATGCTGTTCAGTCAGGTTATAGGTCAAGACGCCATCAAGCGTCAGTTGCGTCTCTCCGCACGCGAGGGGCGCATACCTCATGCGCAACTGCTGGCGGGAAAAGCCGGCATTGGAAAGTTGCACCTGGCATTGGCCTACGCGCAATATCTCAATTGTCCGCACCGTACGGATGAGGACAGTTGCGGGCAGTGCCCCACTTGTCTGCAATATCAGAAGCTGCAACACCCGGATCTGCATTTCGTCTTTCCTATTGTCAAGACCGATGCTGGTGATACATGCGATGCCTTTATGGAGCCATGGCGTGAGATGATTCTTGAGCATGGCTATTTTGATCTGGAGGACTGGTATAGCCAGTTAGGAGTGGAGACAAAGCAGGGCCTGATCTATGAGAAAGAGAGCAGTGAGATATTGCGGAAACTCAGTCTGAAATCTTTTGGTGACGGCTATAAGGTGATGATCATCTGGCAACCGGAGAAGATGAATGCCGCCTGTGCCAACAAACTGCTCAAATTGCTGGAAGAGCCGGCTCCGCGTACAGTCTTTCTGCTGGTGAGCGAGCATCCCGAGCAGTTGCTGTCAACGATTCAGTCGCGTGTGCAGTTGATCCGCGTACCTTCCTTGCCCACCGAGACGATAGCTGCCGAGTTGCAGAAAGAGGGAGTCGCTCCGCAGGAAGCGCAATCCATAGCGCGCATCGCTAACGGTAGTTATCTGCAGGCGCAGAAGAAAGCCCGTCAGACTGAAGAGGACCAGCAAGAATTACACGATTTCATCGAACTTTTTCGTGACGCATATACCGTCGGTGTGATCAGTGACCCGCAGAAGAAATACGAGTCGCTGGGGCGCTTGCGTCAGTGGAGTTACGAGATGGCGGATAGCAAGGTGGGCCGGGAGAAGCAGAAGCATTTTCTTCAGTATGCCCAGCAGCAGCTACGCGAGAATTATATCCGCAATTATGCGCAGGAGCAACTCAATTATCAGTTGCCGGCGGAGCATGATTTCTCTGATCGCTTCGCGCCTTTTATACACGATGGTAATGTAGAGCAGATCATGAATCAGTTGGCATTGGCCGAGCGGCAGATTGAGCAAAACGGGAATGCAAAGATGATCTTCTTTGATCTGTGCCTGCAGATGATAGTATTGATTAAACAAAAGAAAGCATGAAAAAATATACTTTAGGAACTGGGCATAATGAATTGGGAGCAGCAGCTACCAAATGCAACTCTATGCACATGCTGCCTGTCAGCGACTGGTTGAGTGATGTGCAGGAGAATACGCAGCTGACCGACCTGATAGAAGTGCAGTTTAAGAACACGCGCAAAGGTTATTTCCATAATAGTCAGCACCTGCCGTTAGAGAAGGGAGTGAGTGTCGTCGTAGAAGCCAATCCCGGACAAGATCTGGGAGAGGTGGTACTGACGGGCAAATTGGTTGAGCTGCAGATGAAGAAGAACAATATCGAGTCCTCTCGCTATGAAGTGCGTCAGGTGGTGCGTATTGCTACGGAGGAGGACTTCGAGAGGGCGCGTCAGGCACATGCACGCGAGCAAGAAACGATGATCAAAGCACGCCAACTGGCTAAGTCCTTAGGATTGGAGATGAAGATAGGTGATGTGGAGTATCAGGGGGATGGTACGAAAGCTATTTTCTATTATATTGCCGACGGGCGTGTGGATTTCCGCCAACTGATTAAGGTGTATGCCGAGACCTTCCGTATCCGTGTGGAGATGAAGCAGATCGGTGCGCGGCAGGAAGCCGGTCGAATAGGGGGAACGGGTCCGTGCGGAAGAGAACTCTGCTGCTCTACGTGGATGATGAATTTCTCGTCGGTAGGAACAGGGGCTGCGCGATTGCAGAATATATCTCCCAATCCGCAGAAACTGGCAGGCATGTGTGCCAAACTGAAGTGCTGTCTCAACTATGAGGTGCCAGTATATGAGGATGCGTCCAAGCTGCTGCCGTCTCGTCACATCGAGTTGGAAACGAAGGATGCCACGTGGTATTTCTTCTCGTCCGATCCTCTGGCCGGCCTTGTGACGTATTCCTCCGATCCGCAACACGCGGGTAATCTGACGACGCTGAGTGCCGCTCGCGCACATGAGATCATCGCTATGAACAAGCGAGGAGAGAAACCCGATACACTGGAGGGCGCACGCGCTATTCCTACGGAGTTGGGCTATCAGACCGGTCATGGGGATGTGACGCGTTTTGACAAGAAGAAAAAATCGTTCGAGGGTAATAGAGATAAGAAAAAACACCATAGACGATGAAACGACTTCTTCCTATATTGTTCATTGCAGGCGCAGCATTGCTGACAGCCTGTTCCGGTGATATCGTCTATAGCCGGTTCTATCCGATAACCTATGCGGATGGCGTGACCTCTCTGTCGCAAGAGTGGCACCAGGATTCGGTAGTGCGATTTGTCATTCCGATTGCAGATACTACAGTGGATTATCGTACGATTGTCTATGTGCGGCATACGGAGCGCTATCCTTATCAGAATATGTGGCTGTTTGTGGATGACGGCCTGCGGCGAGACACCATTGAGTTTTATCTGGCGGACGATCGCGGACAGTGGTTGGGTGACACGCATAATGGTGTGATGGAGATGCCTGTTCTCCTGGATGAAAACAGACATTTCACTGATACAGGCATGTATGAACTGCGCATCATGCATGGGATGCGCGACACACTGCTTAGAGGTATATCCGACGTAGGTCTGGAGGTGATACGCAACAGCAAAGAATAGATTACGCTCATGGGCAAGAATAAGCTGAAGAAGTTCGCAGAGATGCAGACATTTGACAATGTCTTCCAACCGCCGTACGAGAAGAAGATGGCGGGCAGATGGCGTGAACTTTTTTTTGGGAATGACCATCCGATTGTGCTTGAATTGGGCTGTGGTCGCGGAGAGTACACCGTAGGACTGGCCAAGAAATATCCGGAGAAGAACTTCATCGGTGTGGATATCAAAGGTGCACGGATGTGGGCCGGTGCCAAACAGGCTGTGCAGGAAGGGCTGCGGAATGTTGCCTTCCTGAGAACCAACATTGAGTTCATTCCTACTTTCTTTGCAGCAGACGAGGTGGATGAAATATGGATCACCTTCTGCGATCCGCAGATGAAGAAGGCAACTAAACGACTGACCAGTACGTGGTTCATGCAGCGCTATCAGCAAATCATCCGCGAGAACGGACTAATCCACCTGAAGACAGACAGTCCGTTTCTATATACCTACACCACGGAAATGCTGCGCCTGAATGCGTATAAGGTGATATGCAATACGCAGGATTTATACGGTGAAACCGAAGAAAATGCATTGTTTGCTGATGCACGTTCTCTCCAGACGCATTATGAGAAACAATGGTTGGACAGAGGACTGAGCATCAAGTATATCGAATGGCAACTTGCGCATAGACAAGAATGGCAGGAACCTACGATCGAGATTGAGAAAGACACCTATCGTTCGTATGGACGCAATTATATATCCAATCAACCATGAAACCTATTATTTCTGTCATCGGTGGAGCGAATGTAGATCTGTCTGCCACGTTGACTGACGCATTCATTGCTGCTGATTCCAATCCTGGGCATATCCAGATCGGCTATGGCGGTGTAGCACGTAATATGGCGCACAATTTGGCCTTGCTGGGTGCACAAGTACAGTTGCTTACTATCTTTGGTGGTGACTTGTTCGGAGGATTGCTGATGGACTATTGCAAGCAGCAAGGCATTGATCTGCGTTTGTCGGATCAGGTATCAACCGAACGTTCCGGAGTGTATCTTTGCATCAATAATCACGGCGGCGAGATGATTGCCGCGGTAGCTGACACCGAAGCAGTGCGGCTGATCACGCCTGAATGGCTCAGCAAGCGCGTGGGTGAGATCAACCATTCGGATTACTTGGTGGCAGACACCAACATCACCGAAGATGCAATCCGCTGGCTGATGGAGAATAGTACGGTGCCTCTCTTTGTGGACGGCGTGAGCAGTACGAAGGCCCACCGCGTGGTGAATGCTCTCCGTAAATGTAAACTGCCCTATCTGCATACTCTCAAGCTCAACCTGAAGGAAGCACTCTCAGTGACGCAGACAGCCACTTATGGCGAGGCGGCGCAACGATTGCTGGACTTGGGCGTAGCGCATGTATATATCACGCTGGGAAGCGAGGGTGTCTATTGTCGTAATGCAGCCGAAGAGTGGCTCTTTCCTGCGCTGCCCGGAGATGTGGTGAACACTACCGGTGCGGGGGATGCATTCCTTTCGGGAGTCGTGATTGCCCATGCGCGCGGCATCGACTTCCCCCAGACGGCACAGTACGGACTGATGGCAGCACGGGCCACACTGATGAGTCCTAAAGCGGTTAATCCCGAGATTGCTAATATATTGTTATAAGTATGAATAAGTATCTTTCTATCTCGCCCGAAGTAGCAAAAGCGCTGGCAGAGGGCAAACCGGTGGTAGCACTTGAGTCCACCATCATCAGTCATGGCATGCCTTATCCCCAGAATGTGGAGACGGCGTTGCGAGTGGAGCAGACAATCCGTGAGAACGGGGCGGTGCCGGCTACGATCGCCATCATCGGCGGCCGACTGAAGGCCGGTTGTACACCGGAGGAAATAGAGTATCTTGGTAAGAAAGGTCCGGCTGTCATCAAGGCCTCTCGCCGCGACCTGCCGGTGCTGCTGGCTCGCAAAGAGGACGGTGCCACTACGGTCACTACGACGATGATCATTGCCGCGATGGCAGGCATCAAAGTGTTCGCTACGGGTGGTATCGGTGGCGTGCATCGCGGTGCGCAACACACCTTCGATATTTCCGCTGACCTCGAAGAGTTGGCACAAACGCCGGTGATGGTCATTTGCGCCGGTGCCAAGTCGATTCTCGATTTAGGTTTGACCTTGGAATATCTGGAGACCAAGGGAGTGCCTGTCATCGGTTATCAGACGGATGAACTCCCGGCTTTCTATACGCGTCACAGCGGCTTCGGGGTGGACTATCGCATTGATACGCCCGAGGAACTGGCGTCAGTATTTGAGGCTAAGATAGCCAGTGGATTGAAGGGCGGAATGCTGGTTACCAATCCTATCCCCGAGGAGTACTCCATGCCCAAAGAGGTGATTGATTGTGCTATCGAACATGCCTTGCATGAGGCCGCTGAGGCTGGCATTCACGGCAAACAGTGTACGCCGTTCCTGCTGGCGAAAGTGAAAGATCTGACGGGTGGCGATAGCTTGGCAGCGAATATCCAGTTGGTGCTCAATAATGCCCGTCTGGCCGCCAAGACGGCTGCGGCTATGAGCAAAGCCTAACTACCGACTCCAGATCCATCTGCATCTGCGGAAAGTCCGATAGATAGCGTTCTTCGGTCTCAGCGATGAAGATGTTCCAGTCGATACGAACCTGCTCTTTGTAAGAGAAGGGCACACACACTACAGCCTCCGCTTCTTGGGCGGAGGCTGTAGTATGTATATCCTCTATCGTTTGCATCGTCACGCGTTCCTGCAGTGCGCAGATGAACTGCTTCAGCACTTGATTTGCTGCAGAGAGGCCGCTGACGCGCAGACGTATGGCAAACAGTTGGGGTGTCACTGTTGTTGCAGATAATCATGCATTGCGGCAGCCGCTTTGCGTCCGTCGCTCATAGCCAAGATGACGGTGGCACCGCCGCGGGTAATGTCGCCGCCGGCGAAGATAGTAGGAATAGACGATTGCATGCCTTCATTCACCACAATCGTACCTTTTCGGCTAATCCCCAGTCCTTCTACCGAAGAGGGAATAAGCGGGTTGGGCGATACACCTACTGCCACGATGACCAGATCTACAGGGATGATGACGGTCTTGCCTTCAACAGGCACAGGACTGCGACGCCCGCTTTCGTCTGGTTCACCTAGTTCCATCACCTGGAGCACAGCTTCACACACGCGGCCGTTCTCGTCTGCATGGTACTCAATGGGATTGTGCAGCGTCATAAACTCGATACCTTCCTGCTTGGCGTGATGCACCTCCTCGATACGCGCCGGCATCTCTTCTTCGCTACGGCGATAGATGATCATGGCATGCTCTGCACCGAGGCGTTTGGCTGTACGCACGGCATCCATCGCCGTGTTACCACCACCGATGACGGCCACGTTCTTTCCGCTTAGCAACGGCGTGTCGGTAGCAGGATTGCTGGCGTCCATCAGGTTTACGCGCGTCAGGTATTCGTTACACGAGAGGACACCGTTCAGGTTCTCTCCCGGGATGTTCATGAAGCGCGGCAGACCTGCTCCGGAACCTACGAAGATACCTTTGAACCCTTGTTCCTCCAACTCCTGCACACTAATAGTCTTGCCTATGATGGTGTCGGCATGGAACTGCACACCCAACGAACGCAGGCCGTCTATCTCAATATCCACAATGCGGTTGGGCAGACGGAACTCAGGAATACCGTATTTGAGTACACCACCTATCTCATGCAGTGCTTCGAATACATGCACTTCATAGCCGTATTTGGCAGCATCGCCAGCGAAAGTCAGGCCGGCAGGACCAGAGCCCACGACAGCGATTTTATCGCCTTTCGTGGATTGGTGATTGGTGATTTGTGATTGGTGATTGTTCGCGTAGTCCGCACAGAAACGCTCGAGGTAACCTATCGCTACAGCGGGGTGCTTCATCTTCAGGTGGATACAGTTGGCCTCACATTGCTTCTCTTGCGGGCAAACACGTCCGCAGACTGCGGGCAGCGACGAACTCTCCTTGATGACAGATGCTGCACCGAGCACATCTCCGATCTCAAGTTTCTTGATGAAACCGGGGATGTTGATGTTGACCGGACATCCCTGCACGCAGGTGGGGTTCTTGCAGTTCAGGCAGCGGTGCGCCTCGGTGACGGCCTGCTCGAACGTGAGGCCTTGATTCACCTCTTCGTGCAACGATTTGACGCGCACTTCCGGACGTAACTCAGGCATCTGAACGCGTGGGATAGCCACACGGTCTTTCGGCAGCCCATCAAACGGTGCTACTGGAGACACCGTCACATCATTGAGCGGCTTAGCCGCGCTCATTTCATCATTGAGCTCGCATTGCGAGCGCTCATTATATTTCTCCATAGCTTCAGTCTCCTCTGCGCGGTAGGACTTCATGCGGCTGAGCATCTCGTTCCAATCGACAGCATGCGCATCGAATTCGGGGCCGTCTACGCAGACAAACTTGGTCTGCCCGCCTACCGTCACACGGCACGCACCGCACATGCCGGTACCGTCCACCATAATGGTGTTGAGGCTGGCCTCGGTGGGGATATTATATTTGGCAGTGGTGAGAGCCACGAACTTCATCATGATGGCCGGACCGATGGTGACACACTTGTTGACGGTCTCGCGTTGGATGACCTGCTCTACACCTACAGTGACTACGCCTTGCTGTCCTGCCGAACCGTCATCGGTCATGATGATGACCTCGTCCGACCATTGGGCCAACTCATCCTGCAGGATAAGCAGATCTTTGTTGCGCGCCGCAAGCACTGTGATGACGCGGTTGCCTGCTTTCTTGAGAGCTTCAGCGATAGGCAGCATCGGTGCTGCACCTACGCCGCCGCAGGCACATACGACTGTACCGTAATTCTCGATGCGTGTGGCGCGTCCGAGTGGTCCGACTACATCGTGGATGGTGTCACCCGGGTTAAGCGCTAGCAGTTTGTGGGTGCTGACACCTATCTGCTGCACCACAAGGGTGATTGTGCCTTGCTCTTTGTCCGCAGCGGCGATGGTCAATGGCACACGCTCTGAGTTAGCGTCCACGCGGATGATGACGAAATGACCGGCACGACGGCTACGTGCGATGAGCGGAGCTTCTACCACCAGTTCTGCTACGTTTTCCGAGAAGAAACGTTTGGAGATAATCTTATTCATAATGCTTATCTTTCTATTTCAGACTGCAAAGTTACTGCTTTTTTTTTATCTGTGCAACATTTTCTGTAAAATTCTGCCAAATACTCTTGTTCCGGTTGTCCCGGTGTAGGAATCATTTCGGTGCGCCCAAGCAGGTCGAGTGCATGCAGATCCATGATGGTGGAATAGCCCGAACGGGCTATGATACGCTTGGCGTTCAGGAGGGCAGCCACCAGTTCACTGTCGCTCATGGACGGCACGATTGTGATATTCGCTTGTCGAATACGGGTGTTGGGACGGCCGACCAGGCCTTGTATGATGAGCACTTTTTCCTGTGTGTCGGCAAAGCGCTTGCGCAGGTCTTGCTCCAGCATGGTACGTTGCGGTTCGAGTCCGCTCAGTACAGCCACCACGTCGTATGGTGGGGTGGATTGGAGTGAAAGGTTCGTATTGGCGAAACGGCTCAGCGGGCCAATAAAGGTGATTGGTGAATGGTCAAAAGTGAACGTTGGATGACTCAGTTCTCCGGCCAGGCTATGATGGAAATCTTCATAGTCGGGTACCCAGACCTTATCATAGCGCGCGTATATATGCGCATGCAAGCGCGACGCGATGCCTTCAGCCCACCGCCATCCTTTGGGCAGGAAGATATGTAGTTGATGGGTGATATAGATACACTCTGCTGAGTGGTTGTAGAGTCCGAAACGGTTGTCTGACACCACGCGGTCGATTCGTTCTTCGTGCAGCAGTGCCCGCAACATCAGATGATCCTTGACGGCCCAAGCGATGAGTCGCGGCAGGGCGCGAAGCATAGGCCACACTTGTCTGGAGCGTCGGCTGTAACGCAGTTGTAGCGGGGCAAGACAGACATAGCGCAATGAGGGGAAATGTCGGCGGAGTAGTGTTAGGCTGTCGCCGTCACCACCGAGGATAACCTCGTGTCCTTCGTCCAGAAAACGATGGATAAGCGGGATACATCGGCTGGCATGACCCAGTCCCCAGTTGAGTGGTGCGACGAGTATCTTCATGCAGAGATCTGTATGTTGAATCCTTCGGCGAGAAGGGGTGCCGCGATGCGTTGCATCTCTTCGAGACTGATCTTCTCCAGATGTTCCTCAGGCGTCTTCCGATCGATGACATAGATCATGATCTGCTTCGGGCGCAAGTGGCGCACAGCGGCGTACCATGCCTCCAGTTCGGCCGGTGTGGTATTGTCGATCGGTTGCCCGTCATGTTCGCCACGCAGGAAGCAGGTCTGCAGGATGAAGTCGCCCCGGAATGTCTCGAGCCACCGGATGAGTGTGGCGACGTCGAGAGCAGAGTTGACCGGCAGGTCGATGCGGCGCATCATGGTGTCGGTGGCAGCATCCAGCTTGAGGATGCGGTTGTCGCAGAGGCGTAGCGCTTCGACCACATCGGGACGTCCGAGTTGGGTGGAGTTGCTTAGTACGCTGACTTTCGCTTGCGGACAGTAATGGTCACGGAGTGTGCAAGTGTCGCGGATGATACCAAGGAAGTCCGGATGAAGCGTTGGTTCTCCATTGCCGGAGAACGTGATGACATCCAGTTGTGTACCTTCCTGCTGCAGGGCTTGCAGTTTGGTCTCCAGCGCAGTGCGCACCTCATCGCGTGTAGGTAGAACAGGGTGACTGACCGGTTGATTCCATCCGCACTCGCAATAGACGCAGTTGAACGTACAGAGCTTATGCGCAAGCGGCATCAGTTCCATGCCCAGACTGGTGCCCAGGCGGCGACTGTGGATCGGACCATATGCAATGCTGTCGAATAGCATGATCAGATGGTGATAATACGGTTACCCAGTTGACGGCAGATCTCGTTCTTGCGCTGGAGCAGTTGAGGCTGGTAGCTGAGCAGGGTGCGGATGCGCTCCCAGTCGTTGGCAGCCTGTGCCTCTTTCAGTCCCGCGTTGAGTTCTTCTATCTGCTGATTGATGACGGTCAGTTTGATCTCGTAGAGCAGTTGTGTTGCCAGTTCACCCAGATGTTTCTCTGCATCTGCCGCTATCGATTCATCTGCCACCATATTCACGGCCATGGCACTGATCTCCAGATCTTCGTGAAAAGTGAAGAACCGCTCTGCGATGAATCCTTCGTCATGGCAGTGCTGTTTGAACTCGTCCATGATACGTTGGAAGACGGGTAGAGGGGGTGTTATCTCATCGCTCTCGATGGTGAAGATGATCACTTCACCCAGGCTGTAGATCGTACCGTCGATATCTATCGGTCGTTCGCCGTAGCGTACGACAAGTTGTATCAGGTTGTAGAAGTTCGCTTCCAGTCCGCTGCGTGGCGATGCCACAGTAGGATGAGATGGGATAGTCGGGACGGGTTGCCGCTCTGCTGCAGGAAGTTCACTTGTAGTAGCCACCTGTGCGGCTGCGGCTTCCTCTTTGCGTTCCTCGACTTTTGCCGCTTCTTCGCGACTCTTCCTGCGCAGTTTGATCACTTCAGTGGTCAGTACTTTCTCGCTCATATGGAGTCGTTCGGCGCAGTCTTTGATATACACCTGCCGCGTGATCATGTCGGGGATGATGGCGATTGAAGCGGTGATATCCTTGATGAGTGCCGCCCGTTTCTGCGGGTCATCTCCCGCCTCATTGCTCAGCAGGGCCGATTTGAAGCGGATGAAATCTGTCTGATGGTCTTGGATATATTGGATAAAATCGGCAGCATCGTGGCTCTGTGCGAAGCTGTCCGGATCTTCTCCGTCAGGCAGCAACAGCACCTTGACGTTGAAACCCTCTTCGAGGAACATGTCGATGCCTCGCAGGGCCGCGTGGATGCCGGCAGCATCGCCGTCGTATAGGACGGTAATATTGCTGGTGAAGCGTTTGATGAGCCGTATCTGCGGTTTAGTCAGGGCCGTACCACCACTGGCTACAACGTTCTCTATACCCGATTGGTGCATGGATATGACATCCATCTGTCCTTCCACCAGATAGCACATGTCGAGTCGTGCGATGGCTTGCTTGGCCTGGAAGATACCATACAGCTCGTTGGTCTTGCTATAGATAAGCGAGTCGGGCGAGTTGACGTACTTGCCTACGTTGTCTTTCTTCTTGAGTATGCGTCCGGCGAAGGCGACAGTCTTGCCGCTCAGGGTGAGGATGGGGAAGATGACGCGGTCGCGGAAACGGTCGTAGAGTCGTCCGTCCTGTTCGCTCTTGCCGCATACACCGCATCCGATGCGGGTATCGACGTTGTTGAGGATATATTCCTCTCTGAACCCTTTGGCCTTCAGGGCTTTGGCCAGCGGATTACCTTTCTCGGGGGAATAGCCGAGTTGGAACTTACGGATGATGTCGTCTCTGAGTCCGCGTTGGCGGAAATAACTCAGTCCGATAGCTTGACCCTCTTGTGTCTCCCATAATTGCTGCTGAAACCACTGGTTGCAATAGTCGTTGACGACGAACATCGACTCGCGGTCGTCCTGGCGTTGCTGCTCTTCGGCCGTCAGTTGGCGTTCCTCCACCTCGATGTGGTATTTCTTGCCCAATTGGCGTACGGCATCGGCGAACGAACACTGCTCAATAGCCATGATGAAACCTACGGCATGACCGCTGGCACCGCATCCGAAGCACTTGTAGATACCTTTGCTGGGGCTGACGGTGAACGAACCGGTCTTCTCGTTGTGGAACGGGCAGAGGCCGATGAGGTTCGCACCACGTTTCTTAAGCGTGACGTAATCGCTAACGACTTCTTCTATCTTAGCCGCAGCGAAAATACGATCTATGGTGTCGCGTGGGATCATGCTTAATCGTTGTCGTCGTACCAGAGGTACACACCTATCTTAATCTGCCATTGGTCCAGTCGGCCGTGTGTGGAAATATAGGTGCCGTCGGCCCGCGGTTTGTCAAACTGGCGGTTTTTGTATGGGTTGATCAGTCCGAAGTCATAGCCGCCGCGCAGGAAATAGCGCTTGTATTGGAAGCCGACACCCACGCCCCAAGTGACGTTGAAAGCCTTCAGATTCTCATCGGGCAGATCATTCTCGTTGCTACCCAAATGGGAGTATTCGGTTCCGGGGATAGAAGAGATGGTATATCCTCCAGTAATCATATCCGGTAACTTTCCGTCCATGTGACTCTTGAGCGCAAAAGCGTACTGGATCGACGGACCGGTATAGAGGATGATGTAGGTCTCTTTGGCTACTTCGAACTTATACTGCCAATCAGCGAATAGTTCCAACTCGTGGTATTTATACCACGTACGTTTCTCTTTGACATTGTATAGATCATAAGTACACGCTTCCCAACCCGGAGTACCGGATGCGTAGGTATAGTTGATACCGATGGAGCTACCGAAGCCCTTGACATAACTGGCATCGTAGACAACTCCGACTTTTATTCCGTTCAATCGGGTCTTGTTGCCAAGGCCGAACGTCTCTTTGTTGAAATCACCTCCGCTGACTGTAGGAGCTTGCGGGTTGCTGCTGCTGTTCAGGCGCAGGATAGGTTGGGCAAAGCCTACCTGGATACCGAAGCCTTGGCGGGGCATATCTGCGGCCAAAGCGCTGAGGCTGACAAGCGCAGCGAACAGGGTTAAAAGACTTTTTTTCATTGCTATGATTGTTTTTTTTGTTTGTGCTATTTCTCTATTTTTGTATGTCGGAACACGTCATCGGCATCTTTAGGTCGCGCCTCGTCGGCCCAGAAGAAGAGTGCCAGTCGATCTGCACCGGAGGGCACTTGATCCATAGGGTAGAGCACGCCGGTCGTTTCCTTGGTGAATCGGATGCGGTCTATCTCCTGTTCTTTGACATAGACGCGGATATAACTGCTCTCGGTGGTGTTGATGCCTACCAGGTCGCCGTCTTCCTCTTTGGGGTAGAAGATAGTGAGGGCGTTACCGCTGATGTCCACCATGTATACCTCGCCGTCACGCAGGTAGGCGATGCCCTCTTTGCCGCTCATCTGGTTGTAGTTGTCGAGCGTATCTTCCATCACGCAGAGGGAACTACCGATGCCGTGTGCATGGTCGACGGTGCCGTTGATGATATAGACGATGATGCTGTCGGCGGATATCTGCATATTCTCACTCCAACAGACGGGCAGGGTGTAGAGGTGGATGGTAGAGTCGTTGCCCCAATAGATGAGCGAGTCGCACACCATCTGCATGTCATTGCGCCAGACGCGCACGCCATAATAGGCGCGTACGCGCCGAAAGGTGCTGTCCTGCAGTGCGCTGTCGGTATAATGGAGCTCTTCGGTGAAGAGCGTGTCGGCATGTATATAGGCGTAGTGGGCGGTGTCCGACCAATCGACCATCAGGGCACTGTCGGTGGCGTAGCCACGGCTGTCCTCCTCCCACATCTCGCCATATTCGCCGTAGAGGGTGGCGTGTTGGGTTGAGTCGCGCATCTCCATGCGGCCGAGTACGCGGCCGAAGCCGATGGCTTTGTCGTAGTAGATGGTATCGCCTGTCATGGTCTTGCCGTCGGTATGTTCTACCAGTGAGCGGTTGAGCAGCATCGACTGTTCCGTGTCGGTATTATACCATCCCAGTGAGGAGGTGATAGTGGTCTCTTTCTCATAGAGGATAGTGGTGGGACTAACGATGTCGGCTATCTTGGTGTCGGTGTTGTAAAGCAGGGTGTCGCTCTCGAGGGTGAACTTAGGATTGGTCAGGTGTACCTCGCGGCTGAATATGGCCTGCTTGGTGTTAGGAGCATACTGGCCATAGACGGATGTCAGCACGTTGAGCGAGTCTTCTACGGTGCCGCCGGTGTAGTAATATGCACGATTGGCAGCGCGATCGTAGTTGAGGCTGTCGGTGGTGAGGATCGTCGGGTTCTCGTCGGGGCGGCCATGGATGAGCTTGACATGCCGGCGCATGCGTGCCAATCTGGTGTTGCCGTCATAGAAGAGCAGATCGCCGTAGCCGTGCAGGGTGTCGCCCTGAACGAAACGCACATGTCCGAAGGCGTCGAGCGAGTTGGTCTTCTCATAGAAATACGCACTGTCGCAGTACATGAGTGCCTCCTCGTGGCGAAAGATCACGTTGCCCCGTAGAATCTGTGCATCGGGAATACGGTCCTGCTCAAAACTGAGCGTCTCCGATCGTTCCAGATACACCATCGTCTGCTCAGTCCGTGCTACGCACGGCACCATGAGCAGTAAGATCAGTATGGATGCTACTCTGTTCAAGCGTATCAGTGGATCCAGTTGGGGAACTCCCACTCGCAGTTCTGCCAGTCCGGATCGATTTGTATGTAAGTGGATTTCTGTTTCTTGAGGATCCAGTCGTGGATGAACTCTTGTCCCATTTTCTGCTCGAGCATACCCTTGATGGCCTGGAAGTCATCTACGAGGTTGGCGCGGTGGACATCCGTCTTCTTGCGCAGGCGAACGATGGCACATACCTCTTTGTTCTTCTGTTGGTCCATCATGACGAAGGGTTGAGACACTTCTCCCTCCTGCAGTCCGTAGATCTGTTTGGCTATCTCGGGTGCGAGGTCCTGGTATTCGAAGCGGCTGCCGCCGGTGTTGGGGTTGATCATCAGTCCGGAGTTCATCACGGTGTTCTTATCTTGCGAGAAGAGGATGACGGCCTGTTCGAACTGCAGGCTGTCGGTTAATATCTTCTGACGGATGCTGTCCAGTCGCTCGATGGCATTCACCTTATCGGTGGCGCTGATACGCGGACGCATGAGGATATGACGGCAGTTGATGCGATCGCCTTTCTTCTCAATCAGCTGGATGATATGATAGCCGTACTCTGTCTGTACGATGCGGCTCACGCGCTTGGGATCTGTCAGGTTGAACGCCACCTCGGCGAACTCATTGACAAGTTGTCCCTTGCCTACAAAGCCCAACTCACCACCACGTTTGGCCGTCTCGGTGTCTTCCGAATAGAGTCGTGCCAACATTGCGAAATCGGTGCTGCCGCTCTGTACGCGTTCGGTGAACTCACGCAGACGCTGCTTGATGCGTTCGGTCTCTTCCACCGGTACGGCAGGTTCGAAACTGAGTATCTGCACTTCCACCTGCGCAGGCATCATGGGGATGGAATCGACGGGCAGCGAGTTGTAGTAGCGGCGTACGTCAGCCGGGGTGGGCTTGATGTTCTGCGTCAGCTTGGCCTGCATCTGCTGGATGATCATCTGATTGCGGACGGTGTTCATCAGTTCTTCGCGTATCTCGCTGCTGGTCTTGCGGAAATACTCCTCCATCTTCTCCTTGGAGCCGATCTGGTTGATGTAGTAGTTGAGGCGCATATCCACCTGATGGCTCACGGTGGACTCGTTGGCCTCGATAGAGTCTATCTCTGCCTGGTGGAGAAACAGTTTCTGTATGGCTATTTGTTCGGGAATGACACAAAAGGGGTCACCCTTGATAGCCGTGCCTTCGTATTGGGCACGCAGTCGTTCTTCTTCCACCTCGCTACGCAAGATAGCCTCATCTCCGACGATCCAGACGACCTCGTCAATCACGTTGTTTTGTGCCCATGCGGCTACGCTGCTCATCAGGCAGAGCGTCAGCAAGAGGCTGTTGATCTTATTCATCATGTGCAATCTTTAGTTTTCCTGTTTGTAAAGCCTCGTCGTAGAGTTGTTCGCGTTTCTTGCGGAGGAACTCCACTTGTCGGCTGGTGAGTATCATTCGTTCTATCTGCGGCCGTGCATAGTCGATAGGCATCTGTTCGCCGCGGATGTGCTTGTCAAGTACTTGTAGCAGATAGGTGTTGACGGAATCGGCTATCTCTATCTGGCTGCGCTGCTTGAGTCGGTTCTCCAGTTCGGCCCGCTCGATAGGCATATGCATCAGCAGGTCGGAAGTGGTGAGCCAGCGATCGGCAAAGAGTTCGTATCCATCGGCATACTGATAGGCATATTTCTCGATATGATCTATGATCTTGTTGTCGTCCTTAGCAGGTTGCACTTCCGCCAGCCAAGCACGTATCTTCTTGGCATTGGGGGCATCGGTAGGCATGACGACGAGGATGCCCTTGACGATGCTCTCTTCCAGCCGGAAGCGGTCGGGCATCGCGTTGTAGTATTGCATGATGGTACTATCGAGGATGGTCTTCGGCATCTGCTGCTCCACCAGTCGTTCCTCGTAGGCATGCACGTAGAGCGCGCGACGATAGTCCTCCACCAGCGTCTCTATATCCGGATTGTCTCTCCGGTCGTTGAGCATTCCGCCTCGCATGGCTTCATCGTAGATGAGCAACTCCTTGGCCCACTGGCTGATGTACTGCTGCGCTACGCGCATACTATCTTCGCTGCTGAGGCCGAGGGTAAGCGAATCCAGGGTGGCTTGGGTGATGTAGCGACCATTCAATTCCACCGCCACGCCTGATTGAACAGGTCGATCCCATAGCTGGCAACTGCTCATCATGAGGCAGAGCAGCAGGGTAGGTATGATCTTAGTTTTCTTCATAACAGACACAAAATCGGGCGCAAAGGTACAACTTTTTTTGCACTTGTGCAAATATTTACTCGTTTTTCTTCACATAAAGGCGGTGACCATCCACCGTTTCGAAGCTATCCGGCAAAGCTATCTCAGGTGCCGGCACGCCCTCGCCGATGCGCAGTTCGGGTGCTATCTCTACGTGCATCTCGTCCCAAATACCGGTGGCGAGGATATGACGGAGAAGCGTTGGGCCGCCCTCCACGAGCACAGAGTGGATGTTACGTTGTGCCAGATCGGAGAGGATGAAGGGCCAATCGGTGCGATCGCGATAGACAATAGGGTCTTTTCCTTCGATTCCATCGGAGAAAATCCGTGCGCCAGCAGGGATGCGATGATGTGCGTCCATCGTCACCCGAATGGGGTCTCTGCCTTCCCAATGCGTATTCTTGAGTCGCGGGTTGTCGAGCAGGACGGTGTTGGTGCCAACCATAATGGCCATGTTCTCCGCCCGCATCTTATGCACCAGTTTCTTGGTCTCGGGCGTAGAGATGGCCAGTGCACCATTAAGGTGCAAATCGCCAATCACCAATGAGCAATCACCAATTCGTCGATTCCGATCGACATATCCATCGGCTGTCTGTGCCCATTTGAGCACGACGTACGGACGATGTTTCTCGTGCAGACAGAGGAAGCGTTTGTTCAGCTCGCGACACGCTTGTTCCAGTACGCCGACAACAACCTCGATGCCCGCATCGCGGAGCATCTGTATGCCGCGTCCCGCCACCAGCGGATTGGGATCCAACATGCCAACCACTACGCGGCCGATACCCTTCTCGATGATCAGTTTGGCGCAAGGAGGCGTCTTGCCATAGTGGGAACAGGGTTCGAGCGAGACGAAGAGTGTGCAATCTTTTAGATTGGTAATTGGTGATTTGTGATTGGTGATTGTTTTTTCAAAATTCCGAAGGCAATTCACCTCTGCATGTCCTTCTCCGTAGCGTTCGTGCCATCCTTCGGCGAGAATCGCTTCGTCGCTGTTGCGAACAAGCACGGCACCCACCATGGGGTTGGGGGCTACGAAATACTCGCCGCGACGGGCAATCTCAATACAACGTGCAATAAAATTTGCGTATTCCATATTTTTTTTGTACTTTTGCAGCGTGAAAGCAATTATTCAGTCCATAGCATCGCAACTCCAAACCGTTTATCCCGCCGAAGAGGCGGAGGCATTGGCATGGTGGGTGGCGGAGGAAGTGACCGGTCTCAGCCGCACGCAACTGCTTTGCGGCTGCAAAGGTACAAAAAATATACCAAACACGCAAGACATCGTTGAAAGATTATTGCATTTTGAACCGATTCAGTATATTTTCGGCCATACTTTATGGTGCGGTCTGGACCTGAAAGTCACTCCGGCCACCCTTATTCCCCGTCCCGAAACAGCAGAATTAGTCGAATCAATTTCCAATTTCCAATTTCCAATTCCCAATTGCCGTGTCCTCGACATAGGAACCGGCAGCGGTTGTATAGCGATTGCGCTGAAGAAAAGGCATCCGGAGTGGCAGGTGACGGGCATAGATATATCGGCCGAAGCAATCAAGGTGGCCAAAGAAAATGCCGCTCGGAATAATGTCGAAGTTAAGTTCAAACAAGCGGATATTTTTGCCGATGGAATCGAGACAATTGGCACTTTTGACATCGTCGTTAGCAACCCGCCTTATATCTGTGAGAAAGAGAAAGCAACTATGCGCAAAAACGTGCTGGACTTCGAACCCGCGACCGCACTCTTCGTCCCGAACAACGACCCACTACGTTTCTACAGAAGAATAGCCGAGTTACGTTTGGGCAAGCACCTCTTTTTTGAGATCAACGAGGCCTATGCCGATGAGATGCAAGCCATGCTTGCAGCGCAAGGATATGCAGAGATACAAGTAATGGAAGACAGTTATGGAAAACCACGAATTATCGAAGGCCGAATGGCTTGACAAAGCCGAAGGTTATTGTGCCCGTTCAGAGCATTGTTTTGCGGACGTCAAACGTAAGTTGTACGAATGGCAAGCACCTGCAGAATTCTTCGATTTCATCGAGCAAAATCTGTATGCGAACGACTTCTTAAACGATGCCCGTTTTTGCCATGCTTACGTACATGACAAGGTGGAATACCAGAGTTGGGGACGACTCAAGATCCAAGCCGGACTTCGTGCACTCGACTTGCCAGAGAAAGACATCCGCGAGGCCATAGATAACATCGACAATGCAGTGTATACTAAAAATCTCCGTGCCTTGATCGCTCAGCGCAAGGGTGACAGCGAAGACAAACGCTTGCGTTTTCTGCTGCAAAGGGGCTTTACGTACGACGAGATCATGCGTTGCTAACAAGAGGTCTGTAATTTCAGATATTTTTAAGGACATTTTCTAAAATCACGCCATATATACTAATAGTATATATAAGTAGTGGTGGGATGCGATATTCTCTCGATATGCTCTCGACATTCTCAGGTAGTTGCCAGGTGCTTATCAGGGAAGCTTTGTTGGCAGAGTCGTTGTTCGGATCCCTGGGGCTTGCAACGTAAAATTAGTAAAAAAACATGAAAATGTGCGCGCGGGCTTGCGTATGTAAAAAAAATGTTGTAACTTTGCACGCCTTTTCGGAAAGATGAGAAAGGAAAAGACAAGAGTCGCATGAAGATAATTCAAACACCGATTGAAGGACTACTCGTGATCGAGCCGCGTGTGTTCGCTGATGCACGAGGATATTTTGTAGAGACATACAACGAACAACGCTACCGCGAGGCAGGCATCGATGCGCAGTTTGTGCAGGATAATCAGTCCTGTTCGAGTTACGGCGTAGTGCGTGGTTTGCATTTCCAGCGTCCGCCGTACAGTCAGGCGAAGTTGGTTTGCTGCACCGTGGGACGCGTGCTGGATGTGGCGGTGGACTTGCGCAAGGCGAGCAAGACCTACGGCCAGTGGTTCGCCGTAGAGCTGAGCGAGGAGAACAAGCGTCAGTTCTTCATTCCGCGTGGCTTTGCCCACGGTTTTTCCGTGCTGAGCGAGCAGGCTATCTTCACGTATAAATGCGACAACCTCTACCATCCTGAGGCCGACGGAGGAATACTGTTGAGCGATCCGGACCTAAAGATAGACTGGCAGATACCTGAGGAGCTGCGTATCATCAGCGAGAAAGACACCAAACATCCGCTTTTGCGGGAGTTGGATAATCCCTTCTAATTGGTAATTGGTTATTGGTAATTGGTGATTTATGAATATCTTAATAACAGGCAGTAACGGCCAGTTGGGCAATGAGATGCGTGTGCTGAGCAAGCAGCATCCGAAGCATATGTATTGGTTCACCGACGTGGTGGAGCAGGATGATACGTATGTGCTGGATATAACGGATGCGAAGGCGGTGGGTCTGTTTGTGGCATCGAAGGGTATCGACCTGATTGTCAACTGTGCGGCATATACCAACGTGGACAAGGCTGAGGAGGACGAGGTGACGGCACAGAAGATCAATGCGGATGCGTTGGGTGTACTGGGCAGTCAAGGCGTGAAGGTGATACATGTGAGTACCGACTACGTGTTCTCCGGAGAAGAACATCTGCCTTGTCGCGAGACCGATCCGGCGGCACCTCGTACGGCGTACGGGCGTACGAAATATGAGGGAGAGAAACTCCTGTTGGCAGAGTGTCCGGATGCCGTGATCCTAAGGACGGCATGGCTGTATTCGACCTACGGGAATAACTTCGTGAAGACGATGATCCGCCTGGGTAAGGAGAAAGAGCAGTTGGGCGTGGTGTTCGATCAGATAGGAACGCCGACCTATGCGGCCGATCTGGCGCAGGCCATCTTCACCGTGATTGAGACGAAGATGTGGCATCCAGGTATCTATCACTTCACGAACGAAGGTGTGTGCTCGTGGTACGACTTCACGCTGGCTATCCATGAGTTGGCGGGCATCACAAGTTGCAAGGTGCGTCCAATACTTTCGGAAGAGTATACGTACAAGACTCCGCGTCCGCACTACAGCGTGCTGGACAAGTCGAAATTTAAGAAGACGTTTGACGTGAGCATTCCGCATTGGATGGACGGACTCAGGCGATGCATAGAAGAATTAAAAATTAAGAATTAAGAATTGAAAGATATACTGGATTTTCTGACGGCGTTGTCGGCGAATAATAACCGTGAGTGGTTTGCCGAGAACAAGGAGTGGTACCAGCGGTGCTACGCGCGCTACGTGGAGTTTGCTGCAGCGTATATCCAGCGTCTGGCGGAACTCGATCCGGCGTTGGCGGGATTGCAACCGAAAGATTGCATATGGCGAATCTACCGCGACATACGTTTCAGTCACGACAAACGTCCGTACAAGGAGTGGTTCGGCGTGTTCCCCGCGGCAGGCGTGCCGGGACAACCGAAGACCTGGGGCAAGAAGTCGATGCGCGGCGGATATTACGTACATATCCAACCGGGGCAGTGTATGTTCGCCGGAGGCATATGGGATCCGAGTAAGGAGTTGCTGGACGCGTTGCGCAAGGAGATAGAAGCCAACTACGAGGAGGTGGAGCAGATCATGAGCCAGAAAGAGTGGCAGCAGTATTTCGGACAGGATTTTGATACGATGTGGGGTGGACTGAAGAAAGTGCCGGCAGGCTTTGATCCCACCTTCAAGCATGCCGACTGGCTGAAGCACAGAGCGTATACATTCAGTACGCCGCTGACGGATGAACAGGTGTGTGCGCCGGACTTCCTGGATAGGATCGCTGCGATAGCTGCTGCGGCCAAGCCGATGAATGACTTCCTCAACTATACCTTCGAGGAATACGGAGAGTTTCCGAGTAGATGCTAGTTAATGGTTCCATAGTTCAATGGATAGAATACGGGTTTCCTAAACCTTAGATCCGGGTTCGATTCCCGGTGGGACTACAAAGAAAACCTTAGATCCGAGTTCTTAGCCCCTAATGGGGCACGATTATCGCTAGAGCGATTTTCGATTCTCGGGCGAGTCACAAAGAAAAGCTTAGATCCGGGTTCTTAGCCCCTGAAGGGGCACGATTATCGCTAAGGCGATTTTCGATTCCCGGGCGAGTCACAAGACACAGAAAAAACACAAACAATTGATAGTATCATGAAACACATTTTCTCTTTGGTGCTGATGCTGGTGGTTCCTCTGGGCCTGATAGCTCAGACCGAACCCATCCGTATTGTGCATCAGGCGCAAGAACCGAGTTCGTCGGAGGTGATCACGGAAGAGATTCCTCTGGAGACGGCCGATTCGGTACAGACACAGGACAGCCTGGTGCGTGTGATCAATCGTGAGATTCGTTATTTTACAGACACAGTGGCGCTGGTCTCTTTCTCGCCTGACAGCGTGCAGAAACAGCGAGTGGATACCATCCGCCCGGACTCGACCGACCGTCGCGGTCATTACATCGAGGCACATGTGGGTCTGGGATACGGAAGTATGGGTTATCAGTTCAGTGACCCGAACGGGTTTGGTAATCCCAACAGTGTGAGCGGTTCGTTCAGCGCATTGCTGCAACTCCAATACGCGTATTTCTTCCATCCCAACTGGGGTGTAGGGGCAGGTCTATGGTTTACCAACTATACCTCGCATGCGCATCTGGGCGGTTACTACGGCTGGGATCACACGATGACCGGATGGGACGGCCTGACGGATACGGACGGAGAAAGTCCGTACAGTCACCGCGTGGATGTCAACCGCTGGGATGAGCGTCAGACGATTCATAACATAGGTATACCTATTTCTCTCCAGTTCCGCGAGCAGAAGGAGAATTGGAAAGCGGGTATCTTTGCTTCGCTTGGTCTGGCTCCGTCGTTCTCGGTGAGCAAGAAATACAAGGTGCAGACGGGAGAGTTGGCGCATTCGGCATATTATCCGCAGTGGAACCTGACGCTGGACAACATGCATGAGTTCGTCACGAAAGACTTCACGCAGGAGGAAGCCTCGAAGGGCCAGATGTCTGTTCGTCCGCAGGTGGCTATTTTTGCCGACCTGGGTGCGCTGATTCCTCTGACGAAGCAGATAGACCTGCTGGTGGGTGGTTATTTCAACTGCGCACTGAACGATGCAAACAGTTCGAGCAAGCAGGACGTAGGTTGGAAAGACAACGTGTTCACCTTCATGAACGACTACCAAGGTGCCTATGCCCTCACTGAAGCCGGTGCATCGCATCCATGGGAAGTGGGCGTGAAGATAGGTGTACACTGGCATTATATCAAGCCGGACAAGCACGTGAATGTGGATTACTTCGAGCACTTCATGCGTCCGGATACGACGATAGAATATGTGACACGTCAGGACACGCTGGTGGACGAATATGTGGAGACGCTGGTGCGCACGAGTATCCAGCAGGCGGCAGAGCGCGTGGAGAAATTCAACAAGATCTATTTCGCGCTGGATAGCTATAAGTTGACCAACAAGGCGAAGTTCTACCTCTCGTCGATCGTGAAGGTGCTGAACGAGGTGCCGGAAGCCAAGATCGCTATAGATGGTCATGCCTCGGTGGAGGGAGACTCGATCCACAATGAGGAGTTGTCGTACAATCGTGCGCAGGCTGTGTATAAATACCTGGTTAGCAAAGGTTTGTCTTCGTCGCGCGTCGTAGTGCTCGGCCACGGATCGCGTATCCCGAACGAGGAGTTGGACGGCGAGGCACTGAAGCGTGACCGCCGCGTAGAGGTGAAAGTGATTACCAACGAAAAAGAAATGAAATAAGGGAGGGCAGAGATATGAAAAACGCAGTTAATCGTGCCTTTATGGCTAAGAAAAAGTATATTGTTTTAGGCTTGTTGATGACCTTCGCACTGAGCGTGAGTGCGCGACAGTTTGTAGAAGGCGAAGTAATCTACGTGAAGACCCATCCGGCCAATTGGGGTTGGTATGGCGAAGACATGAATGCTGGTAAGTTCGCTTATTTCTATAATGACACGCAGAATGCGTGGAGCGAGGAGTTGATCGGTGTAGACTATTGCTCCGGTGAAGAAATTCTGCAGGTCAGAGTTCCGGCCGGCAACTGGACGCATGTGATCATGACGCGCAATAGTGTGCATAGTAATCCGACTTGGGACAATGTGTATAACAAGAATGATTACAACAGTATAAACAAAAGTTCGAATATAGAGATACCGGACAATCAGAACTATTTGGATAACTTCCGTCAGATCAAAGATGGCGATGACCATCCTTCTGACAGATGGCATTGGAGCGATTGCTATTTCTATCGTCCGACGGTTAATCCGACTTCGGCGTCCGTCAACAGAATTGACCAAGCGGATCGTGAGGTGATAGAAGTGTGTACGCAGTCGGCCGGTGATCCGTTCTCGTTGCAACCGCGTCTGTTGCCGAATGCAGGTGACGGGTATGATTACAATCAGGCCCGTACTTGGTTCAAATGGGTGGATGGCGCATGGCGGGAACTCCCCTATGCCAACTATCATTGGGGCTTTGACGGCACCGGCGGCCTTAACGAGAAGATAGGTGCATCGGGCAGTCATAGCTATTATTTCCTTTCTACGATGGACCATAGCAAACAGCGCTTTATTGATGTGGCTGTGACGCGGGATTGCGCTCCGACATGTGAGATCACCGATTTTGGTGTGGTGACCTCGAGTGTGAATGCGCATGACAGCACCTATACGCTGGATGGTATCGTGGCCTTTAAGAGTGCTAATGGACATACGCTTCGTATCACTGTGACAGACAGCAAAGGGACGCATTATGTAGATTATGTCAATCCGTTCACTCCGTGTCTGTTCAGTCTGTCCGGCTTGTATGCCGACGGTGCAACGGGTGTGACGGCTACGGCCGAATTTCTGGAAACCGAGTACTCTCGCACCTCGAATGCCTACGATGCACCGAATCCAGATACAGGTATCAAAAATCGACCGATTGTTATTACGCAAGGTGTGGACACCGCGCTTGTTCCGCTGACCGACGGAGGTGACGGATTCCTATGGAGCGATGGTAACACCACCGATCTGCGGCGTCCAATACCTGCCTATGATTTCGATACCACCTTCACATATGTCTATTATGAGTTTAAGAATCCGCCTACGGTGGGTGGCAACCTGATCCGGAACCATGATTTCTCGCAAGCCGGATTTGACTATGGAGCACCTACCTACACCACGGCCGTCACCGGATCGAAGATCAGTGACTACAATTTCTGGGGGAAGGATGTAGCGACCACCGGTAATTTCTACAACGACTTCAAGGATGGCGATCAGTTCCTCTCCGGAGGTATGTCGATCGTGCAAGACGCCAATGCGTTCTGGAAACGCTATACCAAGCGTATCACGCCGAAACAAGGTGATCACTTTGCGTTGTTCGATGCCGATAACAGTGGTGAGAAAGCGGCGTGGAAGATTGTGACGAGCGCTACACAGCCGAACCTGAAATTAGCCAAGGGAACCAACTACATGTTCTCGTTCTGGGTGGCCAACATCAATAACTACGGCGAGATGAACAACGCCGCCAAGTTGCAGTTTGAGATCAGTTACCGAGCTGCAGGTAGCGGATGGAGTACGCCCGAGAAACTGGGTAATCCGATTGACTTGAATGAATGTCCGGACAACCTCTGGCATCAGAATTCGTTTGTCTATGCCGCTACAGCGGATGCCGATTCGGTTCGTATATCCGTGAAAGACCTGAACAACAGCGCTAACCCCGGCGGTAATGATTTTGCGCTGGACGATATACGTTTCCAACCAATCTCGGTCGTGTCGCAGGCCATCAAGAACTGTGAGCGTTTTGTAGTGACCGTGTATGAAGCACCGTGTGTGTTCAGCGGTATACAGATCGATACGCTTCGCCCGAAATGTTCGGATGCGGATAATAGTGTATACAGTCTGCGCGTGACATTGAACTATGACAAACCGCAAGGTGCACTCACCCTGACGGATAACGACTCGGTGGTCTTCTCGGCACCCGCAGTGACTGAGCCGACCCAGAAAGTGATAGTTATCTCAAACCTGAAGACAGACGGTGCCACCCATACGCTGAAGGCAGTATTCTCGAAGCCGGATGCACACGGAGTGGACAAGGGCTGTGAGATCTCCGGTACATATGTTGCGCCGGGTGTACCTGCGCTCAGTCTGGCTGTTCCGACCGTACCGGAAGTGGGGTGCGAAACAGCTACGTTCGACCTGACCGTGACCACTACGTATGCCTACCAGAATGGCAACCAACTGCTCTTCTATTGGGACGGCGTGTTGCATCCGGAGGCCACCAAGAACATCGTTTACAACGCGAGTGCCACAGCCTCAACAACGCTGACAGGTTTGGCTGCAGACGGATTGAGTCATATGCTGACGGTGAAGACCAACAATACGGAATATGACTGCCAGGACAGTCTGCCGGTAGTGGCACCGGTGAAGCCGACGGTGGATACACTCAATATAGCATTCTCTGAGCCGACATGTACGGATAAGAAGACGAGCTTGACCTTCGACCTCAACTATACCTATCAGCAAGGGCAGTTGCATTATACGATCGCGGAACTGACCGGTGACTCGACTGTAGTGACTACCGCCAGCCTGACGGAGCAGACCCTCAGCGGACTTCGGTTCGACAGCATCCCTGCCGACGGAAAGGTACGTCACCTGCATGTATGGTGGGACGGCGCGAACAGTTGTGACACAACGTATACGCTGCCAGCCGTGCCGTATTCGCCGTTGATTGCCAAGGTGGATACGAACAATGTACCGAAGAAGGTGCTTTGCGATGCACATGATTATCCGATCAATGTCATCGTCCGTACGCCCTATGACGCAACGGGGAAGAATATCGTGCTGAGTTATGAGGGCAATACTACTACTGTCGCAGCCACGGGCACGGAGACCACTGTACCTCTCACGCTGACCACGATTGGCGGTGCTAATCTGACGATAGACGCTGCTTATGAAGGAGCGGCATGCCCCGCATCAGCTAGTATCACGTTTGCGACACCGGCTCGTATCAGCTGCAATAAGTTGGATACCACCATCTGTGACGGCCAAACCGTTACGTGGATGGGCCATACCTACTCGGGCCACGTGGGCCTCACGGATACCATTACCAATCCCGAGAACGTCTATGACACACTGTTGCTGACCGTGGTGGCTATACCTCATCTGACGATCGCACCGATAGCGATGACCTGCAACGAGGAAGTGGCTATTCGTTTCCCGTACAGCGATCCTATCGGCGATCCCGATTCGTGCGCGATCGTGATTGGCGGACAGAATTATCCGCTGACAATGGATGGTGCTACCGATGAGTTGGTGCTGAACATCGATCCGATGTTGGAGCCCGGCGACTATGTGGGATCTCTAACTGTAGGACGGGCGGGTGTAAGCTGTACGAGTGATACGACCGTAAGCATCCGCATCGCTATAGCCAACCAGATGTTCGTTAAGTGGAATGACGTGATCTTCATCAGCAACAAGGGCAATCTGTATACGGCTTACCAGTGGTATAAAGACGGCGTGGAGATAGCAGGCGAGACGCAACAACGTCTCTATGATCCGACAGGTCTGAAGGGTACGACGGCAGAGTACTACTGCCGTATGCTCCGCAACGACGGTAAGTATATCTACACCTGTCCGCAGGCCTTCGACGACATCCCGCGTAGTGCGGATCAGTCGACCGATTCGCAGTCACAGCAACAGATCGTCTCTACCTTCCGCGTCAGTCCGCACGTGTATATCATCCGTATCCAGACGGGCGATCGGGTAGAAACGAAAAAGATCATGCGTTATGAGTAAGGCTCCCGTCACTACTGCTAAACCCATACTCCCCGCCCTGGCTGTCGATGCTGCGTGCAGCGGCAACCCGGGTGTGATGGAGTTTCGCGGCGTGATAGCCGACACCGGCACCGAGGTGTTCCATCGCGGGCCGTTTCAGCAGGGCACCAATAACATCGGCGAGTTCCTCGCCCTGGTATTGGGTCTGGCGTATATCAAAAAGTACAACCTGCCGTGGGTGATCTATTCCGACAGCGTGACGGCTTTGGCCTGGTTGCGGGAGAAACGATGCAAGACCAAGATTGAGTGGAACTCACAGAACCAGGACCTCTTTCTGATGGTTCGCAAGGCGGAAATGTGGCTCCATGACAACACATGGACCACGCCCATCTACAAGTGGAACACGAAGGCTTGGGGGGAGATTCCTGCTGATTTTGGCAGAAAATAATGGTTATATGTTACCTGTTATGGGGTGCGGGAGGCCCTTTTGCAAAAAAAATGTTACAAAATTAAGATTTTTTGACGATTTATTTTAGTATATAAAAAAAATATATTACCTTTGCAGCCGCAAAGGTTGAAAACAAAACAAATAATCAAAACAAAAATAATTTAAATTTTTTCACAATTATGACAAAAGTAGCAATTAACGGCTTTGGCCGTATTGGTCGTCTGGCTTTCCGTCAGATGTTTGAAGCTGAGGGTTATGAGGTAGTTGCAATCAACGACTTGACCAGCCCGAAGATGTTGGCTCACCTTCTGAAATACGACACCGCTCAGGGTGGTTTCGCAGGCAAGTTCGGTGAGGGCAAGCACACTGTAGCTTACAAAGACGCTCAACTCGCTGAGGATGGCAAGACTGTTCTCGTTCCGGGTTCGATCATCGTTGACGGCAAGGAGATCACTATCTACGCTATGCCGAACGCAGCTGAGCTGCCTTGGGGCAAACTCGGTATCGATGTAGTTCTGGAGTGCACCGGTTTCTATACCAGCAAAGCTAAAGCTGAGGCTCACATCCAGGCAGGTGCAAAGAAAGTTGTTATCTCCGCTCCGGCAGGTAACGATCTTCCGACCATCGTTTACAACGTAAACCACAAGACTCTGACTCCGGCAGATAAAGTTATCTCCGCAGCTTCTTGTACGACCAACTGTCTCGCTCCGATGGCAGCTGCTCTGCACAAATACGCTCCGATCCAGAGCGGTATCATGAGCACGATTCACGCTTACACAGG
>Ga0265300_10000018_pt1 | contig 233705 bp, 203 predicted proteins | sample AusTroGonzalo_MG_FD_193482 | JGI IMG/M metagenome (GOLD analysis project Ga0265300, IMG submission 193482) | Bovine rumen microbial communities from tropical cattle in Woodstock, Queensland, Australia - Gonzalo_03 | ecosystem: Host-associated > Mammals > Digestive system > Stomach > Rumen ... | reverse complement strand
GCGTGGTCACGCTGCAGCTGACGGTCGTCGACACGGCGGCGCGGATCGTCTCCCTGACGGAGGACTTCTGCGACGGGATGATGATGGAGCTGATGGTGGTGACGGAGATGACGGATTATATGTGGAGTACGGGCGAGACGGCCCCGACCATCATGGTGACCACTCCGGGGTACTACAGTGTGACGGCCACGGAGGGCGGCTGCAGCAGCACGGCACTCTATCTGGTGGAGGCCTGCCACTACGAACTCTATCTGCCGAATGCTATCACGCCGTCGCAAGGCGATGGACAGAACGACTACTTCTGCATCCCCGAGCTGAACCAGAAGGATATGGCCGTGTTCGAGATCTCCATCTTCAACCGCTGGGGAGAGATGGTCTACTACAGCACGGACAAGGGTTTCAAATGGTACGGCGACTATAAGGGAAAGACCACATACCAAACGGTATACAATTACATCATTGAATACACCGACACGGCTGGACGCCCGCATCGCGTGGTCGGAAGTGTTACAGTGTTGTAGGATTGGCGACATAAAAAAATATTTTTTTTTCGTGCCCGATGTCATATAAATTTTATACTTTTGCACCCGAATTTCCAATTCAAAAAAATACCAACTTAAATTAATAAATAGTATGGATCTTCAAAAATTAATCAAACAAACTGAAGAAAGAAATCCTGGCCAACCTTTGTACAACCAGGCTGTTAGAGAAGTCCTCGAAACCATTTGCGACTTCGTGAACGAACACCCCAAATACGATCAATACAAGATCGTTGAGCGTTTGTTGGAACCCGAAAGAATCGTCAAGTTCAAAGTGACTTGGGTTGACGATAAGGGCGAAATCCAAGTGAACAGAGGTTACCGTGTTCAACACAACATGGCTATCGGTCCGTACAAGGGCGGTTTGCGTTTCCACCCGACCGTGACGGAAGACACCATGAAGTTCCTTGCTTTCGAGCAGACCTTCAAAAACTCTTTGACCACTCTGCCTATGGGCGGTGGCAAGGGCGGTTCTGACTTCGATCCTAAGGGCAAATCCGAAGGCGAAGTGATGCGTTTCTGCCAGTCATTCATGACTGAGCTGCAGAAATACATCGGACCCGACACCGACGTTCCTGCTGGTGACATCGGCGTTGGCGGTCGTGAGATCGGTTTCATGTATGGCCAATACAAGAGACTCCGTGGCGAACACGTTGGCGTGCTCACCGGCAAGGGTCTTGAGTGGGGTGGTTCTTTGATCCGTCCTGAGGCTACCGGTTTCGGCGCTGTCTATTTCTTGGAAGGTATGCTTGATGCTAAGAAAGACACTCTGAAGGGCAAACGCTGCATCATCTCCGGTTTCGGTAACGTGGCTTGGGGTACCGCTCTTAAACTCGCTGAGCTGGGCGCTAACCTGGTCGCTATCTCCGGTCCTGATGGCTACATCCTCGACGAGGAAGGCATCAACACTCCTGAGAAGATCGCTTACATGGACGCTTTGAACGCAACCCGTAACAACGTGGTGGCTCCGTTCGCAGAGAAGTTCGCTTCCGCTAAGTTCATCCCTGGCAAGAAAGTTTGGGAAGTTCCTTGCGAAATCGCTATGACCTGCGCTATCCAAAACGAGCTTAACGGTGACGACGCTAAGAAGCTGATCGCTAACAACGTGAAATACGTTGTTGAGGTCTCCAACATGGGCTGCACGGCTGACGCTGTTGCTGAACTCCAAAAGGCTAACGTCTCCTTCGCTCCTGGTAAGGCTGCTAACGCTGGTGGTGTGGCTACCTCTGGTCTCGAAATGACCCAGAACGCTGCTCACCTGGGTTGGACTGCTGCTGAAGTCGATGCAAAACTGCACGGCATCATGAACAGCATTCACCAGAACTGCGTGAAGTACGGTACCGAAGCTAATGGCTACATCAACTATGTGAAGGGCGCTAACATCGCCGGCTTCATCAAAGTTGCTGACGCCATGATTGCTCAAGGCATCGCTTACTAATCTTCAGTTTGAAGAACTGATTAAAAAAAAGGCTCCTCTGACGAGGGGCCTTTCTTTTTTGCAATGAAAATTTACAATTGACAATTGACAGACGAGGGGGGTAGGGGCTTAGGAGCTTACACGCTTAGGAGCTTAGGGGCTTAGGAGCTTAGGAGCTTAGAGGTTTCAGGTTTCAAGTTTCAGGTTTCAAGTTTCAGGTTTCAGGTTACATAACGGTTTACGATAAAACAAAAACACCCTCGGAATGTTCCGGGGGTGTTTTCTTTACGGGTGTGCGGGCGTTTAGCCTACGTCGCCGTCTTCGGGATCGGTGCCGCCACCGCCAGAAGATTTGGTGAACGTCTGGCTGGCCACGGAGCTGGAGGTGCCGTTCTTGATGGCGATGGCCTTCACCGTGGTGGTGTCGCTCAAGGTCAGCGCAGCGCTGTAGAGGGTGCTTGAGGACGTGGGCGTGCTGCCGTCGGTGGTGTAGCGGATTTCCGCACCGCTTTCAGCGCTCATCGTCACCTGGGTGGTCTCCGCAAACGGAGTGGTGCCGCTGATGGTGGGCGCAGCTACGGTCACGGTTTGACCGCCACCGGTCTCTGAGCCAGTCGAAGAGCCTGCCGAAGAGCCGCTGCCACCCGTGGTAGAGCCGTCGCCTTCCACGGCGAGAGCTGCAGAGATGGTGGGAGAGAAGTCGAAGCTGGTGGTGCTCACCTTATTGAGGTCGAGCACGAAGCCTGCCTGGTTGGCTCCCACTTGGCTCAAGCTGTTGCGGGCATCTTCGGTTTTGGGCTCCAACACGATGCCGTAGGCGAACACTTCGAGGGCGTGGCCCGCTTCGCTGACGCTCTTGCCCAGCGAGATGCTGGTGTTGGCATTGAGGGAGGCGGTGTGGCGCCAGAGGCCGGTTGAGAGGTCGTGCACCATGATGCACTTGGCGATAACTTCTCCTTCGCTTGCACCACTGAAAGAGGCTACGTAGGCATTGGAGGTGGAGGTGATGGTCATAGAGAGCGCTTCGCGGTAGGAGGGGTTGTCCACCAGTTGCAGATCATACTGCAAGGAGGCCTGGCTGCCGTCTTGGTTGACCACGACGCTCTTCAGCAGGCGCTTGATGAGCATGCCGCGGTCGGTTTTCTTGTAACCGTTGGCGATCAAAGCGGTGCGGCCTACCTCGCCGAGCATACCTGCCACTTGGGCGGCGAGCTTCATTTTGGCACGCTGGCTCATCTGAGCGTCGGTGCGGGGGTTAGAAACAGAGGGTTGATACTGGCGCAGGAGGACTTTGCCGCCTTTGCCCTTCGAACCGACGGCACTGCCGACGCGTCCGGTGAATTGGATGATAGATACGATTCTTGCCATAATGGTAAAGGTTTAAGGTTGATGGTTTAAGGTTTAGGGTTTAAGGTTTAGGGTTTAGGAGCTTAGAAGCTTACAGGCTTAGGAGCTTAGGAGCTTAGAGGCTTAGGGGTTTAGGGGTTTGAAACTTGAAACATGAAACATGAAACATGAAACTTACGGTTTAGAGAATTCCCAGGAGGTGGGTGCATCCGGTGGTGGCTACGCCGGCGAGGACGAGGCCGATGATGTAGGAGACCACTTTGAGGACGATGATCCACCAAGGATCGTTGGTTTGAACACCTGCCTCCTGCGCCTTCTGAGGGTCGGCCAGGATGGCTTCGATTTGCTTTTTGCTGAGTTTAACTTTCATAACGCTAGGGTTTTAAGGGTTAATGGTTTGGTTTTGGGATGGAGCTCTTTTCCCGTTTGAATTCAGGAGCAAAAATACAACATTTCCGGGGTGGTTCGGTAATAAGTTATTTATATATAAGTAACTTTTGGTTAACTGTTTGGAGACTTGAGATTTGAGACTTTGGACTTGAGATTTGAGACTTTGGACTTGAGATTTGAGACTTGAGACTTGAGACTTTGGACTTTAGATTTGAGATTTGAGACTTAAGACTTGAGACTTGAGATTTTGGGGTTTCGGGGGTTGGGTCAAGGGAAAGTAGGACTTAAGTCAGAGTTACATCGGAGTTGGAAATTTTAATTTCGGGGGTCCTCGGGCGGCGCGTCTGTCAATTGTCAATTGTCAATTTTCAATGTTGATGATTTTCATATATGTTTTTTCCTAAATATATTTAAAGAATATAATATATATAATAATTAATATTAATGTTATAATTAAATTAATGTAATTTTTTTTAAAGCAGCAACACTGCCCTGAAAATGGCTTGCAAATGAAATTTACAATTGACAATTGACAGTTGCAAGCGCGAAAGAGGGCGTTCTGTTGCCATCGCTATACTGCACGGATACTGCACGGATGCAGCACGTTTTTTGTAAAAAACTGTTTTGTTTTACAAGAAAAATTGTACTTTTGCGAGAATTGACATAAGAGCTGTAGGATTTCGTAAAACATTAACCATGAGCACAAAAGATAAGATATACACCGATGATGACGTGTCCCCTCACGAAGGCCGGAAAAGAAAGCGAGGTTCTAACGGCTTAGCATTTAGAGAGTTAGAAGATAATCAAGACAAGACCATTCAACGAAACCTTAGCCAAAGCAGATTAACGGCGCTGGGAATCTCCGCCAAACATGAAAGGGGAGAGGAGCGGGTGATTGCGCTGGTGGAGATGGTGGACTATTGCAAGAACTGTGTTTCGTGGGAGGATGCCAAATCCATTGTGGCGATGCTGTATAAGCTGCTGAGAAAGGACGCCACGGAAGAGGACTATGCGCTGTTGGACAGTGTTGAGGAGGAGTTTCGACAACGTTTTCAGGGCCATGTGACCCACGTGCAGGGTGATTTGGTGCGCAGCAAGCATGTGAAGCATCAGGTTAACGGAGTGGCGCCTGGAGCCACCGGAATTAATGTGAACAAAGAGGAGCAATAATATGAAACAAGAGGATATTCAAAAAGCATTGGAAAGTTTGGGCAAGAGCGGCATCACCGTTGCGGGCGATTTGGTTCTGGAGAAGAATGTGGAGTATGAGGTGGCCAACGTGGAAGCGGGCGGCATCGGCATACAGATTGTGAACGAACACCAGAAGGATAGCAATAAAGCAGGCGAAAGCGCTTGCGGGGAGGATGTTGCGCAGCTGCCCTCCCGTGAACAGATGAAATGGGCCGTTGAAAACACAGCCCAAAACGGCTATTGGTGGAGCAGCCGCTCGTGGGCGGTGGTCTATCGCGTGTATCAGATGAAAGGCTATATGGCCGGCATCAGCCAGTTTGTGCGTGAAGCGAAGGATTGGGAGGTGAAAACAGGCTTCGATTGCAACTATGATGCGGTGCAAAAGCCCCTTGCCAAGGGCTTGCTGTCGGGCTCACCCGACAAATGGGTGGCCCAAGGAGCGCAGGGCCAAGCGGTGAAGCTGGCGGAAGCGCTGCTGGAAGAGTTAGCGAAATAGTTCCGAAAAGTTCTAATAACCGTTCTGAAAGTTCTGAAAAGAGTTCTGAGCCTCGACAAAATTTGTCGGGGCTTTTCATTTTGTGTCTTTTTGCCACCGAATTCAAAACGAGAGGCGCCTCGAAGAAATTATTGTTTAACCTTCAAAATTCAAAAAAATGGAATCCTTAGTAAGAATCCTCAATCAATCTCCGCTCGCAACGCGCGAGTATCAAGACAAAAGAACAGGTGAAAAGAAGGTGATGAACACCGTGACCCTGAAACTCTCAAACGGCATCGACACCTTCTTTGGTGAGATCACTGGCGAAAAAGCGGTGAACTGCCCAAAACTGGACCCCAACTACTACTATCGCGTGCAGTGCACGATGGTGGCAAGAGAGTGGACCTCCCAACAAACCGGCGAACCGCAGCAAGCAACCACTATTTATATTGACAAAATCAGCCTCACATAGCCATGTATAATGCTGACACCAACCCCGAAAGTACCCACGAGGGATGGGAAGCCCAGAAGGGAATCAAGTCACAGAATCCCTTGAAACAGGTGATGAGCGCTTTCGGAGTCACCTTGAAGGAGCTGCGGAGCGGAAACCGAAAACAACATTTGGTGGACGCCCGCAGCATGGTGGCGGCGGCCCTGATGCAACAGCAATTCACCCGTCAACAGGACATAGCCGAACTGTTGGGCATCAGCCAAGCTGCCGTGAGCCACCTGCTTGTGAGACATCGCAATTTGGTGGAGGTGGACCCGAAATACCAACGCCAATGGGAACGAATTAGATGTATGATGTGTAATGTGTGATGTATGATGTATGACATTTAACAATCAAAAAAATTAGCAATATGACAACTATGTTTAATCATATCTTGACCGAGATGACGGTCACATTGAAAAGTCAGGAGGACTATAATCTCAAGGTGCTGAGTGGCAAAGTGATTGTGAACGACGAAGATCACAGCCTTTCGTTTGAACAGAATGTCCCTCGTGGTCCGCGCAGCGTGGAGGTGATGTGTACACCGCACGCGCGGCTGGTGCGTCAGCCGAACGGCAGAATGTCGTTAAGATTCCGCTTTTCGGACAAAGAGCCGGGAATCGGTTTGCAGCTGTTGCGCGAATTGAAGGCCATTTTGAGCACACTCGACATCACCTCTAAAAATCGTGCCGCATGAAGTTCAGTATCTTTACCAGTGTGAAGTCCCAAAGGGGAGAGCTTTGCACGCAGGATAAATTCAACGAGGTTTGCACATCACCCCTGGTGTGCAACCTCTGTGTGGCGATTGCCAATGAGCCCGACCACGACAAGCGCAACGCTCTCAAGAAACAGCTGCCCATCATCACTTTCCAAGCCTTTTTTGAGGGAGCCCGCAAAAACAGCAACGCGCAACCCAGCGGCTGCTTTATGTTCGACGGCGACGGAATGGAGAACCCGCGCGGGTTTTATGACACTAACATTGCCCACCGTTTGGAAGAATTGGGCATCCTTTACGCCGGAATGACCCCATCGCAGCACGGCTTACGCCTGGTGGCGAAGATGCGCCCGGAATTTGGTTCGATAGCCGAAGCCCAGAAATGGTTGAGCGGGCAGATAGGGTGGGAGTGCGATGCAGCGTGCAAGGATTTGGCGAGGGCCAGTTACGTGGTTCCGGGGGAATACATCTATTATATGGATGGACGGTTGTTTACAGATGAACGCCCTTCGGGCGAGATGTCAGCGTCACTACCCCGGCCTCCGGCCACCCCTTCTAATAGAAGGGGAATTGTCGCCCCGCAGATGTTCAAGGGGATTCCGTTGGCCGACATTTGTCACGAATGGTTGTTGCAAACCGGCGGGGAACCCGCGGAGGGGGAACGCAACGACCGGTTGCACAAATTGGCGTTGCGGTTGCGACACATCACCGATTTCAACGAGGGCACGATGCTGGCCGTGATGCCCAATTATGGACTGAGCGAAGAGGAGATGCGGTCGTTGATTCATTCCGCTTGTGTGGCGCAAAGGACCAGTAGGCCACGTGACCTGCAGCCGGTGTTGGATAAATTGATGGCCGTTCAGCAGATGGAGCAGGAAGACGAGGAGGATGATTTGGCGGACGAGGAGATTGTGTCTTTGAACGAGCAGATCAGCAACTTGGACTTCACCCTTCCGCCGTTGATGCGGCATATTGCCTCCACTGCCCCTGATGATTTTGTGGCGGCTTGCGTGTTGTGTCAGCTGCCGATGTTGGGAACTTTGGCTTCCAAGCTAAGAGCTCAGTATTTGGACGGGAGAATGCACAGCCCCTCGTTCCAGGTTTCGTTGGAAGCCCCGCAAGCATCGGGAAAGAGCTTTATGACGCGCATTGCCGAAATGCTGATGGCCCCCATCCTCAACCGCGACGCGGAGGAACGGCAGAAGGAGCAGGAATATATGGAGAAGATGAGCGAGTTGAAGGTGACCAATGTGAAAGTGACCGCAAAGAACCGGGAGGAACTTTTAGGACAAAAGCCCAAGGGAATTATCCGCTACGTGCCGGCCACCATCAGTATCACCAAACTGTTGCAGCGTTTGGAAAACGCCCGTGGATTGCATATCTTCGCCTTTGCCGAGGAGATTGACACGGTGACAAAGGCTTTCAAAAGAGGTTTTTCTTCGTATGGAGACCTGCTGCGCGTCTCGTTCGACAACGGTTTGTATGGCCAGGATTATGCTTCCACGGAATCGTTCAGCGGGCTGGTGACGGCATACTACAACACACTGTTTTCAGGAACACCCAAGGCAATGCGCAGATTCTATCCCGATGTGGAGGACGGCTTGGTATCTCGTGTGTGCTTCGTGATGCTGCCCGACCAGTTTGGCAAGCCGATGCCGGTGTGGGGCGAGCTGAAGGAGAAAGACCAAGAAGAGGTGTTGCACCAGCTGGAGCGGCTGGATCAAGTGAGCATTATGGGCAACACGGTGCAACCCGACCATGTGATGGACCTTACCTTCTTGAACAAAGACCTGAAAAAGTGGCTCACGGAGCAGCAGGAGGAGGCCGTGAGAACCAACGATAGAACCAGGGATGTGTTTTGCAGACGTTCGGCCGTGGTGGGCTTTAGAGCCGGCATGCTCGCCTGGTTTCTCTATGGCGAGAAGAACACCCCTTTGAACCGAAAGCGCACCTGCGCTTTCGCCCGCTGGGTGGCCAACCAGATGCTGACGCAACACTTGCTGCGTTTCGAGATTGACGGCACGGGCACCAATCTGAACCCTTGGGAGGATATTTTCGAACAGTTGCCCGCAGAGTTCACCAGAGACGAATTGGAGCAGCAGCTGAAAGCCAACGGCGCAACCTCCACGGTGAGAATGGTGATCCACAAATGGCGCCTGCTGGGCTGCGTTAAGACCACTGAATTCGGTCCCCGCCAGAAGGCACTGCGTTTTAAGAAGAGCGCATGAGGCGCGTCTGTCAATTGTCAATTGTAAATTTCGTTTGCAAAGCGTTTTGGAAGCAACCACCGCCCCTGATTTTTAGGGGTGGTGGTTTTTTTAATAGAGTTGATTACTACAGAATTTTGTATCTTTGCCGATTGAATTAATTAGGAAATAGAAGGATTGTATGCAATACGAATCTACATTCAACGCCATAGACAACATCTTGCGCAACGAGGCGGGATGCAGTACGGAGTTAGACTATATTGAGCAGACTTCGTGGCTGCTGTTTTTGAAATATTTGGACGACCTGGAGGCTGAGCGGGAGATGAACGCCCTGATGGCGGGCAAGGAGTATAAACGCCTCATCACGGGCTTCCTGCGCTGGACGCAGTGGGCGGCGCCGAAGAAAGAGAACGGCGATCCCGATGACATCAACTGCATGACGGGACCTGACCTTCAGCAGTTTGTTGATACGAAGCTGTTTCCTGAACTAAGGAAATTCCAAACCACCGCCAGCAGCGCCAATACGTTAGAGTATAAGATTGGCGAGATTTTCGCCGAGCTTCGCAACAAGATTACCAGCGGCTACAACTTACGTGAGATTATCAACCTCATTGACTCGCTGCACTTCCAAAGTGCGGAAGACAAGCACGAGATGACGGTGCTCTACGAGAGCAAAATCGCCCGTATGGGTAATGCGGGTCGCAATGGCGGCGAGTACTACACCCCGCGTCCGCTCATCCGCACCATTGTGAAGGTGGTGGATCCCAAGATCGGCGAGACGGTCTATGATCCGGCCTGCGGCTCTGCCGGCTTCCTCTGCGAGGCTTTCGCCTATATGTCGGAAAAGGTGAAAAGCACAAAGGACAGCAAGATTCTTCAAGAACAGACCTTCTTCGGGAAAGAGAAGAAACCTCTTCCGTATATCATCGCCACAATGAACATGATTTTTCACGGCGTGGCGGCTCCCAACATCATTCGAGGCAATACCCTTGCGGAGAATATGGCCCAGGTGCAAGAGAAAGACCGCAAAGACGTCATCCTGGCCAATCCGCCCTTTGGAGGCTCGGAGCGAGGCGAGGTGCTGCAGAACTTCGACCTGCGCACCAGCGAGACGGCCTATATGTTTATGCAGCACTTCATCAAGATGCTGAAAGCGGGTGGTCGTGCGGGCATCGTCATCAAGAACACCTTCCTGAGTAATGGTGATGCTTCCGCTCTGCGAAAGTTGTTGATGGAACAATGCAACCTGCACACCATCCTCGACCTGCCCAGCGGCGTATTCCAAGGCGCTGGTGTGAAGACGGTGGTGCTCTTCTTCGACAAAGGCACACCGACAAAGAAAGTGTGGTATTATCAGCTGAACCCAGGGCGTAACCTCGGCAAGACCAATGCCCTCAATGAGGATGATCTTGCAGACTTCCTAAAGCTGCAGAAAACGAAAGCCGACAGCGAGAACTCGTGGAGCATTGATGTATCTGCCCTTGGCGAAGACTGCGACCTCAGCGTGAAGAACCCGAACAAAGTAGAAAAGAAGGATGAGCGCAGCGCCGCTGAAATTCTCAAAAGCATTACATCCTTGAATGAGGAGGCAAGAGGCATCCTTGATAACCTGAAAAAACTAATATGACAAACTTATGCAGAAGTTTAAAGTCTTTATAAGCAGTGTGCAGTCTGAGTTTGCGAATGAGCGGCAGAGAGTCTATGATTTCATCCGCCAGGATGATTTGATGGGACAATATTTCGAGCCCTTCATTTTCGAGCAGATTGCCGCACAGAATACCAATCCTCGTCAGCTTTATTTGGACGAGGCTTCCCAGTGTCAAGTCTATCTCTTGCTGATGGGGCAACAGTATGGAAATGCGCTACCCGGGGAACTTTCTCCGACCGAAAAAGAGTATCAGGCGGCGGGAGAAGGCAATGCCTATCGCGTGGCCTTTATCAAGGACTTGGACAATCAGCCTCGCGAAGACCAGGAAGAACGCTTCTTCCGTAAAGTACAGATGGAGCTATCCTACCGGGTCTTCTCGAACCCCTCCGTGCTGATTTCTTTGGTCAAGCAATCGCTGTATGCCTATCTCAAATACAAAGGCATCATCCAAACCTTGAGTTTTGACGAGAGGACACGCGACGATGCCTCGATGGAGGATATTGACCCCAAGAAAATCAAAGACTTTTTGCGCCAAGCCCGAAAAAAGCGCGGATTTCCGTTGGAGGAAGACACCGAGCCGGAGAAGGTACTTAAACACCTGCGCCTATTGCGGCAGGGAAAGCCCTGTAATGGGGCGCTGTTGATGTTCGCCAACGACCCGCAATACTATTTCCCCACGGCGGTGGTCAAATGCGCATGGTTTTTGGGCACCGAAACCGTCAAGCCTATCGAAGACTACAAAACCTTTGAGGGCAACGTGGCGGAACAAATCAGCCAAGCTACCAGTTGGGTGATGTCGAAATTGTTGGTCCGTTTTGGTCAGCGTAACGAGGAAGTGCAAAACGAAGTTGAATTTGAGATTCCCCGCTCCGTTATCTTTGAAACCATTGTGAATGCGGTGGTTCATCGCGACTACAACAGTACGGGCAGCGTGCAAGTCTCGGTTTTCCGCAACCGTATCGTGGTGCGCAACCCTGGGACGCTTCCTGTCGAGTTGACCAAAGCCGACCTGATGATGGAACATGGCTCTTATCCGCACAACCCCTATTTAGCGGAGTTGATGTACCAGACAGGCTATATCGAGAAATACGGGACTGGGATTACCGAGAACATCCGCAAGATGCAGGAAGCCCATCTTCTTGCTCCGGATATTGACCTGAGTGCCGAGTTTGTCACCACCATCTGGCGCGATAATGATGCAACTCATGATGCAACTCCCACCTCTAATGATGCAACTATAGGGTCTAATGTTGCAACTGGCAGCCCAAATGTTGCAACTAACCTTGGAACTAATATTGCAACTAACAAAGAGGCTAATGTGTTGATTGACAGCGGAAATGCTATAAACAATATTGGAACTTCCCACAACAATATTGCAACTTCTTCAAACAATATTGCAACTTCCCCAAACAATATTGCAACTGACCATCTGGCAGAGAACAGGCGTGTTATCGACGAAATCGTATCGGCCAAAGTTAAACCATGGATGAGAAAAGAACAAATACAAGACTGTATAATTGAAGCCTGTATCGTGGATCATTCATTGGAGGAATTAGCAGCGCTTTTAAACAAGACTCCACAATATCTACGAAATTTCATTATTCCCGAATTGGTGGCAGACGGGATTCTCTTACGTACAAAGCCAAGTCACAGTCCAAAACAAACCTATATGACGAATCCAAAATACAAAAAGGCATGAAAAAGGGATGGACATATAAGAAGCTGGGAGAGGTCTGTATGAAAATCACAGACGGGAGTCACAACCCGCCCAAAGGGGTTGAGAAAAGCAATAACTATATGCTAAGCTCTCAAAATGTTCAGAATGGGTATCTTGACATGACTTCTGTACGTTATTTATCTGATGAAAACTTTAGAATAGAGAATCAACGAACACAAGCAAAAAAGGGGGATGTGTTATTAACTATTGTTGGGACGATAGGTAGAACTTGTGTATTAGATGGTACAGAAGGAAACATAACATTCCAAAGAAGTGTGGCAATCTTAAAACCATCTGAAGAGATAAATTCTCGTTTTTTAATGTTCTTTCTCCTAAGTCAGAATTCAAACCTGAATTCTACGGCTCAAGGTGCAGCTCAAAAAGGTATCTATTTAAAGCAATTGGGGAATATTGAGTTACATTATCCTCCTCTCTCCGAGCAACACTCCATCGTCTCTCGTTTGGATGCCGTCTTTGCGAATATCGATGCGCTGAAAGCGAATGCGGAAAAGCAACTCGGCGAAGCCCGCCAACTCTTCCAAGCGGAACTCACCGAATGTATGAGACCGAAAGAGGGGTGGGAAGAGAAGACGCTACCTGATATTTCTGAGAATCTGGATAGCGTGCGTAAGCCTGTTACTAAAGGTAAAAGGACTGCTGGCATTTATCCTTATTATGGTGCTTCCGGTATTGTAGATTATGTGGATGATTATCTTTTCGACGAAGACTTGTTGTGCATTTCAGAAGATGGTGCAAACCTGTTGATGAGAACATATCCAATAGCTTTCCCTATATCAGGCAAAGTGTGGGTAAATAATCATGCTCATGTTTTGAGATTCAATAGCATGACGACTCAAAAGTATGTTGAATACTATTTTTCAGGAATGAAACTTGATGAGTATATAACAGGAGCAGCACAACCTAAGTTAACGCAAAAGGCAATGAATAGCATAATTGTTAATTTGCCGTCTTCATTGGAAATCCAACACCAAATCGTCTCCCGTCTCGATGCCCTCTCGGCGCGAGTTAAGCAGTTGGAAGAGGTGCAGCGGAAAACCATGGAGGAGTGTGATGCGCTGAAACAGGCGATGCTACGAGAAGTGTTTGAATAAAAACAAGAATTATGGACGAATCAGCAACCAGACGGAAGAAAATCGATCCCAAACTCTATGAAGTTGGGTGGGAACAGGTGCCAGAGAGCGAGATCCTCACGGAACAGCGAGCCTATATCGCCCCCGGTCAGGTGAGCGCCATTCCGCAGAACCGCCACCCCAAGAAGGTGGACTACATCCTGGAGTACAAGAAGCAGAAGTTGGCGGTGATTGAGGCCAAGAGCGACGAGAAGCATGTGAGCGAAGGGGTGGAGCAGGCCAAGAAATATGCCCTGTTGCTGAAAATCCGTTACACTTACGCCACCAATGGCGACGAGATTTGGGCCATTGATATGGGCGTGAAAGACGCTCACGACAACTATATTATCCCCTCCAAGGAGGGCCCTGTTGACCGTTTTCCTTCGCCGCAGGAGCTGTGGGCAATGACTTTCCCCGAAAAGAACGAGTGGAGAGACAAGTTCCATCTTTGTCCGCTGAACCGAGGCGGTGGCCGCGAGCCGCGCTACTATCAGGAAATTGCCATCAACAAGGTGTTGGAAGCCGTGGCCAAAGGCGAACAGCGCATTTTGCTCACGATGGCCACCGGCACGGGAAAGACCTACACCGCTTTCCAAATCTGCTGGAAGCTTTACGAAACCAACTGGAACAACCACGGCACCGGACAGAAACCCCGCATCCTCTTTATCAGCGACCGCAACATTCTGGCCAACCAGGCGAAGAACGACTTTGAGCAATTCCCCGAGGATGCCATGGAGCGCATCACTCCCGATTTGCTGCACGACAAGAAACATCAGGACCGCGTGCCGAAAGCCCGCCACCTGTATTTCACCATCTTCCAAACGTTCATGTCGAACGACCCCACCGGTCAGCCCTACTATAAGCAATATCCGTCTGATTTCTTCGATTTCATCATCATTGACGAGTGTCACCGTGGAGGTGCGAACGATGAGAGTCAGTGGCGGCAGCTGCTGGAGTATTTTGAGCCGGCCGTGCAATTGGGAATGACGGCCACCCCGAGAAGGAATGTGAACGTGAACACCTACCGCTATTTTGGCGACCCTGTCTATTCTTACTCCCTGAAACAGGGCATCGAAGACGGTTTCCTGACCCCCTATAGGGTGAAGATTTCCACCAGCAACATCGACGACTACAAGTTTGACCCCAACGACGATGTGGAGGGTGATATTGACAAGGAGAAGACCTACACGGAGCAGGATTTCTATCACGGCAACATTGAAATCAGGCAACGTGACGAACATCGTGTGAAGGAACTTTTGAAGCAGATTGGCAAGGACGAGAAAACACTGGTGTTTTGCTGCACCCAGCTTCATGCGATGATGATTCGCGACATGATTAACCAACACAAGGAGGTGCCCGACTCGAACTACTGCGAGCGTGTGACCTCTGACGACGGCAAGGAGGGAGAGGCCAAGTTGAGGCAATTCCAGAACAACGACTACCTGCGGCCTACCATTCTCACCACCTCGCAGAAGCTTTCCACGGGGGTGAATGCCCGCAACGTGCGCAACATTGTGCTGATGCGCCCCGTGAACAATATTGTGGAGTTTAAGCAGATTATGGGTCGCGGAACCCGTTTGTTTGACGGCAAGTACTATTTCACGCTTTTCGACTTTGTGGGGGCTTCGCGTAACTTCCAAGACGAGGAGTGGGATGGAGATCCCTTCTGTCCTGTTTGCGGCAACTATCCATGCACCTGCAACAAAAGAGGCAGCTACAAGGTGCCGGATGACGAGATTCCGGAGGAATGGAATGAAGACCCTGAGCCATATAATGCGCCTGAACCTTGTCCTGTGTGTGGGCATCTGCCGTGTACGTGTCCGGGAGGTCGTCCGAAAAGGACCATCAAGGTGAAACTGAGCCATCTGCGCGAGCTGACGCTCCACACCGACTGGGATGAACGTATCCAGTTTGGCGACGAACTGCTGACCATTGAGGAATATATTAAACGGTTATTCGGTAAACTGCCAGAATTCTTTAGTGGGTCGGAGGATTTGCGTAAACAATGGTCAAACCCTGAAACAAGGAAGGCTTTGCTGGAAACTATGGAAGAGAAAGGCTTCCCCGAGGACAAGTTAGAGATGATGCGCAACTTCTTGGAACTGGAGAATTGCGACATGTTGGATGTGCTGGCTTACTTAGCCTACAACACCACCCCGATGGACCGTCAGCGCAGAGCGGAAATTTTGAAGCGACAGGCACAGAAGAAATACACCTCTGCACAGATGGATTTTCTGGATTATGTGATGCAACTCTATGTGCGCAACGGTTTCAAGGAGTTGAGTGCTGACAATTTACCCACTCTCATCGGCATGAAATACCACACTCCGGTGGATGCCATTGCCGCGCTGAATATGCAACCCGCCCAGATCAAAGATTTCTACTGGAGCATGCAAGAGATGTTGTATAATGGAGTAGGGGAGATGAGGGCGTAATGGGGTGACCGGTGAATTACGCTTCGCAACTTTTGACGGCTTTATACGAAGCCGAGAATGATGGTTTAGCAGGGGCGCGTCTGTCAATTGTCAATTGTAAATTTTGTTTGCAAGGCGTATACAGGGCTGTTGAAACGGGATAATAGTGGTTAAACCTTATACCTTTATGTCAGTCAAATCAATATGTTACTCTTACTTTGCATATTAGTTTTATACAACAAAATCAAAATGGGAAACACGACCAATATTGATTTTTCCGTCCTCAAGGAGGGCATCCGCACTTTTGCGAAAAAGGCGGGTAGGGTGGCCACACGTCCGGTGTTGCTGCTTTATTACGTGATGAAAAGCGACCAGACGCCCAAGGCTGACAAGCTGATGATTCTCTCCACGCTGGCCTATCTGGTGCTGCCCATAGACATCATCAACGCCAAGCGCATCCCGGTTATCGGTTGGCTGGATGAGGCGGTCTCCCTCTCCGTCGCCATCCAGAAGATGAGTCAGCGCATCACCCCTGAAATAGAACGCCAGGCCGACGATATGCTCGACCGCTGGTTCCCTGAATACACGGCGTTTGAGGAGGTGAAATAGTTGTTTTGACAAATCAATCCCTATGATGAAAAAAAACATATTTTTACTTGGACTATTGCTGGTGTTTCTGCTGGTCTCAAGCATGGATGCATTGGGACAATGCCAATATTGCCTTCGTCGTCCGGTGCCGCTTAGGAAGTTGTGGAGAAGTTTGCAGTATTCCTCTAGGGTGATAGAGTATAAGAAATTGGCCGATTCGTGCAGCATCGAGGCAGAACTCTATATGCTGAAAGCGGAGGAGTACACTCGGAACAATGACCTAAACAATGCGGACCGGTGCATGAAAAAGGCTCAGGATGCCACCAAGAAAGCACAAAAGAATTTGAAAAGGTCGGAAAAGACGAAGGCCAAATACGACGCTTATTGGGTGAAAATAAGGAAACAATACTCGAAGCCCAAAAAGCTGAGACAGAAGAAAGGGATGGCCTGCAAATATTGCTGCATCTCTGATGACTGAATGTGACGGATGTTGCAATGCGTCTGTCAATTGTAAATTGTAAATTTCGTTTGCAAAGCGTTTTATTATGAACAAAACAAACATTATTGTCAGCATTGTTGCGCTTTTCTGTTTTGTCGGAAATGCAACGGTGAGTTCCGCCACCAACCACTTACACCGATATACGATAGTGTGGAATGGCGGCAAGGATTCCACAAATCTGGAGCGTGCATACGCAAAAGTGGCGAAACTTCCCGGTTTTCAGAAAGCCCCGAAATCATCGATAAAAACTGAGATACCATACAAATTAGGCAAAGTACGAGGAGTGGGGTATGGCAATGCCGAACCTCGTGACACCGTGCTTGAAATCCTTGCCACCATTCCTTCCAATCTGATGTATGAAGATTTCCGTGACGAAACGGACTACATCACACGATTCTACATTGAAGAAATCCCCAACGGGGAAGCCCAAATGCTCGTCGCTTTCATTGGACATGGCGGCAACGACCTTGTGGTTTTACTGTTTAGTGGCCAAAGTAAATCGACATACCAGAATGCAGTCAACTTGATAAAGGACGAGTAGACTTGTCTGTAAATTGTAAATTGTAAATTTCGTTTGCAAAGCGTATTTTGAAGGAACTACCGCCCCGATTCGGGGCGGTGGTTTTTTTTTATGCCGTTTTGCTTCAATTGTGGTGATATTTGCCGCAGATTGCGGTGAAAGTTGCGACAAAATAGTGTTGTTTTATATTTAAAAATTGAGGATTTTTGCAGGGTGATAATGGGTTTTTGTTTGGAAGAGACGTTTTCATTAAACATTTAAATGCAAAGGAATGGATATACACGCTGGCGAACGGATAAAAGAACATTTGGCGAATACAGGTTTGAGCGTGAGCGAGTTTGCGCGCAGGCTGAATTGCCATCGGCAGAACGTTTACGATATCTTCAAGCGTAAAACCATAGACGTGACCCTCCTCCAGCGCATTTCTAAAGTTCTCGAGCATGATTTTGTGTCGGAAATCTACGCCCCAAAGCAATCCTCCAAAATCACGCTTAAGTTTGCTGTCACGGTTGAAATAGAGAATGGACAGTACAAAGTTACGGACGTAAAGCCGATACAATAATGTATGTAATAATAATTGTTACATGATTGTATAGTATGACTATACAAGTCGGTTTGTAATTTTGCAGGGTTGAAAAATAAACATTTTGTTGTTAATATTTATTGAGCGTGATTATGTCAAACGAGTACAAACAATGTCCTAATGGACACTATTATCAGGGGGCTCATTGCCCGTATTGCAAAACAAGTAATAACGTAGGAAGTGCTACTTCGGCGAAAACTGAAGTTTACGGTCCTAAAAATGATTTGGATCCAACAGAAACTATACCAGATCCGACTGGGCCAACCAAAACCACTGTAGTTGGAGGAGAAGAGACTGTTACAATTAATAGCGGTAACCCGAGATCAAGTGCGCGAACTGTTTTTGGTGATGAAGATGAAACTGATTTTTCCCCAATTGGTGGTGCTCATTACTCTCCGGGTATGGGACAAGGAGTATACCGCACTACTCGCAAATTGGTTGGGTGGTTGGTTTCATATACATTAGATGCTATGGGCGTTGATTTCAAATTGTATGAAGGACGAAACATCATAGGTCGTAATCCAGAGTGTAATATTTCTGTCAACGACAACATGGTCTCAGGTGAACATGCTGTGCTTTTATTCAGGGCCGGAAAATACTCCATCACAGACCGTCAGTCTTCTCATGGCACCTTTGTGAACGGCAATGATATAGAATTGGAACCTTGCTATCTTCAAGATGGTGATGAGATCCGTATGGGAAAAACATTATTTAAATTCAGAACATCTTTCTAAGTAATCGCTTATGCGCCAATTTTTACTGTTTTTATCAATATTTTTATTTGCGTGTTCTATTATAGCTCAGCCTCAAAGAGGGCTTAAGGGGAACTATAATGTTAATAATTATCCTGAAGTTACTTTTATATGGAACACGGCAGATCCGAACATTCTCGACAAGACTATGTTCACATTGACTGATGAGAATGGGAAGAACATTGATTTTAATTTGTTAGTGCTGCCACCAGAGAAAAAGACTTTTAAGAAAAGCGTTCTTTTTCTCTGGGAAGATATGAAAAGCCACAGTAACCAGTCAGAAAACACGAGAAACTTATTGGTGGATTTTTTTAATAAGACATCTTTTGACCAATCAACAGAGTTCAATGTGGCTGTGTTCAATCGCAAGTCGGATTATGAAGATAAGGTCTTGAAGCCATTGGTGTCGAATTTTACTTTGAATACTGACATGTTAGCTTCTTTAGTTGCAGAATACGAAACGAGTTCTCGCATTTATAAAGAGAATCCGATTCAAACGGATTTGTACATGGCAATTAATGAAGGCATTACAATGCTAAAAGCAGAACCTTCAGATCGTGTTGGAATAATCGTTGTTGTTACGGCGGGTTTGAACATGAAAGCGGCAGGAGCGACTACAGAGATGGCAACAGTACGGGAAAATGCGACCGCAGCTGGCATTCCTATCTATGTGGTCAAGTATCACCAACTAAAAGGAAATGCCCCGGAAGTGAATTCTTTAGCGGAAAGCACCTACGGTAAAACCCTTTTGATGACAAACAATATGGTTGACAAAACCGTTGTAGAACTACAAGACCTTTACAACAAATTGGATGCCACCTGTGCTGGTCGAGACTATAAGTTTACTTTTACAACCACTGCTCCAAGAGATGGCAAACCTCATCGTTTGAATCTGCTTGTGAATAAGGTCTCTCAACCCACACTTCAGTTCACAGCACCAAGCATGACTTTTGGCTTGTGGGTTCAAGAGCATCTGATTCTGTTTATCTTCTTGGTGATTCTGCTGATTGCACTGATTGCTACGTCTGTATGGTTCATTGTCCGTAGCATAAAAAATCGCAAAAGAAGAGAAGCTGAAAATAATGCGCAACTTCAACAAAAGATTGACAAGGCTAACCAAGAAAGGCAGCAATGGGAAAACATGCAGTCGCAGAAAGAAGAAGAAAAGCGCCAGATGGAAGAACATAAAGCTCGTATAGCTGAGGAAAACAAACTTTTGGATTTGATGCAAACCAAAAACATGTTCCCTCGATTGCAATGTCATGTAGATGGAAACACGTTCAGTTATTCCATTAGCCAGGTAGTGACCAAAATAGGAAGGAATGAAAGTAATGATGTTGTATTGTCGAGCAATACAGTCTCTGGATTTCACGCTGAAATTGTCTTCAACGGTGCATCTTTTGAACTTGTCAATAGAAGCAAATCCTACACACGAGGTGTTATCGTGAACGGACAGTTTTTCCAGCAATGTCCGTTGAAGAGTGGCGACATGATTGGCCTCGGTGAAGCAGTTGTTTCATTTTATGTATAAAAATTAGGTTTTATGAAAGTAATCACAATAGGACGAAGCGAAGAAAACGATGTGACCATTAATGATATGCACGCATCGCGCCACCATCTGCAAATTATCCAACATGATGATGGACATTTTACTTTGTCTGATTTTGGCAGCACAAATGGCACATTCGTGAATGGGCAGAAAATTAGTGGTGAGATACCTTTAGACACAAACGATTTTGTGCGTATAGGAAACACCTCAATACCATGGAGAATGTATTTCGAGACGTTGCCTCCGAAAGGTGTGGGTTCTAATGTTGATACTGAAGTAAAAGCTGAACTTCAACAAAAGCAACGACATGGTTTTGTGACGTTTTGGTTGTGGTTCATGGTTGCAAGCAATATTGTCGGAGTAATTCTCAATGGAGTCCTCTCTTCTCAGACTATTTACAGAAATATTGACACAATTTGCCGAAACATTACTGATTATCCTGAGGCTTTCAATTTAGACAGTGATTCTGTATCAACTTTTCATGATTCCGCCTACTTACATACGAATATGCTTCTGCTCACTTCGGTATTAGCTGCGATTTGTTCTATTATATTTATCTTTCTTATTTTGAAGTGGAAAAAAGTGGGTTTCTGGTGTTGGGCCGGGGGCAGCCTCATTTTTGGTATTATCAACGTGATTATATTGAACCAACTCAGCAATGATTTTTCATTGTTGAATTTGTCGACAGAAATAAGTATCAACAACATTATTATGTTTGCTTTGATTCCCCTTGGCATTCTGATTCTTTGGGCCATTTTGCAAATCAAAAAGAATGGAATTAGTTGTTGGAAACAGTTAGAATAAACGAGTAAGAAATGAAAAGGCTAATAATATCTTACGTGTTGCTCTTGATGGCAATGAATGTGTTTGCTCAAAATTATATTGATTTGGGCCTTCCGAGTGGCACACTTTGGAAAAACAAAAACGAGTCTGGCGATTTCTATACCTATGCACAGGCAGAAGGTAAGTTTCGAGACAACCTGCCTGCCAAGTGGCAGTGGGATGAATTACAGGAGAAATGCAAATGGGAATGGACAGGAAACGGTTACACTATAACAGGCAAGAATGGAAATAGTATCTTTCTGCCTGCTGCAGGTTGCCGTACGAGTGCTGGTCATCTAAAGGGAATTGGCGAGCGGGGATTTTATTGGGTTTTTACACCGGACGGTTTAGATGGAGCTTTGGGAGTGTGTTTCAATAACGAAGAACTGAGAATAATTGAGGACGAACGCAATGCAGGTCGTTCCGTCCGTCTCGTTCAATAAGAGAAAAAGAATAGTTTAAAGCAAAAATCACAAGATGAGCACACTGAAACAATGCCCTCGTGGGCACTATTATGAAGGAGATGTCTGCCCGTACTGCGAGACGAAACACTATCCATTAGGATCGGGAAAAACTCATACGTACTATCCTAACCATGAGCGGACACGGACAAAGACATACTATCCTGATTCACAGGAAACAGTGCCTACTTCATTTCGGGAGACTGAAGTTGCTGACATTCCGATTTGCCCGCATTGTGGAAAACCAGTGAGGAAGGAATTGCCGCATCAATTCAATGTTGGTTCCATTGAGGGTAACGCATATGATGGGAAAACGCCATGGAACTATGACTGGAATGGCCGTTGCGAGAATTGTGGACATGACTTTTCCATAACGATGACACAAAGAATTGATTCTCCGCATAATGATAGACAAACTATAGTGAGAGTTTCGCAGCGACAAGTTCAAGCAATGAGTGTGGAAGGATATATTCTGCATGATGCTTTTATAGGTCTTTCGGGTGTCGAAATAGAACAGCGTAATAATGTTGACGGAGTTAAAACGACATTTGTCAGCACAAATGAATTGAAGTATCTTATACATGCTTTGAAGAATTCTCCCATAATAGAACAACTGGATTGGCATGAAGATTGGACCTAAAATATACTAATGAACAAAAAACGCATATCATCTAACCGAATCACTCTCCTCGCGCCAAACGAGGTGTTTGTCTTTGGTAGCAACCTACAAGGAGCACACGGTGGTGGAGCGGCTCGTTTTGCCTACGAGCGTTTCGGTGCCGTTTGGGGACAAGGAGTTGGATTGTTTGGACAGTCGTATGCCATCCCTACCATGCAAGGTGGAGTGGAAACCATCAAGCCATACGTGGACAATTTCCTCCAATTTGCTCAAATGCATGGTGAATTGGATTTCTTGGTGACGGAGATTGGATGTGGCATAGCGGGTTTTACGCCTGACATGATTGCTCCGCTGTTTTTCAGGGCAATTGAGGCTGATATTAGAAATGTATATCTGCCTGAGAATTTTTATACTGTTTATGAACAAATAATAAGATAAATCATGAACGAATTCAAAAAATGCCCCAACGACCATTACTACCAAGGCGACCATTGCCCATTTTGTAGTACAGGCGAGAGAATAAGAAAAACTACGCCTAGTAGCATGGTTAAGGTATGCGCCAACTATCATGCTTATAGCACAAAACTCAGCAGGTGTCCGATATGTGATTCAACAGCTGTTGTGGACAAGTATGAAAGTGGACATGACACCATTTTATGTGATTATATCCGCTTGAGCAATCCTATTGAAGTAAAAATAAAAGACGGACGGTTTTCTAAGGTTAGTCTAATCGGCGTGTATATTTCACGAGGATATAAACACGGGTATTGTTTTTCTGAAGGAAGCTTTGACTGGCAAGACAACCTTGAAATAGACCCCGATGAAAATATACGGATTGGGGAAACCATGATTAAGGGCAGAGAGTTGATGAGAATGTGTGATGTGATTTTGGACAACCACTTGTCGTTTATGGTTCATGAAATTGAAGGAACAACACTATCCGAAGAAAATAATCACAGAGACCAAGACATCTCCCTAATCAACAACGACAATCAAGATGTAGAGAAAGATAATACCTGTTGCGAGCCTGAATCAAAAAATGATACTTTTATCGAATCAAAAAAGAGTCGCGAATTCAAAAAATGCCCTAACGGACACTACTATCAAGGGGATCATTGCCCTTACTGTTATTATAAAGTTGTTAAAATTGGGAGAAGTATGGACAATGACTATATAGTTGATAGTCCTCAAGTGAGCGAACATCACTGTCAGATAGAATATCTTGGCAACTCTCAATATCGCATTGTTGATCTTGAATCAGCAACTGGTACATTTGTTAACGGCAAACGTGTAGAGGGTAGTTGTCCTTTAAATCCTTTCGACGAGATTTCTGTCGGAGGTATCCGTGTTCCTTGGATGCATCATTTCGCTTCAAAAGATGCTGGGAAAGGAATGACTTTAAGTGGCATTGTCTTGCCGCCAGACGATTGGAACGAATAAAAATGAGATAGTTTCACAATAGAATTAACAATTATGAGCTTAGTAACCAATCTTGACAATATTTTCGCGAAAGATGATGTTGGTAAAGTCCGTAAAGCGCAGGAGGACAGCCACGACATTGCCCTGAAAACCCTAAACGGAGACGTTTTTGTGGTGTGCGATGGCATGGGTGGACATGTAGGCGGAGAAAAGGCCTCTTCATTAGCTGTTGAGAATATAATAGATCATTTGAAAGATGAAAAGTATGATGATCCGTTAGCAGCATTAGACGGGGCACTTAAGCGTGCTAATGACCAAATAATAGGCTTCGCCCAAGCAAACCCTGAGTATAAAGGTATGGGCACCACGGCATGTGTGTTGCTCTTGCAAAGCGATTCTGCATATATAGCCCATGTGGGTGACAGCCGAATCTACATCTATTTAGGAGAGGAAAAGCAGCTGCACCGCATCACCAAGGATCACTCATATGTACAGACGTTGGTAGATGCAGGTACAATTACCGATGAGCAGGCGGAGCATCACCCGAACAAGAACCGTATCCTCAAAGCCCTTGGGGTGACCTCAAATTTGCAACCTTCTTTCGGCAAGGTTGTTCCCAAAAACGGTGACATATTCCTGATTTGCAGTGATGGACTTTCTGGAATGATCCCAGACAGAACTATTGAAAGGGTACTGGGACACAATACTTCATTGGAAGAACGTGGAGAGTCGCTGATTAACTTGGCCATGGAAGGCGAAACCGTTCACCCAGGCGGACAGGACAACTGTACTCTCGAGCTGATAAAGATAGATAACAGTCCATGGAAAAAGAGCGAGTTCACAAGCTATAACCCTTCGCATAAAACAAAGAACATTTTGGAAGTTGCAAATAATGGTTCTAAGCGCAAATACATCACAATTGGAATCATCGTGCTTGCCTTGTTGTTGATGGCTGCTTTTTTGTGGAAACCTATTTATAAAGTATATGTGAATTATCGTGTGAACCACTACAAGCAACAAGAGCAGATTTCAGCGAAAGACACGTTGGAAAGTTATAAGATTCTGTCAAAAAAACAAGCCACTTATGACAAGAAGGATGAGAAAGGGAAAAAAGACATGGAAATAGATTTAAATAATAAGAAAGAAGAACATTCAACCATAATAAAAGAATATAATGATATTAAAGGTAAACTTGATGATTATTTGGAGAAGCAATCAAAGCTGAGATAAATTTTAATTAACGTAACAATAATGAAACTGTCATGAAAGTAGTAACAATAGGAAGAAGTAAGGAAAACAACGATATCGTAATAAACGATGAAAAGGTGAGCCGCAATCACCTGCAAATGATTATGGATGACCAAGGTAACTATTCGGTTTTGGATTTGAATTCCACAAACGGAACTTTTGTGAATGGTCGCCGAATTACAGGCCAAGTGCCGTTGAAAACCACGGATGAGTTGAGAATTGGCAATACCGTGTTGTCATGGCAATGCTATTTTGACAGCCAGGTCAACACAGGCACTCTCCATTCGAAGCAACCTCAACCGCCCGTTATCCAAGATTCACCTCATAAACCGATTCCTGATCCTGCACCCCAAAAACGATGGCTTATCTATGTCATTATTGGATCGGTTGTCCTGTTGTTGGCAGGAGGTGGTATAGGATGGTATAAATATAAACATGGGGCTGACTCCAAAGTGGGTGCTGCGAAAGCAGAAGCGGAATATCAGGAAGCAGAGGCTGAATACCAAAAAGCAGAAGCAGAGTACCAAACAGCACAAGCTGATTCGGCAAAAGCAGCAAGAGATTTAGCTGAAAAGCAAGCATTGGCAGACAGAGCCCAAGCTGAGGCAGATAGGGCGGCAAGGCAAGCTGCGGAATCAAAGTCTAAAGAGGACCAAAGAATTGCAGATGCGAAAGCAAAAGAAGCAAAAGAAGCAAAAGAAGCAATGACAAAAGCAGAAAATGCAGCAAAACAATCTGCGGGAGTGGCTGAAGCCAAGGCAAAAGAACTGCAAGATAAGCAAAAAGAATTGGAAAAGATACAAGAAAAACTGAAGGAAGTCACGGCTGAATTAGAAAAAACGAAGTCGGAACTTTTAAAAGCCCAAAGGGAATCACGAAAAAAACTATTTAACAGCTACCTTAGACAAATGAAAGGACACGAAGAAGAGTTCTGTGATCAGCGAAGTTGGGGAAAAGTAGGGAATGCGAAAAAAACAATTGAAACCAAGTACAACAATGCTTCCGATGCCGAACAGCAGAGAATCATTGAGGCAATGGAGACCTTTGTCAATACGATTGAAAATACCGCACCTGTGCCCTCAAAGACAGGGAGCAAAGAGAGCTCGTCTCAGGAAAAGCCCAAAACAAGTGATAAAGAGAGTTCCACTCAAGATACTTCAAAGCCAAACGACAAAGGAACAGCAAAACCAGACACGTTGAATAAACAATAACTCTCATGGATAACTTTCCAAAAATACCATGGTATGATGTCGTTCGCCTGATTGCTGAGGGCGGAACCGCAAAAGTCTATTGGGGCGTTGACTTGAGGAGCGGCTTCCCCGTAGCTATCAAGGAACTGAAGATACGGCACTTCAAGAATCCTGTGATAAGACAGAAATTCAAGGACATTGAAGCGCAAATGTATCTGTACTTACAGCACCCGAATGTCCCGAAGTTGGTTGATTTTATTGATTTGAAGGAAACTGAGCAGTTGTTTATCGTTATGGAGTTTATTGAGGGGCGAAGCCTTGAGCAATATATCTATCGCGAAATCGGACTGATTCCGGAACAGAAAGCATTGCCTATGTTTTTGGAAATATTAGACACGGTTTCTTATATGCATAAAAAAGGCATTTTGCATTTGGACCTTAAACCTAACAATGTGATGATTCAACCCAATGGTAAGTTGAAACTTATTGATTTGGGAATCGCGTCTCGCATGACGGATGCCAGTGCGAGTTGTACTACAGGTTCAGGTTTTGGCACCCCCGCATATATGCCCCCGGAGCAGTCCGAGAAGGGTGCTGTTGTGGGCAGATATACCGATGTTTTCGCTCTTGGTATTATGTTGTTTGAGATGTTGACTGGGCATCAACCGTTTACATCCAATAACCCCAATGCGCGACAGAACATTGCCGAAATCAGGCAAAAGATCAAATATGAGCCCACACCACAGATGAGGCAGTATTATTCACACATCTCTCCTGAACTGCAGTTTATTGTAGAACGAGCCCTTGCAAAGAATCCATCGCAACGATACCAATCTTGCGATGAGTTTGCGAACTTTATCAAAGATTATATGAGAAAAAAGAGATAATTATTAACAAATCAAATACTGAAGGTATGAAAATTATTAAAGTCGGACGAAGCTCGGGAAATGAAATAGTGATTGCAGACCCTTACGTAGGTAAGACACATTGTGAATTCATTCAAGATAATAATGGTGACTATTGGGTCGTTGATATGAATTCGAGAAATGGCACTTATGTAAATGGTGTGCGTCGTTCTGGAAAGACGAAATTAAATAAAAATGATATTGTGCGCATAGGCAATACGCCGTTGACATGGATGAATTATTTTGCTGGCGTTACAGGAGGTATAACCGATATGGGGACTCATTACATGCCAGACCCTCCGATTGATAATTCTTCCAAAGGGAATGGATTCGGCATAACTGCGTTAGTGTGTGGAATTTTGGGGCTAAGTGTTTTCGCGATCGTCTTTGGTGCTATAGCCATGAATCGCAAGGAAAAAAATCGTGGACTCGGCGTAGCGGGGTTGGTGTTGGGGATAGTCTGGGCCGCATTTGCAATAGTGATCTGGGCAATCCTGATAGCGACGGCATAATATCAAAATATTATTTCAAAAATGAAATTTATTAAAAGATAAATATGAAAATAATAACGATCGGTCGAAGTTTAGATAACGATGTCGTCATTAGCGATCAAACGGTTAGTGGACATCATTGCCAAATTGCCCAGGAAGACAATGGTAATTATAGTATCCGTGATATTGGCAGTAGGAATGGTACCTACGTCAATGGGAAACGTATCCACGGAAAAGAAATACTTTCTTTAAGTGACAGTGTGCAGATAGGCAACACGACTCTGCATTGGCAAGATTATTTCCCAAAAGGCAGATCATTTATCAAAGATAACGATGTGGTTGGTCCTGTCCATAGTTCATTAAGAAAGGAAGAAAGATCTCCTTATGTCAACATACCTTCTGATATAAATATAAATCAAAACATTAGTAGCGAACATGCTGATGTGCGAAAAAGAGGTGATGATTTTTCTGTAGGGTTTCTTAGAAATTTGGGTGATGAGATGGGTTCTGGTATAGGGAAAACCTTAGGATGTATCGTGTCTATTATTATTGTAATAGCTATCTTGGCGATTATTGCAGTCACATGTTCCTAAACCTTTATTAGAAAATCAACAAAATTGTTAAGATGAAAGTCATCACTATAGGAAGAAGTTCCGACAACGATGTTCCTGTTAACGATTCTAAAGTATCACGTCATCATTTGCAAATCATTCAACATGATGACGGAAGTTACACGTTGTCCGATTTTGGCAGCACTAACGGAACTTATGTCAACGGGAAACGTGTTCACGGTGAAATCAACATATCACCGAATGATATTGTAAGGATAGGAAATACCACTTTGCGATGGAATATATATTTTAAGGATGAAGGTAACGGTCCGTCGGTTGTTGATACCCCAGACTATGAGGATGCTGAATTCGAAGATTCATTGTTATCGCAGAAGTCCGAAACTCGCTCTGTCGTATGGATATTCATATCTCTTTTAATTGTTGGTGTGGTTCTGGTTCTGGCATTTGTATGGCTATTCAACAGGGGAGATAATAACACTCCTTCTGATCCATGGAGATACGAGAATGGTGTGCGAACAAATGTGCCCGGGGCATCACGCAACACCTCGTGGAGTGAACAGCCCCAAGGGACGCAATCTTATGAGCATGAGCTAAAAGAACCTTCACCTTCGGGATTTTCTGACATTGACTTGACGGGTACTTGGACTTGGGAAAGTGGTGATGATTCTTTTGAACTGACCCTTTACCGCAACGATGCAGGCAGAATAGTGGGTGGCTATTGTGCTCTATGGGGGACGACTCGAATGGATTGTGATGAGGAGAATTGGGTTGAAGAGAATAGAACAAGAGATAAGATTGTGAATAATACGGCTATGGTAAAGTTTTCAAGTGCTGCTTGGGGTGGTAGTGGAACAGCATTAATCACCAAATTATCAGACTATAAAATAAAATGGGAGTTGCGAAATACCAATGGCGAGTGCCTTGTTCCCGATGAGGCTATTCTATTGCGCAAGTGACGATTTTATTAATCATTGTTTTTGATATATGAAAGTAATCACTATAGGAAGAAGTTCAGAAAACGATATTACAGTCAATAACCCGAACGTGTCGCGGCATCATTGCCAAATTGTGCAATTTGATAACGGTACGTTTGGTGTTGTTGATTTTGGTAGCACTAACGGCACATACGTCAATGGACGACGTGTGTACGGGCAGGTTTCGTTGAAACAAGGCGACAGAGTCCATATTGCCCAAACCGAGTTGCCTTGGCAACAGTATTTCCCTACTGCTTCCAAAAAGCGCACAAATTGGTGGCTGTGGCCAACGATAGGGGGCGCTGCGGCGATAATGGTTTTGGCTGTAGTGTTGGTGTTGTGGCGGACAGGAATAATTGGAACTAAAGAAATATTATATAATGGGCCAGAACCTCCAATAGCTACAGTGACTTTGGAGGAAGGTGGTGTGAGCTATGACGTTGAAGCAGCAGAGGGACAGTTGATTGTGATGTTTGAGGAGTCGGTGCCCCATAGGAAGGCTGTGAAGATATTGAAAAACAATAATGCAACAATTGTTGCTCAGATACCTGATGTACAATATTATTTGGTTGAAGTTCCTGCTGGTAAGGAAGCTGAACTCTATTCCAGATTGCGGAATTATCCAGAAGTTGACTATGTCTATCCTAAAACTATAAATGTACTCTGTTCTGCCACCCCTTATATATTCGACAACTTTTCGTCTTCGGATCATGGGAGTCGTGTGGCTACAATGTTGGGCAGCAGCAATTCAACGTATAAAAAAGAGGACTTAGGACTTGACGAGGAACATGTTTCTGATTATACTCAGCCCTTGATAGCAAATCTAAAAAAATTAAAGGATGGAGAGAGTGCAGTGATAAATATGTCGTTTGGACCTGGATTAATAAGATTGTTCGCTTTATGGCCATGGCAACATCGTCCTTTATGGAATGACCATTTAGTGACGGAAGGTAATCAAGAGTCATACAAACGAAGATATATCAACGAATTGAAACAGATGATCAAATTAGTTGATACTTATGACAATAAGGATTTTGTTATTGTAAAATCTGCAGGAAACGAGGGAATGAAGGAAATGGAGTTGATTATTGATGAATTGCAAAATCAATTGTCTCCAGAAGAATATGCTGTTTTTGAGCGCCATTTCATTATTGTTTCAGCAAATGATGATAATAAAGAAGGTGATTATCCAAATGATGTAAAGAAATATCATAAAATGGTGACTAAAGTGGATATATCAGATATGACTGCAAAAGATCTCCATTGGCAAGGCACATCATTCTCTGCACCGAGAGCTTCTGGTTTTATAACAACAGTTGCTAATTCTAATAATATGAAAGTTACCGATGTGCTGGAATATGCACGCAAAGCCACAAAGAAAGCTCCTGATCATATTTTGACACAAGAATTGCTGGAAAAAGCGATAGAGGAAGAAATTAAAAAAGACAATTCTGAAAGTGAGTATAAGAGTTATGGCTGTCTAAAATACCGTCTAATCAAAGGCAATGAATTGGACGATGAACGTCTTGAATTACGCAACACCTGCAATGAAGACATTCGCGTGACAGGGTATCTTCTAAATACCATTGCGTCGAATGGAGGCGAAAACACGCTTGATTTTGAGACAATTGTGCGTGCAAATGGAACAGAATATGTTGACGGTTTTGTAGAGAATGAATGTACAATAACAAGTGTTGTGAAGGTGTCTACAAATTCTGAAAAAATAGTTCAAACGGAGCGAAAATCATCCCATGTAGGTGATTTACATAGTTTGGCGGGAACAAAATGGGAATGTTATCACGACCCAAACAATAAGGATAAAAGGTTTCTTACGTCACTAGATTTTGTTAGTTCTCATGCTTGTAATATAACAATTAAATATCAAGACTCCAGCATTGAGAGTCAATTAGTTAATTATGATTTGTCTAAAGATGAGAATAAGGGATATTTTAAATATTCAAACGGTTTTTATGGCGAAGGATTCAAATATACTAATAATATCCTAACCATAGAGCTGTTGTATAAATATCATAATCGTTATAAGCGTGAAACTTATGTCTTTAATCGTGTAAAGTAATAATATATACGCAAATGCAACAACTTTTGGTGTAATAATTGATAAACATGAAATTAGACCACATAGAACAAATCAAAGAACTCCAGCCTGGCACCGTCCTCAATGCCGGCAAATACATTATAGAGAAGAAAATCGGGGAAGGAGGCTTCGGTATCACCTACAAAGCCATGCAGAAAGGTTTGAACCGTACCGTTTGCATCAAGGAGTACTTCCTTGCTGGAAGTTGTGTGCGCAATACACAAGCTCGAACAGTTCATTTGCAAGGGATTAGCGATGAGAAGTATGAAAAGTACCGTCAAGCATTCGTCAAAGAAGCCCAAACGGTGGCCTCGCTTCATCATCCCAATATAGTAGAGGTGATTGACATTTTTGACGAGAACAATACTTCCTATATGGTGATGTCGTTCATCGAAGGTCGCAGTTTGCAGGAGATTGTGGATTCAGGTGGACCATTGTCGTACCCCGATGCGGTAAATTACATGGCACAAATCACGAATGCCGTGGGATATATACACGAACATAATATCCTACATCGCGACATTAAGCCTGAAAATATTATGATTACTGCCAATTATAAAGCAATACTGATTGATTTCGGCTCGGCGCGTGAGTTCGAACAGGACAAGACGCAGAATCACACCTCTATGCTCACGCATGGATATGCCCCTCCTGAGCAATATACCGCAAATAGCAAGAAAGGCTCTTATACGGATATTTACGCTCTCGGTGCCACACTCTATTTCATCCTTACGGGACAAGTACCGTTGGAAGCTGCTGCTCGGTTGACCGAGGAATTGGTGGAACCAAAACAATTGAATCCTTCAATTCCCGCTGAAGGTAACCGAACCATCATGAAGGCGATGAAATTGAAGAAGGAAGAACGTTACCAGGTTGTACAGGATTTTATGGATGATTTGCGAAACACAGGACAAAAAGCACCGTTGGGCAGGCGGGATATAAAAGTCACCAAAAGAAACGAAGTTCGAGGCAAAAACTCAAAGCGACTATTTGGGATAATTGCGATACTTGTTCTCCTTTTAGGAAGTGTTTTCGCCATCTATGTCGTCCAGAATCAACGCAAAGTACTAATGGCAGAGCAACAACAAGTTCATGAAATGGATAGTATCTATGTAACAACATTAAATAACTTTGAGAATTGCTTGTGCCGACTCAATGACACTATGAACTTGATTGATGATGCCCCTATGATGGGGGCCTTGGAGGCATTGCAAACAATAGATAATATAGAAAATACACCGTTGTTTAACAAATCAGGTAAAACGACATGTTATTTGGAGAAAAAGAAGCTCTACAAGCAAAAAGTAGACACAGAAAAGCAACTTGTTTTATTGAAATTGACTGATCTCAGATTGTTAGGAGTGGAAGGGAGTAGGTATTATCACGATTTACTGTTGAAAGAAATGAAATGTGACAGTGTGCTATATGTCATTCGCTAAAGAGGATCCATTTTGTTTATTTTGTTGAAAGTGTTTAATGTTTATTAGATAATGCAGTATGAAAATGAAAAACAAACAAACGATTGTTAAACGAATTCTGACAATCCTTCTTTTATTCAGTTTGTTTTATGTTTCAAGAGCCCAACAAGATTGTGAAACAATAAAACAAGACATAAAGGATTTTTGCTCAAACGGCAATTGTGAGCTAGCTCAAAAAATGTACGCACAGTTGGAGAGACAATGCCCGAGTTATGCTAGTAGTGTGAAAGGATTAGTAGAAAACTGCGCGAAAAAAAAATCAACCAATAAACCTAGTCCTCAAAAATCTCCCAGTGGGTATGTGCCGACACAACCGTTGTCGACAGGGATCAGCAATAGGGAATTTTATTTCGACGGGAATGGTGATTGTGAGAATACTACTAATAGATTAGAACTGTATTGGAATGACTGGGACTTTTTAGTGAATGAAGACTATCAAGATTGGTTGAAGGTTGAAAGGCAGGGGAATTCATTGCTCGTGACCTGTAGGCCTAACGATGAAATGGAGGAAAGAAACGGAGTAATTACTATATATGGCGAAATCAATACTACAATTAAGGTCCATCAGGATAAAAGAACGACTTCGCGCAAGTCTAAAACTCGAACTAATTATACTTCTCAGTCCGATTCGCCAGAAACCAAAGAAGAGCAGCCGATTATAGTGAAGATTATCTTTGAAAAAGGCAAAGCGAATCCTAAATTTGACAATAATGTAGGACGCCTCATTACGGCTATGTTAGACACTAACAATCTTGTTCAGATTGAAGTGTATAAATGCGAAAGCCAATCTGGGATAAAAAACCTAATAAAGGCACCTTTGATTGACAAAAGATTTAAGGAAATAATGGAGCATTTTGCAAACTTGGGAATTGAAAACAGCAGAATTTCTAAGAACATTATCGTGATTGACGGAGATAAAAATGGTGCTGAGTGTGATTGTGCATACGCGAAAGTAAAGATAAAAGAATAAGCCACGTTTTTATAATGACACTAAAATAATTTAATAATCCGTAATTAATGTCAAATATGAACAATAGAATTTTATTAGTAGTCATTATTAGCTTGTGTATTGTTATGTCGTATGCGCAGAACGAGCCTGAAAAAAGAAACTTGGTGGATTCTTCCTGCAGTTTGTCGAAAACAACTATTACTTTTCGCTATTTTGACGATAAACCTATTATTGTCGATTCTAATGATAACCTCAATAGAGCTGTACAAATATTGAAACAGAATCCTCAGTTAAAGATTGTTGTTGAAGGTTATGCTAATGATTATAACTCTGCCCAAGACAATAGTGATTTAGCTCAAAGAAGAGCTAATAATGTGAGGAAACTCTTCATTGATAAGGGAGTTGATCCCAGCCAGATTGAGACAGCTTCATACACGGTGAATGATCTACAAAATCGTCAAAACATTACAGATCCGAGTCGCAAGGAGCATGATTGTGCTATATTTAGAATCGTCAAAAGATAGTAATCATTAACATTGTATCGTGGTTTTGTCGATAATTAGAAATAATTCTGCTTTTAGCACGATTGCGAGTTGAATCAATGATATTATGAAAACCATATTAAATCACGAATCCTTTTGCTACATCTGTTCACAAACACTATCAGCCACAATTGCGGCAGTATTCCTGTTGTCAGTAATAATGGTAAATAGCGGAACCCTGCACGCCCAATCCACCTCCCGATCCCCTGTGGAGACTACCATTGAAGGCACCATCCACACCTACCTCGTCACCCTTTACGGCGACAGCCTGCAAGAGATTGGCCACTACAGGAAAACTCACAAAGAAGGGGAGTGCATCGCCTTTGTCCTCAAGACGGACAAACCGATGGATATGACCCAATATCTTTCGCAGGAAGAAATCGATTTCCTTTCGGAAGACGGTACAACATGGCAGTCGGAGTTTATGGTTGTGCCGAGATGGGATCTGCCGGAATCTATTTCGGAAAAAGATTTCGCATCTCAATATGCCAATAAACGGGCGCGTGTGACGGGCTCATTGTTTTGTCCTATGGCCGGCTGGCAAAACGTAACCTTGGTGAGGATGGACTTCACCAAGGTGGAGTTGGTGGAGTGATTTGCATTGTGCGCTTGTTCACGTTCAAAAGATAATTGAAGCAAAGAAGAGCTTTTGAAGTATATTACTTATTATTATGAACATTCATAAAGCAATCACATAATTGCACATTTTATATATAACTCTTATGTCATACCTAACCTTTAAGATTATTTCCATATCCATCATGCTGGTGATCTTGCTGGTGGCGCTTGCTTCGAGGAATTCGGAAAAAAGAGCCAAAGACACATGCCCGTATAAACCTAAAGACGCGGATGGCGAAGCTACAGAAATCAAGCATAAAGAATGGTATCTTTCTGATTTTTCTACTGCCGAATTTTTCGATGATTCGAAGTCTTCTGACCCTGAAAAACAAAGAGTGGGCAGCCATTTCTGGATAGAGTCTTGCAGGATGTCAGATGGGATTCACCTGTCACTTTTCAAAAACAACTGGGGTGCAGAGGCTGATTATATGATGCACGACAGCGGTTTCGTTGAATCAATCAAAACAGTGAAGGGAGAAGATGTGCAACGACTTATGTCGCTGTGTGACAATGCGGAAAATGGAAGAGAGGTGGTGGAATATCTCTACAAACGTTTTTCTCCAGATGGTTATAGCGCATACATTAATATCCTGAAATGGATAGAAGAGAACGGTGTTAAAATGTCGTCTTTTGTGAATTGGTAACTTTACTGACAATTAAGAATCAAATCAATGAATAATTCCCAAATGAACAACTCATTTGTTATTGAACGCCTTCGCCACCATTGGTCGCGTTTCTTGTCAACCGCTGTTGCGGCATTATTCCTAATGTTTGTAATAATGGCCAATACTGGAGCCCTACACGCCCAATCCACCACCCAATCCCCTGTGATAGCCACCATCGAAGGCACCCTCCACATGTACCTCGTTACCAATTATGGCGAAAAGATGCAGGAAGTGGACCGCTACCGCAAGACGGGAGAGGGATCTATGATTGCCTTTATACTTAAGACGGACGATAAAATTGATATGACTCAATATCTTGATCAAGAGGATCTTAAGGCTTTGAAAGATTATAGCGGGGAGACTTGGCAGTCGGAGTTTATGGTGGTGCCGGACTGGGAAGTGTTTGAATCCTTTTCCAATGAGGATTTTGCGGCCAAATATGCGAACAAGCGAGTGCGCTTCACAGGGACGATGTTCTTCCCGATGGCTGGCTGGCAGAACGTCACCCCTGTGAGGGTGGACTACACTAAAGTGGAACTTGTGGGATCAGATCTTGGCAATGTGAACAAAATTGTTGAAGAATCTCCTGACCCGATGAAATACTTTTTCGTCTTCGACGATGACTCGCCAGAAAGAAAAGCATACGCCAAAGAACTGATAAGCTTCGCCGAGAGATTGCAGCACGATGAGACCACTTTCGATACGGATCTGTCGGCAAAGTTGGATGAGCTACATATTACGCTCCTCACATCGCCCGACGGGAAACTGAAAATCTATAGCTGGAAAGACGGTGACTTCGGGAGCTCTATAGGTTTTCACACCCTTTATCAAACTCACAGCAATGGCAAGTTTCATGCGGTCTTTATGGAAGATTACTACCGTGAGCCGAGGAAGATTTATCAGGTGGGATCCTCTGATGAACCTGCCTATCTTGTTGAGTATTTCTTCCGTCAGGAAAGTTGGTCATACGATGTAGGTGTGGATGCTTTTTCGATGGATAAAACAGGATTGCTAAAGCCAGCCGAAATCTTTGAGTACATCCCCGAAATTAACCAAAAGGAAGTGGGCTTTTTGGCCAATCTTTCTGTTGAGTGCACTCCTGGTTCGCCGTCGCTTTACTACGAAGGCGCGTGGTCGGACAACTTTTTCTTCGAACAGACGGGGAAGGATTTCTATATGCCCCAATTTGCCTACCTGAGAGGGTCCAAGGGTGGCTTGTTCATGACGGACTATTACTACCGTTATACTTGGGACGGTGTTAAGTTCCGTTACAAACAGCTGCAATTCAACCCTGTGTTGGCGAAGTTTCTGCCTGAACCGGGTTGGCTAATGGCGGAGTTTGAAACAGGCGATTCCATTGTCCGCGTGGACAGCGTCGCGAACGGTTCCTATCGGTTGCTTTTGTGGAATAAGGACAAGATGTTCTCCTCCGCCCCCGAGCTGATCATTACGCAAGGTCGTTATGATGCAACAAAACGCGAATATCATTTCCGGAACGGTGACTTTGAATATGTTTTTAACACAGCATTGCAGCGGTTGCAAGTCCTGTATACGAATCCTAAGACGAAGAAAGTGGAGGTGGTGAGGAGTTATAGTGGGAATGAATAAGCCTCCTAATCACTTGCTAAATGTTTCTGCTGATAACAGTTAATCGGTGAATTTTGTTTGCGGGTACAATTATTTGTAACAAGGTCAGCTAACGCCGATATGCTTATGTCACTACTCTGTCTTCGGCAGTTCTTTACGTGGAGTTGATTGTGCCAGCATTTGGTGGTTATCATTGAAATGTCTATGTTATTTCCTAAACCGATAGATTTCGCGTCTCTTGGCCCTCTATGTTGGTAGTAGTTGCTAAATCAATTGTCAATTGTAAATTTCGTTTGCATAGCGTTTTTTGAAGGAACTACCGCCCCTGATTTTTAGGGGTGGTGGTTTTTTTTTTCTTGAACTTTTGCTTAAGTTGCGGTTATATTTGCCACAAACTGCGGTAAAAGTTGCGACAAATCCGCGTGGCTTCGTGTTGTTGCTGATTTCTGTTTGCAGAATTATTCACATTGACCGTGAACCGTGAATTTCGTTTGCAAAGCATTTTCGCAGTAGCAAATCCCCTGCGTGTTTTATACAAAAAAAGTTGTCAACCTTTTCAGAAATATTGTCAAATATATCAGGAATATGTCAAGTCTTCCAGTATGACCAATGACAACAATATCAGGAAAAAAGAGTAAAAAAATGTCAACTAAAATCAGGAAATGACACTGGCGCATTGGAAACCATCAGCGAGCAGCTGCGCAGGGAGTTGCCTGGACTGAGAGGTTTTTCGGCAACTGCATTAAGAAACATGCGCAAGTTTTATGAAAGAAGATTTCTTTAGAGTACCTTTTACTCATCATATTAGAATTATAGAAGGCACCATAAAATAATTAATTTTGCAGCGTTGTTAGCTTATCTTGATGTTTAACGGACTTCGCACCAAGATCGGCGGCAACGTGAAGAAGTGAAAAATAGAAGTCCCCTATAATAATTCCTCAACGACAAACATATCATCCAATTGTTCCAACAGCCCCTCAATAAAGCCTATGTCTTGGAATAATGCCTTTGACAATGGGACGGCGAGAGTTTCCCATTCGTTTCGTATTGAGGCCACAAAATCTTTCACGCACGCGACAATCGAAACCGGAGCTGTGACTTGTCCTTCTTCCATAATGGCCACATTTTTCAGCACGTCGGAGCGGTGTTTTTTGATGTCCCTCTCGTTTACATGACTTCCGTTGGCCTTGTCTTGCAGAAGATTGAGGTAAGCGCGAGTTTTCAAGGCAATAAGCGCCGCAGAATCTGCATGACGTAACCCGTATGTCAATTGACTGTGATTGACGGTGAAATAATAGTAATCGTCATCCATGATGATGGCACTTAGACTCGAAATGTCCTCGTCGAAAGGCAAAGGCTCTATGGTTAGTCCTTTCGGTTCACCCAGAATGTCTGGATGGCGGGACAACAATTCGATCATTTCAGGGTATCCAAGTTTGCCATCAATGAAACGGTATAATTCGTATTTTGGAGTGTCACTTTTTTCCGTTTTGCGCTTTTCGGGGCGATAACCGCCTTCGCGAATAAACTGCCAAAAGTGTTCTGAAAAATCAGCTGTCATCTTCTCCACGATGACAATCATATCAATATCATGGGTGGCTCGCGAACGCATTGCAGTATTAGTCATTGTGATTTCGCAAGCCGTACCTCCAATGATTACGTAGTTGTCTGAATAAAATTCAAATGCCTCTCGAAATTTGTTTAGTCCTTCCATACCATTTCGTCAATTAATCGTTCAACTTCGCCTTCCACACGTGGGTCGCTGTCCTCTCGCAACGAAAGGGCTAATGATAATTTGTCAACCCAATTCGGTGATTCCTCTTTGATAACGACAGGCGAATACTTCCAAGCCTCTATCAAAACCTCCCCGTCATATTCATTGGGGCGAACCAATGCTCCAGACGAAGTAAGCTCACGCAATTGCTTTGCGCTCATCATGATCATTTTCCCCGAATCTGGATTTAGCATCGTATAGTGAGCAAGTGCATTGATACCGCAAACGGGAAAATGTTCTTCTGAGAGAAATTCGTCGCAATACACCCGTTGCTCAACAGGATCAATCAGCAATGACTGCACCTTATCCCATAACAGCCTGCCTTTCTCGTGAAAGTGTAGCACCTTGCGTTTGCTTCCGTCGGCCACCTTCCGACAAATCCCTAAATCAGCAAGACAGGTGATACCCAAGGTAATGCTTGCGTATGAATATGGAACTTTCTTCTCAATATCACGCGCAGCTCTTCCTTCCAGGCTCTCCACCTGCAAATGGAATAGAAGAAGGAATTGGGCTACAGGGGTTAACCCCTTGGCCAATTTCGTCTTCCGCAAGCGCTCGTTTGCCACCAACATGGGTAGATGCGCATACTTGTCTGAAACAACGAAATACACCTCTTTGTCTATAAGCCTTTGCCTTTCGTAAGCAGGACATCCGTCAAGAAGAAAGACAACGGGCAAACCGAATTTTTCCGTTAGTTCATTTGCCGTAATAGACAAAATTCGTGGCGAGGGGATATTCCCCTTTGGCTCTGCAAAGAGCAGCGGTAAACCGTGAAATTCACCGTCGAAGAATTTATACGAAAGCGAATTTCCGATGCTGATGCCCTTCATCTGTGCCTTGCTTCTTTCTTTCAGATCTATGGGTCTTCCTGATATGATGACAGTTTTCATTTTAAAAATATTGCTTCGTTTTAATAATGATTAAAACGGTGCAAAAATACAAAAAACAATAATGCGATATAGTCTTTTTTTAATAATTTTATATCTTTGCAGTTCGAATTAAATAGTGGGAAATGGGCGAAACAGGAAACCAGTTGTATATCAATTTCGATGAATATATCCGTCAAGGGGAACCGTCGCAGAAAGAGAAGGCAGGCTATTGGCAGACCGCCATTGGACTTCAGGCTGTGGACGGCTTGAAGGTGTCGGATTATCTGCAGGACACCGCCCGACGGCACATCGATGGAGATATCACGATTGACCAGGCGCGTGAACTCGTCAACCAGTACTATTTGACCAAAGCAGCCCATAATGCCGATGATGAAGGCAAAGAGGAGGCGGACCGCGTTTCGTCGAACATCGTAAAGGTGTTGTCAACGCCTACTTTCGATTTCACTACGGGCGGATACCAGTCGGTACACCGCCGCGTTTTCGAAGGTGTGATGCAACATGCCGGTGAATTCCGCACATACGACATCACCAAAAAGGAGTGGGTGTTGGAGGGCGACACAGTGTTGTATCTCAACTGGGAAGACCTGCGTCGTGCCATAGACTATGATCTGGAACAGGAACGGGCATATACCTATAAAGGGAAGAGTCCTGACGAGATGATAGGCCATTTGACGCAGTTTGTCTCCGGGTTGTGGCAGATTCACCCCTTTGCCGAAGGCAATACCCGTACTACTGCCGTTTTCACCATACAGTATCTCCGTTCGTTGGGGTTTGATATGGACAACGATCAATTTGCAAAACACTCGTGGTATTTCCGCAATGCGTTGGTTCGCGCCAACTACCACAATATAGCGAAGGGCATTGATTACACGCCCATCTATTTGGAGCGCTTTTTTCGCAATCTGCTGTTAGGGGAACAATGGGACTTGAGAAACCGCTACCTGCATATTAACCCAACCGAAGAGTGGAGTGTGCAACCCAATTTGGCATACCCCTCAAGTACCGAACAAGTACCCCATAAGTACCCTACAAGTACCCCACAAGTACAAGACAAGTTGCATACGGACAATCGAAATGTCATGAGACTTTTGCTGGCACTTGGAGAACAAGAACTCTCTGTTAAGGAGATTATGGAAGGTTTAGGGTTGAAAGACAGAAAAAACGTTTTGAATCTTTACCTCAATCCCGCAATAGCAGAAGGCTATGTTCGCTTACTTTATCCACAGTCTCCTCGTCATCCCCGGCAGAGATACCTGTTAACCGTGAAGGGGCAGGCCTTGTATCAGGAGTTGAATAAGCAATAGAATCATAGGCGAAACGGCAATTAAAGTCAGGGAAAGAGCAAAAAACTGTCAACCAAAATCAGGAAAAGACAGGCGTCTGTCAATTGTCAATTGTAAATTTCGTTTGCAAGACGTTTTGTAGGGCTGTCGCATTGCGGCGACCCCTACATTTTTCCAAAGAATCCATTTTTTGTCAGGAGACGTCTAGCGTATTCAAAAAATAATATTTAACTTTGCAGCGTCGAAAAAATATGCGGGACGGACATTGAAAAAAGCGAATCTGAAATTATAGAAATCACCAAAAATATTAGCGTATGTTAGGAGAAGTATCCGGTATGCTTTACGACGCGGAGCAGGCATACCTTGACGCGAAGCAGCGTTACGAATGGTACCGCGACAGTTACATCCCATACGAGGACGACAAGGAAGAGTACGAGACCGAGTTGGAACTGCTGATGGGCGCGATGGATGTCGCCGAGGATTATTTGAGGATTGTCAGGGAAGAATACGACGGGGTGGTGGAGATGGAGGGGGAGTAGGATGATTTTTGTGTCTGGCGTATTGTTTTATTTTTTTGTAATTTTGCAGGGTCAAAAGTAAATCATTTCTTTTATGAAACAGAAATACATTCCCCAACCTCTTGACACTTCGGACGTTGAACTATCCGAAGAATTGCAGCTGTTGGTAGAACAGCTTGCGAAAAATGTACACGACATATGGGCTGTCGGTCGTCTAAAAGAAGGCTGGACCTACGGTCCCGAGCGCAACGACACCCTCAAACATCACCCTTGTTTAGTCGATTACAGCGACCTTCCCGAAAGCGAGAAGGAGTACGACCGCAACACCGCGATGGAGACGCTAAAGATGATTCTGAAGCTGGGGTGGAAGGTGGAAAAAGAAGAGAACAGTAACCGCATATAAATTAAATATTCGTCCATTATGAAGAAGAGCAATAACAACCGTTTTTTTTGGAGTTTTGACCGCATTTTTGGCAACAGCGGCAAATGGGGCAAACAAATACGGTATGTACTACTTAGTTTGGCAGCGGTTATAGTGATATTCTCCATTATCGGCTTTTTTGTCAAATGGGGCTACAATCACCAAATACTGGAGTGCAATAACGATGATTACTGCATTTTGACCCAGACAATCGGTATGATTTTCAATGTTACCAATTTGCCTAAAAGTGAAGGAATGGATACTATTCCTATTTGGTGGCATGTGCTTGTTGTTTTAGTGGGGGCGGTGGTGTTCACCAGCTTTACCATCACCTTCGTCAGCAATTTCCTGAACAATAGGATTGAAGCCTATAGGGATGGCTCAGTGCGCTACAAATTCAACGACCATATCTTGTTTTTAGGCGGCAGCAACATGATTCCCGCTATGATTAAGGAATTGTATAAGGATCCTGTCTGTCGGGAGAAACATTTTGTTATCCTGACTAGCCTTGATCCAAAAACAGTTCGCCGTCATATTGACGGGGCTTTGACTCCAGAAGAGAAAACGGCTTTGAAAATAACCGTATTGCGCGGATATAGGGATGATAAGGAGACTTTGCAAAGTGTCTATATTGATGAGGCAGCTAGAATTTACATCATCGGCGACAACCCCTTTGATCCCGAACACGATTCCACCAATATGGCATGCTGGAACTTGGCTAAGCAATTATGTGGCAACCGGAATAATGTACCTTGTTTTTTGCTTTTCTGTCGAGCAAGTTCCACATTCCTCTTCCGACACAGAAATGATGATATAAACTTATGTTTGGACACCACAGTCATCAATCGTTTAGAGTCGGTGGCGCAGCGCGTGTTGGTGCACAACGGCAACGAAAACAGCCAATATCCTCCGTTGGATAGAAACGGTATCGGCAAAGATAGTGATCGTACTGTACATTTTGTATTATACGGCATGACTGCTGTCTCATACGCTTTGTCTACCACTGCCGCCCATCTTTGTCATTTCCCAAATTTTGTCACACATAACGCTGATGGCACATTTGGTGAAAATAGGGAAAGACGGACCAAAATCACGCTGATTGCGCCCAATATCAAAGAGGAAATGTCCTATCTGACCACGCATTTGGAAAGTCTTTTCAAGATTTCAAAATGCACTGTGTATAGTGATAATTGGAAATTCGGAGATATCCCCGAATTGATTATAACGCCTGAATTGAAGACAATTGGGGATTTTTTGGACATTGAATGGGAATTTGTAAACGGGAATATTGCCGATAATAATGTTCGAGAACTGTTAAAACAGGCCTACAAAGATAATGAAAACGGGAAAACATATCTAACAGTCTCTATGTGTGAGGACAAGGCGGATAGGAATATTGCAGCGGCATTGTATTTGCCTTCCGAATTCCATCAAATCACTATGAAAGATGGAACAAAAGATGAGGTTGATTACGAAAAGACTATCCCCATACTGGTTTATCAGCCTGAAAGTGAGGAGTTGCTTAAGACTTCCAGCCAAGAGATTGCCATGTTTAGGAACATTTTGCCATTCGGCAGTGTGCGCGAGAGTTACGACCCGTTTGTCCGTCGCCGGATATTGGAGGGGAAGCGGATCAACTATATCTATTTCAAGGGAGAAGAATACTCTTACATGACCTCCGACATTGCTAAATTAGACGAGATGTGGCGAAATACTAAATATGCGGATCAGATGTCCAATATCTATTGTGCGTCGCACATCGGCGTGAAGCTGCGTAGTGTGGGAAATCGCGCAGAGCTCACCGATGAGGAAATCAAATTGTTGGCTGTGACCGAGCACAACCGCTGGAATGTGGAGAAACTATTGATGGGATTCGAGGCATTGCCAGAAAAAGAACGCGCTAAGCAAAGTACTCCCGAAGGCCTTGCAAAACTCAAGGACAAGAAGAAAATCTTCAAGCACTACTGCATTGCCCCGTACTCGCAACTCTTACCCAATGACTGCAAGTATGATACGTTGATTGTGAAGAATTTAAGGGATGTGGTGGGGGAATGAAAGTTGTACATAAAGATATGCTATAAATCTATGAAAAAAGAAGACGAGCAAAGTTATTTCGCTTTTATCAGTTATAGTCACGATGATAAAAAACAAGCGAAATGGCTTCAAAAAGAAATAAGAGACTTCCATCTTCCTGCAGAGTTGGCAAATAATAATAAAGAATTGCCACGAAATCCAAGAAAGGTCTGTCGAGACGAGGACTGTTTTAATGGACAAAACTATGAAAAACAACGAATCAACTCATTAAGGAATTCAATTAATCTTGTTGTGGTATGTTCTCCCCAAGCTGCTGACTCTAGGGAAGTGAATAATGAAATTAAAGAATTTGTTGAAATAGGGCACGAAAAAAGAGTTGACATCGATAAGCATGTTTTCGCATTTGTAATTAATGGCAAACCTTATGCCAAAAATGATATTGATAAAGAATGCTATCCGAAACAATTAAAATCCTGCAACCCAATAGCGGGTAAAGTTCTGGAAGAAGGGAAGGATAAAGCATTTGCGAGAATCATGTCAGGTATGCTAGATGTGCCATTAGAAATGATATGGGACCAATACCAAATTGACAAAAAGAAAGAAAAAAGAAAAAAAATTATAGTAAGCGTTCTCTCTGCGGTTGTGTTTTTGAGTTTGGCTTTAATCACAATTTTTACATACAATAAGCATTTAATTAATCGATCTAAATTAGTTGCCGAAAAGGCGGAGCTACTAGTTGAAGAAGGGGATTCTTATTTGGCACAGTTAATGCTATTAGAAGTTTTACCTGACGGCAAGATTAATAATCGTCCATATTCGTTGGAGGCTGAATTGGCATTACGAAAAGCACTTAAGAAAAATAGTAAAAAGCTACCATACTCTGACATTGCGTATTTCAATGTTCAATTCACTCCTGATGATAGGTATGTGATTGGAATGACTCAAGATGACACAGTATATGTTTGGAGAACTGATAATGGGCAATTAATAAAAAAATTTTATCTCGATAATTATACCCCAAGTCATTACGGTAGCGATAATATTAAAGACATTTACTTTATGTCTGATTCGCGATTTTTTTTCGTAGACAGTGTTGCACATGTATGGGATATTCATTCGGGGAAAAATGTTGCGAATATGAATACAAAATTAGCATTCGATAATGTTAAGAGACGAAAATACAAATCGTATCGTCTTGACAATAATAAAAATAATGCGATTTGGGATAAAAATCTACATGGGTCTGAGTATATTAAGCAAATGAAGGATCATTCACTTGCTGTTATAGATGTCTCAGGCAATATCAAAGAAAGAATACCAATTACCAATCCACTATATGCCACATTTACAGATGACGAGGATGAAATTTTGATTATTCAACAAGGGCATATTATTCATTGGTCTAGATCAAATCAACAAATATTATCTGATATTGATTTTGTTTCTGACGATATTTACCAATTATATGGTGACGGCATATATGATTCCATTTATTTTTCTAAAGATAAGACAAAGTTGGTGTTATATATTTTGGGTGGTAGAGCTGATTTGGATGAATGTTGGGCGTTGTTGGATTTGACTAATTATTCCGGCCCGAAATTAAGTTGTAGTCCAATAGAATTTAGCAATGATGGTACTATGTGTTTGCGTGACACTTCCACGTCTGGTTTCGATAACCCAATCTATTACATAGAAGGGTTTACAAAAGATGACGATTCGTATACGAAATTAAAGTATGCTTTCGCTGACGTTGATGCTAGGTTGTGGGATTGGAAAGGAAAATATATGGACCAATTAGTTTTTTTGTACAAAGACACGACTTTTTTTATTGACGAAGCATCATTTTCTGTCATTCGAAAAGACGTTAATAATATTTGTATAGGTCAGTCTGTAAATCAACAATATTATATTGCAAAAGATAGATCAAATTTAATTAAAATATACAAGAACAATAAATGTCAGAAAGTTATTTCACTCTGTGGCGCAAATATGGTTCATAGTGCAGATATCAGTTCTGATGGTAAGATTTTATTTACGCGAAGTGATTCGATTGCGGTGACCAAGGATAAGACTGGACTTCGGAAACAAATAAGAGTTGGTGTTTTTCGTGTATGGGATATTCATAGTAAGTATGCTAAATTATTACATGAATTTTCTATCAATGATGGAGATGAAGATTATATATTATGTCCAAATGGACAATATGTTATTTCGACATCAGGAGAGTTGTTAAATATAAATAATAAAACAATTCAGAGACTTCAAGGTGTTAATCGGATGCAAGGATGGAATGTTCTTGGCGCGTGTTGTTCACAAGATAGTAAATATATAGCTATATGGAATGATATAGAAGTTGCCATTTGGGACGTTGATACCAAACGACTTATGTGGAAGATTGTGCTAACACATCCGAACTTTCCAATCTACGAAGCGATTTTTAATCATAATGGTAAGGAATTGTTAGTTTCTTTTCGTTACGGTGCCATAATAGTAGATGCAATGACAGGATGTGAAAAAGAAAGAATTGATGTTGAAGAATGTTGGGGTGCTATCTATTCTGACAAAGACAATCAAATTATTTTGCGAGATGGTGAAGGCAGCTTTTTCACCTACAACCATCCGACATTAAATGAAATTATCTCAATGGCAAAGAATAATTTGAAAGGAAGAAAACTAACACGAGAAGAAAGGAGAAAGTATGGACTTGATGTAACATCATTTAAACGTAATTAGTGTTCAATAAAGAAAGTATTATTCGCCTAAAATAATAATCTTTCTTGATTGAGAACGCTGAAAAAAAGTTGCCAAATGACAGAATGTTAAATTAATAATCTCATAGTTGCTTGGCGAATCGTTCTTGAGAATAGATTGGTTTTGCAGGCGAAAGATGTTCAAATTCGTTTTTATAAATTTAGCAATAAAATAATGGAAAATGATAATATTATCAGGTACTTTTTACTGATCACGGCCAATCCATTGTCAAATAGTAAAGCTGCGATACAGGTGTTCAAAATTATCCGGCAAATTGATCTGGTGTCGAAAGAGGTCACTGTCTTTTTCCCTGGTTTTTCCTCTCCTGATTCCATTGTTGCAGATTCTGTCGAAAGTACGCAGATGAAGTTGCAGGAAATGCGTCAACAAAACCAAAAAGATCAAGAGGATTACCATGGTCAGAATGCTGTCTATCATACTTACTGCGAGAATGCTGGAGACATGTATTTTAATGATATTGACTTTGCTCGTTTTATGCTGGACCTTGAAGATAAATGTCCTCAAGTTGAATATTATGGTCGTACAGAGATGGTAGTTCTCCCTGCGCATGACGGAGAGTTGCTGTCTGCAGAGGTCAAAAGTTACAATTTGGAGCCTTTTTTTGAGCATACGTCTGCCTCTTTGGAAGAATTCATTTTTTCTGTTATTAAAATAATAAGATGTGACACAAATAAGAATTCTTTGGAACTGATAAACAAAATAGACGGGTTGTATGCGTCTAAAACCAATGCTGCTCAACTGAATGTCCTGAATGGGTCCGATGTAAGGTTGCGGATAGATAATCTTATTCTGGAACACATGAAATGGAAAAAAGAAGACGAAATATTTTTTGTTAGCTATTCCACCAAAGACAGTTTCTATGCTGAATCACTAAAGTTGTTGCTTGAAAAGCATGGAAAACAAGTGTGGAAGGCACCTGAAGGCATTCCGTCAAGTACGGATTACGCATGCGCTATTCCGGCAGCGATGCGTATAAGCAGTAGGTTTATTGTGGTTCTGTCTCATAATTCGGCTCATTCTCCTTGGGTGAGGCGTGAGTTAGGGAAGGCCATTTCCAATAATATTAGAATTGATGGCATATTCATTGACGGTTTTTCGTACGAGGAATTATCGAAGTATGACCATCTGTCATTTTTGTTTGAAAATATACAAATTCATTACAATATTTCAGATTTGTTTGAGAATAATGATATGTTGGAGAGACTGTTGAGATAGATCATTTTCTAAGTTAAACGCCCGTGTGTCAAGAATTGAGATACGATAAAATTGTTTTACATTAATTAAATGTTTATGGAAGAACATAAAATTCAACAAGATAGGATAAAATCAGTAGACCAAAGAAATGTGGTTGCTACAAATGATTTTGAGGATATGAGAAAAAGAATCTCAAATGAAAGTAAGTATGATAGTTGTCCTCCTTGCAGTGGCAGAAACGAAAACTATAGTCGATACTCTTATAGAAGAAGATCAACAATAAAAACAATAATAATTATTGTTGTTTGTTTGTTGATAGTGGTAGCTTTGATAGTTGGTGTGATTTGGCTGTGTCGTTGATTCTGCCTCTTAAGGCAATATCCAATCCTATTCTAATCATTCTGGATTAATGCCATATTCCCCAATAGATTTAACAAAACAACAACTAGAAGTAGTGCTCGCGGAGTTCGAGGAAAATTTTCCCTATATCGGGAGGAAGGTGTTCGAGCCTGACAGTTTGGTCACGTCATTCTATTTGCAAAAAATTAACATGGAGGCTTCCAGGATGCTTCGATTTATGAATATCGGTCAGTATGTTCCACTTGTGCGTATTGAAGACTTGTCCAAGAAATCGGCTGTTGGACTGGCATATATTGGGGACTATGGAGACAAAGTGTTTGAAATCGAGATCGACGAGAGGGCGATTCGTGATAGAGATTATGCGTATCGCGTGCTGGCGCATGAGATCTGTCACAAGTATCTCGAATTGTTTGGATTGTTTTCAAAAGTGGATCGCCTCAAATTTTTGAAATGCCAGAAGTGCTACCATTATTTCGTTTGGGACGGCAGACCATTAAAGCTGAAACTGTCAGAAGTCAATAATCGATTTCTTGGTTTACTCTGCTTCGTAATCCCAACACGTAAAAGCGCACTGCTTGCCTATTTCTTGCCTCTTTTCGAAGCATTATGACGATGAAAAACGTGATATGCAAAATTAACGTTTTGAATATTATTAGGTGGTTTGTGTTGAGGAATTGATTATTTTTGCAGGCGATATTGAGTGATTGTTCCAAAAGACAACATTGAGGTTGCGGTAATTAGTAGTAAGTCATTAAAATAAGTTAACAAAAACAAAATCTGTTTAATTAAAAGATTTGAATATGGAGCGGCAAGAATATGATGTTTTTATCAGCTATGCTCGGAAGGACTATTTGGATGAGAATAACCATATTATTCCCAATAATGAAATCTCAAAAATTCTAAAAAGACTTGACGACGAGGGTGTTTATTATTGGTTTGATGTTAGTGCCAATTACAAATCAAAAGAGTGGCCGAAGATTTTAGTGAATAGTATTGAATCATCAAAAGTTTTCGTCTATTTGTCTACAGAGAATGCTAATAAATCTGAGATGACAAGCAACGAGATTGCCATCGCTTGTGAATTTCGAAAACCGATTATCCCTATCCGCGTTGATTTTTCACCATACAACAAAACGGTGATGTTCAGAATCGCAAACATTGATTATATCGAATACTACAAAAATGCACAAGTTGGATTGGATGAATTGATTGTTGCTATTAAAAGTCGATTGGCTGATCTTCAAAAAGAAGAAATGAAGAAAAAGCGGGAAGAGGTGTTAGAGAAGGAGCGAGTTCAAGAGGAGCAACAACAAATCATTGATAGAATTACCTCAAACTGTTCTTCCTTAAGCGATAAAGAAAAGCAAATTTTGAAAGACCGAAACGGTTTGCTATTAGAAGCCGACAAAATCATTGATAAAAAACAACGAAATGCACTAAAAAAGAAAATCATCATAGATAGTCCAATATCCATTAAAGTACAGGAACAGTTAACAGAAAGCGGCTTGACAACAAAACCAAACAAAAAATTGTTTTGGCTTTTTGGAATAGCTGTCTTTCTGCTATTGACAGTAGGAATCGTACTTTCTGTGGCATTTAACAACAGTATGCAAGAAACTGCCCGTTGGAAGAGTCAATATATTGAACTCAGAGACATTATTTCCAAAAACTCAAAAGTAGAGAATCTTCATATTATAGATCCCTGTCAAGGAGATTTTGAATTCACAGGACAGATAAACTATGATAGTTTGCCTGTTGGTAAAGGTAAGGCGGTGTTTATTAACGGTGACGTTTTTGAAGGCGAGTTCAACAATGGAATTATGCATGAAGGAATATATATATGGAAAGATGGTAGTTCATTTGTGGGACCTTTTATTTTATGCCCTAATCGAGAAAAAGGCAAATATTACCCGAAATAATAGTTACAACTTTATAACATGAAAAAAAAAGTGTTAATGTTAAGCGTTATTTTTGCAATACTGTCATCTAACACAGTGGTTGCTCAAATACCTAAACCAAAATGTAAAGTATGCCAAGATAAAACAATAGACGATTGTCCTTACAAAGGCAATCATCCTGACAACGCACCAAAACTTTATGATGTCTCATTCTTTTGCAATGTGAATTCCGTTCAATTAATTATGGATGGAAAAAATATGGGGTTGTTGAAAAATTGCTATCAATTAAAAGAGGGTAAACATTCTGTCATACTTAAAGCAAAAGGATATGAGGATTTTTCGAGAATTATTTTAGTAAATGAAAAAAACAAATCCTTTGATTTTGATTTGATTTCTAATAAATCATTGAGTGCAAATCCTGTCCTCTGTGAAGATTTCGTAAATTCGGTATATGTAGATATAGATACTACTATTCGTGAAAATGCTGAACATGGGGATTCAGAAGCTCTATTCGATATTGGGAATAGCTTCATGGAATATGTGCTTTATGTTAATTGTGTTGACAGTATTGATAGTGTTAGGAGGGAATGTCTTGCAGTAGAGGCTTGTCGCTGGTATCGAAAAGCAGCTCAAAGAGGAAATGCATCTGCAATGGCTAATTTGGGGGAATGTTATAGCAAGGGGGTTGGTGTACAGCAAGACGATGATGTAGCATTAGATTGGTTTTTAAAAGCGGCCCAAGAGGGGAACGTTGATGCTATGAGGTATTTAGGAAGCTATTATTTAAAAGGTGATTCTTGGGATGAAGATGAAGCAATTAAGTGGTATCGAAAAGCAGCTCTAGAAGGAGATGTCTTTGCAATGTGGAGGACGGGAGACTGTTATTCATATTCAAACAGTGTTTCAGAAGCAGTTAACTGGTATCGAAAAGCGGCAGAAGAAGGAGATGCTACAGATAAGTATATTTTGGCAACCAGATATTATCGTGGCAAGGGTGTCCCCAAAGACTATGCTGAAGCGATATATTGGTATCAAAAAGCGACTGAAGAAGATTCAGTCATCGTTTACCTTGCTGATGAAGATATAGGACTTCACTTTTATGAGAAGGATTGGAATTCTAAAGTGGTAAGGTGGTTTAGAAAAGTAGCTGACGAAGGAGATCTTGAAGCACAAAAATTCCTGTGTGATTGTTATTATAACGGCAAGGGGGTATCGACAGATTTCCTCGAAGCAGTGAAGTGGTGTCGGAAAGCCGCCTGCTATAATTACTGGGGTCAAGAATATGGTGATGCTCTCTCTCAATATTATTTAGGAAATTGTTACTTCCTTGGCCAAGGTGTTCCTAAAAACTATGAGGAAGCTATAAAATGGTTTTCAAAAGCAGCCGAACAAGGTATTAATGAAACTTTATTTCTAATAGGTAATTGTTACTCTTTAGGCTTGGGTAATTATTCGGAAGCTGTGAAGTGGTATCTAAAAGCAGCTGGGCAAGGAGATTCAAGAGCCATGTCTGTTTTGGGAGATTGTTATAATAATGGAAAAGGTGTAACCGTCAGTTGTTCAGAGGCTCTGAGATGGTATAATGAGGCTGCGATATATGGTGATGTATCCTCGATATGTAAATTGGGAGATTGTTACTCTGATGGTGGATGCATGTCTTTAGATTACAAAGAAGCAGTGAAATGGTATCAAATCGCAGCTGAAAAAGGGAACAGTGATGCTCAGAATAAATTGGGGGACTGCTACTACCATGAAAGAGGTGTAAAGCGAGATTATTCGGAGGCAGTCAAATGGTATCGAGAAGCGGCTGAACAAGGAAATGTTGATGCCCAGATGAATTTGGGTGATTGTTATAAATATGGGAGAGGTGTGCCTCGTAAGAAATCAGAGGCGAAAAAATGGTATCAAAAAGCAGGGGAACAAACACTGAAAGAAGCATCTCTACAATAAATCCCGGTCGAAGACGAGATGTGCCAACAAATATTGATTATGCAATATCATGTTTGTGAAGCTGAAGAACAGGGAAATGATAATGCTAGTAGAATACAAAAAGTGATAAATTGTTAAAATAAACGAAAATGAAAATTTTCACAAGGGATAATTATTAAAATACAATATATTTATAACAGATGAATGTTCATATATTTTTCATAGGAGGTACGGGTGCAAGAGCATACAGAGCCTTTGTTCATTGTTTGGCAGCGGGCATGTTTTCTGATATATTGTCATATAATTCGGAATTCTATACTTATCTTATCGATTCCGATCAAAGTAATGGTGATAGAAAGAAGGCTGAACAAACAGCTGAGTTATATCAAAGAGTATTTCAAGAAACAAGCTTTGAAGGGGAAGGTAATACGGGTTATCCGATTTTCAGCAATCCTTTGCATCATCAGGATATTGTAATTTCCAATGACTTTTTACGATCTGAATTAAGAGCTGACATTTCGAAATTTAGCGAGGATACCCAATTGCTTATTTCGGCCCTTATTAATAATGACGCCTTTTTTCATAGATCCGATTTTGAAGATGAAAGTATTCTGACATACCTTGCGATGTCATCAGTTAAATTGGAAGATTTTGAAACAAAATTTGACCCCCAAGAGGATTATGTTATACTCGTGGGAAGCACATTTGGGAACATAGGGTCTTCATGTTTCTCCGATCTTATTTTAAGAACAAGGAGATTGTCTAATGAGAAGAGGTGTTTTAGAAAAAATCCTATTGCAATGGTTTTGGTTGGCCCTTATTTTGGTTTTGAGGCGGATGGGTATTATAGAAAATGTTCCTTCGACACCAGACACGCTGTGTTTATTAATTATTTCGATAAGACCCTAAGAGATATTATGCCAGATGCGAATGTATATGACATCTTACCTGTTGAAGAAGGTTACCGTGATTTATTCAAATATGTAGAAGAGGGGTCTGATCAATCTCATCCTGCTCATGTTGTTGAGTTCTGTGTAGTGTCTGCAATAGTCGATTTTATCAGAAGACAACCTGTCCAAAGAGTTGGGTTTTCCCTAAAACTGGGGAAAAAAGAATATGATTACGTCTATCGTTTTCCCCTGACTCCAACTGACTTTCCAGACGAAATGCGCTCTCAAATAGATAGATTACTCTGCTTCTCAGTCTGGTGCCGCCATTTTGGAGGAAAAGAAATATTAAATAATAGGATTATCGGATCGTTCTCCGAAGACTTCTGTCACTGGATTCAAGAGATGGGGGATCATCATCTTTCTATTAATCCAATTGATTTCAAAGAAAACCAATTAAGTCATTCTTTTTTTTGGTATAAATCCTCCAAAAGGTTCGGCTTTTTCAACACCGACCCATTAGGCAGCAAAAAACTTGACAGACAATTTCGTAAGGAATTACGATCAATAAGTGGAACTATTCACCCCAAACGCAAAGGATTGCTTGCTCAATATATAGCATGTGCATCTGCTTGGAGAGATTTTAAAGGATTCTGTCAGCTCGACAATCTACCGACACATATTAATGAATGGGTTGTTTCCAAACAGCATTCCTTTCCTCCATTTGTTTTGAGACAACCTGTTAACTTTTCACTTCCTACCCTGTTTTCACAGATATGGATTTGTGATATAGCATTCTCCTTGTTAGCAATGGATAATCTAAGGGAAACAGAAGGACATTTCGGAACTCTACATAATATAGCTAGTGAGTGCCTTGATTTATTGGAATTTCTGTTCATTTTTGCCAGCCATCTTGATTTTACTATTCGGAAAATTTCCCTCTCGAATGTTTTTCATGAATTGGAATTGGAAGACGATAACGAACGAGGCAACTATTTCAAGTGGAAATATAATTTGACATCCTTATTGTCGAGTGATAGTTGGCGATTCTTATCTTCAGAAAACGATAAATCAAACATTTACCTGTTCGTTTTCCGTGGTCAAGTGATGGGAGGGACATCACCATTCTCACTCGTTTTCATCTCTCCCATGTGCAAGGAACTATTCTGTTCAGATGTCTTTCTGGGAGAAGATGGGCATCGCTTGTTTGAAGATTATATTCCTTTTAAAGAACGTGGAACACGATTTCAGGAACATTTGATTAAATTAATGGCGACTTTCCGTCATAAGAGTTCGATCTTTGATTATATTCATTCACAACTTGAAGAGACAAAAAAAGTGGCGTCTCGTTCCGCCGGCAATCAGGATTATTATTTACATAATCAAAGCTTTAATTCAAAGTATACCAACATTACTGACAACTATTTCCGCCAAAGTGTTTCTTATATCACGGAAGATGGATTAGAACTCCTTTGTGGTCATTCTTATTGCGAAAGTTCAAACAACAGTAATACGGAAGCCTATAACTTACAACCTGTATATGGACAATCAGAGGCATTTAAATATCTTAGAAAAGACGTATTTTCCTCTATATATGCTCCTACGACAGTTGTGCGCGGTCGGTCTTTTATGGTTCAACTTTTTTTTCATAATGACTCAGGGTCGTCTCGAAAAATAACGTTGCAAGCTAAAAGGTACGATCCAAATACCAAGCATGTCGAAACACAAGAGCTTCCTGTTGAGGTAGAGATAGACGACATTATAATGGTTCAATTAACAACCGAATCGCAATATTCAAACAAAGTATCAGTAGGCAATCCTGTTAAATCATTTAAATGGGATGGCAAATTGCATAAAATACAGTTTTTTCTTAGCGTTTCTGAGGATTTTTTTGCAGAATCCTTTATCAACAAACTCATAATAGAGGTCAATCATGTTCCTGTAGTTGAAACTTTTTTCCACATACAAGTTTCCAATATTTTGGATGAGAAACCTGCAGATATTACTATTACGAAACGAAATGTTGAATCTGAACAAGAGATTGAACGCTCGAATCTCAGACAGCTTCTTGATGATAATTTGAAGGAATTAGAAGAAACATTATTAAATACAAAAGACGAAATTGGTCGCGAAGAATTGAAAAAAACAATTGAGACCTGTAAACTATGTATTGATTTAGTGAAACATCCTTTCAAGGGCGAACGCCCATTACGCCCCCGAAAAGTGTTTGTTAGCTCTACTTGCGAAAAGTTCATGGAACCTTTGCGAGAGGCTGTCAAGAACGTTATTCTAAATTTAAAGATGAGCCCAGAAATGTGTGATGAATGGCCTCAATCAGGTTGCAACCCGACGCATGTTTGCTGTCAAAAGGTATTGGAATCCGATATTTATTTGGGCGTATTAGGTGGACGTTATGGATATGTTGAACCATCGTTGAAATCTTCCATGACCCAAGTGGAATATATGACGGCTCTTTCCGCTCGAAAAACCATTTTGTTGTTTGTTATTGATCCCATTAATGAAACTGATGAAGTTGAAGAAAATCGGAAAAAACAGGAAGATTTTATTGATGAACTAAAAAGGACACGAATACTTCGAACCTTTTCGGATGTGTCAGATTTGTCTAAATTAGCGAAAGAAGACTTGTTGAATCTTATTTCTAAAGCATAGGTTTAATAGGAGAGTGCATTTAATAATTGAAGATTTTTGCAATCGATTGTCCTTCTTTTTGTGTCAATGATATCCATCTACAACCAGAAAATCCTCCCCAATACTACTAGACAATTTCGAAAAGGGAGAAAACCTTTAAGGTAAGATTTAAATGATAGTCATTTTGCCAAAATGCCATTCAGCGCTTATGCGAACAAGAATGCGAACGGATACACCAGCCGAACTAATACGGCTGAGGTAACCTACCTGTAAGACAATCCATACTATTGCAAGGAAGGCAATGTCATCAGGACCAACAGTATAGTGAAAAAATCTTAAAGAATGTAGAAGCTGCCTTACAACAACATAGCTCACGTGGTGCTACTTGGCACTGCCGTCGAAATTTGACAACGAAATCCTCGTTTTTTTCCTGAAAATTCCCTCTCCCCACCATCATTGTACAAACCCCTCCTTCCACTGTACAAACCACCCCTGCAAATGTACCTGTTTTTTGCCGCTCTACGCGAAAATTAAGTACATTTGCATCGTTTTTTATTATCAAAATCAAATGCTATGGAAAAAGAGACAAAATCATCGATGTCATTCAAGAAGAATGGGAAATCTGGGGTCACAAACGGGAAAGGTGTGGCGGGGACTCCGCCTATGTGGTGGCTGGTGGGCTCACGGTTTAGCGAGGGCTTGTGCGCTGTGGTTAATGAGGACAAAATGATTGGCTATGTGGATGCGAACGGTGAGTTGGTTATCCCTTTTCAATATAAAAAAGGGTGCGAATTCAAGAATTGCGTGGCGATGGTGTCTGATGATTCGGGCAAATGGGGTGCCATCGATCAAGAAAACGAGCTTGTGGAACCGTTTATCTACTCTTGGAATGAGTTGTATGGCAAATTGTATGATGCTACCATACATGAACTGAAAATCTTGCCCGAATACTATCGGTTGATAGAAATCGGAGAGAAAACCTTCGAGGTGAGATTCAACGATAGGGATTTTACCAAAGGTGACATCCTGTTTCTGCGCGAGCATGATGAAAATGGATATACGGGTCGGGCTATCTCAGCCGAGGTGACCTACCTGCTTGACAATCCCCGCTACTGCAAGAAGTATTTTGCCATTATGGCCATCAGGGTGTGCAATATTCTGACGCCCGTTGAAATAGGTCTTGCAAATGGAATTCAGCAGAAGGAAGAGTTGCCTTTGCCGCATCGTCCAAAACAAGGAAAAACGTTTTACATCGAAGAAGAACATCCGGTTCTGGATGAGAGGTTGTTGAATAAAGATAGCTTATATGACTTGGAATACAGATTGATTCCGCAATACGTATGGTCCGTCGGGAAAAGGAATGGGGATGTGACCAAATTGTATGACTTCTCGGTTTGGAGTCAAGATTTGATTAGACGGATGTATTCCACGAAGGTGATCGACTGGGAGGAAATCGTGTGCGAGGTGATGGGGGATATAAACAACGAATTTCTCGTGATTTATGAATTTCCAAAGCCTTTCAAGGAGCCTTTGGCAAAATTTGGCGCTGTCTATATCAGCAAAAGAGATGAAATATTTGAGTATTTCACGCTCGAGAAGTCGTATGGCGCCTATATGTTTGGCTCGATGAAGACTGATATTCATTATGATTTGTGTAATATGGATGACATTTCGAAGGATGAGTTTGTCAAGAAGGTGTGCCGTTATGCAGAGATTGACGAAACGCTGCTGGAGAAGAAGATGGTGGTGAGGATGGAAGTTGGGAGTTAGGAGTTAAGAGTTAGGAGTTAAGAGTTGGGAGTTTGGAGTTGGGAGTTTGGATGAGAAGATGAATAGAGAATAGTCAAGGTCAAAGTTAAAGTCAAAGTATTGGTATATGGATAATAGCCAATAGCAAAAAGCTAACAGCCAAAAGACCCAAAAGATGATACAAACAGTGAGAACTATGAGGCCCTTCATCGAGAACGGCTTGCTTGTGCTCAAAGATAAGAAGGGTAGGACGGTGGCGCATTACATTCGCTTCCCATACGTTTACTATAGTGAAGGGCTTGCGATGGTGCAGGATGCGGATACGCTGCTGTTCGGCTTCGTGAACAGGGAGGGAAAGCTGGTGATTCCGTGCCAATATAGGGAGGTGAGCGACTTTTGGATTGACTGGGCGATGGTTTCCGATGACTCGGGCAAATGGGGCGCCATTGACGCCGATAACAATCTGGTGGAGCCCATTGAGTATGACTGGGAAGAATTGCGCTATAAGCTGTATGAAGTCATATTTGGAACCTTAAACTCATAAACCTGTAAACCAATAAACCCTTGTATTCATATTTTATATACCTTTGCACCGATAAAATTTTTGCATTATGGATGAATTATTGGAATTTTTTCAGAGTGTTTTCCATTTGGAGGACAAGGAGGTGGAGTGGGGCATCATTGAGGTGACTACCCGAGAGGACGGGTATGAGAGCACCCAACGCAAACCCGGTCTCCTTGTGAAGGACAGCCGTGTGTGCCTCGATCTTTTTGCGCGGCGGTTTTACTCGTTGGTGGACCGTCCCGATTTCACCCGCAAGATCTACCCGGCCAAAATGCTGACTGAGGAGAACGGGCTGGTGATGATTGACGAGGACGAACCCGACAATAAGTATGTGGAGGGGAAGATGGTGATTGAAGCCAAACACGACGACCGGATATTTCTGGTTTATGACGACAACATTTTTTCGAGGATCTATTTTGTTGTCACCTACGATCCGATTTTGGAAGAGGAATTGATGCTGTGAGCAGCGGAATCTGTTTTTGAATCACGAAAATTTTGCGAATTATGACAGAAAAAGAGCTTTTAGAAAAGTTAGTTATACTATATAACCTCTCTGAGAAGGAGGTGGAGTGGGGCATAATGGTCTTTGCCGGAAAATCTAAAGAATATACGCCCGGAATTTACATCCACGACAGCGAATGCGCGGTGAATCTGAACAGCCGTCGCTTTTATACCATCATTACTCTAAAGGATTTCTCCTACGAGTCGTACCCGGCAGAGTGGCAGGAGGTGGATGGCAAAACGCGCCTTGTGGCGAAAGAGCACCCCGAAATCTTTGTAGAGACCTCCGTAGAGGCGATTTGGGACCTCCACAAACTGAGTCTCTACGATTCGTGGATGGAGGAAGAGGAGCTTCCTGAATAGCGCGTCTGTCAATTGTCAATTGTAAATTTCGTTTGCATTCTTCCCCGTGTGTAAAGAAAATGGTATCTTTGCAGCCGAAAAAAATAAATAACAAGGTCAAGGTTGACATACTTCTTGCTTTCGAGCATCTAATTTAGGTTTAGTTGTCTGCCAATTACCTTTTATTTTTAACGTTATGAAAAACAACACTTTGATTAAGGTGGCATTGCGCTACCGGGCCGTGTTCCTCAACGTGCAACGCGAGGAAATCAACATGGCCTCTGAGATTTCCCAACCGGTGATGGCTTTCGTGGCCCGACTGAAGGAGAGCGGTTTCTGCGTCAGCGAGGAACTTCTCCATGCGTTGAATGCAGTCCCCGTGAACCGTCTTGCCGAGATTGTGGATGGCATCAATGAGGTAATGCGAATCGACCTGAACTGGTCGCCTCTTGTGAAGGGGTGGAATGTGCCCACCGGCGAATCTATTTTCGACCACATTGTCACTTGGGTTGTCAACCTTTTTGGGGATCATGCCGCTGTGAAGGGCACGGAACTCCCTTGTGGTCACTTCATTCCCGAAGGCACCTTCCCGCTGGAACGCTACACCGGCTGCCCCTTCTGCGGCACGCCGTTTAAAACCACCAACTTCGTCTATAAAGGCCAAGGAAGCAAGCTCAAGGAACTGCGCCTCTTCACGCTCAAAGACATGGAGCACCTCTTTGCATCGCTTTTGGCGTCGGCCACTCCGCTCGACGGTACGCAGAAAGAGTCGTTAGAGCAACTGCTCAGCCTCTTTTCGCTGCCCGACGATGTTGAAATCCCGATGAAGGAGACCGCCATGCTGGTGGTTAAACTGTTGGTGAAGCAGGAGAAGGCCGACGAGGCGACGAAATTGCTGAAAACGCCTGCCGATGTGCTCCGCTACCTCTGGTATGAGAAGACCGGTTATGTGCAAATTATCGAGCCTAAGACGCTGGTGGCCCATTCCCGCAAAATCTATTCCCATATATGGGAGCCGCTCGACCAAGGCGCTGATGCGGCGGAGGCGATGAAGCAGAAGCTGATGCTGAAGTATGACCGCAAGGCCTGTCTGCGGGTGGCGCGATGGATGAACGCCCTGCCGATGACCGCCAAACAGTGTGCCGAAAACATGAACCCGAAGCGCGGAATGTGGGTGCGCTTCATCCGTGCGCTTCGTATGGCGGAGTATTCGCACAAGAAGGGTTTCGACCATCTGGCGGAGATCATGGATGTGTTCTACAGGCAAGACTACACCACCTGGCAGGGGCGTGTGGACCAGGCGCGCACCCAGAACGATGCCGACAAGATGCTGGCCCTCTTGAAGGAACGTCCCGGACTTTTCGCCCGTTGTCTGTTTGCTACCATGCTGCGTTTCGGTAGCGACAAGACGTTGGCCGCCTTCAGCGAGGTGACCGACAAGCTGCCTGCCCGTCTGCTGCTTTCGCTCGGCAATGCGGCGGAATCCTATTTCGACCCCCAAGGGACGCGTATTGCCAGACCCATTTCCGGTGTGATGTGCCGGATAGAGCCCAACGCGTTGTTGCTGCTTTATGACGATGAGACTCGCGAGGGCATGGTGAAGGCGGTGAATGACCTCTATTTGGCTAATATGTTGAAACGTTTTTCCGCCCAAAAGACGGAGGCGAAGACCCTCTACATCGACCCTATGCTGTACAATATTCCGGTCAGCGTGGGCGATCGTTCGGCCACCGTTCAAGACGCGTCGTGCGCCCTGATGGGAACGCGGTTTCCCGTTGAGGGTGATGCCATTCGTCTGTTTATGCACTGGGGCAAGGATTTGCCTGCCCAGCCCCTCGATATGGACCTGAGCTGCAGAATTGCGCTGCCAGACAATGAAACGGCAGAGTGCGCCTACTACACGTTGACCTGTGTGGGGGCCAAGCATTCGGGCGATATCCGTTCCATTCCCAACAAGGTCGGCACTGCCGAATACATCGAGCTGTCGCTTCCCGAATTGGAGGCCGCCGGCGCCACCTACGTGACGTTTACGTGCAATGCCTACTCTTCCGGCGCTCTGTCGCCCAATCTGATGGTGGGGTGGATGGATTCTGCCAACAAGATGGAGATTTCGGAAAAAACCGGGGTGGCTTACGATCCTTCGTGCGTGCAACATGCGGTGCGCATCAGCGAGGGGAATCTCTCCAAGGGATTGGTGTTTGGAGTTCTTGACGTGGGCAAACGGGAAATCATCTGGCTCGAAATGCCCTTCACGGCGCAGACGTTAAGAGGGGCCGACAACGAGTCCATAGAGGCTTTCCTTCACAAGTTGGAGAACAAACTGTCGGTGGGTGAGCTGCTTGACCTGAAGGCAAAGGCGCAGCACCTGACTTTGGTGGAGAAGCCAGACGAAGCCGATGAAGCCTATACCTATGAGTGGGCGCTCAACCCCGCAGAGGTGACGAAGTTGCTCTATTAACCGTTGCGGATAGATTAATCCGTTGATCCTTCAATCTTCACCGTCAGTCCCTCATCCGCCATCAGCGTGTGGGGGAACACCTGGGTGGCATGCTCTAACAGCCCGTTTTCGTCTTTGTAGCGCGAGGAGAAGTGTCCTAACAGGAGCTTTTTCGCGTTACAGGCTTTTGCGAATTCCGCTGCCTGCAGGGAGGTGGCGTGGAAGTATTTTGTGGCGAGCTCTTCGTCGCCGGCGCAGTAAGTGGCGTCGTGGTAAAGGAGGTCCACGTTTTGCAGCATTTCGGCGTATTGCGGCACCACGAGGGTGTCGGAAAGGTAGGCGTAGCTGCGCGTGGGGTCGGGTGGGGTAGTGAGCTCGCTGTTCGGAATCACCTGCCCGTTGGCGGTGGTGAAATCCTGTCCGCGCTGGATGCTGGGGATGGCGTCGTAGGGGATGCCATACTGCTGGATGCATTCGCGCTTGATGTGGCGGTCGCCGGGCTGTTCTTGAAACAGGAACCCGTAACACGGCACGCGGTGGTTGAGCGGAAACGCGGTGACCTTCACGAGGTTGTCTTCGAAGATCGGGGTCGGAAGTTCGCAGCTGATGGGGTGGAGGAGGATGTTGAAGTTTCGGTGCTGCACGAAGAAGTCGATTTGCGCCTGCAGGATCGGCTCCAAATCGGCTGGTATGTGGAGGTGGAGGTCGTTGCTGCGGTTGTCGAGCGACAGGGACGAGAGCAGACCCACCAGCCCGAGACAGTGGTCGCCGTGGGAGTGGCTGATGAAGATGTGGTCCAGCTTCCCGGTGTGGATTTTGTATCGTATCAGCTGCACCTGCGTGCCCTCCCCGCAGTCGATCAGGTAGGGAGTCCCCTTGACGCTGACTACCTGCGAGGTGGTGTGATGCCGCAGTGTCGGTTTCGCGCTTCCGCAGCCGAGGATGGTGATTTCGAACAAAGCGCCACTCTTTTCCTTTTTATTCATAAATCCCAATATATTGCAATTTTTTGGCAAAAATATAAAAATAGTACATCTCGAGCCGCCAAAATCGCAATATGTTGCGATTTTTATTGGAGGCGGTCCACTAATCCTTTGATATATTCCTCTGACAGGTTGGCGATGCCAATAAGGGAGATCTCCTCGTGCTCGGTCGTTCTCTTGCGTATTATGTACTTCCGTTCCTTGCCGTTGATGGTGGCCAGCAGGTGGTAGTTGCCCTTGAATTGCTGTTCGATGCGGGCATTTTCGATTAAGCGACCTTGTGCGTCGGTGTAGCCCGCTATCTTCGATGACGGAGATAATCCCCATGCTTCAAGGTTCTTCTCCAGCGTGTGCTCAATGGCGGCAATCCAGCGCTCCTGTACACCTTGTTTCAACGCCAATGGACGGAACTCCTGGATGGCATTCGCCACCTCGTGTATGATGCTTTCTGCCTTACGTATGCCGTTCTCGGAGGCCAGCTGCGTCACGTCGTCGAGCGTGATGTCGGTGAGCTTTCCTCTTATCATCAGGCAGTGTCGTGTTTCGGGTTGGAAACCGCCTGTATTGAAGATATAGGTCATATCGTAAGCGGGTGCGAGGCGCCAGCGGCCCTGCTCGTCCATCAGGAACGAGAAGTTCTTGTTGTGGTCGTCGGTGTTGTTGGCCAGGAGGTTGAACACCATGCGGCGAAACACCTCCTCGCTGTCGCGTTCGGAGAGGCGCATCTTGCGGCACACCCAGAGCAGCCGCTCATAACTGTCGGCTTCGGGATAGAGTGCTGCCAGCGTTTGCATGTGCAGTTTCTTCTCTCCGTCGCGGTCGAAACGCTTGGTGACGAAATGCTTCTCACCCTCCACATCTATCAGCCAGCAGGGCATCATCCGTATGCCGGCTCGGGTGGCCATTTCATAGTAGGCCATCTCCAGTTCCGCTGTGGAGCGTTCTCGGATGCCGAACTTCAGGATGCAGTATTCGTAGCCTTTCAGGTCATTGACCTGTCCGCTGCGGATGTCGCCCGTTTTGCGGTTGATGGCGATGATAGCCTTGGGCTGACGGCCGCCTGCCGAGGTGCCGACCGCAAGCAGTGACTGCATAGTGAGCGACTCTTCGGGGTTGATGTGCGTCTGCTCCCGCTGTTCGTAGATTTGGTTGGCGAGCGTGATGAGTGCTTTCAGATTAAGGCTTTCTTTGGAGAGGAAGTCGGAGGTTTCGGGTTGGAATTCCAGAGCGCCCATCGCCCGTTTGCCGATAAAGGCCAGCTTGTCCAATGGCGTGATGTCACCCAGTTTGATGCCCTGTTGCTGACGCCATTGCTCGAAGAGCTCGTTGCCCCATGCGTCGGGTAGAGAGTCGGCCAGGAAGGGTGGTAACTTCTGGTAAATCTTCTCCGAAGCTCCGAATATCGGGCGTTGGTTTTGCGGCAACCGGATGGAGGCGTTCAGCGGCGCGATGTCGAGTCCTGTTTCAAACCAATCACGGTTGTATTCGAAATAGGGCAGCTTGCGACGCGGGTCGATACAGAGCCGTCCCACCTCACGTCCCCAAAGTATCACTTTCAATATTTTTGTTGTCATAGCCGCTTATTTCAGGTTTTGTGTTGAAGCATGACGGATGCGCTGAGCCTTCCTCCCTTTGTTGTCGATAAGGTAAGGGGATTCGGGCAGCTCGGGCATCAAGCTGTCGAGTCCGTTGATGCAGCCAATGGCTTTCATCAGCAGCAGGAAAGTGCTGATGGAGAGATTGGGCGCCAGTCCGTTTTCAAATTTATGGACGGTGTTCACCGAGAGACCCGCCTGTTCTGCCACTTCCTTCTGCGTCATGTTTGACCGCATGCGGTAGTCTTTGAAGCGAGTTCCAAGCAATTGTATCAGTTCAGGTATTGAATATTCGTAATAGTCTGTCATTGTTCTTTGTTTTTATAAATCATCTAATCAAATATGTTAAAGTTGTTTTGTTTGATTAAATTAAACGATTGAATAATTTAACGCTGCAAAGATACATTTTTTATAATATTATGCCGTATAAAGAAATTGTCCGACGGTTTCAAATGATTTGAGGCCGTCGGACAATTGCGATAAACAGGGTGTTTTCGCGGTGTGAATCGTTATTTTCTCTTCTTTTGACTGTTCACAGGTCTGTAAATGATCTCCCAGCAATTCCCGTGTCCTTCAACGAATTGGGCCAGCGCCTCGGTTGCTCCGTCGGCAGAGAGGAAACGTTCGTAGGTTTCAACGTCGAACATTACCGACTCACCTGTAGAATGGAAGCCTTGGTGTTCCAGCATCTTGTTGCGGGCATCGGCAGGAACGTTGCTGTACCAACAGTAGCTCAAGACATAAAGCAGATTCTGTCCGTTTTGGGTTTCAAAAATGTACTGCTCAGTGAGGTAGGGGGCTGTGTGATACCATTTGTGCCAGCCATTAAGGGGGTCAGCCCAGAATTCAAGCTGCTCGTTGCCGTCATTCCACCAGTTTTTGGCGTTGATGTGCTGTTGCACTTCGGCGATGCTGGCGTCCCAGTTGATATAGGGGTCACAAGCGACGTAGCCGGCGTCACGATCGGCTTTCCAGGGGACAAATGCTTCGTGAGTGCCGAGGAAAGGCGGTTGCCAGTATTTGCGGGCGTAGTTGAAGTAGAACATCCAATTATCACCGGCGCTGAGGTTTTTGTGCTCTATCACGCAGACGGAATCTTCGCTGTAAGTTTTTTTGGCACTAATCTGGAATTTCATATTCTCACCATGGCTCAGGGTGAAGAACTTGCCGTTGGGGGCATCATTCTCAACTTGGATTAGAGCACTCATGGTTCCGTTCTGGAGTTCGTTGATCCAGCGGCCGTTATCGCCAAAGGAGGGGTCGAGATGCACACCGACGCAATGCTGAGGTTGCATATCGTATAAAATGAGAGCCGGTAAAGTGAGTTCTTCTGTCTGCACGTCGATGACACTGCCGATGGCTTTGGGCGTGAGTTCGGCACCCATGACGCCTTTCTTGACGGTGACGGTGGCGGAAGCATAGCCTGCAGACAAAGCAAAGTTCATCGGAGCGGCAGGGGCGATGAGGTTGGCAGTGGAGAGCTGCTCTTCGCCTGAGAGCGTCCAAGCCGCATTGCCGGGGTTGCCGGCTTGCCAGAGAACGAGGGTGTAGGTGCCGTCGGCCAGTCCCTCAGCCTTAAAGGTCAGGGTCTGCAGGGTGCTGCTTTGGGCGCCGAGTTTCATCACCAGCTGACCGCCTTGGTTGTAAATCAGCACGGTGTCGGTGACGGTGCAGGTGCCGTTGGCCAGTGCCTGCGACATTTCGCTCTTGATGCCCAGTTCCTCGTAAAGGGCGGCAGTGTTGACCGTGATGGCATCGTTGGTGTCGATGTTCTCTCTCGTACAGGCAGCAAACGACAACACCAGGCAGCAAAGTGCGGCCATCATCATTCGCAGTGTACCTCTACTTGTTAGCTTTAACATTTTTTTTCTTTTCGGGGACTTCTTATAAAAACTTTTCCTCGTGATTCCTCTGAAGCTGCCGAAGTCCGTTAAACAGGTTCCGTCAGAATCGCGGGGCAAAAAAACATTTTCTTTATTGTTGGAGATTTCTGATACAACGGATGCTGCGGCCGTCGGAAGGATTGTTGGTCACATCATAGAAAGGGGTGTCGCAATAATACTCGGTGTGCTGGTAGATAGTAAAACTTTTTTCATCGTAACGATAGATTTATTATAATAATGTAAATTTACTTATGTTTTAATTCGCTCTATTTCAGGATTTTATAAAATTTTTCCCTTAAAATAAGAATCTGCGAAAATACACAAATTCCTCCTTCGTAAATGAGGCGCATTGATATTTAATATATTTTTGCAGCGACAAAATTTTGCAATTATGTACAACAGAGCATTTACCCCCGAAAGAATATCACAACTGAAGCCGAACGAAATTTTTGTGTTTGGCAGCAACCTCGCTGGCGCACATGGCGGCGGGGCGGCGCGACTGGCCTACGACCGCTTTGGGGCGGTGTGGGGACAAGGCGTGGGACTGCAAGGACAAAGCTACGGCATCCCCACGATGCATGGCGGTGTTGATGCCATCAAGCCCTACGTGGATGAGTTCATCGCCTTCGCCAAGCAGCATCCCGAAATGAAGTTCTTCGTGACCAAGATCGGCTGCGGAATCGCCGGATTCACCACCGAGGAGATGGCCCCGCTGTTTGCCGATGCTGTGGATGTGGAGAATGTCATCCTCCCAAGAGAATTTGTAACAGCCGCTCTGTAGAGACGCGATTAATCGCGTCTCTACAATATCGTTGTATGTTGTTGCTTTCCCTGTTGCCTATTGCCTGAAAAATCGTATTTTTGCCGCAAATTTTCCAATATGGCAGAAAACCCTACACAGGAGCCGGTGAAGATGCCCGGCAAATATGAGCTGATTGCGGAACTGTCGAAGTATTTCCCGACGGAGAACGCCTCTACCATCGTGGCCACGGGCGACGATGCGACGGTGGTGGAACCCGATGGAAACCAGATGGTTACCGCGTCGAAGGTCTTTGTGGAGAACGTCCATTTCGACCTTACCTACTTCCCGTTGCGACACCTCGGTTACAAACTCTCCACCATCGCCTTTTCGGACGTGCTGGCCATGAACGCCGCACCGTCGCAGCTGATGGTCAACATTGCCGTTTCCGACCGCTTCGACCTCAAAATGGTACACGAAATCCTGAGCGGCGTGGCGGCCTGCTGCGAGACGGTACACGCCGACATTGCAGGTCTCGACCTCACCACCTCGCCCCGCGAATTGGTGGTCTCCATGACCGCGATAGGGGAGTGCGAACCCGCCCGCCTCTGCACGCGCAAGGGCGCTGCGGAGAATGAACTCATCTGTGTGTCAGGCGATTTCGCGGCTGCTTACACCGGTCTGCTGCTCCTCGAACGCGAAAAGAAGGTCTTCGAGAAGAACCCCGGTGCACAACCTGACTTCACCGGTAAGGACTACCTCCTGCGTCGCGAGCTGAAGCCCGAACCACGCATCGACATCATCGAAAACTTGCGCCGCGAAGAGATCCTGCCCACCTCTATGACCAACGTCACCGATGGCCTCGCCACCTCCATTATGCAGATCTGCAAGGCCTCGCACAAAGGGTGTGTGCTATTTGAAGAAAAACTTCCGATGACGGAGTTAACCTTTGTGACACTCAAAGACTTAGATATTGTACATACCGTAGCTGCTCTTAACGGCGGCGATGACTACGAGCTGATGTTCACCATCAAGCAAGCCGATTTCGAAAAGATCAAAAAGGTGGAGAACGTCTCCATTATCGGATACATCAAGGAGGAAGCCGCGGGCTACAATTTGATCACCGGCGACAACGTGCAGGTGCCGCTGCAAGCGCAAGGATTCCGAAATAGTTAGCAGTTAGTAGTTAGCAGTTGGGTACGGGCGACCCCAATATCTTGAAATATATTCCTTAAGCAGCCCCGTTAGGGGCAAGAGCTTGGTAGCCAGGGGTAAGGCGTGAGGAACGAACGCCGCCACCCCTGGGATGAAAAGATGAATAGATAATAATATGAACAGCAAACGACAATTCCAAATCGGAAATCTCCCCATCGGCGGGAACGCCCCGGTGGTGGTGCAGTCGATGACCAACACCGACACCGCCGACGTGCAGGCATCCGTGGCGCAGTGCAAGCGGATGATTGACGCGGGTGCGCAGATGGTGCGCCTCACGGTGCCGTCGCTCAAGGAGGTGGAACCGTTGAAAGAGATACAAAAGCAGCTGAAATCTGACGGTTACGGCAATATTCCGCTCGTGGCTGATGTCCATTTCAACCCCAAAGTGGCGGAAGCGGTGGCCACGTTCATGAACAAGGTGCGCGTGAATCCCGGCAACTTCACCGACAAGCGCAATTTCTCGCAACTCGACCTTTCCGATAGCGAATACGCGGCTCAGGTGGAGCGTATGGCGTTGAGAGCCAAACCGTTGTTCGAAATCTGCAAGCAACACGACACGGCGGTGCGCATCGGCATCAACCACGGTTCGCTGTGCGACCGTATCGTGAGTCGCTATGGGAACACCCCCGAGGCGATGGTGCAGTCGGCCATCGAATGGCTGGAGATTTGCGAGCAGTACGACTTCCACAAGGTGGTGCTTTCGATGAAATCGAGCAATGTGCTGACCATGATGACGGCTACCAAACTGCTGCATGATAGCATGTTGCAACGCAATATGTCCTATCCGTTGCATCTCGGTGTCACCGAAGCGGGTAACGATCGAGAGGGTAGGGTGAAGTCGGCCGCGGGCATCGGTGCACTGCTGCTGATGGGTATCGGCGATACGATTCGCGTCTCCCTCACCGAACCGCCCGAGAACGAGTCTCCGTTTGGTCATAAGCTTGTGAAAGCCATTGAGAATCTGGATGTTAATAACATGCAGATACAAGACGGCATCTTGGTCTTTGAGGAAGATGAAGCCGACGAAGAGCGTTGGATGTGCCGTGCGGCAGCCGCTGCGGGTTACGCCCACTTCCAGAACAGATTACATGAGGTGCAGTTGCGAAATCCCCACTTCTCGGATGCGCAAAACACTGATTTGGCGAACCTTGTGATGCAGGCTTGCCGAATCAAAATCCTGAATACCGAATTTGTAGCGTGTCCCTCCTGCGGACGCACGCAATATGACATCCAGTCGGTGTTCTCGGCGGTGAAACAGCGCTTTGCCGGCTATCCTGGTCTCAAAATCGGCGTCATGGGCTGCATCGTGAACGGTCCAGGCGAAATGGCCGACGCCGACTACGGTATCGTGGGTGCCTCCAACGGCCTGGTTTGCGTCTATGAAGGCAAGAAGCGCGTCTCGGAGCCGATGCTGCCGGAGAAGGCGATGGACGTGCTGGAACGACTGATAATGAACAATGTACAATGTACAAAAAAACTACTTTCTTGAGCAGCCTCGGAGAGGCAAGACGCGCGAAGCGCAATTAACCCCACATAAGCGACGAAGGAGCGCAATGTGGGGCCGGAACAAAAGAAACTAAAAGTTCGAAAAGAAATGTATATCCTCGGAATAGAATCCTCTTGCGACGACACCTCGGCGGCGGTGATCCAAGACAACGTCATCCTGTCGAACGTGATTGCGAGTCAGAAAATACACGCTGAATACGGCGGGGTGGTGCCGGAACTGGCCTCCCGCGCGCATCAGCAGAACATTATCCCCGTTATCGACACGGCGTTGAAGCGTGCCGGCATCGGCAAAGAGCAGCTGTCGGCCATCGCCTTTACCAACGGTCCCGGACTGTTGGGCTCGCTCTTGGTGGGCAACTCCTTCGCCAAGTCGATGGCCTACACGTTAGGCATCCCGCTCGTGCAGGTGAACCACCTGCAGGCGCATGTGTTAGCGCATTTCCTCGACAAACCCGGCGAGACGAAACCGAAGCCGCAGTTCCCGTTCCTCTGTCTCACCGTTTCGGGCGGACACACGCTGTTGTTGCAGGTCAACGACTACTTCGATATGGTCAAGCTCGGGGGCACCATTGACGATGCAGCGGGTGAGGCTTTCGACAAGGCGGCCAAGATTCTCGGTTTGCCCTATCCCGGCGGTCCCGTCATCGACAAATACGCGCAGGAGGGCGATCCCGAGCGGTTCCAGTTCTCCATTGCGCATTTGCCCGGTCTGGACTACAGTTTCAGCGGCCTCAAGACCTCGTTCCTCTATTTTGTGCGCGACAACCTCAAGGAGAACCCCAAATTCATCGAAGAGAACATCCACGATTTAGCGGCAAGCATCCAGCACGCCATCGTGAAATCGCTGACCGACAAGGTGAAGAAGGCCTTCAAGGAGAGCGATTGCAAGGATTTGGTGCTGGCGGGCGGCGTGTCGGCAAACTCCGGTTTGCGCAACGCCATGTCCGACCTGGCGCGTCGCTATCACCGCAATATCTTCCTCCCGCCCTTGGACCTCACCACCGACAATGCGGCCATGGTCGCCGTCTGCGGCTACTTCAAGTACCAGAAGGGCGAATTTGTGGGGTATGATGTGGCGCCGTATAGCAGTTAGCAGTAAAAGCTAGCCATAGTGCCAATCTGTGCGAAAAAATCGTATCTTTGCCGCCTTCAAAAAAATCAGGAAACCATTGACTTTATGGAGCATAATGTGCTGGCAGAGGACACTTTAGTGGTCACAGGGGCGCGAGAGAACAACCTCAAAAATGTATCGTTGACGATACCGCAGCAGAAACTGGTGGTCATCACCGGTCTCAGCGGCAGCGGCAAGTCGTCGTTGGCCTTCGACACCATATACGCTGAAGGTCAGCGTCGTTACATGGAGACCTACTCCGCCTATGCCCGCCATTTCATCGGCAACATGGAGCATCCTGATGTCGATAAAATCTCCGGCCTCAATCCCGTGATTTCCATTGAGCAGAAGACGGTTAACAAGAACCCGCGTTCCACCGTGGGCACCGTTACCGAGGTCTATGACTTCCTGCGTCTGCTCTACGCCCGCGTGGCCGATGCCTACTCCTACAACACCGAGGAGAAGATGGTGCACTACTCCGAAAAGGAGCTTATCGACCTGATACTCACGCGTTACAAGGGCAAATCGGTGACGCTGCTCGCCCCCGTGGTGAAACGCCGCAAGGGTCACTACCGCGAGCTTTTCGAGAACATCCGCAAGCAGGGCTTCACCCGCGTGCGCGTGGACGGCGTGATGAAACCGCTGATGATGGGAATGCAGGTCGACCGCTACAAAATCCACGACATCGAGCTGTCGGTGGACAACCTCACCGTTTCCGAATATTCGCAAAAACGCCTCTCCAACAGCGTGCAGATCGCGATGAAATACGGCAAGGGCGCCCTCATGATCCTCGACAACGATTCGAAAGAGGTGAAGAACTACAGCAAGTTCCTGATGTGTCCCACCACGGGCATTTCCTATCCCGAACCCGAGCCGAACACCTTCTCGTTCAACTCGCCGTATGGCGCTTGCGAGTACTGCAACGGTCTCGGCAGCATCACCGAAATCGACATCGACAAGGTGATTCCCGACAAGAGCAAATCCATCAAGGCTGGGGGAATCGCCATCTTGGGTGAATATAAGAACACACTGTTGTTCAGGACGTTGGATGCGTTGGCGGAGAAGTATGGCTTCTCGTTGTCGGATCCCATCAAGAACCTGAACGAGCAACAACTGAACGCCGTTTTGTATGGCACCACGGAAATTCTGCATGTGAAGCGCGAGGTGGCGGGTCTGTCGCCGATGCGCAAAACCTTCGAGGGCGTGGTGAATTTCATCGGCAACCTCAGTGAAGAGAACATGCCGGCCTCCTTCAAGAAGTGGATTTCGCAGTTCGTGAACACCATTCCGTGTCCGCATTGCCACGGGGCACGACTCCGCACCGAGTCGCTGCATTTCCGTATTCAAGACAAAAACATCGCCGACCTGGCCCACATGGACATGTCGGAACTGCTCGCATGGTGCAAGGCTCTGCCCGCGCATCTCGACCCCAGCAAGAAGCACATCGCTACCGAAATCCTGCGCGAAATCACCTTCCGTCTGGAGTTCCTCTGCGACGTGGGGGTGCAGTATCTGTCGCTCGACCGCTCTTCGGCATCGCTATCGGGTGGGGAGGCGCAGCGCATCCGACTGGCCACTCAGATCAGCTCACAACTCGTGAACGTGATGTATATTCTCGACGAGCCGAGTATCGGGCTACACCAGCGCGATAACCACTATCTCATTGAGTCATTGCGCAGTCTGCGCGACATGGGCAACTCGGTGATTGTGGTGGAGCACGACCGCGACATGATGAAGGCCGCCGACTACATTGTGGACGTAGGACCCGCAGCGGGCGAGTATGGCGGTGAGATTGTGGCTTCCGGAACCTACAAGGAGATTCTCAAAAGTGGCTCGTTGACAGCCGCATACCTCAAAGGAAAGAAGAAAATCAAGGTGCCGAAACAACGCCGCAAAGGCAACGGCGAATGGCTCTCCATCGTGGGCGCGACGGGCAACAACCTCAAGAACGTGACCGTGGAATTTCCGCTCGGAACGCTCATCTGCGTGACGGGCGTGTCGGGCAGCGGCAAATCCACCCTCATCAACGAGACCTTGTATCCCATTGTGAATCACTATATTTACCGCTCGGAGAAGAAACCGCTGCCGTATAAAGATGTGGTGGGTCTGGAGCATATCAACAAGATCATCGACATCAACCAGCAGCCGATCGGACGCACGCCGCGCTCCAATCCGGCAACGTATGTGGGTGTGTTTGAGGATATTAGAAAGCTCTTTACGCAGATGCCGGAGTCGAAGATCCGCGGTTACAAGCCTGGAAGATTCTCCTTCAACGTGTCGGGCGGTCGCTGCGAGGAGTGCAAGGGCGCGGGGCTGAAGACCATCGAGATGAATTTCCTGCCCGATGTGTATGTCACTTGCGACAAGTGCGGCGGTAAACGCTACAACGACGAGACGCTGGAGATTCGCTACAAGGGCAAATCCATCAACGATGTGCTGGAAATGGACATCCACACGGCTATCGAATTCTTCGAGAACATCCCGACCATCGTGCGCGAGCTCAAGACGATGGACGATGTGGGTTTAGGCTACTTGAAACTCGGTCAGCCCTCCACGACGCTTTCCGGCGGTGAGGCGCAGCGCATCAAGCTGGCTGCTGAGCTTTCGAAAAAAGACACCGGCAACACCCTGTATATTTTAGACGAACCCACCACGGGACTGCATTTCCAGGATATCGCTATTCTGCTGGATGTGCTCGACCGCTTGGTGGAGAAGGGCAACACGGTTATCGTCATAGAGCACAACATGGATGTCATAAAGATGGCCGACTGGATCATCGACATGGGACCCGAAGGCGGTCGCAGCGGTGGCGAGGTGGTGGCTGTCGGCACTCCCGAGGAGATTGTGCGTCAAGGAGTGGGCTTCACTGCCGAATTCTTGGCCAAAGAGCTGTAGTCTGACTTTATCCTCTTCTTTTTTAAAGGTTTATTGTTAATAATTCGCAGAAATAATTTTGAAGTTTCGCGATTTTTTCCTATCTTTGCCCCTTTATTGCAAAAAAGAAAAAAATCAACAATAAATACTTATGAGTCAGAGACATAGCGATTACCTTTTTGAAACTTCATGGGAAATTTGTAACAAAGTGGGCGGTATCTATACCGTCTTGTCGACAAAAGCGGCGACTGTGGTGGAAAACTACCAAGACCGATACATCTGTATCGGGCCGGATATCTCGAAGGAGAACAACGACGATTTTGTGGAAGATCCCGATCTGTTCAAGAACTGGAGGCACATTGTGGCGCGCGACGGTTTGAAGGTGCGCGTCGGCAGATGGCAAATTGTGGGTTCTCCGATTGTCTTTTTGGTCGATTTTACCAATTTCTTTGAGAAAAAGAACGAGATTTTGACCAAATTCTGGCTCAGATACCAGCTGGATTCCATTTCCGGACAGTGGGATTACATCGAACCCGCCCTGTTTGGCTACGCCGCCGGTCGCGTGATAGAGAGCTTCTACAACTTCTACTGCAACTCGATGGACAAGATCGTGGCCCATTTCCACGAATGGATGACGGGTACGGGAATCCTCTATCTGGAATCCGTAGCCCCGCAAATCGCTACCGTCTTCACGACTCACGCTACCGTTTTAGGTCGCTGTATTGCCGGCAACGGTCTGCCGTTATACGCTGACACCAAGCAATATAACCCCGTTGATACGGCTGTCCGCTTCGGGGTGCAGTCCAAATATTCATTGGAGTCGCTGTCCGCCAAATATGCAGATGCATACACTACAGTGAGCGAAATCACAAACAAGGAGTGCGACGCCTTCTTCGAGAAACCCGCCGATGTGATTACCATCAACGGCTTTGAGAACGCTTTCGTGCCGCAAGGGGAGGAGTTCGAGCGCAAGCGCAAAATCGCCCGCGACAAGCTGTTACAGGTGGCTTCCACGCTCACGCAGACGCAGATTCCCGAGAATGCATTGCTGGTCATCAACAGCGGTCGTTACGAGTTCAAGAACAAGGGTATCGACGTCTTTATCAAGAGCTTGGCGAAGGTTACCGAGGCTAATCCCGACCGTCCTGTGGTGGCGTTCATCACCGTGCCTGCTGGTCAGAGCGGCCGCAACGAGGAGTTGGCCGGACAGATGACGCAGCCCGTGAGCGGTGTGCCGATGTCCGACCGTTTCGTGACGCACGTGCTGCACGATCCGTATCACGACCCGATTCTCAACGAGTTGAACAACAACGGATTGCACAACTATCCGGAACAGAATGTGAAGATTGTTTTCGCACCTGTCTATCTCGATGGCGAAGATGGCATCTTTAACCTGAAATACTATGATTTGCTGATCGGTTTCGACCTCTCCGTGTTTCCATCTTATTATGAGCCATGGGGTTACACACCGCTGGAGAGCATCGCCTTCGGCATACCGACCATCACGACCTCTTTGGCAGGTTTTGGTGCATGGGTGAAAGAACATTTCACTCAGCAGCAGAGTGTTAGCGTGATTAAGCGCACTGACCACAACGATGAGGAGGTGGTGAAAGCCATTGCGGACCAAATCATGTTCTATCTCCATTGTACCGATAAAGCGATGGCAGACATCCGTCAAACGGCTATGTCTATTGCGGAGAAGGCGCTCTGGTCGCATCTTTTCGCCAATTATGAGGAGACCTACGCGATTGCGTTGGGCAAGAGTTCCGATCGTTTCGCGCAATATCAGAACAAGACCTCCAATGTGGGTCAGATGGTGAAGGAGTTGAACGTGGAACAACCTGAGTGGCACCGCGTTTCTGTGAAGTCGCACCTGCCTGCTGCGCTGCAACTTCTGGAGAAGCTCTCCGAGAATATGTGGTGGAGCTGGACCTTCGAGGCTCGCGAACTGTTCGAGGAGATTGCCGGTCCGTCGTTGTGGAAAGCCTGCGAGGAGAACCCGATTCACGCTTTGCAGATGCTTCCGCTGGAGCGTTTGGAGAATTTCGCCCAAAACGAGACCTATCTCAATAAGTTACATCAGGTTTACGACAAATTCACGGCCTACATGAACACCCCGCGGAGCCGCGACGAGGAGCGTATTGCCTACTTCAGCATGGAGTTTGGCATCAGCAACGAACTGAAGATCTTCTCCGGCGGTCTCGGCATGTTGGCTGGCGACTACCTCAAGGAGGCCAGCGACTGCAACGTGAACATGCTCGGTGTGGGCTTGCTTTACCGCTACGGCTACTTCCAGCAGCAGATTTCCGCGTACGGCGAGCAGGTGAACCTCTACCCGCCGCAAAGCTTCTCCAAGCTGCCGATCAAGCCCTACAAGGACGAGAACGGCGAGTGGATCACCATCAGCGTGGCAATGCCCGGTCGTAACCTCTACGCCCGCATCTGGCGCGCAGACGTGGGTCGCATCCCGTTGTATCTCCTTGATACTGATTTCGATAAGAACTGGCAAGAGGATCGTGGCGTGACGGCTACGTTGTATGGCGGCGATGTCGAGAACCGTCTTAAACAGGAGATTCTGCTCGGTATCGGCGGTGTGCGTATGCTGAAAGCCATCGGCGAGGATCCGACCATCTATCACCTCAACGAAGGACATGCCGCTTTCCTTAACTTGGAGCGCATCCTTCAAGTGATGCAGAACGAGCACGTGAATCGTCAGGTGGCGGTTGAGCTGGTGAAAGCCTCATCGCTCTACACCACCCACACGCCTGTGCCCGCCGGTCACGATGCCTTCACGGAAGACCTTATGCGCACTTATTTTGCCACGTACTCTCAGCAGTTTAACGTCAGTTGGGAGACCTTCATGGGTTTCGGTCGCAAGCACGATACCGACACCTTCGACAAGTTCTCGATGAGCATTCTGGCATGCCGTTTCTCGCAGGAGATCAACGGTGTGAGTCGCATCCACGGCCGCGTGTCGCAGGAGATGTTCGCCGACCTTTACGAAGGTCGTTTTGCGGAAGAGTCGCACATCGGATATGTCACTAACGGCGTGCATTACCCGACGTGGGCGCACAAGAAATGGCAGATGCTGCATCGCAGCGTCTTCGGCGACGAGTTCTTCGACGATTGCTCTAATCCGCTGGTTTGGAGCAAGATCAATACTGTTCCCGATGCCACAATCTGGCAGCTCAAACAGGAGTTGCGCAAGGAGATGTTCGCTGCCATCAAGGAGATGCTGGCTGAGCAGATGCGCACCCGCAACGAGTCTCCCGCACTCATTGACGCTACCATTCGCGCACTGCGTGACGACGTGCTGACCATCGGTTTCGCCCGCCGTTTCGCCACCTACAAACGCGCTCATCTGCTCTTCATGAACGAAGAGAAGCTCAAAGTGCTGCTTAACAATCCTGAGAAGCCGGTGCAGTTCATCTTCGCCGGTAAGGCGCACCCGCACGACAAGGCCGGTCAGGATCTCATCAAGCGCATCATCGAACTGAGCCGCAAACCCGAATTCATCGGCAAGATTATCTTTGTGGAGAACTACAATATGATTTTAGCCAAGAAGTTAGTGTCGGGCTGCGATGTCTGGATGAACACTCCGACGCGTCCGTTGGAGGCTTCCGGTACCAGCGGCGAAAAGGCCGTAATGAATGGCGTGCTGAACCTTAGCGTGCTGGACGGCTGGTGGGCAGAAGGTTACGTTCCCGGTGCCGGTTGGGCGTTGAAGGAGCAGATTACCTATCAGGACAACCGTCTGCAAGACGAATTGGACGCAGAAACCCTCTATAATATCATCAACGAGATGATTACCAAGGTCTTCTACACCCGCAACGAGGAAGAGATTCCGACGGAATGGGTGAAGATGATGAAGAACTGCTTCACGATGATCTCTCCGCATTTCACCATGAAGCGTCAGTTGGACGACTATTATCGCAAATTCTACCGCAAATTGATGAACAGATACCATCGTTTGCATCAGAATGACAACGAAAACGTGCGAGTGTTGCTCAAATGGCGCGAAAACGTGCTGTCGGGTTGGAATGAACTCCAGTGTGTGGGCGTGCGTTACGAAGAGGCCAAGAATAACATCTATTGCGTGGGCGACCGAATGCTTTGCAAACTCGATATGCACCTCGGCACACTTCGTCCCGAGGATCTGAAGATCGAGATGGTCTTCGTTACCGTTGAGGAGCAGGGCAAGAAGCAGAAATTGGAGTACAAGGTGCCGTTCCTCTTCGATTGCGAACACAATGGCGTCTATACCTTTGTTTGCGACTCCATCGCGGAACGCATCGGCGTTTGGGACTGCGCCATCCGCGTTACCCCCAACCACGAGCTGCTCCCGCACAATCAGGATTTCAATATCGTGAGATGGTTCTAACTTAGTTAGTAGTTAGCAGTTAGTAGTTAGCAGTTGCGAGAATCTTTGAAACCTGAAACTTGAAACCAAGTTTTTATGAACCGAATCCATAACGACTTCTGGAAGAAGCAGTTCGCCAACTTCACGACCATTGTGGTCGCTAACGGCGAAGTGCCGGATTCAGAGTTGTCTTTGAGTATTCTTAACGATAAGAGGCGCATCATCTGCTGTGATGGTGCGCTTCATAAGTTATTGTCCATCCATATTGTACCAGATGTTGTAGTGGGTGACGGGGATTCAATGGACGAAGAGGAACTGTTAAGGTATCAAATTCCTTATCACGCCGATAAAAGTGAGGAATACAATGACCTTCAGAAGGCGTTAAAATATTGTGTGGCAAAGGATTATGACAATATTCTGCTGATGGGTTGCGGTGGTTTGCGCGAAGACCATTTCATTGCCAATCTGAGTATCTTGGCCATGTATTCCAAGAATAAGTGCATGCGAATGTTGACAGAGCATGGTGATTTTGGCGTAATAAAAAGAGCGGAAGAAATCCCTTCCTATCCTGGAATGCAGGTTTCCGTGTTTCCGAGTCATCCAGAGCAAAAATTTTGGTTCACAGGTCTGAAGTATCCCGTCAACAACCGCGCATTCAAATGGTTGTGGGAAGGCAGTCTGAACGAAGCGCTGGAAGATTCGTTTGTTGTGGAGGCGAGCGACGATGAGCCGGTAGTGGTCTATCGTGCGCTTCCTTCCTGTTGAAATGTTTGATTACAATCCGTTTTATTATTTTGGACGATGGGTCGTGCCGGAATTCATTTCCCACATCGTTAGCATCTTATATACTAACGTAGCGGCGAAAACGTCCGAAACTTTGCTCTCTTGCTGCGGACAGAGTTCCACCACGTCGAATCCTACGACATTTTTCGTTTTGAACACCTTTTCCAAGAAGGAGAGGGTGGGGTACCATTGCAGACCGCCGGGCAGCGGGGTGCCGGTAGCTGGCAGAATCGACGGGTCGAAGCCGTCCAAATCGACGGTGATGTAGACGTCTTCGGTGAGGCGGTCAATCGCTTTGTCCATCCAATCTTCCTGATTGTGAATAAGATGCGCGTAGAAGATATTGTCGGGGATTACGTTCGGCAGCTCGTCGGTGCAGACGTTGCGGATGCCCACTTGCACCACGCGGGCCACCTCTTGAGCCCGACGCATCACACAGGCGTGATTGTAGGGCGAATCGTGGTAACTGTCGCGCAGATCGGCGTGCGCATCGATTTGCAGCACGCTCATGCCGGGATGCGCCTCCGCCATCGCACGTATTGCGCCCACAGATACGGAATGTTCGCCGCCTAACAGCACTGGGCGTTTGCCGAGTGCCATGAAGTGTTTCATCCTGTTATAGACGGATTGCACCATCGCTTCGGGCGTGCGGAAATCGTAGTCGTGATGGTCGGTGTGGATGCCGGCGAGCCACGCTTCGTACTGATACTGAATGTCATACAGCTCCAGACTGTCGGAAGCGTCCAGGATGGCCTGCGGTCCCTTGTCCGCGCCTTTCACGAAAGTACTGGTGCCGTCGTAGGGCACACCAACAATCACGTAACGGGCGTTGTCCAGCTCGTACATCCGCTCGTCGTCCATATCCAAAAAGTGGGGCATTGATTTTATTGCCATGGCGATAATAGTAGATAGTTAATAGATAATAGTTTTATTGCGAAAAGGTGTCAAATAATTTCAATTTGTTCGATCTTTCCGAGATTATCCAACGTTTTCAACACGAAATCGCAGAGATTTCCCGAAATGTCGTGGACACGTTGTTGCCAGGTGGCGAGATCGACGTCGAGATGGTCGGAGACGATTTTGAAGGAGACGTAAGGTTTCCCATAGTGGTGCGCGATGGAGAAGAGGGAGGAGGATTCCATGTCGAAGCAGTCGGCGGTTTCCTTCAGATGTTGCAGGAAATCAGCCGAATAGACATGCGGGGAAACGAAGCAGTCGGACGAGAAGAGCTTGCCGTCAATGGCTTCGGGCGTTTCGATGGGCAGACGGTCGGTGAGCATGGGGCGGTTGAGGAATTGTGCACCGCCGGAGACGACCTCCGTGACACGAATCAGGCTGCCCACTGGAACAGAGTGCGCACCCGCCGTACCGATATTCATGATGGTAAAGTCTTCATTCTGATGCTGTTGCATGAATGTCAGCATCGCTTCGGTGGCGCATTCCCGCCCAATGCCAGTCAAATGCACCTTCTCTTTGATATTCAGAACCTCTTCTTCTACAGCTGCAAAAAGCGCTATCTTCATTTTTTTCAGTTTATTTTTTTATGTTTAAGCGGCAAAAGTACACAATATTTCAGTACATTTTGCGTTAAGCGGGCGCAAAAATTATCAGATATGAGACGGAATGTTTTGAATGCTATTTGGATGACGATTGTTTTCTGCGGACTCATGGGTTTTTCATACGCCCAGGAGGAAGCTGCCTGTGTGGCGAAAGCGCCCGCAGAAGTGGTTGTGAATCAACAATTTCAGTATACGGTGACCACCACCGAGAAGGGCACGGTTTTGGAAACCGATTTCGGGAAGTGCGAATTTGTGAATGGTCCGAGCATGGGCTCCAGCACCTCCATTTCCATCGCCAATGGCCATACCGAACAGAGCACGCAATATACCTATACCTACGTTTTGGTATGCAAACGCGAGGGGACGTTCACCATTCCTGGCGTTTCCATCTCTGTGGATGGCAAGGTGTTGCGCAGCAATGCTTTGGAAATCAAGGTGGTGAAGACTGGCAAGCAGTCGCAAGACAATTCCGCGAACAACCCTGCAGATCCGTTCCATCTCCAATGGCCCGATTTCTTCGGTGGCAACAATCGTTCCCAACAGCCCAATTCTGAAAATGTTGAGTATAAGGATGATATCAAGAAGAACGACCTCTTTGTGAAGACGGAGGTTGCCCAAGCGGAGGCTTGGCAGGGCGAAGCGGTGGTCGTCACCCACAAACTCTATATCAAGCAAGACATTCGCGGTTACGACATTGCTCGTGCCAATTATGCTGCTACGGATGAGCTTTGGCTTAACCGTCTTGAGCTGAACTACAGCGATGAGTCCACGGAGACCATCAAGGGCGAACGTTACCATGTCTACACCATCCTTCAGACAGCCGCATATCCGCTGAAAACCGGCAAGGTGACGATTCCGAAACTCGATCTCATCGTGCGCATCGGCGTGCCGGCGGTTGTGAAGAGTCCATTCTGGGGCACGATGACCACCACTCGCGCCAAAGACTTCCGCCTGACTGCCAACGAAGTCAGCCTCAAGGTGAAGCCGCTGCCTGGTGCCCGCAATGACGGCAAGACTGAAACGGTCGGCCATTTCGACATATCCGCCTCTATCAACACGACGGAAGTGTCTGTCAATCATTTGGTTGTGCTTACGGTAACGGTTTCCGGTAACGGCAATCTGCACCACATCGAGTCTTCCGACCTCAATATCGATTTCCCTGCCGACTGTGACGTCACCTATCCGAAGGTAAGTCAGCACATCAGCGCGAAGGGTAATCTGGTGAACGGCACCAAAACCTTCAAATTCACGCTGATTCCGCGTTCTGAAGGCGAATATTTCATCCCGGGTGCCAGTTTTACCTACTATGACGACGAGACCCAGACCTATAAAACCATCACTACGCAGGATTTCCGTCTGGACGTGAAGCCGGGTCGCACGCCATCCACGCAAGAGGAGGAGAAATCCGACAAACCTAAAGGGAAAATATATAAGATTTGAGCCGTGTGACTCGCAACGAAAGATTTTGTATTTTTGCCCTTTCAAATTTCAAGATAAAAACGGATAATATGAAGAAAATATTCGTCATGACCATCGCCCTGTTCGGTCTTGTCTGCCTGTTCAGCAAGTGCGACAAAATCGAGGGACCCTATTACGAAATCTTAACGAATGAGGACGTTAATGTCACTTTCCCCGACTTGGATCCTTCCACCGTCTACCGCAAAATGCTGATTGAGGAGTTCACCGGTCACCGTTGCACCAACTGTCCGCAAGGCCACCAAACCCTGGAGAATCTGCATCAGCAATATGGCGACACGTTGATTGCCGTCGGTGTCCATTTCGGATCTTTGGCCAAGCCGCTTGGTGAGACCTTTAGCTACGATTTCCGAACGGAGGTGGGCAATGCCATCGGTGCGGAATATGCCATTGATGCCATCCCGAAAGCTATTGTGGATCAGGTATTTAAAGAGGGTGGCTGGTCACGTGACCAATGGGCGACCGTGCTGAAAGAGGTGGATCGTTCCACCGTTTATGCAGCCATTCAGCTCATCAATGAGTTTGGTAATAGCAATAAGACGCTGAAAGTCAATGCGAAAGTGACCATGTTAGAGGACAATCCTAATCCTGTGATGTTGGCTTTCTATTTGGTGGAAGACGGCATTGTGAAGCCGCAAAAGGATGGTAATCAGGATATTCTGGACTATGTTCACAACCATGTGCTCCGTGCTTCGTTGAATGGCGTATACGGTGCTTCGTTGAATGGCGGCAATCCGATTCCGAAGGGTGGCAGCGATGTTTACGCGGCCAGCATCGATATGTCGGAAACGGATTGGGTGCCTGAAAATTGCTACGTGGTGGCCATTTTGTCAGACCAAACCAGTAAGAAGGTGCTTCAAGTGGAAAAATTGGATGTAATTAGCAGATAATATTGATATGAAGATAGTTGCTGTTGAACCCATAGGCATTTCCGCCCAAAGAGCAGCGGAAATCAAGCAAAATCTGGCTAAAGAAGGACACGAATTCGTGTGGTATGCAGACCGCAAGGAGGATGTTGCGACGCTGGTGGAACGGATGAAAGATGCGGAAATCGTGATGATTTCCAATATCCCGCTTCCTGCTGAAGTGATGTCTCAATGTCCGAAACTCCAGTTCCTTAACGTCGCTTTCACTGGCTTAGACCATATTGATTTGGTCTATTGCCAATCCCATAACATCAAGGTGAAGAACGCTTCCGGCTATGCCACAGAGGCAGTTGCTGAGCTGGCTGTGGGACTGATGATCGATGTGCTTCGTAAAATCACCTTCCTGGATGGTAGCATCCGTCAGGGTGGGGTGCGCGGCGCGTTCCTTGGACGCGAACTGCGCGGCAAGACCGTAGGCATTGTCGGTACCGGCGCTATCGGTATCCGCACGGCGCAACTGTTGCAAGCCTTTGGTTGTAAGGTGATTGCATGGAGCCGCACGCAGAAACCCGAAGTGTTGGCAATGGGCGTTGCATACGTCAGCTTGGAGGAGCTGATGCGCACCAGCGATATCGTTTCGTTGCATGTGCCATTGACTTCCGAAACGAAATATCTCATCAACAGAGAGCTCTTGTCGATGTGCAAACCCACAGCTGTCATTATCAATACGGCCCGCGGTAATGTGGTGGATATGAGTGCGTTGGCAGAACTCCTGCGCGACGGTCGCATCGCAGGCGCGGGAATTGACGTGTACGAGAAGGAACCACCGTTGCCGCACGATCACCCGCTGTTGAACGCCCCGAACTGCGTGCTGGTTCCCCATGTGGGCTATGCCACCCGCGAAGCCTTCGACGACCGCATCGATATTATTCTCCGGAATTTATCTGAATAAAACTAATCAATAAAAATGAAAATGGCGTGTATCAAAGTGATGCACGCCATTTTTAGTTTCAGGTTTCAAGTTTCAGGTTTCAAACCTAACGTTTCACAAACTTCGTGGTCACGCTGTTCTTGCCGTCGCTCAGGCGGAGGAAGTAGTTGCCGGAAGCGAGTTCGCGCGTGCTCATTTCGATTTGGTTGTCGTTGACAGCTTGCGTGTGTACGAGCTTGCCGTTGATGTCATAGACCGCCATGTTGGTCACCTGGAACGCATCGGTGCGCAGGGAGACGGTGAGTTGGTCGCTGACGGGGTTCGGATAGACCACAAGGTCGTTTTCAGTGAGATACTGCGGGAGACCGGTGCCAAGGTCGGCAGCCACGCGAGGAATCAGGAAGTATTCACCGTAGGAGATCTTGTTCACGCCGGTGAGATTCACGGCAGAGGTAGGAATGGGTTCGCCGGTGATGCCAGGTATGTTATAGAAGTGAACCCATAAGCCGTTGCCCGTTTGTCCGTTTTGGTTAAGGGTATATTTCTTGCCGTTTTCAAATGTGGGCGTGTTGGGGGTGATGGTCACATTCTCCATCCGGAGAAGCTCGCTTTGGTGACTATTCATGTAGTTAACATCCTGCAAATCAGTCAGTGTGACGGTCAGCGGGGTTACATCGTTGTAGATGGAGAGAGCCGGTTCGTTGTATTCTTCAGCAACAGCGAATTGCAACAAACCATAGTAGTCGGAGAGTTTACCGTAGATGTTAGTGATTTCATCGCCGGATTCCAAGGCGCTGATAATCAGATTGTTTTGGTCGTCAATGACGATTGCGCCCGTGGCATCCTGGATGAAAATCTGGTGACGATAGGATTCGTTGATACCCGTGACAATCACGTGGCCGGTAAGTTTGTAAATGTCGTTGCCGAAGTGGGTGCCATTGATATCCAAGGGATCTGTCCATTTCGCGCGAAGAGCGGCGATGTTGGCCACTTGAAATTCAGGAGCAACACCGTAGGTGAATGTCATGGTATTAGGCGACATCACGTTGCCGGCGACGTCAGCTACGTTGCTAACAGTCAAGGTGTAGCTGTTGCCTTCGGTGAGCGCGGGGCTGACAGTCAACGTGACCACGCTGCCGTTCATGGATGCAGCGGTGACGGAAATGTTGTTGTTCAACGTATAGTTACCGACAGTCTCTGCAGAAACCTGATCGAGGGGTTCGTTGAAAACAACATCGAGGGTGTTGTTGTTGGGCAATACGTTGCTAATAACGGGACCGACAGTGTCTGGACCCGCAGCTTGGGAGACGATGAGGATGTTGTCGAGGAAGAAACGAGCTTTGGTGTCCTGGTAACTCTTGAATTTGACGGCGGTCGCAGTGGTGCCACCTGTGAAAGTCAAGGTGTAGGTATTGAACTGGGTGGTGCTCAAACCCTCCACAAGATAATCAACGCCGTTAACTTCCACATACATTCTAGTCTGGTCGTTGTTCCATGCTTTGACGTCAAAGGTGACGGCAAATCCGCCGTTGTTGCCGGAGAGGTTGAGGGGTGGTGTCATAATGAAGCCGCCTTCAGTGCTTTTGCCGACTCTCACTTTTTGAGTGCTGGAATAGACCCAGTTGCCAGTCCATCCTGGAACTTGTGTGTAGTTGTCCAGGTGAAGAGCGATGGAGGTGTTGGTGTCAGCAACACCGGAAAAGTCTTCACTGAGGACAACGGTCTGTGCGTTCAACCCGCAAAGGGCGAACAAAACCGATAAAATAAGTAAACTTGTTTTTTTCATATTAAGCGATTTTTTTAAGAATTACACGTTAATTTTTATGGCGCAAAAATACGAAATTTCTTTCACGTTATCAGGATGCTTTTTTTTTACTTTTGCATTTTCGTTTTGTACATAAATTTTTATAAGCTTATGAGAAAATATTTTATCGCAATTGCTTTGCTGACACTGATTTGTGCCTGCAACAAGAAACAAGAGAAGACCGACGCCAACGTCATCGGGAAACCGGAAATCCAAGTTCAGGATGGTCGTTTCACTCCGGAAGTGATGTGGGCATTAGGCAAAATGACCGACAAGGCCGTCTCTCCCGACGGCAAACGTATCGCTTACATCGTTACCTATTACGATATGGCGCAAAATAAGGGCAATGCCGAAATCTACCTCATTCCTAGCGAAGGCGGAAAGGAAGAACGCCTGACCACCACTGCCTCTAGCGAGTTCAACCTCGTGTGGCAGGATGACGAAACGCTGCTCTTCTGCCGCGACAACGACATCGTCTCTATGGCGATGAAAGATGGTCGCGAAACCGTTATTGGCACCGTGGACAGCGGCATCGAGGGCTTCAAACTCGCCCCGGACCGCAAATCTATCGTTTACATCACTACAAAGCCTGTTGTGCGCCCCAACCATCTGGAGAAACTCTATGAAGGTCTCGACAAGACCACTGGCCGCATCAACGAAGATCTGATGTATCGCCACTGGGACAATTGGGTGGACGAATACCCGCAAATCTTCCTTGCTGAATATGACGGCAAAAAGGTGGATATTGCCAATGCTATCGACCTTATTGACAGCACTTTCGAGTGTCCGATGCGTCCGTGGGGCGGCGTGGAACAGTACAACTACAGCCCCGACAGCAAGAAAATCGCTTACACCTGCCGCAAGAAGACGGGTTACGACTATGCGCACTCCACTAACAGCGACATCTTCCTCTATGACATTGCGAAGAAGACCACCAAGAACTTGAGCGAGGGCATTATGGGCTACGATCAGAATCCCGTGTTCAGCCACAACGGTAAGTACATCGCTTGGGAGAGCATGGAACGCGACGGCTACGAAAGCGACCTGATTCGTCTGATGGTGTTGGATCTCGAAACGGGTGAGCGCACCAACATGTCGGAGAATTTCGACTACTACTTCACCGGCATCAGCTGGACCGATGACGACAAGGAGATTCTCGGTGTGGTGTATTACCGCGGCACCGACCAAATCTTCGCCTGCAACCGCGAAACCAAGGAGTTCCGCCAGATTTCCTATGGTTACCACGATGTCCACAGTTTCGAGCTTGTCAACGGCAAACTCTACGCCGACCAAGTCTCCATGCAATATCCGTCTGAGATTTACGTCTATAATCTGACCGACAATAAAGGCGAAGGCAAGAAAGTTTCAGCTATCAACGATGACATCCTTTCACAAGTGCGCATGGGCAAGGTTGAGGAACACTGGATCAAGACCGTGGACGGCAAGGACATGCTCACATGGTTGATTTATCCGTACAATTACGACAGCACGAAGACCTATCCCGCATTGCTTTACTGCGAGGGCGGTCCGCAATCCGAGGTGGGTCAATTCTGGAGCACCCGCTGGAACTTTATGGTGATGAGCGGTGCGGAATATTTTATCATTGCGCCCAATCGTAGAGGTACTGTCGGCTTCGGCCAAGCCTGGACCGAGGAGATCAGTGGCGACTACGGCGGTCTCTGTATGCAGGATTACATGCGTGCAGCCGACTTCTTCGCTGACAGCGTGAAACAGATCGACAAAGAGCGTCTCGGTGCGTGCGGTGCCAGCTTCGGTGGATACAGCGTTTATTGGCTGGCAGGCCACAACCACGACGTAAAGGGCTACAACGAAGGTCGTCGTTTCAAAGCCTTCTTGGCGCACAACGGCATGTTCAACTTTGAACAGCAATATCTCGAAACTGAAGAGATGTGGTTCGACAACTGGGACATCGGCGGTCCTTACTGGGATTGGAACAACCCGCAGGTCAAGAAGAGCTATGCCAACTCCCCGCACCTGTTTGTCGATAAATGGAATACGCCCATCTGCGTGATCCACAGCGAGTTCGACTTCCGTATCGTGGCATCTGAAGGTATGGCCGCATACAATGCCGCACAGATGCGCCACATTCCGAGTCGTTACCTATATTTCCCGGATGAAACCCACTGGGTGCTGAAACCGCAAAACAGCCTGTTGTGGCATCGCAACTTCATCGACTGGTTTAATACCAATTTGAAATAAGCAGAATTTTGAATAAGCTAAATAATTGGTATTATGAATATTAAACTTGTAGGAACCCTTATCGTAATCTCTCTGGTTGTTTGTCCGCTATTGTACATTTTCCTAGGTCCGGCTTTGGATGCCACTCAATTGGAAACCTTCAAACTTCTACTCATCATTACTGGATGCAGTGCGCTTTTCTGCTTTGTAGTAGGTGAACTCACCGGCAATAACAGCCAGATGGACAAACTCTGGAGCATTCTCCCGATTGTCTATGTTTGGGTGGTCGCCATCAAAGGCGGCATGAACCCCAGACTGGTAGTGATGGCCTGCTTGGTCACTCTTTGGGGTGCCCGTCTCACCTTCAACTTCGCCCGCAAAGGCGCTTACTCCCTCAAGTTCTGGGAAGGGGAGGAAGATTATCGTTGGCAGGTGCTTCGTGACAAAAAAGAGTTTCAGCCGCATTGGAAATGGATGATTTTCAACCTCTTTTTTATCAGTATCTACCAAAACGTCCTGGTGTTGATGACTACCTTCCCTGCTTTGGTGCTGATGAACGTGACCAAACCCTTCGGATGGCTGGATATAGTGGCGTCTGTGCTGATGCTGGGATTTATCATCTATGAAACCGTTGCAGATGAACAGCAGTGGGCGTTCCAGTCCACCAAATGGAAAATGATTAAGGAGGGTAAGAAGCTGGAAGAGCTGCCGGCTCCCTATAACAAAGGCTTTAACACTACAGGACTTTGGAAATTGAGTCGCCACCCCAACTATTTTGCGGAACAGGCGGTTTGGTGCTCCTTCTATGTCTTCTCCATTGCAGCGGGCATCGGCATCATCAATTGGAGCATTGCCGGCGCACTTCTCCTGATTGTTCTTTTCCAAGGCAGCAGCGCATTCGGCGAGGAAATCACGGCATCGAAATACCCGGATTATGACCGCTATTGTCAGGAGACGCCGAGATTCTTCCCTGCGCTCCGCAAGTGTTAGCTATTCCACAACCGCCACGCCGCCTCTGCCTGTGCGTGCAGCATCGATAATCCGTTGAGGACTCTCGCGCCGCGAAGAGCTCCCTCTCGAAGAAAGGCAGTCTCGGCAGGGTTGTAAACCAAATCGTATAAGAAATGTTCACCCGATATTCCTTCGTAAGGGATGTCGGGTTTTTTGTTGACGTCGGGATAGGTACCTACAGGCGTGCAGTTCACGATGAGACGATGCTGACGGATGATCTCCACATTCAGGGCGGAGTAGGGTAGTCCCCTCTTTTCATCGCGGGAGACGGCCGTGCCGCGGCATCCCAACTCTTTCAGTACGTAGGTGACCGCAGCAGCAGCCCCGCCAGTGCCCAACACTAACGCGCATGGGGGCAGGAAGAGGCCTTGCAACGACTGCTGAAAACCGATAATGTCGGTGTTAAATCCTTTTGTAACAAACTTGTCCCCAGTGCGTTGTATCAAAACGGTGTTGACGGCGTTTACCTTTGCCGCCTTTTCGGAAAGAGCATCCAGATAAGGGATGATGGTCTGCTTGTAGGGAATGGTGACGTTGAACCCAACTAAGTCGGGATGTTGTTGTATGAAAGAAATAATATCTTGAATGTCAGTTATTTCAAATAGAGAATATGAAGCATCTGAAATCTGCTCTCGACGGAACTTCTCATCAAAATAGATTTTCGAGAAGCTGTGCGAGAGAGTTTTTCCGACAAGTCCGAATTGCCGCATCTTATTGTTGATCCGTGGGTTCTGCGTTTTTGCGCTTTCTGGCAGAGATAATCCACTTGACCACCACATAGGCCACGCCAACAGCGAAGATGGCCAACAGGGCGATGGTAAGTTCGTGGTTGTATTTGTCAATCAGGTCTTTCTGCCCGTGCGCAACATAGCCGAGGATGGCCAGCACCGTGTTCCATGCGGCTGCACCGAGCGAGGTGAAGAGGATGAACATCCCGATGTGCATCTTGGCGAGACCGGCAGGAATGGAGATGAGCTGACGGATGGCGGGAATAAAGCGGCCCACCAGTGTGGAAACATTGCCGTGCTCGCGGAAATAGTCCTCTGCCTTCTGCACTTTTGCGCTGTCGAGCAGCAACATGTGACCCACTTTGCTGTCGGCGAACCAATAGATGATAGGGCGTCCGAGCCAAAGGGCCAGCACGTAGTTGATGAGAGCTCCGATGAGGGCTCCGAGCGTGGCGAACAGAATGACTAACAGCACGTTAACGAAATTCGACGAAGTGACGTGCAAGGTTTCGTTGTCGCTATTGCATGCTTGATAGGCGGCGGGCGGCACAATCACCTCCGACGGGAACGGGATGAACGAGCTCTCGATGGTCATCAGCAGCGTCACCGTGCCGTAGTTCAGGTGCTCGTTGTACCAAGAGATCACGCGTCCAGTAGCGGACGGTTCGGGTTGTACTTCGGGATTATCGGTTTGAGCCGTACCCATAAAGGCGCAGGCCGCGATGATCAGGATAAGCAGGACTTTCTTCATCTATTGAAAAACTAATTGTTGTGAATATCAGGAAGATGGTCGATGTAAGGGCTGACCATCATGAGTACTTCGGGATTCTGAGTGTAGAGGAGGTCAGTGTCGAGGTCGAGGAAGTCTTGTCGCACCCCTTCTTCGTTGATAATGAGGGCGTTTTGCAGGTGTTGAATGCCGATGGCCGGCTTTCCGTCCGCGATATAGAGCAGTGCGAAATAGTAGCCGAGATGCTTGTAAATCTCCGGATCGGGAAGGTCGGCAAAGCGCTCATTCAGGATGTCGATGGCGATATGCTGCCAATGTACCACGTAGGTGAATTCGGTCAGCCATACGCAGTAATCCAACGAGTTTTCGAACATGCTTTCGGCCAAGATGCAGAACTGACGGAAGGCATCTTCCAGTCCGTCGGTGCAGAGCGTGTCAAGTACCCACTCCAACTTCTCCAGCGTCAACTTTTGGGTGTTGTAGAATTTCTTCACGAATTGCGCGGTTTCGTCCAGACGTCCTGAAAGTCGCAGCGTCTCAATGATTTCCGACAAAGAGTTGGGGTATTCGGGGTCTTGCTCGTTGGTCTGGTTGATTTGGAACAGCGCCTCGTCGTAGTATCCAAGTTGCCGGAAGGCGATGCCAAGCAGGATGCGCGGGTTGATGGTGTTGGTGTCGTGAACTTGCCAGCAGAGCTCGATGCATTTGTCATAGTTGCCGAGCATATAATGCTCTTTGGCAATGGCATATAGACAAGAGGGGTCGGGCTCGATGGCGTAAGCAAACTCGAAAGCCTCCAGCGCGGTGGCATGGTTTTCATCGGCGGCGTTGAGCGCTCCCGTCACCATCCACGTCTGCTTGGAGAGCGGGAACTCTTTGTTCAGACGAGTCACCAACTCAAGTTCGGAGTCAAAGCGGCCGGACTTGAAATGGCTGTTGGAAAGCACCAAAAGGTCGATATTGTCGAGCACGTTGTTGTCGTAGCGGGTGGCCTCCATTATACAATCGAATGCCTTGTCGACGTTGTGCTTGTCGAGATAGAGGTTGGTGAGGATGAAGTAGGCGTTGGAAGAGGGCTCGATGGCTATGGCCTTCGTGACCAACTCTCTGACGTTCAGGTTGAAATGGAACGTGTAAGCCATGAATGCAATCTCTTCGTAGAGCTCTGCAGAGGGTGGAAAGCGTCGCAGGGCGGTCATGATGAACCGCTGGGCCTCCTCCTTCTGGTCGTTCCAGATATAGAAACGAGCCTGCCAGATGGCAAATTCAGGATCTTCGGGGAATGCTTTTCTCGCACCGGCGATGGCTTTTTTGAGGTAATCGCCTTTTTGAGAGAACATTAGGTTTGAGATGATGATGTCATACTCCGCCTCGTTATACGTTTTGTTGATCCCTCTGTCGCAGGCATCACAGAACGCATTCGCCAAAGTGATTTCCTCTTCGGTGAATTCATCTTCCTCATTATCATCATTATAGAATTTCATTGCCTCTCTTTTTTACAGTTTGCAAAGATACACTTTTATCGGTAGCGTTCGGCACTGTCGGTGTCTCCCATGGCGGTGTAGGCCTCAAACAGACCTTTGCGAATCTGCTGCATCAATTCCGCGTCGAAAGCGAAAGCACGCGCCTGCTGGTAATACTCCACAGCTTTGTCGGGCTGACCGGTTTTCAAAAATGCATGAGCCAGCGCAGCCAGAATAGCGGAGGATTGCGGGAACAGAGTCGTCAGATCCTCTTCGTACGCAGTGAATTTCTGCCATTGCTGGGCCTTGTCGGTGGCTTCCGCGAAAGACATCCAGAGGTCGTAGTCGGTGTCGTCTTGGGTTAATGTGTTCTCGAGCGCAATGACTGCCTGCGAATAGTTCTTCTCTGCCAATAACTTGATGCCATTCTCTTTGTTCTTTTCATTGTCAGGCATTTCAGGTGTAGGCTCTTGAACCGTTTCCGTTTCTCCGGTCAGTTTTGCCAAGTGTTCATGAACCTCAATGGCTTTCTCGTTCATTTGGCAGATGGAGTAGCACATGTAGAGACGCTCCAGGTATCTCTCGTTGTCGGGCATCTTTTGGCAGATTTTCTCCCAATAGGGGATAGGGTCTTTGTAGTTGCCCGTGTGCATGTAATACTCGGCCAGCTCCACTTGGTACCAGATGTTGTTCTTCTCCAATTTGATAGCTTGCTTGAAAGCGTTTTCGGCTTCCGAATACTGCTTCCTTTCCGCGTAAACACGTCCGGTCATGAAGTAGGAGGGGGCATGCTTGGGCGCGTCGATGAGGATGCCGGAGAATTGCTGCAGCGCCTCTTCGTACTGCGCCGTGTAGTAAGAGCGCAAACCTTGGTTGAAACGGTTCGAAATTTGCCGCTCAGTGACTGCCTCTTTGCTGTTGGAAGCGGTTTTGCGCACCTTTTTACCGGATTGGGCGCTCAGACCTGCCGTCAATGCGACGCAAACGATGAAAATCAGGAGTCTTCTCATGATCTTTCGGGATTATTTTTTACCGCTGTGACCGAAACCGCCGGCGCCGCGTTCGGTGTCAGAGAGCTCTTCCTTCGAAGCCACCTCTTGAACCTCCACCTGTTGGAATTTGGCGATCACCATCTGGGCGATGCGCTCACCATGCTGGATTTCAAACGGCTCTTGCGAGAGGTTGACCAGAATCACACAAACCTCGCCACGGTAGTCGGCGTCGATGGTGCCTGGACTGTTGAGCACCGTGATGCCGTGTTTGAGTGCCAATCCGCTTCGAGGACGGATCTGTGCCTCGCAATCTGGCGGAAGTTCCATGAACAATCCGGTCGGAATCAACTTCCGCTCAAGGGGTTGCAACACCACGGGCTCTGAAAGGTTCGCCCGCAAATCCATGCCCGCCGCACACTCCGAGGCATACGCCGGCAATTGGTTGGTTGATTGGTTGTATATTTTTATTGTCATAATTAGTAATTACTGCACAATTTCGCCTTCTTTCACCGCTTTGTCGTACAACTCCTGGATATAGCGGTTGATGTACTCCGCTTTGCGTTGGTTCATCAGGAGCATGCCGGCGGCGGCGCGTTCCTCTTTGGTCTCATTCACGGAACGTTGCGAGCGGTAGTCGAGGATGACCAGCAGGATGGTGTTGTCGCCCACCTCCTTTTCAATCTTGACGATTTCCCCTTTGTTGGCAGCCTTCTCGGCATCGATCTGGAAGGAGACTTCGTTTTGCAGGTCGTCCAGATAGAGCCAAGCGTCGTCGTCGAGCAGATACTCAATGGTGTCACCCAATAGGCTTACCAGGCGTTCCTTCTCCTCGTGGCGACGGCTTTCGTCGAAGAGAATCTCTTTCGCTTTCGAAACCGCAGAGTTGCCGGTTGGGATTTTCGCGTAGTTGACCCTCACTATCTCTTTGTCAACGGTGTAGCGACTGTCCAAAGAGCGGGCGAACTCCGAAATTTCTCCGGAAGTTATCTTGTTGCTGAGGGTGTCCTTCCGCCAGAGTTTTTCATAATATCTGTTGATTAACAAAGAGTTGCGGTATTCGGTCATCTCTTTGTCGAAGTTTTTTTCACGCGGAGTGAGATGCTTTTCTGCTTCGTGCAGCACCAGCTTCTCCTTTACCCAGCTGTCGATGTAGTCGCGCACCATGGCCAGACTGTCATCGGGGGAGAGCCCAACGGGCATGCCGGACCGGACCTCGGAGGCGTAGAGCTTGTATTGGTACACCTGAGCCACCACGGGGTCGTCTTTCTTCCGGCAACCGGAGCAAAAGATGATGAGGATGCAGAGTATGACGCTGATTCTCTTCACGTTATTTCTTTAAGATGGAACGGAAAACCTCTTCGTTCAACTTCACCGGATATTTTTGGTGCAGCTCTGCCAACCACTGCTTCTCGAGCAGGTCTTGGTATTGGCTGATAACCACGGCACGCACTTCGCTGAACGGCTTGTAAGGATTGAGGGAGTCGCCGGTGGCGAATTGGGCCTTGGTCTCCTCGTAGAGACGCTCCGCTCCGACAGTGTCTTGGATGGCGGCGTTCCACACTTTCAAAGAGTTAACCTCGTAGATCATCAGACCGTCGTACACCTCGTTCACCACGTCGCGATATTCGGGATACTTCGTCATCAGTTGCGTGCTCTCATAGCGCAAGATGTTATCTCCCACGAAGTTAGAATATTCTTGTTCGAGGAATGCCGCCACAGTGCCGGTCAGTTGTCTGCCTTGGAAACGTGATAGGTATCTGCCGAAATCCTGGGCTGTGAGCTGTTTGTCGGCAAACGTACACATCGGTTTCAGCTTTTCGATACCCTTGATGGAGTCGATGGCGACGGTTTTGGTCTGGAAGAAGTTTTCGCTCATGTTTTTCTGGAGGAATTTCATGGCCGCTTTCTTGCCTTTCTCGTCATAGTTGTATTCCACTTTCAGCTTCTCCACAAGCGAGGCCTTGCTCTTTTTAGAGCGGGAGTCGCGCCCGAGACGGTTCTTGAGCATATATTTGAACTCATCGTTGACGGTGGTGTAGACGATGGAGTCAAGCTTGAGGATGTGCCAGCCGATAGCCGAGGGCACCGGATCGGAAATCTGACCGCGCTTCAGGTTGATGGCCGCTTGGATGTAGTTGCCGGGGCGACGGTTCGGGGTGAAAGGTTCCATACGACCTCCGTTGAATTTAGTGGCTTGGTCGTCTGAAAACTGAGCGGCGAGACTGTCAAATGAGATTCCTTCAGAATATTTGTGTTTGATGAGTGCGCATTTTTGCATGGCGGCGTAGTGGTCGACCTTGGAGTCAAGAGCGTTGCTGTCTCTGATAAATATTTGAGATACAAACAGTTTCGCAATTGCAGGGATTTTATCTTGTACATACACGAGGTGATAGCCGAATTGGGTGCGCACGGGTTGGGAAATCTGTCCGACCGGCGTGTTGTATGCTGCTGTCTCGAAGGGGTAAATCATCTCTAACACAGAGAAATAACCGATGTCGCCTCGGTTGCCGTGGGTCAGACGATGGGATTGAGGGTTTACATAGTCGCGGGCAGACTGGTCATCGGAATAAAGCACAGCAGCCTCTCCAAAGTCGAGTCCGTTGGTGATCTCTTCTCTGATTTTCATGATTTTGTGATAGGCGGCCAAAGTGTCTTTCGGACTGGCATCCTCGGGTACGCGAATCAAGATGTGGGAAGCACGGACATGATAACGCGCACGCTCGGTGGTCTCGTCCAACAGCTGGTCACTCACCTCGGTATCAATCAAATACTGCTGAGCGTATTGGCTTTTGTAGGAGGCCCACTCTTTCTGGAAACTCTGCGCCGTGTCGAGTTTCAACTCCTTGGCTTCCTGCACTTTCATGCGATAGTCCATATAGAGCTGGAGATACTCGCGCAGATCGGCTTCCGTAGCTTCGCTCAAAGAGCTGTTCTTCTGGTATGCCTTGATGAACTCGGATTTTGTCACGTTTTCTTTGCCTACAGTCATCAGCACGGGATCGTTGCTTTGGGCGCAAACCATGACATTCGCAAGTGCGAAAATGGAAATCATCAAAGAGATTGTTTTTTTCATAATAATCTGTATATCAGTTCTTTTTATTTGTTTGTTTATTTCTTCAATTTGAGATGCAAAGATAACATAAATAATCAACTTTGAATCATTAAAAATGCAACCCAAAATAATGTTTTTTTTTTTTTTTTTTTTATTTAAAAAATAAAAAAAAAAATTAATAAATATTTTTTTTTTTTTTTTTTTTTTTTGATAAACAAAATGGTGTCAATAAAATTTTTTTTTGTGAGTGTTGATATTGTTAAATTTATTTTCTAATTTTGCCTTTATGTTTTTTAAATGAAAAACTCGAAGTTTGAAGAAGAGAGGCTTGATTTGTAAGTGAGTGATTCATTGTTTGTTGTTAAGTAATTGCATTAAAATATGGCAAATATAATAGACAGACTGGCCGGCAAGATTTCGACATTTTTGGATTCGAGATTGATTTTTTTGCTGGATTTGGTGAACTCATTGGCGGCTTCATTGCTCGCTTTGCTTGCCCTCGGCTATATGCGGGGCACATTTTATGCCTCCGGTCGCTTCGCGTTGCTGTGGATGTGCACATCCTTGATCGCTTTCGTGGTCGCCATGCTGATTTTCAAGGGGCATAAGCTGATTATCAGGCATTTGAAGTTCTTCGATATGATTTGTTTCATGGAGGAGGCAGGATTCAAAGTCGTGGTGATGGCGATTGTGATGACGGTTGCTTATATGAAGTTGTATGCCGGAGTGCTCTTCGCTCTTTTTGCAGACTTTGTCTTCACGATTCTCTTTTTGCTTGGTATTCGTCTGATGATGATTGTCGCTTACCGCATCTTTCTGAACAAACAGGTGGCTAAGCGTAACTGTCAGCGGGTGCTCCTGTTCGGAACCTCCGACAAAACATTGGCGGCTATTATGCGTCTGGAGAATTCCACTCATTATCAGGTGGTGGGTATGATTTCCAAGGAGAAACAGCCTGAGAATCTGAGAATTGCCGACTATCCCGTTTTTAACTATGACGATGTCAAGCGCTTTGAGCAGATTGTGAATGAATATGACGTGGACGCTGTGCTCTTCACCTCTGAGATTGATGCCAAGAACGAACGCGACGGACTGGTGAAAATCTGTTCGGATTTGCATATCCGCCAACTTATTATCCCGAACATTGATGTGATGTCCGGCAATTTTACTCACAACAACATTCGTAACGTCAAAATTGAGGACTTGCTGGGTCGTGAGGAGATCAAAATTTCCATGGATGCCATTATCGCCAATTTCAAAGACAAGGTGGTGATGGTGACGGGCGCTGCAGGCTCCATCGGCTCCGAACTCTGTCGTCAGCTCGCCGGATTTGGCGTCAAACAGCTGGTGCTTTTCGACAATGCAGAAACGCCAATGCACAACATTCGCCTCGAACTCGAAGAGAAGTTCCCGAACCTTTCATTCGTCCCCGTTATCGGTGATGTGCGGCAAGGTCCTCGCGTCGACTATGCATTCCGTAAATTCCACCCGCAAATTGTCTTCCATGCAGCCGCTTACAAGCATGTGCCGCTTATGGAGGAGAATCCCTGCGAGGCCATCCGTGTCAATGTGCATGGTACCCACACCGTGGCCGACAAATGTATCGAATACGGTGTTGAGAAGATGGTGATGATTTCCACCGATAAGGCGGTGAACCCCACCAACGTGATGGGCTGTTCAAAGAGAATTGCCGAGATTTACGTGCAGTCGCTCGGACTTGCCATCGAACGCGGTGAGATTAAGGGCAATACCACATTCGTGACCACGCGTTTCGGAAACGTGCTGGGTTCCAATGGTTCCGTGATTCCGCGTTTCAGAGAACAGATTGAGAAGGGCGGTCCTGTTACGGTCACCGATCCCAACATCACCCGATTCTTCATGACCATCCCCGAGGCTTGCCGTCTGGTGATGGAGGCTGCCACGTTTAGTACCGGCACCCAGATTTTCGTTTTCGATATGGGCGAGTCTGTGAAGATTGACGATTTGGCTAAACGCATGATCGACCTTGCCGGACTGAAACTCGGCGAAGACATCGAGATTGAATATGTGGGTCTGCGCCCCGGTGAGAAACTTTACGAAGAGGTGCTCTCCAACAAGGAGAATACGATAGAAACCGAACACGACCGTATTTTCATCGCCAAGGTGCGCAAATACGACTACAAAGAAGCCCTTGCCGCCGTGGAGGATATGGAAGAGAAGTCTATCTTTGTGCAGATTCCTGAGATGGTGAAGAAGATGAAAGAGTTTGTGCCTGAGTTCATTAGTCAGAACTCCGTTTTCCAGCAATACGATAAACCTCGGCAATAATATTAAGGTAATAAATATTGAAAAAAGGCTGTCTTTCCGGACAGCCTTTTTTAATAAAAAGTGTATATTTGCCGCTTAAAGTTTAGTATTATGGATAATTATTATCTCGTTGGTATTCAGCAAATTGGCATCGGCACGGAGGATATGGTTGCGTCGTGGAAATGGTATGCTGACATGTTTCAGATGAATGTCAGGATTTTGGAGGACGACACGGTAGCCGAAAGGATGCTTCCCTATACGAACAACAAACCCGAGAAGCGGCATGCTTGCATAGCGGCCAACCTGCAGGGCGGCGGCGGTTTCGAGATTTGGCAATATTCGGAGCGTAAGCCTCTTCCTATCGATTTTGATGTGCAGATCGGCGATCTCGGTGTCTTCTGTGCCAAGATCAAATCCCATAACATCACCGCATATCACGCCGAACTGGCTGCCAAATACCAGAACGTTTCGCAAATATTCACCGATCCTCAGGGACTTCCCACTTTTTATCTCTACGACCCCAACGGAAATCTCTTCCAGGTGGTGGAGGATAATTACATCTTCATTGATGAGAACCGCTATTCAGGCGGTGTGGTTGGTGCGATGATCGGCGTTTCCGACATCGACAAGGCGCTGACGGTTTACCGGGATATCCTTGGCTACGATACGGTGGTTTACGACAAAAACGGCACTTTTAGCGATTGGCAGACGTTGCGAGGCGGTACGCAGCACTACAGACGTGTGTTGCTGAGCCACTCCCAGCCGTTCAAAGGACCTTTTGTGAATATGTATGGCAGCAGTACCATTGAACTGGTGCAGGCCATCGACCGCGAACCGCGCAAGATTTTCGAGAGTCCTCGTCAATGGGGCGATCCCGGCTATATCCAGATCTGTTTCGATGTCGTGAACATGCGCGCTCTGGAGAAGCATTGCCAGTCACTCGGTCATCCTTTCACGGTGGACAGCTGTCCCGGCGACGGCGACTTCGACATGGGTCTCGCTTCCGGCCATTTTACCTATATCGAAGATCCAGATGGCACCCTGATCGAGTTTGTGGAAGCCCATAAGATTCCGATTAGCAACCGATTCAATCTCTGCTTAAACTTGATGAAACGCGACCGGTCGAAAGCATTGCCGACGTTCCTGTTCAAATTGATGAAACTGAACCGAGTGAAATTCGACTGATATGGGCAATCTGTTAGATCAAATCAAGAAGGATTTGCGTTATGAAGAGGCGCTACATGCCTGCATGAACTGCGGCATGTGTACGGCTGTGTGTCCGGCGGCGGAGTTCTATGACTACGACCCGCGCCGCATCTGCGACCTCGTGCAACGCAACGACGAGGCGGTCATTGAAGAGCTGCTGCGTTCCGAAACTATCTGGTATTGTGGACAATGCATGTCGTGCAAACCCCGCTGTCCGCGTGGCAACGCTCCTGGCGAAATCATCAACGTACTGCGCAAAGTCTCCCAAGAGACCGGCTATTTCCGTGACAGCGAGATGGGTCGTCAGCAAACGCAACTGATGAACTCCATCGAACAGAATATCCTTGATATCGGCTATTGCGTGCACCCCGACCGTGTGGATCCCGACTATCACGTGGAGCAGGGACCCGTTTGGCGTTGGTTTGTGGACAACATCGAGGAAATTGCCCCGAAACTCGGCGCGAACTACCATGGCGATGGCTCCGGCGCCCTCCGCACCATCCCCCACGAGGACATGGCGGAAGTACATAAGATTTTCGAAGTCACCGGCGGCTTTGATCTTCGCGAGAAAGTGAAATAATTGAGAATTGAGAATTGAGAATTGAGAATTGAGAATTGAGAATTGAGAATTGAGAATGAAAGGGGTAAGTACCTGAAGATTGCTCAATAGTCAAAGTTAAGGATAAAGTCAAAGTCAATGAGAAGAATAATCATACTAATCAGTGCTATTTTTCTGCCATTGCTCATCATGGCGCAGGACCGCATCAATGTGACCGACAAAAACGGCAAGAAACAGGGCGTCTGGAAAAAATACGAGCAAGGTAAGTTGCTGTACGAAGGGCAGTTCAAGGATGACGTACCCTACGGAACGTTCAAGTACTACTATACCGACGGCAAGCTGAAGAGTGTTACCGAGTTTGTGCAAGGTGTGCATAAAGTGCATACGACCATGTATCACGAAAATGGGAAAAAAGCCTCTGAAGGTGCTTACATTGACCAGCAGAAAGACGGCGAGTGGCGCTACTATTCCAATCAGGATACCTTGATCAAGGTGGAAAACTACCAGGTAGGCAACCGACAAGGAATATGGCAAACCTATTCCACATCGGGAGTGCTGTTGGAGGAGACAAATTACTTGAACAACAAGCGCAGCGGTCTATCCAAAGTCTATTATTTGAACGGTCAGGTGCAGTTGGAGGCGAATTATGTAGGCGGCAAGACCAATGGTAAGAGCACTTCCTATTATCCGAATGGAAAGATATCAATGACAGGTGATTACCACGATGGATGGCGCGACGGAGAGTGGAATGCATACGATGTGAACGGCAAAATCCGCTCCACAACGGTTTATAAAGACCAGCGACTGGTGAATACCTACATCTATATGTATCAAAAAGGGGTGGGACAGAAACTAAAACAGGATATCGTGGCCTATTTTGTGAAAAACCGCGACAAAGTGACGGTCTATTTGAAAAACGGCAACAAGATTTTAATTGACGAGACATTCGAAGAAGTGGAGCAATGGATTGATTATACGGTGTTTACGAGGGTTAATCCGCGCTATATCGTCGCTATTGACGCCATAGCGAGTTATAGACCTGTAGAGGGTGCCGACGACGCAATCATCCTCAAAATCAACCCCGCTCCCGACGAGGAAATATATTCCGAAGGCAATGACGCCAAACTCCTCAAAGCGTTATTCAATCCGGAAAAACCCCAAGAATAAAAATATCATTCCTTAAGCAGCCTTGAAGAGGCAAGACGCACGAAGTGCTAATAACCCCACATAAGCGACGTAGGTGCGCAATGTGGGGCCGAAAAAGAAACTAAGAAACATACTCTTATCAATGAATCGCGAAATCCTCCGCATTTCTCTTCCAAGCATCATCACCAACATCACCGTGCCGCTATTGGGCATGGTGGATGTGGCAATCGTGGGGCATATCGGTGATGCGACCTATATCGCGGCCATTGCGTTGGGGACGATGGTTTTCAATCTTATATACTGGAATTTCGGTTTCCTGAGGGCAGGAACATCGGGTATGACAGCGCAGGCATATGGTGCGGAAGACAAGACGGAATATCTGAACGTTTTAGTGCGCGGCATTGCCATCGCATTGGCGGCGGCGCTGCTCATCATTCTGTTGCAGCGACCTATCGGCTATCTCTGCAAGAAATGGATAGACAGCTCTTCCGAAACAATGGGATTGATGCTGACCTACTTCTACATCCGCGTCTGGGCGGCCCCGGCCACCATCAGCATTTTCGTGTTGAAAGGCTGGTTTTTGGGAATGCAGAATGCCAGCTCCCCGATGTGGATTGCCACGCTGATGAATGTGGTGAACATCCTCTGTAGTCTGCTGTTCGTCTATGTGTTGCACGCCGACATTTCCGGTGTGGCGTGGGGCACGGTGGCGGCGCAGTACAGCGGTCTGCTGTTAGCCATCGCGATTTGGATTCGTCGTTACGGGCATCTCTGGAAGGATATCCGTTGGAAAACGGCTTTGCAGTTGCGCAAAATGGTTCGTTTCTTCAAGGTGAACGCTGATATTTTCCTCCGTTCGCTCTGTTTTATCGCGGTGTTTACCTTCATTCCGTACATTTCCGCCCATTTCGGGGAGGAGATCCTGGCCGCCAACACTCTGCTGATGCAGCTCTTCACGCTCACTTCCTATGTGATGGACGGTTTCGCCTACGCCGGCGAGTCGCTCGTGGGCAAGTATGTGGGTGCGCAAGACAAGCTCCGTCTCCGTCTCACCATCCGCTACCTGCTCTATTGGGGTGTCGGACTGGCGATCTTCTTCACGTTGCTGTTTATTTTTGCCGGAGAGCCGCTCTTGCGTGTCCTTTCCAGCGATGAAACGGTCATCCAGACCTCCCTGCAATACATGTTTTGGACCTATCTACTGCCTTTCACCGGTTTCGCGGCCTTCATCTACGACGGCATCTACATCGGTGCGACGGCTTCCGCTCCTATGCGCAACGTGATGTTCGTGGCCACGGCAGTCTTCTTCGTGGTTTACTATGCACTCGTCGGTCGCTGGGCCAACCACGCCATCTGGTGCGCTTTTATCTTCTTCCTGACGTTCCGTGGCGTGCTGATGGCGATGGGACAAAAGAGGTACATTCTTAGTTAGCAGTTAGTAGTTAGTAGTTAGCAGTCAAAGCCAACACCTAACTGCTAAAGGCCAATAGCTAATAGCCAACAGCCAAAAAAAAGCGCCCGAGCATGATGTTCGGGCGTTTTCTTTAACGGAATTGCGTGCCGGCTTATTTCTCCTTCAGCAAATCGCGGATTTCGGTGAGAAGCTTCTCTTCGGCGCTCGGCTCGGGAGCAGGTGCCGGAGCTGCTTCTTCCTCTTTCTTCACCATGCTGGTGGCCTTGTTGATTCCCTTCATCACGAGGAAAATACAGAACGCGATGATAAGGAAATCTACGGTCACTTGGATGAAGTTACCGTAGTTCAGGGTGACGGCCTCACTGACGATTTCTCCGGCTTCGTTGAGTTTCGGGGCGCGGAGGGTCAGCGACAGCGTTGTGAAGTTAACGTTGCCGATCAACGCACCGACGAGCGGCATGATGATGTCGTTCACCAGAGAGGTGACGATTTTACCAAAGGCACCGCCAATGACCACACCGATGGCCATGTCCATCACGTTGCCTTTCATTGCAAATTCCTTAAATTCTTTAAAAAATCCCATAGCGTTAAAATTTTAATGATGTTTGAAAGTGCAAAAGTAAAAAAAAATACAGATTGTTGTGCTAATCTGTATTTTTTTTCTTATTGACTTATTCATCGGAATTCAGTAGGTTGTGCATCACCGAAAGCTTGTATAAATCCAAGAACATCAGGCTGTTATACGTAGATGCGATGTTTCTCAGCGGTTGCTTGATTTTTCCGAGCAGCGATAGGGTGAATCGACCCGAAATCGTTCGTTTAAGCTTTTGGTAGGTGGCTAACAACGTGCTGACAGCCAAGAATTTGTCGTCTAATTTGTTGTGGGATTGCAGGTTGACAAGATTGGCGACACCCGCTGCCACTTTGTCCAAAAGCAGTTCGTTGGTGTCGATGCCTTCGTGATAGAGCTCATTGTCAATGTGATAGACGGGGATTCCGCATTTTTTGAGCTCAATGCCGAAGAAGGTATCTTCGTAGCCATATTGTTTCAAACTCTCTTCAAAACGACATTTCTCGAACACCGATTTGGCAATCAGCATGTTGAACGGGGTGAAAGCCCTGTAGGGATCGCGGTTCCGTTCATACGCCGGTCGCACCTCCCGTTTGATGCCGTAACGATAGCGCAGCAATTTGGTCTTTTCGGGACGCATTTCACGATAGCTCAAACCTCCTAAAACCACAAAATCGGTTCCCTGGAGATTATTCTCTTGCAAAAAACGGATATAATTCGAGATATAGTCACTGCTTTTTACGCGAGCGTCGCAGTCCATGAAGAGCAGGGTTGGGTATTTCGCAGCATCCGCCAGACTGTTACGGATTTTGGAGCGACCGATGTTCTGCTCATTTTGGATATACTGCACGTGATACTGCTCCGCCAATAGCGAATTGTGATAGCGCACCGACGTGTCCGACGATGCATCATCTGAGATGATGATCTCGTACTCGATATTGCTCTCATTCAATTGCGCTTGTAATTCCGAAACTAGCGGATGCAGATTTGTATTATATGTTGGAATTAATATTGATAACATTTCCTTCGTGTTTGGTAGAGACGCGATTAATCGCGTCTCTACAATCCAACCCTTAAACTAAAGAATCAATCAACTTTCCATCTTCGATGCAAATCGCTCTTGAAGGGAACTTGTCAATCATAGAAAAATTGTGGGTGGCCATCAGCACGGTGGTACCGGCTTGGTTGATGTGATGGAAAGTCTGGAAGATCTCCTCGGCGGTGATGGGGTCGAGGCTGCCGGTGGGCTCGTCGGCCAGAATCAGATCCGGACTGTTGAGCAGGGCGCGGGCAATGCAGACACGCTGCTGTTCGCCGCCGGAAAGCTGTGAAGGCAGTTTGAAATCTTTCGTCTCCAATCCGACCAAGGTAAGCACCTCTTCACAGCGGTTGAGCATGAGGTTCTTGTCTTTCCATTGCGTAGCGCGAAGCACGAACATGAGGTTCTCGATGACCGTTCGGTCTTGCAGTAGCTGGTAGTCCTGAAACACCATTCCGATTTTCTTGCGCAGTTCCGGAATCTGTTTGGTCTTGAGATTGAGCAGGTCGTAGCCGAGCATCATCGCCTCTTCGCCCTCGGGCTTGAGTTCAGCGATGAGGGTTTTGAGGATGGAGGATTTGCCCGAACCGGTTTTGCCGATCAGGTAAACAAATTCCCCTTGTTTGATGGAGAAGCTGATGTCGGAGAGCACCAGCAGCTTCCGGTGGGCGATGTTCACGTGTTTGAACGAGATGACATCCGCGGGGATAACCTCTTGCGGAACTTCCGTTGCTGTTTCTTGTTCGACCACTTCGGGCTCGTTATTGGGGGCAATTTCGTTCTCTTCCATAACTGCTAATTACTAACTACTAATGCTAACTGAACTAAGCATCGATATTCGCGTAGGTGGCGTTCTGTTCGATGAACTCGCGGCGCGGCGGCACCTCGTCACCCATGAGCATGGAGAAGATGCGGTCGGCTTCGGCGGCATTCTCGATGGTGACTTGGCGCAGCAGACGGTTGGCGGGATCCATAGTGGTGTCCCACAGCTGGTCGTCCTTCATTTCACCGAGACCTTTGTAGCGCTGCACGTGTACTTTGCGTCCGCCGGCAGAAGCCTCAGCGGTGAGTTGGTCGCGCTGTTCGTCGGTCCAGGCGTACTGCAGTTTATCGCCCTTCTTGACACCGTACAACGGCGGGGTTGCGAGGTAAACGTGTCCTTGCTCAATCAGTTCGCGCATATAGCGGAAGAAGAAGGTCAGAATCAGCGCTGCGATGTGGCTACCATCGACATCGGCATCGGTCATGATAATCACCTTATGGTAACGTAACTTGGAGATATTCAGTGCTTTGTTGTCGTCTTCAGTGCCGATCGTCACGCCGAGAGCGGTGTAGATGTTACGAATTTCCTCGCTCTCGAAAATGCGGTGTTGCATGGCTTTCTCCACGTTGAGGATCTTACCGCGCAAGGGCAGGATGGCTTGGAAGTGGCTGTCACGGCCCTGTTTTGCGGTACCGCCTGCGGAGTCACCCTCGACGAGGAAGAGCTCGCACTTGGAAGCATCTTTTGAGGAGCAGTCGGCCAGTTTGCCGGGAAGTCCGGAACCGCTGAAGGCGGTTTTGCGCTGCACGAGCTCACGTGCCTTGCGGGCAGCGTGACGTGCCTGAGCGGCCAGCACCACCTTGTCGACGATGGTCTTCGCGTCTTTCGGGTTCTCTTCGAGGTAATTGGTCAGCATTTCGCCCACCATCTGGTTCACGACACCAGCGATTTCGCTGTTGCCGAGCTTGGTTTTGGTCTGTCCTTCGAACTGAGGCTCAGCCACTTTCACGGAGATGATGGCGGTGAGGCCTTCGCGGAAGTCGTCGCCGGAGATTTCGATCTTGTTCTTTTCGAGCTTGTCAAGCAGCTTGTTGTCATCGGCGTATTTCTTGAGGGTGCGGGTGAGCGCCTGACGGAAGCCCGTGAGGTGCGTACCGCCCTCTATAGTATTAATATTGTTGACGTAGGAGTGGATGTTCTCGGTGAAGGAGTCGTTGTACTGCATGGCCACCTCGATCGGCACGCCCTGACGTTCGCCCTCCACGTAGATGGGCTGGGACGTGATTTTGGTGCGGCCCTCATCGAGGTGCATGATGAAGTCGCGCAGACCGTTTTCGGAGTAATAGACCTCCTTGGGGTGTTCGCCGTTTTCGTCGGTTTTGCGCAGGTCCTCAATGGAGATGTGGATACCCTTGTTCAGGTAAGCCAACTCCTTGAGGCGGTGTGCCAAACGGTCGAACTCATACACAGTGGTGTGGAAGATGGTGTCGTCGGGCAGGAAGGTGATTTTGGTGCCGCGGTAGTCGCTTTCGCCAACCACTTTCACAGGGTAAAGCGGCTTGCCGTAAGCGTATTCCTGGATGAAGTGCTTGCCTTCGCGGAAGACCTCTGCGGTGAGGTGTTTGGAGAGGGCGTTCACGCAGGAGACGCCGACGCCGTGCAGACCGCCGGAGACCTTGTAGGAGTCCTTGTTGAACTTGCCGCCGGCGTGCAGGACGGTCATGACGACCTCCAGGGCGGAGCGTTTCTCCTTCGGGTGCATGTCGGTGGGGATACCACGACCGTTATCGAGGACGCTTATCGCGTTGCCTTCCAGTATTTTAACTTCTATGTTGTTACAGAATCCGGCGAGAGCCTCGTCGATGGAGTTATCGACCACCTCGTTCACCAGATGGTGCAGACCGCGGTCGCTGACATCGCCGATATACATGGCGGGACGTTTGCGCACTGCCTCTAGGCCTTCCAGAATCTGAATATTCCCCGCACTATAGGTTTCTTCGTTCACTGTCTTATTCTCTAACTCGCTCATTATTAATGGTTTTACTTTTTCTCTAAAAACCTGCAAAGATACGAAAAAAATCGGTAGGTTGGGCGGTTTTTTAGCGGATTTTTGGTTGATGGTTGTGGGGTGTTGAGGGTTAGGGGGTTAAGAGAATAGGCAAGAGGGAAGAGGGAAGAAGGAAAAAGGAAGAAGGAAGAAGGAAGAGGGGAAAGGCTAGGTGGAAAATGCGGGGTCGCGTTGGTTGCGCACGCCGTTAGGTGTGCGGGGGAAGTTAAAATTTCCCCTTTAACCATCCTTTCAGTGCCTTGCATTCCTCCAAGAAGACCTTGCGAGTCACCACGGTGTGCTTATGGTTGTAGTACAGCTGTTGCAAAAGAGCATTGACTTTAGCATTGCCGGATTTCTCCAAACGGTATGGGGCAGTGTAATAGATGGCAATGGACTCGTCCTGCGATTCCACATTGTGTATATCAGCGATGGGTAGCCGCTTTTCGACCCGTTTCATGGCGTATTTGTAATAGTTCATCTGCTCTTTGTTACAAAGAAAATTTGTTTTTCCAAAACCATACCCCGCCTGCCATTTTGTCAGTTCTTCTCCATTGGCAACATAATTGCAATATTATGCGGCGTGTGCTCACTGAATATTTTGAAAATATATTCCTTGAGCAGCCTCAAAGAGGCAAGACGCACGCAGTGCAATTAACCCCACACAAGCGAAGCGCAGTGTGGGGTCAACCTAAACCTTAAACCTTAAACCTTAAACCGAAAATTATGAACCCGAATAATTTAACAATCAAAACCCAAGAGGTGATCGGGAACGCGCAAATGATCGCGGCCCGGAACCAGAACCAGCAGGTCGATTCGCTGCACATCCTCAAGGCTATGCTTGACACGGATGACAACGTGATTCCCTTCCTGCTGAAGAAACAATCGTGTAACCCTCAAACGCTCAAGCAGGCGGTCGAACGCGAAATCAACCGTCTGCCCAAGAGCAGCGGCAACGAAATCTATCTCGGCGGCACCACCCAAACCGCTATGCAGAAGGCTGCCATGTTTTGCGACGCTTCCGGCGACGAGTACATGGCTCTGGAGCACCTGCTCTACGGCATCTTCATGGCTGGCGGTCAGGCGGGACAAATGCTGAAGGACGCCGGTATCACAGAAAAGAGCCTCAAGGCCGCTATTGCCGAGCTTCACAACGGTAAGAAAGTGACCGGCGAGAGCTCGGAGGAGACCTACAACGCCCTCAACAAGTACGCCAAAAACCTTAACGACATGGCTCGCAAGGGCAAGCTAGACCCCGTGATCGGTCGTGACGAGGAGATCCGTCGTGTGCTGCAGATTCTGTCGCGCCGTACCAAGAACAACCCGATTCTGATCGGTGAAGCCGGTGTCGGTAAGACTGCCATCGCGGAAGGTCTGGCGCAACGCTTGGTCAGCGGCGATATTCCGGAGAACCTGAAATCCAAGAAGTTGTACTCTCTGGATATGGGAGCTCTGATCGCCGGCGCCAAGTACAAAGGTGAGTTCGAAGAGCGTCTGAAGAGCGTTGTGAACGAGGTGATCGAGTCCAATGGCGAAATCATCCTCTTCATCGATGAAATCCACACCCTCGTGGGTGCGGGAGCCTCCGGCGAAGGTGCTATGGACGCCGCCAACATCCTGAAACCCGCTCTGGCGCGTGGTGAACTGCGCTCCATCGGTGCCACGACCTTGGATGAGTACCAAAAGTACTTCGAGAAAGACAAGGCTTTGGAGCGTCGTTTCCAGCCTGTAAAGATCGAAGAACCAGACAAATACAGCGCTATCTCCATCCTTCGTGGCTTGAAGGAACGTTATGAGAACCATCATCAGGTGAAAATCATGGACGAGGCTATCATCGCCGCTGTGGAGCTGTCGCAGCGTTATATCGGCGACCGTTTCCTTCCCGACAAAGCCATTGACTTGATTGATGAGGCCGCAGCTAAGTTGAAACTGGAGATCAACTCCGTGCCTGAAGAGCTGGACGACGTTCAACACCGTATCTCTCAACTCGAAATCGAGCGCGAAGCGTTGAAAATCGAGAAAGACGAGGCAAAAGTGGCGCAATTGAGCAAAACGATTGCCGAATTGCAGGAGAAATGCAACGCTCTGTCGACCAAATGGCGCAGCGAGAAGGAGATTATGGACCAAATCCAGCACTGCAAGGACGAAATCGAGTCTTACAAACTCGAAGCTGCCGAGCAGGAACGTCAGGGTAACTACGGTCGTGTGGCCGAATTGCGTTACGGACTCATCAAGAGCGATGAAGACAAAATCACGCAGCTGCAGAGCGATTTGGAGAAGTTGCAGGGCGACAACGCCTTGATTGATGAAAAAGTCACTGCTGATGATATTGCGGAAGTAGTAGCGCGTTGGACCGGCATCCCTGTCAACAAGATGATGCAGAGCGAGAAATCCAAACTGCTGCACTTGGAAGAGGAACTGCACAAACGTGTCATCGGTCAGGACGAAGCTATCGAGGCTGTCTCCGATGCCATTCGTAGAAGTCGTGCGGGTTTGCAAGATGCACGCCGTCCTTTGGGATCCTTCATCTTCATGGGCACCACAGGCGTGGGTAAAACCGAGTTGGCCAAGGCGTTGGCAGAGTATCTGTTTAATACAGAGGAGGCTATGACCCGTTTCGATATGAGCGAGTTCCAGGAATCCTACTCTGTCTCCCGACTCATCGGTTCGCCTCCCGGATACGTGGGCTACGATGAAGGTGGTCAGCTCACCGAGAAGGTGCGTCGGAAACCCTATTCCGTGATTCTGTTCGACGAAATCGAGAAAGCGCATCCGGATGTCTTCAACGTGCTGCTGCAAGTGCTTGACGACGGACGACTTACCGACAACAAGGGTAGGGTGGCAGACTTCAAGAACACCATCATCATCATGACCTCCAACCTCGGTTCGAACATCATCCAAGAGAACTACTCCAACACGAATGGAATGTCGGATGAGGAGGTCTTCAAGAAGACGAAAGCGGAACTCAACGAGCTATTGAAGAAGACGTTGAAACCCGAATTCTTGAACCGTATCGATGAGATTGTGATGTTCCAGCCGTTGTCGAAGCGCGAAATCAAGGATATCATCAACCTGCAGCTGAACAATTTGCGCAAGCTGTTGGAGCAGAAGAACTTGAACATCGAATTCAGCGACTATGCGATGAAACTGCTGGCCGATTTGGGCTACGACCCGATGTTCGGTGCCCGTCCGCTGAAGCGCGTCATCCAAAAGCAGATCATGAACGAGCTGTCGAAGCTTATCCTCTCTGACGATCTTGGTCCGGGCGACACCATCATGGTCGACTCCATCGAAGACGGCAAGTTCATCTTCTACAAGAAGTAAGTGATAAAAAAAGCGACGAAATTTCGTCGCTTTTTTTTTATTCGATAATCAACTCTTTCCATCGCACTTTCGGCACGATGTGTGTGCCGTTTTCGCGGTAATACGCATGGCTCTCGTTGGTGGAAATCTCCTTCAGCTCAATGTTTTCATTGCCTTTGCCGATGGCGAGGATGAGTACGGGCGGGTAGGGGAGCGCAAACTCTTCTTCGACTTTCTTTGCATTGAACGCCCCGATAATCAGACCGTTATAACCAAGCTCTACCGCTTTCAGCAACATGCTTTGTGCTGCGATGCCCACATCCACGTGCAGCATTTTATTGTCGGGAACGGTGCTGCAGATGATGATGAAGGCTTTGGGCTCGGTGTCTGGGAACGGCAAGTGCAGTTCCGGCAGCATACCGCCCAATTTGATGTTTTCCAACACCTTTTCCGCACCAGTCTCTTCCGTGACCAGCTTGAACCGCAATGCTTGCTGGTTCTTCGCTGACGGCAACAAAGGATTCACCGCCACGATTTTCTCCAGCGTGCTTTTCGAAACTTTATAGGCTTGATCGTATCCGCGGTAACTGCGGTTTGCCTTCAACAGTTGAGCCAGCGAATGCCCCGCGGATTTGTACACCACCTTTTTCTTGCTGTTGTATTCGTCGAATTTGTTCTCTATGTAATTGTCCGCCATTATTTTAGTTTATTGGTTTACACGCTTACGCGCTTACAGGCTTAGAGGCTCCAATACGTCATGTTTTTCACCACGTTACGATACAGACCCTTAACGTCTACGAAGATGCCATTGCCAAGGGAATATTGCCGGAAATACTCTTCCGAGAGCCCTTTGTATTCGTTGTGGGCGACGGCGAGGATGATGGCGTTGTAGGGACCTTCGGGCTGCGACTTCAGTTCGAGGTTGTAGCATTTCTTGACCTCTTCGGGGTTGGCGAACGGATCGACCACGTCCACGATAACACCGAAATCCTGCAGCTCGTGGATGATGTCCACCACTTTGGAGTTGCGGATGTCGGAGACGTTCTCTTTGAATGTGATGCCCATCACGAGTACGCGTGCGTTCATAGCCGGTTTGCCGGAAGCGATGATCTTCTTGACCACGTTCTTGGCGATGTAGCCGCCCATGGAGTCGTTGACGAAACGACCGGCGGAGATGACCTGTGTGTGATATTTTAGTTCAGCAGCCTTGTGCACGAGGTAGTAGGGGTCCACGCCGATGCAGTGGCCGCCAACCAGACCGGGGAAGAACTTCATGAAGTTCCATTTTGTGCCGGCCGCCTCCAACACGTCGTAGGTGTTGATGCCCATTCTGCCGAACAGGATCGACAGCTCGTTCATCAGGGCGATGTTGACGTCGCGTTGGGTGTTCTCGATGATCTTGGCAGCTTCGGCCACTTTGACGCTCGGGGCGCGGTGCACACCGGGTTGCACGACCATTTCGTAGATTTTCGCAATCTGTTCCAAGGATTCGTCATCGCAACCGGAGACGATCTTGACGGTCTTTTCCAACGTGTGTACCTTTTCGCCAGGATTGATACGCTCAGGCGAATAGCCGAACTTGAAATCGACGCCTGCCTTTAATCCGGAAAGCTGCTCCAAAACCGGAACGCAGTCCTCTTCGGTGCAACCGGGGTAGACGGTGGACTCATAGACCACGTAGTCGCCCTTTTTCAGCACTTTGCCGACAGATTTGGTGGCTCCGAGCAGCGGAACCAGGTCGGGTTTGTTGTTCTTGTCGATGGGCGTCGGCACTGCCACGATGTAGAAGGTGGCTTTGGCCAATTCGTCCAAGGAGGAGGTAAACAGGATGTCTGCATTCTCGAACACGCTGTCGTCCAACTCTTTGCACGGGTCTGTACCTGAACGCATCACGTTGAGATGATCCTCGTTGATGTCGAAACCGATGACAGAGGCTTTGTGAGCGAAAGCCATCGCCAGAGGAAGTCCGACATAGCCCAAACCGATCACGCCGATTTTGGCATTTTTGCTTAAAATATCATCGTATATGGCCATATTGTTGTTGATTTTCGTCTGTTAATGAAGGATTTGCTCCAGTTTTTCTTTCTTTTTTGCGGCGGTCTGACAAATATTGTCGTCCATCGCATCTTTCTTTTTATATGGAAATAGGGTGTTTGTCAAACGGAATTCAGTACCAAAATCCTTGGTTCTTTCTGCTATAACGCGTTCGTAGAAACGGATTTGCACTTTAATTGCCTCTCGACATAGTTCGATGATGCGGGTTGGGGTGACTTCTTCGTCGCACAAGTAGGGTAACAGGTTTATTGCGTCTGTGAGAGACATCAAAGACCCATTTTCATCGATATAGTCCAGCTGCAGCGCGTGCGCTTCTTTCAACGAGGAAGTGTTGCAGAGCTGTTGCCATTGTTCAGTGCTCAGCACGTTTCCACCAGCGTTAATCCACTGTAATTTAGCATTATTTTCAAGAATATCAATCAAAGTTTCTGGTTTGTTGTTGAAGACGCCTTCTGCGAGCACGTAGCAAAGCATCATTTCGCGATATGCGGCGATGGCCTCCTTCTCTTTGAGGATGCGCACCGGTCGGTTCGACATCTCCATTTTGGGCAGTTCCGCTTCGCCAGCCAAATGCTGGGTGAGCAGTCTGTGATTCTCTTTTACAATGTGTATGGTGTCAGGTGCAAGTGGCTTGAATTCATAGTATTGCGTGTATGCAATGCGCTTGTCACGGTTTTCGTACTTCCATTCGTTGCGCATCAGCGCGTAGGCGTTGTGCATCCACCAGAATGCGGGCATAATCTCCAAACAGCCGTCCTTTACATTGTTGTTAATCAGCGAGAAGGCGAACGGAATGGAGAGCGGTCGCGGGTAGTCGCCTTTGGCAATGAGGGTGTACGGCGCAAACGAACAGGGGAATGCCAATGAGGAGCAGAGTCCGGGCCAGAAACCGCGGCCTGCCACCAAATCGACGTCGTTCTTACGGCCGTTGTGGTTAGATCCGAGCGTTGCGCCGGCAGCGATGTTGCTCTGTCCTTGGATGTGCGCGGCAATGAGGAACGAGTTGCTGTGGTGCTGCTCGTGACAGGGGTAGAGGTAGGCATGGCCGACCTCGCAACCCGAAATGTGGCTGTTGTCGCCCACGGCAGACTGATAGACACGCGCTCCTTCGGTAATGCTAACCTGCTGTCCGATAAGCACATCGCATAGATACGAACGGGAGTCAAGGTGCGCGCCTTTGTGTACGATGGCATTGCGCAGAATGACAGCACCTCCAATGCGGGCGGGTTCTTTCTCCGAAGAGGAAATCCAGGCATGTTTAATCTCACAACATCCTGATAATTCGGTGAATGCGTCGATGTGGACGTTGTGGATGGCGGTGACGTTCTCTATGGTGCAGTGAGCTCCGATAAAGCCTTCTTTTTCAGTCGGTGCTTCGTGCTCGAACAACGTGGGATTTCCCGTATAGAGACACTGGAAAACATCGGTGGAGTTCATCTCGGGAACCGCAACTACCTGAAAACGACCGTCTTCGTTGCAGAGTTCCAAGGTGTAGCCGTAGTGCTCTTCCGTAAAGGTGAGCGACCCGATGTTGGAAAGTCGGGTGTTCGCACCAATGTGATAGTTCTCAATATGTAAAACATTGGACATCACGACGTTGTCCTCGATGTTTACCTTGCCGTGAAAATGACAATTGCGTATGTCTAAAACAGAAAAAGTGCGGACGACGGAAATATCCTTCCAGTCGTCTGCACTATTGTTCTGCTGTATCAGCTGAGTGATTTCAGCGTCTGTGAGCGGTCTCCACATCACACGGTAAAAAAGAAGTTGTTATTCTTCGCCACCGCCGCCAAGCATCTTTTTCAGATCCTCGGGAGCATCTTCGAAGTCCTTCGCGTCAGAGGGAAGGAGGAAGTCAGTGGCTTTCACTTTCTTGTTGGGGGTGATTTTGGTAGCGGTGCTGATCACCGTGAACTCTTCGCCGTTATATTCTTTCTTTGATTCGGTGCAGAGCGGATAGCCTTTCAGACCAGGGTATGAAGCAAAGTTGATATCGTCGCCAAGACCGAGTTCTGTGGTCACCCAAAGAATCTCCGTATCTTCTTCATCAGTCTCCAAGTTGGTGATTTTCACGATCACTTTCTTGCAATTGTAGCCTGTGATGTTTTTCGTTTCGTCCGTGTACTCAAAATCTCTCTTGATGTTGGCAGTAGCCTCTTGGAGTTTTTCAAGAGTAGCTTTGTTATAATATTTGCCATAGCCAGGGATGTCAAAAATGGTGGTGAGGGTCTTTGAGTTGCCATTTGAAATGATGATCACATCAATACCCATGTTCATGTTAATACGCCAGTTGTTGCCCATAACGATAAACTCTTGGGTCTCTTCAGCAAGCTGGGAAACGAAATTCGGGTCGCTGCAATCCGGGGAAGTGGATTCAAAAGTGATGTTGCCAGCGAAAGGTTTCTGTGCGAAAGCACTGACACTGAGGATCATCACGGCGACGATCATAAAAAAGCGGGTCATTTTTTTCATTTTTTCTTAAGTATTTTTGGTTATAATAATCCAACTTAATTCAGACGGCAAAGATATAAAATTTACTGAAAAGTTTAATGAAAAAAAAACATTGTCAATGTTGCGGGCTGTTTGCAAAGATTTTTTATTTTTGCTTTTTCATTTTAAAAGTTAAGATAATGGAATCTAAAAGGGTATTATTGGCTGAGGACGACATGAATCTGGGCAAGGTTTTGACCACCGTGCTCACCGGCAAGGGTTTCCAAGTGAAACACGCTAACAACGGTGAGGCGGCCTACGAGCTTTTCTGCACCAACGAGTTCGACATCTGTCTCATCGATGTGATGATGCCGATTAAAGACGGCTTCACGTTAGCGCAGGAGATTCGGAAAATGGACAAGAAGATTCCGATTATCTTCTTGACAGCCAAGACCATGCAGGAAGACATGATCAAAGGACTCTCCATTGGCGGTGACGACTACATCACCAAACCGTTCACGATGGAGATTCTGCTGGCGCGTATGCAGGCGCTGTTGCGTCGTACGGGCGTGCAGGAGGAGCCGGAGAGCCATATCGTCAACATCGGAAAAATCCAGTTCGACCGCAAACGTCAGGTGCTGATTGTGGACGGCGAGGAGCAGAAGATGACCTCCCGCGAGGCCGCCCTTTTGGATATGCTGTACGAGCAGCGCAACGATGTGCTCTACAGAAGTTATGCCTTAAAGAAGATTTGGGGCGAGGACAGCTTCTACAACAGCCGGAACATGGACGTCTATATCACACGTCTGCGAAAGCTGCTGAAAAGCGAGCCTAACGTGCAGATTATCAACGTACATAGTACGGGATTCAAACTGGTCTGGTAATCTTATCGCGCGGCGGTGCTGACCACTACCTCGGCAGCCTTTTGAGAAGCCGAACCGTTGCCCAGCCGCGTGTACAATTCGTCATACTGCGCTTTCATGGCGGCGATGTTTTCCGCATCTTCCGTGATGAGGCGCAGTTCTTTTTGCAATCTTTCCGGGTTATAGTCGTGCTGGATGAGCTCCGTCACCACGGGTGCGTCCATAATGAGGTTGGGTAGGGAGATATAGTTGATTCCGGAGATCAAGTGCTTGGCTATCAGGTAGGAAATCTCGCTTCCAGCATAACAGACCACCTGCGGGGTACCGATCATGGAGGTCTCCAAAGTGGCGGTTCCGGATGCGACGATAGCCGCTTTGGCGTTGGCGAGCAACGCGTAGGTCTGGTCACAAACCGTATACACGTTACGGCTTTGTAGAGACGATGTGCACATCGTCTCTACGGATGTTTGCAAATGTTTGTCATATAGTTCTTTCGGAAGCCACGAAACGGTGGAAACCACAAATTGGTATTGCGGGAATTGCTCCACCACGCTCAGCATGGTCGGCAAAATGGCGTTGATCTCCTGTTTGCGACTGCCGGGCAAAAGAGCAATAATCTCCCTGTCTTCCAGCTGATTATCCGTCTTGAAGCTCACCACATCGGGACGTGTACGCAGGTCGCGTTGCACCGCGTCGAGCAGCGGATGACCTACATAATGCACATCCATACCGTTTTTGGCGTAAAACTCCTTCTCGAACGGAAGAATCACCATCATTTCGTCCACATCGCGCTTGATCTGCTTGATGCGTCCCTTCTTCCAAGCCCAAATCTGCGGCGAAATGTAGTAAACCACCTTAATGTGGCGCTCTTTGGCGAACTGGGCGATGCGCAGGTTGAAGCCGGGATAATCGACCAAAACCAATACATCAGGTAACCACTCTAAGATATCTGCTTTACAGCGTTTTATGTTTCCTAAAACTTCTGAAAGATGCACGAAAACCTCCCAAAAACCCATGAAGGCCATCTCCTTGTAGTGCATAAGCAAATCCGCTCCGGCATTGCGCATTAAATCGCCGCCGCAACCCCGAAACAGAGCTTCGGAATCTTTCGCTTTGATGGCCTTGATCAGGTTGGAGGCGTGCAGGTCGCCCGATGCCTCGCCCGCCACGATGTAATATCTCATCAGCTAAATTATTGAGCCAAAAGTTGTTTCACAATGTCGGAAACCATCTTGTTGTCGGCTTTGCCAGCGAAGGTTTTGGTGGAGATACCCATCACTTTGCCCATATCCTTCATGCCGCTGAAGCCATTTTCAGCGATGATGTTTTTCAATGCAGCCTCAACCTCCTCTTTGGAAAGCATTTTCGGCAGGTATTCCTTGATGATATCGAGCTGGAATTGTTCTTCAGCAGCCAAATCTTCGCGGTTTTGTGCCTTGTAGGTCTCTGCCGACTCCTGACGTTGTTTTACTAACTGTTTCAGAATCTTGATTTCAGACTCTTCGTCCAGATCGCCAGCGCCGCCCTTTTGCGTTTTGGCCAGCAGAATGGCGGATTTCACCGCACGCAGAGCGTTAAGTTTCTGTGATTCACGTGCCAACATGGCCGCTTTGATGTCTTCGTTGATTTTTTGTTCTAATGCCATAATCATCAAATTTTGATTTGCAAAAATATCTTTTTTTCGTGTTCGTAGGACAATTTATCCATTCACCGTGGAGGTGACGGTTCCTTCGTAAAAACGAGTCTCAATCACCTGACCTTTCGTAAGTTCAGCAGCATTTTTCACCGCTTTGCCGTCCTTCAAGGTGATGCTGTAGCCGCGTTTGAGGACGTTTTCAGGACTAAGCAGGTGCAACTTTTCGGTTAGTGAGTCGCATTCGCGTGTACGCTTCTGCAACATCGTTCGCACCCCTTTGGGCAGCTGATTTTGCATGAGTTCTAAACGCTGCTGCTCGCGATGAATGCTGATTTGCATCTGTTTCCCGATCTCTTGCATGAACCCCTTCAATTGGAAAGTTTGGTTCATGGTCAGCTCTTTCGACTTGAAAACCAGGTTTTTGGCGATTTCTCCTAAACGATTCCTGTGTTCGTCGATTACCTTAGGGAGCTTGTATTGCAGGATGGTTTCCGTTTGCGTCAGCGACTGTTTGACCTCCGCCAGCTGCAGTTGAGCCTGTTGCGTGATTTTCGTTATGCAGTCGTTCAGTTGCTCTTCGAAACGGCGGAAATACTCCAACAGAGAGAATGCCACATCCGTGGGGGTGATGAAGTTGGCGTGCGCCACCATATCGGTGACGGAGAGGTTGGTGGAGTGGCCGATGCCGGTGAGCACGGGTAGGGGGAAGGTGGCCACGCGGTGGGTGAGACCGTAGTCGTCGTAACAGCTCATGCCCACGTCACCGCCGCCGCCGCGCACGATGACGACCACGTCGAACTCGTTCTGCCGTTTTCCGATTACCTCCAACTGACTCAAAATGCCGGTGATGGCCTTCTCGCCCTGTAGAATCGACGGAAACAGCTCTGTGCTGAATTTATAGCTATGCTCGTTCTGATGCAGCGTCTGCATGAAGTCGCTGTAGCCCTTGCTGGTCTCCACGGAGATGACTGCCACCCGCTTGGGCAGCAGCGGCATCGTCAGCTTGCGGTTGAGCTCGAAAACCTCCTCCTTCTTGAGGCGTTCGATGACCTCCTGACGGTTGCGCACCATCTCGCCTAAGGTGTAGGTGGGCTCGATGTCTTCGATGTGCAGCGCCAATCCGTGCTTCGGACTGAACTGTATCGTGGCGAGACAGAGGATGCGGATGTTCTCCTTCAGCGGCTCGCCCGTAATTTGGGTGAAGCGGCGGTTGATGTCCTTGAAGTTGGCGGACCAGATTACCGCCCGCATCTCGGTTTTGATGGTATTGCCTTCGCGCTCAACCAGTTCCGGGTAGCAGTGACCGCTGTACGGGTAGTAGTTGAGCTTCAGAATCTCCGCTTTGATGTAGTAGGGGCGGGTATAGGTGCGCTCGATCATCTTGTGGAGGCTCATCGCCACATCCGACAAGGAGTATACGGTATGATTGTTGAAGGTTTCTCGTTCCATTACTAATTGTACATAATGTTCTTGGGGATTTTCAGCCAGTGCTCGTAGGGCTTGCCGAGACGTTGCACCGTCCGCGTCCAGACCTCTTCGGCGGGCGTGTCGAAGACGAGGGATTGCGTGGCGGGGGCAACCACCCACATGTTGCGGCGGATTTCGTCTTCGAGCTGTCCGGGCGACCAACCGGCGTACCCTAACAGGAATTTGTGCTTGAGGTTGGCGATAGCGTGCTGCTCGATGACGGCGATCAGTACCGGATTGTAGCCGACATAGACGCCTGGCAACAACCGTGATGCTTCCGGGCAGGATTCGAAGCTGTGGAGCAGGAAGACGGCCTCTGTCATGACGGGACCACCGAAGAAAATCGGCTCTTCCACCTTGATTTCGTTGACCAGATCGTACACGTTATGAGGCAGTTGGCGGTTGATGATGAGTCCAGCCGTGTGCTCTTCCTCGTAATCCGTCAGCAGTACCACTGAGTGGTTGAAGAACGGGTCGTTGAAGTAGGGGGTGGAGACCAGTAACCGACCGGCTTCGAGGGAAAGTCCAGTGGGCTCTATCTGCAGATGATCGTTGTATCTATCCATTTTGTTGACAATCAGTGTTATAAGTTATGGCTGAATGTTTGTGGGTTTCGAATCCGGGTTGGGTTCGGGAGCGGAAACGTGTTCCGGGTTGGGCTTCTTCCCGGTGAGCATCTCTTCCCGTTCGTCTGCGGTGGCAAACTGAGCGCCGAAGAATTCGTTGATGATAATGCGCAACAGCGTGTAGGCGGGCACGGCGAAAATCATGGAGAAGACGCCGCCGATGTAGCCGGCCATCAGGATGACGATGAAGATCTCCAGCGGGTGCGAGTGGGTCTGCTTTCCGTAGATGTAGGGCTGTAACACGAAATCATCCACCAATTTGGCTACCACAAAAGCGGCAGCAATCCGGATGACGGTGCTCCAGACGAGCGCCATTTCCGGAGAGGCGGGCAGCAGCGAGGTGACACCCACGATGATGCTGACGACAACAGCAATCAGTGTACCCACGTATGGGATGATGTTCAGCAGTCCGCCTATGGTACCGATAATCAGCGCATTAGGCACTCCGAGGATGAAACAGATCAGGAATTCCAGGAAACCGACGATGAACATTTCCATCATCACTCCTCGGAAATAGGAGGAGAATTGCTTGCCCGTGGCTTCCAAGATGTTATCGAAATTGTTTTGGTATTTGTTGGGCAGCCAACTGCGGATCATCTTGAAGAAGATGTGGTGGTCTTTGAGTGAGAAAAAGGTCATGAAGAGGATGGAGAACAACGCCACGAACAGCGAACCGATCATGCTGGCCGTGCTGCTCACCACACTTGACATGCTGATTCTCTTCACAAATGCGGTGAATTCGTCGTTTATCAGGTCGGTGACGTGCTGGCGACGTTGCAGAATGCCGTACTTGCGCAACGGCTTGTCGAACTGATTCAGCCAGTCTTGGATACTTTCGCCCACTGATGATAAATCCAAGGTGGTCAAGAACTTAACCTCGTTCACTAAGGCAGGAATCACCAAGTAGAAAATCAGTCCGATGATGCCGACGATGATCACTAAGGTGATGGCTGCAGCCAGCGAAGAGGGGAACTGCCATTTGCCGATGCGGATGCTGGTGAGCAGTTTCACCAATGGGGACCCGAGTAACGACAAGAGGAAGGCAATGAAGATATAGAGGACAATATCTGAAAAGAACCAGCACAGGAAGATGATGATTCCGATTCCGATCAGCAGGGCGATGGCGCTTTTTCCGTTATTGTTCATTTTGGCTTACTTTTTTGGATTGTTTTGATGATTTTCCCTGTTTTCGATTACGTTTTCGCGTGTCGAAGTCCTGTTTGTAGGTCAGAGCGGCCCCAGCCACGTAGTTGTTGGGGTTATCGTAGTAGTGGGTGTCGTCACGTTCGCCAATGTAGGTGAAAGCCTTCACCCGCCAAGTCCCCGACTTGTTGATGACGTATTCCACGGTCAGGTCGCCGTAAATGTTGTTGTATGCCCCTCCTTGGGTGGTTTTGTCGTCGTAGTATCCGATACGGGTGGACATAATCACTCTGTTGTTCAGTAAGTTGGCATTTGCTCTTACGCCGTATTCAGCTGCCGTTTTGTCGGTCGCCTGGTTGTAGGTGATGCCAAAACCACCACGCTTGCTGTCGATGACATTGCTAAGCAGGTTGTTGACCGCGTTGCTGAGGAGCGTCATGCCGGAGGTTAAACTTGAGATTCCGTTGATGATGTTCGCGCCAGTCGTGTTTTCAGAGGTAAAGGAGTTGGTCACAAGGAAATAGGCGAACTGCTTGGTCATGTTCTCCTTGTTTTGCGTGTCGATGGCGGTGTAGAAAAGGTTGCGGATTTCCGAACTACTGTTGGGCAATTCGAAGGAGAAAGTGGGCTCAATACGACGCATCAGGGGACCGCTCAGATGGATGTAGGCGTTCACGTCTGTGCTACCCGTAGGTCCCAAATCAGAGTCGATGATGTTGGCCAGGGAGGTTTTGGAGGACTTGTAGGCACTCATGTTGACGGTCATGGCATCCAAAGGTCCGTCAAAATTGATGCTTCCGCCCGGCACCAGCGTGAATCTGGAGTTGACCAAATCATAGAGCGAGATTTTGATATCGCCGGAATGGAGCAGCAGATTGCCGTAGAGGTTCAGCTCTTCGTTAGCGTATACCAGGTTGAAACGGCCGTCGGCACGGGCGTTCAGAGTGCCGCCGAGCGACTCCAGCAGAATCACCACTTCGGCATCGTTGGTGACGTTGAAGGTGAAATCGAAGTTGAGTTCGGTGGAGGAGTGACGCTCTTGCTCCGCAACGAGGGAGTCTTTGACAATGCGGCTTTGGAAGTGGATGTAGTCGGTTTCGGAAGCGGAGTTGGTGGAGTTGACTTGCAGTACGATTTTGGAACCCGTAAGTGTTTTGATGTCAGGACCTTTGAAGAAAAGTTGGTCGCCAGAACCGCTGATGAACACATCTCCCTTCACGTAGCCGGTGCCGTAAAACACCGAATTGATGGTTCGTGGGGTGTTCAATGCCAAAATACGGTCGGTGTGTATTTGCAAATCGAGTCGCATGTCTTTGAACATGTTGTGCGCGATTTCACCAGAAAGGATGGCGGGGTTTCCGTCTTTGTCCAAAATCTGCATGTTGCGGAAGGTGATGCCCTTTTTGTTGAAGAAGATATCTTGGTCAATTACACGATATTCAGTGCCCAAGGCGGCGATGCCCATTTCGGCATCCAGCACATGCACCGTACCGTCGATGTAGGAGGAGTCGGGAGAGATACATACCGTCAGGTCGCCAGATGCGTTGCCCGTCAAATTGTCGCTGAATGCAGAGAGGAACGATTCGAGGAAGTTGGCGTTCAACGTGTCGAATTTCGCTTTCGCCATCAAGGTCTTCTTGTCGTATGAGCCTGAAATGTTGGCGATAATGTCTTTCTGCGCTGCAAAATCCCGAATGGAGAAATTCGTCAGGAAGTCGTAGTCCAGTTTCTGTCCGGGAGCTTCGAAAAGACCTCCGGAGAAACGGACGGCGTTTTCATCGTTGACTCCCGCCATCAGGAACAGGTCACCCAAACGGCCTTCGTTGATGGTGAGATCGTCGGCAATCAACTTTCCGAAAATCAGCCGACGGTTTTGCCGGTTCATCAGGTTCAGGTCCGCAGACATCCAACCTTCGAACGACATATCGCTTAGCAGCGGGTTGATGAGTGACATGTCGAAGTTGCGGGCAGCTAACGACAGACGGCAGGTGTCCTTGGCGTCGAAATTGCCGTTAAGTTCCATGGAGCTGTTTTGCGTATAGAACAGGAGCTTGTCGAATTCGTAGGTGTGCGACTTGAGATGAATGGTGTTCTGGTCGTTGAAATGACACTCGTAATCCTTCAGGAAGATTCTGGAAGTGTCCAGATGGATGACGATATCGTCGGTTTTGGCAATGTTAACCGTTCCGGAAAGCTCGGAGTTGTTGCCCGGCGAGTTGAAAGGATTGTACCAAGCTAAATTGCATTGAATCAGACTGTTGTTGGAATTGGCCTGGATGTCAACTTGGTTGAATAGCAAAGGACTCGAACCTGCAAATACGATCAGGGAGTCGCCTGTCACTGTCAAATCCAAACGGTTGTTCCCTTTTGTGCTTCCGTTCAGGGCGAAATGATAGAGACGGAGCTTGTTCCGGATGGAGAAATAGGGCAGGCTGACCTCCACTTTGTCGGAAGTGTGGTCGTTGCGGATGTCCACGCTGACCGTTGAGTTGGGGGCGATGAACATGTCAGGAAGCAACAGCTTGGTGAGCGCCCGTGTGTTGTAGGTGGTGATGTTGCACTTGATGTAGTCGGAACTGGATGTGAACTCCTCCGTGGTTGTTTCGTCGGAGTGCCTTTGTGCGGCGGACACCAACGAGGGGAAGAGGTTGTGGGCGATGTTCTGCAACGAGTCGATCACCGTAGCGATAGGATAGGAGGATTCGAAGTTGGCATTGACAATGTTGGAGGTGAGGATGTATTTGTGCATCCCCTCGTGGTTGAAAGTGGAGAGTCTGATCCGGTTGTTGGTGATGCTGTCCTCTTTGTACTTGATTTTCAGATTGTCACAGCCAATGAAGCCGTTCGCATTGTCCAGATTAGTGCCATGCATGGAAATCTGGAACAGGTCGAAATCGAGTTGTAAGTTAGGATTACGTTGGGCGAGGAGGATGACCTTGTCCAACCCTTTGGCATTGGCAGAATCCACCAATGGCAGCTGTTTGCCGATGTTGCCGGCAGCCAAAGTCAGCCCGGTGATGTTGCCTTGCAGCGAAGGCGTTTGTTGAGAGCGGTCTAACTGCGCAAGCACTTCGCCTTTGAAGTTGGGGTCGTTGACGGAGAGGGTGCCATAGATGAATTCCGGCTGGTAGTCGCCATCCAACCGTATGTTGCGCAGCGGATAGCCCATCAGCTGAAACCGGTTGGAGTGGCCAGTGAGATGCGCTTGCAAGGTTTTCAGGTTCTCGGCAGTAAACCCGGAAGAGGCCGTCTGGCCGTCAATGTCGGCGTTCAGCTGGGTGGTGCCGAACAGGTGGTAATCGCCGGTCAGCTTCGCGAGGTTGAAGTTCGGAGAGGAGAGCTGGCTTTGGAACTTGAGCTTTCCCTCCACGGTCTGCGTGGTCAGCGCGGCGTTCACCGCTCCGAGTCCCGTATTGGCCTGCAGGTTGGCGTTGAAGTCGGACAGCACCCCGCGCATGGTGCCCGACAGTGTGGTGGTGCCGATTTTGTTGAGGAAAGCGTTCGTCGGGATGGTTTTGCCGCCAGGGAGCGTGAATTGCGCTAAATCAGGAAGATGGAAGGAGGTGGAATCCAAGGTGACATCGAATCGGGCATTCAGGAAGTCGATGACATTACGGATGGCGATGTCGCCGTGCACACGGTTGTGGTCGTTCCAGGTTGCATCGACATTTTTCAGACGGAAATCGGTGACCACACCGTCTATAGTGTCAGCTGAAAGGTGGAAAACCTCGTTCATGCCGCGGATGGCGGGCGCAAAACCGGCAATGTCGTCCATAGCCAGCACGGAGGGTCGAATCTCCGCCCCTATGTAGACAGAATCCAGAAATTCCGCATACGTGGTCCAATAGTCATAGCGGAAATAGAGGTCCAAATCCAAGTCGCTATCGTTGGTTTTGAGCTTTAAGTCGGTAAATGTCAAGTCTTTGCTGCTGATATGGAAATCGCCGCTGCACTCTTTCAAATTGAAACCGCCATATTGGGTGAAGGAGAGCTGTTTGATCAACATTCCGATATCATCGTTCACAAGCACGAAATCTTTGGCCTTGATGTTCAGGTCGGCCAGCTCAAGAAAGGCGTAGTCAATGTCGGGACGGCCAGAGGTGTCATACACCACGCGTTCGTTGTCATCGATGAGCACAAAACGCCCGTTGGTGATGTCCACTTTGTTGGAAGTGAGTTTGAAAACACCTGTGGTATCATCATCTGCGAACTTGTAGGACCATTTGGCGATGTTGATGGTGTCCTCGCCTTTGTAGGTGCGCAACACGATGTCCAAATCGTCGAAGGAGACATCGCGCAAACCGAGATGGCTCGGATTGGTGTGGAAGGAACGGAAGCGCCCTTTCACAGTGCCGGAATAGATCATGTTCTGACGGTGATGGTCCTTGATGGCCACCTCGTGAGCCACAATCTTCAGCGTGGGGGTGATACGAATGTCTTTGATGGAGATTTCAGTGCCCCATGACTTACTTAAAGAGTCTGTAACTTTGTGAACGACAAAGGTTTGAATAGCGGGTACAAACAAAAGGCAAACAAGCAATAGATCCAGTGCCAAGAAAACACCGACAATCCATGCCAATATTTTGAGCGCCTTTTTTAAGACCGTTTTTCCCACTTTAATACAATATTAATATAAAGCGGCAAAGATACACTTTTTTAGTGTATCATGGTCATTTTTAGAACTTTTCAAACGCGAACTTGGCAGATTCTTCGCAGGCCTTCCAGAACGGTTTCGCGGTTTGTGCCGATGTTCATCCTCATGAATCCTTCGCCCTCTGCGCCGAAGTCTGTGCCGTTGTTCAGACCGATCTTTGCATTGTATATCAGTCTGTGTACCAGTTCTTTCTGCGGGAGATTCCAGGCACGGAAGTCCATCCAAAGCAGGAAGGAGGCTTCCGGACGCATAAAGGTGATTTCCGGACAATGCTCTTTCAGATACTGTTCCGCTGCATTGATGTTGCCTCGCAGGTACGTCAACAGCTGCTGCAGCCACTCCTCTCCGTGTGCAAAAGCCGCTTCAGCCGCATAATAGCCGAAGATGTTGCCCAAAGAGAGCTCGTTGTGGTCCAAAAAGCCGAAAAATGCCTTGCGGATCTCTTTGTCTGGAACATAACACACGGATGATGCCAATCCCGCCATGTTGAAGGTCTTGCTCGGTGCGAAAAAGGTGATGGAGTTGTGCTCCGCTGCCTCTGAAACATTGGTGAAAGATGTATGATGGAACTCGGGATAGGTGAGGTCGGCATGGATTTCGTCGGAGATGACTAACACTTTGTGCTTGAGGCAGATGTCGGCCACTTGTGCCAACTCCTCCTTCGTCCATACGGTACCGCCGGGGTTGTGCGGGTTGCTCAGGATCATCACTTTGCATCCCTCCGCTTTGCGGTCCAAATCTTCAAAATCGAAGGTGAAACGGCCGTTTTCCGTCTTCAGCGGACTGCTTACAAACACGCGTCCCGTGCGGTGCGGCACATTGATGAACGGTGGATATACAGGCGTGGTAATCAGCACTTTGTCGCCCGGTTGCGTGAAGGTCTGCAGCACGAAAGCTATGCCCTGCACGATGCCGGGGATGAAGTGCATGCGGTTCCATTTCGTGGCGATGCCATAGCGCTTTTGAAACCAGTTGAGCACGGCCATTTTGTAGCTGTCAGGTGCGAAGGTGTAGCCCAACACCTCGTGGTCGCAACGCTTGCGTATCGCGTCGAGGATGAAGTCCGGGGTCTTGAAGTCCATATCGGCGACCCACATCGGTAGCAGGTCGTCGGTGCCGAATACCTCAGGTGTCATGTCGTGTTTCACGCAAAAAGTGCCTTTGCGTTGGGCGATTTCGTCAAAATTGTATGATTTCATGTTAATCGTCTATAAAACGTAGAGACGGTGTACGCACCGTCTCTACAGCAAAAAATATCAAATAAGTTTTAAGTTCTAAAGAATTGTGATGGAACCTTTGTGTGTGGAAGAAACCCCTTCGTAGTCGGTGATGCGCAGGGTGTAGGTGTAGGTGGCGCCGACGAACAGTTTTCCGTTTTCGGTACCGTTCCACTCAAAGTCCTTGTTGGTCGTGTGGTAGATCATTTCGCCGTTGCGGTTGAAGACAGTGAACTCCAACGATTCGATCAGATTTCTCTGGGGAATGTAGAAGTAGTCGTTCACGCCGTCGATGTTGCTCGGGGTGATGGTGTTCGGCAGATTCAGGAACGGTTTGCAGGCCGGGATGGTGATGCTGTTGTTGGCACCGCAGCCCTCTTCGCTGACGATCTCAACAGAGTAGGTTCCGGGAGCCGTGATGGTGATACTCGGGGTGATTTCGCCGGTACTCCATTTGTATTCTGCCACATTCTCTTCCGTGCTGGCCGACAATGTAGTCTTGAACTCATCACAATAGTCCAGGTCGAACACGATGTCCACTTTCGGCTTTTGAATGAGCAACGTCACGTCCACCAGACTGTCGCAACCGTTCCATGCCAACCCTTCATAGTTGACGCGGCGCGTGCCTTCTGTAGACCATGATTGCGTGTCTCCGAAATAGTTGGGATCATACACATACGGCAGCTTCTCTTCGCAGGTCTTAACCGTATCTTTGCCAAATACTTTCTCAATGGCAGACATATCCAGTTGTATGGTTTTCACAATAGTGTCGATACATTTCTGATCTTCGTCCTGAACCACAATCTTAAAGGTTGCCTCACCATCAGGCGTGATGGTGGTGGAGTCGAACACAAAGGTGGGGTCCAAAACGTTTTGAGCGATAGGAACGAAAGTGTTGTATTTTTTGACAAACCATTGAATGAATTGAGTCTGCTGATACACAGTGTCTTCCGTGCCTCCTTGTTGTGTCGGAGGTACCACCGTGTAGATCGTGCTGTTGTCTTGAAGTTGGATGCTCAAGTCGCAATTGTTGAAGTTCTGAGTGAAGGTGTAGTCGGGTTCAATATAGTAGGATTTTACGTGAGCCTCATAGATGAAAGGCACGCCGGTGTAGGATCTCATCTCGCAGCGGTAGTAAGGCCATACTCTGGCGGTGTCGCGGTTGATGAAAACGTCGGTTTGTCCCACCGGGGTGATACCAGGCAGCGGGGAACTCAAATCCAGGATTTTGTTTTTCGCATCCAAAGAGTCGTAGCCGTAGTGCCATTCGTAGGTCTGTTCCAAGAAACCCCATGGCACGGAAAGGTGGATGTCGTCGCCACCGCAGGCGTCAACTTGGATGGCGCCCGGAATCATTTTGGCGGTGAACAGACCGTAAGCCCAGTGTGCGGTAGCGCTGCAACCATAGGTGTAGATGCGCAGCTTCACCGATTTCTGCGGGGTGAAGTTGCCGTTCAAGTCCACATTCTGGGAAGCTTGCGCCGACAAGTTGAAGGCCAACGGTTTATACTCGAACCATTCTACAGGATAGGAGCTGCTGCTTCCACCGGTCTGGCTACCAGGACATTCACGGTAGGGGAAGGTGGTGGGGGTGGCGTAACCGTAAGAGTTCTGACCGACCCAATAATAGGTGGTGATACCATACGAGTCGGAAGGGTTCTGCGAGTCACCGCTGATACCGCATCCGCTTGGCCATGCTAAGAATTTCGAATAAGGCCAGTTGGGGTTCGCCACAGGATTGGCAGTCTGTTGAGAGGCTTTTGTAGGGTAGTAGCCGATGTTGAGCAACTGGTTCGTCTCTCCGTCGTAAACCTCAATATAGAACTGCGGATTACGCAGAGAACCGCAGCCTGATTCTACACCATGCGTGCTGTTCACATTCTGGATGGCGAAAGAGAACATCACCAACAGTGTGCTCAACGAGTCCTCGGGATAGAACCAATATTCGATTTGAGCTGCCTTGTTACAGGTGCTGTTGCTTGTTCCGCAACCGATACGGATGGCGGTGTCCTGGTGGCTTCCAGGGGTGCCGTCCCAGTCGATAGGCAGGTATTTCTCATGGATGTAGCTGCTGCCCACTTGGTAGCATCGGCAAGGGTCGTCGATGTATTGGGTGACGATCGCATGTGAAGCGGCAGTGCCTGATCCACTAATGCCGATACTTGTCGGATTGTTGTAGGAGCTGCCGTATTTGCACTGAGCGTAAGGGTGCTGCGCGTCACCTAACGTATTGAAATTCAGCGGTCCCATAGAGGGTTGCCATGCTTGATAGTTGTAACCCTGAGCTAAAACAGCGAGAACAGTCGCCATTATGCCTAATACTAAAATCGCTCTTTTCATAATATGGTTTTTTATATTCTTCTTGATTTGATTATTCCTTAATATATTATCCTAACGAAATTTAACTCCAAACGTTACACTTTTTTTTCAAAAAAATACAAGTTATTTGTAATTATTTATGGTTCAATGTTTTATGATTGTTTGTATGCATTGTCGAATTCCGTTCTTGCTAAAATAGATCTTCCTAAAGTGGCCTCGTCGGCGTATTCCAACTCTTCGCCCACGCCGATGCCGCGCGCGATGGTGGTGATGGTCGGCACTTTATTCTGTATATTCTTGTAGATGAAGAAGTTGGTGGTATCTCCCTCCACCGTGGCGGGCAATGCGAGGATGATCTCCTTGATGCCGCCAGCTTCCACCCGATTGAACAGCTGCTGAATCGTAAGTTGCTGGATGCCAATGCCGTCCATAGGGGAAATAACTCCGCCTAAAACGTGATAAACACCTTGATACTGATGCGTGTTCTCGATGGCAATGACATCGCGGATGTCCTGCACCACGCAAATCACGCCGGCGTCGCGCTTCGGATTGGCGCAGATGTCGCACAGTTCGTGGTCGGAGATGTTGTGGCACTGCCGACAGAAGACTACGTCGCTCTTGAGCTTGTTGATGCGGTCGGTGAGCAGCTGCACGTTGGCTTCGTCCTGCTTAATGAGGTGCAGGGCGAGTCGCAGCGCCGACCGCTTGCCAATGCCGGGGAGCTTCGAAATCTCATTGACGGCATTCTCTAAGTTCTTGGAGTATAGTGAGATCATTCTTCTTCGGGGTCAAATATGAGGGTGGAAAATCGGGATAGGTCGAATATTTCGTTGGCCACTTCGCAAAGCTGTTCCGCGGTGATGCTTTCGATGGTGCGGATGTCTTCGTCCATATTGGAGACTTCATTGTAGAACAGCGCGAGGTGACCGGCAGCTAACAGTTCGTTGAGCTTGCTCTCCTGTGCGAGGGCTAACTGTCCAAGGTATTGTTTCTTAGCGTAATAGAGTTGCATAGAGCCTAACTTCTGCCGTTTCAGCTTCTCCAACTCATTGTGTACCAAATGCATGCAATGGTCGCGTTCGTGTGCGTCGCAACCGAAATAGACGCTGAAGAGTCCGCAATCGGAGAAAGGGTTGAAGTAGGATTCCACCGTGTAGGCCAAGCCCTTCTTCTCGCGCACGCTCATGTTGAGGCGCGTGTTTTGCCCCTGACCGCCTAAGATGTTGTTCAGCAGCATGAAAGGGATGCGTTTTGGGTCGTGGATGTCGTAGGCGAGGGTGCCCGTGACCACATTGGTCTGCGAGGTACTCTTGCGGGTGATATTGGTTTTCGGATGGTACTCGCCCAGCGGTTTTCTTCGGCGCATTCCCTCCGTTAACTTACTGATGCCAAAGTACTTGTCGCACAGACGCACCAACTTCTCGGTGGAGATGTTGCCCACGGAGGCCAACACTACGTTCTCCAAGGTGTAGTTTCGACTGGTGAAGTCCATAATATCCTCACGGTGAATCTGTTGCACGCTCTCTTTGGTGCCGAGGATGTTCTTGCCCATGTCGTGCTGATAGAAGACCAACGACTCGAAATCGTCGAAAATCAGCTCCGAAGGGCTGTCATTATAGTAGTTGATCTCCTCGAAAATGACAGTTTTCTCCTTTTCGAGCTCCTTTTTGGGGAAGGTGGCGTGGAAAAAGATGTCGGCGAGAAGTTCTACAGCGCGGGGATAATCGGGTGAGAGGAAGGAGGCATAGAAATCGGTCTCCTCCTTGGAAGTGCTGGCGTTCAGGTCGCCGCCCACGCTCTCCATTCGGTTGATGACGCGGTAGGCGTTGCGCTTTTCAGTGCCTTTGAAGATGGTATGTTCCACAAAGTGAGCCAGCCCGGGGTGTTGGTCGGGCTCGTCGCGGGTGCCGGCGTCGATGAGAATGCCGAAGTGGGAAATGGGCGACGCAGTGGGGATGTGCAGCAATCTAAGACCGTTCTGAAGTCTTACAACACGGTGCGGCATGGATCTACAGTGATAGTTTGGATGGTGTTGATAATATCCTCACTGTAAGGAACTTGTACTCGGATGTAGTTGTCGGTGAAACCAGAGAGCATATCGTCGTTCACCTGGGATTCCACCAGCACGGGGCGGTCCTGACCGGCGCACTGTTCGTAGAAAATGCGTTTCTTCTCGTTGGACAATGCGATGAGGCGTTGGCTGCGCTCGTCCTTCACATCTTCGGAAATCTGGTCTTCCATGATGTTGGCTGCGGTGCGCGGACGACGTGAGTAGCTGAAGACGTGCATGTAGCTGATGGGCAGTTCGGAGAGGAAATTGTAGGTCTCTTCGAACTCCTCGTCGGTTTCGCCGGGGAAGCCCACGATGACGTCGCAAGCGACACATGCATCGGGTATCAACTTTTTGATTTTCTGTACTTTTTCGGCGTACTGTTCTGCAGTGTAGCGGCGACGCATCTCGGAGAGGATGCGGTTGCAGCCCGACTGCAGCGGCAGGTGGAAATGCGGCATCAGCATCTCGTTCTTGGCCACCAGCTTGATAATGTCGTCGGTGAGCAGCTCGGGTTCGAGAGAGGAGATGCGCACGCGCTCGATGGCCTTCTGTTTGACGATGGCCTTGAGGAGCTTGGTGAAGTCCTCGTTAGTGCCGCGTCCGAAGTCACCGATATTGACACCCGTGAGGTTCACCTCATGAACGCCTTGGTCGGCAATCTCTTTGATGTTTTTGAGCACGCCCTCGATGGTGTCGCTGCGGCTCTTTCCGCGGGCGATCCACACCGTGCAGTAGGTGCAGTGGGTGTTGCAGCCGTCCTGGATTTTGAGGAACGAGCGGGTGCGGTCGTGGATGGAGTAGGTGGCGAAAAAGTTGGGCGACGGTTTCACCTCGCGGGTGACGATGTAATCGACGACGCTCATCTTGTTATGGCTACCGAAAACCTTATCGACGCCGGCCCAGCGTTCGAGCAGTTCGGGTTTGAGGGCGCTGTAGCAACCGATAAGCATGATGGCTGCCAGCGGGTTTTCGCGGTGCAGTTTGGAGACCAGATTACGGGTCTTCTTCTCGGCAGAGCCGGTCACCGCGCAGGTGTTGACGATGACGATTTCAGGAACGCCGCCCTGGGTCCAGCCGCGCTTTTCGAGCTCAGCAGCGATGGCGGACGACTCGCTGAAATTCAACTTACATCCTAACGTGTGTATCTCAAAATTCTTCATTATATGTTTATTTTTTTACTCTCAAAACAAAATCTCCTCATACCAACAGCCAATTTATACCCTTAAATTTAATAAAAATTTTTGGCGTGCAAAGATACACTTTTTTTTTGAACCGTCAGAACGAAAAATTTTGAAGGGATTTTCGGGGGTAATACGAATTATTCTCTCGAAGTTGCTGTGGCGGCTTTGCTCTTGCGGGTCTGGGGCTCGATAAAAAATGTATTTTTGCATTCCAAAATCACAGGGTGCTGATGATAATTCAACTTGCAGAAAAAATTTTTTTAACAAACTGCAACCTTTCGGCTTTTTTGTATCATAGAGTTGTTTTTTTTATGCAATTAAATTATGAAGAGGCTATTTATCGCTTTTGTAGCAATGACGATCTGCGCGATGGGATTCGCACAGACAGTGACGCTGACCTTTACCGGTCGCGATGCCGAAAACCATTTTCTTCCGCTCAATCGGGTGGTGATCGGCAATTTAACGCAAAACTGGCAGGAGACCATCTATTATCCTGACACCATCCTGGTGATGGAAGGGACAGGGATTGAGGGACACTCCTCCTCAGAGAGTCTGATGCTCTCCCAAAACAATCCGAATCCATTTGACGGCACCACTTATGTGACTTTGGCTATGCAGGAGACAGGAGAGGTGACGTTGGAATTGTCGGATATCAGCGGCCGACAGCTGACATCTCAGAAATATGGCACCCTCAGTCCGGGTGTCCACCGAATTGTGCTGACAGTGGCTGCTCCGGGTACCTGTCTCCTGACTGCCCGCCAGAACGGGAAGAGCTTTTCCATCAAGATGGTGAACAGAGGCAACGGGCCGATGAACGCGATTGGATATGATGGCGAAATGGGGATTGATCCGGAAATCCCACTACTGAAAAACGGCTTCAAAGGGGTCATCAGCAATCCGTACAGTATAGGTGACGAGATGTCTTACACGGGATATGCCATACTGAATGGTACGGAATATACCAGCCAGACCATCCACCAAAACCTGACCAGTTCGGAGGACTTTGTGCTGAATTTCGATGTGACGCCCCCTCCGGTTTTGGCGACGGTGACCACCCATATGGTCAGCGACATCACGGTGACTACCGCCATTTCTGGAGGTAACGTCACCACTACAGGTGGTGCGGATGTGACTGCACGCGGCGTGTGTTGGAGCACTTCACAGAACCCGACCATCAACGACAACCACACATCGGATGGCGATGGTACCGGTAGCTTCATCAGTAACATCACAGGTCTTACCGTCAATACTACCTATTATGTGCGTGCCTATGCGGTGAATAGTGTGGGCGTTTCATACGGCAATGAGTTGAGCTTCTGTACAACGGCCATAGGAAATGACGGATTGCCTTGTGCTGGTGCGGCCACTGTGACCGATTATGACGGCAATACCTACAACACTATCCAGATTGGCGACCAGTGCTGGATGAAGGAGAATCTGCGCACCACACACTATTCCAATGGCGACAGCATACCCGCCGGCACTACCCATGGTACTTCCCCTTATCGCTATTGTCCCAACAACGATCCCAATAATGTGAGCACTTACGGTTACCTCTACAACTGGGCTGCTGTAATGAATGGTGCTAGCTCCGGCAGTGCCAATCCCAGTGGCATTCAGGGTGTTTGTCCCATGGGTTGGCATGTGCCCAGTAATGCCGAGTTTGCCCAGCTAACCGGCTACGTAGGCAGCCATAGCGAGTATGTGTGCGGGAACGACAGCACATCCATAGCCAAAGCGTTGGTCTCCTCCACAGGTTGGGATAATGTCCCCTATAGTTGTACTGCGTGTAATAATCAGGAAGACAACAATGCCACAGGTTTTTCCCTCCTTCCCGCAGGTGTATATAGCACTAATGTTAGCGTATATGGTCCCTACATTGGTTTTGGATCCTACGCCTTTTTGTGGAGTGCCACAGATTACGATCCTGGATACGCCTATTACTGCAACATCAGCTGCTCGTTCGAAATTGCGAACTGTTATTTTTCTCCCAAAGAATACGGATTCTCAGTACGTTGTCTTAGGAATGACACTGACAGTGCTACAACGTCTATCCCCTTTGTTACTACTAATGTCGTCACCAATATTACGGCTAACAGCGCCACTTGTGGTGGTACTGTGACGGACGATGGTGGTTTGAGTGTGACTGCCCGAGGGGTATGTTGGAGCACCTCGCCCTATCCGACGGTGAACGACAGTTATACTACCGACGGTAGCGGAACAGGCAGCTTTACGAGCAGTATGACAGGCTTGACGCACGATGTCATGTACTATGTGCGTGCGTATGCCACCAATAGTATGGGTACGGGTTACGGTGATATGATGAGTTTTATAATTCCTAATCCGGATGATTCCCAACCTTGTCCGGGGGCAGCCACCATGATCGACTATGACGGTAACATCTACAATACAGTACAAATCGGCGACCAGTGCTGGATGAAGGAAAATCTGCGTACCACGCACTATGCCAATGGTGACAGCATTGCGTTGGGCAGTGGTACCAGTTTGACCATGGCGTATCGTTATTATCCAAACAACAACAGTGCCAATGTGAGCGATTACGGTTATCTCTATAACTGGGCGGCGTTGATGCATGGAACCGGCTCCAGCAGTGCGAATCCCAGCGGAGTGCAGGGCATCTGTCCCGCTGGCTGGCACGTCCCCAGCGATGCCGAATGGACACAGCTGGAGGAATATCTACACAACTTTGACCAATATAGATGTGGCAATAATTATTTGGCCATTGCCAAGTCGTTGTCGGATACAGAGAGCTGGCACGTTTCAACCTACAACTGTGGACCGGGCTACAATCCAAACGCCAACAATGCCACCGGCTTTTCAGCCCGTGCTGCCGGCGATTATTACGGTTCTTACGACCATTTCGGCTATCTTGCCATTTTTTGGAGTGCCACTGCGTCGGATAATTCCCGTGCATTCATCCGCACCATTGGCTATAACATGTTTTTTGTTGAGATGTCTAGTGATATTATGGATTCCGGTGGATCGGTTCGTTGCATTCGGAATTAGGGCAAATCTATGACCAAGACAATTCAAAAAATCCAAAAAAATTGTACTTTTGCCGCCGAGTTTGGTTAAAGTAAAAGTTAAAGGGGGATGAGTGTGTCGCATACTCCAATAGCCGATAGCCAACTGCCCATAAATATCGAACAGACAATAATTAAAATATAGAAATATGGAAAACAACTATGATGTTATCGTGATTGGAAGCGGTCCTGGCGGCTATGTGGCTGCGATTCGGGCCAGTCAGTTGAACCTCAAAACCGCTGTGGTGGAACGCGCCGAACTGGGCGGCATCTGCCTCAACTGGGGCTGCATTCCCACCAAAGCGCTGCTGAAATCTGCGCAAGTATATAAATATATGTCTCACGCCGCTGATTACGGCATTACCCTCGAAGGCACTGTAGCCCCCGACTTCCAAGCTGTGGTGAAACGCAGTCGCGGTGTGGCCGAACAGATGAGCAAAGGCGTGCAGTTCCTGCTCAAGAAGAACAACGTGGATGTGATTGCCGGCTTCGGTAAACTGGCTGGTAACCACCAGGTTGAAGTGACTGCCGCCGACGGTACGAAGACCACCTACGAGGCCAAGCACATTATCCTCGCTACGGGCGCACGTTCTCGCAGTCTGCCCAACGTGCCGCAAGACGGCAAGAAGATCATCGGCTACCGCGAGGCGTTGACGCTCCCCGAACTGCCCAAAACGATGGTGGTGATGGGCTCCGGCGCTATCGGCAGCGAGTTGGCTTACTTTTACGCAACCATGGGCACGCAGGTGACCATTGTGGAGTACATGCCGCGTTTGGTGCCTGTGGAGGACGACGACATCGCCGCTCAACTGGCACGCTGTTTCCGCAAGCACGGCATCAAGACGATGACCGGCGCTGCTGTGGAGAAAGTGGAAGTGGTTAACGATCAATGCGTTGTGACAATCAAGGACAGCAAGGAGAAAGTTACGGAGATCACCTGCGACATCGTGCTTTCCGCTGTTGGCGTGGCCACCAACTTGGAAGGCCTCGGTCTGGAAGAGTGCGGAGTGGCATTCGAGCGCGGTAAAGTCACGGTGGACGACTACTACCGCACGAACGTAGAAGGCGTGTATGCTATCGGCGACATCGTACATGGTCCCGCATTGGCACACGTGGCCTCCCACGAAGCCCTTGTGTGCGTGGAGAAGATCGCGGGTCACAACCCCGAACCCGTCGATTACGGCAACATTCCGGGCTGTACCTACACGACTCCCGAAATCGCCTCTGTGGGTCTCACCGAACGTGCTTGCGTGGAGCAGGGTAGGGAAGTGCTCATCGGCAAGTTCCCGTTCACCGCATCCGGCAAGGCGGCCTCTTCCGGTAACCGCGACGGTATGGTGAAGGTGATCTTCGACAAGAACACCAACGAATGGCTCGGCTGCCACCTGATTGGCGACAACGTCACGGAGATGATCGCTGGTGCTGTCACCGCCCGCAAGAAAGGCATGACGGGTCCTGAAATCATCAGTTCCGTATTCCCGCATCCCACGATGTCTGAGGCAATTATGGAAGCTGTTGCTGTGGCATACGGCGAATGCGTCCACATTTAACCTATTATTCACGAAGTAAACTGATAATGAGCAAGAAGAAGGCCAAACAAATAGAGCCGACACGGCATTTTTTCACCTATTACAACCGCACGATTCCTGAAAACTGGAACGCGCCTGCGTTGACCGACTATAACGGCACGACCAGCTACACCTACGGCGAGATGGCCGCGCAGATGACCAAGCTGCAGCTTCTGATGAAGGAAGCCGGTCTCAATCGTGGCGACAAAGTGGTGATTTGCAGTCGTAACTGCGCCAACTGGGCGGTCGCGCTGCTCTCCATCGCCGCCAACTGCGGAGTCATCGTCTCCATCATGGATGCCTTTGCTCCCGCCGACATCGAAGGGTTGACCAACCACTCGGACGCCAAAGCGATGTTTGTGAGTCAGAATGTGTGGAAAAGCATTGATGTTCAACATCTTGAAAATATCGAGCTGATTCTGGACACCGACGATTTCCAGCTGTTGTATGCCCGTGGCGAGCAGCAGCAGAAGGCTTTCGACCAATACAAAGAGTTGTATCGCGAGCGTTACCCGCGTGGACTCAACCGCGAGGATATCGACTTCCCGACCGACAATCTCGACGATCTGATGATCATAAATTACACGTCGGGCACGACAGGTGCGCCGCGCGGTGCAATGCTGAGCTATCGCAACATCTCCGCCAATGTGCAGTACAGTCAGGAGGAGATTCCCAACCACGCCGGTTGGACGGAGGTCTGTATGCTGCCGTTGGCTCACATGTTCGGCATGACCATCGAGTTCCTGTACCAGGTGGCGGGCGGCTGTCACGTCTATTTCTTGGGCAAGACTCCCTCTCCAGCCACTTTGCTGAAGTGCTATTCCGAGACGAAGCCCTACATGATTCTGACGGTGCCGTTGGTCATCGAGAAGATCTTCAAAGGGAAGATTTTCCCCGCATTGGAGAAGCCGGGTGTGAAGATGCTTTGGAACACGCCGGGATTGTGCAAGATTGTGGAGAAGAAGATTTACCAACAGCTGATGACCGCTTTCGGCGGCAACCTGATTTGGCTGATTACGGGCGGTGCCGCGCTGAACCAAGAAGTGGAGCGTGTGCTGCGTCGCATCAAGTTCCCCTTGGTGGTCGGCTACGGCATGACGGAAGCCGGTCCGCTGGTGAGCTACGAGCATTGGTACAAGCAGACGCTCGGCTCTTGTGGCAAGGTGGTTACGCGCAACGAGATTATGATCAACTCGCCTGATCCGCAGCAAGAGGTCGGCGAGATCCTTTTCCGCGGCGAGCACGTGATGATGGGCTACTACAAGAACGAGGAGGCCACGAAAGCCGCCATCGACAGCGAAGGTTGGCTGCACACCGGCGACCTCGGACTCATGGACAAGCAGGGCAACATCTATATCAAGGGGCGCAGCAAGGCGATGATCCTCACCGCCGGCGGTCAGAACATCTACCCCGAGGAGTTGGAGGCCAAGCTCAGCAATTTGCCGGGCGTCTCCGAAGCTTTGGTGGTTGGCCGAAAAGGCAAATTGGTAGCTTTGGTCTATCCCGATCCCGCCTTCGACTGGAATGCCATCTCTGTTGAGGAACAGATGAGCCAGAATCTGCAGAAGATCAATACCTTGGTGGCGAAATACGAACAGATTTCCGCCATCGAGACGGTTGATCAGGAGTTTGCAAAGACCCCGAAGCGGTCGATTCGCCGTTTTTTGTATAAATAACACGTTGTAGAGACGGTGTGCACACCGTCTCTACAGATAACGGACAACGCCATTGTAGAGACGATGTGCACATCGTCTCTACTGTTTTATGGGGCGTACGCATCTTACGGAGAAACCGTAATCTTTTGTGTTGTATGTTCTGAAAACCACGGGGCTGCCGCCGTTGATGTAGCGGTACCAAACGTAACAGTCGTAACTAATGGTGGATGTCCAGAAGTTCGCCTCTTCCCCGAATCCGCTAACGCCGCCGACGAAGAGGCCGGCGGGCAGTGCTGAGAATCCGGTAGCATTGTTCTTGTCCGGGTCGGAATCTGGGAAGAATGCATCGCTGAACTTCTCCCGTTCTTCTTCCTTCTTTTTGCGTTTCCAGTCCAGCAGATATGATTGTTCGTCTGGTGACTCTTTGTGGTCTTCCCTTGATTTCCAGCCGGTTTTGTCCGCAAGAGCTTTGGCGATGTAGGTCGAATCGCCTCCGCAGTAGAACCCTTTGTAGCGGCTCACGTAACGTTCCATGGCGGTCCATTCCTCATCGCTGGGTACGTGCCAGCCGTCCGGACATGCTCCTTGGATATCTTCGTTGTAAGCTATCCTTCTCAGGCCTCGAACCGCCGCGGTCCAGTTGTAAAGCAGTCCATAGTTGGAGGTGTCGGCATCGGGGTTCGCGTAGTAATATGCGGTGGAATCGCTGTTATGCACCAATTCGTGGTTTTCGTACCAAGCCCAGTTCGCATTCTCGGGCACCATTTCCATACCGTTGGGAATTGGGGTGCCGTCGGCGTAGTGGGTGACTCGCAGATTCTGTTTCATCCAGATAAGTTCACCGATCTGCACGCCGTCGTAAACGTTTCCATCATAGTCGGTTACGATTTTCGGTATGATGATCGGCGCTTGTGCGGGAAGCGAGTCGGCGGACTCTTCCGGAGCAGGATAAACGCGAAACGGAAACCGCAATGGCTTGTCGCAACCGAACAAAACGATGCCGGCGAACAATATAATCAGAGCGATACTTTGATGTCTTAATATTTTGATTATCAGTGGATTCATGCTAAAAGCTAATGGCGTTTACTGCAATTCGGTCTTGGGAGACACGAAGTATTGAATGTGGATGTCGGAGCCATCTATGGTCATAAGTCCGGCGGCGTCGACAGTGCAGAAGGATAGGAGCAATCGGTTGTCGTCAGAATCTATAGTCCACCATCTATCACGCAAGTAAAAGCCGGAAGTGTTGAAGTTCCATCCCTGACCTAAATCCAGGATTTTGGTTATCTCATCGCCTTTTCGTTGGGCAATGAAAGTCTCTTTGTCGCAGGTGATGACATAAAACAATTGGTTGTCAGCATTGAAAACACCGAGAAATGTAGTGTCTACGGGGTTCGTATAATGAGGGGATCTTCCTAAGCGACAACCGTGATGACAGATAGTCCCATGGTAAAACCCTCTGTCTCCATAGCCACTTTGGGGGTCGCACCATTTGGAGTTGTTTTGACATGACATTGAATTGTAGTCCCAAATATCAGGCAAGGTGTTCTTCACCAATAGATTGCCAGGACTTTGGTCGATGCGCATACTGTCCACTCCTTCGGGATTTACAAAGTAGTAATAGTCCCCATAGCGCAGCATCTGGCGGAATTTTCCAGTAAAATAGTATTGCCGGTTCACATATTCGTATTGCAACCAGCCGTTATGGGCATTGATGTACCAACTTGGCTCTTTTTCGGTGAAAATGACATCACCGTATCGTTCCCTTCTGACGGAATAAAGGTCATCCTCGAACAACACCTGCTGATACGGGATTTTATTGTAACAATGCCAATTGTTGCGAGAATCGAGATAGAATTCATGGCCTTCGCAAATCACCTCTATGCCGTCTAAGGTGAGGGTGTCGATCCGCAAAAAGAGAGCCGGTTGCGCGAGTCCAGCGCATGTGGGCAGGAACAACATTGCGAATGCAAACAATACGGTAAACAACGAATTTCGTGCGTTCATCGGTGGTCGATTTTGAAAATGCAAAGATAAAAAAATATCCTCGAAATTTTGTAACTTTGCAGCGAAATATAATACTATGGTAAAGAAGATACTGCTTCTGGTTAATATTCTGACAGTGAGTTTGTTGTGGACGGCTTTCGGTCAGGCCCAACCGCTGGTGATCATGCATACCAACGACACGCACAGCCAGATCGACCCCTATTCGTACAAGCAGGACGTCAATGTGGGGGGCGCGTTGCGGCGCGAGGCGGCCATCCGCGAGGTGCGAGCCGAGAACCCATACACGCTGCTGCTCGACGCCGGCGACTTCTCGCAGGGAACACCCTATTTCAACTTCTTCAAGGGCTATGTGGAGGTGCGGCTGATGAACGCCATGGGCTATGACGCCGCCACGTTGGGCAACCATGAGTTCGACAACGGGAGCGCGGCACTTGCCGCCCGACTCAAGACGGCAAAATTCCCCGTGGTGTGCGCCAACTACCAGTTTGCCAACAAGAAACTGGCCAAGGTCATCAAACCCTACGTCATCATTGAACGCGGCGGCCACAAAATCGGCATCTTCGGACTTGGGGTGAACCTTGACGGTTACACGGCACCGCAAACCGCCCGCGAGGTGACCTACCTCGATCCCGTGGAGACCGCCCGCAAGATGGTTTCCGAGCTGAAAGCCCAAAACTGCGACATGATCATCTGCCTTTCGCATGTGGGCGTGGACACCACCGAAAAGGACAACGACTTCGAAATCGCCCGTCAAGTGCCTGAAATAGACGTGATTGTCGGCGGTCACTCCCATGAGGAACTGAACCCGCCCGTCGTGGTCGGCAACACCCGCGTCTGCCAGATGACAAACAGAGGCAAGTGCTTTGGAATTCTAACGATTACGGAATAGGATATGTCAGAAGATTTACGATTGGTTGCGGATTTGGCGCTGATTTTGACTTCGGCGGGTGTCGTGACTGTGATTTTCAAACTACTGAAACAACCGCTGGTGCTGGGATACCTCGTGGCCGGTTTCCTCGTGGGACCGCACATGCATATTTTCCCCACCGTGGCCGACATGGCCGATGTGGAGGCTTGGTCCGAGATCGGTATCATCTTCATGATGTTCGGAGTTGGTCTGGAGTTCAGTTTCAAGAAGCTGATGTCGGTGGGCAGCAAGGCTTTCATTACCGCTTTTGTGGGCATCATCGGCATGATGGGCGTGGGCACGCTGCTCGGCGTCATCATGGGGTGGGGCATCATGGAGAGCATCTTCCTCGGTGGTATGCTGTCGATGTCCTCCACTGCCATCATCGTCAAAGCCTTCGAAGATCTGAACCTCAAAGGGCAGTCGTTCGCCAACCTCACCATGGTGGTGCTGATTATCCAGGATATCGTGGCGGTCGTCATGATGGTGTTGATTTCCACCGTGGCAGCCAGTAAAAACGCCATGCCGGGCAAGGAAATGCTGATGAGCATCGTGAAGCTCGTCTTCTTCCTGATTCTCTGGTTTGTGATTGGTATCTATGTGATTCCTACGCTGTTACGAAAATTCAAAAACTATATCAATGATGAGAATCTGCTCATCATCTCCATCGGTCTCTGCTTTGGTATGGTGATTTTGGCCAACAAGGTGGGCTTCTCCTCTGCATTGGGTGCCTTCGTCATCGGTTCCATTCTGGCTGAGACGGACGAAAGCGAGCGCATCGAGCATCTCACGGAGAGCATCAAGAATCTCTTCTCGGCCATCTTCTTCGTCTCTGTGGGTATGATGATAGATCCACCCGTCTTGCTGAAGTATTGGAAATTGGTTCTTGCGTTGGTGCTCATTACCTTGATAATCAAAGCCTTTGTGTCAACGGTTGCGGCTCTTGTGGCCGGTGCCAACTTGGAGGATTCCGTCAAATCGGGTTTTACCTTGTCGCAGATCGGTGAGTTCGCCTTCATCATCGCATCCGTCGCAGTGGCGCAGCGCGTGATGCCGTCGTACATCTACCCCGTGATTATTGCCTCATCGGTAATCACCACGTTCACAACGCCTTACTGGATTAAACTTGCCACACCGGTCTATAATGCATTGGATAGCCGCCTGTCGCCGAAGACCAAACGCGCCCTCGATGAGTATGCGTTGTTCGGCGCCAGCAAGGAGGGCAAAAAGAATTGGAGAAGCATTATTAAGAGTACCATTACGAACGTGGTGGTTTACTCGGTGTTGTCATTTGCCACGTTGTGGATTCTGTTTGAGAAAGTGATTCCGTTTGTCCGGAAGCTGCCTTATGTGGAGATGATTCCGAAGTGGGGCTTCAACACGATGTGTGCGGTAGGCTCGTTGTTGCTCATTTCGCCGTTCCTGTTCGGCATTGTGCGCAACAGTCCGAAAACGCACGAACTCTACCGCAATTTGGTGAAGGAGAACCGCGCCAACATGCTGGCCGTCATCGTATGGACGCTCTTCCGCTTCACGATTGTCTTCTATTTCGTCTTCTCCATCTTGGTCAAATTCTTCAAATTCACCAAATGGGTGATTGTCCTGATTGCTATTGCGGTGATCTTCCTGGTGGTGCTCTCCCGCCACAACCTGAACCGCTTCGCCACACTGGAACGGAAATTCAAATCTAATCTTGGAGACAATGTTAATTAAAAATATATTCCTTGAGCAGCCCCGAAGGGGCAAGACGCACGAAGTGCTAATAACCCCACATAAGCGACGCAGGAGCGCAGTGTGGGGTTGAAAGGAGGAAAACAGAAGTGCTAATAACCCCACACGAGCGACGAAGGAGCGCAGTGTGGGGCGATAAAACGATATAAGAATGAAAAACACCCTATTCCTAGACCGTGACGGCGTCATCAACGTGCAAATCATAGGCGGGTACGTGCGCAAGCCGGAGGAGTTTGTCCTCATCAACGGCGTGCTTACCGCCATGCAGTGGTTGCGCCCGAAGTTCAAGCACATCATCATTGTGACCAACCAGCAGTGCGTGGAGAAGCGCATCTGCAAGATGGAGGACATCGACGAGATTCACCGCCGGATGCGCGTCACCTTTGAGGAGAACATGACCCCGCTGGATGCCGTCTATTGCTGTCCGCACCGCGCCGACAAGCACTGCAGTTGCCGCAAACCCGAAATCGGGATGGCGCTAAAGGCCAAGGCCGACTTCCCCGACATCGACTTTTCCGACTCCGTGATGGTGGGCGACAGCCTCACGGACATGCAATTCGCCGTGAACGCGGGCATCACCCCCGTACACGTAGGAGCAAAACATCCCGGCGAGTACGGGGAGATTCTGAAAATCACGTCGTTACATTATCGGAATCTTTTAGATTTTGCGAAAAATTATCAGTTTAAGGTTTAGAGTTTAATGTTTATCATGTTTTCTCTAATCCTTAACTTTAATCTTTAACCCCTTAACCCATAAACCATAAACCTTAAACCTTAAACCCTCAATGACCTTCTTCTTCATCTTCTTCATCTGTTACCCTCTCGCGGCGCTGCCGTTGTGCGTGCTGTACCTCTTTCTGCCGATTGTCTATTTCGTAACGAATCATGTGGTGAGATACAGACGGAAAGTGGTGGATGACAATCTGTTGCGGTCGTTTCCTGAATTAACGGTTCAAGAGCGTAGAAGTATCCGGAATCGCTACTATTGGCACCTGTCGCAGATTGCCGTGGAGATGATCAAGATGCTGCTGATTCCGCGGTGTGCGCTGCGTTATCGTTACCATTGCGACGACAAATCGCTGCCGGAAAGGTTCTACAAAGAGGGTAGGAGTGTGATTTTGATGTCGAGCCACTACAACAATTGGGAGTGGATGATTGTGGCGTTGGACGAGATGTTCCCGCAGCACGGAATCGGGGTGGGGAAGGCCAACAGCGACAAGGTGTTCGAGAAGTGGGTGAACCGTGCACGCACCCGTAACGGTACGGAGGTCTGCTTCGCCGACACCGCCCGCGAGGTCTTCGCGCACTACGAGGAGAACCACATCCCCGCCGCCTACATGATGCTCAGCGACCAGTCGCCCGGCAACAAGAAAAAGTGCTACGTCACTCGTTTTTTGAACCAGACCACCGGCATGATCTACGGTGCGGAGTATTTCGCCCGCAAATACAACATCCCCGTGCTTTACTACGAAGTGGTGAAAGAACGGATAGGGAAGTATCGCGTTGACATACAGCTGATTACTGAACACCCGCAGGACGAACCTCCATACGCCATCACGCAGAGATACGCGGAACTATTGGAACAAACCATCCGTCGGAAGCCCGAATTCTGGATCTGGAGCCACCGTCGTTGGAAACTGAAATTTGATGAACACGATGCTTAAGGCTCGTTTAAGGATGCTAACTAATTCAAAAAGATTTTAATTCTGAATCCCAGTTTCGTGGGTTCTTCGATGATTTCTTTGGAGAGGACGCGGACATCGTTCATCACGCTTTGTACAAGCTCATTGCCGGCGATTGGTGAGACGAAGAGATCCTTGATCATGAAATCCATTGACACACGCTCAACCTGCTCGATATAAGAGAGGCGTACAGTAAGAGGACGGTAGTCGGAAAGCACAATGAGCACCATCAAGTTGATGATTTGCTGAGCCGTTTCGATGATGTGCGCAATGTTGTATTTGTTGCAGAATCGCAGCATTTGCGAGTGCATCTCCACAATGTCGAAGTCTTGAGTCTCAATGAAGAACGGGAGTTGATAAATCTGTTGTACGAAGGCTTTGGTGGCACTGTGGACAGGATTTTCGAATATTTGTTTCGGGGTGCCCTCCTCGTGGATACGTCCTTCTTTCATGAAGAGGATGCGAGAACTCATGTCGTGGGCAAATTTGAGCTTGTGAGTGGCGATGAGCATGGTCATCCCCTCATTGGCCAACTGTCGGATGACCGTCTGAACCTCTCCCACCATGGAGGGGTCAAGAGCGGACAATGGTTCGTCGAAGAGCATAATGTCGGGGTGCATAGCCACACAGCGTGCGATGGCAACGCGCTGTTTTTGACCGCCCGAGAGGTCTGCGGGCATGGCGGTGCATTTGTCGTCCATACCCACTTTGTGCAGAATCGTCATGGCCTCCTTTTCAGCTTCAGCCCGTCCAACTCCTTTCAGTTTCATTGGAGCGAGGGTGACGTTTTCCAACACGTTCAGGTGCTCGAACAGATTGAAGGTTTGGAACACCATACCCATTCGTTGGCGCAGTTTGTTGATGGGATAACCTTTGGCGGCGATATTCTCCCCTTCAAACAGGATTTCGCCGGAAGTGGGTCGGGTCATTAGATTGATAGTTCGCAACAAGGTGCTCTTGCCGCATCCTGAAGGACCGATAATGCCGATCACTTCGCCCTTTTGGATCTCACAGCTGACATCTTTCAGCACATCAAGATGGCTGCCATCCGGGTTCACGAATGTCTTGGAAAGGTGTCTGATGCTGATCATAACGAATACTTTATGGCGATTTTGAAAATAAGATCCAAGAATTTGCCCATTAGCCAGGCAAGCAAGAAATAGATCAGGGTGATGAAGAGAAGTGGGAAGAAGGCTTCAAAGGTGCGTGCTCGTATCATGTCACAGGCGCGGGTAAGGTCTTGGATGGCCACATACCCCACCACAGAGGTGTTTTTGATGAGTGAAACGGCCTCGCCCTTGAACTGGGGAAGGGCGCGTTTAAGTGCTTGCGGACCGGTGATGTAGCGGAAGATCTGGACACGGGTGAATCCCAATGCCTCTCCCGTTTCGTACTGCTGGTTGCCAACCGCATTGAGCGCGTTGTCCATCGTGGAGGAAAACGAGGAGGCGAAGGTCATGGTGAAAGCCGCCACGGCCACCCCGATGCCGTTAAAGCCAACCAGCACAATGTAGAAAAGGATCATAATCAGCACCACCATGGGGATGCCACGAAGTATGGAAGAATAGATACTGGCTGTTTTCCTGGCCCAAAGGCGTTGGCTTCGTCGCATCGCCAGCAGCCCGATACCGAGTATGCTGCCGAAAAACATCGACAGCAAGGTGATGATCAGCGTCACTTTGAGACCGCGTGCCAAAAACACCCAACGATTTTCGACGACGAGGTTGTTTTGGGCAGAGTCTTTGATGTCGGAAAGGCTGGGCTTACCAGTCGACACCGCATAAGAGTTGTCTCGAACGAAGAAAGCACCGTGACTATGGTAGTATATGTCTGTGAGGGCCAGTGTTTTTTGACGCTCGGAAGTGCGGAAGAGAACACCTCCGGCCATGTCAATTTTCTCAGATTGAATAGCAGGAACGAGCGCGGCGAAGTCTAAAATCTTGTATTGAACGGGACGTCCGATATATTCTCCGAAACGGTTAAGTATCTCAATTTCAAAGCCGTGCCATTCATCTCCAATCATAAATGAGATGGGGGCAGTGGTATAGGAGGTGCCTACCACCAACGGTTCGCCAGGCAGTGAATCGCTGACAGGCGGCATGGGCACTTTTGAGTAGTCGGTAGCCTCCTGCCATTTTTTCGTAATAGATGTCAGTTCGCCGGAGGACTTGAGTTTGGCGAGGAATTCATTGAACTTGTTCACCAAGTCCTGGTTTGATTTGTTGCAGGCAAAGACGCATGGATAGCTTTCCTCTGTTCGGAATGCCATTTTGATGCCATTTTGGCGCAGTGTCGAGTCGGTGAAACAAACTTCGTCGTAAAGGATGGCATCAATGCGACCTTGGCGTAGCGAGGCGATAAGGTCGGAGAGAGAGGGTTGGCGCACAATCCGGAAGTTGCTGTTCCCGGCCATGTCGATCTCGAAACTGCTACCCGTTATAGTGCCCACCACCTTGCCGTTCAAATCTTCAAACGTGGTGATTTCCTCGTCGGGAAGTTGCGTATTCTGGTCCGTGTCACAGGCGATGAGACCGATGGCGATGAACAGTAGTATGATGTACAGCTTTTTCATGCAGTAGAAAAACGGTTAAAGGGTCTCACGCTCAGGCCCGAAGGTCTCTTCCAGCAGCTTCAGGAATTCTTGGTAGGGGAGCGTGCCGTCCAAATCCGACAATGCCACCGACAATTTGCGGTAATACCAAGCCACATCCTCCATGCCATTTGGCGCACTGAAACGTTGCCATAGCTTGTCGCCAATCAGTTTGTAATCGTTGGCGATGGCGCGCAGGTTGGAGAGTTTGTCGCCAATGGCCACCACTTTGCTGTCGTATGGGGCGGCCGCGAGGAGGTCGACTTGTGCCTGTCTGCGGATCCGCCACGGCGTATCGCTGGGCAGCGGGGCGGTCTCGTGATGCACAAGGGTGGCCACGCGCTCACCGAAAAGTTCGCGAATCTGTTCAAAAGTGGCGTCCGTGTCCTCCACGGTGTCGTGCAGGATGGCTGCGGCTAACAGCTCTTGGTCGGAGGTGATGGTCGCCACAATGGCAACGGCTTCCATTGGGTGTATGATGTAGGGGAAGCCCTTTCCTCGCCGCTCAGTGCCGCTGTGCGCATCGGTGGCGAATTTCAAAGCCTTGTCAAAAAGTTGAGTATCTAAAGGTTTGTTCATGACGGTTAAATGATGTTGATTTGCTTTGCTTGTCCGTAAATGCGCTTCGCTCTGTCCTTGTTGTAGTCGTTTTCACCATATAGCGCGTTAAACAGACGTAACAGTCCGGCCTCGCCGAATCCCTGTTTCAGAATATAGACAATGCAGAGATTCTGAAGCGCCACTGAATTGGCCAAAATGTCCAGTCCGGTGCCTGCCAGCTGGATAAGCGCGAGCTGGAATGCGTATTCGCTGTATTCGTTTCGCATTCGCACGATGTCTCCGATGGTTTTCATATTCAGATTCCGAAGCACGTTATAGTAGGGCATAAGGCTGTCCTCATAGATTTCGGCTTGGTTGATGGCTGCTATTTTGTCGGTGAGACGCTTAAACGGATGCAGAGCCACGAAACTGCGGAATGTGTCGCCGTTGAGCGGCACTTCGTCGAAATTGCCGCTGGCCACCAGAGACTGTACTTTACGACGGTAGGTGTTGATTTCTTTGCGGATATGGCTGAATTGCTCGTCGGCCAACTCCAACATCCCGGCCAAACGGCTCATATTCCGTTGGTATTCAACGGGAATCTCCACATCGCTCTTGTAACCCATATCATGGTACATGTTGGCCCATACATGCTGAAGCGTGCTGCGCATCTGGAGCTCGAAACGTGTCTGGTTCAGCTCCGGCATGGCGGGATCATGGAACAAAGACTGGGGAACGCGGCAAATGTAGTGCAGCGACATATAGCCAAAGCGGTCAATTTCCAGCATCTTGCGTTTATCGACGGAATTTTCCCAGTCAATCTCGAACAGCTGCTCCGCGAGGGCCGAAATGATGTCCACTTCGTCGCTGAAAAAGGTGATGATGCGGACACCCAGAATGTCGGTGATGTCACTTAAGGTGCGATATTTGTAGCCTTTCAGCTCCAGTTTGCCCGTCAGGCTTTTCTCACTCTTGATGCGTGAATCCAGACCTGACACCAGAATGTTGTTCTCGTCGAGACAATTACGCACCGAATCCATGACAACCTCCTTCAGCTTCTTAAAAACAGGGAGTTTCTCACGGTATTCATCGAGAATCATCTCGCAATGCATGTCGAGTTTCATGATAGGTCTAATTGATTCTATGATTGTTGTTGGTTGATTTGCGGCAACCGCAGCGTAACGGCCTTAGGCATAATCTTGATGTTGAAAACGGAACCGGGAAGAATTTCGCCGTCTAAGCAGATGTTAATCAGATCTTTGGAACTGACCACGATCTCTTTCGCCTGCCGATAGACGACTTTATGCTTGAAGGATTCATGGGTGAGATGTTCGCCGTTACGGTAAATGGGCATGATCATCAAAAAGCGCAGCAGCGACATGGCACGGATATAGCAGACATCGATGAGGCCGTCGTCGTTTTTGGCGTTGGGGGCGCAACGGAACTCGCCGCCCACCTGCACACCGTTGGCCAAAGTGCAGAGCAACATCAAACCGCGACTGATGCGCTTGCCGTCAACCACCACTTTGACGCGGTTAAAACGGCTTGTCAGCAAGGCTTTCACAACCCCGCGTCTATACGCCTTATGGGCTTCCACTCCTTTGGCAATGAGATCGTTGGCGTGTGAGGCAACGGTGGAGTCAAAGCCGAAATCGCAGACATTGATGCTGTAGCTGTCGTTCACTTTGATGATATCAATGGCTTTGGTGGTGCCCTCCAACATGGCTTTCACGCTACGGAAGTCGCGGCTGGGATAATACGCCAGAAAATCCGCTGTGCTACCACCGATAAAGAGAACGGCCATCTGCTTGTCTGGAAACCCCACAATGCCCGAGGCCACCTCGTTGATGGTGCCGTCTCCGCCACAAGCCACGAAACAGACCTCCTCGTTGGGGTGCAGGTCGCAATAGACACGCACATAACGCGTGGCGTCGCCCTCACCCACGGTGGTGTAGATGTCGTAGGCGTGCGGATATAACTTCAGCTGCTCATAAAGCTCCTGGTATTTCGGGGCTTTATCGGCACGGCCATTGATGATGTAAATGTATTTCATGAACTAAAGAATTGTGATAATGTTGGAGAATCCGGTGATGTCGAAAACCTCCTTCACTTGCGGATTCATATTGCGCATCACCATCTTGCCGCCACGAGCCATCACACTCTTTTGCAGCATCAGGAAAATACGGAGTCCCTGTGATGAAGTATACGACATGTCCGTGCAGTCAATCTCTATGTCCGGATTCTCGCCCTCCATCAAGGGGGCGACATCTTGTTGGAATTGATCTGCGTTTGAAGTGTCGATTCTTCCGTTCAACACCACGATTGTTTTATTCTCTTGCTGGGTTATCTTAATATCCATAGTTGTTATAATATTCGATTATTAACCTTGAACTTTTTTCGTCATGGTGAGCACATTGTTGCCGTCTTCATAACGGTATTCGATGCTGTCCATCATCTTTTTGCACAGAAAGATGCCGAGACCGCCAATTTTGCGTTCGTCAGCGGAGAGGGTCACATCAGGATCCTCTTTCTCAAGCGGATTGAAAGGTATGCCGGCATCCCGTAACTCGATGGTGAGCACCAAAGAATCCTGGTCGAGACTGGTACCAGCTTCCAACCAGCCGATGCCTCCGTCGTAGGCGTAACGCACCACATTCTCCACGGCCTCTTCGATGGATAGCCGCAGTTTGAATTGCAGGACCTCATCATCGGGAATATCAGGAGAAGACATCAGAAATTCGATGATTTCGCTGCTTTTGTCCTTAATGGGGTTGAAACGTTTTTTTGTCATGATTAAGGTTGATCAATTATGTTAAAGTTGAATACTCATAAGTGTGACATCGTCATTTTGCGGGTTGCCATCTGCAAACGTCTTCACTGAATCAAAGAGAAGGTTTACAGCGGTTTCCGAGGTCATGTCGCGGTTCATTTGGCGGATAGTCTCCAACAGCCGATCGTTGCCGTAGAACTCCTCGGAGGCGTTTTCGGCTTCGTTGACACCGTCGGTGTAGGCGATGATGCGGGTGCCCAGCTTCAGGTCGAGACTTTCGGCTTCGTATGCGAAATCCTCAATTAGACCGATAGCAAGGTTGGCTTTGGCCTTGAGGAAGTAGGGCTCGCCGTCGGGCGGCAGGATGACCAACGGGTTGTGACCGGCGTTGCAGAAATCCATGTGGAGGGTCTTCAAGTTGATGCGGCCGACAAACAGGGTGACGAACATGTTGGTGCTGTTGGTGTCGATGAAGCTGTTGTTGACACGGCTCAACGTCTCGCTCATGGGCAGTCCGAGACTCTCCACAAAACGGACTGCTGCACGGGTGATGGCCATCATCAGCGCTGCCGGAACCCCCTTGCCAGACACGTCACCGATAGCGAAATAGAGCTGGTCGCCTTTGAGGGTGAAGTCGTACAGGTCGCCACCCACCTCTTTGGCGGGATTCAGCAGCGCATACAGCTGCGGCGGGAAGTCGGTGCGCAGCATCCCCATCTGGATGTTACGAGCCACATTGAGCTCAGATTCCATGCGCTCGTTGGCGGATGTGGTGGTCTTGAGTTGATCAATGTAGTCGGCGATGGAGTTCTGCATATAGATGAAGCTGTCGTGCAGACGGAGCATCTCGTCTTGGGTGGTGATTTCGGGCAATTCAGCCTTGAAGTTGCCCTTGGCCATGTTCAGAGCGGAGACCGACAGTTCGGTGATGGGGCGCGTCATACGGCGTATCACACGACGGCAAACGAAGAAGATGATAACCAAACCTACGAGGCCGATAATCAGCAGGGCGACATGCATCTGCGAAGAACGGCGAAGCACCTCTCTGTAGGGACAGGTGATGCTAAGCTTCCAACCGTTGTGCAAAGGAGCGTATACCACGAAAGCCAAGTCGCGCCCTTTGCCCACTCGCCGCCGGATGCTGTCCTTGTTTGAGCGAAGGTCCTCCACCATATCCTCAAAAGCGCTGTTCCCTGTAAAACTGCGTTTAAAGCGGTTAATCAGGTCGGAGTCGGAACTCTTGATGCCGATGATGTTGTCCTTGTTGAATATAAGGGTGGCGATGGAGTTGTCGTAAGGGCGAATACCCTCCACCGTGCTTTCGATCTGGTCAATCACCATGTCGGATATCACGATGGCGTAGATGTTGAGCATAGAGTCCACCAAAGGATAGCAGTAGGAGACGACGCGTGAGGCGCGTGTGTCGAACGGTATGTAAGGGGCTGTCCAAGAGGCCATCTTAGTCTCTTGAAGCTGCTGCAGATTCCATATAGTACATAATTGTTGTAGTTGCTGGTTGTTTGGATGGAATTGGTGGATGCCATCTTTGTCGCCGTAACTGAAAATAGCGGGGCGAAGCGTGTCGATGCTCCCGTCGGGACATACAAAAAGGAGTGCACATCCGTTGATGAGCTCGCTCATCTCCACTGTGCGAGAAACAATCATTTGAAGCATCTCCGGTTGCGACAGCATCGGAGTCATAAAAGAGGCCACTGCTTGGGTGGAAATCTCGACCGTTGTCAGCGGTTTTTCCAATTCACTGATGGTTCCGTGAAGGATGTGTTGGGTGGATCGGGTCGCTTCGTCAGCGATGATATTGTGCGACACAATGGCAATCACCACCATGACCACGAAAAAAATCGCCGACACGATACCGATAATCCGCCAACTCAGGCTATTGGAAAAAGAATGTCTGCTCATATTATACTCAACTATTTCAGACTGCAAATGTACATAAAATATGAATTATATTTTCAATTTCACTCGGAAACCTAACTTGGTAGGCTCTTCCACCACCTGTTTGCACAATGCAGCCAGTTCACTGCGCTGCGCGTCGCTCAGGGGCGTGGTTTCCATCTTCTCCATCATGAAGTCCAAGGCGGTGACTTCCGACTGTTCGCTGTGGGTGATGCGGACGGTGATGGGACGGTAGGCGGCCATCACGTCGTCGAGCATTTTGTTACACAGCTGCTGCGCCAGTTCCTGCTTCTCGGTGATGCCGTATTTGTAGCAGAACGCGTTGATGGCCGAGTGCATGCCGAGGAAGTCGAAATCGGGGCCCTCAATCTGGAACACCTCCTTGCGGATGCGCTGTATGAAGGCCTTGGTGGCACTGTGGACAGGATTCTCGAAAATTTGTTCAGGTGTACCGTCCTCGTGGATATAGCCGTCGTACATGAAGAAGATGCGCGTGCTCACGTCGTGGGCGAACTTCATCTCGTGGGTGACGATGAGCATGGTCATGCCTTCGTTGGCCAGCTGGCGGATGACGCTGAGCACTTCGCCCACCATTGTGGGATCGAGGGCGGAAGTAGGCTCGTCGAAGAGGAGGATTTCGGGCTTCATGGCGAGGGCGCGGGCGATGGCCACACGCTGTTTCTGACCGCCGGAGAGACTTGTAGGATAGACATCGGCCTTCTCCGCCAATCCTACCTTGCGCAGGAGTGCCAGCCCTTCCTCACGGGCCTTTTCCGGATCTTCATTGTGCAACTGGCAGGGGGCAAGCATGACGTTTTCGAGAACGGTTTTGTGAGAGAAGAGATTGAAACTCTGGAACACCATGCCCATTTTCTGGCGCATCAAATGGACGGGGTAGCCCTTGACGAGGATGTCCTCGCCATCGACGAAGATGCTGCCTCCGGTGGGTTGCTCCAACAGGTTCAGGCAGCGCAAAAAGGTACTCTTGCCTGTGCCCGAAGGACCAATGATGGAGATGACCTCGCCGCAATGTACATCGGCGTTGATGTCACGCAAAACGTCCAGGTCTTCAAAACTTTTCTTCAGATGGGAGATGCGGATGATGGGAGCGTCGGAAGGTTGGGAGTTGGGAGTTTGGCGTTGAGAGTTAGGAGTTGAGAGTTGGGCTGTGCTGCGTTTACGGCGAATGACGAGCCATGTGCCGCAACCAACTATTACACATATAGCCAAAATCCACGGCCATTTTTTATTATCTTTTTCGGTATCAGTCGGTTGCGAAGGGTTGGTAAGTATCCCTGCTTCCCCTTTACGGGTGATCAACACGATATGTTCTGCAAGGTAGCCTTCGGAGAAGAGCACCTGTTTTTGCCGCTCTTCGGTGATGCTGATGGCTCCCATGGCCATATCAACCTTGCCCGTCTGCACGGCTGGAATCTGCGAGGCGAACTCCATGGCGAGAAACTCCAGCTGCCAGTTGCGACGGTTGGCCCACTCGCTGAGCAGGTCTATCTCCAAGCCAGTGGGTTCGCCGGAACTGATGAAACTGAAAGGAGGAAAAGCCGGGTAGATGGCTACGTGGAGTGTGCGACCCGTGCCGCGCCTTTGAGGCCGAGCCACCGCCGCGAGGTCGTCGGCGTTACTCCATCGGTCAATAATCTTCTGGTAGGTGCCGTCGCTGCGGATATCTGCCAGGAAACTGTCGAAGTCCTGCTTCAGTTCTGTGTTGTCCAGCTGGAAGCAAGCTCCGATGGGTGTCCCAGGCAGGCAGGCATTCACGGTATCCACCTTCGCGGCTATCTCCTTGTTGAACTCCACCGAGAGATTATCCCAACCGGCAACGTCCACCTTGCCGTTCTCCAGCGCAGCCAACAAATCGGCGCTACTTGTAATTCGCATAATGTCGGCATCGGGTGAATAGTTGCTTACGGCCATGTCCTGTACACTACCGATGACAACGCCGACACGCTTGCCGGAGAGCGCCTTGAATACCTCAGGAGTTTCCGCCACCACTTCGGTCTTAGTGTTGTCGGAACTGAACATTGCCGGCACGTAGCACACGGTTGCGCCTATTGCCAGCAGCAGAGCGGCCACGATAGCTCTCATGCGTTTGCGCTGTACCAGCGAGGTCAGCAACAGCCCGATGAGCCACGCCATGATGAAATAGATGATGGCTGAGAAGATAAGGGGGAAGAAGGCATCGAAGGTGCGCGAGCGGATAAGGTCGGAAGCCCTGGTCATGTCGGCCACGGCGATATAACCCACGACGCTGGTGCCTTTCAGCAGACTGATCACTTCTCCCTGATAGACCGGCATCACAGACTTGATGACCTGAGGCATCACAATTCTGAAAAACGTCTGCCGACGCGTGTATCCTAGAGCCAGACCTGCCTCTGTCTGTCCGCGGTCAATGCCCTGAATGCCGGTACGGAGCATCTCGCTGACGTAGGCCGCCAGGTTCATGGCGAAGGTGATGACGGCCACCACGATGCCCGTGGCTTTCATCGGTGCCAACACCACATAGTACATCAACATGAGCAGTACCAACACGGGTGTGCCGCGCATAATGTCGATATAGACTTTGGCCACCTTCTGTAGCCAATGTCTGCGGCTCATACGCATCCAGCAGACCAAACCGCCCAGCAGGGTTCCCAGTATGGCAGCGCAAAAGGTGATGATGAGGGTCACCTGCAAGCCGTCGAGAATCATTCTGTAGCGATCCTCTTCAATCAAATTGTTGTAAAAACTTTCAGAGATGCTCCATTTCGATCCGGAGCAGCCCGTCAACAAAAAGCAGCCGCAGACGGTGAGGATGGCGGCAAGCATCCAGGGTATATTTTTCTTCATTTCTGATTGTTTTGTTTCAGTATTTTATTGAACACCAGTTTATTTCGAGCTGGATTCAATCATTTCGCGCAGGGCGGGACGGATTTCGGGGCGGTATTTGCCGATGGAATGTTCGACGGCGAGGGAGCGCAACGTGTTGTAGGGCTCCAACATTGCCTCCACCTCTTCGATACGGGCATCGGGGCCGAAATATTGCGGCACAAAGGCTTGCCAAAAGGCTTTCGCGGTGGCCGCGTCGATGTGATAGTTCTCCTTGATGAAGGCTTCAGGCATTTTGCAAGTTTGTCGGTAGATGATGGCCAGGTCAAAAAGCGGACTACCTGTGCAGAAGTCGCCCAAGTCGATGAAATAGTGCGTTCCGTCTTCGGTGAAGATGATGTTTCCGTAGTGCAGGTCGCCATGAAGGGCGGTGTCGGCATCGGGAAGGTTGCCGACGTAGCGTTCCAACCCTGCTTTCTCTTCATCGGTGAGGAACTTGTTGAGGCGGATGTGCATTAGGCACTGCTCCTTGGCGGTGGGGAAGAGTCCCGGTTCGGGACGGATGGAGTGCAGTTTCTTGCACTCTTCAGCAAAGCGGGCGGCATACTCTTCCAGCCGTTCGGGATGCTCGCTCAGCGCACGGGCGTAGGATTTCTTGCCCACAATGCGGTGAAACTGGATGCCGAGGAGGCCCTCTTCGGTGCGAACCAGCTCGCCAGGGGTGGGGCAGGGTACCCCGATTTGGTACACCTTGCTGGCCCGCTCATACTCGTCATAGCCCATCTGTTCCCGCTCACGGGAATAGAGTTTGAGCAGGATGTTGGGATTGCTTTTGCTGATATAGCTCTCGCCGAGGGCACCGGCGCCGGATGACTCGTAGTCGTTCAGATTGATTATGGTTTCGTTCATATAGCCATAGGGTTTAGTTTCATGCTGCAAAAATACAAAATAATTCCGCGTGTTTTTTATCTGCACATTCTTTCAATCAGCGCTTTATGTTGCGGATAAGCTCGTAGCAACTCTTCCTTCTTAGCCAGTTCGAAGTTCCCAAAGGTAAAGGCAGGAGCTACGGCGCAGCCAACGAGAGAGAATCCCTTTTTGCCGGGCAATTCCGCTGCGAACCATTGCTCGGGCTCAATGACCACCTGCATTTCGCCATAGGCAGAGAGATGATGCACGGTCAATTCGCCATCGGGGGAAATGACATAGATGTCGAGCGGGTCCCCGGCGTGGTAATACCAAATCTCTACCATATTGTGCAGCCGATGAAAGGCCGAGAAATCCTCATCGCACAACATGTAATAGATGGTTGAAATCTGTTTTTCACCGTTTTGGTCATTGCCATAAACCTGACGGTACCAACCCCCTTCGGGATGGGGCGTGAGGCTAAGTTTTTGGATATATTCTTTTGCGTTCATTGTACGATGGGGTTTAATTGTTTTGAATGTTGTTTGTTAACTATGTTTTTGAACGGCAAAGATATGAAAAAATTCTGCAACCCCGAGTAGGGTTGTCGCACTGCGGCAGCCCTACTTAATTCTTATCAATCGTTCTCTTCCAGCCATTTCGCCAAAATGTCGCAGTACTTGTCGGTCTGCTCAACAAAACAAGTGTGGCGGGCGCCTTTGAAGAGCTCCCAGCGGCAGTCGTGGATGTGCTCGTAGAGCGAGGCGGCCACCACGGGGGTGCAGATGTCGCGGGTGCCGCTGCATATCAGGCAGGGCTGCTTGATTTCGCCCAGACGGTCGGTGTATTCGAAATCAGAGAGGCTGCCCAGAGGCTGGTACTCGTTGGGACCCCAACCGTAGAGGTAGGCTTCGTTGCCGGCGCGTTTGGGTCGGCGCAGGCATTCGGGCGAGTGTTCGTCAACGCTGATGACGTAACGCTCATAATAGTGGTCGTTGGCGCGGAGATAGTCGGGATCGTCCCACTTTCCGGCAGCTTCGGCGCGACGGATGGCCTCTTGGTCCTCCTCCGACATATACTTGATGAGGCGGTGCTGCTCGCTGGCCCAGAGCGAACTGGAGGCGAGGCCCGAGGAGAGTATCGCTGACTTGACGCCTTTCGGCTGATGGTCAATGATGTAGGCGATAGCTAACATGACGCCCCATGACTGTCCAATGAGGTGAACCTGGTCGAGATGCAGGTGTTCGCGCAGGGCGACAAGCTCGTTGACCCAAGTCTCTTTGGTCCAGAGTTCGGGATGCCCGTCAAGGTAGGAGTTTCCGCAGCCGATTTGGTCATAGGTGATCACCTGCCGGCCTGTGTCGGCAATGCGGTCGAGCACTTCGAAATAGTTGTGCGTGCTACCGGGTCCGCCGTGCAGACAAAGCAGTGCCGGCTTGCTTGAGGGTTCGCCGACGATACGGTAGTATGTCTGATGGCCCAGATAAGGCATGTAACCTTCGGTGATGGGTTGTTGTTTCATTGTAGGATAGCTTTTTTATTTAATGTCTTTTTATTTGCTTATTTAAACGACTCCGAATACTTGGGTGGCAGGTGTTTCCCTTCGCTCATTTTCTTTTTTCAACTCTCATTTTATTAAAATTTCTTATGCGTTCCAGCATAGCGGCAGCCCATGCGGCGTCGCCAGGCAGTTGGTAGCGGCAGTTGCCGGTGGCCGAGGGGGTGAAGAGGGTCGCAGCGTTGTCGGTAAGCTGGACGGTGCCGCGTGGCGAGAGGGTAAACAGACTGTCCCCCTCAACGGCATGGATGGCTGCCATAGGGTCCCACATACGCTGGCCGGTGTTGCAGTTACATTGTAGGTAGACCTGCTTGATGGGATGCGCATCGGTCCACGAGACATCGGCGATGACCTGCTCGGGGGTGTACTCCACATTCTGTCCCACCTCCATAGGCGAGAACACCATATCGACCTCCTGCGGCCAAAGGCGGAAGAAAACCTTCGAGAATTCGATGCTTTGGGCGAAGTTGAAGTCGGGCTCCTCGGCCTCTCCGAATACACCGCCCATCACGTAAATGCACTTCACCTTGCGTCGCACAAGCTCCACGCCGTTGAGGGACGAGTAGCTGTCGGGGGCCGATTGCAGCAGCTGCGCCAGACAGGTGACAAAACCGGTGGAAACGATGCTCACCGAGTGATCGGGCTGATCGGCCAACAGGCGACGATAGAGCTGCCATCCGTCGGGCAGCTGCGAGTAGTCGTTGATGCTATAGGCAAACATCGGCTGTCCGTTGCTGTCCACCGTGGCGGCCACGTGGGCGTAGTCGATCCAGATCGGAGGGTTTTTGACACCGTTGCGGACAAGTGCAATGGGAACGTCTGAACGGCCGAAATAGGTGCCCATCACATCGGCAAAGCGGGCGTTTGCTTCCCCTTCGCGGTCCACCACAACGCCCAGCAGGCGGCATTGTCCCTGTTCCTCGTAGCGGTAGAGCATTTCGAGGGCAAAGAGGTCGTCGGTTGACGAGCCGATGTCGGCATCAAGGATAACGAGCGGCACGCCCGTGTATTCATTCTGCTGCTCCTTCTGGTGGTTGTTTTTGCACGACGTCATTAGCATAGAACCGCAGATTACGGTGGCGGCGAGCAGTATGAAAAGTTTCTTCATTGTTGATTGTTGTTGTTTTATTTTCAATTCTTATCTATCATTCTCTTCCAGCCGTGTATAAATTATCTCATTTTCCTGTGCCAAACTGCGAACCACACCGTTGCCACCACCACGCAGAGACCGCCCAGCGGGTATCCGATGGCGTCGGGCAGACCGAAGGTGAGTCTCGACACAAAGAGGTAGGTGGAGCAGACGGCAGTCATGAAGAGTGCCGGCACAAGGGCTATCCAGTAGCATTTGCGCTCCTGCACCAGATAGACGGAGAGCGTCCAAAGGGTGAAGGTCGCGAGCGTCTGGTTGAAGAAGCCCATGTATTGCCAGAGGGTGTTGAAGCCGTCGGGGTTGGCTATCTGCCATACCAGCATGGCGATGGAGACAGCAAAGAGGGGCAGACAGATGTAGAGGCGCTTGCGGACAGGCTTCTGGTCGATCTTCAGCCAGTCGGCCAGTATAAGACGACTGGAGCGGAAAGTAGTGTCGCCGCTGGTGATGGGGGCAGCCACCACGCCCAACAGGGCCAGCACAGCACCGAAAGCACCCAGCCAGTCGCGACTCACCAAATGCACCACCGCTGGAGCCGCCGTGTAGAAGCCGTCAGAACCCTCCAGCAGCTCGTAGCCGGGAGTGGGGGAGGCGTAGAAGAACCACATACCTATCGTGGCCCAGATCAAGGCCACCAGACCTTCAGTCACCATAGCCCCGTAAAAGACACGGCGACCCAAGCGCTCCGTCTTCATGCAGCGACCCATCAAGGGACTTTGCGTGGCATGGAAGCCCGACACGGCGCCGCAAGCCACGGTGATGAAAAGGGCGGGGAAGATATGGTCGGTCCAATGGGCGGGATCTGCCTTTGTGCCCATGTTGTAGAAGTGTGTCCATAACTCGGGCAGATGCGGCATCTTGACGAATAGCACCGCCGCCAGTGCCACAGCCATGAAAATCAGCGCCACAGCGAATACGGGATAGATTTTGCCGATAATCTTGTCGATGGGCAGCATCGTGGCCACGACATAGTAGGCAAAAATAATGAAAACCCACATCATGGTGTCTCCGCCAATCATGTGCAGTATCGCCGCCGGGGAATAAACAAACACGGTGCCTCCGACAAGCAAGGTCAATAAAGTCAGGACCAGCGCGATGCTTTTCGTCCACTTGCCCAAGTGGTTGCCGATGAGTTCCGGCAGACTTGCACCGCCGTTGCGCATCGAGACCATACCGCTCAGGTAGTCGTGCACTGCACCGGCGAAGATGGTGCCGAAGACAATCCACAGGTAGGCCGCTGGACCGAACTTGGCACCCATGATAGCACCGAAGATAGGACCTGTGCCGGCGATGTTGAGGAACTGAATCATGTAGACCTTCCAGTTGGGAAGCGGCACAAAGTCAACATCGTCGCGCTTGGCAATGGCAGGCGTCACGCGGTCGTCGGGACCGAACACACGCTCCACCAGTCGTCCGTAGAGGAGGTAGCCTAAAAACAGGACGACAAGGCTAATAATAAAGGTAATCATGGAGATAGATTAGACCTTTGCTATCTTGTGGCGGATTTGCTCAGCCAGGAAGGAGGCTACGGTGTCGGGCTCAAGACCAGTGATGTTGGCGCAGATGTGGTAGTTGCGGGCATCGTGGCGCGAAGTTTCGGCAACGCTTTCCACAAAGTTGTCGCGCGCTTTGTCCACGTTGTCAACCACCTTGGCAGCCTCTTCAGGTGTAAGGTTTTGCTTCCGTGCGATGCGTGCAATGCGGGCATCGCGGTCGGCGAGGAGGAGCAGGTGGATGGCATTGGGGTTGTTGCGGAAAATATGGAATCCCGCACGGCCTACGATGATGCAACTCTCCTTTTCGGCCAAGTCGCGCAGAAAACGCTCTTCAGCATAATAGACGCTCTTGGGCGTGGGGTCGGCAATGGTGCCGGGCGCATAGCCGGTGGCGCCGTACTGCTGGTAGAAGCTGCAGAATTCGCCCCACCAGCTTGTCCTCTGGGACTTGATGCTGTCCATTTCCTCGAGGGTGATGCCAAATTGCTGTGCCACAGCTCTAAGCACTCTGCGTCCATAGACTTTTAAACCCAGTTTCTCACCCAACAAACGGGCGATTTCGCCTCCGCCCGTGCCGCATTCGCGATTAATTGTAATAATGATGTTGTTCATAATATCTGATTAATTTTGTCTGCAATAAAAAGTTGATTTTTCACTTGCGCAAAAGTACAAATTATTTTTATTGTTCTAAAACAAGTGCGTTTTTTTTGAAAAAAAACAAGGGTGTTTGTGGAGAGAATATTTTTTGTATTTTTGCGGTTTGTTTTTGAATAGGAATTTCATTAATTATATTGCAATATGGACAAAAATCAAATGAGAGAAATTATCGCCAAGAGAGTTGCGAAAGAGCTCAAAGACGGCGATGTCGTGAATTTGGGAATCGGTCTGCCGACCATGGTTCCGAACTATCTGCCTAAGAATGTGAACGTTATCCTGCAATCGGAGAACGGTCTGCTCGGTATGGGTCCTACACCCGCCGAAGGTCAGGAAGACGACAACCTCGTGAATTCCGGCGGCGGCTACATCACTGCACAACCCGGCGCTGTCTCTTTCAGCTCCGCCGACTCTTTCAGCATCATCCGCGGCGGTCACGTCGATGTGACGGTCCTCGGTGCTATGCAGGTGGACGAAAAAGGCGACCTCGCCAACTGGATGATCCCCGGCAAGTTGACCCCCGGTATGGGCGGCGCTATGGACCTGCTCGTGGGTGCCCGCAAGGTGATCCTCGCAATGGAACACACCCAGAAAGGCAATCCTAAGATCCTGCATAAGTGCAACTTGCCCTTGACCGCCAAAGGCCAAGTGAACCTCATTGTCACCGAAATGGGCGTGATGGAAGTCACCGACAAAGGTATCGTCTTAACGGAAATTTATCCTGAGTTCACGGTTGAAGATGTTCAGGCTGCCACCGAGGCCACGCTGATCATCTCCCCGAACCTCAAAAAGATGGAGATTGATTAGTTAGCAGTTAGTAGTTAGCAGTTATTCCTTGAGCAGTCCCGGAGGGACAAGACGCACGAAGTGCAATTAACCCCACATAAGCGAAGCGCAATGTGGGGCAGGACAGAACGAATAAATAACAAAAACTTACAAATATGGATTTTGGTTTATCGAAGAGAGAAGAACTCTTTTTACAGATGATCCGCGAGTTTGCGGAGAACGAGGTCAAGCCGCTCGCCGCAGAAGTGGATGAGCAAGAGCGTTTCCCGATGGAGACGGTCGAGAAAATGGCCAAGATAGGAATCATGGGCATCCCTGTGCCGGTAGAATACGGCGGACAGGGCGGCACCAACCAGATGTACTCCATGGCCGTGGAGGAGCTCTCCCGCGTGTGCGCCACCACCGGCGTCATCGTGTCGGCTCACACCTCGCTGTGTATCAACCCGATACTCGAATACGGTACGGAAGAACAAAAGATGAAATATGTGCCGAAATTGGCTGCCGGCGAATGGATCGGCGCTTTCGGTCTCACGGAACCCAACGCCGGTACGGACGCTGCCATGCAGCAGACGACCGCCGTGTTGGACGGTGACGAATGGGTGCTCAACGGCACGAAGATTTTCATCACCAACGCAGGTTATGCACACGTGTATGTGGTGATGGCTATGACGAACAAGGAACTCGGTACCAAGGGCATCTCCGCTTTCATCGTGGAGAAGGGCACGCCCGGATTCTCCATCGGCAAGAAGGAGAAGAAGATGGGTATCCGCGGTTCCGCCACTTGCGAACTGATTTTCGAAAACTGCCGCATCCCGAAGGAGAACCTCCTCGGCGAACAAGGCAAGGGCTTCAAAATCGCGATGAACACGCTGAACGGCGGCCGTATCGGTATCGCCGCTCAAGCCCTCGGTATCGCACAAGGCGCTTTGGATGAGACGGTTAAGTACACGAAAGAACGTAAACAGTTTGGCAAGCCTATCGGCGCTTTCCAAAACACGCAGTTCCAGTTGGCCAACTTGGATGCCAAGATCCAGGCTGCCCGTTTGCTCGTGCGCGAGGCTTCTTATAACAAAGATATGCACAAGCCTTACGCTGTGGAGGCCGCTCGCTGCAAACTGTTCGCTGCTGAAACCGCTATGGAGGTGACCACCAAGGCCGTTCAATTCCACGGTGGTTACGGTTACACCCGCGAGTACCCGGTTGAGCGCATGATGCGTGACGCCAAAATCACCGAGATCTACGAAGGCACCTCTGAAGTGCAACGCATGGTGATTGCCGGAAATCTTTTCAAATAATCAAGAATATAGAACATTATGAATATAGTAGTTTGTATCAAACAAGTTCCGAACACGAACGAAATCAAGATCAACCCCGAGACCGGTACGTTGATCCGCGACGGCGTGCCCAGCATCATGAACCCCGATGACAAGGGCGGCCTCGAAATGGCCCTGCGCCTGAAAGATCAGTACGGTGCAAACGTCACCGTCATCACCATGGGTCCGCCGCAAGCCGACGCTATCCTCCGCGAAGCTTTCGCTATGGGTGCTGACCGCGCCATCCTGCTCACCGACCGCAAGTTCGCCGGTGCCGACACTTTGGCCACCTCTTACGCATTGGCCGGTGCCATCAAGACCCTTGACTATGATTTGATCATCGCTGGTCGTCAGGCTATCGACGGCGATACCGCTCAAGTGGCTCCCGAAATGGCTGAACATCTTGGTTTGCCGCAGGTTTCCTACGCAATCGATCTCAAATACAACAACGGTCTTTGCACTGTGAAGAAAGAGACGGAAGAGGGCTACCAAATTCTCGAAGTGCCCACACCGTGCGTGCTCACCGTGTTGGCCACCGCTAACCAACCTCGTTACATGAGCGTGAAGGGCATCATGGAAGCCTTCGACAAGGAGGTGGAAATCTGGACTGCCGACAAGATCGACGTTGATCCAAACCGCTTGGGTCTCAAGGGTTCTCCGACACGCGTGAAGAAATCCTTCACCAAACCGCAGAAGACTCCCGGTCAGGTTTATGAAGTGGATGCAGAAGAGGCTGTCGGTATCATCATCAGCAAACTGAAAGAAAAATTCATCATCTAACCCAAAATCAACAGAAAAATGGAAAAAACCGATTATAAAAACGTATTTGTATTCGCAGAACAACGCGATGGTGTCATCCAATCTGTTGCATTGGAGTTGCTCGGTAAAGCCCATGAACTGGCTGGCATTCTGAACGAGAAGGTGGTGGCTGTCCTCCCCGGACACAACATCTCCAAACACGCTCAGATGCTCATCGAATACGGCGCTGACGAAGTGATCTGCATCGATGAACCCGAATTAAAAGATTATTTGACAGAACAATATGCACAAACCATCACGCAGGTGGTGAACAAGTTCAAACCCAGCATCCTGATGATTGGCGCTACCACCATCGGTCGTGACCTCGGTCCCCGTTTGGCTGCCCGTCTCACCACCGGTCTCACCGCCGACTGCACCCGTTTGGAGATTTCCGAAGAGGGTGAGTTGATGATGACCCGTCCCGCTTTCGGTGGCAACCTGATGGCTACGATTATGTGTACGGAACACCGTCCGCAGATGTCCACAGTGCGTCCTGGCGTGATGCAGAAGATGGAGCGCGACACAAACCGCAAGGGTAATGTCATCACCTTCAAACCCGAATTCGACAAGAGCAAGTTCCTCGTCCGCATGGTCGAGAATGTGAAGGTTGACAAGGGCAAAGTGGATATCACCGACGCGAAGGTGCTCGTCTCCGGCGGCCGCGGCGTCGGCTGCAAGGAAGGTTTCGAGAAACTGCAAGCCCTGGCAAACGTCTTCCCGAACGCAGAGGTCTCCTCCTCACGCGCTATGGTGGATGCCGGTATCATCGACCACGACCGTCAGGTGGGTCAAACCGGTAAGACCGTGCGTCCGGACCTCTATTTCGCATTGGGTATCTCCGGTGCTATCCAGCACCTGGCAGGTATGGAGGAATCCGATTTCATCATCGCTGTCAACAAGGACAAATTCGCGCCTATCTTCACGGTTGCCGATCTCGGTATCGTGTGCGATCTGAACAAGGTGGTACCGTTGTTGACCACGCGATTAGCCTCCGAAATCGAGAAAAAATAACGATTTTCCCCCTGTAGGGCTGCCGCATTGCGACAGCCCTACAATTATACAATATGATTGAAATCAAAGAGGTTGAAAAATCCTACGGCAGTCTGCAGGTCTTGAAAAAGGTCTCGCTGACGATAGAAAACAACAAAGTGGTGACGATTGTCGGTCCTTCCGGGGCCGGCAAATCTACTTTATTGCATATTATCGGCACATTGGATAAGCCGGATAGGGGAGAGGTGGTTATCGATGGCGTGAACCTGAACCAGCTGAGTGACGACAAGTTAGCGGAATTCCGCAATAAGCACATCGGCTTCGTCTATCAGTTCCACCATCTGTTGCCCGAATTCACGGCATTGGAGAACGTGGCCATGCCTGCGCTCATTGCTGGCAAAAGCAAGAAAGAAGCGCTTGGTCGTGCCAACGAACTGCTTGATTTCCTGAAACTTGGCGATAGGGTAGGGCACAAACCCGCCCAATTGTCGGGAGGGGAGCAGCAGCGCGTTTCCGTGGCCCGTGCCCTGATGAACAACCCTGAGTTGATTCTCGCCGACGAGCCCTCCGGCAATCTCGACACCGAGAACGCCCGCAAGTTGCACGACCTCTTCTTCGTCCTCCGCGACACCTTCAAACAGACCTTCATCATCGTCACGCACAACGAAGAACTGGCGCAGCTGTCGGATCGAAAGATTGTGCTGCATGACGGAAAAGTAATTAGCAGTTAGTAGTTGACGAACAACCCCATTATTAAAGAAATATATTCCTTGAGCAGCCTCGAAGAGGCAAAACGCACGAAGTGCAATTAACTCCATACAAGCGAAGCGCAGTGTGGGGATATAGAACAAAAAGCAATGAAAGTACTAAAGAAAACCATCCTCATCTTAACCATCACCGCCACCACGCTCTTCATGGCGGGGTGCGGTCTCGCGCAGCTGATTAACCTGATCAACTGCAAGTTCAGCCTGGCGAATGTAAGCGACATCACTTGGGCGGGCATCAATTTGAGCAACATCAAGAGTGTCAGTGATTTGCAGTGGTCGGATTTGCAAAAGGCCTACCAAGCCATCAAAAATAAAGATTTCAGGGTAGGGTGCAACATCAATGTGAACGCCAAGAACGAGACTACGCAGCCTGCGAAGCTGTGCGCATACGACTACGACCTCTATTTGGAGGGTTCGTCCATTGCGCAGGGTAGCAGTGCGACGCAGACCACCATCATCAATCCGCAGAGTACCACGCTGATACACGTGCCGTTGAGTATGGATTTGGTGAAGATTTTCACGAACGGCGACACCAAGAACGTCATCAATTTCGCCCGCAACCTGATGGATTACGGAAACGGCACGCCATCCAACGTGTCGGTGAGATTTACACCGTATATCAATACGAAAAATGGAACGGGCAAGGGGGCAAAAATGCCTACGATAACCTTAAATAAAACATTTCAGTAAAAACCAAAACTTATGATTCAAAGAGTTCAATCGATTTTCCTTTTAATCGCGATTATTATTCCTATCGTGCTGATTTTCATTCCGTTGGGATATATTGACACGAATATGGCACGTTACGTCTATGATTCCATTTCTCTGAAGGAGATGGTGCCTGACGGCGCATCCGTCATCCGTTTATACTACCTGGCTTTCTGCTTGTTTATGACTGCTGCATTGTCTGCTGTGGCGTTGTTCACCTACAAGAATCGCGTGAAACAGATGCAGATTGTCTCCATCACGATGATTGTCTTCCTGATTACGTTGTTGCTGATACTGTGGATTTGTCCGGATGTTGTGTTTAAGAAATTCTTCGCAGCCCGCATGGAGGATTACACGTTCATCTTCAACACGGTACCGTTATTGATCATGATTGTTGTCGAAGCGGTATGTCTGTTTTTCGCCAATCGTTTCATCAAGAAGGATGAAGAGTTGGTGAGATCGGCTGACAGACTGCGCTAGTTAGTAGTTAGTAGTTTGCAATTAGTAGTTATATGGGAGTCCGGAAGGGCTCCCGTTTTTTTGAGGCTCAAAAATTCTATTTAACATAATATAAATTATAAGGCAATTGGATTTGTTTCAATATCGCGCGGAGAATTGATTATTTGGGGATATTGCAGAGCAGATAAAAACTTTGGCTTTTAGCTATTGGCTTTAGGTTATGTTGTTTCGAAAATGAATCTACGCTAACAGCTATGGCCAAAAGCTAACAGCCAATAGCCAATAGCTAATAGCTGATCATCCGAATATTGCGTTGCGGGCGCTCATCTGGTATTCCGTGTCGTAATCTACATCAAGCTGGAAATTTTCCTCGATGAGATTCCAAAGCTTGGATATGTGCTTGAGATTTTCTTTGGGCGTTGAATTCTTGCCCTTTGTCAAATCTGCGAGATGTATCTCCTGTATACGATCTTTACGGCGGAATTTCAGGCAGAACTCCTTCGGCGACGGCTCCCTACCGTTCAATGTCATCATATAAACCAACGATCCGCGATAATCTTCATATTGATAGTCGTCAGATATTATGTTAAATAGACTCGAAGAAATCCTTTTCCGTTTGAGGTCCACAATAACAGACCGGAAACCGTCGGACAGGTACCAACCCGTAGTCGCCAGGATAAGGAAACCAATAATCACCGCTTCAACTGTCTGATGCATAACAATATACGACACAACCGCAACCCAAATGGCCATCACCACCAGCGCCTTCCAAAACTTCTCGCGCCCCACCCTACCAAATGTTATAATATTCTGATTTTCATCAATTTGAATATCTACAACATCCTTCAATGCATCAATATGGGGAATTAAATCGTTTTGGTTCATAAATAAGGAAAGTATTTTCTTCGGGCACACCTTCTAAAAAAAGGGGAATTGGGACTCTTCCGGCTTCAACTGCTAACTACTAACTGCTAACTGAATCGTGGTGCGGATGGGGGGACTCGAACCCCCACGGCTTACGCCACCAGATCCTAAGTCTGGCGCGGCTACCATTACGCCACATCCGCGATTTTTGAGGGCGCAAAAGTACACTTTTTTTCGACACGCCCAACCGCCGCCGAAACAGTCTCGGAATTCGCCTGCGAACCTGGGGGGTCGCGCTTAGGGGGCGACGCTTCCAAGCGTCGCGGGGAGTTAGACGCCCTCCCCTATGCCCCTGAAGGCACTCTGTATCGTAGAAGCGGTGTGTGCAGGGGACTCCCCCACCCCGCCGGACGGCAGGTGTGCCGGGGCGCTCGCGGCATCCTCCACTGACACGGAATGTCAGTACGAATTTTTACGGAAATGACAAATTATTACAAATAAAAACTGTAATTTTGCGGCATGAAAAAAAACATTATATCTCATGTGCGGATGACTGATATGGTTTGTCAATCTAATGACGACCATCAGCGAGGTGTCGCAGAAATGTTATTGCAAACGAAAAGGCCCGCACACTTTAGTTGTGAATAGCTTTCAAAAGTTTTGTATCTTTGCGGTCTGAAACAGTAGTTGATACCAATACGGTCGTTTTGGTATTGTTGTGAATAGCTTTCAAAAGTTTTGTATCTTTGCGGTCTGAAACAGTTTCATTGACAGTTTTTATGATGCGTACTACGTTGTGAATAGCTTTCAAAAGTTTTGTATCTTTGCGGTCTGAAACAGTCAAAAGGTCATTGACACGATCAGAATCTAAGTTGTGAATAGCTTTCAAAAGTTTTGTATCTTTGCGGTCTGAAACAGTAAGGCCATCACCGTTTGCTATGGCGAATACGTTGTGAATAGCTTTCAAAAGTTTTGTATCTTTGCGGTCTGAAACAGTGCCGCTGGAGAGGCTCGCGTATGCGCCGCTGTTGTGAATAGCTTTCAAAAGTTTTGTATCTTTGCGGTCTGAAGCAGTATAATGTTTAATAGAAGCACGTATAGAATAGTTGTGAATAGCTTTCAAAAGTTTTGTATCTTTGCGGTCTGAAACAGTTCTGTGCTGATATTGTCAGCCAGCACACCCGTTGTGAATAGCTTTCAAAAGTTTTGTATCTTTGCGGTCTGAAACAGTCATTGCCTTAAGCAGGCGCAAGGCCTCATGTTGTGAATAGCTTTCAAAAGTTTTGTATCTTTGCGGTCTGAAACAGTTCTTCAAACTGGCAGACCACCGCATGTCTGGTTGTGAATAGCTTTCAAAAGTTTTGTATCTTTGCGGTCTGAAACAGTCCTGAGACAGGACATTCGCCTCGTCGTCGGGTTGTGAATAGCTTTCAAAAGTTTTGTATCTTTGCGGTCTGAAACAGTACCATGCCGAATTTAGAACTTACAGAATTAGTTGTGAATAGCTTTCAAAAGTTTTGTATCTTTGCGGTCTGAAACAGTGCCAAGTGACGGCGGAGCAGGCCGCGCGAAGTTGTGAATAGCTTTCAAAAGTTTTGTATCTTTGCGGTCTGAAACAGTCAGCAACCGCAACAACAACAACAGCCAAGCGTTGTGAATAGCTTTCAAAAGTTTTGTATCTTTGCGGTCTGAAACAGTTGCAAGGATTCAGCAACGCTGGATGGGTTGTTGTGAATAGCTTTCAAAAGTTTTGTATCTTTGCGGTCTGAAACAGTCTCGTATGTCCAGCTTGGAAATCTCGACAAGTTGTGAATAGCTTTCAAAAGTTTTGTATCTTTGCGGTCTGAAACAGTGAACAAGGTCATATACAGCGCCGTCGAGCCGTTGTGAATAGCTTTCAAAAGTTTTGTATCTTTGCGGTCTGAAACAGTACGACATACCAAACATACCGAAAATCAGACACTTAGATGCGGTTTCAGAAACAGAAAAAGTCGCCTCGAAAGGTGACCTTTTTTGTTTCTGACAGCCAGTTTCCGAATCCTAATCCACCACTGAAATTTTGCAGATTTCACATCAGAAAAGTTCCAACTGTTGGCAAGGTTGTTCCACTTTGGTCTGCTTTCTGCTATGGAAAATCTCTATCTCCCCGAACTGTTTGTCCGTGATGCACATAATGCCGATGTCGCCCGTCTCCGGCAGAAACGACTTCACCCGCTTGATGTGCACGTCCGCGTTCTCGCGACTGGCACAATGACGCATGTAGATGGAGAATTGGAACATCGTGAAACCGTCTTTCAATATCTTCTTCCGAAAGTCGGCGTAGGCTTTGCGCTCCTTCTTCGTCTCTGTCGGCAAATCGAAAAGCACCAAAACCCACATGATCCGGTATTCACTGAAACGTTCCGACTTCATTTTTCGGGATAGATGATTTTCCTGCTTTCTCCCGAGAAACACCGGTATAGCGAAGCCGCTGACTGCCCTGCGGCCAACATCAGCGGGCTTCGTTGGCCATTGATTCGAACATCTAACACAGGAATGGACAACATCACTTTTTTGATGTCTGAGGTAATCTCTTCCGGACATCCGTTCTCATCGGTGTAATTCACCACCAACTCATCTACATACGGACGGTAGGGCTCCATGATGTCGTCTGCCAAACAATAAGCATTGTAACGATTATGGTGGTGTATGCCCAAGGTTGGCAGCATTCCCGATGCCACCAATGCACGAACCACTACAGCTCTGAGAATGGCATAACCGTAGTTAAGCAGGTTGTTGGGCGAAACGCCCTCCCTTTCACGCGTGAAATCCTCCACATCAGGGAACATATTCTTCCAATAGTATGCCGCTGCCCTACCCTCCAAGTTGTCAGGATCACCGCTTCTGACCTCTTTCTGCCATTTCTGCATGTTGCCCACTTCTGTACCTCTACATTTCTCAAGCACAACAGCTTGGTTGCCGATTTTTGCCTGCACTGTTTGCTGCCAAAGCTGTTTCTTCAATGGCAAAGAGGCATCTAACTGGCATCGGAAACGTTCGTTTTGGGTGGTGTTTCCACAGAGAGGGAGCATCAATCCCACAGGCAGATGGCTCTTGTCGCAGGTGATGACGGCGCAGTGGTTTTCCAACAAAGCCTCCATCAATCCTTGGGTGATAGTTATCTGCTTGTGGTCCAGCACTACGACGCCGATATCCTCGATGGGGATGGTTTTTGTTGCATCGACCTTAAACGATTCTGGCAGGTCATCGTTTTTCTCTATTTGAGGCAATTTGAAGACCAACTGTTCGTTTTTCAACGACAGGTAGGCAGGGTTGCTGAAACAAAGGGTGCGCTTGATCATACATCTTAGTTTTACTTAATACTCGCCAACCGACACGATTTGTCCGAGGTGGTTGACGCGTACTTTGAGAATGTTATCCAATCCTTTGGAACTTCTAAAGTCGGTCCACGTAACACCTCGTAATTTATAGTCACTTAAGTCTATTGTACTCTCCAAATGATGTCTAAACACATAATTTTTGTACGAAAATTTCTGTACCCTAAACAAATTCGAACTGATTATTGCAAAGTGATTCGGATTCTTGTACCATTCTTTATCATAATCCAACGGGTTGAAAACCATATTTCCATCCTCATCGAATTGAGGGAAGACAAAATACTCATTCTGCTTCATCGTGAACAAAAACTGCCAACCTTCGTCTTTTTTATACTCCTTGTCAATGACAGGCAATCCTAAAATGGCACGGGAGGTTGCTTCGTAAAAAGAGACAATATTTTCATCCAACTCATACAGCATTTCGCCATTTTCATCCACCAGGGGCTGTCCATCCTTGTCTAATTTTGGTTTGCGGTAGATGGCCACGTGATGGTTGTTGCCCGTGTTGACGAAATCCACAGGTTGTGCATTCCCCTGACCATCAAGAATCAAATTGCCGTTTTTGTCTTTTTTCTCGTGCAAAGGTTCCGCATTGCTGATACCGGTTATTGTAACCCGTTTAATGGAGATGCCTTTCTCTTTGTTGATCCAAATGGGATTTTCGTCCAAATTGGAGAATGCCTTTTTGGCATCACCGCCAAACTCTTCCAATCTCTCTTTTAAAACATTACGAACACCCACATCGACAACCTTGTCCAACTTCAAATCTGGCGAGATGGGCTTCCGTATAGTATATACCGGTTCAAAGACAACGGTTTTCACCTTTTCCGGTACTTTATCCTTATGGTATTCATCTATCCAAATGGGATTTTTTTCCAGACTATTTTTCCCTGTGAACGCTTTCTTGGCATCACCATCAAATTGATTTAACCGTTCTGTCAAAGCTTCACGTAATCGTTTGTTGGCCACAGTTTTTATTTTCTCTTCCGTAAACGAAGCATTTACTTTCTCGAACTTAGTGGCATACTGCTTTGCAAGACCATACACGGTCTCTAAATGAAGCTGTCCACGTGGGGTCAGTTGTACTTTTTTGTTCTTTCCTGTCTTGCTTTTGGTGATATTCACGTTTTTCGTTACCACTTTGTTTTTCGCCTTAATCGAGACAAGTGTGTTTTCCAACTGCCTTTTAGCCTCAGCTCGGAACTCATCCAGTGGCATCGGCGGTTTAAAACGTAGTTTGCCCCGACCATCACGGTAAAGTTCTTTCTTCTCAATACCGTAAACAGCGGCAGCGCGATCTTTTTTGTCCAAATCCGAGAGTTCCACCATGTCTAAATCAAAATATTCATCCACCCCTTTTTGCACTCTGGCGTTTAAATTATTGAGATACTGAATATAACTGCGCTTGGTGAAAGCAATTGTCAAAGCGTCCATTGCATGGTGGCGATGGTCGTTACGTTTTGTCCAATCTTTGATACGTCGGATTCGTTGTCCTTCACGTCCCTCAATGACTTCGGTCATCCCAAGCCTGTTATATTTGTCCCAATTAAGTTCCTGCATTGCATCCACCAATTGCCAATCTTCGCGAAGCCGGTCAGTAATACTGCCGGTGGTTGGTACCACAAAACGTACAATTTCCTCCAATATTTCTCGCGCTTTCTTTGCTATATACTGGGAGTCCCGTAAATCTCTGTTGATAAATCCACTTGGGATTTCGACCTCTCTCATTAATAGTTTGTCACGCTTCGTCTTTGAAATGACTTTGTCGGCAAAAAGTCTTTCAACTCTGTCCACATAATGCTCTGCGCCAATATTACCATAGTTTTCAAGCACATAGTCATATGCGGTAGCATTTCCTTTTTCCAAATTAGCTTGCCGCGCCTCCAATGTTTTGTTTGAAAACGAGTCGTCAAACAATTTGGCTTGAGGTATAATATGCTCAATATCAAACTCTTTGCTAAACAACTTGTCTTGAGGAATATAAGTGTTCGTATATAGCGTATGATAACCGGTTGTTTCAAGTTCTTTGTAAAGTTTGTAACGAACGATGTCCGTCCTGCTCACATGTTGCAAGAAAAACGGTTCACTTTGGAGTATCTTGACATATTCTTCGTGCAATCTTGTTGTCTCGTTAATGGATTTTGTCATCTCCTCCCTTTCCTTTGCTGATTTCTTCAATTCACGCGCCAATTCTATGCGTATTTCATCAGGCTTCCCGTACTGGTCAACTATACCATTCACTACATTCACCATTTGGTTCAGTATCTTTTCAACCACGGGATTACGCAAACTATTGCGAGGCAGAAGTTCAAGTCTGTCTTTCAATACTTTATTAGCAAGTTCTTCTTTCGTGAGCGAGTTCTTCGAATGCTTGTATCCAGCGTATTCACAAGCCACACTATAGTCCAATCCATCTTTCAGATGCGGCAATATTTTACGTATAGCTTTTGCGCTCACACTGCCATAATCCTGTTCAAAGACGATATTTGCCAGAACACTTGCCGATTCTCTGTCAAATCCGTAACTTTCGCACAATTTGTCAATCAACTTCTCATTACCAAGGTTTGAGTTGTCACCTTCAAAAGAATAAAGCAAATGCCAAAGCTGATACATAGGCTGTCGCTCTAATGCCTGACCTTCCAAAGAGGCATCAAAACGTAAGATAGCAGTGTCAAATCCTAAACTTTCAAACACTTGACTTACGGTTTCCAACACTTTGTCAGAAGGCATCTTGGCGAAATCAAAATCCCCATTTCCTGTTGCTTCGATAATGTTTTGATAAGCTTTCAACAATTCTGCTTGAGTATGGTTCCCATCCAATTGTTTATAATTCAAGTCCAACATTTTTTGGTTCCCAAAAAGCAGCTTCAAGGCATCTGATTTGGAGATTTTTTCTTTGTAATTTAACTCTGCAAATAACTTTTCTTTCTCCTCTTGGAATAAGAATCGTTTTCCGCGCTTAAAGGACTCTTCTCCATTAAACAAACCTGAACGAGGGTCGGGAATAACCTCTCCAATCACTTGAACATTATTGAGAATCTGCCAGATTTTGAACTCTTGATAAAGCGGAGAAGATTTCGGGCAAACACGACAGCCTACGGTCTTAAGTCGTTTCTTTCCATCAATCTCAACTTCAATCTGTTTGCTTTCAAATTCGCAAAAAGAGATTAAACCTTTTTGTGATTTTAGTGGCCTCTGATAAAAGATCACAATGTCTCGGATTTCTTTTTTAAGATCCGCTGTGAGTTCTGGATGAAATTTCGATTGCGTTTCCCAAATTGTCTCAAATTCATCAAGGTAGTCTTGACGATAAAACACCTGGTTTTTCAGACTGTGATTCGGGTTCCTTTCCAACTGAGCCATTTGATATTGACCAACAGTCTGTCGGTTAAAATACAGGGCTTTGCTTCGGTCGCTGATGTTTCCCAAATAACCGCTCGCATTATTTATTTGTCCATTTATCTTTTGAAAAACGACAATTAATTGCTCAGGCGATAATTGTTCAGACAATGCTTTCACTCGCCACTGGTAATTCTCGATTTTTTGTTCTGACAGATTTCCTTGACGTTTTTCACCGACAAGTTTTTTTTCAACTACAACAGTTTGATTAGTGGACAGTTCCGGATCCCATTGAGTTACCGTCTCATGCCATCTCCACACAAAACGATCGTTTTTTTCATTTGAAGTGTCCTTTTTAGGAGCGCAGATTGCCCATGTTGTCTTTTCATTCTTCCCTTTTAGTTCTTCTTTTAGCTCGTCGGTTAAAAATGTATAAAACTGTTTTTGAAAGTTCCAAACTTTGTCAAATTCAGATTGTAAATCGGAACGATAGAAATCAGGAAGATGTTTTTTACCTTCCAAAAGAAGTTGCAATGATAGTTGGCCTGGCGTCAAATCTTCCTCATACAGTTTCTTTGCTATATCCATACCGTCTATTAATTGCCCTTCTTCTGTATTCTTAGTTTTACGGCTACTCTTATAACCACGTTTTTTGTTGATTTGAAGCAAGACACGCGCAAACTCTTGCAATGAAATCATCTCGGTTGCCGCCTTGGCACGTAACCGATACGTTTCAAATGTCGTTCTATTGCCATTTTCGGACAGAATAGTCTCATCATCAATAAAACCGTTTGATTTAAGAACATCTATCAAGTTGTCGCGTCGGAGTTTGTATCGTTGGAGATTGCGTCTCATACTTCGCTTAAGAGTTCTGTCAGCATTCGTAGTAATACTCTTCCCTTTCTCAAAATTAGTCAACTCATCTACAGTCAACGGGTTGACTCTGACACCCAATTTGACTATTGAGGATTTCTCTTCTGTGTTTTCTGCTTCATTTACCACCGCCCAGCCTATGCTGTTTGTGCCTAAGTCTAAACCGAGAATTTTTTTCATATTACCTGTTGTTTTTTTTGCAAAAATAATCTTTTTCTGAATGTCCAATCAAAAAAAAATGTATTTTTGCCAAACTTTTGAAGCTATTCACAATAAGGATTATTCCGTTGTGAAAACATCTAAAACGGGGCTGCTACGGCCTCGTTTTTTTTTCACCATGAATTTGCTGAATAAACGCGCATGCCCCGTTTTGCGACGCTTGGAAGCGTCGTCTCCTCGCTCCGAACCCCTGAATATAACCTGACTATTTTGCCACCTCCATGCAAAACGTCTGTTGCCATATATCTCCCATATATCTCGCATACTACTCGCATACCGATGCCATACTGTTGCCATACTATTGCCATACTCTTGCCATACTTGAGAGTATGGCTGCACTATGGCATCAGTATGGCAACAGTATGGCATCTACTTGCCAGATACTTGCCAAATGCCTGGCTGGGACGACGGAATGTCATGGGATTTGTGTATCTTTGCGGACAGGAACGACGGAGGCTACGTCTCCGTCGGACCAACCGTTATTTAACTTAAAACCAGACAGTAATGGCAAGAATCAAACAAACAGGACCCGACCAGACGATCTATGGCACCGTCGGCGGACTTACCTACGTGAAATGCAAAAACGGCACCTCCTACGTCCGTTCCACCCCCACGATGCCGGCAAAGGTCTATAAGTCGCCGGCCGCCAGGAAACGCCAGGCCCTCTTCAAAATGATCCAGATGCACCTGCGCCATCATCTGCCCACCCTCCGGCAAACCTTCGCCCACGAAGGCTCCGGCAGCCCGAGCAACGGCTATTTCAAACGGAACAACTCGGCCCTGCGCGAAGCCCTCGACGCCCTGGCCGACAGCATGACGGCGGGCGAACTGGTGACCATCACCAACATCGAGGATGCCATCTGCCACTACGCCGCCGAACATCCCGACAAAATCTGCATCGCCTCGATGGACGGTTTCGCCGAGGTGTTCCTCGTCGGCGAATGGCCCGAGACCATCGCCCTCCGCGCCGACAACAACCGACGCGTCGTGACCGTCCCCGTGAAGGAGAAAGTGCCGCTATGAGGCACACGCGGATTTTCCGTTTTCCGCGACGCTTGGAAACGCCTGTTCGCTTTGGGCTCCGCGACGCTCGGAAGCGCCGCCCCCTACAAAAAGTTGATGCGTAAGTCTTGAAACCTGAAACCTGAAACCTGAAACTATTTTTTGTACTTTTGCCGCCGCAATGAAAAAGTGGTTCTCACGCAAGAAAGAGGAGGAACGCGCCGTCTCCCTGTCGGCGCTCACATGGCAGCGTTTCAAGAAGGAACGTCAGGGTATGATTGCACTTGGCTACATCGTGTTTGTGGTGCTCATCGCCATTCTCGGATACCTTATCACCCCCGACTCTACTCCTTTCTGTAACCACCAGCAACTCGAAATTGCCCTGCAGAAGCCTGGTTTTACGGTGCCATTGCTCGAACTCAAGCCCGATCAGGATGTTCCTCATGTCAACGTGTTTCACAAGATGCTGTTCGGCCAACCCGCAGAATACAAGACCGTTCCGATAGAATCTCTTCAAGACAACGGCGACTCCGTGACGGTTAAACTCTTCCAACAGGAGTATTACGAAGCATACGCCAAGAGCGACCTTTCCACGCGGATGGTCAAGAAGCAGCGGTTTTTGCTCGGCACCGACCGCTACGGTCGCGATGTGCTCAGTCAGCTGATGATTGGCGCGCGCGTGAGTTTAGCCGTGGGCTTCCTCTCCATCTTCATCGCGTTGGTCATCGGGGTCATTATCGGTGCGGCAGCGGGCTATTTCCGTGGCTGGGTCGATGACGTGCTCACCTTTTTCATTAATGTGGTATGGTCGATCCCTACCCTACTGCTGGTCTTCGCCATCAGCTTCGCTCTTGGCAAGGGTTTCTGGAAGATTTTCATCGCCATCGGTCTGACGATGTGGGTGGATATCGCGCGTGTGGTACGAGGACAGTTCCTAAGTTTGCGCGAGCAGGACTTTGTGGAATCCGCCAAAGCTTTAGGTTACAGTAATTTGCGAATCATATTTAAACACATACTTCCGAATATCACAGGCACACTCATTGTGATTGCCGCTTCCAATTTCTCATCCGCCATTCTGATGGAAGCCGGTCTGAGCTTCCTCGGTTTGGGAGTGCAGCCCCCCACCCCATCTTGGGGCATGATGATGAAGGAAAACTACGCCTGCATCGTGCTCAACAACGCCTATTTGGCTATCATCCCTGGTCTGGCCATTATGCTGTTGGTGCTCTCGTTTATGCTGATTGGCAATGCGTTGAGGGATGCGATGGACGTGAGAAATTAATGCTGAATGTTGAATGCTGAATTATGAATAACGGAGATGAAAATGGAAAAGAGGCTATTGAGCTTTATCGGTGTCATCCGAATCGAGGAGGGGGTGTTGTATGGGCGATATCTTTTCTGATTTTCTTTGGAGTGCCCATCTACGGCGCCATTTTTGAAAAAACTCTGTGGCCTTTGCTTATTTATTTACCGTTCGGCTGGTATGTGTTATTGAGTCTGGAACAGGTGTTATGGCAGTTTTTCGGGGAGGAAATCGGCACCATAGACGACGAATATTTCTACATCCACCGCAAAAACAGAATGTTCAACCGAAACTGGCGTATCCGTCTCCACAAAATCAACGAAATGGATTATTACACCGAATCCACATTTCATAATCTCTTCATAAGACGTGGTTTAGTGAAAAACACGTTGTATATCGCCTATTCCCCCAGCGATAATCATTACAATTTCGCCCCGGGCCTTCCCATCTGACGAGCAGGACGAGGTGCTGGACCGTTTGGATGAGGCCGTCATCGCCGCGAAAGAACGGGAAGGGATAAATGCTGAGGATGAGTACTGGGAGGCGGTTGAAGAAGAAAATACAGCTGTTTGACTTTTGATAGGTGTTTCTTTTTATTGAATACAGGGATAATGTTTTATTCTTTGTTAAGAAAAAATGTTATCTTTGCTGCGTAATCTAAAAACAAAAAATTATTCAATATGATTATTAAAGTAACTGAAGCACAATATATTGACGCATACAAAATGTGGGTGCGTTTTAATAATGGGGATTGCCGGATTTTTGATTTTGCGACCATCATTGATAAATATCCTGTTTTTGAACCTCTGAAGGATATTGAGCTGTTAAGAAATTTTCAGGTTTCGGACACGCTTGAATGGCTGGATGGGGAAATCGTCATTGCGCCCGAATACCTACAGGAACATGGTGTTGTAGCGTACCCTAACAAGGAAATTGAACTTGGAAGTGTGGCTGAAGACAAGAACACATACATCCAAGACCCTGAAATCATGGAAATTGCCAATAGCTATGCTGATGTGAAACAAGGAAAAACTAAAACGAACTCTATCTCAAAACTGCTTGACGAACTATGAGTTACCAAATAACTACTATACCTAAGTTTGACAAACAGGCAAAAGCTCTTGCAAAAAAGTATCCTTCATTTAAAAGCGACCTTGCTGAATTGGTTGACATCCTGTCCGAGAACCCTCTGGCAGGAACATTGCTCTTTGACGATGTTTATAAGATTCGGATGAGTATCAAGTCAAAAAACAAAGGTAAAAGCGGGGGAGCGAGACTGATTTATTTCAATGTTTTCGCACAGAGAAAAGATAGTGACGAAATAGTGCTCCTTTCCATATATGACAAAAGCGAACATGAGAGCATTACGGATAAGCAAATCAGGGAAGCTTTGAAATCCGTAAGATTAGAATAATTGTCATAGAAGTGCTGTCAGCCACCCTTTTAGTTCCGCCACCCGTTCACGGTATTTCTCAATTTGCCCTTCAATGAAATCGTCGCTGAATTTGCGGTCGCAGAAGCCGTTTCCCCGCGCCACGTATTCGTCGTCCTCCAACGAACTGTACAAGTCCAGATAGTTGTCCAAATATTCCTGATTTTCGCGCAGCAGACGTTTCAAATCTTGCGCATCGGCCTCAATGGTTTCGCCGGTGGAATAGCGGTATTGTTTCTTTTCGGGCATAATCACTTGTTTTATACAAAAGATTTAACAGCCTAACATCTGTGCAGGGGTGATATTCAAAACACGGCATAGCAGTCGTGCGATTTTTAGCGTAGGTTCAGCTCGACCAGAAACATAATCGTTGATTCGAGACGGACTGACTCCGATCTCTTGCGCTAACTGTTTTTGTGTCATGCCTTCCTCTTCAAGAGAAAGTTCAATTAATTCAGCCACAGAGGGTTTGCTGATGGGGAAATGCTCTTTTTCGTAATCAATCACCACATCCGACATCATTGTTAATTCAATGGCATTACGATCGTTGGCGGGTGTTTCGTCACTTACCAAAGGCAAAAGCTCCTCAATTCTCGCCAATGCGAACTCATACTGTTCTTTTGTTATCTTGCTCATATTTCTGGATGATTTCTTTTTTACGACAACAGGGACAACTTGGACAACTTTATTTTGACAAAACAGTTTGTCATGGTTGTCATAGTTGTCTTTATTATTCCTTTCGGAACACAATCGGCACCTGGTAATAGCAGCGGACAGGCTCGCCCTGAATCTTTGCGGGATTCCACTTCGGCATGGATTTGACGATCCGGACAGCCTCTTCGTCACAGTCATAGAAGAGAGGTACTTTCACATTCACATGGCTGACACTGCCGTCCTTCTCCACGATAAACTCCACTAATACGGTGCCTACAATACCGTATTTGAAAGATGTATCGGGATAATGAAGTGACTGACCGATATAAGATGTCAGTGCTTTCATGCCGCCGGGAAATTCAGGCATTTCTTCGGTGAACCGGTATATTTCTCCCAAAGAATCCTCCATGAAATTGTCAAGAATGATAATCTGGTCTTCTTCAAGAGAAATCTGGCATATTATCGGTTTAAGTGTAATTTCAGTTTCCTTTTCGTGTTTCTTGAAGTCATATCTTTGAAGATGGGGATCGTGAATCCGCAGTATGATCTCGCCGCCTAACAAATCAGCGTAGTCAACCGTGTCGTAATCCAAGTCTGTGACATCACACCAGTTACGAATATCAATCAAATCGAAGCGGTCGATATACTCCAACGGGGCATACAAATCATGATGTATTTCCCCAGTCGCTTCATGATAATCGCTTGACACATAGAGTCCTTCCACCGACGATGAAGGTTGAAGCACGATCTGCACGATACCGTTACGACTCTCTACATCATAATAATAGCCGGTCCCATTTTGCATCGTTTCGCGGAAATAGTTATGGTACGGCAAGATCGCCAAATCCTGACTGTATGCCATCATCATGCTGTCGTTGAATTCCTTCACGTAAGGATTGTCGGCGGAAAAATAGTACTGTCCACGATATTTCACAATCGGGAACCACAACGTGGGGAGACCTTCAATATCGTGATGAACCACATTGGGATAGATTTTGAGATACTCCGGCAGGTAAAATGAGTCTATAGAACCGTCCTTTTCGTAGAAATGTTTGGAAGCAATCCGCATGGTGTGTTCCAAATGGTCTTTTGCCTTTCGAGAAGTAGTGTAATAATTTGTCACACAAGTGTCAGCACGACTACATGTGTCGCATTGGCTGAGACATATCAACCTCCAGATAAAATTGGTATCATGCTCTGTAAAAGGTTCCTTGATTTCGTAGCAACGGTAATTGGGCCCGTTATCAAAATACAAGGTCGCGGCCACTTTTTCCCCGTTGATTGTCGTGTAAATAACGGTATCCGACACGTTTCCGCTGACCCCACGCACGATTTGCGCGAAACCGGCGTGGCATGCGAAAAGCAGGAACAGGAGAGAAAGTCGTTTCATATTGTGATTTTGCCAGCCTTGTTTCATTTATTTGTTTATCGCACTCTTAATCATGTTGTTTTTGTCAATTATTCACTTTGACTTTTACCATTTTTTCCCTCTTCAATCGCGGACTCGAGACAGGCGTCGTTTTCAAACAATTCTTTCAAGTACTTGTCTTTTTTATTGTCAGCGGAGGCATTGGAAACACTCTGGCGCTGTTTTTGGAGTTCGAAGGCGGCAAACTCCTCGTCGCTCACCCCCATCAGCTCCTTGCACTGCTGAAAATCCTCCTTCAGGCTCTCCCCAACAATGCCGCTCATAAAAATGTAAGTGCTATACGGGAACTCCAGTGCTGTTTGCAGATCCCAGCAATGGGACTTCTGCAGAAAATCGTTCCTGCACGAATCGATCACCATGGTTTCGTAGGCGTCCCGGTCATGATAAAACGTGGAAATCATCTCCACAAAACGCACATTGTCGAGGGTGTTTAGCGTTTCGAAATTGGACGAGAAGATTTGCGCCGTGGTCTTGTCGAAGTGCTCCTGCGGCATACAATGGTTGAAAAAGAATTTCATTTGTTCGAAAGTCGATGTGTCGCGTGCCACTTCGATTTGCAGTTCAAACGCTTTTCGAAGCATGGAATCGACATGTCCAACGAGTTCGATGGAACGGTTCATGTCGTAGAGCACGTACATCACCATCTGCCGCTTGCTTTTTTCTTTTTGCCGTTTGTCGATGAGCGCCGCAGTACCAAAGGTGAGCACGATGGAAAAGGTGGTGGCGATGAAGGTCATCAGCAGATCCTTCAGCCACGGCCACCGCACAAAACCCGATGTTTTGATGGTATTCGAAGTCAATTTGTCGTTTTTCGTTCCAAACTGCATAATCACAAAATTAAGCGGCAAAAACACAATTTTATTGTTTCACAAATTTCCTCGTTTCACCGTTCGCTCGAAGCAGATACGAACCCCTCGGCAAGTCGCTGATTATAACCCTGTTTACCTCGTTGTTGAGCTTGACGGTTTTCACTGTTTTGCCATTCATGTCGAGGATTACCGCCGGGACATCCGACTGCTGGACAAAAACGTCTATAAAGTCAGTGGCGGGGTTGGGACAGACTCGGAGCGACGGATCAGGCTGCTGATAATGAGGCACTGCCGTGACCAGACTGTCGGAATGTGCTGCAATCATGGCCTCGATCGCTCTGTTACAAACGGTACAGAAAGGCGCATAGTCGCGCATCATGCAATGGAGTTGCGGGCGGTACATGCCATACTCCAAATAACCTCCGCCCTCAAAAGCCCCTACCGTGTTGTTATATTGGTTGGTGCTCGGTGTGGGGATTGGTGTGCCAGGCGCAACCAGATCGGCCCATTTCGAGTCAAAATCCACCAACGTGGTCAGATTGGGCTGCCAAGGCTCCACATTCAGATTGAAAAGCGCAGCTAGAGGACTGCCCTGCTCCGCATATTCATCACCCAAACCGGCGAAAGCATGGCCGAACTCATGCACAATGACATGGGCTGACGACATATTGCCCGCCGTACTCATCGAGTAGAAGTTGTATAATCCGCCACCGCCATATTGGCTGCTGTTCACCAGAATGTAAATCTGATCGTACGGTGCGTTGGCCGCCACATCCTTCACCGAGAAATAGTCGCGGGTGGTGCAGTAGCGGTCGATGTAAAAGGTGTAGAAATGCGCGTTGAGGATGGTACGTGCCCAAATGGAATAACCGGGAATGTCAATGCCGCTCTCCTCGGAAGGGGCAAGCACGGCCCGGAAATTGAAATCGTTGATGTGGCTGGCGAATGGCTCATTCTGGGAGAACACATTTACCAGATTCTGACAATCTTGTTGAAACTGAGCCATTTCAGCGGCAGTGTATCCCTCGGGCAGAATCACAACATCCACCTTGCTGTCCGGCGTGCCGTTAACCAGCACATCCTGTACGGGGAAGATGTAGCGCTGCTCGGTGGTGTTGAACATCTCTCCGGGCTCGTAAAGTTTGGAGAAAACTTCCTCAAACTCGCCATTGAAGTCTCTGGTTTCGAGAATGATATACGCCTGATTCAGCGGCAAAGGAACGCTCACGGACTCTTCATAGCAGCGTTCCATGCTGGCGGCCTCATTGGTAGTCTGCCATTCGCGGAACAAAGGCTTGTACCCCCTTGTATAAATGATGGTATTACTCTGTGCATCAACCACTTTCACACGGCTAGTCCCGTAATTGAAAGGGTCGATCAGGTTGACCTTGGAGCCCCCGAAGTGCGGTTCAATGATGAAGCGCTCGAACACATAGTGCGAGCTGTCGGCATCGCCGCACTGATAGACATCCATACGCAACGATCCTTCATTATGGAAATACTGCGCGAAATTGACATTCTGCGCTCTCGAAAGCATCGAGAACGCTAGCGTGAGCAGGATAATTACGGTCTTTTTCATCTCAAATAATTTGTCGCAAAAATACACTTTTTTCCGAATAGTTTCAAGTTTCAGGTTTCAAGTTGACATGTTCCTTATACCACGGCATGAAATTCTGGCGTATTCGATACGTCCCTACAAACTCCCTATTAACCTCCTAACCATCTAACCTTTTAACCCTTAAACTTGGCCCTATTCCCTAAACCCTAAAAAACTATTCCCTACTCCCTTTTCCCTAAAAAATAGTATCTTTGCCGCGAAATAAATACCGACGATTATGCAATTGGAATTCACATTTGAAGATAAAGATTTTATGAAACAGCGTGGGAGCGACCCCGCACAAGTGGAACAACAGTTCGCCAATTTCGAGAAGGGCTTCCCCTTCGCCGATATCGACCGTCCTGCCACGATTGACGACGGCATCTTGCGTCTCGATGAGGATCAGGTGGCTGAACTAAAGGCCGAATATCCCTACGCCATCGAAGGCAAGAAAATCGAGAAGTTTGTGCCCGCGTCCGGTGCCGCGTCCCGAATGTTCAAGGATCTCTATGCCCTTCTGAACGAGCAACTTGACGAGAAGCAGACAGCCCTTGCGCAGACGTTCCTCTCTACCCTGCCCCGCTACCCCTTCTATGAAGCGCTCAAGAAAGCGATGGCCGACAAACAACTCGACCTCGATGCGGAAATCCAAAAGGGCAACTTCCGCCTGATTGTCCAATATCTTCTTGAAGGTGAAGGTCTTAACTATGGCAATCTGCCCAAAAGTCTGTTGCTGTTCCACCGTTACGAGAACGAAATCCGTACCGCTTTGGAGGAACATCTCTTAGAGGCGGCTCTTTACGCCAACAATGGCAAAGAGGCTTGGCTGCACTTCACGGTCTCCGAACATCATCTGGAGCTCTTCAAGGCGAAAGTGGCGGAGCTGCTGCCGAAATACGAACAGAAGTTCGGAATCACCTACCATGTCTCTTTCTCGATGCAGGCCGCTTCGACCGACACGCTGGCTGCCACCGAAGACAACCAGCCCTTCCGCGATGAGAACGGAAATCTGCTGTTCCGTCCCGGCGGACACGGTGCGCTTATCTACAATGTGGACGGCCGCGATGCCGACATCCTCTTTGTCAAGAACATCGACAACGTCACCAAAGAGCAGAACATCGCCCCGACCGTGACCTACAAGAAAGTGCTGGCCGCTTATCTGGTGCAATTGCAAAGTCTTCAATTCCAATATCTTAAAACGTTAGAAGCGGGCGATGTCGATCCGATGACCCTTTGCGAGATCATGGACTTTGCTGAGTCGAAGCTGATGATTTCCATCGATGCGCAGCCCACTGCTGAAGAATTATATGAGCTGATGAACCGTCCGCTGCGTCTCTGCGGTATGGTGAAGAACGAGGGCGAGCCTGGCGGCGGTCCCTTCTGGGTGCGCGATACAGAGGGCGACTGCTCCCTGCAGATTGTCGAATCGTCGCAAATCGACAAAAACAACCCCGAAAAAGCCGCTATCATGGCGAAAGCCACCCACTTCAACCCCGTGGATATGGTATGCGCCATCAAGAACTACAAGGGCGAGAAGTTCGACCTGCTACAATATGTTGACCCGAATACGGGCTTCATCTCCTCCAAGTCCTACAACGGTAGAACTTTGAAAGCTATGGAGTTACCCGGTCTTTGGAACGGCGCGATGGCCAACTGGATTACCATCTTCGTGGAGGTACCATTAGCCACATTCAATCCGGTGAAGACTGTGTTTGATCTGTTGAAACGTAATTAGTTGGCCTTTGGTATTGGCTGTTAGCTGTTAGCTTTTGGCGATTAGCTTTTTTAAATGTTCACAAATGAAAAGAATCGTAAAAACCTCCATTATCGTTTTTGCTTTCATAGCAAGCATGATAGGGACTGCGAATGCACAAAAGCCTTATAATCATAGCGTTGGCATTACGTTAGGAAATTATCAAGCGGTGACGTACAAGCTGTTTCCAGTCGATCATTTCGGCATCCAGCTGGATTTAGGCACCAAATATGCCTATTATTTTGCTTGGGGTGATCATCTGTGGTCGTTTGAGTTGGCGCCCAGTTTCATGTATGAAGGGAACTTTGTCGCGGGACTATGGGGGTTCGCCGGACTTGGGGGCAGCCTCGGTTTCAGTTTTTACCCGCCGGTATCCTACTTCATCGCCACCCCGCCGTATGAGCAGTACAGGGACATCATGGGAAAAGTCGGTGCCCACGGAATTTTCGGTCTGGAGTACAAATTCAACATCCCCCTCACCTTGCAGTTCGACGTTCGTCCCGGCTACCGTTTCCAGTTCAACGATCAGATCATCTGCAGCCACACCTTCGAATGGTCCGCCAATTTCGGCATCCGCTACACTTTCTAACCTCCTCATCTCCTCATCTTTTAACCTTCTAACCCCATAAACCATCAACCTTAAACCTTAAACCAAAATGCCCACCAACGAAGTCAAAAAATTAGCCGGACAAACAGCCATATACGGCGGCACGACCGTGATTAGCAGACTGCTCAACTACCTGCTCGTGCCGCTCCACACCTACCTTTTCAGCAATGCCGCGGACTACGGCGTTGTGGGCGAGCTTTACGCCTGGACCAGCCTCTTCATCGTGATTCTCACCTACGGCATGGAGACCGCCTTCTTCAAGTTTTCGCAGGACGACAGCATCAAAGACCGCGTCTACACCACCGTGGTGGGATCGCTGCTCTGCACCTCCACCCTCTTCATCGTACTCTGTTCGTGGTTCGCGCAGCCCATTGCTGACTGGCTACAATATCCCAACCACCCCGAATATGTGCGCTGGTTCGCCGTCATTATCGGCGTAGATGCGCTCACCTCCATCTTCTTCGCGCAGCTGCGTTTCCTGAACCGACCCATACGCTTCGCCGCCGTCAAAATCACCAACATCCTCGTCAACGTACTGCTCAACCTCTTCTTCCTGCTGCTTTGTCCGTGGTTGCTATCAAAGAATCCCGATTCGGCCTTCGTCAACGCTATCTACAACCCTGAAATCGGGGTCGGCTACATCTTCATCGCCAACCTCGTGGCCAGCGTCGTCACCCTGCTGATGCTGCTTCCCGGCATCTTCCGTCAGAAGTTCGTTTTCGACTGGAGTCTGTGGAAGCAGATGTTCCGCTACGCCTTCCCGCTGCTGATTTTCGGTCTGGCCGGCATCGTCAACGAGACCATGGACCGCGTGCTCATCAAGCGGTTGTCGCCTGCTGCTGAACCGCAGGCCTCCGTGGGCATCTACAGTGCCTGTTACAAGATTTCCATCATGATGACCATCTTCATCCAGGCCTTCAAATACGCCGCCGAGCCCTTCTTCTTCCGCAAGGCGAAAGACAAGGACGCGAAGGAGACCTACGCCGAAGTGATGACCGCTTTCGTGCTGGTTTGCTCCGTCATTTTCGTCGGCATTATGCTCTACATCGACATCGTGCAATATTTCGTGGGCGAGACTTACCGTGTGGGACTTCCCATCGTGCCCATCTTGCTGATGGCCAATCTTTTCCTCGGCATATTCTATAACCTTTCAATATGGTACAAGCTTACCGGACAGACCAAGTTCGGGGCTTATATCGCCCTGTTCGGTGCAGTCATCACGCTGGTTTTCAACTGGCTGCTGATCCCGCGTTTCGACTATATGGGTGCGGCTTGGACCACCTTCGCCTGCTACCTCTCCATGATGGTCGTCTCCTACCTCCTGGGGCAGAAGTACTACCACGTCAACTACGACCTCAAACGCATCCTCTTCTATCTCGTCTTCGCGGTCGCTGTTTACGGTCTGAGCTACGGCATCATCCACTTCTTCAACATCGAAAGCATGTCCATCCGTTTGGTGGTTAACTCGTTGATTTTGATCGGATATTTGGCGGTGTTAGGATTGATGAACAAGGAGATGTTGCGGGGGATCATCCGCCGGAAATAATTGTAATATTCTGAATTATGCTGAGAATATTCTGGGTCATTTTTGCCATATATTCCATTTTGTTTGTGGTATTGACCTATTTAAGGTATAAAATGATTTTCATTTTGGAAGAACATGGTATGCGCATATCCAAATTTGCGCCCATAAATGCCGTTATCGTTAAATTCAGTAGATTGTTACAGGCACAAGATGTGGAGGAATTGTCGCCAAAATTCAAGAAATACGCCGTTAAGGTAGCGTGGATATGTTGGTATTCGGCGATGTTAATTCTCGTTGGCGTTTTTGTTTACGGGGTGTTTTTATGGTAGCCTAGGTATTTTGCCCGCACGCCTGACGGTGTGCGAAAAAAACGCATTGGATTCCGCATTTCTACCGAACCCTTCAGCCCTAACGGGCTGATTCTCGAATGTGACGTTTCCCGTGCGTTCAATAATTTCTGCTGGATTCTTGCCGAATAATAACATCCTCGTTAAAGGATTCAAATCCGTTGAACGAGTCATTATTGTGACCGTTTTATCCCCGTCAGGGGATGCATATCTGTAGAACGAGAAAGGTACGATACGTGTGCCAAATCCCCGTTAGGGGATTCATCGTTCACGACATTGTGCAACCCCTCTAGGGTTGTGGGAAAAACCGAGGCCGCCAACATCTACAGATATGGGACCCCTAACGTGGGTCGTGGAGGAATCCGATGTCGCCGATTTCCACAGATATGCCCCCTGACGGGTTTCAATCCATCACGAATGCGATTGTTGGCAGGCCGTTAGGTCTGCCGGGCTCGGTAGCAAGAGACGATGGCGGGTGGTTTCGCAGGCCGTTAGGTCTGCGGGCAGAAAGCGCGTGTTATACCAGGCAAACCATACGCAACTCTTCGGAGAAACGTGTGATTCCCTCCTGGATGCGCTGAACCGTTTTGGACGACGGGCGGCTTTTCCCCGTGGCATAATGACTGAGCTGATGGCGGTTAACACCCGTAATGTTTTGTAAATCAGCCAGATTCAATCTTCCGTTAATGTATTGCAGAAAGCTGGCCGTATCGAATTTGTACACAAAATCCATTTCGGGCAATGAAGGAAGCATCTCTTTGGCTTCTGAATAAGAATTCCGTAAATCATCCATCGCCTCTCCAACGGTCTTTCCCATTCCGATAAAACCGATTTTATGTTTATGCTGCGGCACCGCCGTGTAGCAGCCGTCATTGTTCCGCTCTATGATCACCGTGATGTTTTCCATTTCAGCTTCTTTTTAAGTTCTGATATTTTCATAGTTGACTAATTAAATGCAAAAATATACAAATGTTAATTATCTACAATATACAAACGAATATTTTTATTAACAGGATTATGAACATATACCCTGTTTTATTTCCATAGTATGTTTTTCTCCTTAAATGTTACACCCCGAAAGATTTTTTTTCTGTTGCCTTTTGCCTTTTCCCTGTTGCCTAAAAATTATCCATTATCAATTATCTATTATCAATTAAAATCGTATCTTTGCCGAATCAAAAACACACGAATATGAATCCCGGCAAAAACAGATGCGAGTATTTGAAAGAGGTGAGGCGGCGGATCGCCACAGAGAACGAGATTCTGTTGGAGCAGCGCGAATGCACCTTCAAGGGGGAGTGCTCCGGCACCTGTCCCTTCTGCTAGGCAGAACTCCAATACCTTGAAAAGGAACTCCACAAGCGCAGGACGCTCGGTAAGGCGGTGACTGTGGCGGGAATCGCGCTGTCGTCGGTGATGTTCTCTGCGTGCGGCCCGAAAGACACGCTGCAGGGCGAACCATCGCTTCCACCCGAGCCTGACACTGCTGTTACCGTGACAGATACTGTGCCCCAAGACACACTTTCGAAACAACTTCCTTCTCCAGATTACCTCGTTGACGTCCCAATTATGGGAGAGATTGTTGAATACAGTGACCTGGGCTTCCCTCCCGAGTTCGGCACGCCTTCGCAATGGGTAGAAAGCCAAATACAAGATTCGGTTTTGCGTTCTCTAATCGGAGATAATGTCCGCGATGTCATCGTGGAATTCACCACCGATAATGAAGGTTTTGTGGACGACGTGAGCTTTTACAATCTCCCGAAAACTTCCAAAGGTAATGTCATCAAACGGGAACTGGAAGCCATTATTCGCAACATGCCTCGATGGGATACGACACAAACAACGACCCGCCATCACCATTTTGTCATAAATCCTGAGAAATAATATAATTGTATTTTGTGTTTTTCGCCCGCACGATGTGCCAGAAATTCACCATCGAGCCCTCTGTGGCGTTGGGATTGTAGCCAGCGTCCTATAATCCCGCGTCCGCTGCGATGTATTCCCGCATTTCGTGCAGTTCGGAAACGCCCTCGCGGATGAAATCGGCGATTTTCCATTCGCCATTTTCTTTCAACATCTTCACCTTGATCGGTTTTTCTTGACCACAGTTAAAGATCACCATGCTGATCATCACTTCTTTATCCGATGTGTCGCTAATGGAGGCTATCGCGTATGAAAGGTTCTCCCAATCGTTTCCCTGAATCCAGTGGTCGTAATCGTGGAAGCCAATCTCTCCGGGATACTTCTCGTCAATCTTACGCACGATGGAATCGGTGGCCAAATATTCAGCAGACATGAACTTACGGTCGAAGTCGGCAGCCATGATTTCTGTTTCCGAAAGAGTTTCATATGCGTTAAAGATCTCGTCGTAAATGTTCATAATGGCCAGTTCCGCAGAAATCTCCTCCACGATGGTGGGCTCTTCTTTTACGGTTTCGGATTGTTGACGGCTAGCGCATCCGGTCAAAATGATGACGAGAACAATGAATAGTGTCTTTTTCATAATAAGTGATAAAATATACTGGGCAAAAATACATTTTTTTCAGAAATACGAAAATAGATTGAACCTGCAGGAATGAAGACCAAAGTCGTTTGACGTATGATGAGCAGTGTTTCCCAAAATTTCGTATATTTGCACTCTGAAACACCACGATTCTATGGCATTGGAAGAAAGATATTTGGACTTTGACGAGTATATCCGACAGGGGGAGCCCGACAAGCGGGAGAAGGCCGCCATTTGGCAGACAGCCATTGGTTTGCAGGCTGTGGACGGGCTGACGACCTCGGACTACCTTAAGGAGACAGCCCGTCGGCATATTGAGGGGGAGATTGGCATTGATGAAGCCGGACAATTGATAGACAGTTATTACAAGTCGAAAGATGCTCGCCTTGAGCTGACCGGCAATCGGACAGAAGAAGCGGACAAGGTGTCGCAGCGCATCACCAAACTTTTGGAAGAGCAGACTTTTGTGTTTGCGCCCGGTGAACTCGTCAGTATCCATCGCAGACTTTTTAAAGGGGTTTATGACCATGCGGGAAAGTTCCGCAGTTATAATATCACCAAGCAGGAGTGGGTTTTGGATGGGGAAACCGTGTTGTACAGCGGATTCGATCTGATTAAGGATACGCTTGACTACGATTTTGCCCAAGAGAAAGCCTTCGACTACACGCAGGTGTCTGCAGAGGAGGCCGTCCGACATATAGCGCGATTTGTGTCGGGTATTTGGCAAATCCATCCTTTCGGCGAAGGAAATACACGAACGACGGCGGTTTTTGCCATCAAATATTTGCGCAAATTCGGTTTTTTCATCACGAATGATCCGTTTAAAGAACACTCATGGTATTTTAGAAATGCCCTCGTTCGGGCGAACTATACCAACATTCCGAAAAAGATTTACAGTTCTACGGAATGGCTGGAACTATTTTTCAGAAATATGCTGCTGGGTGAGCAGAACGAGCTTCGCAACCGTTATCTACATACAAGGTATCAGCCTCAAAGTGCAACTGAAGAATCCCCAAAGTGCAAAATTTGCACTTTGAATTGCACTTTGGAAGAATCCGCCGTGTTGGCATACCTCAAGGAGAACCCACGTGCCACTCAAAAAGAGATTGCGGTACACATCCGCAAATCCGAGCGCACCGTAAAAACAATCACGGTGAATTTAACCAATAAGAATCTGATTGAAAGAAAGAACGGTAAACGCAACGGTTATTGGGAAGTGAAATGAGCCCTATTCCCTAAAAAAAATTGTATTTTTGCCCCAAATCCAAATACTGAAAAAATGACTAACTATTTAAAAACCCTGATGGCGATTTATTTATGCGTGATATCGAGTGCGTTGTGTACCGGACAAAACGTGAAGATTTACGACACCTCCAATTCCGGACTGATTGACAATGACCTTTGGGCCGTGGTAGTGGATCATGACGGCAACAAATGGTTGGGTACCCTCAAATACGGGTTGGTCAAATTCGACGGCGACACGTTCACCGTTTTCAACAAAGAGAACTCCGCCATCAAAGGCGATTGTGTGACGACGCTGTTCGTGGATTCCAAAGGGAACCTCTGGGCTGAATATTCACGTCCAGAAGAGGGAATTGTCATGTACGACGGGAATGTGTGGACGACATTCACAGCTGCCAGCTTGGGAGTTGAAAGCATTGATGTGCGAGACATTCGCGAAGCCTCCGACGGAGCAATATGGTTCGCCCTCGCAGACAAAGTGGTAATATACAAAGACGGGACTTGGTCTACGATGAAAATCCCCTACGATAATATTCTCTGCATGGATGTTCGGGAAGACGGTACCATCGCCGTGGGTTGCGATATGCAGCTGCTCATTTTCTCGAACGGGAAATGGAAAAAATACACGGAGAAGAATTCTGAACTGCAATTGGGCACTATCCGCGGTCTGAAGTTCCGTCCCGACGGCGCTTTGATGATCGGTTATGGCGGCGGTTTCGGCGGTGGTGGGCTCTCCGTGCTGAGCAGCAACTTTAATGTGTGGACCCATTACAACAAGTCCAACTCACAGATTCCCGACCACATGATTCGTGACATTGAATACGACGGCAAGAACTATTGGATGGCCTCGAACAACGGATTGGTGAAAAAGGATGGGGCCACCATTTCTGCGGTTTTCTTCAGGGAAGGGATGTTCAAAAATGTCATTTCGGACATCGCCCTCGAAGGCAAGACCCTTTGGATCGCCACCAATTTCGGTCTGATTAAATACGAACAATGAGCCTCTGGGGTTGTCTATTAAAATGTATCTTTGCCACATCATTAAAATCATCCCATTATGAATCCCGGCAAAAACAGATGCGAGTATTTGAAAGAGGTGAGGCGGCGGATCGCCACAGAGAACGAGATTCCGTTGGAGCAGCGCGAATGCACCTTCAAGGGGGAGTGCTCCGGCACTTGTCCCTTCTGCGAGGCGGAACTCCAATACCTTGAAAAGGAACTCCACAAGCGCAGGACGCTCGGTAAGGCGGTGACCGTGGCGGGAATCGCGCTGTCGTCTTTGGCGTTTGGGGCCTGCGAGACTTCCTCGAATTATGTCCCTTCAAGCGGTACCACTGGATATAGCCCACCCGTTTTCTCCACTGCGGCGGACAGCCTCGACCCTTCGGCCTTGCGTGCGGAATACGAAGCTTGTTTCACCCAAATCAGGGGTAACGGCACCGACGGTGTAGTCACTTTTGTGGATGGAATCAGAGTTCGCGCTACTACAACAGATAAATATGTCGTGGCGGCCAAATTCCCATCGGAATACGGCTCTCCCGTGCGATGGATCAGTCAGCGACTGCTTTCCTACAAATCGTATATGTCCAACGAGCTGCTGGACAACGCGATGGTCACCTTTGTGGTAAACGCGGACGGCCATGTGTCGGATGTGGATTTTGCGTATATGCCTGTGACGGGGTCGCAACAGGATTTCGAATTCCAGAACGAGGTACGCAAGCAGTTACTTACAATGCCGCGTTGGGTGCCAGCTATCAAGAACGACACCGCTGTCGCCTACACTGTTGCCGTTGCCGTGCATGATTTGAGGCAATAATCTGCCTTCTTTGCAAAAAAGAAACAATCATTTAGAATTAAATTTTATTGAATATCAGTGTTTTATATTTCCTAAAAAATGTTAATTTTGCCGCCGCTTTTTAGGAAGATATAATATGAAAATACTGTTTGTAGTAAACAACATATATTGTAAGGGGAATGGACTTGACGCGTCTGCACGCCGTACTATCAAGGCGCTGCGTGACATAGGGCAAGAGGTGAGAATTCTAAGCTGCGAGAATTTGGAAGATCCGAACGGCCCGCAGCCCGAATACCGACAGAAGGAGTTCTATTTCCCGATATTCCAGCCCATTATCAAAGCGCAAGGTTTTTCATACGCCAAATGGCACGGGCCGAATATTGAAGCGGCCGTCCGCTGGGCGGATGTCGTGCATTTGGAAGAGCCGTTTTTTATTGAACATGCGGCTATGAACTGGGCGAAGAAGCTTGGAAAGCCGCTCACAGCGACGTATCACCTGCATCCCGAAAACATCTTCTACTCTCTCGGAATGGATGGATGGTCGTTCCCGAACAATACGTTGCTGCGCTATTGGTCACGCGTTTTCCTCGACAAATGCCAATATGTGCAATGTCCTACCGAGAACGTCCGGGAACGATTGAACCGTTTCCACGTCAAAGCCAAATGCGTTACGCTCTCCAACGGTCTGATTCCCGACAAGTGTATTCGTCCCACAACACCGCCGTCGGACTATAATGACGAGAATCGTCCTTTAAATGTGATTTACATCGGTCGTCTTTCCGGCGAGAAAGACCAGCCCACGCTGATGAAAGCCATGCGTTACAGCAAATACGCTCATCGCATTCAATTGCATTTTGCAGGGGGCGGTCCCAAAGAGAAACAATACAAGCGTCTTTCCGCAAAACTCATGAAAGAGGGTGTGCTCAAATACGAGCCTATTTTCGGATTCTACAACCGCGACCAGCTGCGCCAGCTTGCCGCCAAAGCCGATTTGGCCGTGCATTGCGCCATCATCGAAGTGGAAGGACTGAGCATCATGGAGGCCATGCAACAGGCTGTGGTGCCGGTGATTGCAGATGGACGCTGTTCTGGCACATCACAATTCGCACTCGATGATCGCAGCATATTCCCCGCGAAAGACGCTAAAGCACTCGCCGAGCGCATCGACTACTGGCTTGATCGTCCGAAAGAACGCTGGGAGTTAGGCTTCAAGTATTCCGAGTCGATGGAGCAGTATGACATTGCCAACAGCGCGAAACGCCTCGTTGAAATGTTCGAGGCGGCTATCCGGGGAAATTAATTCATAATTCATCATTTACAATTCATAATAAATGCTATTTTTGCGGCTTCTTTTACGAAGACACAAAAAAATAATATAATGAAAAGAAATCTACTGATTATGGCCATTTTCGCAATGGCCACGTTCGCTGGGTTTAACGTGAAAGCCCAGGATTCCGTGTTCAGCTATACCTATCAGGGCACGACGCTGTATTACATTATTGATAGCAACCTGCAGGCGAGAGTGGTATCGCCACACTATCCTGAAACGTTTCATTACGCCGACAGCACGGAGAGTAGCTCTTGGTACGGATATGCTCAGCCGCAAGGTGACGTAGTAGTACCTGACACGGTGGTGTTCAACGGAACAGGCTATCCCGTGACAGCGGTTGAGGCGTTTGCCTTTTTCCGATGCGATAGTTTGACCAGCGTAACACTTCCTGTTTCAGTCACGTATCTGGAACACGATGCCTTTACTCAGTGTTCGCTGGAAACGATATCCATGCCCGGAGTTACCTTTATGGGCGAAGGCTGTTTCTACTACGCCACCTCCCTCACAAGCGTGGACATTCCCGCTGGTGTTACCTCTGTCCCAGAGTGGGGCTTCGACCACTGTTCGTCACTCCAGTCTGTGACTTTCCATAACGGTTTGATCGCCATTGGATACTGTGCTTTTCAAGGGTGTCCAAACCTCACGTCGATAACATTTCCGGAGAGCCTGAACACCCTTGGAGGTTATTGTTTCAGTACATGCACCGCTCTTGAATCTGTGGCACTCCCGAACAACGTGACTTCCATTGAAAAGTCGGCTTTCGCCAATTGTTGTGACCTCCAGTCGGTGTCGTTGCCGGACGGTCTGACTACTCTTGGCTATGGCGCCTTTTATAGTTGTAGCAATCTCCAGTCTATTGACATCCCCGGCAGCGTGAACACTATAGAAGATTGGTGCTTTAGCCAATGCTGCAGTCTCACCAATGTCACCTTGCATGAAGGCACGCAGACAATCGGTTTATGTTCTTTCAGGGAATGCACCAGTCTGACAACCATCAATTACCCTTCCTCGCTGACGGTGATCGATATTGGCGCATTCCAATACGACAGTTTGCTCGCCATCCCTTTAATTCTCCCCGAAGGACTCACCACTTTAGGACTTTTAGCTTACGGAGATTGCAGTAGCATTGTGACAGCGTATTTGCCAGGCTCTATTGGTGAAATTCCAGGAGAAACTTTTTATGGTTGCACCTCTTTGGCAACGGTCACTATCGGTGACGGTATTACGGCTATCGGGGAGCAGGCCTTCAATCATTGCCCAAATATTGACACCATCTTTATGGGGTGTTCTGTACCGCCCACCGTTGGCCCCTCATCCGACAGTACCTTCTACACTTATAATTCCATCCTTGTTGTTCCATGCGGTTCTTATGATGCATATTTTACTAGCCAGTTAGCAGATTATTTTTCAGGAATCATTGAAGACTGCGGTGTGGGCATCCCTGAGGTGGATCTTCCCGAGGTCACTATCCGTGTCGCCAACAGCCGCATTGAGGTTGAAGGTGCCGAGGGCGAAAAGGTTCGCGTGTTCGACATCACAGGCCGTATCGTCCGCAACGAATCGTTATCAGCAGGAGTCTATCTTGTACAGATCGGCAACCGTCCGGCACAGAAAGTGGTGGTGCATCCGAATATGTAGCGTTTCCGGAGCTTGTCCTTCGGTTCACCTCTTTTGTCTCTTACAAGGGCTGTATGCTATACGCCCTACCCTATAATCAAATACCATATCAAAGCGGGATTTTCCCGCTTTTTTTTGCGAAAATTCGACCACTTTTATTAAAACACACTTGATTATCAAGTGTTTATATTTATTAAAAAATGTTAATTTTGCCGCTGTCTTTTTGGGAGACATGTAGTAGAATGAATAATTGAAATTTGTAACAAAATCAAAATATCAAGCAATGAAAATTTTATTTGTAGTTAACAACTTTTTCTGTCAGGGCAACGGCCTTGACGAATCGGCAAGAAGAACCGTAAAGTCACTGCGTGAGGCAGGACAGGAAGTTCGCGTCCTTTCGGGCAAAAATCTGGAAGACCCCAATGGTCCTCATGCGGATTATGAGATGGAGAACTTCGATTTTCCGTTAGTGCAGCCAATGCTCTCCTCCTTTGGCTACCATTTTGCCAAGTGGAAGGGTCCTCAAATCGAGGAGGCGGTTCGCTGGGCGGATGTCATTCACATGGAAGAGACCTTCTTCCTCCATCATGCCGCTATGAATTGGGCCAAAAAGCTGGGCAAACCCATGGTGGGAACCTATCATGTGCATCCCGAGAATATCATTTTCAACACCTTAGGCTTCCGTGGCGGTTTTCTGACCTGCCAAATACTCTACCGTTACTGGTGCCGCGTTTTCTATGACCATTACAAATACTTGCAATGCCCTACGGAGAATGTGCGTGAGCGTTTGGTCCGCCACCGCGTCAAGGCGCACTGTTTCACCCTCTCCAATGGCGTGATTCCCGACAAATGCATCCGTCCGCTTACACCGCCGGAGAACTACCTCGATGAGAATCGTCCGCTCGACCTGATCTACATTGGTCGTACGGCCATTGAAAAAGACCAGCCGACGTTGTACAAGGCGATCCGTCTCAGCAAGTATGCGAAACGCATCCGGCTGCACATTGCAGGCCGCGGCCCGAAACTGGAACCCTACACCCGCATGGCCGAAAAGCTTTACGAGGACGGCGTGGTCGGTTACAAGCCGGTCGTCGGATTCTACAACCGCGACGAATTGCGCGAACTGGCCGCCAAAGCCGACTTGGCCGTTCACTGCGCCTTCGTGGAGGTGGAAGGCATGAGCATCACGGAAGCAATGCAACAGGCCGTGGTACCCGTGATCGCTACCGCGCGCTACTCCGGCACCTCCGCGTACGCCTTGGACGACCGCAGCAAATTCCCCTCGAAAAACGCGAAAGCGCTTGCCGAGCGCATCGACTATTGGTTCGATCACCCGCAGGAGCGTTGGGAGATGGGCTTCAAGTACGCCGAGTCGATGAACGATTACGACATCAACACCGTGGTGGCGAAACGGCTCATTGAAACGTATGAGGCGGCAATCCGGGATGTTAATTCATAATTTACAATTCGTAATTCATAATTCATAATAAATGCTATTTTTGCGCCTTCTTTTAATGAAGAAAAAAAAGTAATAAAATGAAAAGAAATCTACTGATTACGGCCATTTTAGCTATGGCTACGTTCGCTGGACTTAGCGTGAAAGCCCAGGATTCCGTGTTCAGCTATGTCTATCAGGGCACTACGCTCTATTACATCATCGACAGCAGCCAACAGGCGCGGGTGGTCCCCCCACTCTATCCTGATGTGTACTATTACACTGAAACGGACAGTAGCTCATGGTACGGCTACACCAAGCCGAAAGGGGCCGTGGTAGTTCCCGACATGGTGGTGTTCAATGGAGGACAATATCCCGTCACCGCTCTTGAAGCGTTTGCCTTTTACCAATGCGATAGTGTGACCAGCGTGACGCTGCCGGTTTCGGTTACTTACTTGGAACACGATGCCTTTACAGAATGCTCGCTGGAAACCATCACTATGCCGGGTGTCACCTTTATGGGCGAAGGCTGTTTCTACAAAGCTTCCTCTTTGACGAGCTTGGACATTCCCGCCGGAGTCACCTTTATCCCCGAATGGTGCTGCGATTATTGTTCCTCCCTTCAGTCGGTGACGTTTCATGAAGGTTTAATAACCATTGGAAAATGTGCTTTTATACGGTGCCATAACCTCCAATCGATAATACTTCCGGAGAGTTTGGACACCATCGGGCTTTATGCTTTCTGCTCATGCTTTTCCCTTGTGTCAGTGACATTTCCGGATAGCTTGACTACTATTGAATCTGCAGCATTTAAGAACTGCACTAGCCTCCTGACAATAACACTTCCCGAAGGCCTGACAACCATTGAACCATACACTTTCTTCGAATGCACTGGACTACAGTCAGTGTCATTCCCTGATGGCCTGACCTCCATTGGAGATTACGCTTTCACAAACTGCACTAGCCTCCAATCAATAGCATTGTCGAATAGTCTGACTACTCTTGGAGCAGGAGCTTTCAGATACTGCAGCAGCCTTCAATCAATATCATTTCCGGAGAGTTTGACCACCATTGAACCATACACTTTCTTCGAATGCGCTGGACTACAGTCTGTGTCATTCCCTGATGGTCTGACAACTCTTGACACTTTCGCCTTTTATGGATGTGGCAATCTTCAATCTGTTGACATACCTGGAAGCGTGAGCGTTATTGGAGAATGGGCATTTTCATATTGTAGAAGTCTCACTAATGTTACCTTGCACGAGGGTACAGATACGATTGGAAACGTTGCATTCTATGAATGCACAAGCCTGACAACCATCAACTACCCCTCCACCCTGAAAAAGATTGGAGAATACGCGTTCATGTCCGACAGCCTGCTCACCAGCCCCGTTATTCTTCCTTATGGACTCACTCATTTAGGGATTGCGGCTTTTGCACGTTGTATTAACATCGTTTCCGTCAGTCTGCCTGGAACGCTATCGGAATTTCTGTCATTCGTATTTGAGAATTGCACCGCTTTGGAGACAGTCACTATTGGAGATGGCATTACGGAAATTCCTGCTCATACCTTCCATTTATGCCCTAATATTGACACCTTCTTTGTGAATTGTGCCGTTCCGCCCACCGTTGGTTCTCTCTCCGACAGTACTTTCTACACTTATAATTCCACTGTTGTTGTTCCATGCGGTTCTGAAGAGGCTTACAGACAAGATCCGGCATGGGGACTCTTTTCCGACATCATTGAAGACTGCGGTGTAGGTATCCCTGAAGTGGATCTTCCTGAGGTCACTATCCGTGTCGCAAACAGCCGCATCGAAGTCGAAGGTGCCGAGGGCGAAACCGTGCGCGTGTTCGACATCACAGGCCGCCAGGTCCGCAACGAGGCGCTGTCCGCCGGCGTCTATCTGGTGCAGATCGGTAACCGTCCTGCACAGAAGGTGTTGGTGCATCCGAATATGTAATCTGAAGCTTTATCGTAACATAAATCAAAAGCGGCAGGCCTAACGGTCTGCCGCTTTTGGTAGCAACGTTATAATTAAATAAATTGTATTTTTGCTGCTCGATTATGGAAGGTTTAGTCACAAAATCTACAGGTAGCTGGTACTCAGTGCTTAACGAGGCCACGGGCAAGCGGTTGGACTGCCGTTTGCGCGGACAGTTCCGCATTCACGGCATCAAGAACACCAATCCCGTCATCGTGGGCGACCGTGTGGAGTACGACATCGAAAAGGACGGCACTGGCGTCATCAACCAGATTGCCCCTCGCAAGAACTACATCGAGCGGAAATCCACTAACCTTTCGAAAATCAGACACTTGATTGCCGCCAACATCGATTTGGCTTTCTTGGTGATTACCCTTCGGGAACCCCGCACCTCACTCGGTTTCATCGACCGTTTCTTAGTGGCAGCGGAGGGATTCCGCATCCCCGTATGCCTGGTTTTCAACAAGATGGACCTCTACAACGAGGCGGAATTATCTGTAGTCGAAGAGCTGTCGGAACTCTACACCCATATTGGCTACCAAGTGCTGCACACCTCCGTGGTGACGGGCATGGGCATCGACGAGCTGCGGGAGAAGATCAGCGGTAACGTCTGCCTCTTCAGCGGTCACTCGGGCACGGGCAAGTCGGCGATCATCAGCGCGATAGACCCGACGCTGAACCTTCGCACCGGTGACATCTCGAAAGTACATAACAAGGGAAAACACACCACCACCTTTGCGGAGATGTTCCCGCTGGCGGGCGGCTACATGGTGGATACGCCCGGCATCAAGGAGTTCGGACTGATACAATACACCAAAGAGGAGATCCGCGACTATTTCCCGGAAATCCGAGCCTACAACAACCGCTGCAAATTCGACGACTGCAGTCACACCCACGAGCCCGGTTGTCTGGTGCAGGAGGCCGTGGAGAACGGCGAAATCGCTCTCTCGCGCTATCTCAACTACATCGCCATATTAGAGGCGGATGATATGAAATTAGCCGATTGGGAGCTGAAATAGTTAGCAGTTAGTAGTTAGTAGTTAGCAGTTTTAGCTGATACGAATTAGTTTTCGTATATATCGAAGCTGTGGTCGTCATAGAAGAAGACGATTTTCTGTAATTTCTTTTCCGGGGAGGCCGGTTGGTGCTTGTCGCGCTTGACAGGTGCGGAAGCGACTTTGGCTTCCGGGGTCTTGCGGGTGCGGACGGGCGTCTCCTGCGTGCGTACAAGAGTGGCAGGAACAGCATTCATCACGGACTTTTCCTCCTCAGAGGCAGGCTCTTCCGTATCAGGTTCATTCTCAACGGGTTCTACAGATTCTTCCTCTTGATCGGCAGTCACATCCTCTTGAGAATCGTCCAGATTCTCGTATTCGCCAAATAGATCAGTTTGCCGCATCATTTTCGAATTCTCGGCGGGTTGTTCTTTAGCGGGCTTTTCAGGTTCCGGAGCAGGAGTGTTAACTTCGGGAGTGGCTTCCGCCTCCGGTCGCATCATATCGCCCATACCCATGATGAGCCATTCGGTGGAAATTTCCGGATACTTGGCCAAGATTTTTTTTGCCACATCCAGGCTAGGTTGATTACGTCCCGTTAACAAATGCGTCAATCCGGAACGACTGATACCGATGTTGTCCGCAAAGGCAGCAGCAGACAATTGTGAATAATTGATAACTTCCTTGATTCTATCTATCATATTGTTACAGTTATATTCAACACACAATTAAAACCATAAAGATTTGCAAAGATAACATATTTTTGTAAACCACGACATTTGTACGACGATTTTTTGAATTTGTTACAAGAATATCACACTATTTATACAACAGTAACCTATTTTCATTAAAATTCGATTTGTTGAAAATAACTCAAATCTTTAATTTAAGTAAACCAAGTAATGTTTTGTCAATCAAATAATTGATTTAATTAATAATGTAAAATATTGAATTGTTGATAATTATAGCAATCTATTTGATTTAACGATTTAAGCACAGAATATAACCTGCTGATATATTGAATACTTATACAAAATCGTAATCTTAATCAATCGCAACCATCAAACACACCATTATTTTCAGCGGCTTCATCGGATAAAATTCAATCTATTTCCAAAAATAACACGCTATTTATTATTGTAAATTGACATAGATGTTGTGTAATGTTGTATTTGTAACAAATAGTTATTTATCCAGTATTGGTAGTGTTGTCAGCGTGTTACTTTTATAACAATCAAAAATCTGAGCATCTGTTCTCGCTGTAACAATTGTCACCGCTCCCATTTCCAATCGTGATCGCCCTCGTAAATTAACAATCATTAATCATTTGTTATTTCAAATAATCCAAAATCCTCCTCCTGCCACTTCTTACTTCTTCCCTCTTACTTCTCAAACGCCCCAGTTTTTAACTGCTAACTACTAACTACTAACTGCTAACTATTTTTCAATTCTCGGCGCGATAAAAAAAGCTATTTTTGCCGCCGTTTTCGGGAGCCCTCTCCCACCCCATTGAGATTGTGCAATATTATTAGATATGAAAGGTATTTATACGTTCTTACTCTTGATTTGTTCGAATGTCTTCATGACGTTCGCGTGGTACAGTCACCTGAAATTGCAAAGCACCGCTTGGTTCAGCAAGCTCTCTTTGCCGATGGTCATCCTTTTCAGCTGGGGCATCGCCCTGATTGAGTACTGCTTCATGGTGCCCGCCAACCGTATCGGCTTCATCGACAACGGCGGTCCGTTCAACCTCTGGCAGCTCAAGGTGATCCAGGAGTTCCTCTCACTGACCGTCTTCACCATCTTCATGCTGGTCTTCTTCAAGGAACAGACCTTCACGTTTAACCATTTCATCGGGTTCTGCTTCCTCATCCTGGCGGTCTATTTCATCTTCAAAAAATAGGCTTAGGAGCTTAGAAGTTTTTCAGGCTTAGGAGATAGCTCGGAGACATAAGCATTGTAATTCCGAATTGAATGCAGAAACGTTTGACTACAAACGGATTACGGCCAGACGAAATTTATTCATCGAAAAAAAACGAGGGGGTACAATAAAATTAACGAACATTCGTTAAATGTTCGTTTTTATAATGTATCATCAAGTTGTATCGCCGATGGATAAAGATTTTACCCCTGTTACAAAGAAAACGGTCAAAAAGGAGAAACCTTCGAGAAGAATCATCGAAAATATCCTGAATTATTCCAAATCCCTCAGCGTGATTGCCGGGATTTCTTCACAACCGTTACTTTTCATCAACAACTAACCTTTCGGGATGCCGCATCGCGTAGTCATCGCATTGGGCAGCAACAAAGGTTGTCGCGAGTTCTATCTTGCGCTCTCCATTCGTCTGATTGGATGGGAGGTGGGTTCTGTTGTGCAGACCTCTTCCGTCATTGAGACCCCCGCCTGGGGGTTCGAGGCGGATCCCTTTTTGAACCAGGTGATCGTGGCGGAGACCGAGCTTACGCCGCTGCAATTGCTCGACACGTTGCAGTCGATTGAGCGTCGGCTGGGTCGCACGCAGAAGAGTACCATGGTGGACGGGAAGCCCGTTTACCACGACCGCACCATCGATCTCGACATCCTGGATTACGACCGGATGCAGTATCACGACGACCGTCTCACGCTCCCGCACCCGCATATCGCCGAGCGCGAATTCGTGCTGGCACCATTGCGCGAACTAAACATCAATCTCACCGACAATCATGAAGATACCGTATAACTATATTGTGGTGGAAGGCAGTATCGGTGCCGGAAAGACCACCCTGTCCACAATGCTGGCCGAAGACTTCAACGCTGAATTGGTGCTGGAACGCTTCGCCGACAATCCCTTTTTGGAGAAGTTCTACAAAGATCCCGAGCATTACGCCTTTCCGGTGGAGATGACATTCTTGATGGACCGCTACCAGCAGCTCAAGAACCTGCTCACTGCCCGCGACCTCTTCACCGACTTCGTCATTGGTGACTATTTCATCGACAAATGTCTGCTTTTCTCCAAAAACAACCTGGCGAAGGACGAATTCTCGCTTTTCAAGACGGTTTTCGACACCATCGCTGGCTTCTTGCCCAAGCCAGACCTGATTCTTTACCTCTACACCGCCCCCGACCGTCTGCTCAAGCAGATCGCCAAGCGCAACCGTTCGTTCGAGAAGGACATCACCGCCGAATATCTCTCCGACATTCAGGAAAAATACCTTACCTATTTCAAGGAAAACCAACAGATTCCCATCCTTTTGGTGGACACCGAGAATGTGGATTTCGTGGAAAATCCATCTGACTATCAACATTTTAAGAATCTAATTATGAAACAACACGATGCCGGCATTCATCGCATTCTGTTTTAATTCACAATGCCGTTTTGAAAATTATTTTCACAAAACATCAAACGTAGTCATTTTTTTACTACTTTTGCGAGGATTTTTATAAAAGAGGAAATAAACAAAAAAGTTATATAACGTTATGAAAATTAGAAGGTTAATCGCTATTTTGATGGCAATCGTGGTGGTCATTCTGGCCATTTTTGCCGCACGCAGCATCATGCGTCCCGAAAAATTCAAATCCGTTTACGAGCTCCGCAAGGAGGCTAACGTGCAAAACCTGCTGGCAATCCGCAGCGCACAGGCCGTCTACAAGAACGTCAACAAAGTATATGCTGACGACATCGACAAGCTGGTCGACTTCGTGAACAACGGTACCGTGCAGATTGAGAAGAACGTGGGTGACTTCCCGGACACCATGAGTGAAGCTCAGGCCTTCAAGCTCGGTTTGATCCACAAAGAAATCGTCACCGTGCCCGCCATCGAAAAGATTCTGGACATCGACCACAAGATTCCGAAAGAGAATTTCAAACACTTCCAGTACATTCCTTTCTCTAACAAGGAGAAGAAGTACGAAATCCAGACCGACTCCATCGCCAGCAAGACCTACACCATTCCTGTGTACCGCATTGATGTGTCGTTGGATGACATCTTGATCAACATGGACAAATCTATCACTCCCGAAAATGCCGGTCCGCTTGCTAGATTGTGGAACAAGATTTTCTACAACAACTTGTCTGATGAGGAGCAATACAAATCCCAGTACGAGCCTCTGTACATGGGCTCCCTGACCGAGGCCAGCACCGCCGGCAGTTGGGAATAATCCTGCTTATGAATATGTCATTTCAAGCATATTATGGAAAATCCATTCGCATTGCGCCGGATGGATTTTCGTTTTATAAGACAGAGGGCAAACGACTGACCGTCAAGAGTTTCCCGCGCACTTCCGACGCGTTGCTCTCCACGGAGGCGCCGCAGTTTTTCGGCACTGAGGAGAAAGTCACTGTGATTGCCGCCCAGCACATTCCTATGCTGGTGCCTGCGGAGCTTTATCTGCCCGAAAAGGACCGTGAGTACCTGGATCTGCAGTACGACACTTCCCGACTTGGTGCCACCTGTGCGGACGATGCGGGCGCCTACAAGGCGGTCTACTTCCTCACGCAGAACGAGAAGGACACCCTCGGACGGCTTCCTTTCCCGCACCAGACCGTGTCGGAAACCACCCTACTCTACCGAATGCTTTGTGAGCAGGAGGCCGAATCCGCGCTGTTCGTCGCGCAAAACGCCGCTTTCACCGACCTGGTGGCCGTTCAGAAGGGCGAACTGCTCTTCGCCAACCGCTTCCAGCTGGTGGAGCCTGTCGATACCTTATATTATATATGCAATGTGATTCAGCAGTTCAATCTGCGCCAGCCGCAGGTGTATCTCCATTTCTTCGCGGAGGAGAACAAAAAGCTGCCGCAATTGCTGAAAACCTACAAACTGAACCCCGTCATTCTCTAGAATATGCGAATCATCAGTGGAAAAAACCGAGGCCGACACATCGTGGCGCCCACCAACCTGCCGGTGCGCCCTACCATGGACATGGGCAAAGAGAGCCTCTTCAACATCCTGAACAACTACTTCTATCTCGACAACGTGCGGGTGCTGGACCTCTTTTCCGGCACGGGCAACATCACCTACGAGTTTGCCTCCAGAGGCGCCCTTTCGGTGGTGGCTGTGGACGAAAACCTCCTGTGTACCAAGTTTATCCAGAAGACAGTAGACCTGCTGAAATACAACGACCAGGTGACGGTGATTCGTCAGGACGCTTTCGCCTATACCGCCGCGTGTCGTCAGCAGTTCAATATCATCTTCGCTGATCCGCCCTACGATTTGCCGGATATCGAGAAGATCATCGACAACGTGTTTGAGCACAATCTGCTGCTCCCCGACGGCTGGCTGGTGATGGAGCATTCCGGAAAGCACGACTTTTCGCAGCATCCCAAGTTCTACGACCACCGTCGTTACGGCAAGCTGCATTTCTCCTTTTTCGTGAATATGTCGGAAGAAGAAAGCGAGGAGACGGATGGAGAATGAGAAACGTTATCTGATTGTGGGACTGGGCAATGCCGAGCAGCAATATGCGGGCACACGCCATAACTACGGCTTCGAAGTGGCCAATGCGGTAGCCGCTGAATTCAAGACCACCTTCAAGAGCGACCGTCTGGCCTACGTGGCGAGAGCCTCTTTCAAAGGCCGCGAGTTGGTGATCCTAATGCCCACCACCTACATGAACCTGAGCGGTAAAGCGGTGAAATACTGGCTGGCGGAAGAGAACGTCTCTGTGGACCATTGCCTAGTGATTTACGACGACATCGACCTGCCGTTGGGCATCTTCAAGATGAAACCGAAAGGCGGCGCCGGTACCCACAACGGCATCGGCAACATCATCGAGACGTTGGAGCGCACCGACATCCCGCGCATGCGATGCGGCATCGGCAAAGACTATGCCCAAGGCTATCAGGTGGACTACGTGTTAGGCCGCTTCTCCTCTGAGGAGCTGAAACTGGTGGAGCCCTGCATCAAACGCGCCGTCAGTGCCGTGAAATCCTTCGTTACCGTGGGCATGCAAATGACAATGAACCAATTCAACACAAAAGAGACAGAGTTGGCAAAGACATTGGAATCGTCTAACGACCAATAACTGCTAACTACTAACTTCTAACTGCTAACTAATTTCAAAAATGCGTAAAACATTAATAATCATCGGAATAATCCTCGCCGCATTCTCCATGCAGGCACAAAACTGGTATCAGTTGGGCTTGAAAGTCTCTACCCAGATTCCGTTGGTGAGAGCCTATTCGGATGTAGACTACCTTTCCACACTGAGAACTCCTAACATAGGGTTCTATTTCAGAGGCGGGCAGTATGTGTTTGGAGAAATCGGCATTGGGTATCAATACTTTAGAAGCCGTTTCGACGTCACCCAACCCGACGGTTCCGAAATCAGCGACATGGTGCAGACCCATTATTTGGTGATTCCGATCAAGGCGGTCGGTGAGGTGCCGATCACCCAAAAAATCGCCTTCCTGCCGTTTGTGGGCGTCATCTACCAGCCGTTGTTAAAGGTTTCCGACAACATTTTGGGTTACAACAAAACGAACATCGAGAGTCAGTGGGCGTTGCTCACCGCCGGTTTCGATTTCCGTTTCGGATTCATCACCTTGGGTGCCGATTATCGCTACTCATTCCAGAATTATTTCCGAAATAAGTCTGGCAGAAAGCCCCAATACATCGGCATTTCAGCAGGCGTGATCTTCTAACGTGCTCATTCACAAAGCAGTAAAAAAATCACCGCCAACACGAGGAAATACCGAAAAAAAGTGTATTTTTGCAGCGTCATTTTGACAGGGAGCTTAGCTCAGTTGGTTTAGAGCATCTGCCTTACAAGCAGAGGGTCACTAGTTCGAATCTAGTAGTTCCCACAAAGGTAGAGACGGTATGCACACCGTCTCTTTTTTTATTTGTAGGGCTGCCGCATTGCGACAGCCCTACATACGTTCGCAAACGAAATTGACGGTTTGCAGATATAGTCCTAAAGCCTCGGAGAGGCGACACACACGCAGTGCAATTAACACCACACAAGCCGACAGGTGCAGAGTGGTGTTGGCGATGCTCACACAACTACGGGCATCTCGAAGAGATGTGACAGATAAGAAGGTTGTCAGAGCCATTGACAGTCGCATATCTCCGATATGCCGGGACTGGTCGTCTCCGTCTGTCACCACACTACGCTCCGCTTGTATGGTGTTAATTGCGCCTGTCGGCGCGTCTCATGCCTCCGGCATGTTTTCCGAGACGGTGTGCACACCGTCTCTACAATCCACCGTCGCATCTCTACAATCGTAAACCGCAAATCCTAAGTCTAAAGTCTCAAGTCTAAAGTCTAAAAAAAGGCCGTCACCTCCCCGGCAACGGCCCTTTATCTTCCCTCTTCCTTCTTACATCTTTATCTTCTTGAACATCCTCTTCCAACGCACCTTGCCCTTATCGCTGAAGGTCTTGAACTTGTCGAGGGAGAGCCAGACGATGGAGGCCTTGCCTACGATGTGGTCCTCCGGGACAAAGCCCCAGAAACGTGAGTCGGCACTGTTGTGGCGGTTGTCGCCCATCATGAAGTAGTAGTCCATTGCGAAGGTGTAGCTCGTGGCCACCTGACCGTCGATCAGCACCTTGCCGTCTTTCACCTGCAGGTCGTGACCTTCGTAGTTGCGGATAATCTTGTCGTACAGCACAATGTTCTCCGGCGTAATCTCCACCGTCATCCCCTTCTGCGGGATGGTGAGCGGTCCGAAGAAGTCCTTGTTCCACTTGTAGTTACTGTCGTGCGGGAAGATGTCGGGACTGTAAACGCCGTCCTCCTCGGTCAAAATCTGCACCTCATAGCCCTTCTTGCGGATGCTGTTTTGCTGCTCGCTGTTCAGCATGGCCACAAAACGGTTGATATCGACCTGCTGGAAGTCTTCCTCGTTGAGATCCAGGTTCTTGCGATCCTTCTTGGAGAGCTGCAAACCGGCAGGATGCGAAATCAAACAGGCATATTGAATGCGTTTGGGATTGGTTACCGCTTGACCGTTGATATAGACTTGACGGTCGATGATCTGCAGATTGTCGCCGGGCGTACCGATGCAGCGTTTCACGTAGTTCTCGCGCTTGTCCACCGGACGGGCAATCACCTTATACTCCTGCCAAACCACTTCCCTACCCTTGCCGGGCTTGTAGGCACCGGGGTACTTCATGCGCAGCTGCTGGATGTACTCGGGGGGATAGTGACGGAAGAGGTTGTTCCTCTCTGCCACAGTCGCGTTGGGGTTGAAGATCGCCTCATACTCGCGCACAATGGCGTAGTAGCTCTCGGCCTGACGCTCCACCACCACTGTGTCGCCATCTGGATAGTTGAAGACCACCACATCGTTGCGTTTCACCGGATTGAGGGCCTTGGAACGCATATAGGGCAGCTTGATGATTTCGGAGTAGGATTTGATCTCAGTTTTTGGCAGCTTGTTGTGAATAAACGGCACTGCGATAGGCGTTTGCGGCGCACGCACTCCGTATGCCAACTTGCTCACCGAGAGGAAGTCGCCGATCATCAACGAGCTTTCCATAGAGGAGGTCGGGATGGTGTAGAGCTCGAACCAGCAGGCGCGGATGATGTAGGCGGCGGCCACCGCGAAGATCAGCGCATCACCCCACGAGCGGGCGGATGTCTTCTTCGGACGCTCCAAGTTCTCCGGCGTAATGTACTGCTCCTTAGGCGAAAAGCCCAGATACGGCAGATAGAACGGGAAGAACATCGTGCCCAAAATCAGCGGCACGTAGCTGTACTTGTTGAACTGACGGATGGTTTCCCACACCATGTAATAGAACATGAAGATGCCGAGATACGGGATGAGGAAAAGCACCATCCACCACCATTTTTTGCCGATGACCACCTTGATCCACAGCCAGATGTTGTAGAACGGGATCAGCGACAGCCACGGTTTCAGACCGACTTTCTTGAAAATGCCCCACATACCGACTTGCCAGCCGATGAAGGAGACGATGAGGATGATGATGAGGGCGGTTTTGGATATTAACATTTTTCTTTGGTTTTAGGGTAACCCCACACTGCGCTCCTACGTCGCTTGTATGGGGTTATTAAAATCTTGTCCCTTCGGGACTGCTTAATGAATAAAATTCAAATAACATTGGGCATTACGTTGACCCATTATCAATTATCAATTATCAATTATCAATTATCAATTATCAATTATCAATTATCAATTATCAATTAGACATTTTTCAAAGGGGTATACGCCAGCGGGTTGAATCAACAGCCATTCGGCGGCGAAGACGGCGCCGCGGGCGAAGCCTTCGCGACCGTGGGCGGTGTGTGTGATCTCGATGGTGTCTTCGGGGGAGGACCATACTATCTTGTGAGTGCCAGGCACTTCGCCTTCGCGGATAGCGGTGACGGGTAGCACCACGCGGGTGTTATCGCACGGGGTAAGCTGCCACTCTTTGAGGGCATCCACCTCCTTGATGATATCCTGTGCCAGATGGATGGCAGTACCGCTCGGGGCATCCTTCTTGTGGATGTGGTGCGTCTCTTCCATCGACACTTGGTAACGGTCCTGGGCATTCATTAGCTGCGCTAACATCTTGTTGATTTTGAAGAAGATGTTGACCCCGATACTGAAGTTGGCGCTGTAAACCAACTTGCCTTCAGCGGCCGTACATTTCGCACTGATCTCGTCCAAACGGTCGAACCATCCGGTGGTGCCGACCACGATCGGGACCTTCGCCTCGAACGCACGAAGCATATTCGGGACCGCTGCGGAAGGTTCGGAGAAGTCTATAGCGACCTCCGCACTGCGGAACTCGCTGTCGAACCGTTGCCAATCCTCCGCATTGTCTATCACGGCCACAATCTCGTGCCGCCGTTCCTGCAGCACCTTCTCCACGATATGGCCTATTTTTCCGTATCCTAATATTGCGACTTTCATTTTATTGTTTTGCAAATTTACTAATATTGCCGTCCCCCTGTAGAGACGCGATTAATCGCGTCTCTACAAAACGGTAACATTATTTCTCCAAGGCTTTCTTAACCGCCTTCTCAATATCCTCGCCCCGCAAATTCCGTGCAATAATCTTGCCGTCTTTGCCGATAAGCAGGATCTGCGGGATGCCGTCCACGCCGTAAGTGTCTGTGGCGTTGCGGGTGGCATCCGTCAGCTGCGTCCACACCATCTTCATATCCTTGATGGCTTTCGCTTGCGCGTCGGGCTTGTCCCAAACGTTGAGGCTGACCAACACGAAATCCTTGTTGTCGCCGTACTTTTCATAAATCTTGGCCAAATTGGGAATTTCGCGACGACAGGGTCCGCACCAGGAGGCCCAGAAGTCGATAAGCGCAACTTTGCCCTTGATCACCTTGCTCAGCTTGATCGGTTTGCCCGTTTTGTAGTCGGTCAAGTCCAAATCGATAAACTGCTTGCCAGGGGCCGTGTGACTCACCTTTTCCATGGCCGACAGCTTAGCCCGCAACTGCGGATAAGTGGTCACTACCGGTGCAGCACCTTCCAACATCGCCAGCACCGACTCATAGTCAATTTCGGAATAATCCAACAGATCCTCCATCACGAATGCCCCCACGGCATTGTTTTTGTTGGCTTCATACGTTTTGGCAAGATACTCAACAAACTTTTGAAAACGTTGGTCATAATCCTGTCTCAGTCTATCCTTCTCACTTTCAGGCATTGAAATCGTATTCTTCACTTGGCTGATGATCGCATTCATGACGCTGATGTCATAACTGCATTTTCTCCAATACTGACCAAGTCGGTCGTTCAACGGACTTCCAGAAAGAGAATCGGTCACCAAATCAGCATAGATATTGCCAGATTCGCCGACAATGCGCAGGAAATAGTAGCTGCGAGGATTGTTGTTCTGCGGATCCGTCTTCAACATACCCACGAACGGTTCGCCCACTGTAATATCCAAGGCAAAAGTACTGTCGACTATCTTGGTGGAAGCCAACGGCTTGCCCGATTTCAAGTTCAACACGGTGATGTTCTTGCCTTGCAATTCAGGCACCGCCACACGCCCCGTGATATGGCAGTTCTGCGCCATGAGACCGGAGGTGAGGAGAGTCAGCACTATGGTGGATAGGATGATCTGGAGGGTGTTTCTTATCATAGTTTACACGTTTATATGTTTACTCGTTTAAGGTTTAAGGTTTATGGTTTAGAATTTAAGTCTATGTTTTAAGTTTAAGTTTATGTTTATGTCTATGTCTAAAGTCTTAAGTCTCAAATCTCAAGTCTTAAATCACTTGAAGCTCAGCACTAAACTCACCCCGTAGGAGGGCGAGGTGTTAATCGGGTTGGGCAGCACCATCGGGCTCCATTGGAAGGAGAGATCGTCGGAGACATCGAAATAGTAGAGGTGGGCGTCCACCATGGCGTCGATGAAGTTGAGGGTGTAGATGATGAGCGTGGCGGCAAGGGCAATTTCCATATTGCGTTGGGCCGTTTGTTTCATGGAGAGGATGTTCTCGTCGGGATATTTGGCCAGTGCGGGCAGCAACAGCTCCGTATGACCGTCGCGACGGTTGATGAACTCCTTGCGGTAGAGGAACATATCGGAGGCGTATTTGGTCAGAAAATAGCCCGAAACATCCAGCAAACCATAGATAATGGGCACTTTCCAGTACTTGCGGTTATACATCTGACCGCCTCCTGGAATGATGGAATAGAGAATGGCCGCTGTGGGACTGTGTTTGGCCACCGTCAGCGAGTCTTGTTTCTTCACACGCGAAGTGTTGGGGGAAGAGATGTCCTGAGAATAAGCAAACAGACTCATACAGAGCAGAATAGCGCCGATAAGAATCTGTTTGGTATATTTCATATTCGTAAAAAATTGCGGAACCTTAACGCTCAAAAGCCCGATTTATTGTAACAAATCCAGCAGGCGTTTCAGTTCTTCATCAGAAGCAAAGGGGATTTGGATTTGTCCTTTGCCGGAGATGTCCTTCTTGATGTTTACCTTGGCGTTAAGTCGCTTTGAGATAGCGTTTTGGGCGGTGCGCACATCGTCGGCGAGGGTGATCTTCACCTTCGACTTCTTCTGCCGCATTCCTTCGAGCGTCTTCTTCACCAAAGTCTCGGTTTGGCGAACGGAAAGTTGCTCTTTCACAATCTGTTGCACCAGTTTGGCTTGCGTGGCTTCGTCTTCCACAGCCACCAACGCACGAGCGTGGCCCATGGAGATCTGGTTGTCGCGTACGGCCACCTGCACGGGTGTAGAGAGCTTGAGCAGACGCAAATAGTTGGAGATGGTAGTGTTGGTTTTGCCTACCTTCTCGCCCAGTTGCTCCTGCGTGAAATGGCACTCGTCCATCAGCATCTGATAGCTCATGGCGATTTCAATGGCGTTCAGGTCGGCACGCTGGATGTTCTCCACCAGAGCCATCTGGATGGAGAGTGCATCATCGACGGTGCGCACAAAGGCGGGAATTTCAGTCAGACCGGCCATCTGCGCAGCACGGAAACGGCGCTCACCGGAGATCAGCTGGTATTTGCCGTTGCCCACCGGACGCACGGTCACCGGCTGAATCAGTCCGTAAGTCTTGATAGACTGCGCCAGCTCCTGCAACGCCTCCTCGTCGAACTTGGTACGAGGCTGATAGGGATTCGCCTCGATGGAAGCCACATGTATATTGGTATTACCGCTTACCACCTGCGAGGGCTCTTTATGCACGGGGATTTCCATATTCCCGAGCATCGCGCCCAATCCTCTTCCTAACGGTTTATCATTCTTTGGCATAATTTTGTTTTTTTGTTCGTTAATTCTCCCCAACTGCTAACTGCTAACTAAACGGTGTATCCGTTCTTCAGGAGGAACTCCTTCGCCAGATTCATGTAGTTGACATGTCCGACGGACTTGATGTCGTAAACGGCAATGGGCACGCCGTAACTGGGAGCCTCGCTCAGACGCACGGTACGGGTGATCACGGTATCGAACACGATATCGCGACAGTGGAACCTGACATCCTCATACACAGCATTTGCCGACTTGTAACGATTGGTGTACATCGTCATCAGAATGCCTTCGATGGAGAGGTTCGGGTTCATGTTGGACTGCACAATACGGATGGTGTTGAGCAGTTTTCCGAGACCTTCGAGAGCGAAATACTCGCACTGCACGGGGATGATAACCGAGTCGGCAGCCACGAGGGCGTTCAAAGTCACCAGACCGAGGGAGGGGGCGCAGTCAATGAAGATGAAGTCGAAATCGTTCTTCACATCGGTGAGGGCGTCCCGCATGCGGTACTCGCGGCGGTCGAAATTGATCATCTCGATTTCGGCACCCACAAGGTGGATGGTGGCGGGCATCACGAAGAGGTTCGGGGTTTTGGTCTCCACCACCGCTTCGTTGGCCATCTTGCCGTTCACGATGCAGTCGTAGATGCTGACGGTGTTGTCGTCGGGATAGACACCCACGCCGCTGGAGGCATTGCCCTGCGGGTCGGCGTCGATGAGCAGCACACGGAAATCCAGCAGCGCCAGCGACGCCGCCAGGTTCACGGCGGTGGTGGTCTTCCCCACCCCGCCCTTCTGGTTCACAATGGCTACTATCTTGCCCATTACAGCGAGAGATCTATGTCGTCAAAGTTGATCCCCATGTCGACATCCTCGTTCTTCTCGAAGTTATCGTTCTCGAAGAAATCGTCTTGCTCCGGAACCGTGCCGTTTTCAATGAATTCGATTACGCCGGTGAGCGCGTTTTTGAACTTATCGAAATCCTCCTTGTAGAGGAAAATCTTATGCTTCTCGTAGAAGAAGTTGCCGTTGTCGGCATTGAACTTGCGTTTGCTCTCGGTGATGGTCAAATACATCTCCTCGTTCCGACTTCTCTTCACATCAAAAAAATAGGTTCTTTTCCCAGCCTTCACTGCCCTGGAGAGCACTTCGTTTTTGTCTTGATTTTCCATAATGTCTTATTCTTTTATTGATTCGAATCAAACCGCAAAATTACGGAATTTTTGTTACAATGGACGAATTATTTTAAATTATTTTCTTTTTTCCAACTGCTTCGGTTGCTTAACTTTCTGTTGCTGTTGTTGTTGCTTGAGCATCTGCTGCTGTTGCTTCTGCAGTTCCTCCATCTTGAGCTGCCATTTCGATTTCTTCACCGGCTTCTTCATGTTTTCCTGCATCTGGGCGCGAAGCTTGTCTTCATCGATGGCCATGCGGAAAATCCACATCTGGAGGAAGGTGAAAATGTTGAAGAGCAGATAGTAGTACGTGAGTGCGGATGCGAAGTTGTTGAACATGAACAGGAACATGATCGGCATCATATACATCATGATGTTCATCATGCGCTGCTGGTCCTTGTTGCCCTGCGTGGGCGCCATCAGCTTCTGGTTCAGCCAAGTGTAGATGATCGTGGCGATGGTCATCAGGATGGTGAAAAGACTGAGGTGGTCGCCGAGCAACGGCACATTGTGGCCGAAATCCCAGATGGAATCGTAAGTGGAGAGGTCTTCCGCCCAGAGGAACGATTGCTGGCGCAGCTCGTATGCCGACGGGAAGAAGCGGTACATGGCGATGAGGATCGGCATCTGCAGCAACATCGGCAGACAGCCGCCGGCAGGTTTCACCCCCGCACTGCGGTAGAGCGACATCGTGGCCTGCTGTTTCTTCATCATGTCCTCATCCTTCGGGTATTTCTCGTTAAGCGCCTCGATTTCAGGCTTCAAAGCGCGCATTTTAGCCGAAGACATATAGGTTTTGTAACTCACTGGCAACACGATAATCTTGATGAAGATGGTGAGAATCAGGATGATAAGTCCGTAGCTCAAACCGTAAGCTTGCAGCCAGTTGAACACCGGGATGATGATGAATCGGTTGATCCAGTGGAGCAGGAAGAAACCCCAGCCCAGCGGCACCTGGCGTTCCAGTTTGTTGTCGTACTCTTTCAACAGACGGTATTGGTTGGGACCTACAAACATATACATGTCGAAATGGCCTTTGTTCAGATCAGCCAGTTCGAAATCCAGCTCTGCGGAACAGTCCTTAAGAATCGTAGTCTCCTTTTTATCAGGGACTTTCACTTCCAGCGTACCGGAGGTGAAGGGTGCGTCTTTGGTCACCAAGCAGGTGGTGAAGAACTGTTGCTTGAAGGAGACCCACTTCAGCGGAGAGGTGAAATCCTTCTTTTCGGGCTTGCGCTCGTCAAGGTTGTCCACTTCATCGCTGTTGTCCATATAATATATAGAGGTGATGTTCTTCTCATAGTCGTAGTTTTTCTCCACGCATTTGGGCTGCGCGTCCCACTGGATGGTGAAACTGCGGCGGTTCGGGTAGAGATAAGGCTCCATGTTGACCACATTGATCTCATAATCAAACTTATAGTCGTCGTTGGAGAAGGTGTACAAGAACTCAATGTAGGACTTCTGGTCGAGCACCTGGCATTGATTGGAATCGGTGCCGGCATTGGGATAGAGACGCAGGGAGAGTTTGTTATGTTTCTCATCCACAACCAGTTCGTCGGCATTGGCCACGAAATAGCAGTCGGCGGTGGAGATCTCCGTCTGGTCGCGAAGCATCAGCTTCATGCCCATCTGGTTAGAGCCGCCTTCGTAGATCACCAGCGGTTCTTTTTCAGCATCTTTTGGGGTGTAGCGATAGACATCCTTGAGCTCAATCTGCTTGAGGTAGCCGCCCTTCTTACTGAAGTGGTAGTAGGCCTTGGAGGTTTCCACCATATAGTCGCCCTGGTCGTCCACCTGCGCATTGGAGAACTTTTGCGCGGGTGTGAGGGTCGTGTTGGTTGGCGTTACGGTGGCGTCAGTGGTATCCGATTGGGCGTCGAGGGAGAGCGTTTTGGCGCTTTCAGCGGTTTCCTTCTCCATTTCCTCCAACATTTGCGCATCTTGAGCGGCACGCTGCTTCTTCACTTGGTTGGTCTGATAGAAGCTGAAGCCCAGAAACAGGGCGAAAATCAGCAGCAGACCGATGACTGTATTCTTATCCATTTTTCAAATTTAAATTGGCGGCAAAAGTACAAAAAAAACGGCCACGTTCCACCGAGGAAAAACGAGACCATTTGTCGCCATATCTGTAGGGGCGTATCGCATACGCCCCGTATCGCATACGCCCAATGTAATGAACACCCCTCACCAAATCTCCAGAATTTCCATCTGCATCTCGCCTTGCGGGGTGTTGAAGGAGACGGTTTCGCCGGCCTTCTTGTTCATGAGCACCTTGCTGAGCGGCGAGAGGAACGAGATTTTGCCCTTCATGATGTTAGCCTCATCGACGCCCACGATTTGGTATTGCGCTATCTGGTTGTTTTTCAAGTTCTTGAACTTGATGGTAGCCCCGAAAGCCACGTCGTTTTGTCGCTGCGGATCGTAGTCGAGCACGCGGGCGGAGTGGATGCGCTCCTCCAGCAGACGGAGTTTACCCGTCAGGTAGTTGTTGTTCACGCGGGCGTCGTTGTTGTCCACTCCCTCATACTGTTTCCGTTCGCGCAGAATTTCCTCGCGCTCCGCCTTCAACTCCTCCATGCCCACTGAGGTGACAAAATTCTCCACCCCCGCCGGCAAAAACGCCCTCGGCGTCAACATCGGGACCTCTTCCTGGTCGCCCTCTTTCACAAAGCCTCTGCTCATGTTCGTTTGTTTTTAGGGTGCAAAGATACGAATTTAATTGAGAAATGAGAATGATGAATTGGGCGGAACCACGGGCACGCGAAGAATTCCGTCATTGCCAGTTAATTTCCCACACCCGATTAGGATAATCTAGGTTTTCCTATATTATTCCACTCTCCTCTTCAACGCTTCATTTTCGACTTTCAGCCGTTGATTCTCGGCTTCCAGCGCCTTCAAGCGGGCATCTTGCTGCTGGCGGTAGCCGGTGCGGGCGGTGTGCATCCGCTCTTTGATGCCGCCTTCTTCAACAAAGTTTTTCTCCAACCGCTCCAGATAGGCACACATCATTTTGTCGGTTTGGTGGCAAAGGGTAATCACTAAATTGGCCATCTCCTCATCGTTCATTTTGGCGACCAAAGGAGCGTAATCACTATAATCGTTGTGCGAGTGGCAAAATTTACGTAAACGTTGCATACGTTCACTGTCTTTGGGCCAAAGCGTAAGGTGATGGGTGTTAATGTAGTCGTGGTAATCCGCGCGCAGCTCTTGCAGGCTACCACGGGCCACGTTCAGCAGTTTGATCTCGATTTCCGAGCTGGTTTGCCCGTCTTCACTGCCCTCAATGATATTCTGCTTGCCAGAACGAGCCGCCTGCACCATCTGATCCACGGTGCGGTCGCCGTGGGCAGGCAGAAATCTACGACAGAAATCCACGGTCAGCTGGTAGATGGCATCGCTTTTGCGGTAAAAGTAGAGGTTCTTCCAAACCACCGCTTTCTTCAAAACTTTTCTTTTAGAATCGTATTCCATTGTCTTCAATTGTTGTTGTTGTTTTCTTGTTTTCCCCTCATTTTCTTGGGTTTACTACTATACCTCTCAATTCATTCCAATCTTGTTTTCACGATTGCAAAAATAATAAAAATCTGAATAACAATTAAGTTTTTCGTAGAAAATTTATTGAGTGTATTTATACCGTTAATTGTTGCACTCGTTAGCACACGACACCTTTCACCGCTGAAGACCTGAAGCAAACGGGACAAGCACAAAATTTCATATTTTTGCGTCCGCAAAATCAAAAATGTTATGACTCCCGAACAATTAGACAGCATCATCAACCATTACAAACAAAAAGCGGTTCATGCGTACAACGATAACGACATGTTCACCTGCAACCGTATGATCGCGATTGTTCACGAATTAGAAGGAAATTACGACGACTATCTGGACCACGAATACGACGACGACCACTTGGAGCTCTATTTCGACATCATCCTCCCCAAAGCCACCGCCATGGATTCACTCTTCTTCTCTTCCGACCCGTATGACAGAGGGAATGAGTATGAGGTTTTAGAGTGGATGGAGGACGAAGAGGAGGATTTTGAGGAAGATGAGGTGTTGGTCTGATGCAGCGGACACAATAATTGGCTACTATTTGCTCTTTTTAAACTGTATATTACATATTTCTAGTAAAAACCTGATAGAAATTGTCCTGTTCCTTGTATGAGGATATAAAATTTGTTCGTTCCAAGAATTGCAACAATCCCATATTATAGTTGTTAATCACCAACTTTGGTCTTAAACCTTTTTGAGCAGCAATCTCTTGATACCCAACACCCAACGCATTCAAAAAAATCTTTACCATTTCGTCATCAACGTTTTCTTTCTCAGTAAGCCAAATGAAGGTTCTTATCTTTTCCTCAATATCGTCTATGCTTATAATGAACCTTATTATTCTACTAACACCCAGGTTTTTAAGGGAACCCTCTTGAGCAAAACGACAAATCAGTTTGGCCATCTCAGCTGGCACATCATTTTTGGAAATATTATCAATATTATTAGAAATGAACACGACCAGTTCTTTTGCATTGATATTTTCCACATCTGCTTTGATAAAACCGTCTATATTCTCCCAAGTAGGCTCGACCAAATTGGTCTTCAAGGCAAGTTTTTTCTTCTCATTGTCCGCGATTTCAGAAATTTTATCAATCTTGTTGATTTGTTTGTCTAAATATACAGCGGAAACATCATTCGATTGACAATTGTTGACAATAAACAAAAGGCTTTCCACAGACTCTTCAACACTATCTTCTGGAAAACAACCGATATATTCCTGAAGATTATTGTTCATATCATCAATAAGTGTTTTATTTCCAAGCATTCTTAATGTGGTCACACTTGCTGTATTGTATGATTGAACCATTTTTGGATTCAAAAAGGAGATGACACTTAATATGTTTTGCTTATTTCGTTCAAAATAACGCCCGGATATAATAAAACTCATGAAATTTGGATTATTGGACTTAGAAACCAAATCCTTGAATTTAAGATTTCTATCATGAATATATGTTTCAATTTTTTTCTGTCCAATCTTATCCAAATTATCATTTATTAAACCAAAGTTAATGCATATTTGTTTATCAAAATCTAAATTGTTTTTAGAAACATCTTCAAGTTTTGCATATCTTAGCAAAGCTTCAAGCAACGTATCTTGTTCCTCATCGTTTGATTCATTCCTTGTGATTACATCCTTATAAAAAGTCTTCCATTTTTGAAAAAGGCGAGTAAATACAATACCACAGTCTTCATATTCAGAATAGAAAGCATGTACAAAATCTTTCTCTTTGTATTTTACAATGCATTTGATAATCCTATCTAATTTTGAAGACATTTCATTGCTACTAGCAGCATTATCTGCAATGTGTTTAACAAGCGAGACATTCAAAATGCCAGCTTTATTGTAGAGTTCATCTGTTAGTTCCTCAATGACAGAGTCTATCTTGACGAGCTGGTACGTATATCCCTTTTTTCGTCCCACTCGTAAATCTGTAATAAACTCTTTATCTTCTATTGTTAGCGTAGCAGGATAGAAATACGATATATAGTCGTAGTAATATTCATTTATGTATCCTTTTTTTAATAAGAACTCGACAAGTCTGTTTTTATCTTTAATCTCAGAAATATCTTCTTGAAATGACTTGATGTCACAAGTGCTCAACAATTGGGCAAGGGACTTTTGTTGACAGGTAGAGATTTCTTCTCCTATTTTTTCAATGTTGTTTAATAGCTTTTGAATAATTTCAGTTTCAAAATTCAATCTTTGTAAATAACCGCACTGAGGATCCACTTGTTTTTCAATTTCTTCAAATGAAATGCCCAATGTCTCTGTTTTTGTGACCAAAGGAGTACTATAATTAGAATACTGTGGAATTCGGGTTTCATAACTACCAAAGCTATTCTTCACTAGTTTTTGAAATTTTGTTTCATCTTCAATCAACTCCTGAGGAGAATATTTTTCGTTTTTATTTACAAATTTTATGATTTTATATTGTGCTTGTTGCATATACCTGTTCACATATAATGACCTTAATTCTTTGCCTGTAGTGGACTGATATCTACTCTTTTCAAAAGCGAGTTTTTCCTCAAGTTCTTTCTTTTTTTGACGCAAAGACTCTAATAATTCATCCAGATATTTCTTTTTATTGGAAATAATATTATAAACAACCCCATCACGATTGTGTAATGCTGAAAAATCATCTGGAAAATAATTTTTGTACACAATCATTCCGAGAAGATTTTTGGCCACTAAGCTGTTACCAAGTTTTGTACTATATTGTATGTACTCATCAACTATGTTGTACAACATTCTCATATCATCGATGTAGAGTCCCAACTCTTTACATGTGGATTCAGAAATATCTTTAACCTCATGCTGTTGAAGAGCATTCAACAACATATCTTTGGCATTTGAATAGTTGATGACTGGAATCACAGTTGTAATATAATCAAAGAATTTTGTCCTGTTTGTATCATTAAAAATATCATCCCGAACAGCATAAATAAAGACGATTCGTCTTCCGACAGAGTTTGATGAGTTTAGCAATTGATTGAGCTCTCGTAATTTAAGGAAGATGTGAGTGGTTTCAAATCTATCCAAATCTTCTATTATCACAACATTGTATTTTGTGACCTCAAAGAAATAAATAATCTCATCTAAATGTTTGTTGAAAACCGATGTGTTTTCAGCGATGCTGATTTCACCATCTTTGAAATTCAATTTGTTTACCTTGGAATTGTATGTGGCGACAAAGATTTTACCTATAAAAAATATAGAAATGCCAACCAAGTAAACTACACATAAGAAATCCCACACTTTCTTCCAAATAGCGCTACAAGAGAGGATGGAGCACATTGATTCTACCATCAGGAACTTAGGCTCAAATAACACAATTGCAGCAATGACAGCAAGGACAATTAATCCTGCAAAAAAAAGGGCTTTAGGAAGTCGTATGTCTTGTATTCTTTTTAATCTTGATTGACGAAGCTTACTGGCCTTCTCTTTATATATGATTTGCTGAAGAATACTGTATTCGATAAGATGGTTAATTTCATCCTTTTCTTTTGGGATTTTCTTCTCATTTTTTTCTTTTCCCTTTTTTTGTTGATCTTCTTTATCCTTATCTTTATCAATCAGCTCTTTATATAGTGTGTCGTCTTCCAATGTCGCCAGCGAAATACTCAAGTACTTTGCCTTTGGATAATCACGCATCAAAGTCCTTAGCACAGAACTCTTTCCTGATCCATAAGGTCCGGTTAACGCAATATTTCTAACATTCACATCGCCTAACTTATTGGCAATGTCATCAACAGGACCATATTGGGGATTCGGATTTCCATTATCATCTTTTCGTTCAATATAAACAGGTGCCAAATCGTATTGATTCGATTCATCAGTAAAGTAACGATGTAATGGATCTTTACGATTACGACAGAAATTCCATTTACGAAAAAAATCCTTGATTGTATCTTTGATAATCATGGTTATTAAAATTCAGTTTATTGTATAGTTTATTTAATCATTATATAGTCTTTCAAAAACCGTGCCATTTTTAAATTAGTTGCAATCAATTTGATTAATCCTGCCAAAAATGCACGTCGAAGACAGAACTAATCAGAAATGACAATTCGATTTAACTAAAACAGCAAAAGCAGCTCCAATTTGGACAAACCTATCCTGACACTTCCTCCTTTAAAATAAAAGGTAAAGAGTATATCACATTTCTTGACTCTTGAGCAGGGAAAAGATCTAATTGCATAGTTTCAGCTTTCACAATGTCAGATATTTTCTTTTTATAGGTTGCAAAAACAGTTCCGTTTTCTATCTCTTCACGGCGTGCCATACTGATTTTAGCGAAATCCTCTTCGCGCTCTACGCCTAAATAACGACGTCCCAACAAATTTGCCGCAATACCAGTTGTAGAGGAACCTGCGAAGGGGTCAAGGATCCAAGCATCTTTTTTTGTTGAAGCCATTATGATACGGCTCAGTAATCCCAAAGGCTTCTGCGTAGGATGTTTTGAACACTTCTTTTCCCATGGCGCAATAGCGGGCAACCGCCACACATCGGTCATCTGTTTATTATCATTAATGTGCTTCATCAACTCATAGTTGTAATAATGCGCCACCTTTTCTTTCTTCCTTGCCCAAATGATAAACTCTGTCGAATAAGTAAAATAGCGACAGGAAATGTTTGGTGGTGGATTCGTTTTTGCCCAAGTGATAACATTCAGAATCTTGTATCCCAATTGTGTCAAACAATTAGCCACAGAGAAGATATTGTGGTACGTGCCAGAAATCCAAATGGTACCACTATCCTTAAGCTTTTCTCTACATAGCGATAACCATTTCAGATTAAACGCGTTGATTTCGTCTTGAGTCATGCTTTTGTCCCATTCGCCTTTATCCACACAAACCACCTTGCCACTTTGCACACTGATACCACCGCTCGAAAGAAAATAAGGCGGGTCTGCGAATATCATGTCGAACTTGAAATTGAACTGGGGTAATAGGTCAAACGTGTCGCCATGAAGCAAGTAGAAATCACGATTGGGGGAGCGGTAATACACCGCCTCCTTAATGAATTGACATAATTCATTTTTTGAATTGATATTATCCATAGCAGCATTGTTATGCCTGCTATTTATTTCTACGCAAGGCTTTCGTAGGGCACAAAAAAAACGTGGGCAATGATTTGCACACGTTGTGGCCCTAGGAATAGCCATGTCAAATACAAATCACACCCACGCATGGGCATTTTTACGATTTGTTCATTTTTGACATAGATTGAAATTTCCTAGGTTTCAACGTGAATAGAACAAATAGCAAACGCTTGTTATTACTAATTTTATAATCTTATTTTTACATTTCCGACTTTTTTTCTGATATAATTTTGTGCAAAAATACAAAAATCTCTACAATTCACACAATAAAATCGAATTTTTGTTTTTGAATTTCTTGTTGATATTGCATATTTAATGAATCATAACTAAGAAACGCTACACGTTTGTCTTTTCGTAATCTTTCAAATGCCCCATAATTGAGTTTTGAAATGAACTCATGACGACGTTTTTCATCCGCAACGATCACCATCCTAGCATAAAAGTCTTGTAAATCATTGAATTTGAGCAGTGAATTCTGAATGTCTGTAGAATGTTCAATTTCATAGAAAGAATGTGGCATTTGGTTTTTGTTAAACCAAATTACATCTATTGTGGAACTCCTATTCACAATGTTATCAAAAGAATATTGTGGAATTCTATCCAATGTGCTGATTTCTCCTAATGGATGAGTCAGAAATCTTTTGTTCTTATCTTGATTTGGCACAAACGTGTCCAAAGCGCGAAGATTCCCTATCTCTATTAACAAACCTTGGTAATACGTGTGGTTAAAATCTCGAACCTCCTTGCTATCTTTATTTTTAGTATCAATTGGATAAATGCCTTTCTTTTCTAAGTCGTTGCGATAAGACTCTAAAGCATACAGACCAGGTCTAATTTTGTATATCCCTGCCGTTTGCTGAACAATACGTCTCACGCTAGCAAATGGAGTTTTAGTATTCCACACACAATCCTCTATTTTGAAAACATTCTGATTAATTTGATTGAGTGTGGCTATTCCTCCCAATTTTTCAATCGTTTGTATTACCGCTTCATATTGTTTCATAATCTACGCAACTAATGATTTTTATAATTCTTGATGAAATAAATAGCACACTCTTCCACAAACGGCTCGATATAGGTAAACTCCTTGTCATAAACACCATCAGGCAGTAACTCGTTCAGCTGCGAAAGCAGCTGGCTCTTACCTCCTGCCCATTTCAGGAACGGTTTGGCATTCAGAAAACTGCTTGTTGTTTGTTTTGCCATAATTTCAATTCGAATAGTCTATTTCATTCCAACTAATTCCACGTGCAAAAATACTCATTTTATTTGAATGTTTGAGCCACATTGCAATTTTATTCTTTTCTGCAATATTGAGGATTTTATCTGCATGAATCATACTTAAAACAGCAAAGCTATGTCTTTTTAACCCATATCCTTTGTTCGTTTTTTACATCTGTTGCTTCGGATTTCACAGAAAATCGCATATGCCATCGCTCGTTCTGCATTCTTCCGCACCTTTCCGCAAAAACCACCTTCCACCAGCTTCATAATCCATTCTAGCTCCATTCTAGCTCCATTCTACCTGTCAGCTTTGTGATTCGCTGATTTTGGTTGTCACTTTTTTTGCTATTTTCCCGATTTGGTTGTCGTTTGTTATACTGGACAAGTTGACATCGTCTGTCAACTGTCAATCGTCAATTTCATTTGCAAGCCATTTTTTCCGTAGCGAAACTGCTTTAAAAAAATTACATTATTTTAATTATTACCTTAATATTAATTATTATATATATTATATTCTTTAAATATATTCTGCAAAAAACATATATGAAAATCACCAACATTTGAAATTGACGATTGACGATTGACAAACGCGCCGCACGCAAGCCCCGAAAATGGAATTTCCAACACTGATGTAACTCTGACTTAGGTCTGACTTTCCCTGGACCCGAGGCCGTAGAGACGCGATTAATCGCGTCTTACAATACGACGTCGCACGTCACACACATCACGTCTCATTCTCAAATAATTAACCAAAACTTATTTATATATAAATAACTTCTTACCGAGCCACTCCAAAATCGTTGTATTTTTGCCACCGGAAATCCGCATGAGCGCTCGCGGTTTCCAAGCGTTCTTTGACGTATTGAAAAGTCAAGCATTCCCAACCGCCAAAATTCGTATCTTCGCGGCGTTATTTGTTATGACGTTACAAGAACTTAAAAAGAGATACTACAAGACTGAATCTGAGGCGCTTGCGAGGTCGTTGGACGCGAAAGGGCCCGGTTCGGTTGTGGCCATTAATGGCGTGAAAGGCTCCGCACTGGCGTTTGTGGCGGCGCAAACGGCGGAGAAAATCCAAGAGACACAGCTGTTCGTGTTCCGCGATAGCGAGGAGGCCGCCTTCTTCTACAACGATATGGAGGAGCTGCTCGACGACCGCAGTAACACGCTGCAGGACAAGAGGGTACTCTACCTGCCGTCGTCCTTCAAGCGCAACAGCCGCTACAGCGAGACCGATTCCTCGAACGTGAAACTCCGCGCCGAAATCCTCCATAAGCTGTCGATGCCCAACGCGCAGCCGCTCATCCTCGTCTCCTACCCCGAGGGCGTGGCGGAAACCGTGGTCACACAGGACTATATCGACCGGAAATCCTTCTCTGTGAAGTGCGGCGAGGAGATGCTCACCGACGATTTCCTTAACAAACTCTACGAATTGGAGTACTTGCCGGAGGATTTCGTCTATGAACCCGGACAGTTCGCGTGGCGCGGTAACATCTTCGACATCTTCTCCTATTCCGAGGAATACCCCATCCGTATCGAGTTCGAGGGCGACCGCATCGACTCCATACGCTTCTTCAATCCTGAGACGCAACTCTCTGTGCGTGAGGTGGATCACGTCTATATCATGACCCCCATCGAGCAGAAAGAGTCAGACAACGGCGACCGTGTGCCCCTCTTCTCCGTACTGCCTGAAAACAGCATCATCTGGCAGATGCACGCCGCCAATATCGCCTCCACCATCCACACCACCTATCAGGAAATTGCTGACAATGAGGCAACTGCGGACAAAAGCCTCCCGCTCATCAGCAAGAAGACCTTCCTCAAAGAGGTGGACCGCTTCGCCCGCGTGTATGTGAACACCAGCGAGGTAACGGAGCCAACCTTCAGTCTCAATTTCGAAATGCACCCGCAGAACGATTTCGACAAGAGTTTTGACTACCTGCTGCTGGAATGGATTGACAATCTGGAACATGGCATCGAAAACTTCTTCCTGTCGGAGACACAGTCGCAGCTCGACCGCCTCTACAAGGTGATGCTCGACATCCTCGACAAATACAACCGTCAAAACGAGGCCAATTACAAGATCGAACAGCTCTATACGCCTCTGCGTCAGGTACTTCACGAGGGTTTCACCGACAAGAGTCACAACATTGCCCTCTACACCGACCACCAGTTCTGGAACAAGTTCCAGCGGATGGTGCTGCGCGACCGCTACAAGAAGAGCGAAGCACTGACACTCAGAGAAATATACGACCTGCAGCCCGGCGATTACGTCACCCACATCGACCACGGTATCGGTGTTTACGAAGGTCTGCAGAAGATGCAGATGGGCGACAGCACGCAGGAGGTCATCAAAATCAGCTACAAAGACGGCGACACGCTCTACCTGAGCATCCACGCGCTGCACAAAATCAGCAAATACGTGGGCAAGGAGGGTACGCCGCCCACCATTCACCGACTCAGTTCCGGCAGCTGGGAGAAGCTGAAGGAACGTACCAAGAAGAAAGTCAAGGAGTTAGCCATCGACCTGATCAAGCTCTACTCCGAACGCAAAGCCCGCAAAGGGTTCGCCTACTCGCCCGACAACTTCCTGCAAAGCACCCTCGAATCCTCTTTTATCTATGAGGACACCCCCGACCAAATCAAGACCCTCGCGGAGGTGAAGGCCGACATGGAGAGCGACCACCCGATGGACCGCCTCATCTGCGGCGACGTGGGCTTCGGAAAGACCGAAATCGCCATCCGTGCGGCGTTCAAAGCGGTGTGCGACAGCAAACAGGTGGCCGTTTTGGTGCCCACCACCGTGCTTTCCATGCAGCACTACTACACCTTCAGCGAGCGATTAGCCAACATGCCGTGTAACATCGCGTATATCAACCGGTTCAAGAGTTCGAAGGAGATTAAGGATACGCTCAAGGGCGTTAAAGAGGGCAAGGTCGATATTCTCATCGGCACGCACCGCATCTTGAGCAAAGACGTGGTTTTCAAGGATTTGGGATTGCTGATTATCGACGAGGAGCAGAAGTTCGGGGTGGCGGCGAAGGAGAAGATCCGCGAGATGCGCACCACCATCGACACCCTCACCATGTCGGCGACTCCGATTCCGCGCACGCTGCAGTTTTCGCTCATCGGGGCGCGCGACATCTCCGTGATCATCACTCCCCCGCCCAACCGTCAGCCCATCGACACGCAGGTGCATGTCTTCGACGAAGACATCATGCGCGATGCCATCCAGTTCGAGCTGAACCGCGGTGGACAGGTGTTTGTGATTCATAACAAAATTCAGAATATCAAAGAATTAGCAGGTTTAATTCAACGATTAGTTCCGAAGGCGAGAGTTGCCATTGGACACGGTCAGATGGAGGGCGACCAGCTCGAAAAAATCATGACGCAGTTCATCAACGGCGAGTACGATGTGCTGGTTTCCACCACCATTGTGGAGTCAGGATTGGACATCGTGAACGCCAACACGATGATCATCAACGACGCGCAGAACTTTGCGCTTAACGTGCTGCACCAGTTGCGCGGTCGTGTGGGTCGCAACAACCAGAAGGCATATTGCTACCTCTTCATCAAACCTTGGGATATGCTCAACGATCAGGCACGCAAACGGTTACAGGCCATCGAACAGTTCTCCGACATCGGTAGCGGCATCCACATCGCTCTTCGCGACTTGGACATCCGTGGTGCCGGCGACATCCTCGGTGCCGACCAGAGCGGCTTCATCAACGAGATGGGCTACGACATGTACCAGAAGATTCTGAACGAAGCCATCCAGGAGATGAAAGATGCTGGCGATGAGGGACTTGGCGACCTGCAAATGGCTGACAATAGTGCGTTGTTGCGCCGCGAATGCTCGTTAGAAACCGACATCGAAGCATTGTTCCCATCCACCTACATCTCCAACGTCACCGAGCGCATGAACCTCTACAAAGAGCTCGAATCCATCAAGGAAGAGAGCAAACTGGAGGATTTCCGCAAGAAAATCACCGACATTTTCGGTCCGATGCCGCGCGAAACCGAAGAACTGATGCAAACCATCCCGCTCCGCATGCTCGCCGCCGACCTCCATTTCGAGAAGATTGTCCTCAAAAAGAAGGTATTCCACGGCTACTTCACCGGCAACTCGCACTCCCCCTACTTCCAATCCGACGAATTCGGCAAGTTCCTGCTATTCATGCAGATGAACCACCCCGTCGTCCAACTCAAAGAAGCCAACCACAAACTGATCTGCAGCATCCACAATATCCCGACGTTCAAAGCGGCGTACCATTGGTTGGGGAAGATACAGCAGGCAGTTAGTAGTTAGTAGTATAATATTTTAGTTTCAAGTTTCAGGTTTCAAGTTTCAAGTACCTGAAACCTGAAACTTGAAACCTGAAACCTGAAGCAATGATAAACACCCCCACCCTCCAATACATCATTTCCCACGCCACCGACGACGTGGTGCACCTCGCGCTACACCCCTCCAAAGACCCGCAGGTGGACATGTCTATGGCGTTGCAACAGATCTTTGGACGACAGAAGGCCAAAGAGAAGCTGCCCGACTGGTACGCTACGGAGGGCATTCTCTACCCGAAAAAGGTCTCTATGGAGCAGTGTTCTTCCTCGCAAACCGCTGATTACAAGGCATCGTTGGTCGGCGGAAGCTCTTTTGCGGACTTGAGCGGCGGTTTCGGAGTCGATACAATCGCCCTCGCTCGGAAGTTTGAGAAGGGGTACTACGTGGAACCGCAGGAAGAGCTGTGCGAGCTGTTTCAGCACAATAGCAAAACATTGGAGATCAACAATATAACCATCGTACAAAACACGATGGAGAACTTCATTGACCAGATGGTAGCGGTGGACGTAATCTATCTCGACCCCTCACGTCGTGATGTGCACGGACGAAAGGTGGTCGCGTTGGAAGACTGCGTCCCCAATCTCCTCGAATGGAAATCCGTCCTGTTAGGAAAATGCAACACCTTGATGGTCAAATTATCCCCAATGATTGATTTGCACCAGACGTTGCGGGCGTTGCCAGAAACGTATGCGGTGCATGTGATTGCGGTTAATGGGGAATGTAAGGAGGTGGTGTGTATGATCCATCCGAAAACGGCAACAGATATCCAAATGATGGCGATGGACCTTCGAAATGATGGTAACACGTTGTTTAATACCACATTAGAAACCGAACGCACTGCGCCGTTGTCCATCGCCTCCCAAATCGGCACCTACCTCTACGAACCCAACGCCGCCGTGATGAAGGCCGGCATCTTCAATTCCATATCGCAACAGTTTCAGATTCAGAAACTGGAGAAAAACACCAATTTGTTCACCTCCAAGGAACTGAGAGAGGATTTCCCCGGACGAATCTTCCACATCGAGGCGGTTCACGAATTCCACCCGCGCAAAACCGCCAAGGAGCTGTCGCAACTTGAAAGTGCGAGCATCGCCGTGCGCAACTTCCCCTTATCGGCGGAAGAGCTACGTAAAACGCTGAAAATCAAAGACGGAAATGCGTGCTATCTCTTCGGATGCACGCTCTCAGGAAACAAAAAGTGCGTTATTCAATGTCAGAAGCATTAACGGAACCTTCGCCCGATAAAATCCTCTTGAACAGCGGGTTATAAGGTTCTGCCTCCAAGAAAATCTGCCGATGGTTAATCGGGTGCTCGAAATAGAGACGGCGGGCGTGCAGACAGATGGAAGCATCTGGTTCTGAGCGTTTTGCACCGTATTTCAAGTCGCCCTTGATGGGGTGACCGATATTCGAGAGTTGCGCCCGAATCTGATGATGGCGACCCGTGTGCAACTCGATTTCCAGCAACGAATAGCGTTCGGAATGGGCTAACACTTTGTAATCCAGCTCGGCATACTGCCAGCCTTCCTTCTCAGTATCAGAGACATACGTTCTGTTCTTCTCGCGATTCTTGAAGACGTAATTCACCAGTTTCTGCTGCGGGATTTCGGGAATGCCCTCCACAATCGCCCAGTAGAACTTGTGCAATTCGTGGCGTTTGAGCAGTTGGTTCATGCGGTCCAGCCCCTTGGAGGTGCGGGCAAACGCCAATGCACCGCTCACGGGACGGTCGATGCGGTGAATCAGTCCGCAAAAGACGTTGCCCTCCTTGTGCTTGCGGATGCGTAAGTACTCGCGCACCTTCTCCACCAGGGGTTCGTCGCCGGAATCGTCGCCCTGCGCCGGTTCCCCCGCCAACTTGTTGACAATCACGATGTGGTTGTCTTCATACAGCACGCGAGCGGAAAACTCCTCGAAAGTCTCAGTATTGTTCTGACTCATTGGGGAAGGTATTCTCTTTCACATCGCTGATATAGTGCTCGATAGCGCCCACAATCTCCTCGCTCAGATTGAGATAGCGGCGCAGGAAACGCGGCGTGAACTGCTGCGTGATGCCCATCATGTCGTGGAAAACGAGCACCTGACCGGAAGTGTGGCGACCCGCACCGATACCGATGGTCGGGATTTCCAAGCTATCTGTCACCTCCTTAGCCAGCGTCGCAGGAATCTTCTCCAACACCAGCGAGAAACAGCCGTGTTCTTGCAACAGCAGAGCGTTCTTGCGGAGTTGGTCGGCCTCTTCATCCGAGGTGGCACGAACAGCGTAAGTACCGAATTTATTGATGGATTGCGGGGTCAGACCGAGGTGACCCATCACGGGAATACCGGCACTGAGGATGCGGTCGATAGACTCGATAACCTCTGCGCCGCCCTCCAGTTTGATGGCGTCCGCGCCCGACTCCTTCATGATGCGGATGGCCGAGCTGAGCGCCTCTTTCCAGTTGCCCTGATAGGTGCCGAACGGCATATCCACCACCACGAGAGCGCGCTTCACGGCACGCACCACAGAGGATGCGTGGTATATCATTTCGTTAAGCGTGATCGGCAATGTGGTCTTGTAACCCGCCATCACATTGGCAGCGGAATCACCCACCAGAACTACATCTATATTGGCCATATCCAGCAACTTAGCTGTTGAATAGTCGTAAGCGGTCAACATGGCGATGCGCTCGCCCTGCTGGCGCATCTTCAACAAAGTGTTCGTCGTCACCTTCGTGACATCCGTGGATAAATACTGTGACATTTTTTTCGAAAATTACGGCGGCAAAGATAGTATTTTTGCTTAAACATATTTCACCACACTCTTCATCGTCTCCATCTCCTCCATGTTGATGAGGATGTTCTCGCTGAGGAAGTCGTTGAGGGGTTTCATCACGCGGAAGACGTGCGCGATGCGCTGCGCGTAGTCGTCTCCGCAGAGCTCTTCGGGCTTCAGCATGCACGACATGGCGTAGTCCTTGCAGGTGAGGTATTCGGGGTGCGGGGAGTCCTTCGGCAGACCGTTGGGTATCCGTTTGTAGTGTTCCTGCCCGATGGTCGGCACCAGCTTCTTGAGTTCGGATTCTTCCACAAGTCTCACGAAATCAGCCATTTGTTCAGCAACAGCACTTCGCAGCTGCTGCATCTCCTTCGTGGGCAACCACCACACGCCACTCGCCAACATCACCTGCTCGGGTTCAATCTGCAGGTAGTAGCCGCCCCAATAGGCCTTCTTGCCGTAGTGGTTCATATACGCACCAAGATGCCCTTTGTATGGCGTTTTGTCGGGTGAGAAACGGATGTCGCGATAGATGCGGTAGGTGCAGTCCTTGGGTGTGAGTCCGGCAATGGACTCGTCGAACTCCCCTATTGCCGCAATCACGTTCTCCACCAATATGTTGAACTGCGCCCATGCGGCATCGTATAGTTCTCGATGCGACTTGAACCACTCGCGGTTGTTGTTATGGATCAGCTGCCTCAGAAACGAGAACAGGATTTCGTTGGGATGTTGCTTTATCGAACTCATAATCAAAATGTTATCATAAAACAGTAAAGGTCCCTTTCAAGTAATAGGGTCGCTCTATGATATCATAAAAATGGATGACATAGTTATACACGACTCCATAGTAGATTTTGCCGTTGATGGCACCGTTCCAACGGAAATGCTTGTCGTTGGAATGGTAAACGACCGCTCCCCAACGATTATAAACGGTGATTTCGAAGTCCGTAATCAAAGGGAGGTACTTCTCCGGAAAGTAGAAATAATCGTTGAGCCCGTCATCGTTAGAGGGGGTGATAGCATTTGGAAGGTAGATCATCAGACTGTCCCCTTCGCTAATGGCTATGGTATCGGGATCCGGACCGGAGCCACCCCCGCCATCAATCGTAAGGGTCAGCACAACCATACTGTCGCACCCATCCTGATTGTTGAAGTACTGGGTATAAGTACCCGATTCGTCGTAAGTTACACCGTTCCACTCAAACGACTCGCTGGCAGTCTGCTCAATCTGGACCGTGTCGTGAGGCACCACCGTGAGGATCAACGTGATTTCACTCTCGCAATCAACAGCGGATATGGTATACGTACGTACAATCTCTCCCGCTTCCGCTGTTTCCTGTGAACTAACGGTGAATCCGTAGTTGCTGTAACCAGTTCCCTGACAGACCGTATCGTAAATCGTCTGCGGGTTGTTGTCGATGACCGTCACGTTGGCGGAAGCAGCGTTCGTGCAGCCGTAAGCGTTGCTCACGGTGACGGTATAGGTCGTGTTCTGCAACGGAACATCGTGAAAGTGCGGTTCGGTGCTTCCTGTGTTCCACAGGTACGTCAACGTGGAATCGTAAACATTCTCCCGTGGCGGAAAGTTGCAGACGGCGCGTACCAGTAGAGGTTGACTTTGTTTATTTTGGAGGTGAGGGGTCCCCGTAGCATTTACGAATGTTATATTATTGACAGGATCATTGACAAAAGACAAACTCCCCGCATATTGGGCGGACACTTCAGTGCTGCTCCAATAGCTGAAGCCATAAAAATCGAAGAAGAGTGTGTTCTCCGTAACCAAAGGAGTACCTCCCGAGGCAATCAATGCGGGCTGGAGAATTGGAAGCTGCGCGTAGATCATGGCAAGTTGACCTGCGGCAGGCAAATACCAGCCATGTTCGAAATCCACAGCACCGGCGGCATATTGGTTACCAGATCCATAAAAATTCCGTATCTGTTGCGTGTTCGTGTATCCAGACGTGTCTGCCAGCAGGGCTTGTGCAAAAGTGGAACTATAGTTAGGAAGTGCAGGTACGTCAACTTCCGTGGGGGACCAGGGGAGTTTGTTCTCTTCATCGTGTAGAGCCACCGCCCAACCGCTGCCGTCCGCATGCACGAAGAAGACAATCCCCTGCGAACCGTCCTCCGCCGTGTATAGGTCACCCACGTGGTAAGCCTGTCCAAAGCCCAGCAATATGGCAAACTGCAACAATATGTAGAGAATCTGCTTTTTCATTTTCAACGAATAAATCAAAAATTACGGATAGTCCGGACAGGTAACGACACGGATTTATTGACTGCGGTTAACGAAGTGCTGTTATACAAAGCCCATGCTTCGTAGGGTGATTTTTCTGAAGAAGACCAATAACTCCATTCTGAATCCATCGGGAAAACTGCTCCGCCAACGGCTTGCAAGGAGTTGTTCACTATCCCGAGGGTGGCATAAATGCGATAGAGTTGCGCAGCGGCAGGCAGATACCATCCGTGTTCAAAATCGACATGGTAAGCCGCCGGATACTGAGCTGCAGTTCCGGAAGCCCTGATGGAGGCCGTATTCTGGTATCCGTCCAAGTCCCCCATCGTCGTGAAAGCGTTGGAATAACTCATCAAATCCGGAATATCCAGACTCAACAACAACCCCCAAATGTAGGTGGTGGGCTCATCTTGCAAACTGACCGCCCAACCGTGCTGGCCCGTGTCATCCACGTAAATAACCACCCCCATAGCCACCTTGCCGCAAGGCCAGTCTGCGAGATGCACACAGGAGCTGTCCGTACATAAGATGTCACCAATCACCACGTGGTTCAACTCCGAAGTCAACGTGACAGAGGCTTGGGATCCCAACGCATGCAACTCGGTCTCTTGTCCCACACATATCACCGTAGGATCAGACAAAGCGGTTATTTCCGGCGTCTCGGCCACCCTCAACTGCACCACATGAACACTGTCGCATCCGCAGGTCGTAGTATCATTTAGTGTGTATACAAAGACACCCACACTGTCTTGAATTCCCAATTGCAAGCCGTTCTCCTGATAATCGTTGCCAGTACAAACGGTATCGTTGGCAAAAAAATGATAAAAGGGGTTCACGGTTACCCACAGCTGGGCGGAACCACTTCCACAACCATTGGCGCCCGTCAAGGTGATAAGGGAATTTGGAGGCGCATTCGATGTGAAATAAAGTGAAGCGATGCTCGTACCCTGACCGTT